>Ga0183098_10047_pt1 | contig 530146 bp, 476 predicted proteins | sample BioMet9_FD_128884 | JGI IMG/M metagenome (GOLD analysis project Ga0183098, IMG submission 128884) | Microbial communities from bioreactor (seeded with sewage sludge) at Lawrence Berkeley National Lab, California, USA - Biofuel... | ecosystem: Engineered > Bioreactor > Anaerobic > Unclassified ...
CTTTTTGTATCAGACATTTCTTCCTCCTAACATCCAGGAGGATACATGTCCATTATCTCATACTTTCTGCAGAACTAACATCTGATTTGAGAGCATGGATAGAAGGTTGAAATTCATTTAAGGAAAAATTATTTGCCAAAGTAAATTCTACCATGTACTGGAACTTTGTGTGGCAAAAAATGAAGTAGAAGTTACTCTGACAGAAGTGTAAAGTATATGTACAGCTGACTGTATCCCGAAGATCTGAAATGCCCGTATGAATACGGCTGGCGCAGAAACAGCGGCAAGCAAAACCGGCGTAAAGTTTCAATAGCTGAAATTCACGCCGGCAAACCTTATTTGTATTATCTACCGGATGCTCTCTATCATCTTCTGCCATCCGGCCTTATTTATCCCTTTGGACAATGCGATCGAGTACGAAAGTTTCCCTTCGTTCCAGATACCCAAAGCAAATGTTCCGTCGTCGCCCTTGAGGGTCACCGTGCTGCCGTCAATATCGGTCTTGACCGTCGAGCCATAATCAGTGTAATCACCCGAATTATCTTCGTTCCCTTTCGATATTCTATATACAGCATTATTTTTGCCGCTGTCTTTATAGGTAATCTCGGCCATGCCGTCGTTGTCCGCATATTTGGTTTTGCTGACTTTGAACGGCAAATAATTAATATCCTTCACTGTGAACCCTACAGACTGCGAAAGTTCATTGATGCTGCTGAAAGTCGTTACCGGAGTTCCGCCGTTGTCGGTCACGCCGGTGTTTTGCGCCATGAACTTCGGGATGGCAATGGCCGCGAAAAGCACCAGCACCAGGCAGCCAGCCAGCGCCGCATACCGGCGTTTTCTTACATTGCTTTGCAGCAATGCCCGCCTCTGAAAATCATAATTCTCGATATTTCTGATTATCCTTCGGCGCATTTCAGCGGTAACTTCCACTTTATCCATAATATCACCGTATTTACTGCCCAAAATCATATGCCTCCTTCAATATCTCACGGAGCTTTTCTCTTCCGCGGCTGAGATGGGAGCGCACTGTCGAATCCTTTTCTTTTAATATGGCTGCGATCTCCGCCGTGGGATAACCTTCGTAATAATAGAGATGTATGACCTCCCGATACATTACAGGCAGAGATTTTACTGCTTCCCACACGAATGACAGGTCTTCCCGTCCGTCTGCCGTGAGCTCGTCACTGAGTTCGTCGGAATGGCGGACGCGGTTATATTTCAGGCGGTTCTTGCTGATGTTGCCGGCCACTCTCATCATCCAGTTTTTTTCATGGGCAGCGTTCTCAAAATCAGGGGCCGCCTTCAGATACTGTATCAGGGTATCCTGAAGCACATCTTCGGCATCAGACATATTATGCAGATAAGAATATGCCAGTCTGAGTATGCTGTTGCCGTAATCGTCCAGTAATTTCTCCGCCTCAGCCTCGTAAACATCTTGGTCTGCGGCACTCTCCCCTTCTTCGCTTCTGGCGAAATATACGGTGAGCGGATCTCCGTAAAACTCGCTGATGTATGCGTAAAAACCACGCAGCAGCTTGTCTGTATCATTATATGCCGAAATCGATAATTCCATCGTTTCCCCTTAGTGCGTTGCCTTCACCAGCGCGGTCATTGTCTCCTGTGATAAACCCTGATCAGAATCTATGGCAAACGAATGCTTTCCGGCCCTCCATATCGCCACATTATATGTATTACCATCACCCTTCATTGTAACCTTGACTTTGCCTGCAGTAACAATTATCTTGCTGGTATATTCATTGTAATCGCCGCTGATATCAGACTTCCCGGCAGCCTTGCGGATCAGGATCTGATCATCGCCCTTCGTCCAGCTTACCTGGAGCATTTCCTTTTTAATCGCCTGATATGTGCGGTGAGAGTAACCTGTGATCGTCTTTTTTGTGGTCATTTTAAACCCGGCGATCTTCTCCGCTTTAGCCATGGTCCTGCACGTAATGTAAGGATTCGGGATCTGCGAATTATCGCCGACCGCTCCATTATTACTGGCCGCCAGACACCCGGGCGCAAAGCACGCCGCCGTAAACAGTGACACGATACAAACTGCTAATATAATTATTTTCTTCATAGCTCAATTTCCTTTCTGTTCTGCCATATAGTTTTTTTGTTTCACTTTATATACAGTTATGGCACCGGAAATGTTGCAATACAGAAATTATTAGTTTTTTGTCAAAGTAAATTCTACCATGTACCTGAACTTTGCGCAGTAAAAACAGCATGGAAGTGTCTCTCTGCCTGAAACGACTGATGCTGATGAGGATATGAAAATCCATTCATCAGAAAAATGTGGCAAAACGGTATTTTCAACTGACCGCTGCCACACAAAATCACTTCAATTTCCTAATATCTCGATTATTGCATTATATATGCTCCCGGCCGCACTTTATAACGCCGGGCCACAATTTGTCCGCCATTTTTTATGTGGCAAAGGATCTCAAAAAACAAGGCATTGCCACAGTTTTGCCGTGAACTTTTTTTATCATGGCGATGAAGACCATGTTCCCACTCCGGTCTGCTGCAGTGCGGGCAGTAATACGAACATACCCGGTGCCCGGATTGCAGATGCTGCGCGTTAGACTGCTGTAATGCGGCCGGAACACTGTGTCCTGATATGATTATGCGCTTATTCTCCTCTGCGGCGGTGCCTTTCATTTTTTCTGAATGAATTTCTGCGTTCCGGTTTGAAAATTTCGTAATATAAATTCATCGCATATCTGTCTGTCATGCCGGCCACGAAATCTTTGACGAGAACATGCGTATCATACTCCAGTTCCATATCGCGCTGCTCCTCGGGCAGTTTTTCAGGCCGTTTAAGATAATAGTTATACAGAGAAATAATGACTTCTTCAACTTTCGCCAGCTCCTCTGCCTTCTTGACTCCGGGATTCAGATAAACATTTTCAAACATAAACGTCCTGAGCCTGTTCATGTACTCAGCAGCCTCCGAACTCATTCTTATCGAATCTTTTCCGTCGCTCATCCTGATAAGATCAGTCACCAGTGTGTTTATTCTTGCACTGTGTGTGCTGCCAAGATAATCAACACATGACTGAGGAAGATCATCCCCTGAAATAACCCCGGCTCTGATCGCATCATCTATATCATGATTGATATAAGCAACGCGGTCACATATCTTGACTATTTGCCCTTCTGCAGTATATGGCACACCGTCCCCTGTATGATTCAGGATACCGTCGCGCACCTCGGCAGTAAGATTCATGCCCGGTCTTCCGTTATATCGTTCAAGGACTTCGACGACTCTGAGGCTTTGCACATTATGTCTGAAGCCGCCAGGATGTATTTCATCCAGAATCTTTTCTCCGTTATGGCCAAACGGCGTGTGTCCCAGGTCGTGTCCGAGAGCTATGGCTTCAGTCAGATCCTCATTCAGCGACAGTGCTCTGGCAACCGTTCTGGAAATATGAGAGACTTCAAGAGTATGTGTTAATCTGGTGCGGAAATGATCTCCTTCAGGAGCTATAAAAACCTGAGTTTTATGCATCAGCCTCCTAAAGGCCTTGGAATAAATGATCCTGTCTCTGTCACGCTGAAAATCAGTCCTGTAATCGCATTTCGGCTCAGGTATATCTCTGCCTCTTGTTTCAGAAGCCCTGCAGGCATATTCTGAAAAAGTTTCTTCTTCTCTTTTCTCTATATCCTCTCTTGTCAGCATTATCGCACCTCAAATAAACATATCCACTATCCAGCATACTGCTCCGCCGAACGCCATTGACACAGGAAGAGTTATTACCCACGCGAAAAGTATGTTCCTTGCTATTCCCCATTTTACAGACGATACTCTTTTTGCACTGCCCGCACCCATGATGGATGTCGTGATGACCTGCGTTGTGCTGACAGGTATCCCGAAAAATGTCATCAGTTCTATTACAATGGCCGATGCTGTCTGCGCCACAAACCCGCTGGCAGGTTCGAGTTTGGTCATGCCTCCGCCCATAGTCTTCATTATTCTTTTGCCGCCTGTGAAAGTTCCGAGCGCCATTGTGGCGGCACAGGCCACTTTGACCCAAAGCGGCACGCCCGATGAAGCATCCAGAAAACCTCCGCTGATAAGAGCAAGTGTTATTATACCCATTGTTTTCTGCGCATCGTTATTGCCGTGTGAATAAGCTACAAGCGCAGAAGAAAAAATCTGCGCTTTCAGGAATGTTTTGTTGACTTTATTCTGCGACCAGTTCGCAAAAACAATGAAAACGATTTTCATAAACACATATCCGATAAGAAATCCGATCAGCGGCGATGTGAAAAGAGGAATAACAACTTTACGTATAACGCCGCCCCACAATATTGCTTTTCCGGAATGCGTATACACCATAGTAGCACCGATAAGACTTCCTATCAGCGCATGTGATGAACTGCTCGGTATCGCAAGCCACCATGTTATAAGATTCCAGACTACCGCCCCGATAAGCGCCGCAAGTATAACGTGCTGCGCCAGTGCAACACTGACAAGTCCGTTAGAAATCGTCATTGCGACCTTTTCACTCACCATGGCGCCGACCAGATTCATTACTGCCGCCAGCAGGATCGCCTTGTCCGGAGTAAGCGCCTTCGTATATACGGCCGTTGCAATAGCATTTGCCGTATCATGGAAACCCGAAATGAAATTGAAAAGGAATGCAACGCTTATTACACTTATCATTATGCCGCTAAGCATATTTCATTACCACACCTTCCAGTATGTTTGCCACATTTTCGCATTTATCTATGGATTCTTCCATCTGCTCAAACAAGTGCTTCCATTTTATCAGTTCGATCGGATCTTTTTCATCTCTGAACAGGTTCCACATCGCCCTTCTGAAAATAAGATCGCCTTCATTTTCTATTCGATTGACTTCAATGATCTGCTCCATAGCTATTGAATTGCGCTTGAGCTCGCTCAAATGCATGAACAATGTTTCCAGTTCGCATATAGCCTGAAGAGCGGTTTCCGCAAGATCCCTGGCTTCCGGTCTCATCTCGGCAATATTGAATACCAGAAATCTGTTAGATACTTCTTCCATGCAGTCGACAACCTCGTCCATCTGCCTGGTGATTGAATAAATGTCTTCTCTGTCGAACGGAGTGATGAAAGACTCATGGAGGCTTTTCAGTATCTTATGCGCCTCCATATCACATTCCGTTTCCAGAACTTTCATGTTGGCGATTTTGTCTTCTACATCTTCATATTTCGTGCAGATATCTACAAAAGCTTCACCGGCCTCTTTGATTTTTGCGGCGAAATCAATGAAAAGCGTGTAGAAAATATCTTCCTTCTTTTTTGTTCTCTGACTCATAACACTATTTCTCCTTATGTGCCTATACTCCGGTATGACCGAATCCTCCGTCTGATCTTTCTGTATCCTCCAGCGAATCGACTTTTTCCGGTTCTGCTCTTTCATATTTTGCAATGACCATCTGCGCGACTCTGTCTCCGTCATTCACTGTGAAATCTTCGTTCCCCCAGTTGATCAATGCTATCTTGATCTCGCCTCTGTAGTCGCTGTCGATAGTGCCTATGCCGTTTGTCAGGCCGATGCCGTGTTTGACAGCCAGACCGCTTCTGGCTCTGATCTGCGCCTCATATCCTTCCGGAAGCTCTATAAAAAGTCCCGTAGGTATCAGCCCTCGCTCTCCCGGTCCTAGAGTAACAGGGCCATCGAGCATAGCTCTCAGATCCATTCCGGCCGAACCGCCGGTCTCATATGCGGGCATTACACCGCTCCTGCTTATCATTCTGATTTTCATCCCTGAACTATTCTCCTTAATGGTATTTTTCTGTTTGTAACAGCCGCGGCGCTGTATCTGCTGCAGTCGCACAATTTTCTTGCCACTTTGGCCAGATCATCATGAGTAACGGCATCAACGCCTTCTATTATTTCTTCCTGCGTATATATTCTGTTCTGAACGGTCGCATCTTTGCCGACCTGGAACATTCTGGAGTTAACACTCTCGAGCCCGAAGATATATCCGCTCTTGAGCTGCTCTTGTGCTTTTGCCAGTTCTTCATCAGTCACTCCCGATTTTTTGAACTTTCTCAGTTCTTCACATATGCCGTGGACAGCTTCCGTTATCTTGTCATGGCTTACACCGGCATATATGTTGAAATAACCGTCTTTCGAGAAAGAATTGTTCATAGAATAGACAGTATATGCAAGTCCCTTTTGTTCGCGGATACTCTGGAAAAGCCGCGAGCTCATGCTGCCGCCCATAATATTGGAAAAAACAGCATAATTATAAAAATCCTTGTCTCCTGCAGGGACACTTTTGGCTGCCATACATATATGGCTCTGCTCGATATCCTTGACTTTGACACGGAATGAAGGTTCATATTTCACTTTTTTATATTTATATTCCGGTTTTTCAGGAGCAAATTCCGAAAAAGCATTTTCAACCAGCCTGCAGACATGCCGTTCGTCAAAATTACCGGCAAATGCAACAACGATACTGTCACGCGTATATTCTCTGCTGATGTAATTTTTTATTGTGCTTCTGTGTATGCCGTTCAGCGTCGACTCCGTACCGATTATCGAACTTCCCAGCGGCGTGCCCCGGAAAACCTGCTCTGTAATAGTATCCTGGCAGTCTTCGTCCGGAGTATCGCGGATCATCTTCATTTCTTCGAAAATGACTTTCCGTTCCCTGTCCATTTCATTCTCATCAAATACAGATGATGTGAACATATCAAGCAGTATTTCCAGCGATTTATCCAGATTTGACGACAGTGTTTTAATATAGTAACACGTCGCCTCGCGTCCGGTAAATGCGTTCATCTGACTGCCTATCGCATCAACATCATGAGCGATCTGCTGTGCGGATCTTTTCTCCGTGCCCTTGAACATCATATGCTCAATGAAATGAGAAACACCCGCATTTCTCTTATTCTCAAATGCGGATCCTGCATGCACCCAAATACCCAGAGATACAGACTGCACCTCCGGCATTTTATCCATTGCGACTCGTATACCGCAATCAAGTTCTTTGATTTTCACCATTCTTTTAATCCCACCTATTTATTTAAAATGCAAAACTATTTTACCACTTTTGAAAGCGACATGATATACATTTTAACTATATTCTTCGCGTTCTCCAGAAAGGCTTCCTTGGGCTGGCTTTTCATGCGGCGATCGCTCCAGTACCTTTTTTCGAACTCTTTCATTATCTCTTCATATCCCATACCGCGTTCCAGAAGACCGCTTACGAATTCTTTCTGATCTTCCGCGTTCCAGCAGAAAACATCCCAGTATGCGTCCCTGTATTCAGCCGGAACCGGTCCGTAATGAGGCGCGATAATATGTTCCGGATGGAGCTTCCTGCATTTTTCGGCAGATTTCATCGACTCATCATAGCCCTTCAGTATCGCAATTTCATTTGCATCCCAGCCGACAGGCACGCCGGTCGACTCACTCGCAAACATTACTGAATCAGGCTCGATCATATATGCCATGCTGCAGTCAGTATGTCCTTTGCATTCTATTGCTTTAAGGCTGCCTCTATTCTGTCCGCTTTCATCAGTGCCGAGATCTATTTTCTCACCGTCGGTAAGAGCTCTGTCTATGGCAAGGCCTTCGGAAAAGCATTTATTCTGCCCTTCTTCTCCAAACATGACTTCGGCTTTTCTGCTCAGCTGCATCATCATTTTTATCGCGCCCGGTCTTGTGAAAATATATTGTCCATATGCCGAACCGCATACTGTTATTTCCGGAAATGCCCTTCTTACAAACGGCAGAGCTCCTACATGATCATAATGAGTATGACTGAGCACTACGATATCCAGTTTTCTGCCGTCGAGTATCTTTTTAATATTTTCTGTAAGTCTGTCTCCGCAGTATGCCATGCCTGTATCATACAGTACTGTTTTTTCATATGCGGTAATGAGATATGATTCTCCGCCCGTTCCGGCAGTAACTCGAAAAAAGCCTCCCGGCAGCGCCGTTCGGTCGTTGTTCAAAAAGGCTTTTTCCAGTTTTTCAGAATCATACCTGTTTCGTATAAGTCCGTCTATATCCATCCGTTCTCCTGTTTATTCATCCGGCCTGTCGAGCACAAAACCGTTGTCCAGCGGGTCGTCGCTCTCAGGTTCTTCTTCCGCGGCCAGTCCGGCCAGGTCCATGGCATACTCGTCCAGATCATATTCCAGACAATCCGAAAAATCATAATCATATTCTTCATGTCCCAGCTTTTCCAGCCTTGCCAGCGTCAGAGCATCCCTTACAGTAAGTTCTTTCTCTCTGCCTGTTTCCTTATCTGTACATGCTACTTCAGATTCAAAACTGTACCACTGCTTGAACTTGTAAAGCTCCTCACAGAAACGCCTCATCTGATCTTCTTCGTCAGCAGTGCTCATAAGACCTGTCAGTTCTCTTTTGATATTCCCGAGCAGCATATAAACATCGGTCTGGTCATCAGGCACAGCATCAAGCGTATCATCGAAATAATTATCGATAAGCTCTGCTATCGTGTCCTGATCCGTCTGAGAGAACAGGTCATAAAGCGTTTCCACCGGCATCTCCTCTTCGGATTCTACCAGATCAGAAAAGTTTTCGAAGTATTCGAATTCCTGTGGTTCATCCAATTCAAGCATCTCCAGTAATTCTTCCAGGTCCATGGTTCCACCGCCTTCCATACATTTACACCTGATTTATCTCAAGGTTTATAAATTTAACATTCGCATCCACTCCGGAACCCTTCATGATCGCATCGATCATATTGATGAAATTCTCGGAAAGGTCACTCGCATAAAACACATTCTTTATAACCGATTCCCCGGAATGCATATCGCGTTCAGTCAGTATTGAATCTATGCTCGACACGATTTCCTCCGAAGGATTGATCAGCTTTATATCCGGATATATCCTTTCGATATTCGATCTTATGAGCGGGTAATGAGTACATCCCAGCACCATTGTATCTATCCGGTTCTCCATAACAAAGTCGTCCATATAATGATGGATCGTCAGATCCATGATATCACTGGCGATGATGCCCTCTTCTATCAGAGGAACAAACGCCGGGCAGGCAGTTTCGAATACATTGATATCCGGATCTCTTGCCTCTATCATCGTTTTATAGGCATGAGTGCTGATAGTCACCTTGGTGCCGATGATGCCGACCTGACTGTCCTCCGAACAGCTCCTGACCACCTTATCTGCAGCCGGCTCAATGATCCCTACTATCGGGATGTCCGGATACATCGCGCTCAGATCATCAAGACATGTCGAACTTACTGTATTGCAGGCGATCACTATCATCTTCACATTCTGTTTGACGAGAAAATCTGCTATCTGCTTGGAAAAAGATCTAATTGTGGATACCGCTTTCGACCCGTAGGGAGTCCTGGCAGTATCTCCGAAATATATAATTTTCTCGTTCGGAAGTTTCTTCATCATCGGGGGAATGCTCGTAAGCCCTCCCAGTCCCGAATCGAAAAATCCGATTGGCCTGTTGTCCATGCACTTGCTTCCTTTCAACTTATGATATAATGTATTCTACAACAATCATACTTTAAAGTAAACAGAACGGAGGAAGCACATCGTGTCAAAAAAACTAAAACAGAGAAGTGAAATCGATGATAAATATAAATGGGATCTGGAGTCAATGTACGCAGATGAGAAAGAATGGGAGAGCGATCTCGCAGCCTGCGGGAAGACCGCGGAAGAGCTTGCCGGCTATAAGGGAAAAATCGGCGAAAACGCGGACAATCTTCTGGCAGTAATGTCTCTTCATGATAAGCTGGAACGTATGGGCGAGAACGTTATCGTCTATGCGATGATGCGCCGCGACGAGGACAACAGACGTGAAAAATACCAGGCAATGTGTGACAAGGCCATGTCTGTTTTCACCCAGCTGTCCGCCGCAGCATCATTCATTGCCCCCGAACTTCTTTCCTGCAGCGAAGATACAATTATGTCGTTCATCGATGCGGAGCCTGAACTTGAAATCTACAGATTCTTCATCAAAGACATGTTCCGGGAAAAAGATCATGTCCTTTCCAGAGAAGAGGAAAACATCATCGCGCAGTTCGGTGAAATCACCCCTGCCGCAGGAGATGTTTTCAAAATGCTGAATGACGCCGATATGAAATTCGGAACAGTCACCGACGAAGACGGAGAAGAGGTCGAACTCACACACGGAAATTACATCAAATTCCTCGAATCGCACGACCGCAGCGTCAGGAAAGAGGCCTACGAGGGATGTTATAAAGCATACCGTGCACTGATAAACACCCTCGCGGCGGCATATAATTACAGCGTCAAAGGCGACTGCCTGCACGCCCGCATGAGAAAATACGACTCGGCGCGCCAGTGTGCTCTTTCGGGCGGAAACATTCCGGAAACCGTATACGACAGTCTTGTCAGCGCGGTCAACGATGAGCTTCCTGCCCTCCACAAATATATTGCTCTGAGAAAGAAAATGCTCGGTGTCGGCGAACTCAGCATGTATGATGTTTACGTGCCTCTTATCGAGATTCCGAAGAGAGTGATACCATATGACGAAGCACTTGAGATAGTCGAAGATGCTCTGCAGCCTTTGGGTGAAGAATATATCGCCGGAATGAAAAAAGGATTTACCGAAGGCTGGATCGATGTTTATGAAAACGAAGGCAAAACGAGCGGCGCCTACAGTTTCGGAAGTTACGGCAGCAAGCCTTTCATTCTCTGCAATTATGCGGACACGCTGCAGGATGTATTCACGGTGATCCATGAAATGGGCCACTCGATGAATTCTCTTTATACGCGCAAAGCTCAGCCTTTTATCTACGGCGGACATTCGATTTTCACCGCGGAAGTCGCGTCGACCGTCAATGAAAATCTGCTGATGAAATACCTTCTCAACAAAGAAAAGGATCCGGAAATGAGAAAGTATCTAATCAACATGCATATAGAAGCTTTCCGCACCACACTGTTCAGACAGACCATGTTTGCGGAGTTTGAACTTTATTCCCACAGGACTGTCGAAGAAGGCGGTCAGCTGACCGCAGCCGGCATGTGCGAAGAATATAAAAAACTTAATTACAAATATTTCGGCCGGGCCCTCGCGGACGACGAATATATCCAGTACGAATGGGCGCGCATACCTCATTTCTATTCGGCTTTTTATGTTTATCAGTATGCTACAGGATACTCCGCCGCAGCCGCTATATCCGACAGCATACTTTCCGATTATGAAAAGACCGGCAAACCGGGCAAAGCTACTGAAGCTTATATCGAATTCCTGAAATCCGGTGAAAATGACTATCCTATCGAACTGCTCAAAATAGCCGGAGTAGATATGAGCACGACCGGTCCTGTGAATAACGCCATGAAAGTATTCGCAGAACTCGTTGACGAATTCTGCGGACTCAATGAACAATAAAAATATTACTTTATTTTTTCGATGACTTCCAGAATGTCAGCCGGAAGAGGCGCCGTCAGATCGATTTTTTCGTTCGTAACAGGATGCCGGAAAATAAGTCTTGAAGCATGGAGCGCCTGGCGGTTTATCAGCCACGGCGCTTCTCCGCCATATAGATAATCTCCCGCGACGGGATGGCCTATATGCGCCATATGCACTCGTATCTGATGCGTTCTGCCTGTCTCGAGCCTCAGCATCAGCTGCGTATAACCTTTCGGATATCTTTCGATGACGCGATAATGCGTGATGCTGTTTCTGCCGCCTTCGACGACACCGCGCGCAACCTGTTCCTCATCGACTTTACCTATCGGAGCGTCTATCGTCCCTTCCTCTTCTTCGATGATCCCCTTGACTATGCAGATGTAGATCTTCTTTACTCTGTCGCTTTTCATTTCCTGGACGAATTTGTCCTGCACAAAAGCATTTTTGCCCAGCACAAGAAGGCCCGTTGTATCCATGTCGAGTCTGTTGACAAATCTGATTTTGAATTCCTGCCCGGTATCCTGCATATACTTCATGACCCCGTTCGCTATAGTATGATTGGGATGCCCCTTTGTGGGATGGACCGTATACCCCGGCTGTTTGTTTATAATAAGCAGATCCTCGTCTTCAAAGACCGGTTCGATATGAATATCCTCAGGCTCGTAATGACTCGGTTCCTCCGGCGGCAGTTCTACAACTATCTCATCGCCTGTTTCCGGTACCCAGAAAGGCCTCATATGTCCGCCGTTCAGATAAATCGTATCCGCTCTTTTTATTTTTGCTCTCAGTCTTGACGAGAACGAGAAATTCTGCCGCAGCAGATCTTTGATCTGACGCTGTTCGTCATGATCTTCTTTTGTTACAATATATTTAAATTCTGCCATTTGCTCTCTCTAAAGGAATTTTGTTTTAACTTTATTCCAGAAATCGTAGCTCTCGAATCTCAGGAGATCTACTGCCGAATCCGAAAATTCTATCTTTATATGATCCGGTGAACAGTATGTATGTTCAAATCCGTCGTTGATCAGATAGATTGTATCGTCTCTTTTGAATTCGGGAACGATATCAAGTGTTAATTCGGGAGGCAGCAGCAGACTCGACGTGAAAGAACGATAAGCCGTTGTATTCATCGGAGCGATAGGTGTGACCTGCAGCACATCGATGCGCGGATCAACAATGGAACCGCCGACTGAATAATTGTAAGCTGTACTTCCCGATGAAGATGCGACCAGAATGCCGTCTCCGCTGAAATTCTCTATAAAACTGTCGCCGATGGAAATCGTCAGATGTGTCGAATATGAATGTGATCCTCTGATAACGATTTCGTTCAGCCCTTTCAGTACGTCGAGTTTCCCTCCGGCATATATTTCCGCCTGTACGACCGATGATTTCTGTATATTGAACTCGCCTGACTCATATTTTTCTATAAACATTGATACATCTTCCGGTGCAAGTTCCTGAAAGAACCCCAGATGTCCCGTATTTATACCGATGATCGGCACCTGCGGAAATTCAAATTTGTGAACGGCAGACAGCATTGAACCGTCACCGCCTATTACTACAAGAAGGTCTGTATCTTCTTCTACTATATTCTGAGCTACAATGCCTGCTTTTTCGAACCTGTCTCTCAGCAGCGTTTCCGTATCTTTGGACACGTCGGTATTATTGGAATAGATGCAGATTTTCTTCCCTTTTGTCATGATAGATGCGTTCCCTTCAAATCACATGATAACTGTTCTTCTATTGTACACGAAATCACCATTATGTCCAATTGTTAAAAAAATATCTTATGATGCTGTTTTTTCCGCGGAAATACGTTATAATAGTAAATGTTCGGTCCCGGACCGGATATAAATCAGTTATCAAAATATTCACTATCAACTAAACACAATTTTTACAAGGAGAATCATACCATGATGGACGTTCAAAAAGAGTATCAAAGCAAACTCGTCAGTGCTGACGAAGCGGTGAAATGCGTCAAATCCGGAGACTGGGTGGATTACAGTCTGGCTTTCGGCATTCCTATCGATCTGGACGAAGCGCTTGCAAAGAGACTGCCTGAACTGGAGGATCTCAAGATCAGATCCGGTATCACTTCGACGCCGAGAAAGGTTCTTGAAGCCGATACGACAGGCGAGCATCTGACATACATGGACTGGCACTGGACCAGCTATATCAGAAACATGATCAAGAAAGGTTCAAAGAATATTTATTTTGAACCTCTTCTGTACAGAAATCTGCCTATGCATTACAGGAAAAATCTGCATGTAAACGTAGCTATGATCATGACCACACCTATGAACGACAAAGGATATTTCAATTTCTCGATCACCAACTCCGCAACAAGAGCCATTCTCGACTGCGCAGATGTAATCATCGTAGAAACAAATACCAGTCTTCCATGGGTATACGGCGTAAAGGAAGAATGTGTACATATTTCGGAAGTGAATTTTGTTGTAGAGGGATCTAGCCCTGCTATTCCTACACTTCCTGCCGCAGGAGAGCCTTCTGAAATAGATAAGGCTGTTGCATCATACGTAGTCCCTGAGATCGTAGACGGATCTACGCTTCAGCTCGGAATAGGCGGTATGCCTAATGCGATCGGAGCAGCTATCGCTGATTCTGATCTGAAGGATCTTGGTATCCATACCGAAATGCTCGTAGATGCATATTACAAGATGTTCCAGGCCGGCAAAATCACAAACAGCAAGAAGAACATCGATAAAGGCAGAGGCGTTTTCGGATTTGCTCAGGGCAGCAGCGAGCTGTATGAGTGGGCCAGAGAAAATCCGGGACTTGTATCAGCACCTATCGATTACTGCAACGACCCGTACAACATGGCAAAGAACGATAATATGATGTCGATCAATAACTGCATTGAAATAGATCTCTTCGGGCAGATCTGCGCAGAAGCTTCCGGCACCAGACAGCTTTCCGGCACAGGCGGACAGCTCGACTTCCTGACAGGTGCGCACATGTCCAAAGGCGGCAAGGCCTTCATCTGCATGTCATCTTCATTCACGGACAAAAAAACAGGTGAAACAAAGTCAAGGATCGTTCCGCGCATGCGCGAAGGCAGCATCACTACGGATCCGAGGAACCAGGCCATGTACATCGTAACAGAATACGGTATCGTGAACCTCGCCGGCAGATCCACATGGGAGATCGCTGAAAATCTTATCAGCATCGCTCATCCGGACACTCGTGAAGGGCTCATCGCAGAAGCTGAGAAAATGAACATCTGGAGAAGATCAAACAAGTAATAATTAAAACATATATATGACCTGAAGGCTGCATGCCCGGCGATCCAACCCGGATCCCGAGAATGCGGCCTTTTTGGTCCTTTATTATCCCGCATATTGTCCTGCAGAAAAGTCAGTGCGGTCCGCAGGATGAACGGTGAGACAAACTTAACAGAGAACAAAGCCGGGAATTGCAAAGGTAACATAACAGCAATGCCGCAGCTGATCATAATGATATGATCAGCTGCGGCAGTTTGATTATGAAAAAATATATGCTTTTATTTTATATTCTTCAGGAACGACACATATCCCATAAGGGCTTCATAAATGTCGGCTTTGCTGATGATCTCATTTGGTGCATGCATGTTTAGCACCGCGACTCCGCTGTCGATGACATTCATGCCGTAGTTCGCCATAATGTACGCGATAGTGCCGCCGCCGCCTTCATCTACTTTTCCGAGTTCACCTGTCTGATAAGATACATTGTCCTCATTGAATATCGCTCTTATCTCCGAAATGTATTCGGCATTCGCATCATTGGAACCGGCTTTCCCCCTTGCGCCTGTGTACTTGCAGAACACAGGGCCCTTGCCGAGGTATGCACAGTTGTTCTTTTCCATGACGCTTGGGTAGTTAGGATCAAATGCCGCGCTGACATCTGATGAAAGCATTTTGGAATTTCTCAGCGCTCTTCTGAGACCGAGCTCCGAATAATCACCGCAGAGATTCATTACTTCCGCCACAGTATTCTCGAAAAACATAGACTGCATCCCAGTCGCGCCCATGCTGCCGATTTCTTCCTTATCGACCAGCAGGCATACACATGTTTTGTCTGTAGTCTCCGGAAGCTCCAGCATTGCTTTATATGAAGGAAATGCACATACTCTGTCGTCATGTCCGTAGCTCATGATCATGCTTCTGTCAAGGCCGTAGTCGCGTGCAGGTCCCGCAGGGACTATCTCAAGTTCGGACGACTCGAAATCGGCATCCTCTACTCCATATTTCTCCTCCAGGATCTTGAGTATCATCGCCTTTACAGGTTCCTTTTCCTCATCTTCAGCATCTTTTTCAGTTTTGACCGGCATGCTGCCGACGAGCACATTGAGATCCTCGCCTTCAACTACGACCGAGCCCTTTTTATCCATCTGCTTTGCCGCAAGGTGTATCAGGAGATCCGAAATTCCGAGTACAGGATCTTCAGGATCTTCTCCTATTGAAATCGTGACCTTGGTTCCGTCTTCCCTGCAGATAACACCGTGGATCGCCATAGGTCTTGCAGTCCACTGATACTTTTTGATGCCGCCGTAATAATGCGTCTCAAAAAGCGCAAGGTCGGTGTCTTCATACAGAGGATTCTGCTTCAGGTCGAGACGCGGCGAATCGATATGGGCTCCCAGAATGTTCATGCCCTTTTCAAAAGATTCGCTGCCGATCTGAAACATGGCGATTCCCTTGCCCATATTATTGGCATAGACTTTGTCTCCTGCCCTGAGCGCTGTTCCGTTTTCGATCAGAACGTCGATATTTCTGTATCCGGCCGCTTCGATCTCTTTGACTGTGAAATCCGTGACCTCACGTTCTGTCTTGCAGTTTGTCAGGAAGTTTTTATATTCTTCACTGAATGCGAATACCTTTTCCATATCGGCATCGCTGTATTTTTTCCATGCGTTTTCTCTTTCCATTGTATTGTCCTCCTATAGCTCAATCAATTCTTTCGGTGAATGCGATAATACTTCCAGGCCGTCTTCCGTAAGATATATCATATCTTCAATCCTGACGCCTCCTCTGCCCGGAATATAAATTCCCGGCTCGTCGCTTTCGACCATACCTGCTTCGATGATCCTTTCATCGCGCTGGTTGCAGTTTGGCTCCTCGTGAATGAACAGGCCGATACCGTGTCCGAGGCTGTGTCCGAAACAACTGCCGTAGCCTGCATCAGTAATGATGTCTCTCGCTATGGTGTCGATTTCTTTTCCGGTCATGCCGCCGTGAGCTTTTTCAATAACTGCCTTATTCGCTTTCAATACAATACTGTAAATCTCTTTCTGCCAGTCGGCAGCTTTGCCGAGAACGATCGTCCTCGTCATGTCGGAGCAATATCCCTGATATTTGCATCCGAAGTCCATGGTGATGAAGTCTCCTTCTTCCAGCTGTTTGTCTGTAGGAACAGCATGCGGCATCGACGAATGTATGCCGGAAGCTATGATCGTTTCAAAGCTTATGCCTTCTCCGCCGTTCTGTCTCATGGCATATTCAAGTTCCGCCGCAGTCTCGAGCTCCGTCATACCGGGACGGATGATTTCAAGTATGCGCGAAAAAGCCGCATCGCCTATCGATTCAGCTTTAGCCAGACATTCTTTTTCCCATGGTTTTTTGATTCTTCTCATTTTATCGGCGCTGTCGCCGATCGGAATGAATTCGACTCCCTGCAGCTCAGCGCTGAAATCAGCGAACTGACTGCAAAGCATCGAGCGATCCTCATAACCGAGACGTTTCACATTATCGTCTGCTATACAGTCCCTGATGATCTCAAATCTGCTGCGGACCGCGGACCCTCTGCCTTCTTCAGCGACATCGAACGAAGTCGCCTTACCCGCCGCCTCAGTATACCTTGAGTCGGTAATAAGGACCTTTTTGTTTTTCGAGATATACAGACAGCCCTCTCCTGCGAAAGCACTCATATACCTCATGTTGTACGGATCGGTTATGATCACCGCGTCAACATCATTTTCGTGCAGCAGATCATTCCGCTGAACTTCTGACATTTCCTTTTCCAAATTCATATAAACCGCCTTTCCGTAAAACTGCCAGAAATAATCATAACACGTTAACGTGAAAGTATCAAAACATTCTTGTGCCAAATCGAAAAAACACCTGCTATGCAGATGTTTTTTCCGTCGTGTTTGTTGTTATTCATTGTTATTTATTAAGAAGAGTTATTTGGTTATCAGTATCCTATGACTGCTGTATCATCTCGTATTCCCGCAGCCTCTATCATGGCCCTGTACTCTGAAAGTCTGCTGAACGGTACCTTTATGACCGTTCCCGCTGATATTCCGCTGAAAGCTCCTTTTTCCACTTCGCTTAAGACGCGGCTCCGGATAACAATTGTTTTCAGCCCTGCAGCTTCTTCTCCCGAAAAAGCCGAAGCCATAAGTTTTGTCACTTTCATTTTGTGACCGTCAACTATGATCGAAGCAGGGACTGTCGCATATGATCCCTGTCCGACATAGCCGTTTAATGCGACCGTTCCGGAATTTCCGTCCATCCCGGTCATAACATAAGTTGCCTCATCCTTTGTGATCTGTGCTTCTGTACTCTGCGTCACGCTCACCGCTTCTGCTGATACGCTGTCATCTGTATCTGCAATTATGTTCAGCGCGGCGAAAACGATCACAGCAGCCGCCAGCATCACTGCTCCTGTACTCTTACACACACCGCCAAATCTGGTTTTCATGTGTACATCTCCCGGCAAATGCCCAGGCCGTTTCAACGACCTTGTTTATTATTATAGATGCCCGGGATTTAAATTCAATTCACAAACTGTCACAATTGCGATTCTGTAATATAAAACGGATCCGTGATAAAACGGATCCGCAATAATCATTATTCTTTTTATACCGGATAAACAGAGTTCTCTTCATCGAGCAGGTCAAGGTCGAGCGCATACTCTTTTTCCAGCCTCTTTCTGAAGAAATCCTGTGCCGTCTTCGGGAAAAAGGCCTGAGTCAGAACATCTTCATCCTGTTTTATAAACACAGCACATTCTTTTTTTGCTTTCTCAAGCTCTGGTTCGAGAAGGTCAGCCGGTCTGCATGTCACTCTTTCTTCGCTGCCGATGATTTTTTTAACTATATCGTCTTTGATCGGAACGGTCGTCCTGCCGTACATCCCTTTGACCAGATTCCTTGCTTCGCTCGAAACCATCTTGTATCGCTCACCTGTAATGACATTTGCCACAGCCTGCGTACCTATTATCTGGCTGGACGGCGTGACCAGCGGCGGATATCCGAAATCCTCGCGCACACGCGGCACTTCATTAAGAACATCTTCCAGTTTGTCAACGGCGCCTGCGACCTGAAGCTGTGAAATCAGATTGGAAAGCATGCCGCCTGGTACCTGATATTTCAGCGTATTGATATCAACACCAAGAACTTTCGTATTCATCCGCCCGTTTGCTATATATTTTTCGCGTATAGGTCTGAAATATTCCGCTACTTCATTCAAAAGGTCCTCGTTCATGCCTGTATCATATTCGGTTCCCCGAAGCGCTGCCACAATAGGCTCTGTCGGCGGCTGTGAGGTTCCTCCCGAGAAAGGCGTACAGGCAGTATCGATTATATCAGCTCCTGCTTCTATGGCCTTCATATAAGTCATGCTGCCGAGTCCGCTCGTCGCATGAGTATGTATTTCCACAGGGATCGAAAGCTCTTTTTTCAGCGATTTTACAAGATCGTATGTCCTGTACGGCGTAAGCAGTCCGGCCATGTCTTTCAGGCAGAACGAATCCGCTCCCATTTCCTCCAGCTCTTTTCCGAGCTTAACGAACATTTCGTCGGTATGCACCGGACTTATCGTATATGAAACACATCCCTGTGCATGTCCGCCGTATTTTTTTACGGCTCTGACCGATGACTCTAGATTTCTCGTATCATTCAGCGCATCGAAAATTCTTATGATATCTATTCCGTTGCCGATGGCACGGTTTACAAATTCATCGACAACATCATCAGCATAATGCTTATATCCCAGAAGATTCTGCCCTCTGAGCAGCATCTGAAGCTTCGTGTTTTTTACATTTCTTCTGATGGCTCTGAGCCTTTCCCATGGATCCTCATCCAGAAATCTGAGACATGCGTCATATGTCGCTCCTCCCCACATTTCTATTGCATGATACCCCGCATTATCCATCGTCTCAAGGATCGGAAGCATCTCACTTGTCCTCATCCTTGTGGCTATGAGCGACTGATGTCCGTCTCTGAGAACGGTTTCTGTTATCCTGACTTTACCCATATTTTGCTCCTTGATAAAATGCGGCCGAAACATCCGGCCACATTAATTATACTATATGAGAAATTAAAATCAAGTAAAATACTTTGATTATCAAAGTATTTATCACTCATAGAGACTTTGAACTTTTCTTTTTAAACTCGTGCATATCTTGAGTATCGATCCGCTTATCAGAAGACCGAGTGCTACCGACCCTGCCATAAGCAATGTACTGCTTAAAGAAGAAGCTGCCTGTGAATATGATCTTTCTATCAGAAAAGACATTGTGTAATACATATATGAACCCGGCACCAGCGGCATTATCCCCGGAAGGATGAAGACTGTGGAAGCTTCGTGAAGTCCGCGCGCCATGAAATAGGCGAAAAAGCCTACAACACATGCGCCGAGAAAGCACGCCATCATTTTGTTGTCACTCGTATGTATCACGGCCTGATATGCCGCATTACTGCAGAAGCCCACTGCCATTGCCGGAAATATCAGACGTTTTGGTACATGAAAAAGAATCGAAAAACCGAGCGAAGGTACAAATCCCATGACTATTACCGATATGAAGAAACTCATAATAAACTTCCTCCCATCGTCCACAGTTTCAGGATAATACCTGCTCCCGCGGCCTGTGCTACCGCCACGACGCAGGCCTCAGCCATTCTGGCGACTCCGGAGATCATATCGCCGTAAAGCAGATCGCGTATCGAATTTGTGATCGCGACACCGGGGACGAATATCATGATCGAGCCGATTATGATTGCATCGTAATGATAAACGCAGCCGGTAGAATACGCCAGCAGTGCGAAAAATGTCGCGAAGGCCGAACACATCATTCCGTTCATAAAGTAATTTATACTGTATTTTGAGATCCACGACGAGAACAGATAACTCATCATGCCGATAGCCCCGGCCGCCGCTGTATCTACGGCATTATGCGATATCGCCCAGCAGAAAAATGCGGCGATGATACCGGCTCCGAAAAGCCTTTTCCACAACTTATACGGTTTAATACTGTCAATTTCTTTCAGTTTATCCATGCCCTTTTTCGGAGAATATTCTGTCGTTGTGAACATTCTTGAAAAAGAATTGAGTTCGGATACTCTGGCCAGGTCGACCCTTGTATTCCGGACTCGTTTCACTTTTGTATATACGCCTCCTGCTTCCTCGCCGGAATCCACCGAGGCGATTATGCCTGTTGGCGTCGCAAATACCTCAACTTCCTTCAGGCCGCACGCCAGGCATATACGTTCTATCGTTTCTTCGACGCGGTACACTTCCGCGCCGTTTGTCATCATCATTTTCCCGGCCTGTACCGCCAGAGTGATCACTTGTTTCTGATATTGCTTACGGATGGTGTCTGTCATTCTGTCTTTCCTTCTTTTTCCGCTATGAACCTTTCTACATAATCAACATCGCTCGGAGTTTCGATGTACTGCATCCCCCTCTTCTGTCTGGTCTCTCTTCCCTTTCCGGTTATCAGAATAACCGTGTTCGGTTCTGCATCATTTATCGCCGTCCTTATTGCTTCTTCGCGGTCGTTTATTATCACATACTTCCCGTCCATGGCTTCAATATAGCCGGCGATTTCTCTGCTGATAACATCTACAGGTTCCTCGCCTTCATCCTCTTCCGTAATATATGAAACATCCGCATACTTCCCGGCGATCTCACCCAGAGTTTTTCTTCTGCCCAGCGCTTTTTTCCCCGGACAGCCGAAAATTATCTCTATCGTCCAGCCTTCATATTCTTTTTTTGTCGAATCGAAGAGGGCCTGAAAACTCATCTGATTGTGAGCGTAGTCTACGATCACGGCCAGATCTTCGGCCTTATTCGTGAAGACTTCCATTCTGCCTGCGACTCTTGCCTTCAGAAGGCCGCTTTTTATGAACTCTGTCGGGATCCCGAGTGCGTGCGAGATAGTTATCGCAGCAAGAGCATTGCTGACATTGAATGTTCCTGTCAGACCGAGTGTGAATTTCTCATCGAAATCCGCGCATTTTGCTCTGAAGGAAACTCCGCTTCTGCCCGGTGTGACATCATATCCGACAATGTCGGCACCTTCTTTTTCACCGAAAGTAAGTATCTTTTCTGTCAACGGAGATGCTTTGGCGGCAGCCAGCGCCATACCGGCATATTTCGAATCATTGTTTATTACTGCGGCCCTGCTCTGACTGAACAGCATCATCTTCGATGAGATATAATCTTCAAGAGTAGGATGCTCGATCGGGCTGATATGATCCTCTCCGATATTCATAAAACAGCCGATGTCAAAAACGATGCCGCACGTGCGGTCATACTTAAGAGCCTGACTCGAAACTTCCATTGTAAGATATTCGATCCCGCTGTTCTTCGCGTTGCTGAAATGCTGCCACAGTTCAAACGCTTCCGGCGTGGTCCTTCTGGATTCCTCACATACAATACCGTCATAATTATCGATCCCGGATACTACTGCCGTTTCCGGTCTGTCCAGCGACTTCTCATAATCATCAAGTATCTGTTTCATGAAGAATGTCGTGGTCGATTTCCCCTTTGTACCTGTAATGCCGACAACTGTCAGGTCTTTCCACGCGCTGTCGTAATAATAATCAGCTATGACGGCGATGGTTTTTCTCATATCGTTCACAATGACGTACGGAACGCCTGCCGCTTCTTCATGAACTTTTTCCGCAACATATCCTATTGCTCCGTGTTCCAGCGCATCAGCAAGATATTCATCTTTGAAATGCGCGCCTTTACAGACAAAAAGAGTCCCGGACTTCATATCACGGGTATCATATGATACGTAATTCACGACTGTCTCCGCTTTATAATCCGGGATATCCGCAGCTGCCGCAAGACCTTCTCCGCGCAGCAATTTTTCATATTCAGAAATAGTATGGATCTCTGCCATATAATTATCTAAGCTCCTTTCCGCACATAACGATCGCTTTTCTTGCGACCACTTCCATTGCGTCAACAAAATAATCCGACAAGCCGGCCAGCGCCCTGTAAGCTGAAAGCTCTGTGCATCCGAGTATTGCGCATTCGCATCCCGCATTCACAAACTCGGCTTCAGGCATCTCGAAATCGAGCGGATCTACCGGTTTCCCCGCTTTTACACCTTCATATATCACGCGCATAATGCGTTTCTGATTTGCTTCTGAAGGTATCACCGGTTCAAGACCGATTGCACGGAGCGCCCCTGTATAAAGACCTGTCCTGATAGTACCGTCGGTCGCCATAACTCCGACCCGGGATCCTGATCCGCTGCATTTTTCATTTGCGGCAGCTGCAGCCTCCCTGATCATGTTTATCACCGGAATATTTATCGCCTCTTCTATATAAGGGAGAAGACTGTGCGACGTATTGCACGGTATTGCAATGCAGCATGCCCCGCTCTCTTCCAGGAATTCGGCGTCCCGGACCAGCTTTTCAGTAACATCCTTTGTGTCTCCGCTGTTGATGGCAGCTGTTCTGTCGGGCATTGAACTGTGATTCAGTATTATCATATTGACATGATCCTGATCGCATTCCGCTTTTGTATTATCTATGACCATGCGATAAAAGACATCCGTTGCCAGGGGGCCCATGCCGCCTATGACGCCGAGGGTCTTTCCATCCATTACTGCCATTGATCACTCCTCCTTTTCGCTATTTATGATAATAAACAGCGAAGTTTTTATAATGTCTGTTCTGGTTTTTCTTTAATCTGAGCTTCCTCATGAATTTATTGTCTATTGCATAATCAAGAGGATTCACAAACTTCCCTGCATCGAACAGTTTCTTCATCCGGTCTTTGTATTCCTGCTCGCTGACATAATCAAAAGCGACCTGCTTCGGAACGACGAGCCATAGATTTTCGTTCGCTACGGAAAAGAAATCCATATCCCTGCCTTCCACTCGGTCTTCGACCAGAATGCGGGCTATATTTGCTCCTGCGCCGGTTACATAATAGTTTGATCTTCCCTGTCTGGTATTGATTTCAAAAGCTTTATATTTTCCGTCGCGTTCATCATATTTGATGTCAAAATTAGAAAATCCAACGTATCCGATCGCTTCCAGCAGTCTTCTGAACTGTTCTTCGAGTTCTTTGTTCTCCTCAGTAATTATTACAGCATGATTGCCGATACCGTGAGGGGTATGCTCTTCGAGCAGCACATGCCCGAGACACATCATCTTGACTTTGCCGTTCCTGTCCGAATAATTCGTGAGAACACGCATATATGTGTCGTCGCCCGGGATGTATTCCTGAACTATCAGCGCATCGTTGTATCCCGCGCCGTAAATATCGTTCAGCGCCTGCTGAAATTCCTCATATGTGTCCAGCTGATAGACCTTTTTCTGTGTTTCAAAAGGGTGCCGCCAGTACTCTATGCCATTTGCAGGTTTAACTATATACGGTGCATCAAAAGGAAGTTCCACGTCGATGCCCATTTCTTTTCTGTGCACAAAAGTTGCCGGATGATCAACGCCGTATTTATCGCACAGAGCATAGAATTTTTCTTTATTGATAAGCTCATGCATCAGATCGACATCGATGTACGGCGCGATGACATTACTGCGGAAATTGTTTTTATTGGCTGCCGCCAGTTCAACGTATGAATCGCCGCATCCTATCAGAAGTACTTTTTTATCTTTGTGCTCATCTGCAAAATCGTTCACCAGCTGCAGGAATGTTTCCTGTTCATCGCAGTGTTCGTTTACGCGATAGTCTATGATCTTGCTGGCCACGCAGGGACCCGAATAAAATTTTCCATAATCTGTCACCGTTATTCCGTATGCCTCGTGAAAAGCACGCGCCACGCTGTAGACATTATAATCACCCGCAAATAAAAGCGGCACAAATTCATTGCTTTTTTCTGTCATTTTTAGTATACCCCCGGTATATATGTTTCTGCCTGTATGTGTCCAAGCAATATTTCATAGAAAATAGCCTGAGCTGCCATCATATATGACAAGACCCAGAGTTCTCCGGCACATCCGATAAAAGTCGCAAATACAATAACAGATGTGCTGACAGCTGCCATTGATGCTATTCCGGAAATAATTCCTGCAGGAACAGCAGCAAGGAGCATCCATCCTATAAAAGAAAGCTCAAGTCCGAATAATTTGCCTTTATTTCCGAGCATCAAATACTTGCTCATAGATACGATCATCGGTATCGGCATATCCGGATTGTCAAATAAAATGAAGAAAGACTGGCTGTATCTGAATCCTGCGACTATACCCAGCACCGGACCCGCAAACGGGATCAGAGTCCAGAGCATGACCAGAAGAGCCATATACAAATACAATCCGAGTGTCTTGCCGTAACGCTCAAATCCTGTGAATACGTCGCCCGGACTCGCTGCTCTTGCTCTCAGCAGCATCATCATTATATAGATCATCCCGAACGTGAATGTTCCTGTCACAAGCAGTATATATATGTTTGAAACCGGTGAAATATTCACAGTCGTAGACTGAAGTGTACTGAGGTCCTGTCCCGATAACCCTGCCAGATTTGACGAGCTTAATCCAAACTGCGTCAGCAGATCAGCCAGACTTGTCTCTTTTCCCAGGAACGTGTCAAGTATCCATCTCGGAAAATATATGCAGACATACATGATAAGCATGCCAAATACGGCGGTACTCCAATGCCCTTTCAGCATCATTCGCGCACGCGCTCTGATGTTTGTGCACGGTTCAGTGATTATCCGTCTATTTAATGTTTCCATATTATCTCCTCACTTTATTGTTACCATATCATAATACAACTATCTAAAATAAGCGTCAAACTATATTACGTCTTTTACAGATGTTCCCGGCGGTGTATAATCTAACCATGAAAAGATGCGTAATAATAACTTCATATATCGAAGGTGATCTTGATGAAATATATATTCCGGAACCCGGAGATACTGTCATCTGTGCAGATAACGGTTATCTGGCCGCAGTATCAGCCGGCATAGTACCGGATCTTCTAATTGGTGATTATGATTCTCTGCAGACTGATCTTCCCGGCGATATCAGACATCTGACTTTTCCGGTCCATAAAGACTATACCGATACCGGTCTGTGTCTGGACTGGGCGCACTCCGGCGGATATAAAAATGTCTCAGTAATAGGCGGTCTGGGCGGCAGACTGGATCATACCCTTGCTAATCTGCAGGATCTTATCGGCTTTTCGAAACGCGGCCTGCACGTTGAAATGTATGACAGAATCAATTATGTAACTGTTCTTGAAGGACCTGCGGAAACAACACTGAGAGCAGATATTCTGCGTCGTGAAAAAAACGGAGATCCTCCTGTCTTACTCGGTGAAGACGGTCCGCGCCTCGGTCTTTTTGCTTTCAGCGAAGCTGTCAGCGGAATCTTTTCGTCCGGTGTGGAATACCCGCTGAGCGATGCCGTGCTCAGATACGATTTCCCTCTCGGTTCGGGAAATCCGTTTACTGAAGATGAAGTCCATATCAGGATCGAACACGGTTCTCTTCTGGTTTCGATTTCGGATAACCGGTAATACACCAGCTATTTTGCATAACTTCAGAGACCTGCCTTCCGGCAGGTCTCTTCATATCACTAAAATGCACTGTCTTACTTATTTGTCCATACAGCATCTCTCTTTTCCAGAAATGCAGTCATGCCTTCAGCCTTATCTTCCGAGCTGAAGCATGTTGACATGCACTCGATCTCGAACTGTGAAGCTGTCTTCATGTCAAGGTCAGCTCCGACATTGATCGCCACTTTAGCCTGAGCAACTGCTATAGGGGCTTTGCTCATGATCGTCCTGGCAACTTTTTCCGCAGCCGGCATCAGTTCTTCAGGAGCGACACAATCTTCGACCAGTCCTATCTGCCTGGCCTCCGGGCCTTTGATATTCTTTGCCTGCATTATAATATATTTAGCCATGCCTTTTCCGACAAGTCTCGTCAGTCTCTGCGTTCCGCCGAATCCGGGAATGATGCCGAGATTTACTTCAGGCTGTCCGAAAAGAGCCTTCTCAGACGCGATCCTGATATCACAGGCCATGCTGAGTTCGCAGCCGCCTCCGAGAGCAAATCCGTTGACCGCAGCAATAACCGGTTTCTGGAGAGCTTCGATCTGATTCATTACCGCATGACCTTTGTACATATACGCTCTGCCTTCCTGAGCATTTAACTTGCACATCTCTGCAATGTCCGCACCGGCCACGAACGCCTTTCCTTCGCCTGTCAGAATAACGACTTTGATCTCGTCGTTTTTCTGGCATTCATGAAAAGCAACATGCAGATCGTTCAATGTTTCAGTATTGAGCGCATTGAGAGCTTCAGGTCTGCTGAGAGTGATATAAGCAATGCCTTCTTTTACTTCGAATTTTAGATTGTTGTACATTTTTTTGTGATCCTTTCTTTTGCTTTGCCGTGGAGCGGCTTGGCAATAATAAAGTTAAAAAATTAACACTTTCATAGTATTATGATAACTTGAAGTGTGGATAAAAGCAACACAATAACGAGAAATTCTCATTTCTGTGTATTTGACACGATCTCCTTTAAATGCTATATTATGTGTGCATAGCGATATGCGGACTTGAAATATTATTAGCTAGGGGAGCTTACGCTGAGATGCGCTGAAAGAGCGCATACCCTATACCTGATCCGGGCAATGCCGGCGTAGGGAAGCAAGCATTTGGATGTACTGCATCCTCCCCTCCTGTGAATGTTGAATGGGAGGTTTTTTAATGAATACAACATCACTTCAAGGATTTTTTGAATCCACAGGCGGCCAGATAATAACGGTTGTCGTTATTCTCGCATTATTTCTTATTATTCTCAGAAGCGGCAAATCCAAAAAGAACGATACCAAGGCAGTCGTAGTATGCGGCATTCTTGTAGCATTGTCTACAGTTCTGGGCATGATAGTCGTTTTCCAGATGCCTCAGGGCGGCGGCATTACGTTGTTTTCTATGGTTCCAATCGTTTTGGCCGGTTATTTCTACGGTGTCAAAAGAGGCCTGATGGTAGGAATGTGCGTGGGACTTCTGAATCTGATCCTTAATCCTTATGTTATCTATCCGCTGCAGCTGCTGCTGGATTATCCTATCGCTTTCGGCGCTCTGGCTCTGGGAGCGGTATTCAGAAACCGCGAGAAGTTCGGGCTTACACTCTGTTATCTGACAGGGCTGTTCTGCAGATACTGCTGCGCAGTCATTTCCGGAATAGTATTTTTCGGCGCATATGCCCCTGCCGGTTTCAATGCCGTGACATGGTCGCTGTGGTACAATCTGACATACCTTGGTGTTGAAGGTGCCATTACGGTCGTAGTTCTCAGTATCCCTGCCGTCAGTCATGCATTCACGCGTCTGCGCAATCAGGCGGGACAGCCGATATCTACCGCAGCATAAATAATCAGTATTATTACGGAGGCTGAATACATTCAGCCTCCGTTTTATATATGCTTTACTGCACTTAGTATTATGTTGACCATATTGTACGCTTCTTCTTCGAGCAGCAGAGGAATCTTAAAATAATCCTTATGCCTCTTGCTGACACCTACACCGAGTACTGCTGCCCTTCCGGGAACTTTAGTCCTGATGAATATCCCCGGAATATGCTCATCCTTCAGAGCTTTCAAAACAGCGCCCGCTGCCGCTTCAGAATCACGTTCCTTCTGACATCTGATCGCATAAGCTGTCTCATTTATTCTGTCTGCTATTTCCGGATTATAAAACTTTCCGTTGACAATTATATGCGGCAGTCTGCCAAGATTGTTTTCCGTGACTACATCGACATCATATCCGTCTACGCTGAGCATAACAGCTGACATGACACCGTTAAGCGGAAATATCATCAGCATTGTTCTGGAAATACTGCCCGGTATCAGGCGGCTCATTGTCAGCGTATTCTTTGATACATGCCGGAAAGTATCTATTACAGCCAGCGCCATTGCCCCTTCAAATGCACCGGGCACTTCTTCAGTTCCTTCTCTGTATATCCTGCCGAATGTTTCAAAAACGGTTCTTTGAGGATACACCGCGTCTTTTCCTATGCTGCTGTGCATGAGCTCCGCTTCCGACGGTGTTATACCGCTTTTTACATTTACTGTTGCTGTACCGCCTCCTCTGGTTTCAACAGTTATATCGCCCGCTGCAATATCCGATATCACATTCTGGATCTTTGTGTCGCAGAGTATCGCTTTTTTCATCAGCAGAGCCGCAACAGAAAATCCTGCCGATGCATCGCCGATAAATCCCAGATCATTTGTGACTTTTCCTGTGTCACATACTCCCGATATTAGTACTTTTGGTTTGTTTACTTTTTTATTACTCATGATGTCATTATATCACAAAACCGGCAGACATAAAGTCCGCCGGTTTTATTACTGTGTTACTCTGTTAAAATGATTCTTCTAGCTGAAGAGTCCGAGACTGAAGAACGAATCGATCTGGCCTAAGAGAATGAATGCCATTCCGATAGGTGCGACGATCTTCGTGCAGAACATGTAGAAGTTGATTGCAGGGAACTTCTCTCCCTCCAGTGTAGCTTCTGCCATAACTGCATCCTTTCCTGTGATCCAGCCTATGATCAGTGCCATTACGAGTGCTCCGAACGGCATCATCAGTCCTTCTGAGAACAGGTCGAAGAAGTCGAGCCAGCAGAATCCGAGAGGCTGAGGCATTCCTGTCCCGCCGAGTCCGTCTGCAGCTACTATAATGTTCAGAACAAGGATTATTGTCGAACTTACTAGAATAGCCTTTTTTCTGCCCCATCCGTCTTTGAGCTCGCCTTTTCCGGTGAGTTCCTGAATAGATACTGTTGCAACCTCCAGCAGTGAGATCGATGAAGATACTCCCGCTATAGTTGTCAGCAGATAGAACAGGAATCCGAACAGAGGACCAACAGCTCCCATTGAATCGAATACGTTCTGCATCGTTACGAACAGCAGTCCAGGGCCTCCTGCAGGCTCCAGTCCGAAAGCGAATACTGCAGGGAATACTGCGCATGCCGCCATCAGAGCTGCCAGTGTATCGAAGAATACTACTGTGATCGATGAATTCTGCAGGTTGTTATCCTTGCCGAGGTATGATCCGTAAGTGATCATTGCGCCCATTCCTAACGACAGTGAGAAGAACATCTGGCCTCCTGCGCTGCCTAAGGTTGTAATCAGGCTCTTGCCTGCCAGTGCCGACCACTGAGGCTTGAAGATGAATGCGAATCCTGCGCCTGCTCCAGGGAGCAGTGCAGCTTTGACGATCATGATAATAAGTATGAGGAAGAGCAGAGGCATTCCGACTTTGCAGAACTTCTCGATCCCGCCTGATACTCCGCCGACGCAGATCAGCGCTGTTACTATTACGAACAGTACTGCCCAGACGACCGCCTGGCCCTGATTCGTTACAAATGTAGTAAAGTATGTTGCCGCATCTGCATTGACTCCCCAGCTTGCATGGAACATGCTTCCGAGGTTGGCGATCATGTACTTGAATACATATCCGCCGAGTGTGCAGTAGAATCCCATCAGGAAAACTGCCGACAGCATAGCCAGCCATCCCATGAACATAAAGTTTTTGTTGTTTCTCTTTCCTACCATCATATAGGTCCCTACAGGGCCCTTCTGCTCTCTGCGCCCGAGGAAGAGTTCACCGAACATGATGATGAATCCTACGAATACGCAGAGTACGAGGTAGCAGATCAGGAAGGCGAAGCCGCCGTGCGTACCCATCTTATATGGGAAGCCCCAGATATTACCAAAACCGATTGCCGAGCCGATTGCAGCCATAAGAAATCCGAAATACGAATTAAAGCCGCTATTGTTTTCACTCATTGCAAATATCCCTCCTTGCCGAATAAATAAATGTTATGAATAAGTAAAGAAATAAGTGTAGGGTGTTGCTGCAACGATAAAAAAATAATAAATTCGTTTGCTGGAGTAACACATTACGCAGCTCTGCCCCAAAAAAATTATACTACTGTCATAATTGTCAGTCAAGTCTGTAAATAATCAATATTTATGTATTTAATAAAAATTATTTATGGATAAAACCCTATACGCATTGAAATCCGTGGGTTTGCGGCAAACCTAAAAGGGGCGGAAAAACCGTCCCTTTTGTCGCTAATAAATATTAACTTGATTTTATTCATTTATTTGATTATTTATGCTGTACTCTGGCATTTCTCTTCTTATGATATTCTGTGTTCCAGATCTTATCAGCCACAGGCGCCCAGTGCTCAGCCGCATTTCTTGTTTTATCAGTAAGCGTATGTACATCCTCCGGACACTCAAGATCCGTAGATTTGCAGTCGCACCCTTCTACGATTTCTTCGATCGCATCCGGATTATCAAGTATAGGACACGGCTGCATATAATTTTCATTGAACGGCTGATGATCATGATACCCCATGAACAGCGGTGATTTATATGCTTCCAGCAACGTCTTATCCTTAATATTTGAATCTGAGAAATGTACAAATGCGCACGGTTCGATATCTCCGTTGGCATTGATATGGAGATAATATCTTCCTCCTGCAATACATCCGTTTACATATTCGCCGTCATTCCAGAAATCCATTGTGAACAAAGGCTTGTTTTCTCTGAACTTTCTGATCTGTCTGTACATATATTCTCTCTGATCAGCAGTAGCGATAAGCTCAGGAACCGCATTCACGCCTACCGGCATATATGTGAATATCCAGCAGAAGAGTGCACCCCATTCAATCAGCGCATCGATATACTCTTCGCTTCCGATCTCTGTTGCATTCTTGCTCGTATAGCAGCATGATACGCCAAACGGCAGTTTTTTCTCAGTAAGAAGCTTCATAGCATCTCTTACCTTCTGGTACGTGCCTTTTCCTCTTCTGAAATCTGTAGCTTCTTCAAAGCCTTCAACACTGATAGCAGGGACAAAGTTTTTGACTCTGAGCATTTCATTGGCAAAATCTTCATCAATAAGCGTAGAATTTGTAAATGCCAGGAAAGCACAGTCATTATGCTTTTCGCAGAGCCTGATGATGTCGTCTTTTCTTACCAGAGGCTCGCCGCCTGTATAGATATACATATAAGTTCCGAGCGCTTTACCCTGTGTGATGATATCGTCGAGCTGTTCATACGAAAGATTCAGTCTGTCGCCGTATTCAGCCGCCCAGCATCCGGTGCAGTGGAGATTGCATGCCGATGTAGGATCGAGCAGTATGGCCCATGGAACATTGCAGTTCTCTTTTTCTCTGACTTCGTTCTGGCGCTGCATGCCGAGCACACCCGCATTGATAACGAAATTTGTAAATATAGTTTTTCTGACTTCAGGATCGACCTTTGTCCAAAGACTGACGAGAAGTTTATACCACGGACTGTCTTTATCAGCCAGTACATCATTTACCAGCTGTCTCTGAGATTTGAACATTCCCATAGAATACTTGTCTACCCAATCCATAATATGCGGCAGATTTTCTTCCGGATTCTTGTCCAAATAATTATATGCCTTCATCAGTCCCTCTTTTTTGATCGTGTCTAAAACACTCACTCAAATCACCTCGTTCTTTCTTAAAAAGTATTTTTTTAAATAAGAATGCTTTACCCATGTATAAGTATAACATTCATTTTGCGCAAATTAATTAACACAATTTCAATTGTGTTGATTATTTCTACACAAATCAAGATGTGTAAATAATTTTTACATGTGTTAAATTTTCGCAGACAGCAGAGTTTTTCCGGTCAGAAAGTTATGTATGCTCCTGAAAAACACGGTCCTGATTGAAATGTATAACCGTGCCCCGGTTCCGGGATCCATTTGATAAACTCGCTGTTGAAATCGTCTGTTCCGAAAAGATGCATCATGATCACCGATATCGGTCCGCCGTGAAGCACAGCGATATTATCCGATTCAGAGCGCGCTTCGAGTTCAGACCATCCTGAATATATCCGGCTGCAGAAATCACGTCTTGATTCTCCCCCTTCGGGTATTACTTCACCTGATGTGTCATTGATCCACAACTGATATGCCGGAACATTTTTCAATTCCTCATAACTGTGCTTTTCAAATATCCCGAACCGCATTTCTCTGAGAGCCTCAACAGTCTCAAAGGCGATGTCACCGTATATTTCATGCAGAGTCTGATTCGTTCTGGTCATTCCGCTCGTAAATATTTTCGCGCCCTCAGCCGAAGGATATATTTTTTCTTCCGCCAGCCGTTCCAGTTCTTCTGCGCCTTCCTGCGAAAGAGGAAGATCCGTGCTTCCGTAATACCAGTGTCTGCGGTTGCCCTCGGTCTGTCCGTGTCTTATCAGTGTAATCGTCTTATACATAATATCTCACTTCATTTTCAGTCCGATGCCGCAGAAAACTCTTATCACACTATCCGCTGCAGACGCGGACCATACCATAGCGCTTCCGTTGGCATCGCGCCATTTTCTCATTTCTTCACCGACCGGGACTACTCCCATGGAAATGTCGTCGAATATCAGCACTTTATTTTCAAACCCGTTTCTGCTGTCCTGCAGGAATGCCACAGGCTCGATGCCTTGGCGGATGCACTGAAGCACTATCTTTTCCGCATGATCGATGATCCGGTCCTGTTCATAATTGGCTTTTGCATAATCGAGCTTTCCCTGGCCTGCACCGCCGTAGATCATATCCATTGGCAACTCCTATATCCAGGCCAGCGCTATGACGCCTGCCAGTTCTCCAAAAACTATCCCGTATCCGGAAATATCTCCGTTCATGCCTCCGAGTCTGCGCTTGCCCGAGGCCGCCGCAGCACACGATACCGCAAACGTCACAAAAAATCTTACCGCTGTCCGCAGCAGATACATGCCCGTCACATCCAGAAACAAGGCAGAAGCAGCAAATATTACCGCCGCGATCAGCAGCATGACACATAATACTCTGCCGCTCTTTTCTTTTTCACCGCAGACGTGTCCGGAGTACTGACTTGTTTCCATAGGTCTGCTCCCGAGCACAAAAGACACCGAGACCATCCTTGACATCACCGGGATCATCGTCAGTGTAACGATATCCGCGGGACGCTGCGAAATATTACCGCCTTCCGTCAGCGAAAACATTGCGCCGAAAAAAAGGACAAACATCAGCGCAGCCGATATGACCGCGAATGCTCCTATATGCGAATCCTTCAGGATCCGGCGCTTCTCCTCCAGCGGCAGTCTTGAACAGACAGCGTCATTCACGTCCATGAAGCCGTCCAGATGTATCGACCCTGTCGCGAGAAACGGAAATACTGTCAGCAGAGCCGCCGACAAAGGCGCCGGCGTTCCGAGCAGATCGAGCAGCAGAAAAAGCGCGCTCCAGAGCAGCCCGAGTATCAGACCGACCGCAGGCAGCATACGCAGCATATCTTTCCGCGCATCTTCATCCCACACCTTATGAGGACACGGGAGAGCTGTGAACATCCCCCACGCCATGCTGAATCCATGTAATGCTTTCATATCTTCTATTTGAACCTTACCGGCATTCCGTACGATATCTCCGTCACGCTGCCGCAAATACGCGCAAGTGCTTTTTCTGTCTGTGCCAGAGCTCTGCAGTAATGCTCTGTGAAATCTCCCTTTTCGTACTGTCCGCTCAGGCCGCAGTTTATCGAGTCGGACACAAATATTGCCCTTCCCGTCATCGCGGCGAATTTCAGCAGATCATCCTCCACACGCTGCCGGGCGGAAAGATCAGGGACCTCTCCGGCAAACATTTCGTTCTGCAGCAGAGCGGTAACACTGTCAATGAGAAACACACCGCATGCGCTGCATGTTTCCAGTATTTCCGTAATGCGGCGTCCCTTCTCGATCGTTTCAAAGCCCATCCCGGCTCTGTTTTCTATGTGTCTGGCGATCCTCCGCCTGTCTTCATCATCCTGCGCTATCATAGCCGCAACATAATAAAGCGGGACCTTCTGTTCTTCCGCCATAGAAACAGCAAGATCCTGCGCATATGATGTCTTGCCATTTTTGCATCCTCCGCCGATGAAGCAGTTCATCAGAAACATCCTCCGTTTCTTATTTCTTCCAGGTAATCATCATTTATCGCTGCTTCCTCGAACGTGGCCATGTCCTTCATCACGCCGCACGCTCCCTTTATGATCTGAAAGGCCAGCGCGCATCCGCTTCCCTCTCCGAGACGCATATCCATATCCAGCAGCGGGCTGAGGCCGAGTTCCTTCATCGCCAGGGAATAGCCTATTTCCGCTGACTTATGAGACCCGAACATAAAACCGGTGCAGGCCGGCGCTGTCCCGGCCGCTGCCAGGGCCGCCACAGCGGAAATATAACCGTCGATGACCGCCGGGATCCTGTATAACGCAGCACCGATATACGCACCTGCCATTGCGCATATGTCGAATCCGCCGACTCCCGCCAGTACATCTATTACATCCCCGAATTCTCTCGCTCCCGCTGCGGAAACGATCATTTTTTTTCTGGCAAATGAACTGTCGTTAATCCCGCCGCCTCTGCCGACGATATCATCTGCTGAAAGCCCCGTAAGCGCTCTCTCTACAGATGACGCCGTCGTCGTATTGCCGATGCCCATTTCACCTACGCCGATAATATCATATCCCAGCTCTTTGGCCGCACCTGCCGCCTCTATGCCGGTCTCTATGGCGCAGACAGCCTGTTCTCGCGTCATAGCATCTCCCCGGGCAATATTCCCCGTACCATAGGCGATCTTTCTGTCGACTATGCATCCGGTCCTGTACTCATCGCTTTTCAGCTCTTGAGGAATATCAGCTGCGATCCCGCAGTCTATCGCCATCAGACTTATTCCGAATGTTTTCGCCAGTGCGCCGACACCGGTAAGCAGCCTGGTGAAATTTATAGTCTGTGAAAGCGTCACAGACTGAGGAGCTGAGGATACTCCTTCCTGAACGACGCCGTTATCCGCGCTCATGATGAGTATGCACTGCCTGTCGGCGCTGTTGTACATCTTCCCGGATATCCCGGCTAATTTTATAGATATTCCCTCAAGCTTGCCCAGGCTCCCCGGCGGCTTTGCCAGCTTAGCCTGACGCTCCGACGCTTCCTTTAACGCTTTTTCGTCAGGAGGTTCGATCAGGCTGATCTGTTCTGCCAGTTTTTCCTCTGTTATTATCATCTTATTCATTTAACAGCCCCTCTTTTTCCATCCATTCATATGCTTTTCCGGCCTTGCGGCTTTCAATCGTCATCGTATATGTATCATCGCAGTAATGGGCGATAGCCTCAAAAATCTTCGACATGTCGGCGCTTCCCTCATCCGGCGCCAGATGTGAATCGGCATCACCGCAGTTGTTGTGCAGATGAAAATGTCCGATATGCTTTCCCAGCACAGCTATCCATTTTTCCGCAGGGATGCTGCCGAAAAAATTCGCATGTCCTATGTCAAGACACAGTTTTATATTTGCAGCATCTATCCTTTCTATCATATCGAGCATCATTTCCGGCTCATCCTCCATGACATTCTCAATGTATATGGTAAAATCTTTTTCTGCGGACAGCAGATCCGGCCAGACAGCAGCAGATCTTTCGATATGCCAGCTCTTGACATATTCAAACGGAACATACCCCGAGTGGACTACCATCCGGCTGACTCCGCACAGGCGCGCCAGTTCGATATTTCTGCGCCAGCGCGAATACGCCAGCTCCAGCGCCGCATGATCAACTGCAGCCGGATGGAGTTCGGCGAACGAAGAATGAAAGAACCGTTTTTCCGGTGCACAGCCGAAGAAGTTCTTTTTTCTGAGAGCATCAAGTACTGCAGATGCTTTTTCCCCGTCGAGATTCCCGGGATCCGCGAAATTATCTATCTCGACTCCGGTATCATTTTCAGTTATCTGCTTATATGCGTCTTCCGCCATCGTGGCAATAAAAAGTCTGTCCTTTGTTATCATTTATTTCACTTCCAATTCCTTCTACATCATACCACGTATTATATAATTAAAAAGCTCTGTACTGTATGGCATTTATTACGGCCGCCGCAATATTACTGCCGCCTTTCCTTCCGCGCGCCACTATAGCCGGAATCCCGGAATCTATAAGCAGTTCCTTGCTTGACTCCACATTCACGAATCCTACCGGAACTCCTACGACCGCTACAGGGTCCAGTTTACCGGCCTTTGCCAGTTCGCATATCGACATCAGTGCTGTCGGGGCATTGCCAATGGCGAAAACAGCCCGCTTATCCAGACAGGAAGCTTTTTCCATGCTAACATATGACCTCGTAACATCTCTCTGCGCCGCTTCCTTCGCAACATCATCATCACCGATAAAACACAGGACTTTTCCGCCGCGTTCCTCTATCCGTTTTTTATTTATTCCCGCCTGTGCCATCTTTGTATCGGTAATAATATATGCGCCGTTCTCCATTCCCTTCCTGATCCTTTCAACGACTCCATCTGTAAAATACATGCTGTCAGCATATTCAAAATCAGCAGAAGTATGAATACACCTTTTTATTATATAATCATATCTCTTGTCCAGTTCCCTGTCCCCGAGTATCTCAGTGATTATTTCCATACTTCTTGCTTCTATCTGCTTAGGACTTAATTTTTCTATCATCATCGTCATGCCTCTCTGTTACTTTTCCAGGATCCTGTATATGGCTTCTATATCCAGCGACTGCCTGAGAGCCGCGGCCAGTCTGTCGTACTGCTCCTGTTTATATTCATCGATATTGAATGCTTTCACATCGTCAAAGTCCAGGCCCTTTTTCCGCAGCAGCGTCTGAATGATGGTCCTGGCTACCGCCTCGGAATCGAATATCCCGTGCAGATATGTGCCATAAACATTCCCCTCATTGATAACATTCGCCTCCGCTTCCTGACTCCCCATATGTATCTCGTATCCGCGGTATTCAAGACCTGAAAGTTCATGGAACAACCCGGTCACTACGGAGATCTTTCCTGCGGATTCACATGTCGTTTTCTTCTCGGCGAAAACAGTCTTATGCGGAAGAAGTCCCATGCCCGACATCGTACCTCCGTGCTCTACGCCCATAGGATCCGCCAGCGACTGTCCGAGCATCTGATATCCTCCGCAGATTCCGAAAACAGGTTTCCCTCTGCTGCTGTATTTTAATATCGCGTTTTCCAGTCCCGACTCCCGCATCCATATAAGATCTGCCATTGTATTTTTTGTACCCGGCAATATGATCATGTCGGGATCTCCCAGTTCTCCTGCAGATCCGACATATCTCACGCCGACTCCTTCGATATATCCGAGCGGATTGAAGTCGGTAAAATTCGATATCCGCGGAAGACGAACCACCGCAATGTCTATTGCTGCATCTTCACACTTCCTTGTAAACCGGTCCGTAAGACTGTCTTCGTCATCTATGTCGAGATGCATATACGGAACTACGCCAAGTACCGGAATGTCAATAATGTCTTCCAGCATCACAAGTCCCGGCCTCAATATTTCAAGGTCACCGCGGAATTTGTTTATTATTACGCCTCTGATGCGCGCGCGCTCTTTTTTATCGAGCAGCATCACAGTACCGGCAAGCGACGCGAATACTCCGCCTCTGTCTATATCACCTACCAGAAGCACAGGTGCATCGGCCATTTCCGCCATGCCCATATTCGCCAGATCATTTTCTTTGAGGTTGATCTCAGCCGGGCTGCCGGCGCCCTCGATTATTATTATCTCGTGATCCTCCGCCAGAGAATCGTACGCGCCTTTTATTTTTCCGGCAAACAGCGCTTTTCGGGCATAAAAATCCTGCGCGCTGAGATTGCCGAACACTTCTCCATTCACTATCACCTGTGAGCCTTTATCGCTTGTAGGTTTGAGAAGGAGCGGATTCATTCTTACATCCGGTTCCAGCCTGCATGCTTCGGACTGCATGACCTGAGCTCGTCCCATTTCCCTGCCGTCAGCGGTAATATAGGAATTGAGCGCCATGTTCTGCGATTTAAAAGGCGCAACATCATAGCCGTCCTGAATCAGTATTCTGCACAATCCGGCAGCAATGAGACTTTTGCCGGCATTGGAGCATGTCCCCTGTATCATTAAAGATTTTCTCATATATTTTCCTCCGGTTATTTTGCTGTTCCTGAATATATACGGCATTTTTGTACAAAATTCTCCGCCGCAGACGGTGCGCTCCAAAGATGAATATGCGGATATCCGGCAAAGATATTTTCATCAGCAGTGATTTCATTCCATTGCTCTTCCCTGCCGTTTTCTGCCGTAAACGTATCTCCGCAGTTGTCGGAATCGCTGTAATGAAATTCATGCGCGTGCAGACTTTCGCCTGCACTGCACAGAATATTATCTCTTTTGGCCGTCAGTGTTTTATATCCGAATCTTACCAGTCTCTCAGTCATAAATGAATGTCCCGGCAGCGCCCCTGTCATCCTGTACTCTTTTGCACCGGCCGTTATCGATTCGCCGAGATACATAAATCCTCCGCACTCGGCGAAAACAGGCATGCCGCCCCTCGAGGCAGTCAAAACAGATCTCAGCATTCCCGTATTTGACGACAGCTTATCCGCATACAGCTCAGGATATCCGCCCCCGAAAATCAGTCCCGCTATATTTTCAGGTATTTTACTATCAGCAATCGGAGAAAATTCAATCAGTTCAGCGCCGAACGACCTCAGCAGATCGAGACTGTCTTCATAATAAAAGCAGAACGCCTTGTCCTTTGCTATCCCTATCCTTACAGGTTTCCCCCGCTGCTTTCTCCGGATCACCGGAGGCTCGGTGCATTCTATCTTATCGGCGCATCCCGCCAGTTTTTCTATCTCCTCGATATCGAGGCATTTGTCAGCCAGTTCGCCGAGCTTTGTCATTTTATTCTTCAGATCATCTATTTCTGCAGCCGTGACCAGACCCAGGTGGCGGCTCGCTATCTCCAGGTCTTTCATATGCGGAAGGAATCCCAGACATTTCACATGTAATCTGTTTTCCAGCATTCCGGCATATATGCTGTACATATTTTCAGAGCAGCCGTCCAGTATAATGCCTTTGATCCGGTTTTCCGCAAATCCGAGATAGCCTGATATCTCCGCTGCCAGTGATATTCCTTTGCCTTTGGCATTCACAACCAGTATTTCCGGCGTGCCCGTGATCCTTGAAATATGATTAGCCGAGCAGCTGTCGTCATTAAAGCCGACACCGTCATACATTCCCATGACTCCTTCTATCACTGAAAGATCCGCTCCTGCGGAGTTTTTCAGATAAAGATATTTCACAGTGTTTTCGCCGCACAGGAATACATCAAGATTACGCGATTTTGTTCCGATGATATTACTGTGAAACATAGGGTCGATATAATCAGGTCCGCATTTAAACGCTGTAACATTTTTACCGCGCAATTTTAAAGCAGACAGCAGCGCGCAAGTCACAGCAGTTTTTCCGCATCCGCTTCCGGTTCCTGTTATCATTATCCCCGATATATTACCCGTCAATTTGCTTCTCTCCCTTAATAAGATAAATCGGATTTTCCGCTTTCATCAGCGTATGCCTGCCCTTTCTGTCTGCCGATGCGATATTTGCGCAGAGTATCGCAGGTTCAATGCCTGTTTTTTCGAAAATTGAAATTGCTTCATGCAGCGTTTCCAGACTGACCGCCGTTATCAGGATCATCGTCTGATTATTTTTAGATAATATCGTTTGTACGATATTTTCGAGATTTCCTGAAGATCCGCCGATGAACGCTTTATCCGCAGGAGGAAACTCACGCATGCATTCCGGTGCGCTTCCTTCTATGAGTCTTATATTTCTTATGCCGAGTCTGTTCATATTTGCTTTGATCAGTTCGATCCCCTCCGCTTTTTTTTCAGCGGCATATACAAAGTTCTCATTGGCTTTCAGTGCAAACGCGCATGAAGCCGCTCCGGTACCTGCTCCTATATCATAGACAACATCTGTTGGCTTGATTTCAAGCTCAGCCGCAGCCAGAATACGTACAGCTTCTTTGGTCATCGGTACACGGCCTCTTATAAATTCACTGTCCTTCAAAGTTCTGTACTTGTCTGAATAACCGATATTATCCGCGATCATCACTGTAAGATCGCCAAATTCCTCATCAATCAGCTCAGAGGCCTTGCCCCTGACGATCCTCTGGTTTTCCAGTGTAAGATTTTCACCTGCAAATATTTCTGTACTGCCAAGTCCCGATGCAGCAAGATCTTTTATCAGACTGCCGGCCTTGACACGTCCCCCGGTAAGCGCAAAAACGCTTTTATTGTAACAGACATACGGAACCAGAGATCCGTTTCGGCCATGAAAACTCACAAGTTTCATATTTTCATAGCTATGACCTGCAGCTGCGGCGAAATACTGCATGCTGCTTATTCCGCATATATAACGGACATCCGCTTTGCCTTCCATTCTTGCGGCTATCGTCGAAGCGATGCTGTAAAATCCGGTATCACCTCCCGCAGCAACACAGATGTCTGTTGCTTCACTGCAGTGTTTATCCAGATACGCCGTAATATCACTTACGCTCATGACCAGAACATTCCTGTTGAGCACATGAAGATATTCTGTCGTGCGTAACGCCGTCAATACTGTATCGGCATTTTCAACGGCTTCTTTCATTTCTTCTGTATACAGGTACGGAGAACCCGGTCCCGTACCCGCCACTGTTATTTTCATCTCATCCTCCGATCCCGTACAGACGGCTGATCCTGGTTTTTATCTCATCCGCGCTGTATCCTTCCTCTTTTTCAGGCCGTTCTATCACTATCACAATATATCCTTCATCTGCCATAGCAGCCTTTTCATCAAATCCTCCGGGGGTTCCTGTCCTTTTAGTAACCAGTATTTCCGCTCCGAGCTGCTTCATGACTGCCGCATTCATTTCCCTGGTGAAAGGTCCCTGCATGCAGACGATATTTTTCGGCTGTACTCCCGCAGCAATCGCTGCTTTTAAAGATTCAACGGCGGGCAGGATACGGACAGATGCGCGTCCTGAAAAGGCTTTCACGTCCGAAAAATCCTTCAGTTCTTTTGTTCCTGTCGTGAGCAGGAATTTTTTTTCTGTGGCATTCAGTATTTCAGCGGCCTGCTTTGCCGAATCCGCCCTTATAATACGTTCATTGTCAGTAATATTTCCGCTGCGCAGAAGTCTCAGATACTCCGTACCGCATACATCACATGCCTCCCTGATGTTATTTGTGACCTCCAGCGCATATGGATGAGTAGCATCTATTACTAATGCATATCTGCCGGTACATATCACATCTTCCATCTTTCTCCTGTCAAGCCGCTCCGCCGCAACAGAAATACCGGCAACATCGCGAAGCACGTACGCACCGTATTCTGTTGCGACACGAATATCCGCTTTCTCCTGAAGGCCGCATTCTGCAATAAATCGTGCAAGATCATGTCCTTCGGCGGTGCCGGCAAATATCAATATTCTCTCAGATTTCTCTGTAGCCACGCGGCGTCACCAGCTTTCCTCTGATCACCTTCGTGCTGCTGTTTCCGATATACACTGTAGTGAACATATCTATCTCATTATTATCCTTTAGCTCTTCCAGAGTACAGACAATTCCTCGTTCCCCGTCCCTTCCTATGTTTCTCACATATCCGCACGGAGTATCACTGTCTCTGAAGCAGGAAATGATATCAACAGCCTTGTCAAGATGCCGCACCCTTTTTCTGCTTTTTGGATTATATATGCATATAACAAAATCTCCTTCCGCTGCGAGTCTGAGACGCTTTGCTATCGCTTCCCACGGCGTCAGAAGATCACTCAGTGAAATAACCGCGAAATCATGTATAAGCGGCGCTCCCAGTACGGCGGCTCCGCTGCATGCCGCAGTAATGCCTGCGACCGTCACTATCTCTATATCTGTCTCGTCACCTGCTATTTCAAACATCAGCCCTGCCATTCCATACACACCCGGGTCACCGCTGCATACGAAGGCAACGGTTTTCCCGTCTTCCGCATACCTGAGCGCTATCCTGCACCTGTCAGCCTCCTGCTTCATACGGGTAGTCACAACTATTTTGCCTTCGCACATTTCTTTTATCAGATCAACATAAACGGTATACCCGACAATGATATCACTTTCCGCCAGAGCATTTTTTGCCTGCGGTGTCATTGTCTCTCCACTTCCCGGGCCTATACCTGTCACATATATTTTCTTCGCCATTATTCAAACACCACTTTCCATTTATTGGCCGCTGCGGCTGCCGTCATACCTTTTCCGGCGGTCCTGCGGATGATCATCCGTCCTCCACCTGCCGCTGCGCTCCGTTCACAGACATTGCCCACACCTGTTGTTTTCCTGACAAAATCCGATGATTCGAAATCTCCCTCGACTCTGCACAGATCATCAGCGCTGAAAAATTTTTCAGGTATTCTGTATTTGCGGCAGAAATCAGCCAAGCATTTTTCTTCTTTTTTGATATCTATCGTTGCTATAGCCGAAACGGAACATATATCTATATTATGTTTATCAAGCATTTCCAGAATGAACTTTTCAAATTCATCGCTTCCGGTTCCTTTACGGCATCCGACCCCGATATCCACTATCCTCGGCACAGCATTCAGCGTTACTTCATATCGGTCTCTCCTTCCCGAAAGTCCGACACATATACCGATACGCGCATCACTGTATGTCAATCCTTCAGGAAGTTTTCCGCTTACTTCAAAATCTCCGGGATCTAATCCCACCGGCTCACCCTTCAATATGGCAGACGATACTTCTTTTATTATTGACATATCTGTTATGAGACATCCATTCTCAGCTGTCCATTCGTCTATTGCAAATTTGTGATTAATATCCGTGGCTGTTGTAACGACAGCATTTCCGCCTATTCTTTCCGCAATCATTTTCGCCAGCCGGTTCGCACCGCCCAGATGCCCGGACAATATCGGGATAACGTTTTCCCCCAGTTCGTCTATTACTATGACAGCCGGATCTTCTGCCTTTGACTTTATGTACGGTGCGGCAAGACGAACTGCAATGCCTGCAGCACCCACGAATATCAGCGCATCTGACGAATCAAAGTTATCTCTTATGTAATCTGCAGCTGATGTCCGGCTGTTGTCGAACATATCGGTCCTGAAACTGTCTCTTATCATCTCTGCAACATAAGCGGCAAGTACCCTGCCTTGATCAGAAAATGCGAGTATCCCGGCTTTTTTCATCACTTTTCCGCCTTTCTGAACTGGTGCGAAAATTCAGGATCATAAAGTCTGGATCTCTCGTACTCATCACCGAGGAATCCTCCTACCATAATAAGTGCCATTTTATTGATATTGTTTCTTTCTGCGGCTGTGCCGATTTCTGCAACTGTTGTTCTGATCACTTTCTGGTCAGGCCATGTCGCCTTGTATACTATAGCCGCCGGCGAGTCCGGTCTGTAACCGCCCTCTATTAATTTTTGTGACAATTCGTCCAGCATCTTCGAAGTCAGGAACACTACCATAGAAGCGCCATGTGCGGCCAGTTTTGTGATTTCTTCTTTTTCAGGCACCGCCGTTCTCCCGGCCATGCGTGTAAGTATCACAGTCTGACTGACACCGGGAAGTGTAAACTCCGCGTTGAGTGCTGATGCAGCTCCGATGAAAGAACTCACACCGGGAACAGACTGATACTCGATTCCCTTGCTGTCAAGTATATCCATCTGTTCTCGTATTGCTCCGTATATGCACGGATCTCCTGTATGGAGCCGCACTATGTCACTCTCTGTGTTCGCGCACATTACTGCCGTCACTTCTTCAAGCGTCATACACGCACTATCGTATATTCTGCATCCTTTTTTGACATTATCAAGAAGCTCGGGATTGACCAGCGATCCCGCATAAATAACAATATCTGCTTTTTTCAGAAGTTCCCTGCCGCGGACTGTTATTAGATCCGCCGCACCCGGACCTGCACCTATAAAATATATCATTCCATCATTCTCCTTTTCTCTTTCATGATCATTATCGAAAGGTAGCCGGGGTTTACCGTGTTCTCATCCCCGTTCCTGTATATTTTTTCGGTCTCCATGGTCGCATCTGCTACTATCATTGCCCCGGTCTTCAGAAATCCGTCTTTGTTTTCAGAGGCTGATTTCCCGGGTTTCATAAATATCTTTGTTACGTATGATTCTCTCTCCGTTTCATCTCCACAGGACGCAGGGATGATGCAGACCTGCTCGTCTCCCAAACAAAGAGGTATGCCGAGAGACGCGGCTGCTCCGCAGAAAGAGGGCACTCCCGGAATCATCTGTACTTTATATCCGCGCGCTGCAAGTATATCGTATATATACATAGCAGTGCTGTATATCGATGGATCCCCGATCGTTATAAAAGCCGTATCCATACCTTCGTCCAGTAATTCCGCAATCGCATCCGCTGTATCCTCATGACTTTTCATTAAGGTCTGAACATCATTTGTCATCGGAAAATCATAATGCAGTATTTTCTTTCCGTTAAGGCTGTTCCCGGCGGCTGCAGACGCAATGTTTCTCGCGCTTCCGCTCACAGGTACAGCAACAACACTGCATAGAGCCAATATTCTCTGCGCTTTCACGGTGATCAGTTCCGGATCGCCCGGGCCGACACCGACTGCATAAAATGTCCCTTTCATTTACCTGAACCTTTCTGTCATACTGTCAGCACCGGCACTTTTCACAATATATTTGCCGCCGCCAGAAAACATGATGACCTCTATTCCTGCCGCACCCTTCAGTCTGCAGCTGAGATGGTACATGACTTTATCCATTAATTCTTTTTTTACTGCTTCAAAATATGATTTGCCGGCAATTATATCCAAAGCTGCATCCACTGTAAGACATGACATGATTTTTTTTACAGTTTCTGTGTCTGCTCCGCAGCATGCACTGTGAGCAGCTATCGTCTCCATCCTGCAGTCGGCATATGACGAGTGTGTATTCATTACACCTGCCGCTGTTTTCACAAGTTTACCCATATGCCCGACAAAAAGAATCCTTTTGAAGCCTTTGTACTTGATATAACTGAGCGCTTCACCGACATAATTGGATATCTGGACTGCTTTTCCTATATCGAATCCCAGTTCACTGCGGCAGAATGAAATGCCGTAATTTCCCGGTGATATCAGTATGTTTTCCGTATCTTCCATATATTTTTTATCGATCGTTATTTTTATTGTATCGATAATAGCTTTTTCACTCATAGGTTCAACGATACCGGTTGTCCCGAGTATAGAAATGCCGCCGGTTATCCCCAGTCGGGGATTAAATGTGTGTTTCGCAGTTTCTGCGCCTCCGGGAACGGATATTACTACCGTCAGCGTCCCGGCATACTCATTTTTTTCTTTAACCTTTTCAACGCTTTCTGTGATCATTTTTCTGGGCACAGGATTCACAGCCGGTTCTCCGGGTCTGCACTGCAGTCCTTCCTGAGTTACAGTGCCGACACCTTCTCCGGCCGCTATCAGAACACCGGGCCAGTCCTGTCCCGCCGGCTCATGTAAAATCTGCGGCCTGCCGGTGAACGAAACTTCTGCCGTTATCCGCAAGCCTGTCGTGACATCCGGATCATCGCCTCCGTCTTTTATCACAGAACATTTCGCGGATAAATCAAGAATCTCCGCGTCTTCAATATCAAACATTACTGCCTCTCCTCCGGGAAGAGTGATCTCCGTCTGTTCGATTTTTTCCCGTGAAAGCAGCATCTCCGCCGCAGCCGAAGCCGCAGCCGCCGCACAGCTGCCGGTCGTAAATCCGCATCTAAGTTCTTGTCCGTTAACGACTCTTATCTTTCTCTCATTCATCATAACCGTCTGAGTTTACCTCTCCGCTCCGCTTCTGCCGCAATATCTTCGATCCTTCGATTTATTGATCCGATTTCAACACCTGCATATATAACTTCTCTGCACATGCCCATGATCTTCAATGTACGTTCCGCCGCCGCATCGCCAATCTCCGAAAACGGTTTTTCTGTGACGACGTCCATTGCAAGATGCCTGGCCAGCTGATAATCAATGTCATTCGTATACAATATTCCTGCTGCAAAAGGGATATTATCTTTCTGCAGCTTACGGTATACCCTGATGCCTGTGCCTCCGGAAGATATAACAAACACCTGAGGAGATCCTTCCGGCCTGGGCAGTTCTATACTGCCGAACAGAGGATCGAAATATCCATTATCGATCTCATAAAGATCCTTTATAGTGTCTTCTGTAAATATCTTTTCGGGGCTTCCGTAATTTGTGATCCGGTCTCCCTTGACGCAGATGATCTTGTCAGATATTTTCTGAGCCAGATCTATTTCATGAAGCGACATGACCACCGTGATCCGGCTTTCGGATGCCATTCTTCTCAGTATCGCCAGCAGTTCAAGCTTGTGACGTATATCCAGGAAAGATGTAGGTTCATCGAGTACAATAATTTCCGGTTCCTGGCATATTGCTCTTGCCAGCAGGATACGCTGTTTCTGTCCGTCGCTGACCGCATTGAAATCGCGCCCTCCGAGTTTCTCAGCATTTACTGCTCTGAGCGCCTGATCCACTTTGTCTTCATCTTCATGAGATAATACTCCCAGTTTTCCTGTGTATGGATATCGTCCGGTAGCGACAATATCATGACAGGTCAAAAGCTCAGGCTTCATCCTCTCAGTGAGGACAACAGCCATCTCTGTCGATATCTGTCTGAAAGACATGCAGTCCATATCGCGTCCGTCAAGGATCACTTTCCCGCCGATTTTATTCAGCTGGCGCGTGATGCTTTTCAGGATCGTAGATTTGCCTGCTCCGTTCGGCCCGATCAGTGTTACTATCTCGCCTTTTTTTATGTCGATGCAGATATCGCTGATCAGCGCTTCTCCGTTATAACCCACTGAAAGGTTTTTCAATTCAAAATAGCTGTCAGGCATTTGCATTCCTTCTTTGTCTGTGTATCATCATGTAAATAACTATCGGTGCGCCGAATATCGAAGTCACCGTACTTATATTGAGTTCTATCGGCGCGAAGGCCATCCTGGCGATAAGATCACACACCATACAGAATACGCCGCCGCCCATAAAAGTTGCGGGAATGACAATAAGCGGTCTCGACGTACCCAGAGCATTTTTCACAAGGAACGGTACGGCTATGCCCACAAAGGAAATCGGCCCTGCAAAAGCTGTTACTGTAGCTGAGAATATACTTGAGAGCAGTATCAGCGCTATCCGGAAGATCCTGATGTTCACACCCATGCTCTGCGCATATGCTTCTCCGAGCTGGTATGCGCCTATTGGCTTTGAAAGAAGAAATGTAAGCACAAGAGCAGCTCCGATCACAACAGAGCCTATTCCCACATTGCTCCAGCTCATACTTGCGAAACTTCCCTGTGACCAGCCGTGCAGATTGGCAATATCCGAATCATCGGCAAATGTGATGATAAAATCCGTAACTGCCGAACAGATATATCCTATCATTATACCTGCAACGAGCAGGGCCGCCATGTTCTTTATTCTCTTTGCCACAAGCAGTATGAACGCTGTGGAAATAAGTGAACCTATAAATGCCGCAATTATCATCGTGTATGACGATATTGTTTTCATTTGCTGAAGCATATATATCATCACAAGAGCTACTATCATCTTTGCTCCTGATGATATGCCCAACACATACGGCCCGGCAATGGGATTCTCAAAAAAAGTCTGCAGCAGAAAACCCGACAGAGAAAGTCCTCCGCCGAGTATTGCCGCCATCAGTATTCTTGGCATTCGTATCCGCCAGATGATATTTATTTCCTTTGCCGAGCCGGTTTTCAGGAATAATATATTCAATATCCTGTGCAGCGGAATATGCACATTCCCCGTATTTATATTAAGTACCGTAATGAAAATCAATGCCAGCGCAAGAGCTGCAAATACACAAATATAACGGCTGCGTCTTCTGAGATTTTCATTTCGATAGCTAATGGCATCAGCCGTTATTTCATTTTCCGATAATCTATTCTCTTTATTTTCAGCCATTTATCACTCCAGTTTCCTGATATATTTCAGGTTGTGAGGATTTTTTTCCGTCAGCAGGTTATGGAAATCCTGTATAAGTGATCCTACGATATCTGTACGCTGATACAGTGAACTTCCTGTCACCCAGCAGTTGTTATTTTTAACTGCCTTGAATCCTGCAAAAATATCATCTTTGGCCTTCAGGTCTGCAACTGACCGCACTGTGCTGTCTATGCTCCCGTTGTATACTATATAATCCGCATTTTTGGCTTCGTCATAAAATTTTTCCATACTCATCGGAACTGAAGTTTTGCCGTTTTTATTCTTCAGGTCGCTGAAAATATACTTTCCTCCGGCAATTTTAATCATTGTAGGGATATAGTCCGAACTGCTCCTTACAACAGCTTTTCCGTCAGTGCTGACATAGAAGAATGCTACTGTCTTGCCTGTATTTTTAAAGTTTTTCAGCTTTTCCACAACTTTCTTCTGTTTATCGAAGAATTTCACGGCGGCATCCTCTCTGTCGGTCAGAACTCCGTAAAGTTTAATCCACTCGGCACGTCCCAGAGGATGTGTTTCATAACTTGACCTGTCCACAAATACCGGTATGCCGATATCTTCTATCATATCCTTAACATCCGGCGAATGATATATCATAGTCGATTCAATGGCGAGACCGCATTTTTCATCGAGCAGTTTCTCATAATCAGGTGCGCTGTATTTCCCCGCGTAAATGATACGGCCATCCTGCATAGCCTTTTTTGCCGCCGGTACGAACCATCCCGACGCTTTTAATTCAGTCAGACGGATTCTATCCAGAGCCCCCATTGAATTGAACAGCGCCATTGTCGATGTTGCTGCAAGATAAATATTTTTGACAGGCTTTTTTATCACAACGATATCTTTATCCAATTTTGCCGGTTTCTTTTTTCCTTTTGGTATCACCAGATATTCCGTGTCGTTGTGAACATCAATGAGCGCATACCCGCCTTTGTAATAATACACATCGAAGCACTTCGCATAATCCAGTTTCATTGTTGAACTGTAAGTAAGTCCGCTGATATCAGGAGCGTCTGAGCCTCCCGCCGCAGCCGTCGAGGCGCCTCCGCAGCCTGTGAGCCCTGTCACGCATATTATTACTGCCGCAGCAACTGCAGCAATTATTTTTACAGCCCGGTTTCTCACATTCATATTATTTATCCTCATATATCTTCGCCGCTTTTTTCTGGCATCCGTATATTGCTCCGTATACTTTTATCCATTCGGCTCTGGCTGATTTAGTTTTTTCATCCGCAGATCTGTCTATAAAGACAGGAATATCCAGAGCTGTCAGGCGTTCTTCAACTGTCAGTAATTCTTTTTTCTCAGCTGCTGCTTTTTCTTTCTGTTTTTTTACATTCATTTTCCTGGTAATGATATTGCCTGTATTTTTGATTTTGGCAGGCAGTGCGGAAGCAGGCAGGATACACAGATCCGTTTTTTTCTGAATAAGCGTCCGGTATTTTAATGCAGTATATTTTCCTGCATATACCGTCTTATCCTTTTTGAACCCCAATGTCGATACATCCTTTGTTTTCCCGAGTCCGGCAATATATGATAAACTTTCACGGGAAGCCGAGTAAGTTTTATCGGCCGGCTGCCTGATAACAATACATTTTTTCTGCAGACCTGCAGGAAGTTCTGTTCCTTTTGGTACAATGAGATAGTTCACGATTTTTTTCTGATATAACTCCCTTGTTATCTCATGTTGTGTTTTTGCCAGTACATTGCCTTCATCGTCATATTCTTTCTTTTCGGAAGCATTTTTCTTTTCGGATCCGCTTGCCCAGGATGTATTCTTTGATACATCTACCTGTATCAGTTTGATTCCATGTTTGTAATTGAAGATCCTGAAGTATTTAGCTTTGGAAACTTTAACGGTTGACTTGTATTCCAGTCCCATTATTGCCGGTGCGCTTGCTGCCAGAGAGTCAGTTTTTAATTTTGCTCTGCCGGATGATGATCCGCCTGAAGGCAGAGCTTTATTCAGACAAATGTATATCGAATATTTTACCCAGTGAGGCTGTGACATTGCTGTCGTTCTTCCGATAATCGTATTGTTTGCATTCAGCTTTACAGGGATCACAAATTTTGACAGACCGCCGCCGGTCTTTGAATATACGTTTCCGCTGGCCTTAAGCGAGTCATATGTATTACTGGAAAATACAATCGTTGCATAAGCGTGCCCGCCGGATACCGTGATTTTGTCACATCTAATATATGCAAGTCTTCCCGATCCTCCGGACCAGCTGAACTGATCAGGAGTATATACACCTGCGGAAAGCGATGTCGAGTTATTTACAGATGCGGTCGATCTGCCCGAATCATCCTTGTACTTTGATTCTCTGTCTGCCTTGTGATCGTTTCGGAAAGAAGTCTGCGTTCCGCTTTTTCCATTTGAACTGTTCTTTCCACTTACTGCTTCGGTTCCGTCTTTTACTTTTTCAGCACCTGAGCTATAGAAAATAATCGTGTGCTGAAACCATTTGTTCAGCTTCTTTGAGTGAGCTGCTACATTTATTTTCGTATCCATTCCGGATACCGGCAGGCTGTACGAATAATATCCGTTTTTTGATTTATATTTTGAAAGATCTGAAGTTTTGGCTTTTGCGGCATCAGCGGCCGTTCCCATATACAGATAATCATATCCCTGACCGGTAAGTGTCACGGTGGCAGTTATTTTCCCGTTTTTACTTATTTTCAGGATGCTGAGTTTCTGGTTCTTTGTATTTGGAGCTATATAAAACATCCGGTTATCAGTATCCGACCTGACTGCGTATGTCCCTGTCTTCAGATCCTTCTTTTTGCCGTTCTTCTGCGAATCATCACCTGCCGAAGGACTGCTGCTTTCACTTATTTTTTTCGAACTATTCGAAAGGACTGCTGATATCACATATGTGACATCATGAGATTCCGTCATAGCGGTCGTCGTACCTATAACAGTATTCGCAGTATTGACCTTTATCGGTATCACAAAAGTAGAAGTACCGGCATTTTTATCGACTGACGCATTATAGATCCGTCCGGATGCTCTCAGTTTTGTATAATACGCACTGGAGAAAACAATTGTTGCATACGATTTGCCGCCGCTTACTGTTACTCTACTGCAGGATATGCTGACCTTGCCTGTACCTCCCGCATAAGTAAAGCCGTCCGGTTTATATGCAGCGTCTGATAACGTCGTCGAATTGTCGACAGCAGCAGTTGATCCATCGTCAGTCGGCTCACTCATTACAATCTCAACGCTGTATATGATATCATGCACTTCCGACATAGCAGTCGTCGTACCGATGATAGTCTGACGACTGTTCAGATCTACCGGGACCTCGAACGACGATATACCGGATGAACCCCCGGAAACCGGTTTATATATCTGTGCATTTGTCTTCAATTCAGTAAAAAATCTGCTGCTGAAATCTATTCTTGCATATGCTTTTCCGCTTGTTACTGTCACTCTGCTGCATGTGATCCTGACTTTGCCTGTACCTCCTGAAACAGCAAATGATTCCGGTTTATAAGTTCCGTCGGCCAGCGTTGTATTGTTATCGACAGCATCAGTAGTATTCTCTGTCTTTTCTTCATAATGCTCTGTCGTTTTATTTGCTGATGTTGATTTTTGCGCTGCTGATTCCAGGCCTTTTTTCAGTCTGATTTTTGCCGGCTCGTTCGCCGTCAAATTTTCCGCTGCAGACTCAGCCTGTACCGTATTTTCATCTGCCGTATTTTCAGCACTGTTTTCATCTGCGGCGGCCGTCTGCTCTGTCTCTGCCGGAGCCTCTGATGATACCGCAGCTGACGAATCATCGGCATAGATCGGCATGAGCGGCACCATGGTCATCGATACAGTCAATATTACTGCCGCAAAAATAGTCAGTATACGTTTCACTTTTGTTCACTCTCCAATACTTCAGATATGTTACTTTACTTTGACACTCTTGACCGTGCTCCATCCTGAACGATAATTAGCGTTATATGTTCTTATTCTGAAATAATATTTACTGCCGGAAGTAAGTTTTTTTACTGCAGCAGAAGATGATATTTTCCCTGCTTTTGTCACGGTTTTGGCCTTTTTCATAGCTGCTGTCTTCGCATACTGGATCTGATATCCCTGGGCGATATTCTGCGTTTTCCAGGTGAGTTTAACTGCTCCCCTGCCTGCTGCTTTTACGGATTTCAGTGTGGTTTTTGACGGAGCAAGTGAAAAAACTATACTGTGATCGTGCCAAGCTTTTCCTTTTGTTCCATAAGCTGCGAGCGGCAGATTTTTATCAAGTTCTTTTACAGGCACTGTGAAGCAGTAATACATATCCTTGTCTTCAGTATATGTGACCCAGTTCTGCTGATCTGATGCCGCAGCTTCAGCTGTACCCATATAAAGCTTGTCATATCCTGTCCCGTCTAGTCTGAATGTTGCTGTCAATTTCCCGTTTTCAGACTTCAGTACACAGCTGTATTTATCCGCAGATGCAATGTAAAACATTCTTCCTTTTCCGTCCTGATCGGTTTTTACTGATGCGGTATATGTCCCGTTCGGCACTGACGATGCCGCCTGTGCCGAGGAGAAACCGGCTGCTGGCACTGTCATAATAACTGCTATTATTAATATTATGAGTCTTTTCAATCTCTTGTTCATGTTTTCCCTTTCTATTCGATTCGTATTAAATCCTGCAGGTCTGCCGTGTAAAACTGCAGACCTGCATATCTGATGCTTGAATTGCTGACTATTTTATCAGCGCTTTCTTCGCCGTACTCCATCGGCTGCAGTATTTTTTGCCGTTTTTGATCTTATATGTTCTTGCTTCGAAATAATATGTTTTTTTCGACTTCAGTCTGTTTAGAGTAAGTACTGTTTTTCCAGAGCCTTTGACTGTCGCTGTTTTAGAGTTTTTAAATGTTTTGCCTGTTGAATAACGTATCTGATAACCGCTCATATTCGACTGTTTTTTTACTTTGACAACAGCTTTCCCTGTTCCTGCATTTAAACTGACTATGTATGTTTCCTTAGTCGGAACAACTGAAGATATCGCAGCTTTCGCATGTGCTGTATATATTTTCTGTATGTCTTCCAGCTGCCCCAGTCCCTTTATCTGACATGAAGTGCTGCATCCCGCTGCCGTGAATCTGCTCTTCCATGAATCTGCATCACTTCCGGCCATGTCATTGTTTGCATGGTCACCGGCTACGACCATCAGCGGACGAAGGATCACTTTGGAATATCCTGCCGCTTTGACTTTCGCTATGACTGATTCACATGATGTATCCGCCGGCTTTCCTTCAACTGTTCCTATGAAGCAGTTTTTATAACCGAGTTTGCTGACGACATCCTGCATTTCGTCATATAATACCGCTGCTTCATGCGATGTGCCGTGTCCCATAAATACAAACGCTGTATCCTTAGATTCTGAGGCAGTTTTGACATCAGAGAAACCAGCAAGAGAAGCAGCATCTTTATAGATTGCCGTGGCTACCGCATCCTTATCTGCTGTGCTGCTGCAAAGAGGTTTACTGAAAACGATTTGTCCAAAATCGTCTTTATATTGATTGATTTCGTCTTTCATCTCATTATATTCTGCACCGCTCATCAATGTAGTAGACTGTACAACCAGAGTGTTGACTTTATTTTTAACGGCACGATCCATAGCCTGATCGATATTGTCGATACATTCATTGTCTCTTGCCTGTATATGGTTGATGATGATCTGCGAAGTAAAGCCTCTCCTTACCGAATATGAAGGATATGCTGTTTTCAGAGCCTTCTCTACTCCGCCTATAGTGGCAATACGGCTGTTATTGAAGCTGGTGCCGAAACTTACTACCAGAAGTTCTTTTTTGCCTATGCCGTTCGCATTAAGCGGATTATCTTTTGAGGCATCTCCTGTATCAAGGCCGAAATAGTCGTAGCCGCCCTTCTGCTCGTCTGTATCCTTGTAATACCCGAATTCTTTTACTTCATGTTTTTCTGCATCTGTCAGAGCGTCCCAGCTTTTCCTGGCCTGTGCACAGAGTCTGTTTGTAGTTTTCGTCCATTCCTGATAATAGATCGCATCTTCCAGTTGTGAAACAATATCTGGCGTATTAACTACAGTAAGATAATGCTGGGCATCAAAATTGTACCAACCGTCCACCTTGGTACCATCGGATTTTGTGAATTTCTGATAATAGGAAACCGGTAATTTGGTCCCTATTTTTTCTACGGGGATGCTGATTGTAAACGTACTGCTGTATTTACCGGTCGATGTCTCAGATACTGAAGCAGATGCAGCGGACTTATTTTTTTCCGCGTCTGATTTCGTCTGGCTGACCAATGCGAGTTTCGTGTACTGTCTTGACATAGATTTCGTGGAAAACTTCACCTTTACCGTCGCGTTATTTCTGTTTACTGTAACAGTATCTCCGCTTAACGGCGTGAACATTCCCAGGTCAGATACGATATCCGTTGATGCAGTTTCAGCTGTATCCGCAGTATCCGCTGCATACGCTCTGCCAGTTCCCAGCACAGGGATGCTCATAGTGACTGCTACCGCAGCTGCCAGGGCCACGGACGCCAGTGCTTTTATGTGTTTATTCATCTCTCATTCCTCCTTCGAGATACTTTCGATCCTTCAGCGAGAAAATAAAAAATGCTCTTTCCATAAATAAGAAAGAGCCGTCCGATACATTTCTGTCAGACATCAATGTATCTTCTCTGACTATCCACTTTCTCCGGAAGTGATCTGCCAACATTCTTCCAGCAGGTTTCCTGACTTAAGTTCACAGTTTCTCTATCCCTTCTCAAATGCTTCGATGCTATGCATCCTGACATCCAATGGGTAATTATAGAAAAACTCCCTATTCACAGTGACCGGATCGTTCGGGATTTTCACCCGATTCCCTTTTAACCAGACAAGATTATTTGTCTGGCACTGAATGAAGAATCATTATTTAATTATTTCAATTATAGTTAAGGCTTATTGTTTTGTCAAATATTTCATTCATTGACTGCAGCCTTTAAATACTTTAATCAATTGCTCATTTTCACTGTGTGTTTTCACGGCAATTCGAAAATATCCTCCAGAAAGGCCTCTGTAATTTCCGCAGTCTCTTATAAGAATACCGCGCGAAAGTGCTTGGTCATATAGATCTGCCGGCGCTTTAAAAAAAATGTAGTTGGCTTTCGAATCGAAAACATCATATCCGAGATCTGAAAGCCCTTTCATCAGAAACTTCTTTTCTTCCGCTATAAGATTCATTGCCCTGCCGACATATTCATCTTCTCCCAGAGCAGCCGTTCCTGCCGCCTGCGCCGGGATTGAAACATTCCACGGCTGTAATGCTTTAATCATTTTGTCTGTCACTGCACGGCTGCCGCAGATGCCGTAGCCTAATCTTATTCCCGCCATAGCGTATCTTTTAGTGAACGCTTTCAAAATAAAAACATTATCATATTCTATTGCTTTATGTTTCAGACTCAGCTCATTTCCTCCGTCCACGAAATCCAGAAAACACTCATCTATCATCAGGAATGTTCCTGTCTCACAGCATTTACTGACGATCATGCTGAGTATTTCCGCATCTATAAGAACACCTGTCGGATTATTTGGATTGCACAGCATCACGATATCTGTATCGTCGGATATCAGACCGGCAAAATCCCTTCCTATCGAAAAACAATTACTCTGTTTAAGCGTATAATATTCAATTTTGCAACCCGCAGATACAAGCGCCTGTTCATATTCTGCAAAAGACGGTACTGCTGTCAGCGCATTATCCGGTTTCAATGCATTTATCAATGCGAAAATCAGTTCAGCTGCACCATTACCGAAAATCAGACTGTATTCAGGGACACTTTCATATTCGGCCAGCTTTGTTCTTAATACACTGCATCTGATATCAGGATAATTTTTTATATCTTTCATACTATCAGCAGCAGCTTTTATGACACTCTCCGGAGTCCCCAGCGGATTCATGTTGGCTGAAAAGTCCAGGACATTTTTATTGCGGTAAATGTCTCCTCCATGTATGCAGTTCTGCATATTCATTTCCTCCTTTCATCTTTTTTACTAAATATATGTCTGAGCAGTATCCTCACAGATGACATGACCGCAATAGCAGTTATTTCTGTCACATTCATTATTTCATTGGCTTTTTTTATATCATCAGGCTCGATTTCTCTGACAGGATCGCCGATCTTTTCTTTTTTGTGCACTTTCCCGAAATAGACCGCATCACCTGCAAGTTCAATATCCAGCGCTCCTGCCATAACCGATTCAGTCTGACCGGAATTAGGACTGGCATGTTTCCCCCTGTCCCTTTTGTAAATGTACACAGCATTTTCTGCGTCGGCTCCGGTGATATAAGCAGCCGCAGTCATACAAACTGCAGTCAGCCTTGCCGGGATGAAATTAACAATATCATCAAGTCTGGCGGAACATGTTCCGAAATATCTGTACCTGTCGTTTTCATATCCCACCATCGAATCCATGGTATTCACCGCTTTATAAAAAAAGCCTCCCGGAGCGCCTGCGATCATCATATAGAACAACGGTGCTACAACTCCGTCCGAAGTATTTTCCGCAACTGTTTCCACTGCAGCTTTTGTTATGCCTTTTTCATCAAGTGCATCCGTGTCCCGCCCTACAATCATTGAGACCGCCCTGCGGGCCTCACTGACATCGCCTTTCCGGAGAGCACTGCAGACAGTCATACTTTCATCGCGGAGAGACTTTGCAGCCAGCATCCTGAAACACATAAATGCCTCTGCGGCAAGAGCGGCAGACCTGTTTGCTTTTCCGGAAATATGAAGCACTGCCGCCGGTACAGCTGTACTGACCGCAGCCACAGCCGCTGTCATGACCGCCCCGGCGGCTCTCTCGCCTTTTTTTGTTTCAGGGAAAACACGGCGAAGACAGTATTCACTTTTTTCCGTTAATTTACCTATCGCTCTTACAGGATGACACACCAGTGCGGGATCGCCAAAAGCCAGATCAAGCACGGCTCCTGTTATTACTGATATAACAATTTTATCTTTCATTTCATATTTCCTCAAACATTCCAGCAACACTTTAGTTGTAATAATATCATATCTTTGCGGAACAGCCATAACTTTTTACTTGACGGCAGCATATCTTTATTATTACTTTTATGTGATGAAGATGCGTGAAGCATGCAAAAAAGCAGGCATTATGCCTGTTAGCAGAACAGATTAAAAGAAATATTAAATGTCAGTAACGTGGAACAGATCTCCTGCCAGATACCGCTCGACAGCAATACGTCTGCCGTCGTTGATTGTATGAGCTATACGATTGACAAGCTGTTCCGGCTCACCTACCATACCTGATTTTGCCCAGTCATTGATCGTCCCCACAACGCCGTACGAGAAAAAATCCGCCAGGAATTTTTTATCTTCTTCATTCATTTCATTGCCCGGTGTCATATCATCGATAATATCCCTGAACAGCTGACTGATGATTGCTCCGATGTGATCGCTCAGCTCGCCGTTATCATGTTCCATCGCATTCATAGAGAACTTTTTGTGGGCCTTGACCGTAGTCAGCGCATCACATAGATGAAGCGTCCAGTTGTCAAAAGCCAGCCCCTGCTGGAATGGAAACATTATAAGAAGATCATACACCTGATTAAGCAAATCGTATTTATCCTGAAAATGATAATAAAATGTAAGACGGTTCAAACCGCATCTTTCGGTAATATTCGATATCGTGATCTCTGTGAAGGATTTTCCCTCCATCAGTTCCATAAACGCATTGATGATCGCGTCTCTCGTCATATCTCCTTTTGCCATATTGCACCTCTCTCAAAGTCATATTGCATTATATTTTATCAAAAAAAGTCACATTTTTCAACCATTTTCGGCATTTTTAAAAAAAAGAGCCTGTCCAAATTTGAACAGACTCTTCCATAAACACATATTATGTTTAATGTTCTATTTGTTTGAAAGGTATTCGTCGATGCCTTTTGCGGCTGATTTTCCGGCTCCCATTGCCAGAATAACAGTAGCGGCGCCTGTAACAGCGTCTCCGCCGGCAAACACACCGGCTTTTGAAGTAAGACCGGTGAAATCATCAGCGACAATGCACTTTTTCCTGTTCATCTCAAGCCCTTCAGTTGTTGACGGGATAAGCGGATTAGGAGTAGTGCCGAGAGCCATGATAACTGTATCGACTTCGATATCGAACTCTGATCCTTCAACAGGAACAGGTCTTCTTCTTCCGGAATCATCAGGTTCTCCGAGCTCCATCCTTATGCATCTGATTCCTACTACATGATCTTCATCATTTGTAAGTATCTCAACAGGATTTGTCAGAAGCTGGAAGTCGATGCCTTCCTGCTTTGCATGCTCTACTTCTTCAGCTCTTGCCGGAAGCTCTGTTTCACTTCTTCTGTAAACGATATGTACCTCTGCTCCGAGTCTGAGCGCCGTTCTCGCCGCATCCATCGCTACGTTTCCGCCGCCTACAACGGCAACTTTCTGGCCGGCAATGATCGGCGTGTCATAGTCTTCTCTGAATGCCTTCATAAGATTGTTTCTTGTGAGGTACTCATTGGCCGAGAAGCATCCGTTCGCGGATTCGCCGGGAATTCCCATAAACATCGGGAGTCCTGCGCCGGAACCGATAAATACCGCGTCAAAGCCTTCATCATACATAAGCTGATCGACAGTTAACGACTTTCCGACAATAACGTTCTTTTCGAACTTGACGCCAAGTTCCTCGACTTTCTTGACCTCTTTGGCAACTACTTTATCCTTCGGAAGTCTGAACTCGGGAATTCCGTAAACGAGAACGCCGCCGTATTTATGAAGAGCTTCAAAAACAGTTACATCATAACCCATTTTTGCCAGATCTCCTGCACATGTCAGTCCGGACGGGCCTGATCCTATGACGGCAACCTTTTTGCCCTTCTTTGCTTTCGCTGTAGCCGGCTTGATATCGTGTTCAAGTGCCCAGTCGGCAACAAATCTCTCGAGCTTGCCGATCGATACAGCCTCACCTTTGATTCCTTTGATGCAAAGCTGTTCGCACTGTGTCTCCTGAGGACATACCCTCCCGCAAATAGCAGGAAGTGATGAATCTTCACCTATGATATGATATGCCTTTTCAAAGTCGCCTTCCTTGACGGCCTGGATGAAATCAGGAATATTGATTGAAACAGGACATCCGCCCATGCACTTGGCATTTTTGCAGTGCAGGCAGCGTTCAGCTTCAGCCATAGCTTCTTCTTTATTGTACCCGTAACAAACTTCTTCAAAGTTCGTTGCTCTCACTTTTGGATCCTGCTCTCTGACAGGGACTTTCTTCATGTTGTCCATTATGCATCCTCCCCGCATTCTCCGCAGCCGCCGTGATGAGTATCACCTTCCTGAAGTTTCAGAAGAGCTCTTCCTTCAAGTGTCTTGTACATCTGCGAACGTTTCATAGCTTCATCGAAATTGATAAGGTGACCGTCGAATTCCGGTCCGTCAACACATGCAAACTTAACTTCATCTCCGACGTGAAGTCTGCATCCGCCGCACATACCCGTTCCGTCAACCATGATAGGGTTCATGCTTACAACTGTCTTGATACCGTATTTCTTGGTGGTCAGCGCAGTAAACTTCATCATGATCATAGGCCCTATGGCAACGCACAGATCATATTTCTTTCCCTGCTTCTCTACAAGATCCTCAAGCTGAGCAGTAACCATGCCGTTGAATCCGTACGAACCGTCATCTGTAGTAACATACAAATTCGACACCTCAGCCAGCTTCTTCTCCATAATCAGAAGATCCTTTGTCTTCGATCCGAGGATAACATCACAATCGACGCCATGCTCTTTGAGCCACTTGGCCTGAGGATATACAGGAGCAGCTCCAACGCCGCCCGCCACGAATAATATGTTCATTTTCTTAAGATCTGCTACCGGAGTATCGATAAGATCTGATGGACGTCCGAGCGGTCCTGTAATGTCACACAGTTCATCGCCGTCCTTTAACTCCGACAATTTGAATGTCGTAGTTCCTACCGTCTGATACACAAGAGTAACCGTACCCTTTGTCCTGTCGTAGTCACAGATCGTGAGAGGAATTCTCTCACCCTGCTCATCGACTTTTACTATCACAAACTGCCCAGGCTGGCAATGTGCAACGACACGAGGTGCTTCAACATCCATCGCGTAAATTTTGTCAACAAGCATTCTTGCATTTGATACCTTGTACATTTTATCCTCCTAATTATAACTCTGCTTTCCATATTAATACGAATTGTCCAAAGATTCAAGTCAATACGCCATTTCGCCTGTTTCAGGACATATAAGAAAATGCAATATCGAAATAAAGAAACTCTTATATCCTTTACAAACATTCCGGATACCATAACGATATCCGGAATGTCTGTATGTATATGGATTACCAGTAACAATAGTTCATGTTGCTACATAGTTTCCTTGTAAGCTGTACCGATCGCATCAGCCGTGATGAACGCTGCATAGACGTCTTCCGGAGTTACCTCCATAGGCTCGTTGCACATCGTTTCACCTTCTCCGCATGCTCCTACTGCCGCAGCCATGATCTGCTCCCTGGAAGGTTCATATCCCATATCCGCAAAGCAGACAGGAAGTCCGACAGAAGTGCAGAAATCAAGTATCTCTTCGATCTCATCCATTGGAGCATCCTCGAGAACAAGCTCTGTCAGTGTCCCGAAAGCGACTTTCTCGCCGTGCTGCATATTGTGGAATTCATGTATTACAGTCAGTCCGTCATGAATAGCATGAGCTGCGGCCAGGCATCCGCTCTCAAAGCCTATACCCGACAGATATGTATTTGCTTCGATGATATCAGCAACTGCCTTTGTCTTGACTTTATTTCTAGATGCGATCATCGCCTTATAGCCTTCAGAAATAATAGTATTGTAGCAGAGGTGCGCGAGTTCATATGCTGCATTTGCCGGAGGGAATCCGCCCATGTTCAGAGCGCCTGATTTTCTTGCCGCCTTGGCTTCAATGAATGTCGCCAGCGCATCGCCCATTCCCGAGACCAGAAGTCTTACAGGAGACTGCGCGATAACGTCTTCGTCCATTACTACGATATTAGGGTTCGAAGGCAGGACCAGATAATGATCGAATACGCCGTCATCTGTATATACTACGGACAGTGCCGAACATGGCGCATCTGTTGAAGCGATAGTAGGAACTACTACTGCTGCGATGCCCGCATAATAAGCAGCCGCTTTGCCGGTATCAGCAGTCTTGCCGCCGCCTACTGCTATGATGCAGTCGCAGCCCTGATCTTTGACGGATTTTACAACTCTGTCTATCTCGCCCTGAGAACATTCTCTGTTGAATACTTCATATACGACTTCACTTTCAGTTCCGCTGAAGCTTCCGTCGATTTTATCCTTGACCCTTCCGAGTCCTGAATCCGTTGCGAGTACCATGAACTTTCTGCCGAATTCTTTTGTGTACTCCTGAAGATGTGCCATAGCACCTGCCGCCTGGATATATTTTCCAGGTGATTGAATTAATCTACTCATTTTTTACCTCCACATAAAATTGAACTCTAACTGACCATCGTGCATTTATTACATTAATACATATCAAGATCTATCTTGTTAATGTATTTTATGACTTGATCGAGGCCTTCTCCGGTCAACCCGCAGACCTCAAAAATAGGATCGGCGCCCGCCATTTCCAGATATGTTCTTGCATCCTTTATCTCTTTTTCATCGGCTATGTCTATATGAGTTACTACTCCTATGACGGGCTTTGTGAACATCGATGAAAATGCAGGAGCAAAGACAGACATGTATTTAGTGGCATCCTTCACAAATATTATCACATCGGCATCGGCAGATGTGATCTGCAGAGAGCCGTAATACGATCTGCGCTCTGCATATTCTCCCGGAGTATCTATCATATTTTCTCCGATATAAGCAACAGCCTGTGTTTTTTCATACTTTATCTCCCGGCTGTTTATATACTGGCAGATCGTGGTTTTTCCTTCCTGTGATCCCCCTATCAGTATTATTCTCTTTTCCAGTTTCATCCGCCTATGTCCTCGTTATCTGCGTGCCGGAATAATTCATCTTATCACATAACAGATTCAAAATGTTCCTCATTGCCGACTCGACCGCCATTATCTGACCTGTGATCAGCAGTGAACCGTTGAACCGGTCTATAAAACCGATCTTCACATCAGCGGCTTTAGTCGCGGCATCACCCGCCACTATCGCGGCTTCGCTCGGCGTAATAGTAAGGATCCCTATGCTGCCGGACGCATCAAGGAGGCCCAGCTTTTTATAGACATCCGGATCCGGCTTCGAAATAATATGTGCCAGAGTCACCTGACGTCCCGGAACAAATTCCTGTATTATTCTTGTCTTTCCGTCTTCCATTATCTTATACTCCGTTTATCCGAGCAGATGTGCCGCAAGATCTTTATGCGGCGAAGCTATGACCGCCGTACTGGTGATTTCTCCTTCGTCGCCCAGTTTTGCCGTCACTGATCCCATTGCTGATTTCACCGACGATATTTCCCCGGTAAAGATCAGGAATCCCTTTCCGCCCAGACCTCTTGCTATTCTTATCTCTATAAGAGTGATATTGGATGCTTTAGCTGCAATATCACCGGCGATTATCGACGTCATGGCGGAAATCGTTTCCACTACGCCTATCGACTTGATTTTTTCAACTTCCGTCGTTCCCATTATCGCAGCCGGCAGACTTTCATGCACATTATTGATAATATGCGTACCAACCAGAGAATACCCTGCCGCCAGAACTCCTGAACGCATTGAGTTTTTAACTGCGCCTACATTGCCGGTAACAATAATAATATATTTGCCGGGGCATGTAGGAGTCGCCAGAATAAGTTCTACATCAGCAGCTTTCAGCATAGCATCTGCAGTTTCTATGCCTGTCGGAATATTTTTCAATTCTATCAGTCCAATTGATTTGTCCATAATTTTGCTCCCGCTTTCTTACTTTTCTATTACTATCTGTCCGTTATCCGTGGAAACCACTTTGCCGCTGATGCTTGCGTGATACGAAGCTCCCAGCTGTCCTTCATTCATTCTGGCAACAACATCGCCTTTTTTTACCGTATCCCCCGCATTCACAACGGGAGACGCCGGGGCACCCACATGCTGCTTCAGTAATATCGTGACTTTCCCGAAGTTTTTCCGGCATTCCTCCAGCGGCGCCGGCTCGTCATATGCAGTAATGCCCAGTCGTGCAATGAGTTTTTTCACCGGATATCTCCTGTACCCGCGGAACGGATTCGCATGTTCCGGCTGATCGTGAAGCTCATTCTTTATACCGGCCGCACCCATCTGTGATTTGAAGGCATTGTGCAGCTTCCATGGCTGCAGATCCATCACACATGCATATTCACACAATCTGCATCCGCAGCAGAGATAGGCATTCATAGGAGTTATACTGCTGTCACAGAAACTCTGATAACTCGCGAACCTAATCATTTTATTAGGTTCGATACGGTGACCCAGCAGGTTTCTCGGGCATACTTCCGTGCAAAGGCTGCAATGCATGCATGCGCTTCGCGCCAGTTTCATCATATTGTCCAGAGGCTTCGTCAGGCTTACTATCAGCGAATGATCCGCAGGCAGTACGATAAGACCTTTTGTTGTCTTTGTTATCAGGTCATTGTCACGAACGATCCGGCCCATCATCGGGCCGCCGTTTATTACTGCATAATCATCGACCGTCGGTCCTCCAGCCAGCGCCAGCGCTTCCTTAACAGTTATGCCGATCGGAACTTTTACTGTCTTTTTCTGCTTTACGCAGCCTGTGAGCGTAACATATGAATCCGTGACCGGCTTGCCGCCCTTCACTGCATCGTAAATATTCAATACCGTCTCGACATTGTCCACCACTGCTCCTACCGCTATCGGTATACCGCCTTCAGGAACGATGCGTCCCGTCACTTCGTATACGAGCACCTGCTCGTCGCCGGCAGGATAAAATTCTCCCAGATGGAATATACGAATATTTTTATATTTATCCAGCAGTCCGGAAATCGCGGCATCGGCTTCGGCATAATGCTTCTTTAGTGCTATGACGCCTTCTTTCGCACTTACCTGCTCCATGATCATGCTGAGTCCTTCCAGAAGATCTTTTGCGCGTACCGCCATAAGCTGCTGATCGACACGCAGGAGCGGTTCACACTCCGCCCCGTTGACGATGACTGTATCCGCCTTTGTATTGAGTTTGACATGTGTAGGAAATCCTGCGCCGCCTGCTCCCACTATTCCGTTATCCTGTATGATATCCGTGAAATTGTCCATTTATAATACCTCGTTTTATCTTACTGACAGCCCGCCTACAAGTACACATCTTCTCATTCTGGCAAATGATCTGGCTGAAGTCAGTCCTTCTCCTGTCGGCCCTGCGATCGTAAATGTCGTATATCCTTCACCGCCTACTCCTATGCCTGCGTAGGACGGTCCGTTTTTAACGAATATCGTCGTCTGTATCAGTTTGGCCATTTTTGTCAGCGCATCCACATTCTTTGAATGTATCATCGCCGTATGTCTGTTTCCGTGTTCGACCTCGACGGCAAAGTCTATCGCCTCGTCGACATTATCCACTCTGACAACAGGCAGTATTGGCATCATAAGCTCTATCTGAACAAACGGGTGATCTTTCGGTGCTTCGATCATGATAAGCTTTATCTCCGGACCTGCACTCAGACCTATTTTGTTCAAAATATACTGAGCATCTTTGCCGACAAAATCAGTTGCCGGTTTATTGTCTTTGACAACGAGGCTCACTAGTTCATCTATCTTAGCCTGATCCTTTAATTCATAGGCTCCGTTCTTTTTCATATTGAACATGAGATAATCTGCGATGGAATCAACGGCAATGACTTCTTTTTCCGCAATGCACGGCAGATTGTTGTCAAAACTGCTTCCTGCCACTATGTCGGAAGCCGCTTTTTCGATATCCGCTGTTTCATCGACCACGACCGGCGGATTTCCGGCTCCTGCTCCGATAGCTTTTTTGCCGCTTGAAAGCACAGTTTTGACGATCCCCGGTCCGCCTGTTGCCACCAGCATTCTGACAGCCGGATGCTGCATCATTTTATTGGTATTTTCTATTGACGGATGTTCTACCGTAACTATCAGATTTCTCGGTGCTCCTGCTTCTTCCAGCGCCCTGTTGATCATCTTTATCGTATCCAGAGAAACTTTCGTGGCTCTCGGATGAGGACTGAATACGACCGTATCTCCCGCTGCCAGCATGCCGATCGAGTTGCATATTATAGTCTCGGTAGGATTCGTTGTCGGCGTGATCGAGCCGATTACTCCAAACGGAGAATAATCGATAGTTGTCAGTCCGTCATCACCCGAAAGAGCAACTGTTTCCAGATCCTCGACGCCCGGTGACTGCAGTGCGGCCATTCTGTTCTTTATAAGTTTATGTTCGTATTTCCCCATGCCTGTCTCTTCTACAGCCAGTTTCGAAATATATTCCAGATTCTGTTTGTCTGTGATCACGTCACGTATAACCTGAACATATTTTTTCCTGTCGGACATAGGACGCTTCAGATATTCTTTTTCCGCCGCCGCTGCAGCCTCCACGGCCTGGTCCATATCCGAAAATATCCCGTATGTATAACCAGCGCTGCAGGCAGCTGTTCCGCCGCTTACTTCTGTCATTACGTCTTTGACGATTTTTTCTATCATGCTTACATCGATTTCCATCACTTGTTACCTCCGATTTTTTCAAGCGCATATTCAGCAATACTCATGTCCTCTGCTACCGTGCCCCCGCTGATCCCGATAGCACCGACCACTTCTCCGTTTATTCTGTACGGATATCCGCCTCCGAACACCACGATCCTGCCGCCGTTGGTATTCTGAATTCCGTATAAACTGCCGTCGGGCGCAGCTTCCTTTGTGAGTTCAGATGTCGGCATTTTCAATGCTGCTGCCGTAAACGCCTTGTTTTTGGAGATATCTATGCTCGCCAGCAAAGCTCCCGTCATCCGCTGATGAAGAATGATATTCCCACCGGCATCTACTGCGGTAAAAACACATGGCACGTTTATCATGTCAGCTTTTTCCTCTGCCAGAGCCGCCAGTTTTTTGGCCAGCTCCAGATCGAATTTTTCATTTCCCATGTTGAATTTTTCCTTTATTATTTCTATTGTTTTCTGTCTGATGATTTCATACTGTGTATAGTCTTCTTCCAGACGGGCAAGCGCGTAAACCGCATCTGACAGGCGGTTCACATATCTGAACAGTACCTCTCGGATTTCTTCTGTTCTCCCGGCGGCCGTCATCGCGCGTTCTGCGCGCCTTATGATCGTTCTGGCCGCATGCAGAGATGCTGACGCCTGATTCACTCCCGGTATCACGAAATGTGTTTGTCTGCCTGTCGTTTCAGTACATTTGTCTACTAACCCTTCAAGTTCTTCAACATCCTCTGCGGATATTTTTTCCTTTAATGACGCCGCTCCTGTACTGTCACTTGCCAGCTCGGCACCCAGAACGAAAAGTTTTTTCTGTATTTCTCTGATGGCCTGCTTAATGTCGTCATGTCCGCAGAAAGCATATGCAAGTCCGAGCATTGAATTGGCTTCATCTATAGTGCCATAGCATTCTACTCTGATATCATCCTTGCCTGTTCTGGTTCCTCCGATAAGACCGGTCTCGCCTTTATCTCCTCTGCGTGTATATAGATTGGCCACAAAAATCACTTCCTACTGTTCCACTTCAACTGTATCTACTATTCCTACTACTGTCGCATCTACAGGTGCGCTGTCGCCTGAAGCGAATCTTGCCGTACTGCCGGATACAAATATAACCAGTTCTCCTGTACCGGCATCTACCGTATCGACTGCAATCAGCGATTCACCCGAAGGCAGCAGTTTTTCATTGAGCTTCTGCACCACAAGCAGTTTATTGCCTCTGAGCCTTTCGTCTTTTCTTGTAGAAACTACTGTTCCGATAACTTTGCCTAAAAACATATCCACCTGCTACTCTCTTACGATCCTGACGCCGTATTTCGCTGCCGTCTCCCGGGCCAGCGCAGTTACAATAGCATTCCGCGGAACGACCAGGTCGCCGTATTCCGCATATCTGATCACCGAATCACTGCCGATCACTGTCTTCCCTCCGCCTGATGCCGCGTTTGATTCAAATGGCGCGATGTACGAAGCAGGTTCAGACGAATTCTGCTCTGCGTGTTGTCCCGCGAAATACTGTAAAGCATCTCCGCAGAGAGAATTACCCGTAGTCAGCACCGCACCATAAGATCCCATTTTGTTTTTATTGTCGCGAAGTTTCGCTTTAAGAGCATCATTCATATAGTATCCGAGTTTTGCTCTCTGCGGATTATCCGGACAGCATCCGTCGACTGAAATGACCACTTTTCTTCCTCTCATCAAAGCATTGACGATCAGTCTTGACGGCCAGTTGTCGGCCATGCAGGAAGCGATTTTAGATGCCGTATTCACAGTCATTGCCGGGACAATAACGTTTTCAAATCCGGCAGCAACAGTTTCCGGCGGCTCTGTTCCTCTTCCTTCAATAATTTCATCGGGTTCCAGCGTTTTTACAATCCTGTCCTTATCAAGCAGCGCCTCCGCGCTGTCAGTCATATAAAGTGAAAACGAAAAACCGTTTTGCTTCAGTTCTGCCAGCTGATCCAGATTTTCTGCAAAGCCCAGCATAGATCCCGTATATACTACAAGTGCATGTTTCATTTTTTCCATGATCCTTTCGGCCGCCTTTTCCGCTGCGACAGATACCAGCACTTCTTCAACTATTTTTTTAATTTCATCCACAGTCATTTTTTTCACCGTTTACTATTCCCGGCTGTTCATTGCTATTCCCAGAGGTGTCACAAGCAGCGGAGCCGCCGGCTTGACTGTTCTGACCCCGATATACTGTTCAAAGACATCAGAGAATTTTTCAAAGCAGCACGCGCCGCCGACGACATATATACAGTCCACGTCATAACCCTGTATATAGTTTCTGATTATCGACGCCATTTTTTCAACTACCGGCTTTATTACAGGGAAAACATTTTCTTCATTCTCTCTGCTGATCTTGTATTCCTCGCCTTCCTCAAAACTCATGCCGTAATATCCGGCCAGAGCCAGAGTCATATGTGTTCCGCCTGTAGGTTCGTCACCCGTAAAAATCACTTTGCCGTCTTTCAGAATACTTATTCCGGTAGTTCCTCCGCCGACATCCACAACAGCTCCGCTGCTGCATCCGATCACCGTAGCAGCGGCTGTAGGTTCGTCAATGACATTGCTTACATCAAATCCTGCTCCGGAAACTACATTAGAAATGACTTTTACATTTCCTTCTATTATCCCGGGCGGTATTGCCGTGGCTGCCGAAGTGAGTTCAGTTCCGGTTATTTCTTCCAGCCGGGCTTTCATATCTTTAACAGTTCTAACCGCCTTGATATAATCAACGACAATCCCGTCTTTTACCACAGATGATCTGCAGGATACACCTGCTACCGGCCTGTTGCAGCTGTCAGCTGCAGCAATCACTATATTTGCGGTTCCGAGATCCACACCAACTTTAAGAGTTCCCTGATATTCGCTGCATTTTCCTTCGTTCACAAGTGTTTCAAAATTCCTCAAAACATCATTGCATTTAGCTAAATCATTCTGCATTGATACTCACCTATTCAACGACCAGGGCGAAATCCCCGCTGCTTACTCCCAGTGCATTTGCTTCATCGACATCGATGTGCATTTCCAGTGCATATCGGTCAGATACTCTGACTACTGTATTTTGCAGAACAGCTCCGCGCGCTTCCTTTGTTCCCAGCTGCACACACACTCTCTGCCCGTCAGCCAGTCCCGCGTGAAGCGCTTCCTGCGGAGTCATATGGATATGCCTCAGTGCGGCTATCACACCTTTATCTTTAACTACGCTTCCGGCCGGACCGATTATCTCGATGCCCGGCGTGCTGTCAAGCGAGCCCGATTCTCTTACAGGTGCATCCACTCCGAGCGTCCTGCCGTCAGTTCTGGATATTTCTATCTGTGTCTGACTTCTCAGAGGGCCCAGAACACGAACATTTTTCAGCTGTCCTTTAGGTCCCTTCAAGGTGACGATCTCTTCGCTGGCGTATTGTCCGGGCTGCCCAAGATCCTTTTTATGAGTAAGCTCTGAACCTGCCCCGAACAAAATGTCCATATCAGCTCTGTCCAGATGAATATGTCTGTTCGACACTCCCAGCGGGATCCTCATCTTCTGCATATCCATATTTTTGATCACTATTTTAGTTATCAGCTCTGTCAGCTGTTCCTGTGTCATATTCACAGTATTCATTGTCAGTCTCCTTATTCGGCAGCCTTCGGAAGTATCTTTTCAACATCTGAATGCGGTCTCGGGATCACATGCTGCGACATTACTTCGCCGACTTTGGCGGCCGCTACAGATCCTGCATCCACAGCCGCTTTGACCGCTCCTACATCTCCTCTGACCATCACTGTCACAAGCCCGGATCCGATCTTCTCATATCCGGTCAATATTACGTTTGCGGATTTCGTCATAGCATCCGCGGCTTCTATCGCCCCGACAAGGCCTTTTGTTTCTACCATACCCAATGCTTCATTCATTTTTTTCTCCTTTTTCTTTCGAACTATTTTGAAAGTTTTCTGTTCGATTTTTTCATCGGTCTCGACTTCGGTTTTTCGGTTTCAGTCTTTTCTTCAGCTGTTTCCGAGCCGTCTCCGGCACTGTTGTCTGCTGTCTCCGAACCGCTGACGACACTTTCCGTTTCTTCTCTCCTCACAGTGTTATCAATATCCTGGATCTCTGCTTTTGATGTATTGTCAGCTCCGTACATTACATCTTCAGGTCCGATGTCCCGGCATCCCGCCGTGTTCGTATTATCCACCATGATACCTGTAGATAAGGCCGGCCTCGGGATTACATGCGTACTGACGACTGTTCCGACTTTTGCGGCAGACATTCCAGCCGCATCTACTGCAGCCTTCACTGCTCCGACGTCGCCCTGTACTTTGACAGTTACCATGCCGTCACCCTTCGTAAGCTCAAAACCGACAAGCTTTACATTTGCAGCTTTTACTGCTGTATCTGCGGCTTCGACTGCAGCGGTCATACCTACCGTTTCGATCAGTCCCAGACTTTTGACTTCCATCGTCATTCTCCTTTACTGTACTACTTTAAACGGCATGCCCTTAACAAGCCGTGCTCCGTTTGTGCCAATGTTCCTGACCGTTTCCGGATCAGAACCTGATCCGATCCGGAACAGAGGGTGATCTTTTTCGAGTTTGCTGAAGTGCAGCACGATCTCACGGCTGCTCACTCCGACACCAACCCCCAGAGTCGATGCTCCGGAAGCGTCATACGCCATCTCAAGTGCGGTGCCGTTTCCTTTTTCGGTTTCGAATGGTATTCCCTCTTCTTCTATGCCGAGCATCAGCTGACGCACGACATCATCATCCGCTTCCGGTCCCGTAAATATTTTTATTGACGGTCTGACCGCTTTATAAAAAGGCATTATTTTTCGTCCTCCTCACTCATGGCAAGAACCAGTCCGGTCGCTACTGCGTTTCTCGGTCCTTCAGCACCTCTTACATTTGCCCTTCCGGAAACGATTTTGTATTGAGAAAGTCCGTCTGTCACAAGCTGAGGCACCTCGAAATCCAGCGCCGATCCCCCGACCAGCACTACGAACGGGATATCCCTGACATTTCCTGTCGGGCTGACACGTGAAAGCGCTCTTAAGGCATTGGTGACAAAAACTTTCTGCTTCGCGTTTTTCCTTACCAGTCTGATTTTTTCAATCGAATTATGCTCACCTTCCAGCGGTATCATATTTCCGTCTTTCAGGATCACGACTCGGGCGAACAATTTTGAGTCCAGCGGTTTGTCGAAAAACTGTACTGTGCCGTCTTCATGCCGTATATGAAAAAGGCTTTCAACTTTGGCCAGCGGATATTTCTTGATATCTTCCGCTGTTTCAAAATCCTGGAGTCCGAGTTCCGATTTGATCAGCAGTGTGACCATATTCCCGGCACCGGCCAGATGTATCGAGGTGATTCTCCGATCATCCGTTATTATTGATGCGTCAGTAGATCCGGCTCCCATATCGATTATTGCCAGCGGCTTATCTGTACCCGGAGTCGTCAGGGCCCCTCTTATAGCCATGTCTGCTTCCACACCGCCGACTTTGACAGGAACACCAATTTTTTCTGTTAATTCCTCGGCGATCTTTTCCATCTGCAGCTTGTCCGCTTTTACCATCGCGGCTATACCGACGGCATTTTCCTCCGAATATTCATTTGCCAGTCCGCCTCTTACTTTCTGAGGTGTAAATGTATCAACGGCCAGGATATCCTGTATCTTTATTTCTCTGACACTCTGACCTGTAAGCTGCGCCATGACCAGTTTCACTTTGTCCAGCATTCCGCCCGCGTTCGTCCCGGATTCGCCGGAAGCATCCTGCATGTCGCCAGCCAGATCGATAGCTTGCATGATTTTATCCGAACCTTCATCCACATCGACTGTGACTTTGTTCCGGGAGCCGCTTATTTCTATGATGCCTGCAGGAATACGTCTTTCCTTTACATCGCCCTCCGGCGTCTTTATCACGACTGCCGAACGGTTTCCGATCAGCGCTCTCGCTATCGGAACTATCTGCCTTGTTTCTTCCGGATCCAGCCCGAACATAGTTGCTATCCCATAAGGATTGGAAAGCACTTCTACTACGCCTCCGGGTGCAGCAACCTCCACTGCGCACATCATGCCCAGCGGGACTTTATCGATCAGGCTGACTTCATCTACGATCGGGATCGGCTTATTTAATCTGTTGTCTATCAGCACACCGTCATCACTCTGGACGATCGCTGCTTTGATATCCATCATTTCCGCAAAACTGTTGATAGCATCAGCCGCATCCTCAAAAGAAATATCATCCGGCACTACCACCACATGCGCTGTTCCCTGCTCCGCTTTCGCAATATCCGAGAGAAAAACTGTTATCCCCGAAACTACTCCTAATCCGCCCGGCGTCGAAGGGTTATGACCTATCATCGTTGATTCAGTAATGATCGTCTCTGTGATGGTTTCCATAGCTACGTCGCCTATTACCGGCGCTGCTTCATTGATCCTGATCTCATCGAGATCCTTTTCCGTGAGTCCGGCAGCTTTAAGCGCCTTGGCAAGTGAATTGAACACACCTTTGATATTGTCGGACGTTCCTTTTATGCCTGTTGTAGATGCAATGCCGCTTGCAAGGAATTCAACTTTTCCATATTCTGTTCCGGCCACAGCCGTTTCTGTCGTTGCATTTCCTATGTCGATTCCTGCAATGATCTTCATTGATATCCTCCGTACTAATTAATCCTGTCTCAGTCTGTCACGTTTTTCATACACATCCGCGGCATCTCTTACAAACGCCGAACATACTGTGCAGTTGTATTTTTTACTTAATTCATCTGCAATATCCAGCAGTTCCTGCTTCGATGAACGATACGGCCTGAGCGCATTATATATTTCGATCAGCCTGTCGTCCGGAACAGAAATAAGTTCGGCCGCTCTTCTCAGATTACCGGCAAGATTTTCTCTGCCTACGGATTCCGCGACCTGAGCCTGCATCTCCATAGTCTGCGGTGAAATTCTCATATCAGCGGCCGTCAGATTGCCGTTGATTACGTCTTCCAGTTTCATATCAGACAACCTTTTACCGGTCCTTGAATAAATCCTTTCAGGGATTTTTTCTCCAAGAGGATAACTTCCCGCATCGACTTTATTACGGTCTTCCGGAGATGGCACCGCTGCGGAAGAAACTGCTGTCTGCCCCATGGCTTTCATGACCTCTTCCACGATTGCTTTCATCATTTGCTCCTGATCCATTTTGTTCCTCCTATTTAAATTCGACTCTCACTGCCTGAGGCTTCTTTTTGACGTCCTGATGTTCTGCTTCCTTGATGTGAAGCAGTGCAGCAATAGCCTGGTATTTCGGTCTCGCCATCTGATCATTCCTCACCGGTACCGGATTCGGAGACTCTCCCTTTGCATATTTTGCAGCGTTTTTACCCAGCTGTCTGTATGTCGGCAGATCGATAAGCGGCGCCTGTGAAAACAGTTCAAGGTTGCTCAAAGGCGGCAGGTCTTTCTGATGGATGACCGTTGTCCCTTTAGACTGTATCCCTATTCCCACTCCTGATCCGCTCAGAACAGCCGCATCATGACCAACGAATGAAACGTCTGCGGTCCGGTATACTCTGACGACCCTGCACTTCATTCCTTCTTCTTCTATTCCGGCCATGATTTCTTTGATTACATCAGCATGAGGGATCCCGATAATAGTACTTGTCTGATATATCCCGAATGCAGGTGTAATACCTAAAACCACTTCATCGACGGCCGTACCGCTCTTGGCTTCGCCCTCTTCCGTCAGGATCAGCTGGCCTGACGCGCTTTCTGTTCTGCCCGCAGATGCTGCGGAGACTGTTGTCCGGGATGCAGCAGATACCTGTGCCGGCGCTTCTTCTCCGCCGAGGTCCATTTCCTTCAGTACATCAGCTACGATATTTCTTAATTCTTCCTGATCAATGTTCATCTGTTACACCTCCTAATAATCTTCCGGATTTACTGCCCAAGGAATATCATTGATTTCATTCAGACGTTCCTCAGTCATCTGATATCCTGTCTGCGGTCCGTGATAATCATTAGGTTCGTTGACAGCACTGATAACATGGAAATTTTTGTCGAGTATAGCTGCGGTATGCAGATAATCTCCTGCGACCTTCTGCTTCTGCATATTGAAGACTGCTTCAGCTACATCAGGGAAACCTCCGTCATACAGAGCTTTGATGATATCGATCCCCGAAGTATCTCCGGCCATCATTTCTTCTATTGCTTTCAGATCTTCATTGACATTTCTTTCAGGAATATCTTTGCTTCCGTGTGCATATGTAGCTGCCTCAACTTCCTCATCCGTTATAGCCGGCAAACCGAGGCCTCTGAATACAGCCTGACATGCCTTAGCTGCCTTATTCCTGATTTTTATTACGTCATCTTCCTTGACAGGTCTTAATCCTCCGTCCAGTTTCAGGTCTCTCTGAATGACCAGCCAGTCGTCGAAGTCTTCTGCATCCCAGTTCGATCCTGCGAACATGTTATCGTAATTCGGGACCGAACTATATCCGGAGCAGATGAAATCTGTTCCCGGTACGAACTGCATAAGAGTACGTGCGCTTCTGCGCAGATCCGAATGCGTGAACGACTGGTCATTCGATGAAGCACATTCAAGATCAAGCAAAGTTGCAATAAGGTTTTCAGCTGCCATTGCTCTTACTCCGCTCGGCACTCCCGCCGGTACGCCGCAGCAGGATACAGAACCGTTCTGTATACCCTGCGAGCCTGCGCCTTTCGTGATGAAAATACATCTCGCTTCCAGATACAGCATCGACTTGCCTTCAGCAAATCCCATCTGTACTTCAGAACCTGTTCCTGAAGTGAATCTCATTTTTAGGCCTCTCGACGCATAACATGACGCCAGGAAAGCTTTTGAATACGGCGTGTCATCGCCATCCATAAATACCTGTTCTGTGCCGTATACGGATACTGTCTCAGCGTATGTTGTAAATCCTCTCATGCCCATCGCCAGTTCAGTAGCTTCTTCTACAGAACACTGAGTAAGGACTCCCGGTCTTCCGGTCTGCGCTCCTACCAGAACGCCAATTGCATTCATAGGCGCATATCTTGCTATTCCTACTGTTGTTTCTTCTTCATCAAAACCGCGAAAGCTTGCCTCTGCTGCATCTGCTGCGATTTCTACAGTATTGTCTCTGAGGTTTGTGGCATGCGCCTGATTGCTCGGAGTTTTTCTGGCTCTCATTTTAGTGAGTCCCATCATTATTTCCAGAACAGACATTTTGCATACGACTTCATTTATCTTCGCCGGTGTCATCGATAATGTTATTTTAAGCACTTCATCTCTCGGCACATTGATGTCACATATTTTTCTGGCTATTTCCGTCGAGTCCATCGCCGCAACATTCTCGGCATTATCAAGTTTTATCGCATAATCCGCTATGAAAGAATCTATCATATCGAATTCTTCTCTTCTCTTTCCGTCCATCTCCACAACTCTGCCGTTTTCGACTTTGATGCTCGATACAGGATCAAGAGAACTTTCCATTGCGACCAGACCCACTTCAGGCCACTGCTTTACAAAGCCGTCCTGATGGATAGGCCTGTTTTCCAGGACCTCGAATCTTTTTGATCTTTTCATACTTTTCTCCTTCCGGGTCACTAATTAAAGTATGTACGGCTGTGTTGTCGAAACCGGCATTTCACCATATGCGCCCAGCAGCTGCATACCTACTTCACGTGCCGCTATGATAGACTGTTTCACTGCCCCGGAATCGCCGGAGAATGAAAGTATAACCTCGTTAGTGTAGCTCGTGCCGCCGTTTGTAGGGCTCGAATAACCTGTAACATCTACTGTCGCAGCCTTTACTGCTGTATCGGCCAGAACTACTCCGATAGCGGCAGGAGCTCCTACAGTTATTCCGAACGCTTTTCCGAGCGGAGCTCCGAAGGCTTTCTCCAGCGCATAACTTGCTCTGGCGGTATACTGAAACTCCAGATGACCTGCTGCGCATCCGTACACATCTCCGAAAGTCCTGTTAAGATCTCTCAGTGCAACTTCTACCGCGCGCCTGACATCCGATACATCTTCAGCTCCGAAAATGATGAGAGAACCGTGTCCCGCTCCGCCTTCTGTATCTCTCGGAAGTTCTATCGAGAGAATATCACTGTTTGTCGCTTTCACTGCTTCGTCTGCTGCGAATATCTGCGGTCCCGCTCCGGTCCTTCCGCCGATAATGCCGATCGACCTGTATTTCTTATCGATGCCCATTTTTTCATGCACCTGATGGTCCAGATTGGCAATAACGAGTCCGATCGTCTTGCCTTCCGCTACTCCTACAAATTCTGTAAGGCCGCCGCCTGTATCACAGGTAAAGCTTGCCGGACTTGCGGCAGGAGCTGCTGCTGTTTTATGGTCATCCGATGCTTCGACTTTTTTCATCACTTCATCCATGATCCTGTTCATTAATTCATCCTGCATTTAAAATACCTCCGTATCCATTATTAGCCGCTTACTTCTGATGCGGCAGAATCTTTTCTACATCCGAATGTGGTCTCGGGATCACGTGTACGGAAATGACATTGCCGACTTTTTCCGCAGCCACAGATCCGGCATCGACTGACGCCTTCACCGCGCCTACATCTCCGCGCACCATTACTGTAACCAGGCCCGACCCGATTTTTTCATATCCGACCAGGACTACATTGGCTGATTTCACCATTGCATCCGCAGCTTCAATTGCACCGACAAGACCTTTGGTTTCAACCATTCCTAAAGCTTCATGTTCCATTCTTAACCTCCTTGTGTATGCCTTCGGCTCCCGTCCATACGGGCGGAAGCCGCATCAGCAGGAAAATCGTTTAGTTATTTGTTATGTTCAAGTATTTGAATAAGACCGCGGTATTATTTGTCAGAAGATATGTCCGTTTCATCCTTCTTCGGGAACTGCAGCAGTACGCTGAGATAGCCCATAACATATCCTATTGCCAGTGCCAGACATGACCATACAGCACTGCTTATGATAGCTCCGCATCCCCATACCGGATATGCGGTCGGTCCCATAGTCGCAATAATGAATACAACTGTATATCCATTAAATCCAACCAGACCGACATTGAAGTTCGGAATATCCAGCAGCCACATGAGCAGGAACACTGTCAGCGTGATCCAGACTGCGCCGTTCCAGAATCCCCAGGAAGCAAACGCCGGCAGCGACATCAGCTTTAGACAAATACATGCACATACAGCTCCGGGAATTACGCTCGGAAGTGCTTTTTTGAACAAATCTGTCGATGCGCCCAGTCCGAAGTATTCGGCCCATCCTACAAATATTGCCCAAAGCGGAAGACCAATGCCCTGACTCTTGATCAGCATGCAGAAGCATGCTATGAGAGTAAGAAAGCCTACAGTGAATTCTACTTTGATTCTCGGTTTCATTCTTTTTTCTCCTTTTCTGATTAATAAACATTAAATCTCACATTTCATTTTGCACGATGGTCAGTCAGATCCGCGAATATTAATTTACGACAAGTATATGGTCCGCTGATTTTTATTTCTACGGATTTTCTTGCCGAAGAAATGCAAAAAATTGCACACCAAAAAAGCACACCGCGATGAGATGTGCTTTGTGTTCCCTGGGCAGCAATATTTTTACCGCTCCCTGCCGCAGCTTTTTCTGAATGCGGTCGGCGTCATGCCCGTGCTTTTTTTAAAGGCTTTGCTGAAATAGTTGGTCTCGTCATACGCCAGTATGTCTGCAATAGCCGCGACGGGCTTGTCCGTATTTTCGAGAAGTATTTTTGCTATTTTCATTCTTTCATCTATAACATATGTAATGAAATTTGTACCTGTTTTCTTTTTAAACAGCTTGCTGAAATAATACTTGGAGATATTGGCATAATCCGCAGCATCATCCAGAGATATGTCGCTTATTATATTCATATCTATGTAGTTGAGGCTTTTTTTAATTTCATCTTGATATTCATGTTTCTTTTCATATTCTGTGAATACCTGCTTTACGATATCGACAAGAAGCCGATATGCTTCCGTGCGGTCATCATACCTGTACATCTCATACTTCATTTTTCTTATCTGCTCAACAGTATTCAATGCCAGTGTAAATTCGCTTTCTTCCATCAGACGGATGATGCCCTTAACAAAATCATTCAGTTTGTCAATAATTTCCGCAGTACTGCCGCTGCGGTCGTATATGAAATTAATGTACTCCAGGCATGAGCTGCGGCTTTCAGCAAAAATGCAACTTTCAACACCTTGTTTTATACCGTTGACAGCATTGCTGCAGGCCTGATTTTTATAGCCTTCCTTCTGTCTCCTGTCACTTTCCTCCACATACGGTCTCAGAATCGAAACAAGCTCCTCCGGCGAATACGGTTTCAGCAGATAACCGCTGCACTTCATGCGGACATTAGCCATGATCGCCTCGTTTTCACTGCCCGATGTAGTAATGACTATCTCTGTTTCAGGTCTTTTCCTTTTGACCTGATTCACAAATGAACTGATTGAATTGTTGTTTGCGCCGATGTCGAGGATCATGATATCCGCCTGCGCGCGTTCAAATATTGCTGCCGCCTCTGACACATTACTTGCTTCATAAACCTCGCCTGCACTGGCAAAGTTATCTCTGATCACTTCCTGCGCTATTTTCTTTTTCAGACTGTTACTGTCCATAATAAGAATACTGCTCATTATCTCACTTCTCCTTCATCTTTGCCGGTCTCTCCGTTGAGCGGTATACATATGGTGACTCTGCCGCCGCTTCTGTCATTTTCGATCCGGAGCTGATATTTGGTACCGTAAAAGAATTTAAGCGTCCTGTTGATCCTGTGCATCTCATATCTGTTTTTTGAACTCAGGACAACATCACTATCGTTCATAATATTCTCTATTACATCCTCCGGCAGGCCGCTGCCAGTGTCGGCCACAGTAATATATAAATTCTGTTCATCTGACACAAATGAGACAATGATCCTTCCTCCGTCATCGTACGGTTCTACCGTATACCTGACCGCGTTGTCGATTATCGGTTTAATGATATTCGCAGGACAGGAAACATCAGCATATTCTTCATATGGTTCCACGATATAATGCAGTTTAGAGCCGATGCGAATCTTTTCCATTTCAAGATATGTTTCAATGTAGCCCATTTCATGTTGTATATCCGACACGCTTTCCTGCTGCCCGCTGTAGCTGTAACGCATAAGATGTGCAAGTACATACAGCGCATTCTGTGTTTCCGCGGCCTTTTCCATATAAGCCATATCCGAGATAACGCTGATGTAATCCATTATTGCGCGGTTATCAAGAATAAATCTGCTGTTCTCGGTAATAAGCTTATCCATGTTCATCTCGATATCCATTCTCTTCTGCTTTTCGCCTATAAGCGCTTTGTCCTTAGCTACAAGCTCATCGATCATCAGACTGCTGTAACTCTCGTCCAGCAGATATTCTATAGTCGTCTGAAGCAACTGGAGGAAAGCCTTGATTTTAGCTATCGGCAGCGTTTTGATAAAACGTCTTGCCTGCCTCATATCCGTAAAAGCTTCCCAGTCTGTCTTCTGATCGATGACTTTTTCTTCCACTTCCGCCGGCTTTTTTTCCTCGCAGCAAACCTGGCCGCCCAGTATCGCTCCGCAATATACACCATTTAAAGTCAGCGGCACCGCAAAATCCAGCAGTCCGGTATGACATCTGTAAATCACAGGCTTTCCATCGATCTCCGCCCTCAGCCCTCCGTGCGCATCACAGATATTGCAAAGATTGGTTTTCCTGCGGACGATCTTGCAGAAATCAGTAAAACCGCTTGGCTCAGTTATCGGCGTTCCCTTATAATCTACCGTGACAAAACCCATGCCTGTGGCATCGGAAAACTGATTCTGCACTTTCTGCAGCATTTCAACGTCCAGGATCTCCTGGATCGGTCTGATAGTATTCATTAGTAATAATCCCCCTCGGCAGGGAGATTATATAACAATAAATTACACTTTGTAAATGGTTTTCAGAATATTCAATGCCTAAATCAGCAATTTATTGCACAAGCAGTCATAATAATCCCTTTTCTGAAAGAGATTGATATTTTTTTGTGCACAAAAAGATACTTTTTTGCTGTCTTTGTTTTCAAAACTAGAAAATATAAATAATTTCTATTCCCAGTATTAAAGCAAAAATATTGCTGCCCTGGCAATTTTCCGCAATACGGAGGCGACACAGAATAAGAAAACTGCAATTAAAATAAATCGCAGTCCGTATTCCTGTACTTAAAATCGACATAAAAGAATTTCACCTATTCCCGAGGCATTCTGCATCTATGCAGGTCTCCTGGCTCGCACATCGCTGCATTGCTTTGCCTTCCCAAGTTCCCAATGTTCTCAGTGGCTCAATAAACAATACTCCATGCATACAGTGGCGGATCCGCACCGGCTTCCGACCGGTTTCCCTCTTAGCTTCCGTTGATACGGAAGAACATAGACCGATATTCAATTGGCTGTATTATATCTACATCGAAATTGCCTGTCAATAAAAGAATATCCCTGTTTCCCGGCATGTAATGTCGGATATGTTCAGAAAAAACATTATATTTACACTCACGTATTGATTTTCAGAAAATTGAGTTTATAATAGAACTGTGATACGGCGTAAGTAATACACTTTTACATTTAATAGTTTTTTATTGCAAGGAGGCAGAAATTATGAGTGAACATGTAAAACTTCAGGACAAGTACGGCCTATTCATCAACGGTGAATTCAGAGACGCATCTGACGGCGGTACGTTTACGACAACATGCCCTGCAAACGGCGAAATGCTTGCCACCTGCGCAGCAGCTACAAAAGAAGATGTAGATGATGCTGTAAAAGGCGCATGGAAAGCTTTCGAAAGCTGGAAAAAGGTATCACCGAAAGAAAGAGCTAAGCTCCTTCACAAGATAGGTGACGTTCTCGATGAAAACAAAGAATACATCGCTATGGTCGAGTCCATGGATAACGGCAAACCGATCCGTGAGACACTGAACATAGATATTCCTCTTTCAGTAGATCACTTCCATTACTTCGCAAGCTGTATCGAAGCTGATGAAGGTTCGGCATCACTGCTCGACAGCAATACTCTCAGCATTATCCTCAGAGAGCCTATCGGTGTTGTTGGACAGATCGTTCCTTGGAACTTCCCGTTCTGCATGGCAGCATGGAAGCTCGCACCTGTACTGGCCGCAGGAGACTGCACAGTATTCAAACCATCGAGCGCTACCCCGCTTTCGGTTCTTGAATTCGCCAAGCTGATCAAGGATATCATTCCGGCAGGCGTATTCCAGATCATCACAGGCGCAGGCAGCAAGACAGGTCAGTATCTGCTTGATCATCCTGATCTCAGAAAACTCGCTTTCACAGGTTCTACAGAAGTCGGCTACAGCGTAGCTGATGCTGCTGCCAAGAAACTTATCCCGGCTACACTCGAACTGGGCGGCAAATCTGCCAATATCTTCTTCGAAGACTGCAACTGGGAAAAGGCTATGGACGGCCTGCAGCTCGGTATCCTGTTCAACCAGGGCCAGGTATGCTGCGCAGGATCAAGAGTATTCGTACAGGATACTATTTATGACAAGTTTGTTGAAGATGCTGTCAAGAGATTCAATGCCGTTAAACTGGGAATGCCTTGGGAACCTGATACTCAGATGGGTTCACAGATCAACGAGGGCCAGGCAAAGAAGATCATGGGTTATATAGATATCGCTAAAGAAGAAGGCGCAACGATTGCCTGCGGCGGCGAGAGAGCTACCGAAGGCGCTCTGGCAAACGGCGCATATGTAAAGCCTACTCTGATCACAAATGTTGACAACAAGATGAGAGTAGCTCAGGAAGAGATATTCGGACCTGTAGCAGTAGTCATCAAATTCCACGATGAAGAAGATGTCATCGCTATGGCAAACGACAGTGAATACGGACTCGGCGGCGCGGTATGGACAAAGGATATCAACCGTGCATTCAGAGTTGCTACATCTGTTGAAACCGGACGTATGTGGATCAATACATACAATGCTCTGCCTGAAAAGGCTCCGTTCGGCGGATACAAGAAATCCGGAATCGGACGTGAAACGCATAAGCTCATACTCGACAACTATTCACAGAAAAAGAATATTTTCATAGACCTCAGTGAAGCTCCTTCGGGATTCTATCCTGTAAAATAGTCTGCTGAACAATAGTCTGTAACAAACAAACCGGGGCTCCGCATCATGCGGAGCCCCTTTTATTATCATACCTGTGCTATGAACATTTCCAGCGCGAAGCTGTCGTCAAGCAGCCCGCTTTTGATCCTGTCGTCGACCTCAAAAGCTGAAATGAGGATCCGTTTCAAATCGTCCCTTTCAAATTTGTCGGCATAACCCATCGCTTTCTTTATTCTGTATTCACTGGAAATGCCGGTTTCCTTTTTTATCTCCGTCAGAGTTTTTCCGGTACTCCTCAGCTCTTTTGTTTCCAGCATCAGCTCAATCTGATTGCAGAGCGTTGCGAGTATCATATAAGCATTAGTCCCCGACAGCATCAGATCATGCAGAAGCCGAAAAGCTTCCTGCTTGCGGCTCTGGCTTATCGCGTCGATCATCTTGAAAGTATTGTGTTCGAGATTATCCGAAATACTGTCTGTGAAATCGTCCATAGTTATTTCATTCCCGGCTGAAAGTGCAACCATCTTTTTCAGATCGTTCTCAAGATTGAAAAGAGCATAATCGATATCCTGATTGAAATAACCGCTCTCCCATATCAGCGCATCAAGCACACCCGGACCCGCCTGTTTCCCGCATGCAGCAAGTCTTTTATTCAGATATCCCCTCAGCTGACGTTCATCCAAAAGGTCAAAATCATAAACCGAACCGGCATTTTTAGCCGCGGCCATCATCTTGGAATCAGATTTATTATACTTTTCGGGATTTTCGCCCGCAGTAATAACCAGTACCGCAGTATCCGGCACATTGCTTAAATACGCGAGCAGATCGCTGACATCCTCTTTCGGAAAATATTTCGGTTCATTGCGCCATACAAGATCAAGATCCGACACCATCACAACTCTTTTCTGCGACATCATCGGCATAGTCTCGCACGCCTGCATAATATGCCCGAAATCAAGTTCATCATCACTGATCACCGAGTAATCGAGAGACTTTACAGCCTCATTTACATACGTTCTGACAATCAGATCCGCCGCCCACTTAACAAGATATTGTTCGACACCGCAAAGGACAACAACATTTCCCAGCTTGTTTTTCTTTATATCATTCCCTATTTTTATAAATGCATGTTCCTGCTTCTTTTTGTAAACCATGGCCTTATTATATCAAAAACCTGCCGCATGTCCATCCCGGAGGCAAATGTCACTCTGTAATATGCCATCTGACTTTTCCCTTCCTGAACGACACTGCTCCCTGCCCGTCTGTCCTGTAGACCGCGATACCCATCTCCTGGTATCTCTTCACTACCCCCGGATCAGGATGACCGTAATTATTTTTCCCCGTCTGAAAAACACATGCGCACGGATCTACAGCGCGGATAAATTCCGCCGATGAACTGAACCTCGAACCGTGATGAGGCACGCATAATATATCCGCACGCAGTTTGTCTGTGCCGCAGTAATACACGGCGACTTTCTTCTCTACCTCCGCGGTTATATCCCCGGCAGTAATAGCCGAAGTCCCTCCCGCTTCTATTTTTATAATCAGGCAGCTGTCATTTTCATCGTCGGTATCTTCAACCGGACCGAGAACATCAAGCCTCAGACCGTCCTCCTCTATCACATCTCCGGTTTCCAGATAGATGACATCATCAGGCCGCATCGTTGTCTCCTTCAATATCCTGCTGATCACATCCTGCTTCGACCTGTTCACCGCCAGTTTCTTCACCATCCCCTCTCTGCACAATGAAGCTATTCCGTCGTAATGATCCGTGTCAAGATGACTGACTACTGCGAGGTCTATCTTCCTGATGCCGTTTTTCAGGAGAAAAGGTTTGACTGTTTTCTTTCCTACATCAAACTTCTGTCCGCTTCCGAATGACGGCTTTCCTCCGCCGTCGATCATCACATGCTTTCCGCTTTTCGAGGCTGCCATCAGGCAGGAGCCCTGCCCGACATCTACCACAAATATATCCGCCGGCATCATGCTGTCTGCGGACACGGCAGCAGCTGCAATACAGACAAGCGTTATTGCCGCGGCTGATCTCGCGGCGGCGTACAAATCGCACCGCACTAAATATATCCGGAACATTTCGGAAAAACCAACAAATATTACGCCGTAGTACACGCCCAGCAAAAGCAGCGGCGGACTGACCATATCTATGCCTGCACGTCCATCCAGATAAAATATTTCATTAACTGCTGTCATCATTGAAGCCAGACCGCCGAGAACAGTGGAACATGCCGGGAAAGCAAACGGCATGAATGCATATGCCGCGGCTGTCACCGCGCCGCAGGGGATCATGATCCCGGCAAGAAATACTATGGGAATATTCGCCGGAAACGCAATCAGCGAAAAATAGTTAAAAACGTATGCCGTGAACGGCGCCATTCCGATCTGCACAGCCAGGACCGGAGCAAAGCAGCTGAATAACTTTGAACCGCTTATCTTCTCCGCATAGGGCATAAGCATACTCATACTGAAAACAGCCAGATATGACATTCTGAATCCGGCGGAAAAAACAGAATACGGACTATACAGCATCATCACGAAAGCGCTCGCAGCGGCTGCGCTCATAAGATCATACCTGAAATGCCGCATATTGGCTAAAATATGCATGGCGATCATGATGACCGCGCGCATGACAGACGGGCTGAAATCCGCCAGCGCCGCATAGGCAGTGAGCATTAACAGCATTATTATGTTTGTTGAAGTTTTTCTCCTGCCTCCTATTACCGCAGAGACAAACGCATATATTATGCCGACATGCAGTCCGCTGACAGCAAGTATATGGGCCGTCCCGTTCATTCTGAACATATCATATGTATCTTCGTCTATCCCCGATTTATCTCCGAACATCATTCCTGAAATGATCGAGGCATTATTCCCGCCCGCATATTCACTTACTGCTCTGCAGAAATCCGTCCGGAAACAGCAGAGCTTGTTCATTACAGGTCTTGCAGTCCTGCCGGTAATGACATTTTCCGCGGCGGCAGTCATGACTGTGCCGACTTTTTTTGATTTCAGATACAGAGCCTGATCAAATCCTCCCGGATTTCTCGACTTGCCCGGAAGATACATTTTTCCGGCTGCCCTGACTGTTTTTCCGACTGACGATCCGAAGCCGGCGGGATCTCCGTAAATCACAGCCTGCACGCGCGGGCCCTTATCTGTCTTTATGATCATCGTGCATTTTTCTTCCGAGCCGGCAGTATATGATAGAATTCTTCCGGTTATTTCCGTCTGCAGCTCCGGAGAAATGCCTGCGCCGCACCCTGTTTTATTCCTGATATTTATCAGACTGTCCCGATAAAAATCAGGAACCGCATCGTTGATCAGAAGCATCACACTGCCGAGAAGCGCCATGGATAAAAAAAGAGCAGCCGAGCGCCTGCACGTCTCATTACTGCAGTCTTTTCCACGCAGCAGCTTAACCAGAATAAGGCATGCCGCCAGAACGGCGATGCCAGTTTTCCAGTAATATGTAAGCAGTATGCCTGCAGCATAACCTGCTGATATCAATAAAGCCGGCCTTCTCAAAACATCCTCCTCCGCCGGCGGTCCGAATGATAACAGCATATCATTATTTCCATTTTTTTACAAGTATGTGTGAGTTATATTTAGCTCTTACATATGTTATAATGAAATATAAGTTTATTCTTACTTTGAGGATACTAATATGCCAAGGACCCATACGACAAACGCATCATCCGGTGCCGGCAAGAGCCCGGCAGTGCGAAAGAATACGAGAACTGCCGGGAAAAACCCGAAAGCAGGCAGAAAGCAGATCCGTAAGTTCATATTGTTTTCGATCGGAGCATTGTTGCTTTTTGGAGTTTTTTATTCATTTACTGTAGTTCAGAGCTGTGAACGCATCGATACCTCTAAAATTTATTCCTACATTTCGGAATCGTCTATTATCTACGATGATAAAGGCCGTGCTTTCGATACTGTTTATGTAGACGGCGGCAACAGGCAAAATGTCAAATATAAAGAGATGCCGGCAGATCTCGTGGACGCTGCGGTCGCTATCGAGGACAAAACATTCTGGACTCATCACGGTTTTAATTTTATCCGCATGGGCGGCGCCGTGATCGATTCGATCAGAAACGGTTCCGGGATCGGCGGTACTTCAACTATCACGCAGCAGCTGGCAAGAAATGTTTATCTTGCTTCGACTAAAAGCGAACGAACTCTGTCGAGAAAAATCTCCGAGGCATATTATACTGTCCTGTTGGAGAAAAACATGTCCAAAAAAGAAATCATGGAGGCATACCTCAATACTATCTATTACGGATACGGCTGTTACGGCGTGCAGACGGCGGCAAAAGCATATTTTGACAAGGATGTCGACGAACTTGACCTTGCTGAATGCGCAGCACTGGCGTCGATACCGAATTCTCCGGACAATTATGCTCTTGTGAAAACCATCAGCAATTCAGACATAGAAAAAGGTAATATCAAGGTATCTTCTGCCGATATATTAAGTCAGGGCTCCGACTATACTCTGATATATAACGGCGATGCATCAGAGGCCAGAAGAAATATCACTCTTGAAAACATGTACAAATACGGATTTATCTCGAAAGCCGAACTTAACAGCGCCAGACAGGAAAACCTGCGTAAACAGGTTAATCTCAGCGCCGGCAGAACAGATTCTTATTCAAGTTATTTCACTGATTTTGTCATAGATCAGGTCAAAAAGGATCTTATTGCCGACGGTTATTCCAAGGATTCAGCGACTACGCTCATATATACCGGCGGTCTCAAAATATATACTTCTCTGAACCGCAAAGCGCAGAAAGCCATTGAATCGGCTTTTAGGGACAGCTCCAATTTCCCGAGCACAGCAAACATCAACTATGACAACAGCGGAAATATCCTGAGCGATTCGGGAAGTATCCTGCTCTACAGATACAGCAATTACTTCGACGGCCGCGGCAGATTTCATTTGCGCAACAGTGAATTTTCCCTTGATTCAGCGGGAGACATGACAATCAAAAAGGACAGACGTCTCATCATTACAAAGACTTCCGATTCAGATGGCAATACAGATTATGCCGTTTCATTCAAAAATATGTATACGACTGTAAACGGCGCACTCTATACGATAGACGGCGGTAAACTTAATATACCGGCCAAATACAAATCGCTGGACGATAAAGGCAATGTTGTGATTTCCAGATCATTCTTCTATGATTATCCGAATTATTTCAAAAAAACCGGTACCGGATATATCATCCGAAGAAGCGGATATACCATCGGTCAGAAAGTCCGTCAGCCGCAGGCTGCAATGGTCATTATCGACAATGATACCGGTGCTGTCAAAGCTATGGCCGGCGGACGCGGTTCCAGCGGATCGCTTCTGTATAACCGCGCACTCAGCACAAGACAGCCGGGTTCTTCAATAAAACCGCTTGCCATATACAGCTCAGCGCTCCAGCAGGGTGCGGATGCCGGCAAAAAAGGTCAGCCTATGGATTTCACTGAATATTCGAGCAATCAGAACACCTCTCTCTATGGTGATTACTGGACTGCATCCAGCGTTATCAACGATGCGCCGCTGACAATAAACGGCAAGATATGGCCGAAAAACTGGTATAACGGGTACCGCGGAGAAGTAAGACTCAGGACAGCAGTCGAGCAGTCGATCAATGTCTGTTCTGTGAGGATCTGGCAGCAGGTCGGGTCTGATTATATTGTCGGCCAGCTGAAAAAGTTCGGCGTTTCTTCTCTCGTAACGGACGATTCTTCCTCAAATGATATGAATGCTTCAGCTCTTGCTCTGGGAGGAATGGCGAAAGGCATTTCACCTCTTGAAATGGCGTCTGCTTACCAGACTTTCCAGAACAGAGGCACACATATCGAATACTCTGCCTATAAGAAAATCAAAGATGTCAACGGAAAAGTGATCCTCCGTTCTTCACCTGCTGAGACCAAAGTCATTGATGCGAGTGTCGCCTTCATTATGAGTGATATCCTGAGAACTACTGTTACAAACGGAATTGCCCGTGCAGCTCAGGTCACGGGCCAGACTACCGCCGGCAAGACAGGGACTACCACAGACAATTACGACGCATGGTTCTGCGGCTTCACTCCTCAGTATTCCGCGGCTCTGTGGATCGGCAACGATGTCAACATTGAACTTTCCGAAGGCTCCTCGGCTGCGGCCAGACTCTGGAGCCTTATAATGACAAAAGCCACCGCAGGACTCAGCGGTTCTTTCGAATCACAGCCTCAGACTGTGACATACGCAGGCGGTGAGTATTACGCTGACGGCACCTACACCGGATCTTACGGAAGCACAGACAGCAGTCAGAACAGCAGCAAGAAAGAAAACACAGACAAGAAAAACGATAACGCAGCCACTGATAATAATACTGACACCAATAATAACACCAACACAGATAACGACAATACTACTGATAATAACAATGCCCCGCAATGACCGGAGGAACAATGACTGAAAGCAGAATAATACTGGCAAGCGCTTCTCCGCGCAGAATAGAAATTTTCAGAGACCACGGCGTCTTCCCGGACGTTATCCCGTCGGGTATAGATGAAACGCTCCCTTTTGCCATGGATCCGTACGATACGACTATGTACCTTTCCCTGAAAAAAGCTGTTGATGTATCAGAAACCGCTCCGGGCAGCATGACTGTAATTGCGGCGGACACAGTAGTATACGATCCGCCTTCGGCGCCCGGTGCGTACGGTGAAATAATGGGAAAACCGCAGGATGAGAACGACGCATTCAGGATGCTGATGTCTCTGCGCGGAAGAACGCATCAGGTCATCACCGGAGTGTGCCTGATCCGCCCGGAAAAACATATAAAGAGGTGCTTCTATGATGTAACTTACGTCACCTTCTGTAATTATCCGGAAGAAGAGATACGCGATTATCTGAAAACACCTGAAGCCTACGACAAAGCGGGAGCGTATGCGATCCAGGAGACATTCGGAAAGTATGCGGTCGATGTCCGCGGATCAGAACTCAACGTAATCGGTTTCCCCTGGGAAAAATACTGTGAAGTAACTGAGACAATGTTTTAGAAAATAAAAACGGAGAACGCATCTTACCGATGTGTTCTCCGTATTTTTTACTGAAATCTCAACGTTTTTTCAGCTATTTATTCATTGCTTCCTCGACCGCCACAGCTGCCGCAACGGTTGCTCCGACCATAGGATTATTGCCCATACCGATGAATCCCATCATATCAACATGTGCAGGAACTGAGGAGCTCCCCGCAAACTGCGCATCTGAATGCATTCTCCCGAGTGTATCCGTCATGCCGTATGAAGCAGGTCCCGCCGCCATGTTGTCAGGGTGCAGCGTTCTTCCTGTGCCGCCTCCGGATGCAACAGAGAAATATTTCTTCCCCTGCTCTATGCATTCTTTTTTATATGTTCCCGCAACAGGATGCTGGAATCTTGTCGGATTCGTCGAATTGCCCGTGATAGAAACGTCTACTCCCTCGTGATGCATGATAGCAACACCTTCACGTACATCATCAGCACCGTAGCAGTTGACTTCAGCTCTCTCTCCATCAGAATAAGCTATTCTCTGTACCTCTTTCAGTTCTCCTGTCGCATAGTCAAACTGCGTCTGTACATATGTGAAGCCGTTTATCCTGGAAATTATCTGAGCCGCGTCTTTTCCGAGTCCGTTCAATATTACTCTGAGCGGTTCTTTACGTGCTTTATTGGCGTTCTGTACGATGCCAATGGCTCCTTCCGCCGCAGCGAAACTTTCGTGTCCGGCCAGGAATGCAAAGCACTTTGTCTCGTCTCTGAGTAACATTGCTCCGAGATTTCCATGTCCCAGTCCTACCTTACGGTCTTCCGCCACAGAACCAGGAATGCAGAATGCCTGCAGGCCGATCCCGATCTTCTCTGCCGCCTCATCTGCGGTTTTCACACCTTCCTTTACTGCAATTGCTGCGCCGACGGTGTATGCCCATGCCGCGTTCTCGAACGCTATCGGCTGGACCGCTTTAACGATATCATAAGGTGAAAATCCCTTTTCATCACAGATCTTCTTTGCTTCAGCAAGATCCTTTATGCCGTATTCCGCCAGAACGGAATTGACTTTGTCTATTCTTCTTTCATATCCTTCGAATAATGTCATTATTTCCGCCCCCTTCCTACTCTTCTCTCGGATCTATTTTTTTGACGCCTTCAGCGAAACGTCCGTATGTTCCGCTTGCATCTTCAAGCGCTTTCTTCGGATCTGTTCCTTTTTTGATTGCATCCATCATTTTTCCGATATTAACAAACTCGTATCCAATAATGTAATTGTTTTCGTCCAGAGCTATCCTGGTGACATATCCTTCTGTCAGCTCCAGGTAACGCGCTCCCTTGGCCTTTGTGCCATACATCGTGCCTATCATACTTCTGTGGCCTTTTCCGAGGTCATCGAGCCCCGCACCGATCGGCAGGCCTCCTTCTGAAAAAGCAGTCTGTGTTCTGCCGTAAACTATCTGCAGAAACAGCTCCCTCATAGCCGTATTGATAGCGTCGCATACGAGGTCCGTATTGAGCGCTTCCAGAATAGTCTTGCCCGGCAGTATTTCAGATGCCATGGCAGCCGAATGAGTCATGCCGCTGCAGCCGATCGTTTCCACGAGAGCTTCTTCTATAATACCCTCCTTAACGTTCAGTGTCAGTTTACATGTGCCCTGCTGCGGAGCGCACCATCCAATGCCGTGCGTCAGTCCGCTGATGTCCTTGATCTCCTTTGCCTGCACCCACTTTCCTTCTTCCGGGATAGGGGCCGGTCCATGATACGCGCCCTTAGCTACAGGACACATATTCTCGATTTCTGTCGAATAGATCATAATACCTTCCTTTCTTTATCTGCTTGGGTCGTCAGCATTTGCTTTGCTGAGACGTGCTGTCATATATTCATGAGCGTTCTTTTCGAACGTATCATCCAGTTCCGGGAAATCCGCCAGTGATATGCTGTCTCCGTATTTTCTGCGCAGCGCTGTCTCTATCAGCATATCGCAGAAAGCAGGATTCTTCGGCAGACACGGGCCATGCGTATAACATCCGAATACATTTTTATAATGACATCCTTCCGTTCCGTCTTCGCCGTTGTTGCCTGATCCGCTCAGGACTTTGCCGATAGGCACACATTTTTCTCCCAGGTACGTCTTCCCGCTGTGGTTCTCAAAACCCACGATCGTATCACCGTCCAGAGCATCGCAAGTGTACATGTAATTGCCGATCATCCTTGTCTCCGAACCTACAGTATATAAATCAAGAGCACCGAGGAAATCGTACTGCTTCCCGTCCCATGTCTTGTAATACTTACCCAGTATCTGGTATCCCCCGCATATTGCCAGGAATACTTTTTCATCATCTATGGCTGCGAGTATATCATCTTTTTTATTCTCATCGGCATCCTTCAGCAGCACCTCCTGCTCAAAATCCTGTCCGCCACCGATGAAGAAAAAATCATGATCTCCCGCATGAAGCTCATCACCGACCGAAAGGTTTGACACATCACAATGTATACCGCGCCACTCCATTCTGTTCTTCAGACATATAATATTGCCGGTATCTCCGTACAAGTTCAGTACATCCGGATACAGATGACAGACATTTAAACAATAATCACTCATATATTACTCCCAGAAATTCTTGTAGCCGAACCGTTTGCTGATAAGTGCTCTCAGATCCATCATAGCAGTATAAGTCGGCATTATGTAAACTGCTCTGTCCTGGCCTGAAATAGCATCCACAAGCTTGCCGTAATCTTTCTGCACTTTGATTTTAGACGGATCTATACCTGCGTATTTAAATCTCATGGCTATTTCATCAGCTCTTATTCCTGACAGATAAATCAGCGACAACCTGTCCTGCAGCCCGGCCAATACTTCAAAATCAACGTCCCATATCCACGAAATATCTCTGCCGTCGGCATAATTATCATTCAGACACACAACGAATATCGATTCCTCGGAAATATTGGAAAGGAAATTCAGCACCTGATTACATCCCGCCGGATTTTTTATCAGAATCATTCTCGCAGCAGCCTGTCCAAGCATGAACTTCTCCATACGTCCGAAACCGCACTCAAAATTTGATAACGCACCAACAGCAGTTTTGACATCCAGACCGAGTGCATATGCGACCGCGACGGCAGATATGCCGTTGTAAATATTATACCCTCCGGGGAGATTGATCAAAGCTTTGAACCTCTCTCCTGCAGCCTCTATTTCTATTTCACTGTGATCGGCATCGCTGATAAAAACACGGGAAACCGCAACATCGGGATCCGGTCTTGAATAGCCGCAGTTCGGGCAGTAATATTTGCCGAGATGTCCGTACGTTATATATTCATATTCGTATTCATGCTTGCAGTGTATACAGTAAGGAGCATCCGATTCCTCCCTTACCCGGTGCTTATATATTGGTTCGTTCACACCGTAGAAGATAACTTTATTGTCGATATCATCTTTCAGACTTGCTGTCAGTGAGCAGTCCGCATTGAGGCAGACAACTGCATGCGGTGAATTCTGAATGCCTGTTTTTATATTGTTCAGGGTGTGCGTTACCTCACCGTAACGGTCCAGCTGGTCCCTGAACACATTCGTGACCAGCACAAGTTCGGGATCGGTATATTTGCCGACCTTCTTGAACGCTGCTTCATCACTTTCTATCAGAGCCGTGTTTTTTTTCGGTTTTCCGGTTGCCGTGCAGTTTTCTATGAATATTGCCGTAATTCCGTTGAGGAGATTTGCCCCCGATTTGTTCTCAAAAAATGAGATCCCGGCTTCCCGGAGCGTCTCCTCCAGTATTCTTGATGTTGTCGTCTTGCCGTTTGTGCCTGTCACGATAATCGTCCTGACATCTCTGGCAAGATACCCCAGAAGGTCAGGATATATTTTATTGGCAACCCGTCCCGGAAGCTGCGTTGCGCCTCTTCCCATGACCCTGAGCAGCCAATGCGTAAATTTACATGCCGTAATAGCTATGAACGCTCTTACTTTCATTCTCTGTTTCCTTTGTTTACTTATTTCGGCCAAGGACCGCACACCATTCTCCGCGTGTCAGTACTTTTTCGATTCCCATATTTTCTCTTTCTAGTGCGGAAATAACCATGTCTTTTTTTTCGACCAGTATCCCCGATGTGATAAATGCCGCTCCTTTGCACAGATGCTGTTTGGCATATGGTGCAAAATCTACAATAAGTTCAGCCATAAGATTAGCGGCGATAATATCTGCTTTATATTCTACGCCTTTAGTCAGATCGCCTTTTTTGATAGTGACCACATCCGCGCAGTTATTATTCTCAACATTTTCTTCAGCAGCTGTCACAGCTTCATCATCTATATCGATGCCCAGCACATCTTCAGCGCCCAGCATGGCCGCCGCAATTGCCAGAATACCAGAGCCTGTGCCTACATCGAGCACCTTTTTCCCCAGGCATCCTTCCATGTCCATTAATTCTGCGCACATAGCTGTTGTAGCATGACCGCCGGTCCCGAAAGCCATTCCCGGGTCGAGATCAATAACCGTCATTCCCGGATCAGCAGGTGTATCATCCCATGACGGCCTGACTGCCAGTCTGTCTGACAGCTTCAGCATCTTGAAATGTTCTTTATACTTGTTCTTCCAGTCTTCGTCGTCGACGATATCAACTGTTATCTCTGCATCATATTCCCTGAACGCTTCTCTGATTTCTGCAAGTCCGGCCGCCCCCTCATCATCGATATTCAGATAAAAAACAACCGAGCCCCTTGCAGGCTGATTATTATATACCGACTCATCGACATAATCCCATTCATAATCTTTTTTATCTGCTTCCATTTTGGTGACCAGGTCAGGATCGTTGACAACTGAATCCGTTATTCCATGGACAAGCAATATACCTGTTATCTCATCTATATCCGCCCTGCCCGCATATATCGTCACTTCATTGTATTTCATATGTATCTTTCTCCGATTCGGGTTTCATTATACCATAAATATCGCCTGATAAAAATGGGGAGAAACCATATCATCTGGTTTCTCCCCAAAATAAGTTGCGAGACTATTTACAGGCTGATTAACTACCTAGTCGTAGCATCATACAGATCTTCCGCATTATCCCAGTCATTGATGATTTCAGGGATAACCTTGTACAGATCGCCTATAACAGCGTAGTCTGCGACCTCCATGATAGGAGCATCAGGGTCTGTATTGATTGCAACGATAATATCTGATGTCTGCATTCCTGCGAGGTGCTGGATAGCTCCGGATATACCGCATGCGAAGTAGATCTTCGGCTTAACAGTGGTACCTGTCTGTCCAACCTGGTGCGAATGATCGATCCAGCCGTTATCAACAGCTGCACGCGATGAACCAACAACTCCGCCGACTTTGTCAGCAAACTGCTTGATGAGTTTGAATCCGTCAGCATTGCCGAGACCACGTCCGCCTGAGCAGATGATGTCAGCGTCAGTCAGTGAAACGAGTTCCTTTGTCGACTTAACGATGTCCATGATCTCTGTTCTGATATCACTTGCCTTGATAGCAGGCTTATATTCTACCATCTCGCCTGTAGCACCCTTCTTAGGCTCAATCTTCTGCATTACGCCAGGACGAACTGTCGACATCTGAGGTCTTGTGTTCGGGCATACGATAGTAGCCATGAGGTTTCCGCCGAAAGCAGGACGTGTCTGCTTGATGCCTCTGTCCGGATCATCAGGATCAAGAGTAGAAGTATCAAGAGTAGTGTTCTTGTTAGCATAGTCGATATAGCTTGAAACTTTTACATCGAGGTGAGTACAGTCAGCTGTCAGACCTGCATTCAGTCTTGCTGCTACTCTCGGTGCAAGGTCTCTTCCTATATGTGTAGCTCCGAAGAGTACGATCTCAGGTTTATATTCTTTGATCGCATCTGTGAGTACCTTTGTATATCCGTCTGTCGTGAAGTTCTTGAGCAGAGGATCTTCGATGCAGATAACACCTTCAGCTCCATATTCGTAACATTCATCAGCCAGTCCCTTGACATCGTCGCCGATGAGGACAGCATATACTTTTGTATCTTCGCTGATGTCCTTAGCAAGCTTGTAGCCTTCGCCCAGGAGCTCGAGAGCAACGTTCATCAGTTTTCCGGCTCTCTGCTCAGCATATACCCAGATATGCTTATATGCGCTGAGGTCAATAACCTCATCTGTTTCTGTCTTTTCAATAGCATCGAACGGGCAAGCCGCGATACACTGATTGCAGGCAGTACATTTACTGTTGATCTCTGCGATCTTATCGTTCATGTCTATTGCTTCGAAGGGGCAAGCCTTGATGCAAACGCCACAACCCTTACATTTATCTTTAATTACTTGAATTGCCATTTGTATTTCCTCCTCCTTCGATTAGATGACATGTTTGCCCTTGAGGCCAATAAGAAGATTATCCGCCAGCTCTTTCGGGCTGTCTCCGGCTACCGTTATACCCTTGCCCTTAGGTGCAGGTGTAAAGGAACGGAATACATTTGTAGGAGAAGCTTCCAAACCTACTGTATTGAGGTCAACTTCTACGTCTGCAGCACCCCAGACCTTGATTGCTTCCGGTTTGATTCCGAAGAGCTTGTCGATAGACATATATCTAGGCTCATTGAGTTCCTTGATGCATGTGAGCATGCATGGTGTCTGCAGCTTGATTACTTCATAGCCGTCTTCCATGTTTCTCTCAACTGTAACTGTCTTCATATCGTCGGAGAGCTCAAATTTCTGAACATATGTAACCTGTGGAAGGTCCAGTTTTTCAGCAATCTGAGGTCCTACCTGAGCTGTATCTCCATCTATAGCCTGACGTCCGCCGAAGATGATATCGAAATCACCTATCTTTCTGATGACAGCAGCCAGAGCATTTGATGTGGCCCATGTATCTGATCCGCCTACTGCTCTGTCGCTGAGGAGTATTCCTTCATCAGCACCCATAGCCAGGCATTCGATGAGAAGATCCTTCGCCTGCGGAGGTCCCATCGATACTACTGTAATATATGTATCAGGATATTTATCCTTGAGTTTCAGAGCTTCCTCGAGCGCATTTGCGTCGTCGTTGTTCAGGATGCTCGGAACGCCTTCTCTAATAAGTGTGCCTGTCTTAGGGTTGATCTTGATAACATTTGTATCAGGAACCTGCTTAGCACATACAACTATTTTTAATGCCATTTTCGTTTCCTCCTTCTTGACTACTTGTTCAAAATATTGCTCGAGATGACCAGTCTCTGAACTTCTGATGTTCCTTCGTAGATCTCTGTGATCTTCGCGTCTCTCATCATTCTTTCAATCGGGTAATCTGCGATATAGCCATAACCTCCGTGGAGCTGTACAGCCTTTGTTGTGACGAACATAGCAGTCTCAGCAGCATAAAGCTTTGCCATAGCTGCAGGGATCATATGAGGAACACCGGAGTCCTCGCACCAAGCCGAATAATAAACGAGATATCTGGCAGCTTCTATCCTTGTTGCCATATCAGCTATTATGAAAGCAGGATACTGGAACTGCGACAGCTTTTTACCAAACTGTTTTCTCTGGTTCATATACGTGATCGTAGTTTCAAGAGCGCCTTCTGCAAGACCAAGCGCCTGTGAAGCGATACCTACACGGCCTCCGTCGAGTGTGTTCATAGCTACCTTGAAGCCTTTGCCTTCTTCTCCGAGAAGTCTGTCCTCAGGGATCCTCATGTCTTCAAACAGAAGCTCTGTTGTCGAAGAAGCATGGATACCCATTTTATCTTCTGTCTTTCCTACCGAGAAACCTTTATCTGTCTTTTCAACGATAAATGCACTGATTCCTCTGTTGCCCTTTGATTTGTCTGTCATCGCCATAATAACAAATATATCAGCATATCCGCCGTTTGTGATAAAGCACTTTGATCCGTTGATGACCCACTCATTGCCATCTTTTACAGCCTTTGTCTGCTGTCCGGCAGCGTCTGTGCCTGCGCCTGATTCTGTAAGACCGAAAGCTCCGAGTTTTCTGCCTGAGCAGAGATCCGGAAGATATTTAGCCTTCTGCTCGTCTGTTCCGAAATTGTATATCGGCCATGTGCAGAGCGATGTGTGAGCTGAAAGGATCGTAGAAGTAGAAAGACACTTCTTAGCGATTTCTTCCACTGCTATTGCATATGAAAGGCAGTCGCCGCCCGCGCCTTCGTACTCTGTAGGAAATGGGATACCCATAATATGGTACTTTGCCATTTTTTCTACAGTCTCTTCAGGGAACCTGTGTTCCTTGTCAATGTCTGCTGCGATAGGTTCTACCTCATTCTCAGCAAACTTGCTGACCATTTTTCTAACAAATTCTTGCTCCTTTGTCAGTTGAAAGTCCATGTAAATGCCTCCTTAAAATAATTAATAACGGTACTTTTTGTCCAAAATATCGACTGTTTTTGTGGCACGCATCATTATGTTAATAAAATATCAACGTGCAAATTCATTAAACCATATCCACCTTCATATTGCAAGGTATTTCTGACTTTGGTCTAACTTTTTACCTATTTTTTAGGGAAAATGTCCACTATTTCTTCTGAATCAACAGCTTTTGCAACTAATTCATCAATATCCAGCGCACTTTCCGATTTCAGTATCCTGTCCTTTTTCGGTTTTGTGAGCGGATGTTTAGGCAGAAAAACCGTGCAGCAGTCCTCATAAGGTTCTATAGATGTTTCAAATGTTTCTATTTCCTGCGCAATTGCAATAATTTCTGTTTTATCAAGCGCTATCAGCGGTCTCATGACCGGCATCGAAACAGCGCTGTTGGTGACCACAAGCGCTTCAGCGGTCTGACTGGCCACCTGTCCCAGACTTTCGCCGGTAACAAGCATCGTACATCCGTTCTTTTCGGCGATCTTTTCGGCGATCCTCATCATAAACATCCTTACATGTATAGTAGTCTCTTCTTCAGGACAGTGTCTGACGATTTCCTCCTGCACAGGAAGCAGATTGACAATATGCATTTTGAATCTGCTGCAATATACCGCAAGCTGTCCTGCAATATCCTCCACTTTTTCACGCGCTCTCTCACTCGTATACGGATATGAATGGAAGTGTATCGTTTCAATAGCCATTCCGCGCCTGGCCATCATAAATGCCGCAACAGGGCTGTCTATCCCTCCCGAAAGCAGAACGAGACCCCTCCCGTTAGTCCCCAGCGGCAGCCCGCCGAAACCTTCTATCTTGTCCTGATAAATATATGAAATGCCTTTTCTTACATTGACATATAAATAGCAGTCCGGCTCATGCACATCCACTTTTAAGACTTTGCAGCCTTTTAGTATCATTGCCCCAACCTGTCTGGCTATATCCGGTGACTCGATCGGAAACTGCTTATCGGCTCTTTTCGCCTTGACTTTGAAGGTTTTTACGCCTCTTTCGGCAATTATTCCGTTCATGTACTCCACTGCAGCTCTTCCTATGGCCTCAATATCGGATTCCACCTCCACTGCAGGGCTTATAGTCTGCACGCCGAAAGCCTTGGACACCCACTTTATTATGTCCTCTTCGGGGATCGACTTATCCGCATGCACGAATATAAGGCCCTCTTTTCTGGTGACCTCAACACCGTCAAATCGCTTCAGAAGTTTTTTTATTCTCTCCACCAGCATTCTTTCAAAATACGGTTTATTTTCTCCCTTGAGCGCAGCCTCCCCCGCTCTGACAATAAAAATATTCTTTTCGTTCATTATCTAAAACTCCCCAGTCTCCTGAAACTGCATACTGCATCCTTCAGCTTGTCGAGAACGTAATCCATTTCTTCAATAGTATTAAGGTCGCTGAGACTGAATCTTATTGCTCCTTCTATTTCTTCGTCCGAAAGACCGGCAGCGGCAAGCACGTGACTTTTGCTGTTCTTTTTGTTCGACGAACACGCTGATCCTGTCGATACATATATTTCCGACTGTTCAAGCGCATGCAGTATAACCTCTCCCCGTGTCCCGAGGAACGACACATTAAGTACACTGGCGCAGTAATGTTCTTTCGGGCTGTTGATACGTACATCGGCTATTCCGTCGATAATTCCACGCATAAGATAATCTCTTACTTCGTCCATATGTGCGATGTTCGCAGAACGGCCTGTATGCATCATCTCTGCCGCCATCCCGAAACCGGCTATTCCCGGAGTATTTTCGGTACCTGAGCGCATATTCTTTTCCTGCCCGCCACCGACAATAAAAGGTTTTATGTTTATATTGCTCTTTACAGCCAGTGCTCCCGTACCCTTCGGTCCGTGAATCTTATGCCCGCTGACGGATATCATATCCACATTCTTTATCGGTATTTCAAGTTTGCCGAAACTCTGGACCGCATCTGTGTGGAACAGAGCATCTCTTTTTAGTGAAGCCGCTTCCTCAACAGGTTCGACCGTTCCGAGCTCGTTGTTTACATGCATCAGTGAAATAAGGATCGTCTCGTCATCAATCTCGCTTTTCAGCTGCTCCATGTCTATACGCCCTTCTTTGTCTACATCTATATATACAGGTATGAATCCCTCTTCTGCCAGCGACTTGAATGTTTCCAGCACTGCCGGATGTTCGATCCTGCTGGTAATTATTTTTTTTCCTCGTCTTCTGCCGGCATATGCAGCCCCGCGGACAGCCGTATTGTCTGCCTCCGTACCGCCTGAGGTGAATATTACTTCATTATCGCTTACGCCTATCGCTCCAGCGACCTGATTTCTGGCATTTTTCATGGCTTTCTCGGCAGTAATGCCGAGATGATGCAGCGAACTCGGATTTCCGAAATCCTCAGACATATATCTTACAACTGTGTCTGTTACTTCTTTATACTGCTTCGTAGTCGAACTGTTATCGAGATATACGAACATTGATGCCTCCTACTTTAAAGGGGCAGATGCCTGCCCCTTCATGGTTTTCTTTATTGTAGTTATTTTGCATAATCGACCGCTCTGGTCTCACGCATAATATTAACTTTGATCTGTCCCGGATAATCGAGTTCTTCCTCAACTTTCTTGGATATCTGTCTTGCCAGATACGGCATTTCGTCATCCTTGATCTTATCCGGTTTGACCATGACACGGATCTCCCTGCCTGCCTGAATAGCAAATGACTTGTCGACCCCGTCCATATCGTTGGCGATCTGCTCCAGCTGATCGAGCCTCTTGATATATGATTCCAGTGTCTCTCTTCTTGCTCCCGGCCTTGCGGCTGACAGCGCATCTGCTGCAGCTACGAGTACCGCTTCCATCGACTTAGGCTCATAATCTCCGTGATGCGAAGCCATGGCATCGATAACAGGCTGTGATTCTTTGTATCTCTTCAGTACTTCCATACCGAGATCGACATGAGTACCTTCGTGATCGTGATCGATCGATTTTCCTATATCGTGCAGCAGTCCGGCTCTCTTGGCCAGTTTGACATCGAGACCGAGTTCGCCTGCCATAAGACCGGCAAGATATGCAACCTCTTCCGAGTGCTGCAGTACATTCTGTCCGTACGATGTCCTGTATTTCAGTCTGCCCAGCAGCTTGATAAGTTCCGGATGCAGATTATGGATACCGACATCAAATGATGCTGTTTCTCCTGCTTCTTTTATGCTCGCGTTAACTTCTTTTTCCGATTTCTTGACAGTTTCCTCTATCCTTGCCGGATGGATCCTGCCGTCAACGATCAGCTTTTCAAGTGTAAGTCTTGCAATCTCTCTTCTGATAGGATCAAATCCCGAAAGAATGACCGCTTCAGGTGTATCATCAATAATAAGTTCAATTCCGGTAAGACTTTCGATAGCGCGGATATTTCTTCCCTCTCTGCCGATTATCCTTCCTTTCATTTCATCATTAGGGAGATTGACAACAGATACAGTTGATTCAGCAACATTATCGGCAGCACATCTCTGAATAGCTCCGACAATGATCTGCTTGGCATACTTGTCTGCTTCATCTTTTGCTCTGCCTTCGATATCTCTTATCATTGCAGATGCATCGGCTCTGACATCGCCTTCTATACTGTCAAGCAGTATCTGTTTGGCTTCGTCGCGGGTCATTCCCGACATTTCCTCGAGCTTTGCGACCTGTCTCTGATGAAGATCATCAAGGTCTTTGAGTTTATTGTTTATATTCTGTTCTTTTGATGTAATGCTTTGTTCTTTTCTTTCTATATTTTCAAGTTTTTTGTCTATCGATTCTTCTTTTTGCACTAACCTGTCTTCCGACTTGGTAAGTTCATTTCTGCGCTGATTGATTTCTTCCTCAGCTTCATTTTTAAACTGCAGAGCAGCTTCCTTAGCCTGCAGTTCGATTTCCTTTTTAATTGTTTCCGATTTATTTTCAGCATCCAGCACAAGGTTTCTGGCCTTCTGCTCAGCACTTCCAATGGCCTTTTCGCCAAGAGTCTTTCTTAAAATATATCCTATTAATATTCCAATCAACACCCCCACGATGACCAGTACGATCGTTAATACGTGTGGCATTAAATAACACCTCCTTCCGCCTCAATTATTTAATTGTCATGTATAATAACTTATAACTTGAATATAGTTGAAATCACATAGCGTATGGTCAATATGACTATTTTTTAGTTGATTAACTCATACCGTAATATTATAATGGTTTTATTGACCTTGTGTCAAGGCAATGGAAGGGAAAGAATGAAGTATTTTAAGAATCTGTTTAAAGGAGTGGACAAACCGCTTTATCTCATGCCGATAGTGCTGTTTATCATCAGCATGCTGATGATGCTCAGTACATCTTACGACAACGGTATCGTGATTTCCAAAACGGTCATAATACAAGGCGTAGCATATGTTCTGGGCCTTTTTGTAGTTATTTTTCTCTCTCGTATGGATTACGAAGTTTTCAGAGATATCAAGCTTCAGTTGTATATTGGTTCGATCATATTCCTGCTTCTGGTATATGTACCGGGACTGGGGCTCGAGCTTAACGGAGCGCGTTCATGGATCAATTTGAGAGTGACGACTTTTCAGCCGTCAGAGCTTGTGAAAATCACCTTCATCATTCTCATGGCTGATTATTTCCAGCGGCACAAATCTGATCTTTTCACCTTCGGAGGAGTATTCAAGTCGGCGCTTTACGGCGCTCCGTTTATCCTCATTATACTGAAGGATGACCTGGGTTCCGCTCTGGTATTCATGGTTATATGGGTAGTAATGGTGTTTTACGCCGGCATAGGCTACAAACTTTTCGCGGAACTGGCCGGCATCGTATGTCTCTGTATACCGGTTGCATACCGTTTCCTCGATACATACCAGCAGAACCGTATTACGGCATTCCTGCATCCTGACAATCTAACTCTGCAGGGCAATTATCAGGTATGGCAGTCAAAAGTCGCTATCGGATCCGGAGGCTTTTTCGGCAAGGGGCTGTTCCAGGGTACACAGAAAGCACTTGACTTTCTGCCTGTCAGCAATTCCGACTACATTTTTGCCGTTGTCTGTGAAGAAATGGGTTTCATAGGCGGAGCTGTGGTCATCGCTGCATATTCGTATTTCATTTTCGGTATGACGCGCGTTGCCGTACGCACAAAAGACGACTATGCCGCTCTTATAGTAATTGGCATCATTGCCATGTTCACGTTCCAGATATTCGAAAATATCGCCATGACTATGGGACTTATGCCTGCCACCGGAATAACACTTCCGTTCCTCAGCTACGGCGGTTCATCGATCGTCTGCTGTATGATCGCGCTGGGACTTGTTATCAACATTTCGCTTAAGACGAGAGACATCACTTTCTAAACGGAAAGCAATAATATAAACAGGTAATAAAAAACGGCTGAAGATCATATCTCAGCCGTTTTCTCCGTCTGCAAGTATCCGGTCAAGGATCTTGCTGAAATTCTTTTCTATATATGTCCCGACTTTCAGAACTATCGGAACACCTTTGTTTGTTGCAATGAATACATTGTTATCGTATTGTATTATACCGTTTATCTTGATGCGCAGCTCTCTTGAAATGTCTGAGAGAGAAGGCACAGCCCCCACTGCCATCAGTTCTGCATTGACCTTGTTCAGAACACAGCAGCGTGTTGTAATTCCCATCTTCGTGAGCTCGCGGTCCACCGAATCAGCATCACGTATGGATGCATTCTCGGCTTCTGTGATTATTACTGCCTGATCTGCGCCGGCAGCCGCGAGTACCAGTTCATCCCCTATACCTGCCGCCGAATCTATTATCACGTAATCAAACATCTCTTTAAGCTTTTCAACCAGCACCACCATATGAAGCGGTGTAACATCGCGGTCGTCCTTTGAAGGAGCCGCAGCCATGAGGCAGAGATCCTTGAATCTTTTATCCCTGACAAGCGCCTGCTGTATCCTGCACACTCCTGAAAGGACATCCATTGTGTTATATACGACCCGGTTTTCAAGTCCCAGATACAAATCAAGATTCCTGAGTCCCATATCCGTATCGACAAGCACCACACGGTTTCCGCGCATCGCAAGAAGAGCACCTATGTTAGCTGCGAACATGCTCTTTCCTGTGCCGCCTTTTCCGGACGTGATTACTATCGATCTACCCATCACTAATTAACTCCACTTACTATTTTATACGACTTGTACTTTTTCTGCAAATCAAAATATGCAGCCATTACATGTTTCGCGATCGGAGCGGCGTTTGCAGCTGTTTTTCCCTGCGGGATCATTACACAGACTGCAATCTTCGGATTATCTGCCGGAGCCAGCGCCACTACCCATGCAAACGGATCATAATCGCTCTTGTACTGATCGAGATCATCTGAAGTCAGATGCTTCTTCGACAGATTGATCACTGCTCTTCTGACAGCCGTATCCTTTGTTGTATAAATATCAGGATACGTCTTCATTAGACGATTCATCTCTTTCTTGACCCTGCTCCACGACAGCGAACCGTCGAACGAACTCAGATGATTCTTTATATAAGTAACTTCTGATTTTGGATTTACCTTGCCTTCTCTCTGTGCAGTACCTGTCTTGCAGGCAACGCTGAAATCAAGCCCTTTGAACGTTTTTGAAACAGTACTTTCAGATCCGTTCCCGTCCATCTTCATGCCCTTGATCAGATATTGAATGCTCTTTTTAGATACGGCCACCTGTGTCGCTCCGGCTTTTTTTGTAAGTCCCTGATCTTCAACAGATTTTACAATACTGACTTTATTATGTTTTCCGTTATTGCCTATTGTTGCAACATAATTGCATATCTGCAGAGGCGTGTAAGCATTATCGCCCTGTCCTATTGCTATATTGAACGAATCTCCCGTAGTCCACTTAGCCTGTGAAGCATAGGTAAATACAACAAGACTCGCAACATCATCGCATTTGCTTCTCTTGACTCCGAGGCTCTTCAGCTTGTTGTTTACCAGATCGTCATACTTCGGCTTCTGCGTAATCAGATTGACTATCGTCGAGATATTATTATCCAGCGCAGTCTTGTTGGAATATATCTTTTCTGTAAAGTAATTCTCCGCTCCAGCATACAGCGTGTTTGAGAGCGATGTCTTGAGTCCGGATATTTTTTCTTCCTTATTCGGCACCTGTACAACAGCTTCATCCAGCTGAATTCCCGTACTCTTGCCGAGGCCGTACTCATTCGCATATTTGGTAATAGTATCAATCGTTATTTTCTTCTTGAAGCCGAGGCTTTCTCCGGTATACCAGTCTTTGCCTGTGGCGATATCATAGAAATAATAGTTGCACGATACTTCGAGGGCTCTGAAAAAGTCAAGATATCCATGATTCTTTTTATACAAATTCCAGATAACACATCCGAAAGAATGACCTCCGAGCTTTATCCTGCCGTTGTCATATAATTGTCTGTACGGATTAAGCCCGCATTCAAAAGCAGCTGACGCCGTGACCATTTTGAAAGTCGAGCCCGGCTGTACAGTAGACATCGTTGCAAGGTTAAATAACGGCGCAGGAGCCATCGGATCCCTCGGATTTGAACTCTGCAGACTTTCCCACTTTGACGAGCTGATACCGGTCGCAAACAAATTCGGGTTGTAATCCGGATAGCTTGCCATAGCAAGTACATCTCCTGTTGATACTTCAATAGCAACTACAGCGCCTGTCTTGGCGTTGGATGCCGCCTCTGTAACATTCGAGCTCCCGTATTTGCTGTAGAAAGACCCGCCGCTCCTGATAGCAGCCAGTCCGTTCTTTAAAGCATACTCCGCCTGTCTCTGCAGCTGCGCATCTATTGTCAGATACACATCCTTTCCCTTCTTGGCAGTCGATTCGGAAATAGTCTTTGTCACTTCACCGGAGGCATTGACCTGAACAACTTTCTTACCGTTGGTCCCTTTCAGCACATCCTCGTATTTTTCTTCGATGCCGGATTCTCCGATCATCGCACTTGATTCATATCCTTCCGATTCATATTTTGCGGCATCGGCCTCGCTTATCTTGCCCATATAGCCCAGTATATGTGATGCCAGCCTGTTGTGCGGATAATACCTGGTTGTTTCCGATACTACTTCCGCGCCCTTTATCTTGCTGTTGCCTTCCTCAATAAGCATAACTGTATCATTGGATACGCCTTCAGCTACGAGAGCCGGCAGATACTGATTATACCCAAGACTGTGTATCTTGTCGCGCATGCACATGATCTTACGCGCCTGCGCATCAGACACTGTGCTCCTGATCTCCATTTTTTTTCTTATTGCAGCAAAGGCCTCCCGGGCAGACAGATTTGTTTTCAGATCATATCCTTCAAGGAAAGTCGTTTTTTCATTATCATATGTATACTGCATATTAGTAATTGAGATAGGAGGATATGTAGAATATGTATTCTGCATCTCTTTCTGAGCTTCATAATTGCTTAGAGTACTGTCTATTCCAAGCTTGTCACGCATGGCTTTAAATGCTTCTTTTGCAGTCAGATCCGTTGAAAGGCCTTTCTTTTTCAGCCATTTTGTAATCTGCCTGTCGTAGGTATAGTAATACTTTCCCCCGGCTGTGATTTTGATCGGGAAATCATCGACATAAGAGTCGTTATTTTTTTTCAGCACCTTAAGCAGCGCTGTAATTGATGTATTAAGCTGATCGTTTGTCTGTCCGTCCACGCTTAGCCTTATGTTGAAAGTCTGTTTATTGCCGGCAAGAATCCTTCCGTATCTGTCGTAAATACACCCTCTTGATGCAGTCGTATATATTGTTCTTGTGGAAATTGATTCTGAATTAGCCACCCATCTGTCATGTTCAATAACAGAAATATAAAACAGCCGGCCGGCCAGCACTATCGCAAGTACAGCAAGAAGCGCGATGACCTGTGTATGCCTCGACGTTCTGAATCTGCTATGCTTGAGTCTGTTCTTCACTCCGTCCGACCTGAACCAGATGACAAATTTATTTTCACGGAATTTAGAGGCAGGGATACTGTAATACAATCTGTCTCTAAGCGAAACGCGCTCTTTTTTGATTTTTTGTTTTTTTCCCTTCTCAGTCATATACCGTACTCGTCTTCTTCTTTTTCTCTTGCTGCCCTGATTTTATTCATGAAATGGAATATCACAAACATGACCAGAATATTGTAGATGATATAGAAAATCTGAAACTTGAGAATATACAATATGCTCATCGGATCACCCAGTATTTTCAGTATCAGCCAGTATACAACATTGTTGAACAGCGTAGCAATAGCTCCCGTGACTGCAAGCGGAGCGAGAAGCTCCGTATTCAGCCGTTCCCTTGCCGCCTCGGCAAATATGCCTGTGCAGAAAAGCGCCAGCGGCGCAGCTCCGATGACAGTGCCTGCGCATACATCGATCAGAAGCGCGGCGCCGAGACTGTAAGGAATACATCTCCATCCCTCATCAAAGACAAATATGATTACAACAGTGAGGCACAGAATAAGATTCGGCCCCACATTGTTTATTCCTATAAGATTTATTACTGTAAGCTGACAAATAAATGCTATCAGATACAGAATGATCAACTTCTTCCTGGTCATATGAATACCGCCACCCTGGTAAGTCCGCTGAAGTTTACTGTCGGTCTGACAGTTACTGTTTTCAGCTGCTGATCATCATCATATGATACATCCGAAACCTTGCCTATCCTGATGCCTTCAGGATAAGTACCTATCCCCGTAGTGACAAGCGTATCTCCTTCAATAATTCTGTCGCTGCTTTCCATCAGATAACCTGTAAGCGCGTTCCTGCCGTTGCCTTTCAGTACACCTGTTACATTTGTATCCCTGAGTATCTTAAAGCTGATGTTATTGCTCTCAGACAGTACTGACTTGACCTTGGACCATCCGCTTCCTGTTTCAATGACTTTGCCTACAAGACCATCACCGTCAACAACGATATCATTCTTTTTGATCCCTGCTGATTTTCCCTTGTCGATCGTAAATACAACATACGGAGTCGAATAATCCAGCTCAATGATATTGCCGGCGACAGCGCTGCTGTTTTCCGAATAAGGCTTGAAGTTAAAAGCTTTTGAGAGTTTTTTGAGCTGCCTCAGCTGACTCCTTTTCAGCTTAAGCTCCAGGTTTTCCTGCCTCAGTTCAGTGTTTTCCTGTTTCAGCTTGTCATTTTCCTTCTGAGTATCTCTGAAAGTGATTATTCCCGAAAGAGTGTCGCCGATCCCGCTTGTAACAGCTTCCAGAGGTTTTGCCACAGCAGAAGCAGCAGTCTGGAAACCTCTTCCCACAATGCCGGAGCCGCCTGCTGTCAAAAACGATCCCGTAATGATAATAATCAAAACGAGAACGATACCGGCAATAGCCGAGAATAATTTGTGTTCACCGAACCATTTCATAAATCAATAACCTGCCTGTATTTAAGTGCTCTATCTTTTCTTGTCATTGGCATACAATCTCAGTTTGTCAATATTTTCCAGACTCTTGCCTGCACCAAGAGCAACAGCTTCATAAGGCTGTGAGGCAACTGCCACATCCATTCCTGTCCTGAGCTTGATCAGCTTGTCGAGGTTATGGATATTTGCGCCTCCTCCGGTAAGGATCATGCCTCTCTCAGCAATGTCCGCAGCCACTTCAGGCGGTGCTTTTTCAACAGTGCTCTTGACAGCGTCAATAAGCATTTCCATCGACTCATGAAGAGCGGCTTCCATATCTTTATTCGTTACTTTGAATGTTCTCGGCAGACCGGAAATGAGATCTCTGCCTCTTGCATCTACAGATTCGAGTATCTCCTTGCCCGAACTGTCGTTTTCAACAAGTGCGCTCCCGACTTTTATTTTAAGCATTTCAGCTGTCCTGTCGCCAATGAGAACACCTTTTTTCTTTCTTATATACTGAATGATCGCTTCGTCGAACTTGTCTCCGGCATATCTCAGCGAGGTGCTGACTACTATTCCGCCAAGTGCAAGAATGGCAATGTCGGATGTGCCGCCGCCGATATCAGCGACCATGCATGCATCCGCTGAATCGATATCAAGTCCCGATCCTATAGCTGCAGCCGTAGGCTCATCAAGAATGAATACATCTTTGGCTCCCATCTGTTTGACAACTTCTTCAACAGCCCTTTTCTCAACTTCCGTAACGCCGCTCGGAACGCCTACAACGACATTCATGCCGGCAGGCTTTCTGTCATTCAGCGCTTCCTTAATGAATCTCTGAAGCATTTCTGCTGTCATGTCGAAATCTGAAATAACTCCGTCCTGCAGCGGTCGTACAACTACAATATTTGCAGGCGTCTTGCCTATCATAGCTTTCGCTTTTGTTCCGGTTGCTATGATTGCCTGATTTCTCTTATCATATGCTATAACAGAAGCCTCGTTCAGAACGACACCGTTTTCTTTAGTGTAGATGAGAGTATTGGCTGTTCCGAGGTCAATGCCCATATCCTTTCCTGTTTTTGCCACTTTTTATTCCTCCGTAATCAAATCAAACCTTGTTCTTTGAAGCTCACATATGTTCCGTCTCCGATAATAATGTGATCCAGAACTCTGATCCCCAGTATTTTTCCGGCTTCTTCGAGCCGCTTAGTGATATTTATGTCCTCCCGGCTCGGCGCCGGATTGCCGCTTGGATGGTTATGTACAAACACGACCGATGCGGCACTTTTTCTAACTGCCGAATTGAACGCTTCTCTCGGATGCACAATGCTTGACGACAAATCACCTACTGCTACATTTTCCGCAGCGATCATCTCGTTTTTTGCATTCAGAAGAAGAACATTGAAAAATTCTTTCTTGTGATAGCGCATCCTCTCCATAAAAATATTAACTATTTCTCCGACACTGCCGGCGCTGGTTTTATCAGTACGCGGCGATGTGGCTATTCTGCTGCCCAGCTCAACGGCCGCAAGTATCTGACATGCCTTGGCCATGCCTATGCCTTTTATCCCGGCAAGTTCATCGGGCCTGCACACAGTCAGATAAACAATGCCATCCGGGTCCAGCGATAATATTTCATCAGCAAGACGGAGGGCAGACTTTCCTCCGCATCCCGTTCTCACCAGGATGGCAAGCAGCTCGGCGTTCGAGAGCGACTCCCTTCCATACATTATCATTTTTTCTCTCGGCTTTTCACTTTCAGGCATTTCCCTGATTATCATTTCTTCCTCCGTTCTGCCTTTCAGGCTTGAGCGGACGGTCCGGAATCGTGATAACAAACATAAAAAGTCGGAATAAATTATACCATTTTTCAGCTAGTGGTTCAATGCTTTCAAGCCATTATGTTCTGCCCCGTCATCCTATATGGTGCATGAACAATCCGCTTGCCGGCTTCGGATCGAACCATGTCGACTTAGGCGGCATGATCTTTCCCTCATCTGCCGCAGTCATGATTTCCCCGAGCAGCACCGGGCTCAGCGAGAAAGCAACATCGTATTCACCTTCCGTCAGTTCCTGCAGACGTTCAGGCCCTTCACTTCCTCCGACAAAATCTATTCTGTGATCCGATCTCGGATCGAAAATCCCCAGAATAGGCGCCAGAATGTTCTGCTGCAGGATCGTAACGTCAAGCCCGCCGATCACATCATCTCCCGCAAGACGCTCCTCCGCAGTAATGCTGTACCATCTGCCTTCAAGACACATTCCGAAAATGTGTTTTTCCTGCGGTACAAATGCATTATCAGCTTTTTCGACATGGAACCCCATATTAGTCACCTTCGTCAGAAATTCATCCTCTGTATTTCCGTCGAGTCCTCTTATCACCCTGTTATATCCGAGTATCCTCAGCTGGTCATCCGGAAAAAGCACTGCCATGAAATAATTGAAATCCTCACTGCCGTCAAATGACGGATGCTCTTCACGTTTTTTGAATCCGACTGAAGCCGCGGAAGCGCTTCTGTGATGTCCGTCGGCAATATAGAGCTCCGGAACCGACGCAAACAGGCCCGTCAATCCGGAAATAATATTATCATCGGATATCACCCAGACTTCATGTGTAACACCGCCTGCATCCGTAAACATATATTCGGGATGATTGCCTGTGATAAAGCCGTTTATCATTTTATCTATCCTGGCATCATGTCTGTAAGTCAGCAGTACCGGTTCTGTATCAAAACCGCAGACATCGAAGTGAGTTGTCCTGTCCACTTCTTTTTCAGGAAGAGTAACCTCGTGTTTCTTTATAGTTCCATCATTATATTCATCGATAGACACGCAGCCGGCAATACCGGTCTGGCTGAATCCGTCTGATGTTATACGGTAAATATAATACATAGGTTTTGTTTCTTCAAATAAAACGCTGCTGCTCATATAACGTTCAATATTCTTTTTTGCTTTTCTGTATACAACGCCCGCGTACGGATCCGCATCCTCCGGAAGATCGACTTCCGCTCTCGTAATGTGCAAAAAAGAATACGGATCGGCATCAGCGATCCTTCTTGCTTCTGCATCATCGACAACGTCGTAAGGCGGCGCCGCCACTTTATCCGCAAGCTCAATATGAGGCCTTACAGCCTTGAATGGTATAAATACTGCCATTAAAATCTCCGTTCCAATTATAAGCCTCTTCTGATTTCTGATATGATCCTGTCGGTAACCTCGCTTATGGACATGCTTGTCGTATCGAGTTCTACAGCATCTTCCGCTTTGCGCAGCGGATTCAGCTCCCTGTTCATATCATTTCTGTCCCGTTCCTCAATATCATTCAGAACATCTTCATATCTGACGTTTTTCCCCTTTGCAGTCAGCTCATCAAATCTCCGCTTTGCTCTTTCTTCCGCTGATGCAGTCATATAGAACTTGAACTCGGCATCGGTCAGTACATTCGTTCCGATATCTCTGCCATCCATAATGACACTCTTTGTCTGCGCCATCCGGCGCTGCAGATCTACCAGTTTCGATCTGACCGCCGGCAGTACTGCACAGGCAGATGCCGCAGATGCTATTTCAGGAGTTCTGATTTCCTCGTTTACGATATTTCCGTCAAGCAGAGTATCTCCGCCGGAAAAATCTATCTCCGTACGTTCCAGCATTTCACCGACGCTCTTTTCATCGTCCGCACTTATGCCTTCCTTCTTCATCTTGTACCCGACCGCTCTGTACATAGCTCCTGTGTCTATATAATCAATTCCGAGCTCCCTGGCCACAGCTTTAGCTATAGTAGATTTACCCGCACCCCCCGGACCGTCAATTGCGATTCTGATCATTTTCGCTTCTCCCCGTCTTTTTCTTCTTTGCTGTCAGGATGAATTGACTTTTTCTTGCTCCCGAGCATTTTCTCTATTTCCGAAATAAAGGTACTTACATCTGTAAACTGTCTGTATACCGATGCAAAACGCACATATGAAACCTCATCCAGATCTTTTAATCTGTCCATCACGAGTTCACCAATAAATGTACTTTTGATTTCCTTTTCCATTGTATTGTTGAGTCCGCGTTCGATTTCATCTACGACGTTCTCCATGTCCGCATATGAAACAGGCCTTTTTTCACATGCTTTAACTATACCTGCCAATATCTTGCTTCGGTCAAATGCCTGACGGCTTCCGTCCTTCTTAATAACAACAAGAAGCTGCTCCTCAACTTTTTCATAAGTAGTGAAGCGCTTCCCGCACTTTTCACATTCACGCCTGCGTCTGATCGCATGACCATCTTCAGTGTGTCTTGAATCTATTACTTTAGTATCATCATTTTCACAAAATGGGCAACGCATGCACAACCTCCCGACAAAGCACAATTCTTCTCTGATCAACTAAATCATTTTACTACATATTGTGGTTGCGAACAAGGCATCACAAATATAAATGTTGTCACCTGAACTTAAAAAAAGTGATCTCCGGGGCATATCCGCCCCGAAGATTCTTAACTTTCCCGTTCCGGTCAATCCGACAGTCTGCTGACGACTTTGGCATTATCAAGAAGATAATCCTCGACTTTTGCCAGATAGCACGCATACCAGATATTATCTTCACCGTTATAATCTTCATATGTTGCGCCGTAGCTGCTCTTGAACTGCGACTCAGTATATCCGAGTTTATCAAGCGCATCTGAAATATACTGCTTGTACTCTTTCTTGCTGACTGTGATATCCTGTTTATCAGCTATATAGTAGAGCACCATTTCTTTTTTGACCTCAGTTCTTGCTGTATCTTTGACGATTGTCTTGAATTTCTTTTCATTCATTCCCATCTTGTCCTTGAGGAACTGATCGAATGATTTGCCGTACTGATCAGCATAGCTCTGATATTTTTCCGTCATATATTCAACAATACGATCGACTTCTTTCTTGGGATACTTATATTCGCCCTTGCTGTCTTTCTTCAGCTGGAAGTTGCTGAGAACTACACTCCATAAATAATCCTTCTGAGCCTGAATAGCTGTCTTTGTTTTCTCCTTCTTCAGCTCTTTCTTAATATATGCCTTATATCCCGAAACTGTTGTTTCGTCCGAATTATTCTTTACAAAAGTCGTATTCAGTTCAGGTATGACTGCCTTTTCCTTATAATTTATCGTCACTTTGAAAACGACATCTTTTCCGGCCAGAGACGAGGTGCTGTAATCATCCGGAAACGTGAGGCTCAGTTTCACTGTCGAACCGATCTTCTTTCCGTACAGTCCCTTGTCGAATCCGTCGATATAATTTGAAGAACCCAGCGTAATTGTCTGATTTTCGCTGCTGCCGCCGTCAAAAGTCTTTCCTTTTATTGTTCCGATATAATCGATGTTGATCTTGTCGCCCTTTTTAACAGTTCCTACTGTAACTTTTTTTGTTGTCGCAGCCGCTTTAAGTCTGTCGCTGATTTCACTGCTGACTTGTTTGTCTGTTATTTTTATCGAATACGCTTTCACCTCAAGCCCCGTATACTTGCCCGGTGTGATGTAATCTGTCAGATTGTAGCTGGAATACGGCGTTCCGCATCCCGTTAACAGAAAACATACTGACAGACACAGCGAAAGCAGTAATGCGATTTTTTTAGATCTCATAAATTCCTCCTGAATCAAAGTATAACATTTATCTGATCGCTGTTCAGGTAATGCCTTACATTGTCAGCTGTTATCTCTGCTCTTATGATCATAGCCTCATCCGTCGCAAATGCCACATGCGGCGTAAGGACTGTATTTTTTGCATTCACAAGAGGATAATCCGCAGGTATCGGCGGTTCCATATCGAAAACATCGATCCCGGCGCCCGCTATCGCCCCGCTGTTCAGTGCATCCGCCAGGGCGGCGTTATCCACTATTGGTCCTCTTGCGCAGTTTATGAATACTGCTGTTTTCTTCATAAGCGCTATTTCATCTTTACCGATAAGTCCCTTTGTTTCAGCATTGTTTGGTGTATGAAGCGTTATGATATCGCTGTTTTTCATCAGTTCCTCCAGCGAAACATATTTTACGCCCATATCCAGCGCTTCCGGTTTTTCTGTCCTGCTGTACGCGACAATGCTGCATCCGAAGACTTTTGCGATCTCGATCACTCTCATTCCGATCGCACCGGTGCCGATGACACCGAGCGTCTTGCCTTTTATTTCAGGCCCGACTAATCCGTCTTTGGTTCCGCCGGTACGGACTCTGCCGTCGCACGGAATAATATTTCTGTACAGGCTTATGATGAGGCCGAATACGAGCTCTGCCACACCGTTTGTGGAATAACCGGCGGCATTGCTGACACTGATCCCCTTTGATCTGCACGCATCAAGATCGACATGATCCACACCTGTGAATGCCACGGCGATATACCGGGCTTTTTCAAAACCGTTAATTTCCCCGGCGGTAAGAGGCGTATTATCATCAATAATAATATCGGCGTCTTTTCCCCGTTCGATTATTGATAACGTGTCAGTTTTCTTTTCAGAGTAATAAACGAACTCATGGCCCTGGTTTTTTATATCAGTCATAAGATCCTGAACAATACTCTCATCTACTGCAAGCGGTTCCAGACATACTATTTTCATGATTTCTCCTCTCTTTCTCAGTAATAATTAAAACCTCCGGACCGTATTCCGGATTCGGAGGTTGTTTTGTTTTATTTATTTAACTGCTTCTTTTGCTGTTTCACAGAGCTTTGCAAATGCAGCCTGGTCATTGATGGCCATTTCCGAAAGCATCTTTCTGTTGATGTCGATTCCCTTGATTTTGAGACCGTTCATCAGTCTGCTGTACGAGATGCCGTTTGCTCTTGCACCAGCGTTGATCCTGGCGATCCACATCTGTCTGTACTGTCTCTTCTTGAGCTTTCTGCCCATCTGAGCACTTCTGAGCGATCTCATAACAGCCGGATTAGCTGCTCTGAATATCTTGCTCTTTGAACCGTAGAAGCCCTTCGCCTGCTTCAGTACTTTTTTATGTCTTTTATGCGCGTTTACGCCCTTTTTTACTCTTGCCATTTCTGTTTCCTCCTTACATTATCTTCCCATTGAATTCTTGATTCTCTTCTCATCCGCTGACGTCAGAGTCGTTGCCTTTCTCAGGCCTCTTTTTCTCTTCTGACTCTTCTTTGTAAGGATATGGCCTTTGTATGCCTTGTTCCTCTTTAATTTTCCGGAACCTGTCACTTTAAATCTTTTGCATGCGCCTCTGTGAGACTTCATCTTATTTCCTGCCATTATTATTTCCTCCTAAATTATTGATGGTTTTATATGCCCGCTATTTCTTCTTTTTGTTGTCGGACTTAGGTGTCAAGAACATGATGAGACTGCGTCCTTCGAACTTCGGCCTCTTTTCGATGTCCGCGAACTCGCTTACTTCTTCGGCGAACTGATTCATTACATCAAAGCCCTTGTCTTTGTAGTCTCTTTCTCTTCCTCTGAATCTAAGACTGACTTTTACTTTGTCGCCGTTCTGCAGGAACTTTGACGCAGTTTTAGCCTTGACCTGCACATCATGTCCGTCAATAAATACAGACAGTCTTATTTCTTTCACTTCCGTAGTATGCTGTTTTTTCTTCGCTTCCTTCTCTTTTTTCTGAAGCTCGTAACGATACTTTCCGTAATCCAGTATTTTGCATACCGGCGGTTTTGCATTCGGTGAAACACAAACCAGATCCAGATTTTTTTCTTCAGCCAAAGCCAAAGCTTCGGATCTGCTCATGACTCCGAGCTGTTCACCGTCGCCGCTTATGATCCTCAATTCGTTTGCACGGATATCTTCATTGATCAATGTGGTCTCTTTACTAATGGTCTTGCACCTCCCCATTTGTTAAAATAAAAAGCGGATAAGAGTCTTATCCGCTTTAATAATGCACAACATTGTGCAGTTAGATCATATTTGACCTTGTCAAGCTTGCGCCGACAGGTGAGAAGCGGATGACTTCTTCTTCAATCACTCGAATACTATATCATCCATCCCGGCCTGTGTCAAGCCAAATATTGATTTTTCAATGATTTAGAGTTCTTTCTTCCAGAGTCCGTGCAGATTGCAGTACGCATATACAGCGCTCGGCTTTCCGCAAGGTATTGTGAATTCAGCCTTAGGCTCGTCTCCCGGCTGGAGATGCGCGATCTGTCCGCAGCCGCCGCCTTCAACATAGATCCACTGAATAAAATGCTTTTCTTCCATTGGATGAGGAGTATCTCCTACCTGTACAATGATCTTGTTTCCGTCAACAGAAACTGCAGGAACGTGTTTTTCAACAGCTGCATCTGTTGTATTAGGCTGAAGCTCAGTCATCGGTTTTCCGCAGCATGCCAGAGGGCCGCCGCCTACCGTTACCAGCTGAACGACATTACCGCAAATCTCACATTTAAAAAATCTTGTAGCCATATTATTACCTCCTTGATTTATATACATTGCCGTAGCTTGATTATACCCCCGCATCAACATATATAACAATCAAATACTATAATTATCCGAGAACTTTTTTGAATATTGCGATCCCCTTATCAAGCTCCGCCTGCGAAATCGTCAGCGGAGGAAGCAGTCTGATCTTATCTACTGCTGTCAGCGTCATCAGTCCGTTTGCCAGAAGCTCGTTCACGACTTCATCAGCCTTTTTGTTCTTCAGCTTCACGCCGATCATCAGTCCGAGACCTGTCGTTTTTTCCACTTCATCTATCGCTTCGAGCTCTGCTCTGAGATGCTCTGCCTTTTTGCATACAGCCGCCAGGAACTCGTCATCCATTGTATCCATAACGTAATTTGCGCCCGCGCATACCACAGGATTCATTCCAAACGTACATCCCTGCTCGCCCGGCACCAGAAGATCACAGGTCTTTTTGCCGCAGACGACTCCGCCGATAGGAAGTCCGGCGCCTATGCCCTTGGCGAACGACACAATATCCGGATGGATACCGTACTGCTGATATGCAAAAAATGAGCCTGTCCTGCCGATGCCTGCCTGAACTTCGTCGATGATAAGAATGATATCCTTTTCATCACAGATTTTCTGTACGCCCTCGACAAATTCTTTTTCCAGTCCGATGAGTCCACCCTCACCCTGGACGATCTCCATTATTATCGCGCACGGGTCATTTTTCTCCACAGCAGCCTTCATGCTTTCCAGATCATTGGCTGCGGCATAGTCATATCCCTGCGCGTACGGCTCGAAACATTCCGTGTGGAACCTGTCCTGTCCCGTTGCAGTAATAGTCGCGACTGTGCGCCCGTGAAACGAATCATAAAGCGAGATGATCGTATTTTTGCGGTGATCCGCCATGGTGTTGCCGTATTTCTTGGCGATCTTGAAAGCTGTTTCGTTTGCTTCTCCGCCCGAATTGCAGAAATACACCTTTTCCATTCCCGTTCTCTCAGCAAGTTTTTTTGCCAGTTCTACTCCCGGTTCAGTATAAAAAAGATTGGATGCATGCTGGAACTTATGAAGCTGTTCTTCAACGGCCTTTATCCATCCATCATCTGCAAATCCGAGAGAATTCACACCGATTCCCGCCGTAAAATCGATATACTCTTTTCCGTCTTTGTCAAACATCGTTGCGTTTTTGCCGTGGTCGCACACGAGATCATAACGTCCGTATGACCCTATTATATATTCTTTATCCAGTTCCTTAATCTGTTCTGCTTTCATCGTAGTACCTTCCCTCTTCCTGACTTAATATAGCTGTTCCGACACCCTTGTCTGTGAATATCTCCATCAGCAGAGCGTGCGGTGTCGTTCCGTCCAGTATATGGACTCTCGTAACTCCGTTATCTATTGCATCAATGCAGTTTTTAACTTTCGGAAGCATTCCTCCATTTATCGTTCCGTCTTCGATCAGCTTCTTCGCTTCATCAACATAAAGTTCCGAAATGACAGAATCGGGATCATCAGGATCCTTGTATACGCCGTCAATGTCTGTCAGGAACGCCAGCTTGTTTGCCTTCATTGCTTCAGCAACTGCACTAGCGACATAATCCGCATTGATATTATAACCCTGTCCTTCCCCGTCAACACCTATCGGATATATAATAGGAAGAAAATCGTCATCCAGCATATCGTAAAGGATATCCACATCAACATGCTCTATTTCGCCGACATATCCTATATCCTTTCCGTCAGGCATCTTCTTTTTTACAGTAAGCATCCTGCCGTCTTTTCCGCTTATACCGATTGCTTTTACGCCGAGCTGTCCGACCAGAGTAACGAGTTCTTTATTGACTTTTCCCAGAACCATTTCAGCCACTTCCAGTGTATCGGCATCTGTTATTCTGAGTCCGTCATAGAACTCCGGCTGTATACCGGCTTTGCCGACCCATTTGCTGATTTCTTTGCCGCCTCCGTGAACTATTATAGGTTTGAAACCTACGAGTTTCAGCAGAACTACATCCGCTATTACACTTTTCTTGAGTTCTTCACTTTCCATGGCCGCACCGCCGTATTTGACAACGATTATCTTTCTGTTGAAACGCTGAATATACGGAAGCGCCTCGATAAGCACTTTTGCACGTTCCATGTATTTATCGTTTACCATTCTGTCACTGCCCTTTCCAATGTAAATAGTATCATCCACGTCTTTTCTCAATATCATTACGACCTGTACTCCCCGTTGATCTTGACATATTCATATGTGAGATCGCAGCCCCAGGCATAAGCGTCCGCATCTCCGTCATGAATGTCAACTTCCACATTAACTTCTTCTTCCTTTAATATCTCCAGTGCTTTATCTTCATCCATCGGCAGTGACGCGGAGCCGCTGCACACGTCGATGCTGCCCTTGGAAGACGACAGTGAAACATCAATATTCGACGCATCGAAATCCGCCGGAGTATATCCTATGGCGCACAGCACCCTGCCCCAGTTCGCGTCGCACCCGAATATTGCCGCTTTGAAAAGTGATGAACATATTATGCTTTTGGAAATAAGCCTGGCTGTTTCCTTGTCCGGAGCGCCGCTTACATGCGCCTGTATGAGCTTGGTGCAGCCTTCTCCGTCTCCGGCGATCTTCCTGGCAAAAATAACACTGATCTCATGCAGAGCTGCCTTGAAGTTCTCAAAATCCTCACCTTCAGATACTATCGTTTCATTTCCTGCCATGCCGTTCGCGATAATAGAAAGAGTATCATTCGTTGACGTATCTCCGTCGATGCTCACCTGATTGAAACTGTCGGCAACTTCAGCCCTGAGTGCTTTTTCCAGCATTTCGGAACTTATTGCACAGTCGGTTGTCAGGAAGCAAAGCATAGTGCCCATATTTATATGGATCATTCCGCTGCCTTTGGCCATACCGCCTATCGTGCACTCTTTTCCACCCGCGCTGAAAACAACTGCCGCCTGCTTGTCCAGCGTATCCGTTGTCATAATAGCTTTAGCAGCTTTATCTCCGCCGTCATATGATGCGTTCTTCACCAGCTCCGGAATACCCTTTTCAAAAGGTTCCTTCGGCATCGGCTTTCCGATGACGCCGGTTGAAGTTACTATTATATCCTCCGCCGCTATCCCCGCTTCCCTGGCGAGAAGACTGCAGTTGTATTTTGCCACTTCCACTCCGTCCGGCGTACACGTATTCGCGTTGATGCTGTTGCACAGCATGGCCTGAGCTTTTCCATCAGCCAGATGCTCTTTACAGACACTGATATGCGCAGCCTTGACCTTGTTGCTCGTATATACAGCCGCCGCAGTGCCGGCACAGTCGCTCAGCACTACCGCCATATCATCCTTGCCTTTGCCCGGTTTCCCGAGTCCTCCGAATGTTCCCCACGCTTTGAACCCCTTCGCGGCGCATACACCGCCTGATACTTTCTTAATCTCCATTATAATAATCCTTTCGTTTCTTCGATGCCCAGCATAATATTCATATTCTGTACCGCAGCGCCCGATGCGCCTTTTCCGAGATTATCGAATCTCGAAACCAGAAGCGGTCTGTCATCGTTGCCGGCGATGAAAATCTGTGCCTTGTTCGATCCGGCCATCATGTCCCCGTGAATAAATCCGTCTTCCGGGACGGCATCCATCACTTCTATCATTTTTTCTTCTTTGTAATACTCTGCGAAAACTTCCTTTATATCCGCCAGAGTTACTTCCTTCGCCAGTGCTCTGCTGTGCAGCGGTACAGTCACTTCCATCCCTGCGTAAAAGTCTCCTACTATCGGACTGAACACAGGCGGTTCGGATATTCCCGTCATTTTCACCATTTCCGGAAGATGTTTGTGCTGCTGTCCGAGAGCATACTGTCCCGGACTTTCAAGGAAGACGTCGCGGTCATCTTTTTCATGATTCGCTATCATTTTCTTTCCGCCGCCGGAATATCCGGTTACAGAGAATGCTGAAAGCGGATATTCCGCAGGCAGTATTCCCGCATCGACCAGCGGTCTGACCAGGACAATAAAACCTGTTGCATGACATCCCGGATTAGCGACCCTGCTGCTGTTTCTTATCAGTTCTCTCTGTCCGGCACACAGCTCCGGCAGTCCGTATACCCAGCCTTCGCTGACTCTGTGCGCCGTCGATGTATCTATTATCTTGGCCTCTTTCGGTGCGGCTTCCGCAGTTTCACGAGACGCCTGATCCGGAAGACACAATATCGATACATCAGCATCGCATATTTTTCTGACTTTTTCATCCAGATCTTTTCTGAGGTCCTCATCGATATCCATTATTTCGATATCTTCTCTTTTGGCAAGATACTCTCTGATCTTAAGTCCCGTTGTTCCGTTCTGACCATCTATGAAAACTTTATAACTCACTTTCCAAGCCACCCTTTCCTTGTGCTTTTAAACAAAATATGCGTATATAATAAACCCTCGATTTAGTAAAATCAAGGGCAAATTGTAATTTTTCTTATAAAAATGTATATTTATTCACGAGGGCTATATATAAAGCCAGTCCTGATATCAATACATGTTCGTCAAAATTGAAGTCTGCCGTATGAAGCGCCTCGTTCGTTCCGGTACCCAGGAAGAAATATATCGCAGGCCGGTATTTACCGAAAAATGAAAAATCGTCGGAAATCATTTCCGGATTTTCTTTCAGCACTGCACCTTCATCTTCAAGTACAGGACTGATTTTTTCATAGAGTTCCGGATTATTTATAACAGGAGGATAACCGTCACTGAAATGCACACTGAACTTTGCTCCGGTCTTATGCTCTATCTCATCAGCGATATCGGTAATGCATTCCTGCAGATGCTTGAAAAGAACACTGTTATATCCTCTCATTGTACCATTCATTTCAGCGGAGCCGGCCAGCACATTCCTCATCGTGCCTCCGTGAAACTTACCCATACAGATAATAGTGACCTCATCGTCCGGAGTCTCATCGCGCCTCATCTGCGCAACATAATGCATAAACTCAACGGAAGCGTTTATCGCGTCAATGCCGTCTCCCCTGTTTGCCGCATGTGCACTTTTACCTCGTACCCTGACATCAATCTCCGCAGACTGCGCCATCATAGCTCCCGGACGTACCGTCACTACACCTTTCTCGCCGAACGGCCACATATGCGTGCCGAATACAGCATCGACATTCTTTTCATCTAATATCCCTGTTTTGCATAAAGCTTCCGCTCCGCCCAGGCCTTCTTCGTTAGGCTCGAATATTATGAGAACATTGACCGGCAGTGCGCTGTTTTCCTCGCAGTAATGTGCAAGTCCAAGCGCCATAGCCATGTGCCCGTCATGCCCGCACGCGTGCATATTACCGTCATGCTCCGACGTGAATTCACAGACATTCTTCTCTGTAATGCGAAGTGCATCCATATCGCATCTGAAAGCAAGAGTCTTTTCTCTGCCGAAATCAAAATAGGCAGTTACTCCGCTCTGCATATATTCCTTTATTTCACAGCTCATTTCACTGAGCTGCTGCAGCACATAGGCTTTCGTTTCCGGCAGATCATCCTGTATCTCCGGTATCCTGTGCAAATATCTTCTGTCAGTTGTCATGACATCATAGTATTTTTCCGCTTCTGATCTGTAAGTCATAATGGCTCCTTTCAATAAAAAACAGTATACTAAAACTTGCGGCTTTTCTCAACAAAAGGGTTGAAATTGTCTTCATTATAATATAATATAGTGTTCAATTAGCAGATAGAGGACGCGGAGCAGAAGAAAACATGTCAGCCGGCAGGCGCTTATCATGTCAGAGGCATTCTCCGCCGAACCGGAAAGTCAGGCATGGCTTTGCGGTGGGACTGCGGTCAATAGCCGCAGGACTGTCTACGAAAGTAGGTGCGCTATTGCTGCGTTGATTTGATATTGACCGGTGAGAGCAGACACTCGCCGGTATTTTTTATAACTTACTGAAAGGATAAGCCATGAATATTGTAATGAAATTCAGCGGTGCTGTGATCGACACAGATCAGAAGATCATGGATATCGCATCCGATATCGCGGAAAGAAAAATTTGCGACTTCGGACTTGCGGCTCTAACAGCATCACCTGACGGAGGAACCGGGAACGAGCAGGCGGAAGTCCTGGCTGACGCCCTCAAAGAAAAAGGTATCGATGCCGTCTTTATCAAAGACGCCGATCCGACAAAAATTCGTGAAGCTGTATTGTTCAAACGCGTACCCGTAGCATCGGCCTCTGCAGACCCGAAATTGAATGCAGACACATTTGCAGTCATGACAGCGGCCAAACTCGGATGGGACTGCGCGTTCATCAGAAACGGCGGTGCGATACGTTCAGCAGATGCCAAGTATTACCCGGAAGCGAAAGAAAGGCGATTCCTTACATATGATGAAGTCATGGAGCTTTCAAACCTCGGTGACTGGGTCATAGAAGCCAAAGCCGTAGAGCTTGCGAAAAAATATCATGTCAGAATACTGGCCATAGCACCTATGGAAAAAGATAGAAGAAAAGGAACATTTATTATGAATAATACTAATCTACTCGTTGAAGATACTCCGGTCACCGGAATAAGCGTACAGGAAGACATATCGGTATTCACCTTTAAAGGGATCAAAAACAGCACCAGCGCTGCGGCGCAGTGCTTCGGTCTGCTCGATGATCTGAAAATAAATGTCGATATGATCTCCCAGCAGATAGACGATCAGGGAAACTGTTCCATTTCCTTCAGCTGTACAAAGGCCCAGGGCGAAAGCCTGGAGAGCAACATGTCAGGCAACGCAGCATTTGAAGGCATCACAGTTGACAGCAGAAAAGACCTTTCAATGATTTCACTCGTAGGCGCAGGCATGGCGTCATATGTAGGTGTCGCAGCCAAGTTCTTCAAAGTACTTGACAACGAGGGCATCAAATTCTATAACATCAGCACATCGGAGATATCTATTCAGATAACCGTTGCCAACGCTGATAAAGGAAAAGCTGTTATAGCACTCGGACGTGCTTTCGGCATATAAGAGGTACTGTAAGAAAGGAGATTATCATGAGTATTTTTACAGGATCGGCAGTAGCACTTATCACACCGTTCAACGATGACTTAAGCGTGAATTACGACAAAATAAAAGAACTGGTCAACTGGCAGATAGAAGAGGGAACACAGGCTATCCTTGCTCTCGGAACTACCGCTGAGACCCCTACCCTGACCATTGAGGAGCAGGATAAGATCGTTGACCTCGTCATTAAAGAAGTCAACGGCAGAGTGCCTGTGATCGCCAACGCAGGATCGAACTGCACGGAAGTTTCCAGACAGTCCGCGATCAAATATGAAAAAATGGGCGCTGATGCTCTGCTCGTCATCACGCCGTTCTACAATAAGACGACAATGCGCGGACTCATTGCGCATTACACGGAAATCGCGGACGCTGTCCACACTCCGATCATCATGTATAACGTACCGGGCAGAACGGGCATGAGCTTCGACTACCCTACTCTTGCTGAAATCAGCAAGCATCCGAATATTGCGGCTGTCAAAGCGGCAAGCGGAAATATGGGACTGGTCGTAAAATGCGCCAGATGCATAAACGACGGATTCAATATGTATTCGGGCGATGACGACATTACTGTACCTATGATGAGTGTAGGCGGCAAGGGCGTTATCTCCGTACTGGCAAACGCAGCACCTGCTCCTGTTCAGAAAATGTGCGCGGCCGCACTGGACGGCGACTTCGCAACAGCAGGCGCAATGCAGCTCAAATACCTGCAGTTCATCAATGACCTGTTTATCGAAACAAATCCTATTCCTGTCAAGGAAGCAATGAATATGCTCGGCATGAATGTCGGAGGATACAGACTTCCGCTCGTACCGATGCAGGACGGCAACAGGGAAAAACTCAGAAACACAATGAAAGAGCTCGGACTTCTTTAAGACCGGGCCGCTCTAAGAGAGGGGACAACAACAATGGATATTGCTATACTCGGATGCGGAGCTATGGGCCACATAATAAAAGAAATGGCTGAGAACGACGGTATTAATGTCGCAGCCATGATCGAACCTATGAACGGGGAATCACTGACTGATATCACAGATAATATCGACGCAGTCATCGATTTTTCCAATCCTGCAAACCTTCAGATGATGATCGATTTTGCGGGCAAAGGTTCTCGCGGCGGCAAACCGGCTGCATTCATTATCGCCACAACAGGATATACGGATGAACAGACAGCCAGAATAGAAGAATTAGCAAAAACAGCGCCTGTCGTTCACACATCGAATTTCTCCTTCGGGGTGAATATTATCGAAGAAATACTTCAAAAGATCACACCGGTCCTCAGAGACAATTTTGATATGGAGATCGTGGAAATGCATCACAACCGCAAACTCGACGCGCCGAGCGGAACGGCTCTTATGCTGGCCAATGCCATGGATCCTGACGGAGAATACAACAAAGTTCTCGGGCGTTCCGGCAACTGCAAAAGAGAAAAACATGACATCGGCATAAGCGCAATTAGAGGCGGCAATGCGGCAGGTACGCATACTGTCATCTATGCCGGAGAAGACGAAATAATAGAAATCACACACCGTGCTAATTCAAGAAAGATTTTTGCTTCAGGAGCGATCAGAGCCGCATCATTTGCAGTTAAGCAGGAAAACGGTCTGTTCGACATGCACGACGTACTAAACGACTGAGAAAGGAAAAACACACTACATGAATGCACAGGAAATAATCAATTATATCAGCAGCGCTGAAGGAAAAACACCGGTAAGATTATACCTTAAAGCAAAAAAGGATATCGCTTTTCCGGGATGCAAAGTATTCGGGACGGAAACTGACAAAATAGTTTTCGGAGACTGGGCTGATATTGAACCGGTACTCGAGGCATCAAAAGACGATATAATCGATCAGGTGATCGAAAACGACAGAAGGAACTCCGGCGTAGGCCTTCTTGATATGAAGAATATCAGGGCCAGGATCGAACCTGGAGTGACTATCAGAGAAAAAGTCGAGATCGGTGAAAATGTAGTAATAATGATGGGAGCGGTCATCAACATCGGCTCGGTCATCGGAGAAGGCACAATGATAGACATGAATGCTGTTCTCGGAGGACGCGCAACCGTCGGAAAAAACTGTCACATCGGTGCAGGCACAGTACTTGCAGGAGTCGTTGAACCGGCATCAGCAACGCCTGTCATCGTAGAAGACGGAGTACTTATCGGAGCAAACTGCGTAGTGCTTGAAGGCGTCAGAGTCGGTAAAGGATCAGTCGTTGCAGCAGGTTCTGTTGTCGTCGAAGATGTACCTGAAGGCGTAGTAGTTGCCGGTACTCCTGCGAAAATCATCAAAAAAAAGGACGCAAAAACCGATTCCAAGACAGGACTGGTCGACTCGCTCAGAAACGTCAAATAGTCTTTCCTGCCCATCGGAACAAACTGATAAAACAACAAAAGCCACCTTACGGTGGCTTTTTGGTTCATCTTTATATGTCATGAACTGCATCCGGAGCTCCTCAGAATCACCCTACTGAAAATATCGGAATACACCTTTTGCTTTTCCCAGGACCGCAACATCATTTACGATGATAGGACTCATTGATGAGTTCGCCGGCTGCAGCCTGATATGCCCGTCTTCACGGTAGATTCTTTTAAGCGTTGCTTCGCTTTCAAATCCGTCTATCATAGCAACTACAATATCTCCGTTATTTGCAGTATCACTCTGCTCTACAAGGACATAATCTCCGTCCATGATGCCCGCCTCTATCATACTCTCGCCATGAACAGTCAGCATAAAATAATTACCTTTTCCCAGATATCTCGCCGGTACAGGGATAGAATCCTCAATATTTTCTTCAGCCAGAATAGGCGTGCCTGCTGCGATCCTTCCGATCACAGGAATATCTATAACATCCTCACGTTCATAACTGTCCGACGGCAGGGGCGCTCTGTTTTCTTCTTCAACTATCTGCAGGGCCCGCGGTTTTGAAGGATCCTTTACGATACGTCCCTCCGCAGAAAGCGCCTCAAGATCCTTGTGGACTGTCGATGTAGATTTTATATCAAGAGCCGTGCAAATTTCTCTGACAGTCGGAGGATATCCCTTCTTGTTGATTTCCTTTTTCATGAACTCAAGAATGCGTTCCTCACGTTCTCTTTTTTTATCCATAATTCCACCTCACAGATCTTTCTGATTACCTGTATATAATTTTATCATAAAAAGAACAGAAAGTAAACGCCTGTTTGCTTTCTGTTCATATTATTTTCTGATATGACTGTCTTAGTAAATTGCCGTTTTTAATTCTATATGCGCGAGTAAATTCTACACATTGGAATTTACTCATGCACATTGATTCTGTACAATTAAGGAGCAGCTGATTGCCTGCCTGTGCAAAAGGAGAACTCATATGAGTAATAGAATTAAGGGCAATCGCAAGCATCTTACGCTAGCTGACAGAATCATCATCGAAAAAGGCTTGCTTTATGGAGATTCATTTACTGCTATCGCCGCTGCTGTCGGAAAAGACATCAGCACGATCTCAAAGGAGGTAAGAAAGCATTCTCAAATCACAGAAAGGAAAAACAAGGATTTTGCACCTATCCCCTGTGCCAACAGGGAGCATTGCAGCATATTCGGATTATGCCGGGACAACTGCAGCATTTTATGCAGGATGTGCAGAAAAACCGGGCAAAGATGTGTCGATATTTGTCCCGACTATCTTCCGAAGACATGTGTACATTTGACGAAAGCGCCATACGTTTGTAACGGCTGCGGAAAGAGGATAAACTGCCTTATGGAGGAAAGGATCTATTCTTCAAAATATGCTGACGACTGCTACAGGGCCACCTTGTCCGGAAGCAGAGAAGGGATCAATCAGACGCCTGAAAGCATACAGAAAATGAACGATATATTGACACCTCTTATCGCGAAAGGACAATCCATAGCACATATATATGCTACGCATGCAAACGAACTCAACTGTTCAAAGCGCACGGTATATGAGTATATCGATGCCGGTATATTCGATATCAAAAATATCGACCTAAGGAGAAAGGTCAAGTACAAAAAGCGCAAAAAGTCAACAGAACCAAGCCTGAACAATAGAGGATACCGTGTTGGACGGACTTACAAGGATTTTCAGGCACTGCTGGAAAACGGATACAACGGCAATATCGTGGAAATGGATACTGTTGAAGGTAAACGCGGAACAAAGACATGTCTTATGACCATGCTGTTCCGAAACTGCAATCTGATGCTGGTATTCAGGCTGCAGTCACAGACACAGTCCGAAGTAAAAAGAGTTTTTGATTATCTTCTGGCCGGGCTTGGATCACAGCTTTTCAGTACGCTTTTCGAAGTGATACTTACCGATAACGGTGCAGAGTTTCAAAATCCGGACGAGTTGGAATTAACAGACGAAGGAGAGAAAGTCACCAAAATATATTACTGTGATCCATATCGTTCGAATCAGAAAGGTGCATTGGAAAAGAACCATGAATATATACGATATGTATGCCCGAAAGGCTCGTCGTTTACAGCTCTTACTGATGAAAAAGTACTGTTGATGGCGAATCATATCAATAGTGAGAAAAGAGACAGCCTGAATGGGCATAGTCCGTTTCAGCTGTCTCTGCTCCTTCTGGATAACAGACTTCATGATATCCTTGGCCTGATGGAAATCAAGCCTGATGAAGTCAATTTAACGCCAGATTTGTTTAAGTAAAATAGTATAGCACAGGCAGATTTCACTGTATAGAACTTAGTCTTTCACGACGGTATCTGGAATCTAGTCTCGCACACTATTTTCAGATGCCCGTTTGTCGTGCAGTAAAAACCTGCAGCATCGTACTTATAGGCAAATTATATATCATTGTACTGTGATTGTTAAGTCCAATTGTTGAAGTAACAGTCACACGCAGGAATAAGTTTGAAAATGTAGAAGTTACTTCTGCATTCAAGGATATGACTGTCTTCCTTCCCTGCTGCGCAGGGAAACACTCAGTCCGCTGCCGCCTTGAAGTCATCAACTGCTTTCTTGATATTCTTTCCCTCTGAGGCAATTTTTTTCGCAGTCGGCACCAGTCCGCCGCGCTTATTGATTGAATCGCAAATATTGTTTACAGAAGGTATGACTTCACCGGCAAGATCATCAGCCGATTCGATCTTGCTCCTTAGTTCCGCAATATCTTTCCCTGCATCGATGATATTTTCATCCGCATCTTTCAATTTGACAGAAGCGCGATAAACACAGACCGTTATAAAAACGATCAGAGCTATCAGTGCAGCGAATAGTAAAAACTTAAGCAGTCCAATCAGCGTAAAACTTATTGCCATATCTTGCCTCCTCTATTGATTACATTTTACACCCGCTGCCTGGCTCAGGCAATATAAAAAGGCCGTACACCGGTTTTGCCTCTGTCGGTGCACGGCCATGCCGTGTTATTATCTGATTTCGATTTCTGTTGATGCCGGCTCTTTTGGCACTTCCTTAGGCAGTGTCAGACTGAGCACTCCGTCCTTATATTCAGCATCGATTTTATTCTGATCGATCCCCGAAACATCAAAGCTTCTGAAGAAAGAACCGTACTTTCTTTCTCTCCTTACATAAGTTCCGCTGTCATCCTTTTCTTCGTTCTCCTCTTTGTGTTCTGCGCTGATCGAAAGAGTATCATTCTTCAGATCTATCTTGATCTCCCCTTTGGTGAATCCCGGAAGGTCAGCTTTCAGTTCATAGTGGTCGCCTTTATCTATAACATCTGTCCTGAACTGGCTGATGTTCGTAGAAAGGTCTCCGAAGAAATTGCTCTCAAGATCATCCAGATAATTGAACACACTGTTGTTATTGTTTTTTGCAAATGGCATTAAATCAAACATTTTAACTACCTCCTTTGATTGATATCCTTTACGCCTATATAATACCACTAAATTTTTCGTTGTAAACACAAAATTAGCACTCTTTTTGAAAGAGTGCTAACAAAATAGTCGTTTATTGTCTCTAAACACTGAAATTCAGGCATTTATCCTTATGAAAAAAAAATTCTGCCCGCAGCTTGTTAATCAGCCTTTTCTCAGGTAAAAATCACGCTTATCAATCCGCCAAGAGCTGTCAAAACAAAGAATCCGGCAACAGCCCATACCACGATGCCGGCGATGTGCATTCCCGCATTATCACTCCTGGCAAGAGGCAGATGAGATTGTATCCCGAGATAATCCATTATTACAAAGACCGCACACAGAAAACCGAAAAAGCAAAACAGTTTTTCACATGTCGCCTGAGCCTGTATATCTGTTTCAAAGTCGATATTAAACGCAATAATAAACATCAGGAAATATGACACTGCGGCAACAGCCATTTTCCAGGCTTTTCTTTCTCTGAAACCCGGCGGTGCGAAACTTTTTGCACGTTCTGTCACTTCATCATAAAACTGCTCTTTGGTAGTCATCGGCTCTATCTGGAGAAGATCCGTTTTAAGTTCCAGCACAGTTTTATATCTTTCCGCAGGATCGCGTGATGTGCATCCGGTCTTTATGTGCTCCATCATCGAATTCATTTTCTTGTCTGTACGCAGTTCATTTCCGGCTCTGCCGCGCAGCATCGCATCCATTACTGCTCCAAGTGCCCTGATATCAATAAAAGGATCTGCCGGCAGGTCACCCGCAGGTTTCGGCGCCTCTATACCGACAATAAATATTTTCTTGTCCTGACTTATCAGTATTTTGTCCGGATCAAGATTTCCATGAATTATCGACGGCGTCAGATTATGCATTGGCGAAAGCAGATCACATAGGCGGCAGACAGTCTCTATTACCTCGTAAAGGGACATATCCCGCTTTGACATTATATCATTAAGTGACATTCCGTGAATGTATTCCTCAATGACTATCAAATCATCACCGTTATCAATTATATCGCTGATCCTCGGAACACCTGGAAGCCTCGCTGTCCTGAGTAGTTCATACTCGGTTTTTCTGTCAGCGGGAATGGTTTTTTCCGCCAGTATCTCGCCTGTGTTTTTGTTTCTGACAAGCGCAGCCCCATGTCCCCTGTCAATACTGGTGACATTATAATAGAGACCGTTAAGAGCTTCTTCTTTTGCTCTGGGCTGTCTTTTTTTCATCGGCCTCCCGCGCCTTTTTTTTCTGTTTGTGTTGTTTTCATTACTCATAATGGCATATTATACCACAAGTTATTGACAAAAGCAGAATATTGAGTACACTATTAGTTAGCACTCAATAAGTAAGAGTGCTAACTAATATACAAATGCATTGAAATTTGAATAATACGGAGGACATCACTATGGCAAAGAAACAATTTAAAGCAGAATCAAAACGCCTGCTCGATATGATGATAAACTCAATCTATACTCACAAGGAAATATTCCTGCGTGAAATCATCTCAAATGCGAGCGACGCCAGCGACAAACTATATTACAAAGCCCTTTCCGAAAAAATCACGGGTATAAAAAGAAACGATTTCACCATAAACATTACTGCCGATCCTGCAGCGCGGACACTTACTGTAAGCGACCGCGGCATAGGAATGACAAGGGACCAGCTTTATGATGATCTCGGCGTCATTGCCAGAAGCGGCAGCTTTGATTTTAAAGACGGACTCGGCGGCGATGATGATAAGAACAAAGAAAATGCTTCCCGGAACATCGATATTATCGGCCAGTTCGGAGTAGGTTTCTACAGTGCATTCATGGTTGCGAAACATGTTGAAGTAATATCCAGAGCCTATGGTGAGGAACAGGCTTATGCGTGGGAATCCGATGGCGCCGACGGATATACTGTACGTGAATGTGAAAGAGATGACAACGGAACAGACGTGATCCTGACTCTTAAAGACGATACCGATGATGAGAAATACGGCCAGTATCTAAGTGAATGGACTCTGAAAGATCTTGTAACAAAGTACAGCGATTATATACGCTACCCTATTACCATGATGTGCTCCAGAACTGTTCCCAAAGAAGGAACTGACGGTGAAACAGAAACGGTGATGGAGCTCGAAACGCTCAACTCTATGGTCCCGCTGTGGAAACGTCAAAAGAGCAAGATAAAAGAAGAAGATTACAACAACTTCTATAAAGAGAAATATTATGACGGAGCCGATCCTCTCAAAGTCATTCACACGAATGTAGACGGTGTTCTATCATATTCCGCCCTGCTTTTCATTCCGGGACGCGCGCCGTATAATTATTACAGCAAGGATTATGAAAAAGGACTCCAGCTTTATTCATCAGGTGTGAAAATCATGGACAAGTGCGCGGATCTGCTTCCTGACTATTTCAGCTTCGTGAAGGGTCTTGTTGATTCCCAGGATCTGTCTCTCAATATTTCGCGTGAAATGCTTCAGCATGACAGACAGCTCAAAGCAATCGAGAAACGTCTCGAAAAGAAAATACGCAGCGAACTTCTTGATATGCAGGAAAAAGACCGCGACAAATATGAGGAATTCTGGAAAAACTTCGGACTGCAGATAAAATTCGGTATGTATGAGAACTTCGGCATGAACAAGGAAACACTGCAGGATCTGCTCATGTTCTACTCTTCATCAGAAAAAGGACTCACAACACTGAAAGAATATGTTGAACGCATGGCTCCTGATCAGAAGGAAATATATTATGCATCCGGTGAAAATGTTGATAAGATAGACAAACTGCCTCAGACAGAAGTAATCAGGGACAAAGGCCTCGAAATACTATATCTTACTGACAGCATAGATGAATTTGCACTCAAGGCCACAGGAGTATATGAAGAAAAAACTTTCAAATCAGTTTCAGATGAAGATATCGATCTCGGAGAAACCGATGAAGAAAAGAGTGCTGTACAGCAGAAAGAGGAATCCAGTAAAGAGATGCTTGATTTCATGAAAAACGCGCTTGGAGACAAGGTCACTGAGGTCAAACTTTCACAGCGTCTGAAATCACATCCCGTATGCCTGACAACCAAAGGCGGCATATCACTTGAAATGGAGAAGGTAATCAAGGCTATGCCTGAAGGCTCTAATCCTGAAATAAAGGCTCAGCGTGTACTGGAAATTAATTCTGACCACGCTGTTATGAAAACTCTTGAAGATGCCTTTGCCAGCGACAGAGATTCACTGAATGATTATGCGGACATATTATATAATGAGGCGCTGCTGATTGAAGGCATGCCGATAGAAGATCCTGTTGCATTTTCAAATGAGATTTGCCGACTGATGACAAAGTAGATTCCAGGACTGTACAATATATAAAAATGCCCCGCATCCGGAAGTTTTTCAACAGAATGCGGGGCTTATTTTAACGTTATTGCTTATCTATTTTTCGATTTCTGTAAGGGCTTTTTTATACGCCTCTATCATCATCATATTATCCAGGCTGACAATAACACTGTCAAATCCCTGCCTGATATACCCGTTTGCGGCTTCAGTCCCTCCGCAGAACATCATAGACAGTTTTCCGTACTTTTTGCAGGCAGCCAGCGCTTTTGCAAAGGCATCTTTCACTACAGGATCGCTGAACTGCGCCGGTTTCCCGAGGGCTATCGACATGTCAAACGGCCCTATCATTATACCGTCAACGCCTTCCATTGAAGCGATCTCATCGATATGCTCCAGGCATCCGACAGTTTCGCACTGCAGAATGACCATAGTTTCTTCATTACATGCTTTCATGTAATCGTCTATCGTCACACCGTCCATCGTCTCGCCTGCTCCCCATACTCCGTCATGAGTAGGACAGAATCCTCTGTCTCCCAGAGGTGCAAATTTAGCATATTCCACTATTTTCTTCGCATCATCCACGCCCTTTACACAAGGTACTATTATTCCATGAGCTCCTTCATCAAGAGATTTTAGCACTGCCGATCTTGTTATTCCGTCGATCCTTATGATCGGACTTATCCCGCATCCGCGTGCTGTCGTGACATAATGTTCAGCCGCTTCAGCATCAGTCGGATTATGCTCCGTGTCTATTATCACAAAATCCAGCCCTGCGGCTCCGAGGCACAATACTGCATTTGTGCTTTCCATATGTGTGAAAGTACCTACTGATACCTCTCCTTTTTTAAATTTTTCCAGAAGAATATTTTTCATTGTCATGTCCTTTCCGAGGCCTTTAGAACCTCCGTGCGAGATGTTGTCTTCTCGCTCCGTCCTCTCTCCTGTCATCTATTATCCAGGGAATATACATTGCAGCCGTTATAAGGAGAAGAAGCCCGAGATAGATAAAAATATATGCAGGAGCACCGTACGCAGCTTCCAGGGAAGCTATCGGAGTCCCCTTTGTTCCGTGAAGAAGAAACATATAGTTTGTCATAAAGATATGATCGAATATATACACAGGAACTGATACTGCCGCAAGATATACAGGCACGGCATAGTATCTTCTGATCCAGGGTCTGTGCCGCCCGCTGGTGAGTATCATCATAGGGAACAGAAGGAGCATTCCATGAATCAGAAAAGCCAGAATGCATCTGAAGCTTCCCGGCCAGTACCCTGTCCAGTCCGGAAAAAACAAAGCTCCTAAAGTTCCGACCAGACAAAGAGTATAGATGACTTCTCCTGTCAGGTCCCTGAATTTGCCGTGAGGTGAAAAGGCATATATGAGATACACAAAAATCGACAATCCGCATAAATGCAGCGGAAGAAATCCTATATTGAATGCGCCGACGCTCAAAAGGAGAATATCTTTAATACATTCAAGTCCGAGCAGTACAACGGCAGCTGTCTTCAGCCATCTGTCCTGTCTGTAAATATTATGATCCTTAAGTCCGATCCTTCTGAATTTAAAACACACGGCCCAGCAAAACATCACGATGCCGGCCAGCCACACAATGTGTATCGGCCCCCACCATGAAAATCCGCTCTGGAATCCGTGTGTTTCCATTGACATTAAATGATCAAACATTTATGCTCCAATTACTTTGCGTTTATATATCCCATCGCTTTAAGAAGCTCTGCGCACTCTACTGCCCCGCCGGCAGCTCCGCGCATGGTATTGTGAGAAAGTCCGACAAATTTCCAGTCGAACATTCCGAGAGCATCTTCGCGCAATCTGCCGATAGTGACTCCCATACCATTCTCATAATCCACATCCAGCCTGACCTGAGGGCGGTCGTCTTCTTCCATATATTTGATGAATTGTTTCGGTGCACTCGGAAGTCCCATCTCCTGAGGCTTTCCGCTGAAATTATTGAGAGCATTTATAAGTTCCTCTTTTTCAGCTTTTTTTCTCAGACGTACGAACGCCGCTGCTGTATGTCCGTTGATAACAGGTACTCTTAAACACTGACATGTGATTTTCGGGGATTCAGCCTTGACGATTTCCGAGCCGTCTATGTGCCCGAATATCTTCAGCGGTTCCTGTTCACTCTTTTCCTCTTCTCCGCCAATATACGGAATAACATTCTCGATCATTTCAGGCCAGTCTCTGAAAGTCTTGCCGGCGCCGCTTATTGCCTGATATGTCGTCACGACAACTTCATACGGTTCCCATGCAGCCCACGCCGCAAGTGCAGGTGTATAACTCTGTATCGAGCAATTTGGTTTAACAGCTACAAATCCTCTCGATGTTCCCAGTCTTTTTTTCTGTTTTTCTATGATTTCCGCATGTTCAGGATTGATTTCCGGAATGATCATCGGTACATCCGGCGTCCATCTGTGTGCGCTGTTATTCGATACTACCGGAGTCTCTGTTTTTGCATACTCGTCTTCTACTCTGCGTATCTCCTCTTTTGACATATCAACAGCACTGAACAGCATATCGACTTTTCCGGCAACTTTTTCGATTTCTTCAACATTGTCCACCACGATATTTCTGGCATATTCCGGCATTTCTTTATCGCCGAGCTTCCATCTGCCGCCGACTGCTTCTTCGTATGTCCTGCCTGCTGAACGCGGACTTGCTGCGATCGTTGTCACTTCAAACCATGGATGACCGTCGAGTATCGACAGAAATCTCTGCCCGACCATACCTGTTCCGCCTAATACTCCAACTTTTAACTTTTCGCTCATTGTGTCCTCCTCGACCCCCTTAGAACTGATTTTGATTTTGTTGACTATTATAGCACAAATGGCAGCTGATAACCAACGTTTTAATATCTTGTCAAATCCTTCCGTTTTCATCATACATAATATTTTGGAAATCAATAATAGTGAATACACCCATTTTTTCGGTTTTCAGCTCATTTACTCTATGACATATTTCCGCAGGATCAGCACCGTCAGGCCATGAAGAACTATCATCGACAGAAATCAGCACAGAATAAAACGGTGAAAATCTCCCGGGATCAGGGTCATCAGCCTCGGTCTTAACAGAACTGCTGTCTGCGTAAATATCATTATCCCTGAGTATTTCTATAACTTTTTCACTGCACTTATCCCGATTCGTTATGCCTCTGTATTCAATACTGACATTAAGCGGTACAGCTGCAACAGCAGCTGCCGTACATATCGCCGAGGCGATAAAAAACTTTTTCAGTGAGAGCGGAGATCCATGCAGATGTTTCTGCACCAGAAACCCTGTCACGATAAGCCCTGCTGCAGCAAGAAGCGGATAAAACACCCCCGGAAAAGCCTTATCAGGATCACCGAAGTAACAGCCGTTCATTCGGGACGACATTATCATGAAAAGAGTCAAAGATACAGCAAAAAAAATTGCTGATACTGTCTGAAGTCTTCTTTTTTTTGATTCTCCTGCATAGAAAAACAATGTGCTGAGCGCCGCAGATACCATACTCCACGCCAGTGTCTCCAGAAACACATAAACGCTGACGCAGGCTGATGCGGCCAGAAACACTCCCGCCATGCATATACATGATCCGGCAGCAATAATCACTGCTGCCGGCGAATAAGCAGACGGTCTGCCCTTTCCGTGGCTGCGCCTGCCTTTCCCCGTGATATTCCTGTCTGACGCATCGAACTCATCATCTGTACCTGCATAATTCTCGTTCAGCCAGTGATCCTGCGGATCGTATCTTCCATTCCCGTTGTAGTCGCCGAACGGTCCTTTTCCGAACCCTCCTCCGAAATCTCCTCCAAAATTCTTCACATCTCACCTCTCTTTAATTATTATAGCACATCGCACGGTTACGCTGCAGAACTGCATTCATACCTTTCAAAATTTGAAATCAAAATACAATTTGTTTTCTTTTTTAAAAAAAACACGGAAAAACCATTAAAAAATGAGCAAGAATCCGTTTTTTGTGACATACTTTCAGCTAATTCCTGTTAAAATAGAATAGACAACATATATGTGAGTGATGAGGAGAATGGCATATGATGCAAAGAGAAAATCCGAAGGCGCCTTCGCAGGGAAAACGCATACGAGTTTTTTATGTTCTTGAGATACTTAAAAACAGCGACGCAAATCATCCTATGAAGGCAGAGGATATCATCAGCATACTTCAGTAGCGGTATGGAATTTCCTGTGACAGAAAGACAATTGCCAACGATGTGAAAGTACTTCGTGAAGCCGGATATGACATCTGTCAGATGCAATACAACGGCACAAGCGTAGCAATGCGCGGATGGTATATGAAAGAAAGGAAGTTCAAAGACTGGGAAATAAAAGTCCTTATAGATGCTGTACAGCAGGCTCAGTTCCTTTCCAAAAAAATTTCAGGTGAACTGATTGAAAAACTGCTCGCTGAAACTAATGACGAAGGCCGCACACTTATCGAAAAAGATATTCAGGATTATTCATTTTACAAAACCGAGAACAGCGATCTGGATACTAATATAGAAGCCATCCTCCGTGCTCTCAGAGACAAAAAACAAATCTCTTTCAAATATCAGGATATCTCGGCGGACGGTACGCCTGTATTACGAAAGTATGAGAACGGCGCACTGCATATTTATGAAGTCAATCCGTATTCCACTGTATGGCTTGATCAGTTTTATTATCTTATCTGCAATACACCGCCTTACAGCAATTTTTCGCATTACCGTCTCGACCGAATGATAGATGTACAAGTAATTGACATACCGCGTATGGCCCCTGAAAAAGCTGTCGATAATTACACTGATGCATCAATACTGAATTATGTCAGGAAAAGCATTTCCCAATTTTCCGGGGAAACTCTTCCTCTTGAACTGAAATATTTCGGTGACAACATTAACCCTCTTACAGACTTGTTTGGCAGAGAAAATGTCCATAAAGTGCCTGGAGAAGACAAATATAACATAATGACATCTTACAGCGACGGACTTTTCTATACACTTTTATCAATTGGTGAACATATAGAAATATTATCACCGCGGAAAATACGTCTCGAGTATCTTGAACGCCTGGAAAATATCAGGAAGAGATACGAATGAATATATAAAAAAACTGCAATTACAATAAAAGAGGCTGCGCGGCGGGAAATCAAACATTCCCCAATACGTCAGCCTCGTTCAATACTATCGTTTTTCAGGTTATATCAGGATAAGCACCAGAATTGCCGTGATTATTAAAAACGCCGGAATTACTAAAGTAGTGTTGTTTTCATTCCTCTCCTGTGGAGTTTTTTTGATTTTATCTGCTGTCATGACAAAGCCTCCTCTTCTTTTTATAAAGTATAGTTCTGCAGTCCGAAGATGTCAAATCTTTCTCGCCCTGCCGGATCATCTATGCCATAGCGATCAGCGCCGTCAGCAGCATTACCGCCAAAGTATATACAGCCACGCCTGATGCCGTCGCGAACACGGCTTTATTCCAGTCAAGCGACATGCTCTCCCTGAAAGCTTTTACCATAACCACAAGGCATATGATCGAAGCAGCGCTCATTACTATTGACATAATTACTATTCCCAGGGCTGCTGACACAGCCATGAACAAGGCGGATACAAGCATAGCTGAAGAAACATATACTGTCGACGGACCGGTGGCCGCCCATACTTTTTTAAAAGATCCGCTTCCTCCGAACGCTTTTCCCATGAGCCATACGAACAGCAGCATCAGGATTATCGAGGCGGCAGCTATGAAAATCACCGCGAAAAATGCACCTATTCCTATGCCCTGTGATATCCCGTAAAAACTGTAATCCGATCCGAGTCCGTAGTCGCTGTAGGTTCCCATCCCGTTCATCATGCCGCTTATCTGCTGCATAAGATCATAGATAACTGTTATCAGTTTAGACGCTCCCACACCGGAAAATACACCTGCAGAAATAATAAAGATTACCCAGAAAAGGACTCCGCTTCCGAAAGCATCGTCCGTACTGCTCATTTCAACAGCTTTCATCGGATTTTTGAATGCTGTCCCGAACACTTTTGTGAACAGCCCTTTTTTACGCTCCCGGCTGAAAGGTGCTGTGTACGGAGTACGTACATCCATTTCCGGCTCATGATCCTGATCCGAATTTTGCCCGGAAGATTCATCAGGTGCATATATTCTGTATTTAAACATCGGTTCTTCCGTTTTCTGAGGTTCCGGAGCGGTCACAGGCGCTCCGCAGAACTGGCAGAATTTTGCTGTATCATGTATCTCTTTTCCGCAATTTCTACAAATCATAAATGTTACGTCCTCCTTAAATATCTGCATTTGCATTAATATTTTACATCAAGCCGTCAATCTTAACAAGAATAACCGCACGCATTTCGTGACATTCGTCAAGTATTGACTTTTATCAATTATTGGCATATCATTAATTGCAGAATGGAGGTCAGCTATGAAAACAAGAACAGCAATTTGCGGTTTCGGACACGCAGGCCGCAATCTCGCGCAAATGATCATGGAAAGCGATAAATATTCGCTGGAATATGTTTTATGCAGCGAACAAAGTGAAAACGCCGGCAGAGATGCCGGAGAATTACTGGGAATGAAACGCAGCGATATCATAATATACCACGACAGTGAACTCGCAAAAGCGCAGAGCATTTCACCCGCCGACGTCATGATCGATTTTTCTGTATCTGAAATGTCCCCGACACTGGTATCCATGTGTGCAAAGGAACACATAAACGTTGTCATCTGTACAACAAATCACTCGGAAGAAACACTGTCCGGCATGAAAGCTGATACTGAAAACAGCGGAATAGGAACAGTTATTGCATCAAACCTCACCATTGGTATAAATCTGCTCATCAAATATGCACAGCAGCTTTCAAAAACACTGCCTGATTTCGATATCTCCATACATGAAAGACACCGTTCGGGCAAGGCGCCGATCACCGGTACTGCGAAACAGATCGCCCAAGCGACAGGACGCGAAGACGTCCCTATCTCCTGGGTAAGAGCAGGCGGATATATCGGACTGCATGAAATAACCGCGGCAAGTCAGAATGAACGCATATCAATCGTGCACGAATCTTTTTCGCGCAGCGCTTTTTCAGACGGAGCACTTCTTGCCGCAGAATATGCAGCATCACATCCCGGATTCTGCTTCATGAGCGATGTAGTTGATTTTGCGGCACATGCCGCCGACTGACGGTCAGTTTTCCCAGTTCGGCATTTCTCCGGTCGATGTGATGCGGTCCCAATGCAGAAAATCTCCGCTTTGCGCATCTATTTGAAAATCATAATCGAATTCATCGTAATGAACAAATCCATTGAATACGGTTTTCCCTGATGAGGTCGCTTTTTCACATTGTGAATCAGTGGCCTCTTTAACATCGATCCCTATCTTGTCACATGCTTTTTTAACAGCAGCATCCTTATCGGCGACCGCAGCTGTCTTCGTAACATTACTCGATGATACAGCCGCTGAAGGTGATGAAGATGATGAGGCACTGCCCGAGGCAGACGAATTATGACTGCTGCCGGTCGTTCCGCATCCGGACATCCCGGCCGCAACGGCGCAGCACAGCGCACAAGTAAGCAAAACTCCTGCCAATGATTTTCTTTTCATAACTCTCTCCTCCGTTCGATTACTTTTCTGCAATTATTATATCATATTTTACAAAAGCTCATACTCGCAAAACTGTCACTTTATGATATAATCTTTTCCAGGCAGGATTAGAGGAGTAAAGAATACATGAAAGAAACAAAAGCAAGGATAATAATGATCCTTTCCATGACAGCATTCGGCACAATAGGCATATTTGTAAGGCAGATAGATCTTCCGCCCCAGGAAATAGTGCTGTTTCGTGTCCTTTTCGGTTTGTCATCAATAATCTTGTTCTATATCCTTTCTCACAGAAAATTCGACTATTCATTCCTGACAGTTAATGTCAGCGAGGGGGCATCCGCAGATGAAATCATCCATGCCCGCGGAGAACGTAAACGCAATATCATTTTCATCCTCCTGTCCGGCATCGGCCTCGCAGGCGGCTGGCTGTTCTTTTTCACGTCATACAACTATACAACTGTTGCCATAGCAACGCTCTGCAATTATTTTGAACCATGCATAGTGATGGTGGCCAGTATTTTCCTGTTCAAAGAAAAAGTCACGACGACCCGTATAGTATGTTTCCTTTTTTCCACGGCAGGACTGGTTCTTGTCGTGCTGGGAGGCGGCACAGGCGGCGGAAGCCCGAATATCACGCTCGGCGTAGTGTTCGGCCTCTTGTCAGCAGCTTTCTATTCCATGACTGTGATCTGCACAAAACAGGTGCGCGGCGTCGATGGCCTTGAAATGACCGTCTGCCAGCTTATAGTCGCATTATGCATTATATCCGTATATACACTCTCATCATGCGGAATAGACATTACAGGGCTGCCGCCGAAAAGCATTATCTGTCTTGTCGCTATCGGCGTGATACACACAGGCATCGTTTACTCGGCATACATCGTATCAATGGTGTATCTCAAAACACAGGAAGTAGCCGTGCTGGCTTATCTGGATCCGTCCGTATCGGTTCTTTCATCAGTATTCGTACTAAAAGAGCCGATCAACTTTCTCGCATCGATCGGCGCTGTAATGGTTATCGGATTCATGGTTCTGAACGAATTAAAAAGCGGTCCGCCAAAATCAGAATAGATTCCCCATATCATCAAAGTCCATATCTTCAGGCCCGCTCAGGATATCGATGCAGTCGTTCTGCTGCGCTTCCGCAAGCATCGACTCGGATATCATGATATCTTCCAGCGAAGCGGTATCTCTTATCCTTACAACGCGCGGATGAGCTTTATCGCTGCCGACGCATGTTTTCAGACATATCCCAATCGCCTCGCGGTCTGAATCCACTGTCATCGGGACCCTGACAAATGAAAGCGTAGTGGACGTGACCGCATTGGGATACGTCTGACTGAAATCGATCTTATCATAAAGTCTGCGTGTTATCACATCGGCCGCTCCCATGCCGTAGGCCCCGCCGTGAGTTTCATCCGTGAGATCGAGTATGCACCTTCTCTGCGCCTCGATTCCTCCCGATGCATACGGGGTGCCGAATGCGCCTGAAATATTGGGATCCATTCCTGTTCCGCTGATATTCTTGCCGATCCTGTCGACAATAAGCAGTTCACATCTGTCGAAATACAGTTTCGGCATCCTGTCTGCAGCTGTCTTCAGCAGTTCCGGCTCCCGCTCCTCTATCTCAGACGGAAGCAGTCCTTCGATCAGCGCAGTTTCATCGTAAGCATTTTCAACAATGCCTACGCCCATCAGAATATTCGCTTTCTCCAGAATAACACTTCCAAACTCATGGACCATATCAGCCATATATTTAAAGCCCGACTCGTGGCAGCTTTCCGCCCCGCTCTGTTTTCCGAGACCTATCGCCATCATCTTCATCAGACCGCTCTCGAACCTGCCTCTGAAAGAAGTATGAAGCTTGATCCTATTGATCAGGATTATACCGTCCGCGCCGCTGGCATTCTTGTCTATTCGAATATCGTGCCCGTCCGCACTCTCGCCTATCTTTACAGTTTCCATAGAAGACCGTATCTCACATCCGACTGTCTCCTCGGTAACACCCAGACTTGCCAGTATCGCACGCTGTCCCTCCGCAGTCGCCCCTCCGTGACTTCCCATCGCCGGCACAACAAAGGGTTCCGCACCTTTTTCGAGGCAGTAATGCACGACCGTCCGCACGATTTCCGCAATATTCGCGATCCCGCGGCTGCCGCAGGTTACTGCGATCCGCATGCCCTCACCGACCGCATCCTGAAATTTCGGGGCGTTGAGAGCCGACATTACCGCACCCGCGACATCGTCGATCTTCGACCCGTCGAAATTCTGTCTCACACGGATCATCTTCGGGTATTGCTGCCCGTTTAAAGTCTCTTTAATAAAATCCATTACGCTCTCCTTCCGCACACAAACCAGTAAACGATTCCTCCGGCGGCGTATGCCGCTATATCAAATGGATCTGATACAGAATCAGGTCTGATCAGCGGAGCTGCCGTCTCCCAGAACAGGCCCATCATCAGCGCCATAGATCCGCACGCGGCAAGACCGCGGATATGGATGCCGCCCATTCCGCCAATAATATCCAGATATGCCAGTATCACGCACGGCGCCATGAAATCGTTGAGATAGCAGACCGCGAAATAATTAAAAACCCCCGACGTGAATGGTTTTAAAACCACGGCATTCAGAACATACACAGCAGCCGCGCATAAAATTACCATCACATCGATGATGATGCGTTTTTTATTGATTAGAAATTCACAAGAAGTATACATGCCACAATCGCCGCAGTAATGAGCATGACAACAACTATCCTGCTCCTCTGTCTGAGTTCCCGCTCTTTCTTTGCCTTCATACCTGCATAGTTGAAATCCGCATACTCATTATCCGGGTCCTCTTCGTACTCATCTTCGGCATCTTCTGTTTTTTCGACCGTGAAATCAGCATCTATCGGAATGCTGTCTTCCACTTCAGGTTCCTTTTCAAAAGCATCCTCTGATACTTCTTCGACATCGACATGACCGTTGTCATCCATTCCGAAATCTTTTGCCATCTTTCCTCCGTTATTGCCTAAGCTGATGATTTTACCAATCCGGCGTACCGTTATATTTTATCATCTGGCACTCGATACTTCAACGCTTTTATGGTATAATACACGATGTGTGCCGACTATGGCATATTTTTAAAGAAATGAGGTATTACATATGTACAGTAGATTGATGGTAGGGATCGTAGCAGTGTATATGGTCTCGGTCGTCGTCGCCTTCGCGATTCATAATACTATGCTTACAATCGCGATGGGAGCGGCAGCTGTTGGATACATGGTCTACACGATCATACGCTACCGCAGCGACAAGAAAAACGGAAGGGCTCTTTACGGATATACCAAGGTCATAGGGTATCAGGCCGCTATATGCGTCATGTTCGCACTTATGAGCTATTCGTTCAGTTTACAATAATGAAGGAGAAAGAATAATGAGTGAAAGCTGCAGCCATGACTGCGGTTCATGCTCGCAGAACTGCGCAAGCCGTACTGCTGAAAGCATGATCGAACAGCCGCATGAAGGCAGTCATATCAAAAAAGTTATTGCAATCGTAAGCGGAAAAGGCGGTGTCGGAAAATCTCTCGTTACCGGGCTCACTGCCGTGACTGCACAGCGTTCAGGTGTAAAAACAGCTATACTGGATGCCGATGTCACCGGTCCTTCCATCCCGAAAATGTTCGGTGTCCGCGAGCAGTTATCAGGCAGCGAACAGGGAATGTATCCCCGGGAAACACAGACAGGGATAAAAATCGTATCAACGAACCTCGTTCTGGAAAATCCTGCAGATCCTGTTATCGTTAGAGGCCCGATAATTGCAGGCCTGGTCGGACAGTTCTGGAAAGATGTCATCTGGGGAGATATAGACTATATGTTCATAGACATGCCGCCCGGTACAGGAGATGTACCTCTGACAGTCTTCCAGACAATACCTGTCGACGGCATAATTGTAGTCACATCGCCGCAGGAGCTTGTGGGCATGATCGTCGGCAAAGCTTTGAAGATGGCTGAAACCATGAACGTTCCGTGTCTCGGACTTATCGAGAATCTGAGCTACGTAACCTGTCCGGACTGCGGCAAAAAAATCGAAATTTTCGGCGAGTCACGAGTTGACGAAGCCGCGCGTGAATATAATGTTCCGGTACTGGCAAAACTGCCTGTAATTCCGGATCTGGCAAAGCTCTGCGATGCGGGTGCCATTGAAGCATTCGAAGGCGACTGGCTTGCGGATATAACATCGAAACTATAAAGATAATAATCACGGGGCTGTCACATTAAGGGATCGATCATTCCCTTATGCGGCAGCCCCGGTTTTTCAATTACGTCTTTATTTCTCTGCTATTCGTTTTTCAGCTTTCTGCACTCTTCAATAAAAATCGGCAGTACTTTCTTAGCGTCCCCCACTATGCCTATATCGGCCACTTCGAATATCGGCGCATCTTCATCTTTGTTGACCGCAACGATAAAATCTGATCCGACCATTCCGGTAAGATGCTGGGTCGCACCGGAGACACCGAATGCAATGTAGAGTTTCGGAGAAACGATCTTTCCCGACTGCCCTACCTGATGGGCTCTCGACGCCCATCCCGCTTCTATCACAGGCCGCGTCGCGCCGACTGTTGCTCCGAGTACATCAGCAAGCTCACTGATCTTCAGAAAATCCTCCTCTGTGCCCATGCCCTTGCCGCCGGTCACGATTATTTCTGCATCCTCAAGATTTACCTGTTCGGAAATTTCAACCACTGAATCAATGATTTTTGTTTTCACACCGCTTTCCTGCAGGGTGATTTCCTCATTTGTTATCCCGCCGCCGGCTGTATCACGGACTTCACTGCGTTTAAAAGCGCCTGATCTTATCGTAACCACCTGCACATCTGTTTTCACACCTGATTTTTCCAGAATCGTTCCTCCGAACAGAGGTGTTGTCCAGACAATACCGTCATCTGTTACAGTCAGAGCATTCACATCAGTAATGCATCCTGCGCCCAGTCTCGCAGCCAGCCTCGGCGCTGTTTCTCTCCCCGCAGGCGTGGATCCGATCATTATTACATCCGGTCCGTATTTCCCGGCCATCAAAGAAAGAACACCGACCGTATTTTCCGGAGGCGCTGCATCACATGCCGCTGCAATCACGTTATCTGCGCCGTATCTCAGCGCTTCTTCAGCCGCATGGTCTGCCTGCCCGTCGATGATAACCGCAGTAACTGTGCCTCCGCCTGCTGCTTCTCTCGCCGGAGTCAGCATCTCAAGGCCTACTTTCACAGGCTCGCCGCCTGCAGTCTCTATATACACAAATATATTTCTATCAGTCATATTACCGCCTCCTAAAGCACATTTGCATCTGTCATCATTCTGAAAGCCTTCAGCGCTGCTTCTTCTATATCATCTTCTTTGATGATAATGCCTGCCTGGCGTTTCGGCGGGGCTGACAGTTCTATTGTTCTGACAAGCGATGCGCCTGCCCCGATCCTGTCGGGAGATGCGTCAATATCAGCTGCGGAAAGCTCACCAATCGGCATTTTCCTGGCGGCCATTTTGCTCTTTATTGTCGGATACCTCGGATCGTAATTTGGTCTTGCGGCAGTAAGTACACACGGCATCGCGGTTTCGACAATATTATAACCGTCTTCGGTTTCCTGTTTTACATGAAGCACACCGTCTTTTTCTTCCAGCGCAACAACATTCGTTACGAGGCTGCATCCCAGCATCTCGGCCAGCATAGGCCCCGTCTGTCCGGAAGTCTCGTCAGAAGTCTCGATACCGCAGAACACTATATCAAAATCACGGCCTGTATCCTGCTCTATTTTCCTGACAGCACACCTCAGTGCATATGCCGTGCCCTGTGCATCTGAGCCCTCAAACAGCTCATCATTTATCACATATCCGTGTGATGCGCCCACAGCAAGGCAGTTTTTTATGCTTCCTTTTGAGCTTTCATCCCCTATTGTAATCGTCGTTATTTCTCCTGCTATCCCGGTTTCCAGAAACCTGGCAGCCATTTCGAGAGCATAAGTATCGAATGCATTGACTATCGGCTCAGCTCTGCCGGCCGCAGGCTTCCCGGTGCCTTCATCGAGCTCTATTTTCACTGAGTCGTCAGGAACTTGTTTTATGCAAACCATTATTTCCATCTCTATAGCCTCCCTATAACGTGATTGGAAATCACTACTCTTTGTATCTCGTTCGTCCCTTCGAATATCTGGAATATCTTCGCATCACGTATGAGTTTCTCCACCGGATAATCTCTGATATAACCGTAACCTCCGAATATCTGCACAGCTTCCGCGGCACATTCATTGGCGATATCCGAACCGTAAACCTTGGCTATTGCCGATTCCTTGGCAAAAGGCTCTCCGGCATCCATAAGATTCAGCGCATACGCACACATCTGCCTCGCCGTTTCGATTTTTATCTGCATATCAGCTATCTTAAATCTGAGCGCCTGCTGCTTAAGTATCGGCGCCCCGAACTGCACTCTTTCCCTGCCATATGCCACAGCTTCATCCATCGCTCTCTGAGCTATTCCGACAGAAAGAACACCGACCCAGGCTCTGGCCTGGTCCAATGTTTTCATGGCTGTCTCAAATCCCGTTCCTTCTTCTCCTATCATGGCCGAAACAGGAATGCGGCAATCTTCAAAAACAACATCACAGGTGCCTGATGTCCTGATACCCATCTTATCCTCGTGATCTCCGAACGAAAGACCAGGAGCATCCTTTTCCACAAAGAACATAGACATGCCTTTTACACCGGCATTTCTGTCAGTCATAGCTGTCACACAATAGAACCGGGCATGACCGCCGTTAGTTATAAAACATTTGCGTCCGTTAATAACATATTCATCGCCGTCGCGGACAGCATACGTCTTACCCGAACCGGCATCGGATCCCGCTCCCGGCTCTGTCAGGCAGAATGCCGCCAGCCCTCCTTCCATCAGAAAATCCGCCGCCCGCTGTTTCTGCTCGTCAGACCCCGCTATAAGAACAGGCTTCAGCCCCAGCCCTGTTGCGGAAATCACAGTTGCAAATCCTGCGTCTGCCCTTGCCATCTCTTCCAGCAGCGCCGCAGTATCCACTCTGGACAGCCCCGGTCCTCCGAATTCTTCAGGTATCTCCAGCGAAGTAAATCCCAGTTCCCCCGCCTGCGCGAACAGATCTGCCGGATACTCGCCGGTCCTGTCAAATCCCTTACACTGCTCCAGAACTTCATTGTCGCAGAAGTTCTTTACATCCTTCAATAAATCTTTTGCTTCATCTGAAATAATATATGCCATAATAAAATCCCTCCCCGGATCATAATCTCGTGCATACTTTCCCCGGATTCAATATCATATTCGGATCAAAGACCCGTTTTATTCCTTCCATCAGCTGCATCTGTTTCTTCCCGACAGACGCCTCCAGATAATCTATCTTCCCGCTGCCTATGCCGTGCTCTCCGCTGATCAGCCCGCCGAGCTCCGCAGCCTTGCCGTAGATGTCAGTAAAGAACTTATCTGCACGTTTTCTGAATTCATCCAGTTCAAGATCATTGCTCAGCGCATATATATGAATATTCCCGTCGCCGGCATGTCCGAAATTCTTATTCGTTATTCCTGCCTCTTCTGCCGCTTTCTTCGTGAAAGAAAAATACTCCGCTATCCTGTCGACAGGCACCACTACATCACATTCGTCCAGCAGCTTCGAATCAGCCTCGATAGCTTCCAGAAATGAACTTCGGGCCGCCCAGGCGTCCTTCTTCTTCACCGGTGTATCTGCTATCAGTACATCTACCGCCTCGTGCTCGAGCGCGACTTCCGCGGCTTTTTCAATAATGTCCTCAAGCTCTTCTTCTTCATCTCCGTCGAATGTCATCAGAAGATACGCTTCCGCCTCTTCACCGTTTATTTTCTTCGGAAATACGCTCTTGCCGACATAAGCTTCCGAACTCTCCACTATTTCTCTCTCCATGAACTCCAGCGCCTGCGGATGCAGATGATTCTGCGCGAACTCAGGGACAGTGCTTATGCAGTCATCCAGAGTCCTGAAAGGTATTATCAGAGTAATATCCGCATTCGGCTTCACAATGAGCTTCAGCGTGAGCTCAGTAATGATCCCCAGTGTTCCTTCGGAACCGATGATCAGATTCAGCAGACTGTATCCCGACGACGTCTTCGACACCGCAGCGCCTACTCTTTCTATTTCCCCGGTCGGCAGCACTACAGTCGCGGCCAGCACATAATCTCTCGTAGTCCCGTACTTGACTGCTCTCATCCCGCCTGCGTTCGTACTGACATTTCCGCCCAGCGTGGCCAGCTTTTCTCCCGGATCAGGAGGATACATATATCCCCGCTTCTCCGCATCCTCCGCCAGATCTTTCAGAAGTACTCCGGCCTCAACGTTCACGGCGAAATTCTTCTCGTCGTAGCCGAGTATCCTGTTCATCCTGGTCGTAGTAATAACCACTCCCCCCGCGAAAGGCACACAGCCCCCGACGAGTCCCGTGCCCGCACCTCTTCCAACTACAGGTATGCGGTTCTCATTGCAGATCCTGACCGCCGCCGCGACTTCCTCTGTAGATTCGGCCTCTATCAGGATATCCGGCGCATGCCTGCCGTAAATAGGCATCTCGTCGTGAGAAAAATCATCGCTTATTTCATCGCCCGTAAACACCCTTCTGCAGACTGCTCTGAACTGACCTGTTATTTCAGGCGATATTTCATTATATTTTATGTCGCTCATATCGTTCCCCCTATCAAGACTATCACTATCATAGCACAAAAAAAACACTTCCGATACCATACGGCACCGGAAGCATTTCCTTAATATTTTTATTTTACATGAACTTCGTAATTGTTTTCTCTGAGTTTCTGCCTCAGTGATTCAACATGCTTGGCATCCTCCGTCTCGAGTTCCAGTGATACGATAATATATCCGAGTTCGATATCTCTCCTCGAACGTTCGTGATTTACATTCAGGATATTCGCGCCTGTTTCCGAAACAATGGCCAGCAGCTTGTTAAGCGTTCCCGGCTGATCCGGAAGAACCGTGTCAAAGAATACTTTTCTCTGCGCCTTGATGAGACCGTTGTCTATGATCCTCGTCATTCTGTTGATATCTATATTTCCGCCTGAGATCAGCGATACGACATGCTTATTGCTTATGCCGCTGATCTTTCCGTTTATCAGCGCTGCCGTCGGGCATGCCCCCGCTCCCTCTGCAACTGTCTTTACTTTTTCCAGAAGCATCAGGATAGCCTGGGCGATTTCCGATTCGTCTACTGTAACTATATCATCCACATACTTCTGTACAATATCAAAAGTATTCCTGCCCGGAGTCTTGACCATTATGCCGTCAGCGATGCTTGCAGGTCCCGAAACCGTTGTTCTCTTTCCGTTCCTGCGCGATTCTCTCATGGAAGGAATATTCTCTGTCTGCACTCCTATGACCCTGATCGAAGGTTTGATGCTCTTGGCAGCCACCGATATGCCTGAAATAAGACCGCCTCCGCCTATAGGCACCACGATCACATCCGTTTCCGGAAGCTGCTCAAGTATCTCGCAGGCTATCGTACCCTGTCCGGCCATTACCAGCGGATCGTCATACGGATGAATAAAAGTCAATCCCTGCTCTTTCTCAAGTCTTCTTGCTTCCTCCTCCGCATCGTCGAAAAAGTCTCCCTTGAGCACAATATCAGCTCCGTAGCTCTTTGTCGCGGCTACCTTTGACAGCGGTGCATGTGCCGGCATGCATATAGTAGAAGTCGTGCCGTATGCCTGGGCGGCAAGTGCAACTCCCTGCGCATGATTGCCCGCCGATGCGGCAATAACGCCTCTTTCTCTTTCTTCATCAGTGAGACTGGCGACTTTGTTATATGCTCCTCTCAGTTTGAACGAACCCGTTCTCTGAAGGTTTTCCATTTTCTGATAGACCTTGCAGTGCGACGCATCATTTACCGAATGCGCCATTGAAAGACCTGTGACCTGTGCCACGCCTTTAAGACGTTCACGCGCCTCGTTTATCATATCCATTGTTAATATCTCAGACATGTTCATAACTCCCTTCCAAAGGCATTATTTGTATATTTGTTTTCCGGAACGCAGTCAGGGCGTCCGAAGATATTATATATCATTTGCTGCGCAAATACCACACTATTGTAACGAGAATGAAATATTTTTTATTCACTGTAATTGTTTCCTGCTGTATAATTGACTCATATAACGGAGGTGCAGAAATGTATGAATTGATAAAAGCGGCCGAACACAGCTGGTATATAGAGTGTCCTGCCAAAGTGGGTATATATGTAAGCGACGAAACTGATGAAAACGGGAAACGCAGAGCATACCTGATCGACACGGGAAACGACAAGGACTGCGGCAAGAAAGTGCTGAAAGCACTCGAAAAAGAAAACATTGCTCTGCAGGCGGTTTTCATCACACATTCCAATGCCGATCATGTCGGCGGCTGCAGACTCATCACCGGAAGACTCGGCATCCCGGCATACGCTCCCGGCATTGAATCGTGCATTACTGAAAATCCTCTGATGGAAACCTCCTATCTTTACGGGGGATATCCTCCCCGCGATCTGAGACATAAATTTCTTATGGCGCAGGCCTGCGGATGCGAAGACCTGAACAGACATCCCGAAGCTCTGCCTGACGGATTAACAGTCATTCCGATGCACGGGCACTATTTTGATATGACGGGCTACCGCACATGTGACGGAGCCGTTTACATCGCCGACTGTGTTTCGAGCAGAGAAAACCTCGAAAAATATCAACTCTGGGTGATATACAGCGTCCCCGATTTTCTGGAAACGCTTAAATCTGTAATGGAAATGGAGGCGGATCTCTTCATACCGTCCCATGCCGACGCAACAGAAAACATCCGCCCTCTCGCTTTGTACAATATCGACAAAGTTAACGAGACGGCGGATATGATACTCAGTATCCTGAAAGAGCCGATGGTGAGCGATGAACTCATAAGACGCATCTTCAGAGAATATGATCTGCAGTTTTCTTTTGAACAATATGTCCTGGTCGGCAGTACTGTCCGCTCCTATCTCTCATGGCTCCGCGACGAAAAACGTGCAGATGCGTATATCGATGACTGCCGGATCATGTGGAAAGCTGTGCAGGACTGAAACCTCCTTTGGCGCTGTCACATCTTTTTGTTGAAAATGAGACGCAGCAGCTTATATGACAGATCATCATACGGCATATATCTCAGCGGAACATCTATAAGCTCCGTATTTTTCATGATGCTTCTGGTATGTGAAAAAGTCTCGAAGCTCTTTTTACCGTGATAGGAACCCATACCCGATGCGCCGACTCCTCCGAACGGCATGCGCGATGAGGCCAGATGCATTATTACATCATTGATGCATCCTCCTCCGAACGAACAGCGGTCCATGACCACTTTCTGCGCACTTCTGTCGCCCGAAAAGAAATACAGGGCCAGCGGTTTAGGCCTGCTGTTGACAAAATCGATTGCTTCTCCGAGCTTTTCATATGTCAGCACAGGCAGCAGAGGACCGAATATCTCCTCCTGCATCACAGGCGACCCGGGATCTACATCTATAAGAAGCGTCGGTTCGATGAATCTCGTCTCCGGATCCGAGCCCCCGCCGAATGCGATCTTCTGACCCTCCATCAGTCCGGTCACACGACGGAAATGCTTGTCATTCACTATACAGGCCATATCCATATAATCCCCGTCCGGGAAGAATTTTTTCATCACATCTCTGAATGCCGAAATAAATTCATCGCGGACGCTTTCCTGTATCAGAAGATAGTCCGGCTCCACACAAGTCTGTCCCGCATTGACTATTTTCCCGAACGCTATCCGTTTGGCAGCGATATTAATATCAGCGGTTTCGTCGACTATTACCGGGCTTTTTCCGCCTAGTTCCAGGGTCACCGGTGAAAGATGTGCAGATGCGGCCTCCATCACCGTCTTTCCGACGGCAACGCTGCCCGTGAAAAAAATGTAGTCAAAATCCTGTTCGAACAGAGTTTTGTTCTCTTCTCTTCCGCCCTGAACCACAGCAACATAATTCTCCGGGAAAATCTCCCCGATCATATCAGCAATGACCTGCGATGCCGATGGCGTGTAGGCAGACGGTTTTATTACTGCGCAGTTCCCGGCGGCTATCGCCCCTATCAGCGGTTCCAGTGTAAGCAGCACCGGATAATTCCACGGCGATACAATAAGCACCTTGCCGTACGGCTCCGGCGACTTCAAACATATCGCAGGAAGCTGTGCGATCGTCGGGACTGTATACTTGTCCCTCATCCAGCCGCGCAGGCGGTTCCTGCAGTAATGCAGTTCATCGAGCGCGATCCCTATTTCCGTCATATACGCTTCATTTCTATGTTTATTCAGATCCTCCTCCAGCGCACTGAAAAGTCTCCCCTCATAAGCTTCGATCCCGTCCTTCAATTTATCAAGCATCCTCTTGCGGAAAGCATACGGCCGCGTCATGCCCGACCCGAAGAACTCAGTTTGTTTACTAATTATTTCCTTGATTTCCATAGCTGCCTCCTTTTGTCTATATTACTGTATTATACTCTATTTGCAATTGTCACGCTATTTAGCTTTTTCTAATTTTGCCGATTTCAGTAATTTAGATTGCATATCTGTCATCTTTGTTGTACTATCAATCCGAAATGTTTAATCGGTATAAAAAAGTCATCAAAAAGATGATCGTAAAACACCCCCGCAGAACCATAGTTCTGGGCTTTCTGGGGGTCATATTCCTGGGAGCTGTACTGCTTGCTTCGTCTGCATCCGAAAGAGCCGGAAACGTTAGCTTTATCAACGGACTATTTATGTCCACAAGCGCCGTTTGCGTAACCGGTCTGTCGACAATAGACGTGGCTGACAATTTTAATATATTCGGCCGGACTGTCCTGGCTGTGCTTATACAGATCGGAGGCCTCGGGATAACATCCATAGGAGTCATTACTATAATGCTGGCAAAGGGCAAAGTATCTCTCGGCGGAACGCGTCTTGCACGCGAGGCATTTAATATATCATCCGGAAAAAATCTTCGCGCCCTTTTACGTTCGATCGTCCGTGTGGAACTGACAGTTGAAGGAATCGGCGCAGTACTTTCGTTTATAGCATTTTACGGAGACTTCGGTTTCTGGAAAACCGTCGGTATCAGCATCTTTCATTCGATATCCGCCTTTAACAATGCCGGTTTTGACCTTTTCGGATCTTTCCGCGGACTGGCCGGATATCATGACAATATATTAGTAGTAATAGTAACCTCGGCGCTTATCATTATCGGCGGGCTCGGCTTCTTTGTGAATATGGAAATCATCACGAAACGGTCGTTCAGGAAATTTTCGCTGCACACTAAAATTGTGCTCTGCATGACTGCGTTTCTGATCGTCTCAGGCACGCTGCTCCTTCTGTTAACTGAACACACGAATCTTTACGGAGCATTTTTCCAGAGCGTAACTGCAAGAACAGCAGGCTTCGCAACCGAAAATATAGGTCTTTATTCGAACGCCGGACTTCTCGTCCTGATAATACTAATGTTCATAGGCGCATCACCGGGTTCAACCGGCGGCGGAATAAAAACAACGACCATGTTTATAATCATGAAGAACATGAAATCAGTCGCCTTCAACAAACCGTGCACTGCATTCAACCGCAGGATCTCGGACGATACGATACAGAAAGCCCTTGTTATTGCCACACTCGGCATGACAATGATAATAATCAGCACATTGCTGATATCGCTTTTCGAACCTGCATTCGCGTTCAGGCAGATACTCACAGAAGTTGTCAGCGCCTTCGCGACTGTAGGGCTTACTACCGGAATAACGCCGGACATATGCAGCGCGTCGAAAATCATCCTCGTCATCACCATGTTCATAGGAAGAGTCGGACCTCTTACTCTGATCACACTGTGGTGGCAGGAACATAAACCGGAAGCAAATTATACAGAAGAACCAATCAATGTCGGATAGAAAGGATCGGTGACACCGATGGCAGAACGTAAATCAGGTTTTGGAATAATAGGACTCGGAAAATTCGGTCTTGCTCTTACAGAAGCTCTTGCAGCAGCCGGAAAAGATGTGCTCGTAATAGACGAGTATGAAGAAAATCTGCACCTCGTGAGAGATGTCGCTCCTGAAGCATATCTCGTAGGCAAGATCACAAAAGAAGCGCTCGAAGAGACAGGCATCACAAATTGTGAAACAGTAATTGTCTGTATCACAAAAGTTGAAGTCAGCGTCATGACAGTATATAATGTTTTAGACCTTGGCATACCGAGAGTGATTGCCAAGGCTGCCAACAAAGAACACGGAGCCATATTGGAAAGACTCGGCGCTGAGCCGATATTCCCTGAAACGGATACAGCTCTCAGGGTAGCTGCTATGCTGCTTGAAACAGAAGCTGTAGATATGATCAAACTATATGACAACTACGTTATTTCAGAAATCGTTATTCCCGCGGGCGTCAGGCAATGCACTGTTGAAGATCTCCGGATGGACGACTATCACCTTAAACTGGTCGCTGTCGAGATAATGCAGAACGGACAGAAAGTCACTCTTACTGACTGGTCTCAGAATCAGATACTTCACGGCGGAGATTTTATCGTTGTCATGGGCAAACTCCCTGCAGCGGAAAAATTTGAGAAAGCCCAGATACTGAAAAGAGGCTGAGGCAAATACAAAGGAGGATGTAAAATACAATGACAACAAAAGATTTTCAGGAGAAATCGGCGTTCCGCATCTTTCTTTCATATTTCAAACCGCACAGAAAACTTTTCATTCTGGACATATCATGCGCACTCATGATATCTCTGATCGATCTGGCTTTCCCCTACATATCGAGATGGTGCATGTATACCCTCCTTCCGGGGCATCTTTTCAGGGTGTTCTGGACAGTAATGGCCGTTGTTTTCGCGGCGTTCGCGATAAGGTCGGCGCTCAATTACATTATTGTGTACTGGGGACACACGTTCGGAGTCAGAGTCGAAGCGGATATACGCAGGGATCTTTTCGGACATATACAGGAACTCAGTTTCGGATATTTTGACAAGAACCGTACCGGACAGCTGATGAGCAGACTCACAGCTGATCTTTTTGATATCACGGAACTTGCGCACCACGGTCCGGAAGACATTTTTATTTCGGCAGTCACGATCACAGGTTCGCTGATAGTCATGTTCACTATACAGTGGCGTCTTGCCCTCGTTATCGCTCTGATACTTCCTCTCTCTTTCCTCGTCGTATGGCGCTGCCGCGCATCTATGGTCGAGGCCTCGGCAATGGTCAAGAAAAAAACCGCTTCCATCAACGCCGATATCGAATCCGGGCTTTCGGGCATTAAAGTCGCCAAGGCCTTCGGAAACGAAGAACAGGAACTCGATAAATTTGATTCGTCCAACGACCGTTTCAAGCAGTCTAAGACACAGTTTTATAAAGCCATGGGACGCTTCAACGCGGCCATGGAATTTTTCATGTGCATTCTTTCGGTTGCAGTCATCGCCGTCGGAGGAGCGCTTATAATGAACGGCAGACTGAACACCATCGATCTCATCACGTTCAGCCTTTACATTACTACATTCGTAAACCCGATCAGGAAGCTCTCCAACTTCGCCGAGCTGTTCGCCAACGGTTCCGCCGGGCTGCACCGCTTCATCGGACTGATGAGCACCGAACCCGCTCTTACTGACACGCCTGACGCGATCGAACTGAAAAACGTCAAAGGCACAATAGATATAGACCACATAAAATTCTCATATCCGACAGGACCTGAAGTCCTTCACGATATCGACCTTCACGTCAGACAGGGTGAGACGATCGCGCTCGTCGGCGCTTCCGGCGGCGGCAAATCGACGCTCAGCCAGCTTATCCCGCGTTTTTACGATGTCACAGGCGGCTCAGTCATGATAGACGGCCATGACGTAAGAAAAGTCACGCAGGAATCGCTGCACCGCAACATCGGCGTTGTCCAGCAGGAGGTTTTCCTGTTTGCGGACACTGTGATGGAAAACATACGTTACGGCAGACCTGATGCCAGCATAGAGGAAGTCGAAGAAGCAGCCAGACTGGCGGAGATATACGATGATATCGAAGATATGCCGGACGGCTTCAACACTAACGTCGGCGAAAGAGGCACTCTCCTCTCCGGCGGTCAGCAGCAGCGTATTGCGATAAGCAGGATCTTCCTGAAGAACCCTCCTGTGCTGATCCTCGACGAGGCCACATCAGCGCTGGACAGTGTGACAGAAGCCAAAATACAACAGACATTCGATAAACTCACCCGAGGACGTACGACCATCATTATCGCCCACAGGCTTTCGACGGTCAGAAACGCCGACCGCATCGCAGTAGTCGACAGCGGCCGCATTATCGAAATCGGTACACACGAAGAACTCATCAGGAAAAACGGCGCCTATGCTGAACTGGAAAAAACACAAGAACTGAAATAGCTTATTAATATTGACGCCCTTAAGATTATAATATATAATAATAGTCAGAAAATAGAGTATTTATTTAATCATTCTGATTAAATTAGCATATAAATTTAGGAGGGCAAAAATGAAAAAAATCAAAATATCAGCAGTAATACTGGCACTTGCAGTCGCTGTTGCGTTTACGCCCAGTATCACTTTCGCAAAGACAAATACAACTCTTTCGGCTCCTTCAGTCCGGGCGCTGACAAACAGCGGCAGCAGTATACAGTTGTCATGGAGCCGTGTACCATCCGCATCCGGATATTTAATCTACAGGTCGGGCAAGAAAAACGGCAATTACATCAAAATCTGCAAAACAAACGATACAATATGTACCTGGCTCAACACAAGACTAAAAGAAAACACGAAATATTATTATAAAGTCAAGGCATTTGTCAAATCAGGCAGGAAAACATCATCAAGCGAGTTCAGTGATCCGGTATGCGGATATGCAACATCGGACCCGTATATTACATCCGGATTCAGCCTCAGCGATGACGACACCGGTCTCACGGAACTGACCGTTAAACTGACGAATAATACGACTCACCCGATCGTTATTGACGGAACAGAGGCAGAGTATTACTGCATCGAAGAAGACGATGATGAAGACGAAGACGAAGACGAAATAGACAGTGAGGATGAGACTGCTGAAGATGAAGATGAAATCATCGGTGACGAAGAAGACAGCGGCGGGTCATTCTGTCTCAGCGCCTGTGTTCCGGCTGCGAAGTCTCTGGAAACGGTAACGGTCGAGGCCGGCAGAACAGTCACTCTTACATGGAAGACTTCTGACTGCGTAGACTTTATTAATGACAGCTCGTGCCTGGATATCGCTTTGAGTTTTTCCGGCAGTGATTACACTTTGACAGTCTGCAACAACAAAGATTATAAGTGTATCAGCTGTGATGATGAAGACGAGTCCGGTGATGACGACAGCGAATAGCTGTATCCATCCGGCAGTTCTCCATTGAACCTTCCGCATAATGGGAAATTTATCCATGGCGAAAAAGTGACGATTTTTTGCATTTTAGGCAAAATGGAAGAAAAAGTAAAAACCTGTGACCGTTACGATCACAGGTTTTTTGGCGCGCTATGAGGGATTCGAACCCCCGACCTTGACATTCGTAGTGTCCTACTCTATCCAGCTGAGCTAATAGCGCATGTACTTTCGGTACAACGGAAGTTATTATACCATAATCGTACACTTTTGCCAACACAAATTGTCTTTATAGTACAGTCATTTTTATTTTTTTCTGTCCAGATAATCGCGCAGCTGTTCTTCGTCCCATACTTCGAGTCCCCGCTCTCCCGCCAGCGATTCCAGATGATGCGTGAATTCGTGTACCAGAGTTTCTCTGAGTTTTTCTGCCAGTGCATCTCTGTCAAGTCCGCCGAACAATTTCATAAAAGAACCGTAATATATTGTTATGTAACGTCCGCTGAGATTATTGCGCGTGTATTCTCCAAGTATCCAGAGATCATTGCCGACAGCATATGGGCTGATTTTTTCATCAGGAAGCAGCAGAATGCCTCCGTTGAGCTCTTTGTAAAACTCCGGCGGGAGACTTTCGGCTATTTCATCCAGTATATCGTTCACTTCATCGATCGAAATCATTTGTTTACCTTCATCTATGGATTGCATATTTTGCAGGGCTCATATCCCTCTTCTATCAGCTTTTTTCTGTAACCCTTATACTTCCTCTTATTTTTATCTTTCGTCCGCGACAGGACGTAACAGGACGGCTTATGGAACTTTCCGGTGTTGGTGTTGATGATATATGTGCCACTGGCATTTTTATCCGCTCCGCCGGTATCGCTGCTGCCGGCAGATTTCCCTGTCAGGTGGCTGTCGCCCGTTGCATAGTCTATCTTTACCCCCGGCTGCGCATCATACGCATAAATATTGAACGAGATGCCTTTGCCGTGATCCTCGACCGATTCAGCCTCCATGTGGACTCCGGATGCCACGAGATTATCGCCTTTGAACACAGGCGTTACCCTGTAGAGTACATGATTGCCTGTCTCTTTGATGTAGTCCGCGACCATATTTTCAAATGGCAGCATACCGTCCACATTAAGATACCTGGTGCCGGTGATCAGATTCCTGCTGTTGGCATTTTCTCCGGTCAGCTGATAGCCGATCAGATGACATCTGTTGTAGAGATACTTACCCTCGACAATATCATATTTCACCAGGTGCCAGCCTGTCGGACGCACAGATCCGATGCTCCCGCGCTTTTCCGTCGGCATCAGCTCTTTCCCGATGCTGGCGACAGCTGTGCCGCACCTGCCTTCGCTGTCAAGGGGGCTGTAATGTTCATAGGCTTTGGCTGTCAGCTGCTTTTTTGTGAATGTCGGATCGTTGCCGTTGACCGTTACATACGGTTTGTTTTTAAAGGCAGGAATGTGTTTCAGCGAGAACGTCTTTCCAGACGATGAAGATGTCTGCTGCTGCTCCTGAAGTACGCTGCTGACCGCTGCGGTATCATGAGACGCCGATACGGAGGAACTTCCGGCCGCTGATGCACTGCTGCCTGAATCTGAACTCCCGGCTCCCGTACCGCAGCCTGTGAAAAGAAGGCACAGTATCATTACTGACAGTGCCGCTGTTTTTTTAATACTCATCCTCATTATTTAGTAAATATCTCCTCGGTTATTTTGTCATGCGATGTCCCTGCAAAATCAAGTGACGATTCTTTTTTCCATCGTTTTCCGGACGCGGCATCTTCCGCGTCCGGGTCAATATCAAATTTGACATCAGACGGATATCGTCTGTTCCAGCGGAATATTATCAGTTTTTCCGCCCTGTCCGCGAATTTTCCGGGAGAAGTATCTTCCAAAAAACAGAATTCACCCGGACCCGCGCAAAGCGCCGGATCATCAGAAACCCTGATATTACTGCCGCCGGGATCTGTGAACAGCTCTTTTGTATATCCGCTGATCCACAGAATGCTCTCCGAAGATATTGCCGCGATTTTTTTTATCACAGCGCTGTCCCTGCTCTGACGCCTGTTATTGAACATCATTCCGCCGTCATCGTCTACACACACTATCAGAATCATATGTATTCTTCCAGTATATCTTTTTTACCGACCCTTATTTTTTCTCCGTCGACCATCAGCGGCCGCTTGACGAGAAGGCCGTCTGTCGCCAGAAGACGCAGCTGTTCTTCTTCCGTCATCCCGGCAAGTTTATCTTTCAGCTCCAGTTTTTTATAAAGAAGTCCCGACGTATTGAAAAAACGTTTCAGGGGAAGACCGCTCTCCTGCCACCAAAGACTGAGCTCATCGTAAGACGGATTATCCGTGCTTATTTCTCTTTCTTCATATTTTATTCCTGCATCGGCAAGTGCGGCTTTGACGGCTTTGCATGTCGAGCAGCGTGTATAGCATAACAATATCATTTTTTACCTCCCTATTCTTTTACTTAGAATTGAATACAACAGTTTTTTGTCAATAGGTTTCGTCAGATAGTCATCCATGCCCGATTCAAGGCCTCTCTCCATCGCGTCGCGGAAGGCATCCGCTGTCATTGCTATCACAGGTATTCTGACAGCATCCTTTCTTTCCAGCTTTCTGATTGCTTTTGTCGCATCATAACCGTTCATCAGAGGCATCTGTATATCCATAAGCACTGCGGAATACGTACCCTCTTCAGAGCACGCGAACATATCAGCCGCCTTTTTCCCGTTTTCTGCAATATCAGATTCAAGTCCGAATTCATCAAGTATACGCTTTACTATCTCCACATTGATTGCATTGTCCTCTGCAACGAGTATTTTCCCGTTAAGCTTCACCGCTTTCTGCATATCATCATCTGCCTTTTCCGGCTTCACGGCATATTCGTCTTCATCGGAGTACTTCGGGAAAACTGTTTCACATCTTATAGTCGTGCCTTTCCCCAGCTCGCTTTCCACCGTGATCTTACTTCCCATCAGATCACCCAGACGCTTTACTATCGACAGACCGAGGCCGGTGCCGGTCTCACCTTTTTCTCTTTTCGGATTATCGAATTCCTGTGAAAACGGTTCGAACATTTTTTTCTGGAATTCCCGGCTCATGCCTATGCCGGTATCGGAAATGACCATGACCTGACGTATCTTGTTCCCGGGAAGATCCCGGCTGTCGGAAGTGTATGAGACAGTACCGCCCGGCGGAGTATATTTGACAGCATTGGCCAGCAGATTGAATGTTATCTGATTAAGTCTGATTTTATCGGCTATGAGAACTCCCGTCCTGCGCCGCCTGTCTATACTGTAATTCAGGCCTTTCGACAGGCACATCTGCTCCAGTACGTTCCTGACATTATCTATATATTCTGCATATGGATAAGGTTCGGGAGCGAGTTCTATCTTGCCGCTGTCGATTTTTGAAATATCCAGTACATCATTTATCAGACTGAGCAGGAACGTATTGGATGACCTGATTTTTTCGAGATCCGCAGTCAGCTTTTCCCTGTCGTCCATATCACTCATGGCAAAGTCAGTCATGCTGCTGATAATACTTATAGGAGTCCTTATGTCGTGACTTATCCTTGATAAAAATTCTGTTTTTGCTTTGTTTGCCCGTTCTGCTGCACTCAGCGCTTCGAGCAGCTGCTCTCTGACCTCTCTGTCATGTTCGAAAATTTCTGTAACATCCGTGAGCAGAAAAACGATGATACCGCGGTCTTCATCAAGATACGATATATCATTCCGCTTTTTCCTCAATGGCTCTCCCGGAAGTGTCTTGTGCCGTTCATTTACGGTGTAATAAAAAGAAATCAGAGGCTCTTCTTCAAGAAGCGCCATGATCCTGCGTATATCGAAGTTTTCCCGGACGATCGCCTTCTCTTCCGGAATAACGAACTTATTCACATATGTTTCCAGGACTTCATCATAAGCTAAACCGTCTACGGCATGCGCTGCTTCATCTGACGATGATTTGATTTTCAGCGTTCCGGTCTGCCCGTCATAATATGAAACGATATCATAATTTTTGCCTATTATCTTTTCATTGATTTTTTCTGATATTACCTTGTCGCTCACATCGAACGAATAAATGAATCCCTGAAGATCCCCGGTGCTCGGATCCGGCAGTATTTCAACGCTTGTCGATACCCATTTCATGAGCCCGTTCACTTTGCGGCGATACATCAATGCAGACTTAAGATGACCGTCCTCAAAAGCCTTTCTCATTCCATCCAGGCTGAATAATTCAATGAACCTGCTTCTTTCTGATTCATCTGGAATATCGTCCGCACACGACATTATTTCATTCTGACAGCATAACTCATTCTCTGTCAGAGCTTTTGTATTCGTCTTCTGTGTAATATTGCATGAATACGCCTCAAACGAGTCTTCACCAAGCGACCTCAGCCTCAGTCTCTCTTCCCTCAGACGGTTCTCTGCGTTCACCTGAGATGTCACATCTATCGAATATCCGAGTGCTCTAATAGTCCTTCCGTTCTCTTTTTCCACAGAAGTCATGATGACCCTCATCCATATATAAACGCCCTTGTAATACATTCTCACCGTGCATGACGCCCGTTCATCACCGTTATCTATTGCTTTCACCATGTTTCGGTATGATTCGGCGTCAGCATCCGAAAGCTTGACATAATCAATAAATGTCCCGGGAAAATCAGGCCATTGAATTGCCATACTGTCGTAATGATCATTGAGCGCATATATCTCTATGCTCTTTTCAGCCGGGAAATAGGTAAAAAACTGTATGTCGGAACTGTTTATGGCTTCTTTCAGCCTGGACTGGCTTTCTATCATTTTCGTTTCCGCTTCCAGTTCTACAGTCCTTGTGACATTGCGGCCGATTCCGTACATTCCTGTAACGTTGCCCGCGGCATCTGTGATTGAATACTTCCACGTCTTCACCCACTGTTTTCTTCCGCCTTCGGAAGGTATGCCTTCTATAACGCCGTCCACAGATCCGCTGCCTTCCAGAACCATTATATCGTCGGCGCGATATTTATCCGCGAGCTCCTTATTGAACAGCTCATAATCTGTCTTGCCGATTACTTCATCTTCCGCTGACAGTCCCGCCATTTTAGCAAAAGCGAGAGAACATGCGCGGTATACCAGATCTTTGTCTTTAACGAACGAATAATCTCCGCTGTCATGCATCATCTTCAGCAATGCCGTACTGAGGAACAGCGGATCACACTCTGTTGTGAATTTATCGGTCATGACAGAACCTCTCTGTACAGATATAATATACATCGTATATTATATCTGAATATTTCCGGATTGTGAAGCCCGCTTGACATTCATTCTATATCAATTTATTATTTACAGGCGGCTATATTACTACAACTGAAAACAAAGAACGGAAAGAACAAATGACCTGGTATATGTATTCTCTGCTCTCCATACTTTTCTGGAGCGGCAGCGACCTTTTTTCCAAACTATCATCAAAACACGACGACAAATTCAGTCAGTTCAGAATCATGTCTGTGCTTGGCATCGTTATGGGGCTTCACGCGTGCTGGCTTCTTCTTACAAGTGACTCGCTGCACGAAGTACCTTTTAAAATGATTTATTTTCTGCAGTATCTCCCGGCCGGAGCTCTGTATATATTAAGTATGGTGCTCGGTTACGTGGGACTGCGCTATATGGTGCTCAGCGTATCAAGCCCGATCTGCAACGCAAGCGGAGCCGTCGAAATGCTGCTCTGCTGGCTGATACTGAAACAGACCGCAAGCTGGCAGGCGATATGCAGTGCTCTGCTTCTTACCCTCGCTGTAGTGCTCCTCGCGATCGTTGAAAGCCGCGATCCCGCTGCTGAACTTCACGACGGCAAAGAATATAAACCGACCCATAAGGAAATAATCATCGGGCTCATACTGCCCGTCACTTACTGCTGCCTCGACGCCGCGGGAACGATAGCGGAAACCATCATCTATGACAGGAACCTTATGAGCGAGGACGCCGGAAGCGTATCGTATGAATTCATGTGGCTGTTCATCGGCCTCTGCAGCCTTTTCTATCTCTGTGTCATCAAAAAGCAGAGTTTTTTCAAATGGCCTTCGAAGAAGACACTGGTCTGCCAGTCCCTCTGTGAAACAGCCGGCAACTATTTCTATATCTACGCCATCGCAACTCAGTATTCGATCCTCGCAGAACCTATGATAGGCTGCTACGCTGTCATCAGCGTACTCTGGGGACGCGTGATACTCCGCGAAAAGCTCACGAAAAAGCACTATATGTGTATAGCGCTTGCTCTCGTAGGTATAGCTCTTCTCGGATGGTTCAACGAATAGCGGAACCGTTCATCATCTGTTGCTCAGAAGATATTTCATGCCTTCGGACAGTCCGTTCAATGTCAGCGGATACATTTCGAAGTATTGTTTCAGCATAAAATAAGTCCTCGTCCAGTAGCTCTCCTGACTCGGAGTCCTCTGCGGATGTATCCAGATTATATGGGAATATTTGCTTTTGAAATCGAGGAAATGATCGAGTCCTGTTTTTCTGTTTCGGTCTTTTCTCGGCGACCAGACCGGATAGCAGAGTTCGTCCATCGCCATCTCCGCGTCCCCCACTATTATTACTTTATAATTCTCCGGGATGTTGTTGATAACCCATTCTGTCGGAATGCGTTTCCTGTAATCAAGATCCGGTGTTTCATAAAGCGAACCACTAATAAAATTATGGAAGTAATAAATTTTAAGATCGTCGAAGTTCCCGGCTTTTTTGACAGACTGAAACAGAAGGCTGCACAGATCTCTGTAATAATCCATCGACCCGCCCGAGTCCATCAGCATCAGCACCTTGACGATATTTTTCCGCGGCGCTTTTTTGACTATCCTGAGCCTGCCGGCATTATTACATGTCTGCGATATCGTCTCGTCAACATCAAGCTCCGTCTTCGGAAGTGCGGAATGATCTGAAAGCTGACGCAGACTTCTGAACGCCAGCTGGAACTGTCTTGAATCTATGGTATTGTCGCGTCTCCAGTCACGGTATTTTCTTTCAGACGCCACACGATAAGCGGAACGCATCCTGCCTGTTCCTCCTACTCGTATACCGCCGAGTTTTTTGCCGCTGTTGCCGTAAGCAGTGTAACCATTCGTGCCGATCCATTTGCTTCCGCCGTTATGTTCTTCCTTCTGCTCTTCCAGGCGCTGCCTGAACAATTCCTCGATTTCCTCCATCGACAGACCCGACATTTTGGCCAGCTCCGCAAGTTCGTTTTTTTCTATTTCCGGATGCTCGAGCCACTCCAGCATTTCCTTCGTGACTTCGTCATTGAATTCCACATCCTTGAAATATTCCAGGAACACCTGATCAAAAATATCAAAATCCGATTCACTCTTTACGAGCACTGCTTTGCACAGCGAATAAAACCCCGTCAGAGAAGACTGATGCAGATCCATCTGCAGGGCCTCCATAAGCGTAAGCCATTCGGTCAGCGATACTTTCAGACCGCGTGCGCGCAGCAGGTAAAAAAATGGTATGAACATATGCTATGCCCTTCCGAGATTATCATTGAGAATATCGAGATCCTCATTTTTCTTCAGAAGCACTCCGGCAAACGGAATTTCTTTTTTGATCCTGTCTGTATCGAAGCCGCTGATTTTAAGCGCAACTATCCAGTCAAGCAGTTCGCTTGTACTCGGTTTTTTATGAAGATGATCGAGACCGCGCACCCAGTAGAACGCATCAATCACCTGATCAAGAAGAATATCCTCGATATCGGGATAATGCACATGCACTATATCTCTCATAAGCTCCTCCTCCGGGAAATCGATGTAATGGAAAATACATCTTCTCAGAAAAGCGTCAGGCAGTTCTTTCTCCGCATTGGAAGTAATAATTACTATAGGCCTCTGCTTTGCCCTGACCATTTCTCCTGTTTCCGGAATATAGAATTCCATCTTGTCCAGCTCCCAGAGCAGATCATTGGGGAATTCAAGGTCCGCCTTATCGACTTCATCGATAAGGAGAACTACCTGCTCTTCGCCTGAAAATGCCTCGCCGAGTTTTCCCAGCCTTATATACTTTGCTATCTCATCAACGCCGGTATTCCCGAACTGACTGTCATAAAGACGCTGCACAACGTCGTATACGTAAAGGCCTTCCTGAGCCTTTGTGGTAGATTTAATGTTCCATGTCAGAAGCTTCCTCCCGAGTGAATCGGAAACCGCCCTGGCCAGTTCCGTTTTCCCTGTTCCCGGCTCTCCTTTTATTACCAGCGGTTTCCCCAGCGCTATGGCAATATTGGCCGCCTGCATAAGCTCCGGACTTGATATATACTCATCGCTTCCCCTGAATCTCTCATTTTCTCCTGTCTCAATCATTTTTCGCTTTTTACTCCTTTTCTGCTGTTATTTATCTCATTATTATTAATATACTCTTCCATGATTGCCGCCGCCATAGCGGTCAATTCTCTGCATGGCCTTTTCTGATAGAACTCTTCTGTGCGTTCTGAAGGTTTCGGATCATCGATGCCTTTTCCCAGACCCAGAAGTTCACGGCATATTATCGAGCCGTTTTCTTCACGGAACTTTCCGGCAAGATCCTGCACTCTCTTATAATGTTCCATTTTAACATCCCCTTTTTCAGGAGTATCATAACCATAAAGAAGGCCGGCAGTCATAAGCATTCCCGATACAGCACCGCAGACCTCGCGCATCCTGCCCATACCGCCTCCGAAAGACGAACTAAGGCTCAATAATGCACTGCGGTCAAGATCATACAGATCTTCAAACGCAAGCAGGACCGACTGCGCGCAGTTATATCCCTCCAGAAACAACTTTTGTGCTTTATCCGCATAAACGCTGTTTTCAATATCCATGATGAATTTCTCCTTTTTATCATACAACAAAAACAGATGTCATATTTCAATAATACAACACCTGTCAAACCAATCCAACAAATAATCCGATCACGTAACAGGAAATGCCGCCGAGCACCATCGATACCGGAAGCGTGATCACCCACGCGAACACGATATTTTTCGCGATACCCCATTTGACCGCCGATACTCTTTTGGCGCTGCCCACACCCATGATGGATGTAGTAATAACGTGTGTCGTACTGACCGGGATCCCGAGCGCTGTCATGAGTTCGATCACGAGCGCCGAAGCAGTCTGGGCGACAAACCCGTTGGCCGGATTCAGTTTTGTAACGCCTCCGCCCATAGTTTTCATTATTCTCTTTCCGCCCGAAAATGTACCGAGCGCCATAGTAATAGCACAGGCGACCTTGACCCAGATAGGCACACCTGATGAAGCATCCAGCACACCGCCGCTTATCAGCGTCATAGTAATTATACCCATGGTTTTCTGCGCGTCGTTATTACCGTGTGAGTATGCAACAAGCGCGGAAGAAAAAATCTGCATCCTGCGGAATATTCTGTTCACCTTATTGTTTGCCCAGTTGGCCAGAAGATTGAACAGCACCCTCATAAAGAAGAAGCCTATCAGAAAACCGATCAGCGGGGATGTGAACAGCGGTATTACTACTTTATGGATAACACCGGACCACATGACTGACTGGAAAGAGTGTGAGTATACTATAGCAGCCCCAATGAGACTGCCTATAAGAGCATGTGATGAGCTGCTCGGTATGCCGAACCACCAGGTTATGAGATCCCATATCACCGCCCCGATAAGTGCTGCCAGAATGACATATTCTTTCAATGTGATCCCTACGAGCCCGGTAGATATTGTCATAGCTACTTTCTCGCTGACCATAGCACCTATAAGATTCATACATGATGCCAGCAGGATAGCTCTGTCAGGTGACAAAGCTTTTGTGTAAACCGATGTAGCTATAGCGTTAGCAGTATCGTGGAACCCGGAAATAAAATCAAAAATAAGCCCCACAACTATAACGCTGATCATTATACCGCTCAGCATCTCTTCACCGCACCTTTCCTTCCATTAATCCTCAGTTATGTTGATTCTACATTAATAATCCGAAATAACCAATATGCTTCAGTGATATTTAACACAGAATTAACACGACTTAACATGGATTAACATAAGCGGCGCTGCACAGGGATCTGACCCATTTGACAGAAGACATGTCACACTGCCTTATGTATCTTCCTGCGGTTCGGTCAGTCCCCCACTCCGAAGTCGGTATTCTCAACGAGTACTTCGATTTCGGGGTCTGCCCGCAGCCAGCCGAACTCGTCGAGAAACCATTCCGCAAGCTCATCGTCGCGCTTTACAGGCGTAGTATTGTCCGTAAATATATTTATCGTGCCCAGTCTGAAATACTTTTTCAGGCTGTCGATATCGCGCCTTATCATATCCTTTGTCTGTCCCTTGATACCGACCATCAGACATGGTGAGTCAAAGTATTCCGCCACTTCCGCCGGCGACGTGAACCCCGCGTTTTTATTTAAATAATTCTGTCTGAAGTCATTATCGAAAGTCTCGACGCCGATCTTGAAGGTTATCGGCACTCCCATGCGCTCTTTCATCTCCCTGATTCTGTGCCTGTACATCCAGTGAGCCTCCAGAAAAAGATGGTCGATTTTCTTTACAGTTATAAGCCTGTGGATCTCATCAAGCGTCTGCTCCGGAAGATCGAAGCAGCTGGCCGAATCTATCACTTCCAGCACACCCATATCTCCCTTCACCTGCGAAAGCACTTCCGAGTCGAGTTCAATTATCTTCTGTTCATCTGTCTCATTATCGGCGATATAATCACAAAATGTACACTTCCCCCATTTGCAGGGAAACGCTTTCAGCAAGACGATCTCGCGCGGATGTTTTGCCGTGATCCGGCTGTATCTGTCCATCACAATCCCCTCGGCATTCTTCTCTGCACTTCAAAAGCCGCCCATACACTGATGAGACAGTTTGCAAAATCAGTAATGAATTGTACTGTGAATACGCTCGCGACCAGTCCCATGCCGGCTGCATTGTGCAATATCTGCACGAGTACGCTTGATTCTGAAGATGTAACACCTCCAAAGACAAAAGCAGTTATCACAGCGCTTACAAGTGAAACAGGTATAGCTATTGCTGCCGCCGAAATGATTATCCGGCGGATGCTGTTACCCTCGCCCGGCCGGTATTTCCGAAAGATCAGTCCTGCTGCTCCTCCGGCGATTATCTGTACCGGAAGATAATATAACGAATAAATATCAGTAGTCACGCCGCATATCAATGCGCCTGCAGCCCCGGCGATCATACCCGCCGAAGGGCCGTATCTGACCGCACAGATAACGGTTCCTATACTGTTCAGATATATAGGAATACCCATAAATAAGGCAATGTCACTCCCCGCGACATTGATCATGCTTCCGGCCGCAATAAGACACAGCCGAAGAGTGCGGGCTCTGCCCAGAGAGCCTTTTTCTGCATCCATTCTCCAATCTCCTTTCTGAGAGATACTTGGTTTTTTATCCTGGGAAGTTCACGAACCAGTCCGCTGTCCATCACGAACAGCGATTATATAAATGCATCAATATTATATTTACGTCGGTCAGTATAACACAGATCCGGTTATTCCGCCATTGATTTCATCTCGCTGCGGGAAACAAATTCCAGCTCAGCCTCACATGCCGACTGAACTTCTTCCTCCGAAACTCCCGGATACATCGCTGTGACTCTGTAATGTCCGCGCTTCGTGCCGTTTCTGTCGTGTGCGGCAGCTTCTCCGCCTTCGATAAATTCCATTATGCACTTTTCCGTAACCACGCGCGTAACACAATGCACGGCAGTCAGAGGCAGTGTGCATTCTCTCAGGATTTTCGCCGAGCCGTCCTTCGCCTCATGCTGCATAGCTATAGTGACGTTTTTCGTGCCGGCCAGAATATCCATGCTTCCGCCCATTCCGTTGACACGCCTTCCCGGTATCACCCAGTTCGCCAGATTTGCATATTCGTCGACCTGCAGCGCACCGAGCACCGTCATATCAAGATGTCCGCCTCTCAATATTCCGAACGAGGTCGGCACGTCGAAAGTACATGCCCCCTCGATCAGCGTCGAAACATTCGAGCCTGCATTCGCCATATCCTTATGACCCGTTCTGTAATCTCCCTGATCGCCGCGGTGCTCGTTCTCCCATCTCTCAAAAGTTTCCGCATCATCGTAGATCCCTTCGAAAGGCAGCTGCCTGCCGAGCCCCGCCGAACCGTTCTCGCCTTCGAGTATTACTGTAATATCATCCGGAATATAATTCCCGACCAGCATAGGCACGCCAACGCCCAGATTCACGAAATCGCCGTCCTTCAGCATCAGCGCGATGTTCTTCGCGATTATATTTCTCCAGTCCATCACAGCACCTCCCTAGGACAATGAACGATATGGTCGATGAACGGTCCCGGAAGCCTGACATCTCCCGGGTCGATCTCCCCGACCTCAACGATTTCCTCTGCTTCCAGTATAGCAATATCGCCTGCCGCAGCCATGATGGTGTTCATATTTTCCCCGGTGTATTTAAAAAGCGCATTTCCCATCCTGTCGGCCTTCCAGGCTTTTACCAGAGAAACATCAGCGCGCAGCGGAAGCTCGAGGATATACTTTTCCCCATTGATGACCTTCGTTTCCTTGCCTTCTTCCACCAGTGTCCCGACTCCGGTCTTCGTATAAAATCCGCCGATGCCGTAAGCTCCGCAGCGTATCCTCTCCGCCAGAGTTCCGAAAGGCACGAATGTCACTGCAAGCTCGCCGTCGACTATTCTCCGGCCGGCTCTCGGATTAGGTCCGATAAAATCACAGGTCGCCTTTTTAATCATGCCCTTCTGCTGAAGCAGCCTCTCCGCGCACTGATCGAAGCCGCGGACCGTTTCGCCGAGATTGTCGCATATGAGATCGATGTCTCTGAGTTCCGTCTCCGACATGGCCATGATCAGATTGCACGGAGCCCCTATATTGCCGAATCCGCTTATCATGACAGTATCCCCGTCATGTATCAGCTTCATCGCATCTTTCATTTCTATTACTTTATCCATAGCATTTTCACGAACTCCTTAGCTCAGATATTCCAGTCCGACATTGAACGCCTGCCGGTTCTTTTCCAGAAATGCAGTCTTGGTGTTCTCCTCCATGATTTTATCCCAGTCGATATCAGTCAGACCCATTGCCTTCACAAGAGCTCCGAGCAGCACTATATTCATCGACTGCGGCGATCCCAGTTTTTCAGCCTCCTCAGATGCCGGTATTACTGTAGTATCCGCCTTCGCTTTTATCTCGTCTATAAGTCCCTCAGGATATGTTTCTTCTCCTGTAAGTATAGGTGAACTCGGTATTCTGAACTTGTTCAGCACGACCTTTCCGCCCGGCTTCAGATATTTCATCCACCTGTAAGTTTCCTCTTCCTCAAACGAAACTATAAGATCGGCTTCCCCGGGTCCGATGACCGGCGCATTCACTTTATCTCCGTATCTTATCTGTGTCGTAACGCTTCCGCCTCTCTGCGACATGCCATGGATCTCTGACATTTTCACATCATAGCCCTCCTGCCCCAGTCCTATCGTCAGAAGTTTGCTCGCGAGGATCGTTCCCTGACCTCCTACACCAACCAGCAATATGCTCTTCGTCATTTTCATATCCTCCTTACTTCACCTGCACAATAGCGTCCTTCGGACAGACCTGCGCGCATATTCCGCAGCCGACGCACGACGGCTCATAGATCCGGGCCTTCTTTGCATCCGTATCGAACCTGAGTGCCGGGCACGCCGTTTTCGTGCACATCTTGCAGCCGATGCATTTTTCCTTATCCATCTGATAAAGATGCCTCGTGACATCGAATTCCTGCAGATCATCCTCCGTAAATTTCTTGAGCGCGCACGGCCATCTGGTAATGATGACACCCGGCTCCTCGAGAGCAAGTCCCCAGTCCAGAGTTTCGCCGACTTCCCGCAGATCCAGGGGATTTATCGTCCTGACATTTTTCACCCCCAGCGCTTTTACTATTGCAGTAATGTCCGCCGCCGGCGCCTTCTTGTCTCTCGCAGTGTATCCGGTGCCCGGGTTGTTCTGGTGTCCCGTCATGCCCGTAGTCCTGTTGTCCATAATAATAACGAGGTCGCGGCTGTTGTTGTAAACTATGTCGAGCAGTCCCGTCATGCCGCTGTGGAAGAATGTCGAGTCTCCGAGAACGCTGACGGCTTTCATGTCGGTGCCGTAATGTTCAAACGCTTTAGCCGCGCCGTGCCCTCCCGAAACCGATTCTCCCATGCAGAGAACAGTATCGGTCGCGCTGAACGGCGGCAGCGGCGCGATGCCGTAGCAGCCGATATCACCGCTAATAAAAATCTTTCCGCTCTTCGCTCTTCTGCCGAGTTCGTAGAACAGCCCCCGGTGCGGACAGCCGGCGCAGAACACCGGCGGGCGCTCCTTTATTTTTCCGGTATCCAGATCTATCGTCTCTGATTTTATTCCCAGTACTTTCTCTTTTATGATCGATGTCGATAGCTCTCCCTCCTGCGGGAACACTTCCCTGCCGATGCAGTTTATCCCCTTGGTCCTCAGCTGAAACTCAAGATACGGTTCACTCTCTTCTATGACATATACCGTGTCGAATTTCTCAGTGAACTCCCGGATCTTCTCAAAAGGCACAGGAAACGAAAATCCGACTTTGAAGTACGATGCCCTGTCGCCCAGCGCATCTTTCGCATACTGATACGATATGCCGCTCGTCACGACTCCGATCTTCGCGCCGTCATTCATTACTGCATAATTATATTGAGAATTCAGGGATTCATCCGCCAGGACTTTCAGCCTTTCCAGTATCTCATGTCTCAGCTTTTTAGAAACCGCCGGCATCGTCGTGTACTGCCATATGTCTCTTTTATATTCTCTTTTGGGAACTTCCGTACGCTCTCCGAGTTCCACAAAACTTTTTGAATGACATATCCTCGTCGTCATGCGAATCATGACAGGCGTACGATACTTTTCCGATATTCTTATTCCCTCTATGACCATATCCTTACATTCCTGACCGTCTGACGGCTCAAGCATCGGTATGTTCATCATGCCGGCATAAAATCTGTTGTCCTGTTCCGTCTGTGAAGAATGTATGCCCGGCTCATCCGCAGTAACGACCACGAACCCTCCGTTCGCGCCCGTGTACGCGAAGGAAAAAAGAGGATCAGCCGCAACATTCATGCCCACCTGCTTCATGGCGCTGAATGACCTTCCTCCCACAAACGAATAACCGATCGCCGCTTCCACAGCAACTTTTTCATTTGTCGACCATTCTGAATCAAGATCGTCTCTGTACCGTTCAGCCAGTGTTTCAAGTATCTCAGTACTCGGAGTCCCCGGGTATGCAGCCGCAAATGTTATCCCGGATTCATAAACTCCGCGGGCAATGGCTTCATTTCCTGTCATCAGTTCTTTCATTTATTGTTCTCCTTCTCGCTTATACGTTCTCTGATCCTCATTGTCCCGTCCAGATCGTGTTCATTCATAAGTTTAAGCGCCAGTTCGATATCATCCGCTTTCAGAGCCTCATAAACCGCACTGTGCTGCATAAGACCCGTCTGCCGGTTCGCTTCAATCTGCTGGAACCGCAGCGTGCTCAGATTCAGCTGTCTGTAGATATGATCCGCAAAATCTCTTATCGTCTCATTCGGACACCATCTGATCAATGTTTCATGGAAAAGCGAAGACTGTCTGTGAAATTCCTCGAAATCCTCTTCTGCAAAAGCCAGCCGCTGCGCCTCGATCACCTCTCCGAGCTCACTTATAAGCGGTCCGATATCATCGAGCTCCTTAAGAGACTTCATGACGACCTCCGTGATATAATCATTCGCATCACTGAGATCGAGCTCCTTTTCGATGCTGAATGAGATCACTGACGGTCCGGCGTTATATTTCTGTTCGACATAGCCGTCCTGGATCAGTCTGCTTATGGCCTCTCTTACGGGAGTCCTGCTGACACCGAGCAGCTTCGATATATCTTCGATATTCAATCTGGCTCCCGGACCCAGCTCGCCTGAAGTGATCTGTCCGAGCACCTCAGAATATACCTGATCGACCAGCGAGACTCTTTTGATTTTCCTGTCCATCGCTCCTCCTTCACAAACATACCGCGGCAACATTGCCGCTATTCCGCTGTATGTATTTTATATGGGATATTGCCCCTTGTCAATAGATTACATGTAATATGTAATCTATTATCGGGCAAATAATAACAGGATCCTGAAACTGCTCAACGCAGTCCCCGGATCCTGTATTATTTGTCTGTGCCGCAAAGTTTATATTCTGCAGCAGGACACATGGGTTATCGTAATCCTATTTTCTGAACAGTCCCCGGAGCAGACTTTTGCCGGCTGTTTTAATATCCGCAGCCTGCGAACCGCCCGCAATGCTCCGTCCGGAAGCACCGGTGCTCTTATGCTGCGGATCGGCGATCATGCCGCTGAGTTCACTCACTCTGGATACAAGCTCGGTGTTCCCGTCCATCATGCCTGCCCGGCGGTTCTTTTGAAAATAAGGGATATCTTTATTAAGTTCTTCAGCAAGCGCCGCAAATTCCGCATCCGTTTCCGGATACAGATTAGTGTCGATTTCCTCGTAATACGGCTCTTTCTGAGGTGTCAGGAGTATCTCTTCCATCGACTTATCCGCCAGCACCTCTTCGAACAAAACATATTTTATTGCCCTGATGTTATCCGGATGCATGACTTTTTTGATCCTGCAGAGAACGTCAAGTGAGGTCGGCGTCAGCATCAGTATTCTGTAGAAAGGTCTGCTCTCCATAAGATCAAATGTGATGCCCATATCCTCCGACAGAAATCTGTAATAGTCCCGTATTTTCTGTCTGCCGAGGACCATTGATTCTGCGTATTTTGCGCATCCCGGACCGCCTTCTCTGATTTTTTTCTTGTTGTCCTCCCAGCCGAAAATAAGAGCTGTGAATATCGTCATCGCCGACATTTTTATCTGTGCCTGCACGGCGAGATCCGCTGTGACAGAGCGGGCGACATCCCCCATATACGTTATTTCATCGATACTTTTCGCAGTAATGTAATTTCCGAGCGTTGCTCTGACTGTCGCAGATGTGATCTCATAATTCGGGTCCGCAGCATCCATGAACTCCTTAATAACATCTCTGTACCCTGCCGTAACGGTATCAAGTATGAGGTGTTCCTTTTCAATGATGATTTGCGCCTCGATCAGATCGCCGGTCCTGTTTTCGACCTCGAACAGCGCTTCATACGCTTTGTTCACCGCCTCATTGTTCTGAGGGCGCACAGACTCATATACGACCCTGTATGAATCAAGAAACTCATGAACTGACGGAAGTCTCTGTTCTTGCGAATAATCGAACGCTTCGGGACGGTCGCCGTCATCCGGGAGAGCATAGTCGTTATTACCGCTCGTAACAGCCATGAACAGCTGAGTGTATTCGTCCTGCATGCCGGTTTCCTGCATGATCCCCGCAATGTCCATATCGCCTTCGTGCTCATCCGCCAGAGCAATGAATTTCTGCTCGAATTTTTTCACGCTTTCCAGCAGCGCGCCTTCAGGTGCGCCGTTATAGAGCTGACTCATATATGCCTCGATCATACTTTTCCATATCGCATCCATCAGCCGTCCACCTCCTTTAAAGAGATGAAATCATAGCCGCAAGGATCGTCCGATGGTACAGCCGCGCAGTTAGCACGGTGCCATTTTTCCTGCCTGCCCGTCTCGATAAGCTCGCTCTGATGCTCTGCAGCCCAGCGCCCTATCCTCTTCTGTTCTTCTTCTATCTCAGGATGCTCTTCTCCCGGAGCTTCGCCGGTTTCCGCCAGGCAGTGCACAAAATCGACAAATCTCTGCATGCCAGCATCAGTTGTCATCGTGAGCATCCTGTATGCTCTGTTCTGGGCCAGCTCATCAAAAGTCACACCCATCTCACTCAGTTTGTTCAGTCCCTCGCACAGCTCCCTGACTGCGTCCGTTCTGTGCTGCTGCTGCGGATTTCCGACGATATTGAAGTACGCGCTGAAGATACTGCCGAACACTTCCTTCCTCCGTGTATACTCAGTGATCGCAGCCTCGGCTTCATTATACCCTTCGATCCATTCCTGAGAGTAAGCATACGGAAGTCCCTCTTCGAGGAACCGTTCGCGGCGTTTCGCATGGATATCGGCGACATCGTCATACCCGGCATCGCGCATTGCTTTTTCGCGGTAATTGATTTCGTCAAGGATCTTTGCTCTGGTCATGCCGTCGTAATAAGGCGTGCCTTTGATCATTTCAGTCGCCTCTTCAACAGTCGCGCATCTGTGTTCCCTGTAGAAGTCATTTAGCTCAAGATAATATTTTTTCTGCTCCGGAGAAATCTCCTCGTCAAAATTGTCTGCCCTGAGCCTGTTCAGCTCATATAATCTTTCCATATCAGACATAATGGCACCTCTCTCAAACACTCTATATCAACGGTCAGTGAGTATGATCCAGGAACATGATATCGTCACCAATTTCCGCCTTTATCAGTTTCTCCATTTTAGCTGCAAAAGGACAAGGATATCCGATCGGAGTACCTTTAATGATACATGAAGCAAATACGATCGCATCGGCACCGCGTTTAACAAGATCCCTTGCGCGCATTACTGATTTTTTGCCCGGACATCCTCCGCAGCTGCAGAATCCGACGATTTCGATTTCTTCGTCTATTCCTTCAAACACTCCCGTATGCTCCCTGACCGCTTTGAAATCCGCGGTACCCGGACAATAGTCTTCCGTCTGCATGCATCTGATAATCCCGATTTTCATAGTACATCTCCTTTTGTTCAGTAAATTGTTTTGTCCATTTCAGTATATTATAGCGGGCCGCGATCATCAATATAAAGAAATGACAAATAATCAAACCTTTTGTCTCCGGCAGCGGTTTTTCCCCCTGAAATGGAAGAAAAAACCATCAATTCTGTCCCCGTAACTATTTTCCGCCGTTATGCTATAATTATACAAAATCTGCAAAGGGGAAATAATATGATAACTGATCAGTCTCTGCTTATCACGCGCGCAGTACTGCTTGCTGCCGGCTATATACTTTATTCGATAGGATTCCGGGGTATTTTCCGGAAAGCAGGTATCGCGCCCGGAAAAGCATTCATTCCGCTTTACCATTTCTATCCGGCTTTTGAAATCTGCTGGGAAGGGCCGGCATCGGTCATATGGCTGCTTTTCCAGGCAGTTGCAGTAATATCCGATTATCTTTATTCAGCGGAGGTGAATTCATCCGACGCAGGCGTTCTCCAGGCCGCAAGTCTCATATGCGGGACAGGCGGACTGATTTTCATGATCATCTGGTCGTGCAATTTGTCACATGCTTTCAGGCACGGCAGAGGTTATATTATCGGACTGATCCTGCTGAACCCTTTCTTTATCATGGCGCTCGGTCTTGGCAAATCAGAATATGACGCCGGTTATAAGCCGGGTCCGGACAGCACCGCTGCACAAAAAAACGGCAGCGACAGAAAATCCAAAATAAGGAAAGATCTGATCATTGCCGCAACTTTTGCAGTAATAGTTGTACTGTATTTTATTTTCCGGTGAGCATATGCTATCTCATTCTGTATCCGGCTCCCCATAGAGTTTCGATACAGTCATTTGACGGATCTGCCTCTTTCAGCTTTTCTCGCAGTCTGTTGATATGTACTGTTACTGTAGCATTGTCACTCATAGCTTCAAGACCCCAGACTTTTTCAAACAGTGTTTCTTTAGAAAACACGATGCCGGGATTCTCCGCCAGGAAAAGCAGAAGATCGAACTCCAGTTTCGCAAGATTGATTTCACATTCGCCGGCAAAAACTCTGCGTTCCTGAGGAATTATTCTTAGATTTCCGATCTTTATTTCGTTTTTTATGACAGTATCAGCGCTGTCTGTTCTGAGACGCTCATGCATGGCTATATGCGCTTTGACTCTGGCAACCATTTCCGGCGGGCTGAACGGCTTGATCATGTAATCGTCAGCGCCCAGACCGAGCCCCCTGATTTTGTCCACATCTTCTTTCCTGGCAGTCACCATCATAACCGGCACATCACTGCTCATTCTTATCGCTCTGCAGATTTCAAATCCGTCTATTCCCGGCAGCATTACATCAAGAATAACCATATCATATACTTCTGACATGACTTTCTTCATACCTTCAGTTCCGTCAGATGCTATATCTGCTGTAAACCCGTTAGCTTCAAGATAATCCCTTTCGAGTTCCGCTATCATCTGTTCATCTTCTACTATGAGTATCCTCTGCTCACTCATCTTCTTCTCCTTCTGCAAGCGGAAGGTCTATAACAATAGCCAGACCACCGTCATTTTCCGCATGTACCCGGCCTCCCTGCTGAACTATGAGCTGCCGTACAACGGCCAGACCGATACCGCTGCCCTCGGCAGATCTTGTCCTGGAGACGTCTCCTCTGAAGAAACAGGTGAATATTTTTTCAAGGTCATTATCTTTCACTCCCGGCCCGTCATCGACGATGCGGATTTCCGCCATACCGTCGTCTCCGGCATGAAGTGATATACGGACATTGGAACTGTCACCTGTCCTGTATTTGATAGTATTATCGATAATGTTCCGGTTTATTCTGCCCATTTCTTTCCTGTCGATTTCCGCCGGAACCTTTTCGTCCGGTACATCAAGTGAAATCGTCACATTGTCTTTTATATACTCTGTAGAAATTTCAGCGGTACTGTCTCTGTAATATCCCGAGAGATCCGTCAGTTCCATATTGAGATGTGTTTCGCCCATATCCACCCGGGAGAAATTCGTCAGATCATCGACAAGATTTTCCAGCACACCCGCGCTGGTCTCGATTGCTTCGTAATATTTTAATTTCTTTTCCGGTGTTGATGCAATACCGTCACGCAGTCCCGCAACATATCCTTTTATCGATGTCAGCGGTGTCCTCAGATCATGCGATATCCCGTTTATGAGTTCCCTTCCGTACTGTTCATATCTTATGCGTTCGTCGACAGATTCCTTGAGCGATCTCCTCATTTCATCGAATTCTTGTATAGCTTCTCCCATTTCGTCTTGTTTCTTATACGTAAGCTCAAAGTCAAGATCGCCGTTTTTGATCAGTGCGCTTGCCGTGCTGAGTTTTCGCAGCGGCAGCAGAATGTTGCGCGCTATCCACCATGACATTACCATGTTCATCAGTACGACAACGGCGATAATTATTGCAATAAGGAAACCGATGTACAATATAATGTACCTTTCCATATAAGAAATATCACCCTTTGAAGCAGGTATTGAAGCAGTACTTACTGCTGTCGCCTTGTAGTTGTCCTGCGATGAATAAAAAAGCACCACAGATGTCGAACCCTTGGTATATGTAAGATTGCTTTTGCGGTCATAAAGATCACCCACCGCTTTTCTGGCTGCGGCAATATCATCTTTAGTCAGACTGCTGTACATGACTTTCCCCTGGTATACGATTTCAAAGTGATAGCCTGCAGCTTTCATTTCAGCTTTTACGCCTTTCAGATCCCCTCGCCACTCCAGAGTCTGCATCTCGCTCTGCGCTGTATAGATGCCGTCCCTGTCATCGAAAAGGTTCTCCATCGTTTCCCAGGTCTGAGCCCCGGGGCCTGCAGTAAAAAGCGCCAGTATAATAACAGCTATCAGGATCGGTACAACGATTATAAGAATATTCGACATGATGAGTTTTTTGCGAATATTCATGTTGAATTGTTTATGCATTCTCTTTATCCGCCTTTGCTACCTTTATACTATACCGCATATTCGGATCTGTCGCCCGTTTTTTTCTGCCTGCTCTGACCCTGCTTATTATCTTAACGATTATCAGGAACAGTCCGGTAATGATCAGACCCAGATAAAAACTGAGTCCGCGTGAAAGAACCATGCCCGGGATCAGTGAACTTCCAATAAAAATGCTTGAAAAGATCATCTTGAATGCGCCTTCTCCGGCACCGGTCCCTCCCGGCAGAGGAACGGCTGCTATCCCTGCGCTCAGCAGCGCCTGCAGCGAAGATATTGTCAGCCAGCCTTCTCCCGAACAGCCGAGAGCACGGTATACAAAATATGTGACACTGTATATAGCAACAAGCTGGACCGCTGTTACGGCAATGTTTTTTGCCAGAACTCTGAGATGTTTTCTTATATAAAGCGCACCGTCGCGATATTCCTTCATCTGCCTGGAAATCTTGCCGACAGCTTTCTTTTTCTTTATTTTTATGCAGAACACTTTCATTGTTCTTTCAATAAAGCATGCCGCCGACGGGCAAAACAAAAGTACTGCAAGTATCGAAAAAACCAGCACGCTTATAGCGATCCCCGCATAAATGAGTAGCTGTGTAAGACTGCTTAATCCCGTAATGAAACTGTGATCATAAATCACTCCGAACAGGCCGAGCGCAACATTTACCATCTGGAAGCCCATAAGCTCGATCAGCAGTGCCAGTGAACCGTGAGCAATCTGCACTTTATTGCGGTTCATGTAGAAAAGCTGCATCGGCTGTCCGCCGCTGGCAGACGGCGTTATGCCGCTGAAGAAAAACCCCGAAGCGCCGTATTCAAGATTCTCAATAAAATTCGTTTTGTATCCCAGTGTTTTCAGGACACGCCCTATATTCGCAGATTCACAGCATACGAACAGACACATGCATCCCACACCGGCCGAAAGATACAGAGGATCCGCGCCGCGCAGCGCAGACATCATTGTGTTCCGGTCACAGTTTTTAAATACTACAGCGAATACACAAATCACTACCGCCGCAAAAGCGACTGCGCTTAAAATCAGTTTTTTATTTCTTTTTTTCTCATTTTCCATATACTTCGTCCGCTTTCACAAACTCATATCCGGCTGATTTCCATACCGGTATGATTTTTCTCAGAGCCTGTATCGTTCTGGCAGGAGCTGCATTCTCCCCCCTGCCGTCGTGCAGACAAATCACACTGCCGCTGTGTACTCTCCGCCTCAGACGTTTTTCTATCTCTTCTGCAGTAATATCTCCCCGCCAGTCTTCGGCCATTACGGACCACAGGACCATTTTCATCTTGTACTCACGCATAATCTTTACGAGCTGCAGGTTTATTGTTCCCCACGGAGGCCTGAAATAAATCACCTCAGTATCCAGAGAATGCATAATATCGACTGCATGCACAAATTCATCACGCGTATCGCGTACTCCCATAAAAAGCGGGCACCTGTGGTTCAGAGAATGCAGACCCACAAGATGTCCTTCATTTTTCATTCTCCGGATCAGCTCCGGATTATTTTTCGCAGACTCCGCTACAGCAAAGAACGAAGCGCTGATATCATTTTCTTTTAACAGATCCAGAAGCTCCGGAGTGTACCGCGGGTCGGGTCCGTCATCAAAACTGAGACAGATCGTTTTCTGCGCAGCGGACTTCTTATCCGCAGGCATTTTATTTAAAATGTAATTATTTGCTCTAACAGCTGCCGTAGGAACCATTGAATAACCCAGTAAAACGGCTGCGGCGGCTATAGCCGCATTTTTCTTTATATCAGGCATTTTTTCTTATCTCTTCGATTGCTTCCGGAAGTCCGTGTCCGCTGATCTTATTTTTGATGCATCTCATATTATTTCTCATCTTCATGATCTCGCTGCTGCCGTTCAGCATCGACTCAAGGCACGCTTCGATATCATCGCCGTTATGTAATACTTTTCCGATATTTTTTCTTTCGATATACATGGCATTCGTCTTTTCCTGAGACAGGAACGGATCAATGACCAGCATCGGCGTCTCTGAATAAATCGCCTCGAACAATGTTACTCCGCCCGCCTTGGAAATCAGCATATCCGATTTAGCCATATATCTGTAAACATCATTGCAGTAACCGAGTACATCAACATTTTCATATTTCCCGTTCAACTTGTCAAACAGTTCCCGGTTTTCACCTGTTATTACCGTAGTATGGACATCAGGTTCCGCACTCAGATATTTCAGCATGTCGGCCGCTCCCGGTATGAGCCCGAGGCCGCCTCCCATAACAAGTACTTCTTTGATATTTTTATTCGTGGTTTTTCTTTCCATTGACTTGAATTCTTTTCTGACCGGTATTCCTCCGACATATATTTTTTCGGGATCCACACCTTTTCCGACCAGTTCCTGCCCTGTTGTTTCATCGCCGACAATGTAAGCATCAGATGAATCCGATATCCACGCATTGTTCGTCTGGATATCTGTTATGCATATTATATACGGTATCGCATTGTTCTTTTTCTTGATATAATCGCCGACATATTTAGCTCCCACAGGCCATGTCGAGACCAGAACATCAGGAGAATATTCCCTGATAAGTTTGTCGAATCTGTAATTGAAAGCCTTCTCCAGCGGAGTGCCTTTCACATCTTCATCCACCTTATCCATTGCGTTATACAGACCGTGATATTTACTCGCTATTATATTGAACAGCTTATATACAGGTCTGCTGAAAATCCGCAGGATATAAGCAAACAGATCCACTATCACTACATCTGCGTCTTCATATTTATGTTCAAGTTCATCTTTAACAGCGTCTGCCGCCGATTTGTGTCCGTTGCCGAACATTCCTGTTAATACTAAGATTCTCATTCCTTTTTCCTCCTATAAATACAATAGGATAAAAAAATAAATAAATTATAAACAAATCGTAAATAATCGGACAAAAAAAGCCGGTCTTGCGACCGGCCGGGCACACATCTGCCCCATTCATATCATCATTTTTCGGCGAAGATCTCCGCCATTTTATCAAGTCCCCAGTTTCCGCCGGTTATGACCATGCAGACCTTTTCTCCGGGTGAAACTTTCAGCTTGTTTTCTATCAGAGTGCCGAGACAGATCGCGGATGAAGGCTCGGCGAGTATTTTCGCGTCACGGGCTATCATGCGCACCGCTTCCTTCATTGTTTCATCGCGCACCGTTATCAGTTCGTCGACATTTTTTTCAATTACCGAAAAAGCATTTTCCTTCGGAACGGAAAGCTGCAGTCCGTCGGCTATCGTATGCGTGACCGGTATTGATGTAGGCCGTCCGCTGGCACGGCTCTTCTGAAATACCGCTGTCGCATCTGGTTCCGCGCCCACTACACGCACAGACGTATCCAGGCCCTTTACTGCCGTTGACACCCCCGAGATCAGACCGCCGCCGCCGATCGGAACTATTACCGTATCGACATCGCTGAGGTCTTCCAGTATCTCCAGTCCTATCGTTCCCTGCCCCGTCATCACTGCCGGATCGTCATAAGCATGTATCGGCACAAAACCGTTCTCTGCCGCTATTTCCAGTACTTTTTTCCATCTGATTTCATAGTCGCCTTCAGCGAACATTATTTCGCCGCCCAGCGCTTCTGTATTTTCGCGTTTCTGTACGGGCCCGTCAGGCTGCATAACTATTACCGCCCTGACTCCGAGCATTTTACCCGCATAAGCCACGCCCTGCGCATGATTTCCGGACGAAGTAGTAATCAGTCCGTGCGATCTTTCTTCACTGGAAACCGCCAGTGCCTTGCTCAGCGCTCCTCTGACTTTAAAAGCGCCTATAGGCTGGAATATCTCGGGCTTGATATATATTTCGCACCCGAACCTTTCCGAAAGCTTATATGATTTTATGATCGGCGTGTGTACGATATACGTTTCGATCCTTGCACGCGCATCTTTTATATCCTGCAGTGTAAGCGAAAAACTCATTCTGCACCTCCTGCTATTTGAAAAACTCGAAGTATGTCCCGAGGCCGCGTTCCTTGGCTTTCTTGTAAATGAGATTGGCCGTCGTGTTGTCCTGAATAGCCATTCCCGTGGAATCAAACATAGTTATCTCATCATCGCTTTCGCGTCCTGTTTTTTCGCCGAGCAGTATTTCGCCCAGTTCAGCATGTATCTGATCGCGCGTAATGATTTTTTCGTTTATCCCGTGCTGCGTCTCGCCCTTCTTCACACACTGGTCTTTGGAATCGTTTACCAGTTTCACCTTGCGGAATATTTCAGGATCATATTCCTGTTTGCCCGGAGAATCCGTACCGATCGCTACGATATGCGTGCCCGGCTGTACCCAGTCAGCTTCGATCACGCTTCCCTTGCCTCTAGTTGTCGATACAAGGATATCCGCTTTTTCGACAGCTTCACGCTTTGTTGCTTCCACTGTCACAGGAATGCCGAGTTCGCTTTCCATATCCTCTTTGAACTTTGCGCTGCTCTCAGGGAAAAGGTCCCAGGCATGTATTTTTTTGATTCCGGCTACTCTGCTTATTGCGCGGGCTTCCATTCTCGCTTCAGTACCCGTACCTATCGAAGTGAGCTCCGAAGCATTTTTTCTGGCCAGCGCTCTCACCGAAACCGCGCCTGCCGCGCCTGTTCTGAAACCGGTGATCAGACTGCCGTCCATTACACACGTCAGTGCACATGTGCGGGCATCCCACAGAAGAACCGTTCCCATCCCTTTAGGAACACCGTATTTCGTTTCGTTTTCAGCAAATCCACCCGACGAAGCCTTCAGCGATATTACTTCTTCAGTGCTGTAATATCCACCTTTGAAATCTATCTCGCCTCTCGGTTCCGGCATAGCGATGCCGAAATATTCAGGCTGCATGACTTTGCCGCTGTTGAAAGCCCTGTAACCTTCTGCAACCGCTTCGATGGTATCATCCATATTAAGGACCGAAGCGACTTCTTCCTTTGTCAGTAATAAAGTCTTCATTTTTTTCCTCCTTGCATGCAAGTATTATATTGTTCTGTATCAAGTGTGCATCTGCGAACCGGCAAAGTCCAATACGAAATGGGTATAGCAGATATTACAGCGCTGCAGAACAACCTCTCACGTCCTGCTGTTAAAATCAAGGCAGAAAGAAATGAAATCAGAAAACAGTTTTCCGCTGTCCTCACGTGTAACGATGCTTATCGGCAGCGTTTCCTCCAGATCGAAATGGCATATACCGCCTGCATTAAGCATGCGTTCGTGATCATCCGATATCATAAATCCGTCACCCATCTGAAGTGACATAATGATAGAATCCACCGTCGAACACAAAACGATCTGCGGTGATATGCCGTATTTCTCTGTGAGCGACGCGTGAGTCAGCACCTTCTGCGAAACGTGCTCTTTTTTTAAACAGTAAAGCTTTTGATTTCCAAAATCCTCTATCTTCAGTTTTTTGTGTCCGAAAAGAGGATTGCTGTCAGAATATATCACACAGTAATGTGCGTCTATCAGATCGTGTGCCTGTATCCTGCTGACATTGCCGCTTTTGACATTGTTGTCAATGGTCGCTCTCTGCATGATCATGATGTCCAGCTGCTCATGCTTGAATTTATCTATCAGGAGCTCCACATGATCCGAATCAAGAATAATATTCGCTTCACTGTTCTCATCTTTGAATGCATTCATGACCGATCTCAGATATTTCGTCAGATCGAGCCCTTCGCATACGCCGAGTCTGATCGTCTGCCCGTTTACATACTGTGTCTGTCTGATACCGGCAAGTATTTCAGCAAATTCGGCCGCAGAATCTACGAAAAAATCGCTGAGCTTCCGGCCTGCATCTGTCAGTTTGAGAGTTCTGCCTGTCCTGTCGAACAGAGTAACATCAAGTTCCTGTTCCAGCCTTGCTATGCGCCGGCTCAGAACAGGCTGAGATATATACAAAGAATTAGCAGCCCGGGAAAAATTTAAATATTTTGAGGCCGCTACAAAACACTCTATCTGTACACTGTCTATCGTCATAATAATGCTCCTGTCATTTTTTCCTTCTGCCGATATTGTAACACATTTTTTTAAATTTGTTCCACAGTCGCCAAACAGATCATCGGCCGCAAAAATGCCGCCGATAGTCTGCTGTGATTATTAAATGTAATATTTGGCTCGTGACAGTGTGCTAGCTTTTGTACGCCGCCTCGAGAGCTTGTCTGAAATCATTGAGGAGATCTTCCGTATTTTCTATACCAACTGATATTCTCAGCAGTCCGTCAGAGATCCCTATAGCCATTCTTTCTTCTTTGCTCATGTCGCTGTGCGAGCTCATCGGCGGATATGACATAGTCGTCCTGTAGCCTCCGAGCGTCATCGCATAATGACATATATGCAGATTGTCCATGAACTTGTTCATCTTATCTCTGTCTTCAGGCAGCTCAATGCTCAGCATGCCTCCGAACAGTTCTCCGAATTCCTTCACCGCCAGCTCATGCTGCGGATGACTTTCCAGAGAAGGATGATAAACAGCCTCCACATACTCTGACTCTTCGAACATCTTTGCCAGAGCAGCGGCGTTTTCCGCCTGCTTTCTCACTCTTAAATTCAAAGTCCTTATTCCCCTGCACACCAGCCACGACGAGAACGGATCGCTCTGCGTTCCGAGCAGCACCTGCAGCTCATAAGCCTTATCGACATATTTTGCCGCTCCTGTAACAGCTCCGCATACGGCATCGCTGTGCCCGTTCGCGAATTTCGTCAGACTGCTGACCACAATGTCAGCGCCGAGGTCAAGAGGTTTTACGAGCGCTCCTGTCATGAATGTATTATCTATAATAAGAATCGCACCGTTCGCATGGGCGATTTCCGAAACCGCTTTTATGTCGGGAACCGATATCAGCGGGTTCGATACAGTCTCGGTATACAGCAGCGCCGTGTTGGGTCTGATGCTTTTTTTGACCTGCTCGATATCAGTAAAATCAGCGAATGTCGTTTCCACACCGTACTTTGCCAGTATTTTTGTGAATATCTCTATCGTTTCTCCGTAGAGCGTCTTGTCCGAAAGAATATGATCGCCGGCTTTAGTGTTGGCCAGAAGAGCTGTGGAAATAGCAGCCATGCCTGATGAACATGCGATTGAGGCTTCTCCGCCTTCTATATAAGTCATCAGCTCGGCAAGAGCAGTTCTGTTCGGGTTGCGGTTCCTGTTATAGCAGAACCCGTGTTCATCGTAGCGCTTCTGCAGATCATCCAGATCCTTTACATTGTGCGCCGTCGACATATGTATCGGCAGCGCCTCCGGCTCCGACGCCGAAAAGGCGAAATATGCGCCTGCTTCGAGTATTCCTGTTTCAAAATTATAGTCATCTGTTTTTTCAGTCATTATTTTTGTCCTTTCAAGCTTTATTTCGTCTGGCATCGCGTTTGGCATATGCTGCTTCTTTCGCGAGCCTTATCTTATCATTTGTTTCCGCCGCTATCTTGGCGACCTCAGGCTTCTGCTCATAGAAAAGCGCAAAATCCGGATCGACTTTTCCTATTCCCATATACCGTGCTTTGTAATCCTTGAATATCTCGAAGAACTTGTTTCTCATCACCAGAAGCGCCAGCAGATTGACAAACACCGGTATCACCAGTGAAATATCCACTATGCCCCAGAATGTATCAGGACCGTTCCCTGTAAGCACGATAGATGTCACTATCACGATGTTAGGCAGCGGGAAAAGATACTTCCACGCATTGATAAGTTTGTCTCTGGCGATCGGATGATATCTGAGCAGATATCTGATATTCGTGCAGTCATATGTATACCAGCCTGATGTAGTCGTGATCCCGAATAAAAATGCCATAAAGCCGATGAAATATTTGCCCCAGATACCGAAGTTGGCGCTGTATGCCATCATTGTGAGAGTGACTCCCGGCGTACCTGTAGTCCAGACGCCTGTGCACAGCACTGCCAGTGCGGTAATAGAGCATACGATGATCGTATCGACAAATACTTCAAAAGCGCCCCAGAGACCCTGTCTCATCGGATGCTCGCAATCAGCGGAACCATGTATAAACGGTGATGATCCCTGTCCGGCTTCATTCGAGTTCATGGAACGCGCTATTCCATATCTCATGCATTCCGACACAGCGCATCCTGCGAATCCGCCTACCTGAGCTTTTGTGCCCATAAAAGCATCATGGAATATCATGTAGAATACATGCGGGACATTGGAAAGGTTAAGCGCGATAAGTGCCAGACCTCCGACTATGAAAGCAAGACACATGAAAGGAACTGCTTTTGTTGCAAATTTCGCGACTCTCGGAACACCTTTGCAAGTGATGTAAAATACAAATGCCGAATACGCCAGCGTTACAACTATCATGTTCCAGTGGAATGACTGATTCAGCGCTTCCGCGATCGTATAGGCCTGGCTGCCGCCGAGCCATGAAATAAGAAGTGCTATCGAGAATGCCAGGGCGAGAGGGCCGCCTATCTTCAGGCCCATGTCCCATTTGATTCCTTTTTCTATTGTGTAAGTGGATCCGCCAAAATAATTACCATTCTCATCCTTGTTGCGGTAGTAACATCCCAGAGTAACTTCAACGCATTTTATCATCATGCCGAAAAATGCCCATATCCACATCCAGAACACGGCGCCCGGACCGCCCGTGGCGATAGCTGTTGCAACTCCTGCAATATTACCACATCCTACGGTTCCGCCTATCGCGATCGCCACTGCTTCAAACGGCGATACTGTTCCTTCTTTTTTGGTTGAAGCTTCTTTGCTCCGCATACTGCCGGCTGTATTTTTCATCACATGATGCAGATGCCTTATTGGAAATGCACCGGAACGGATAAAATAATATGCTCCGACTATAAGAACAAATAATACGAAAGGCAGGCCCCAGAGAAAACTATCTATATTAGCTATTATTGTGCTCATGTTGACCTCCAAATCAATAATGAATTATGTGATCCGTTATGGATCATACAGCGATATATCATGGCCATATATATACCTTTACATTTATCATGCATCATGGGTATCTTCAAGTCCAATGTGTTTGAGGAATAGCAACTATACATTTCAAAGAAGAAAGGCCGCGAAAAGGCCGCACAAGGGTATAATACCCTTTATGCGGCACTGTCGTATTGTCGTATGATTTTTTTACTTCTCTATGTTTTCGGCAATCGTTCTGAACATCGCATCCCTGTCCACAGGTTTAATTATGTAGTCGTTCATCCCTGCATTTCTGGCTTCAGTCATGCTCTCTTCAAAAGCGTCGGCAGTCATAGCGATCACAGGAACAGCTGCGGCATCCGTCCGGTCCATGCCGCGGATAGCCGCTGCGGCCTCGAAGCCGTTCATTACCGGCATGCGGATATCCATCAGAATGAAATCATAATATCCGTCAGTACTGCCTGCAAACATTTCCAGTCCGGCTTTTCCGTCGGCAGCACGGTCTGTGATCACTCCGGCATCGCCGAGAAGAAGCAGGGCTATTTCGGCATTGATATCATTGTCCTCAATCAGCAGCGCGTGCTTTCCGGCAAACATCTCATATCTGACAGCAGGCTTTTTCAGGACTTCGTCATTCTCAGCCGCGCCTTGAAGCGGAAGCATCACTGTCACTTCGGTCCCGCTGTTTATTTTACTTTTTACCTCCACTGTGCCGCCCATGAGATCCACATATTTTTTTACGATCGAAAGTCCCAGTCCGGTTCCTGTCGCAGCATCTGTTTCCACCCTTTTCTCCTGAGTAAAAGGTTCAAACATTGTCATTCTGAACTCCTCACTCATGCCGATCCCGTTGTCTGCAACCGACAGTTTGAAATTTGATCCTTTTTCCGGCGGGTCGACATACACCATGACGGCTGATACACGGCCTCCCTCTTTTGTGTATTTTATTGCATTGGAAACCAGATTCAAAATAATCTTCTGTATCTTGATTTTATCTGCCAGAACAAGTCTGCCGCATATTCCGCTGAAATCATCATTTAATTCGATCCGTTTTAATTCCGCATACGGTTTCATCGATATTACAACTGTCTCGGCGACATCCCGCAGATCCACAGCCTGAAGGTCCAGTGTTCCCTTGCCGCTTTCGATGCGGGACAGCTCCAGAGTATCATTTACCATGTCACGCATAAGTTCGCCGGACGACTTCACCTTTCTGAGATAGTCCTGCTTTTTGTCGGCATCATTTTCACTCATCGCATAGTCTGTAAATCCGATTATACCGTTTAACGGAGTCCTGAGATCATGGCTCATGCTTGAAAGGAATTCAGATTTTGCACGGTCCGCAGTTTCAGCTGCAGCCTTGGCTGTTTCCAGCTCACGGTTCTGACGTTTTCTTATGCGCAGTGATATCAGAAGAAATATTATCAGACTTATGCATATGCCGACAGCTGCGATCCCTGCCGCCATCCGGACCGGATACCTGCGCATCATCAATCCGAACGAAAACTGTTCTGTCTTGGTGGAATTCACACTGAGAATACTCTGAATGGTATCAGCAGAGAGACTCTGCAGCGATTTTGATAATATGCCGAGAAGCAGCGGATCAGATTCTTCAGTCACGCCGAGAGAAATATTCTGAGTAATATCAGAAACCGGCAGATATGAGAAGCTGTCGAACCGACCCATTGAGCGATAGTAATTCGCCTGATAAAAATTCAGGAAAGTGCAGTCAGCATCTCCGTTCGTAACGGCGTCCATACATTCGCCGAAAGTAAGATACTGCACTTCTTTAAGTTCCGGATACATTTTATGTATCCGGTTCTCCAGATATCCGCCTTTAACCACTGCTACTGTTTTCGGTGACATATTGCTGTTTTTGGTTACCCTCATAACAGAACCCGAAGCATAAGGTTCCGTAACAAGAAGATCATGTTTCTTGGCCCAGGTGTAATCATAGCTCACCGCCATTATGACATCATCGGATGTTCTGCTGATATTATCGTAAACAGACTTTGTTGAAGATGATAAAATAAATTTAAATTTTATTCCTGTTTCTTTTCCAATCGCGCGTACAATATCAGGCGTGATCCCCTCTGTCTCTCCTTTGACATCATATTCGAACGGAGCCCAGTTTGTTTCGTAGAAAACATAGACAGTCGGCTTTTTATTCATATATGCCTTTTCTTCTTTCGTATAACCTACGGATTTGGCCAGAGCACGCCCGAAATGCAGTTCAAAAAGATCCGAATTGAAACTCGGATTATAACTGAATAACTGCGTCATAGCTTCGTCAAGTTCTGCAATAAGAGAGCTGTCTTTTTTCGGAGTAATAATATAAACAGGCGTCGGACTGCATTTTGCAAGTATTACATGTCCCTTGGGCGTCTCGTAATAATTCGTCTGGACGACAGTGTCAACTTTTCCGGCATCGAGAGCCTTAAACATTGCCGCTCCGCTTTTATACGGTTTCGGCTTTACGGAAAAGCCTTTGCGGCGGCCATATTCCTGCAGGGCGGCAATAATTGTGCTGCCCTTTTCATAACCGACAGTCATGCCGTCGAACGCTTTATAATCATTGTAATTGAACCCGGTCCCGCTTCGCCCGAACAGATAACACATCTCTGTACCCATGGATTCTGAAGAATAATTATAATACTTCATGCGTTCATCGGTTTTCGTAACATCCATCAGGAGATCTATTTTACCGTCTTTAGCCATTTGCAGAAGTTGGCCCCAGGGAGCACTGACATATTTATAATCCCAGTCGGCATATTCAGATATGGCCTGGAGATAATCTTTAAGAAATAAGACCGATTCATTCTCACCTGAAATACCCGAACTGTCAGTATCCGGCATTCCCACACGTATTGTGCGCTGTGAGGCATGTACAGTCTCGATCGAACCACAGAAAGACACGGCAACACACATTAATATTACTGCTGCAAACGAGATAATACTAAAAACTCGTTTTCTTTTCATCGCCGCGACTCCTTTCAGAGATGAATTCCATATTCTATTTTTGAATTTATATTCCATTTATATCCGGTTGATTTGATTTATATGATTATACCTTTTTGACAGAAACATGTAAAGCACATGTATCATGCGTTTTGCGCGGCATTTTCCTCTTCGTTCTGGACCTTTATCTTTCCGCTGGACACAAGCTGAATAAACAAACCGGCCAGTTTCGGATCGAATTGTCCGCCCTCCTGTTTTTCTATTTCCCGCAGCGCAAAATCCACACTGTACGCATCCTTGTAGCTCCGGTTTGATATCATGGCATCGAAAGAGTCGGCCACACATAAAATGCGTGCTGACAGCGGGATATTTTCTCCGGCGATACGCCGCGGGTATCCTGTGCCGTCGTACCTTTCGTGATGACCGATAACGGCAGGAATAACGTATTCGAGCGAAGGAAGATATCTTATGATCCCTACAGAACTTTCCACATGATTTTTCATGATTTCAAATTCTTCTTCAGTCAGTTTGCCCGGTTTGTTCAGGACTGTCTCCGGTATACCGATTTTACCGACATCGTGCAATAGTCCGGCTTCTCTTATTATTTCGACGGTATCCGCGTCAAGCCCTGTCGCATATGCAAGCTCCGATGCGTAGTATGCAACATTTTTGGAATGGTTGAATGTATAGTGATCTTTTGTATCGATAGCTGCCGTCAATGCATAGATCGTCGATGCGTATGCAGAATAGATTTCTTCCCTGTGTTCATGACCCTGTTCAGTATTCCTGTATGTCTGGGTATCTCGCATTATCTGGCCGCCGGCCGCAAGCATGATGCCGTTTTTGCCTTTTCTCTTGACATTGAACACGGCCATATCAGCGGTATCTATCAGTTCACTTATGCTGCTCGCAGTATACGGGATCGAACTGATGCCAATGCTCATCGTAAGCACTTTCAGAATTTTATCATTCGTATTGTCATTTATGTGCATGATCTGCCGGCGAATAGTATCAGCCAGATTCTTCGCCGCCAGCATATCATATCCCGGCAGAATGACAGAGAACACCTTGCTGCTGTATCTTGTCGTATAACCGTTGTCGCCGACACATGACGAGATGGCTCTCGCTGTCCTCTGCAGCGCAAGATCTCCTTCTTTTGTCCCGTACAACTGATTATAGAGGCGAAAATCATCCATATTGAATACTATCAGCGCAAGTGAACGTCCCTCGCACCGGCTGTACTCTTTTTCCAGGATCTCATAAAAATATTTTCTGTTGTAAAGACCTGTCATTTCATCAGTCCTGGCTTCGTAATAAGCCTGCTCATACAGACGTGAATTTTTGACCGCTATTGAGCATATTGAACTTATGGAGGACAGGAAACTGAGATCGTCAAATGAGAAATTGCGTTTTCCCGCAGGGAGCGATACCGCTACCACACCTACAAGCGTATCATCATCGTTCAGAGGAATAAAACAGTCTGTATGCATAACGGCAAACTGGTTTTTTTCCTCTTCCCACATGGATCTGTATACTGTCATGCATTGAAAGTCTGACATCAGAAGACATTCGTGATTGCTTTCCAGATATTTTATCAGCGGATTTTTATGATCCAGTTTAAATGAACGATTATCAAGAGGACTCAGACTGTATGCCATATCGTAATCCTGATCTTTTGTATTCTGAACAAAAACAAAGATTTTCTGTATATCAAGTGAATCCCTGAGCAGTCTGACCATTTTATCCATTATTTCATTTATACGCAGACTCTGCGATACATCATGGCTGAACTCTTTCAGAGCATTCGCTCTTTGTATTTCATCTTTAATAAATAACTTATCGATGCATATTTTCATAAGATTGTACAGGATAACCGTGCAGATCATAAAAAGCAGGGCTATCATCATAGTTTCGCTTATCGGAAAATGTATCAGCGTTTTTCTCATCATCCCGTCCATTGAAGGCAGCCAGTATGAGAAGAACAACACAGAAAGCACCGCCGATACCGCATAGCATGCGCCCTTCGACACAAGGAGCGTAAGCTTGAACAGCCTGCGTTTATACAACGCATATCCAAGGCATATTACCATAATAAGAGCAGAAAGGACATCTATTGGAAAACCCTTGCAGAAAGGAGCCAGGAACAGTACCTGCCCGAGCAGGACTGATGATGCTCCGAGAATGATCGGCTTTGTCTGTCTCTTTTTCAGTTCATCTTTTCTATATGATTTTATTATTAGATAAATGGTATGAAGCACTATTCCGCCGCAGACAACAAAGAAAACCAGTACCGGCCATGATAAATCATATATATAACTTACAGTACCGTCTGACGCGTACTGAGGAACAGGTTTCGACAGAAGCCGTCCTGTGAATGCATTGAATATAAAGGAGGCCAGGACCAGGATCAGCCAGACCTTTGTCATAACATGGCATTCCGACTCTGTAAATACTACAATGAAGTGAAACAGCCAATATGCCAGCATGAACAGTCCCAGCAGAGACGCCTGAAACCAGAAGCCCAGAGACGGCCAGGCCTGCAGCCTCATGAGTGCAGATCCTCCGGTCCATAAAATACAGCTTGCCAGCACCATAATAAATGCCTTTATCTCACCGGTCTTTTTTGCAGCCATAAAAGCGAGAAAAAGAAACAGATAGCAGCAGACCGCCGCAGTCGGGATGATCACATAACTACTTGTCATTTTCACTTACCTCCCAGACCATCGGTTCGCTGAACTGCAGCTTCAGAAGCGCGCTTATATGATGCGGGTCGGGATTGATCTTTCTGATCTCCTCCCCGTATTTTCTGCTGAATGCCGCAAAAGTCCCGCTTTTGAGAATCGTAATCTCCAGCGGATCCATGCCGAGTATCCTCTTCAGATCTTTATAGTCGCTGTCTACATACTTAAAATATATTGTCAGGTGCTCTTTTAGTATCTCGCGGCTGACCGCCTGACTGGCCAGTGAATGTTTGTCCATTTCCACATACATATGCATGATGGGCTTATTGTTCTGCGTGAATTCTTTATATGCGGTCCATCCCGCTATATGCAGTCCGGAAAGGTCTACTACATTCTGGATGGAATTTTTTGAAATACGGGTAAATCCTCCGATGTCTATGATATCCCGCACTCTGTCTATGTATTTGAATCTCGGTATCCTGGTCTGATCCTGCTGATTTTCAAGTCCCACACACATGTACATGTCTCCGACTCTGTAACGCATGAAAGCGCCGCCCTTAAGCACGGATATAACAAGTTCATATTTTTCATCCGGTCTGACTTCATTCATGAGACATGTGTCGGGTCTGTACGAAGCATCCGCTTCTTCTTTTTTCAGTTCCGCTTCGGGAATGAATTCGTAGAAACATGTGTCCGGGAAAAAATACATTCCTTCTCTTGTCCACGTTTCAGTACCTATGCATGAAGGCTCTGTCCCCGCGAATAATTCCATCGGACGTATCCCCCAGAGTTCTTCCAGTTCGTCTTTATAGCAGTTATTATCTGTTCCGGCCACCATAAACGCTTTCAGGTCAAACAGATCCTTCGGCATGATCGACCGGTTTTCTCTCTTGCAGACTTTTTTCGCTTTCAGATATTTTCTGGCCATTTTAGGAGAAAATGACATAAAATCAGACGCCTTGAGTTTTCTGTTTCCGCTGCCGCTCATAGCACCGAGAGTAAGGCTCATGTAATATGCCACACTTCCGAGTCCGAAAAAGAAATCTATCCCCTTATGCAGCCCCATCTTGAATCCTTTTTTATTTCTTTCACTGAAACTCATGCCCTCGGCTTCATTTACCGGCGGCAGAAAGTTTATCTGGATCTCATCATCAAGCGCTCTCGGATATAAACCTGTAGCATATGGCAGCGGCGCCAGACCGTACAAAAAAGTGTCCATGGCTTTGATATCAAATTGTCCCCTTTTTCTGCTTGTCCCGAGCATCATGCATGCGAGGACATTATGCTTATACGTGTCCAGCATTCCCTTTGTATATGGTGCAGTCTTGATCGGATGCGATCCGCCTTCCCATGTCGTCTGTATCCAGATGATCGGATGATCAGGCAGCATATTGCCGTTTTTCTGAAGCAACACATCCGCATAATCCTGATACTCCGTCAGTGGAAAACGCGCTCTGAAATCATTGATATCAGATGGAGGCATGCCTCTCATCATTTTTTTCCCCAGTCCCGATCCAGTCCACAGAGACAGCTGTTCATTCATCAGTCTGTTCTGTATCTCCATATATTCATCAATGGAAAGATCAAGAAAACCGCAGTACTCCTGCCACAGCATTTTCGAATCTATATGTTTTAATTTATCCTCAAACTTCAATATATTCACACTTTCGTTTTTTATATCTGCCTGAATGTACTTATGCATCTGTGTATGCTGGCAGAAGTCGGCTTCAGAAAAGGCACTTCTTTTTTATAGTCATCATAATCAGCAAATGAAACCGGAAACGACCAGACATCCTGTATGATGATATAAACGACATCTGCTGCACAGAACAATATCCCTCCGATTATACACTCCCTTGCAGGGAGTGCGGCTTCCAGGAAAACAAAACATAAAATAAACCAGATGACTGCCGGATGCCTGCACAGCCCGTAGAAACCGTCTCTGCAGACTTTCCTGCCTCCGCTTCCAGGATGTACATACACTTTCCCGAAAGGCAGCGCAAAGAACAGTGTGTAGATAGTAAGAGCCGCAAAAAAAGCGGATACCGCAAGTGCTCCCTTGTTCAGCGGAGAAAGCGGACTGCAAATATGATATGCATCTCTTATGATTCCTGCAGCTGATACGGCAAACAAGAGACATCCCGCAAAAAAAGAATGTCTCAGTATAGTATTATTCCAAAGTACTGAATTGATATCATATATATAAAATAATAAAAAAGCCAATAACCCAAGCAAAATAAATATCATTATGTGACATCCTCATACGAAAACCCATTAAACGTAATTGCCAAAATTTGTTCGATATTAAACCAAAATAATTATACCATGAGATAAAACGCAAATCCAGTTTATTTTAGTCTAATAATATGCTAAAATATTGTATGGGTATATAGATTTGGGGGTGGATAATTTAAGATGTCATGCAATAATGATACAGACGGACGCAAAAAGCTTATCGCCGATCTGATTGAAAAAATCGATATTCTGTGCAGAAGTGTCAGCTCCTACAAGGAATCTCCGATGACTTACGGCGCAGGCCCGGATAAAATCACATTGATTGAAATGCGAATGGTTTATGTCGTCGGCCGTCATCCGGGAATCAGCAACAGGGAACTTGCTTCATATCTGCAGCGGACAAAAAGTACTGTCTCGGTCATGACAGACAGTATGTCCGAAAAGGGTTATATCTGCAAAAAGCAGTCCGATACTGACAGCAGAAAATGTATCCTTACTCTGTCTGAGAAAGGCGAAGAGCTTTTCAGATACCGTTCATCAATAATCGAGAATTATTTTTCCGATCTGGCAGAGGAACTGGAAAAATACGATGACTGTGAAATTTCCAGAAGTATAGAGATCCTGGACGATCTGCTGCTCACGTGCCGCCGGTCATCCAAAGGATAAAAACTGCGGCCGCCGAACCGTGTGATACCGGTGCGATTTCTGTACATGAAACAGACGCCGGCGTCAATTTTCGTATCCGCCGGATTGGCGCCGCTGTTTTCAGATCATGCTTTTAATAAAAATCTCTATTCCTATGCCCACCAGGATACAGCCGCCGAATATCTCGGCTTTATTCGATAAGGCAGTACCGAATTTTTTGCCGATCAGAAGTCCGGCTATGCAGATAATAAAAGTAACGACTGAAATGATCAATGCACATATCAGCGCCATTACTGCTTTATACTCGGCTATTGTGAAACCCACTGATAATGCATCGATCGATGTGGCAATGCCCTGTACCATAAGAACAGCAAACCCCAGCTGCGGGATGCTGTCCGTTCCGCCGCGCCTGCGTATACCTTCATAAATCATTTTACCGCCGATATATGCCAGAAGAGTCAGCGCGATCCATGGTATCAGTTTTTCAAATACTTCAAAGTACCTGAGGATCGTATGTACACATAACCACCCGAGCATCGGCATTACTGCCTGAAACAAAGCAAATACGCCTGCAATGATACACGCTCTGCGGGCTTTCATCCCCGGATCGTTCAATCCGTCCGCAACCGACACTGAAAACGCATCCATTGCCAGCCCTACCCCCAGAAGCGCGCTGTTAATAAAAAATAAAATATCCATACTTCACCGTCCGTATCCGATATCATTCCGCAATATAAAAGACCTGCGGCTACGCAGATCTTCTGTCGACATCATGCATAGCTAAAAGTTATACATGAGTCTCGTATTTTAAAACAAGCCAGACTTCCCGTCAGTATGTTGACTTGCTCCGTATCACAGGATGATACGCTTACTACTCCCTCACCAGTACTGTTTTTCGATTATACCAACTGCGGCGGCCGCTGTCAATCAGCAGCCGCTGAAACAGCTCCCGCAATAGTGCTCATCATTGTGTCAGGATCGATCGGTTTGGAAATATGTGCATTCATACCCGCATCCCGGCATTTCTTTTTATCGTCTTCAAAAGCATCTGCCGTCATCGCAATTATCGGGATACTGCCGGCATCTTTTCTTTCCAGAGCGCGTATTGCTTCAGTGGCTTCATACCCGTTCATCACAGGCATACGGATATCCATAAGTATCAAATCATACTCAAATTCTTCACTGTCGGCAAAGATTTCCAGCCCCTCGGCGCCGTTCTCCGCTTCGGTAACAGCAGCGCCTTTTTCCTCCAGAAGTGCAGCAGCTATCTCCCTGTTGAGGATATTGTCTTCGCAGAGAAGGATATTTTTCCCGCTGATATTTATTTCACATGCCGGCTTTGACGGGTCTTCATGCGCAGACGTGTCCTTTACTTCGTCAAAATGCAGACGTACAGTAAATTCAGTGCCCCTGCCTTTCTCACTCGCAACATCTATTGTGCCGCCCATCTGATCTACTATCTGCTTAACTATCGACAATCCCAGGCCAGTTCCGCCCGCCTTGTATCCCGGTCTGTTTTCCTGTGAAAACGGTTCAAATATATGCGGAAGATATTCAGCATCTATCCCTATGCCGTCATCTCTGACACTGATCAGAGAGTCCGGATCATCAGCACCCTCAGGATCACAGGACATTTTCAGCCAGATATGACCGCCTTCGGGAGTATATTTTACAGCGTTGGTCAGAAGATTCAGGAAAACCTTCTGCAGGCAGAGCTTATCGATCAATACTGTTCTCTTTCTGACCTCTGACATATCCACTATAAGTTGTATGTTCTTCTTTTCAGCCGCCTGTCTGACCGGAATAAGAAACGAATCGAACAAATCTCCCGGCTGCACCGGTTCAGGATTAAATTCAAATTTCCCGCTGCCGGCTTTGGAAATAGTCAGTGTATCGTCTATCAGATCATTCAGCAGTCTGCCTGACGACTGTATATTGCTCATATACTGCTTCAGCTTAGGCGACATATCTTCTTTCAGCGCAAGCTCCGAAAAACCTATAATGGCATTCAGCGGGGTTCTCATGTCATGACTGATATTAGAGAAAAACTCATTTTTCCCTTCCGCGCTTTTCCTGCTCTCATCTGCCTGCATTTTCTGAAGTTTTGCCTCAGCACGTACTGCCAGCATATCCGCATGTTCTTTCTGTCTTCGCTTCAGCATCATCAGCGCCCAGACAAGACCAATTACCAGTGCCAGAAGTATCACCAGCACAACAATGATTATCATCGGCGGTATCCTGGAAATAGCCGCTTTGATATCATTCCCCGGCAAGGTGTCTTTGGTGCTGATACCGGTAAAATTACTTCTGGTCGCCACTATACTTTTGTTCAGGATCGAGCAGAGTACCTGATCGTCCGCTCTTACGGCTCCGCAGAGATCAGTTGTGATGCCGGAAACAGGGATCACACTGTATGCCGTGGAATTCGTCTGATTGATCAGCCATGTAGCACTTGGCAGGCCGATAATCATCGCATCCGTTTTCTCATTTTCCATGGCGTCAAAACAGTCGCGGGCGCTTTCATACCCCACCAGTTCCGCGTCAGGAAAAACATCGTCGATATTTTCATTCAGAGAATCTATTGTGGATTTTTTCGCGGCGATTTTTCTGGCCTTCGACCCGTCGCTGCCTCTCTTGGCCAGGAGTATGTTGCTGACAGATGAATACGCGTCCGTGAGCGCCAGTCCTTTCTGATATGCAGTAATAACTCCGTCGCTGTAAAGTGCGATGGCATCGATCTTTCCGCTGTTCTCGGCACTTATCATTTTCTCCTGTGTATCATAAACTTTATATTTGATTTTAAATCCCGCATATTCAGAAACCAGTTTGTAATAATCTCTGATTATATTATCTGACCCGGAGCTTGTATAAAACGGTTCGTCATTATCCACAACACCAAGCAGTAATGTTTTATGCTGTGAAATGTATTTCTTTTCTGCACCCGAAAACGGCAGGATATTGCTTTTGAACTGAGTTTCATACTTGTTTTTTAATTTGGTAAAATAATCGACATCTCCGGAAAGTATCTGGGAAATAGCCGCATCCACTTTGTTTTTCAAAGCAACATCATTCTTTCGAAAAGCGAAATAATATGACTCTGGCATGATCTTCATGATCGTCATACACTTTGAAGTATACTTTTCTCCGCCGCCCGCGGTATAAATTTCCCCGTCTATTTTCCCTTTTTCAAGAGCGGCAGACATCTCTCTGATGTCTTTGAATTCTCTGATGTCAGGAGATACATTATGCTTCAGACACCAGGCTCTGAAATCCTCATTGTTGGCATATGACCCGATGACGCCTATTTTCATTTTATTGATCTGCTCAATGTCGCCGTAACTCCATCTCTCGTCATCTGCTCTTACCGCCAGAGTGCTGTTCGTAGTTCCGATTATTTCATCGGTAAACAGATACTTGCTTTTCCGGGCAGAAGTTTTTACCACATCGGCCACGATATCATATTTCCCTTTATCGAGATTAGCGAGAAAATCCGGATCGGCAGAAGAATCTATAAATTTTATTCTGAGGCCGGCTTTCTGAGCGATACTTATCATACATTCAACATCGCTTCCGCGCCAGACACCATTTTTATCCTGATATGCATATGTGGAATTATTCAGAACTGCTACTTTTACAATATGTGAAGTCTTTGCTTCTGCCGTAAGCGGGAAAGCGAAAAATGAAAATACACATATTATAATTGATATGACTGTCAGGTAAAATCCTCTGTATTTTTGTTTCTTATGCATATCACTGCCTCCCTGCACTGCCCAGCCATTTGTTCAATGTTGCTGCCAGCGCTCCGACATCGATCGGTTTGGTAAGATAGTCATTCATTCCGGCATCTCTGCTTTGTTTTATTGCATCAGCAAACGCATCGGCAGTCATCGCAATAATCGTAATGGTTTCAGCATCGCTGCGGTTAGATGAACGAATCTTTTCAGTTGCTTCATAACCGTTCATAACAGGCATCATTATATCCATCAGGACAGCATCGTATTCAAATTCCGGCGACCGGACAATTTTTTCCACCGCCTCTGCGCCGTCCACAGCACATTCCGTATCTGCCCCCATGCTTTCCAGAAGCCGTACCGCTATTTCTCTGTTGACTGCATTATCATCTACTATCAGTATCCTGGCCGGCCGGATAAGTCTCGTTTCGTTTTTCTTATGCGCTGCTTCATTATCAGGCGTATCTGTCACAGCTTCTTTTACACCAGGCAAAATAAGCGTTACAGTTACGGATGTACCTTCGCCCTGTCTGCTGTGAACTTCGATATCGCCATTCATCAGATCGATTATCCTTTTTACTATTGCCAGTCCGAGACCGGTACCCGACCCTGCTCCGTACAAACTGTTTTCAGTTTTTTCCTGCGAAAACTCTTCGAACATTTTCTTTTGAAATTCTTCACTCATGCCAATTCCCGTGTCACTGACTGTGAATCTGCATCTTATTTCCCCCCCGGGAAGTATTCTGCTTTCCGACTTGTATGTTACACTGCCTCCTGCAGGTGTATACTTGACTGCATTCGATATCAGATTCATAGTGATCTGATTAAAGCGGACTTTGTCTACCACGGCACAGGCTTCTCCGTCCCTTTCCGTTATAATATTAAACGTCAGTCCTTTCTGCGCGCAAAGCGGTTCGAACATGCTCCGCACTTTATATATAAAATCGCTGAACGGATAAGGCTCCGGAAACAATTCTATCTTGCCGCTGTCGATTTTTGAGATATCGAGGATATCATTTATCAGTGACAGCAGAAATGTATTGGATGCTTCTATCTTTCTGATATCTTCAAGCAGCTTTTCCCTGTCGTCAATATCTTCTCTGGCAAACTGCGTCATACTTATTATCGCGCTTATCGGCGTCCTGATATCATGACTTATGCGTGAAACAAACTCTGATTTTGCGTTGTTGGCTTTTTCCGACTCCATCATTGCTGCAGTAAGGCGATTCATCTGCTTCTGCTCTTCCTCATACGCTCTGGTTATATCCGTCCTCGTCTGAAGAATGAAGTTTCTGCTTTCATCCATCCATATACATTTCATCTGTTTGCGGTGCACTTCGCCGTGTTCATCTGTCAGTGAAAACGGATATACATAAGATCCGGATTTATTTAATTCCTCGAGCATTTTGTCCAGCTGCAGATTTTCTATATGCTTCGGAGCATCTTCATGTGACATTATGTTTACAGCATACTCAATATCTTCATCATAATTTGTTGTCTTAGTAGGGACAAACGGTTTTTCTTCCTCTTTCACAGAAATGAACTCAATTGTCCTGCTGCTGACATCTATTATTGATGCGAAATCATAATCTTCACTAGTTATACGATCCATAATCAGTTCAAGTTTTTTCCGCTGCGTTATATTCACCGCATAGGCCACAGCTTCAATATCGCTGTTCACAGGATTCTCTATCATCGATATCGTACCCTTTATCCACATTTTTATGCCATTTGAACTGACAGTCGGATATTCGATCGTTTCTTCAGACTTTCCCTGCCGGAATTCCCGGATAAGATTTCTGCGCGTGAATCTCTTTCTGCAGTCCTGCCTGATATATTTATCTGCCACGATATCTGCACAGGCTTCAAAATAACCGTCCGCAGTGCCCGACTTCTGCTGTTCCAGTACTGACGGATAAGGGCTCTGCCCTTCTCCGCATGTATTTTGAGTCAGATTGAGCTGGAACATGGCCAGCGCATCCGGATTTGCATGAAGGATCCTGTTGTACAATCCTTTTACTTTTATCTGTTCCTCGCGTTTTTCATTTGTGATATCAGTAATATAAAATGCAGCCGCCTCGATACCGTACCAGTCGATATCAAATACATCATGCCTGAACCATTTGTCAAGAGGCGGCACATAGTTTTCCGCGACATGCGCTGATCCGTTCCTGATTGAAGACAGTGAACACCATGGACATGGCTCGTCAAGATCATTAAAAAATTTATAACATGATGCTCCGCAGTACTCTCTGTCTCCGCTTGCTTTCAGCGCATGTGCATTCACATAAAGAAGCTCATGAGATTGTTTATCGATAACATAAATACTGATGGCTATATTATCCACAAGATTTTCAAAGCTTTTGTTCTCGGAAGATATTCCGCCATATACAGCAAGAACAACCGGATCTCCGTTCATTTCTCCGACTGCCTGAACTCTTGCGCGGACACAAACAAAATGATTATTCTTATCAAGAACACGAAAAGCAATAGTTGCGCTTCTGTATTCTCTGACGGCGCGGTCTGTCTGCGCAGCTGCACGTTCCCGGTCATGATCCGTCACCAGATCAAATGCATCGTGCTGCGATGCTTCATCAAACTCCCGGTCAGACATACCTAAATACCCGGCCAGCCCGCTGCTGCGGTACAAAGTATTCATTTTCCCGTCTTTATACAAATACAAGCCTATACTCTGTGGAGATGCTGATTCAATAATCGAAATCATCCTGTCATCTATCACCATAATCATGCTCGCTTTCTGCTGTATACAACATCACTCGTTTTTTTACGCCAAATGATATTTCCCCTTTTCAACATACATTGCACGATCCGCCTCTTTAATCAGCGTGCGTGCATCTTCCAGACTCACGACAGTATAAAATGCATATCCGACACTTACGGAGAAATCATAGGATTTGCTGTCGAATGTGTCTTTCTCTATTTCGGTTTTTATTTTTACGATATACTCTCTGATCGCAGCATCGCTTATCCCCGGACATACTGCAATAAATTCATCGCCTCCGTACCGGCACAAAAATGCTTCAGTCTTATTGAACACGTTTCGTATCGCTCCGGCAACTTTGACCAGTGCTTCATCTCCCGCATCATGACCGAAGCTGTCATTTATTTTTTTAAAACAATTGATATCCATTACTATTGCACCGACCTTTCCCCTGTTGCCCGCATCGATATAAGATTTGAAAAATCTTTCCAGGCTGCGGCGGTTATTCATGCCGGTGAGAGGATCCTGCGATATAGCCCTGTTTTCATTATTGATGTATATCAGCAGCAGCGCTGCTGTAGTACTCGGCCATAGAATACTGCATCCGTAAAAAACCGTTTGTGCGCAGCCTCCGAAAAAAGGAATAACCGGAAAAAAACTGATCATCAGCAGTTCTTTTTTCCTGTCAGTCATTTTCTCTTTTCCATACTGCCGCAGAGCCATAACGGATGCAGACATAAGATAAATAAGTAAAACCACAGAAAATTCCGGAGACAAAACTCCGCGATGATAATAATTCAAATTATCGATATAGAACACCCACTTAGTTGCAGGCGATATAACTGTGCATAATGCCATTACCATCATCGGGGCAAAAACGAAAATCAGCTCTTTCTTTTTGTTTATACTCTTCAGAAATATCCGGTAATATGAATATCTGAGCCATGTGCATGCCACTAATATCTGCATAATAAAATAGAATATGTTATCAGCATATCCGAGGACCCTGGCTGACATCCCCGGTACACCGTTTAGCAGCCATGTGAAAATATCCGCTGTCAGTATGAGGATCACCGACGCCTCGCAAAAACACAGTATTCTGTTATCATACGTATCAGAAAACCACCGTTTGCTGCTTAAATAAACGATGAGTGTTATTATTATTGAAAGGCATTCAATGCCTATGTTGTACAGCAATGTGCCGTCAAGTCCGATTGTAATCATAGCGCTGCGATATCATTCCTCTATAGTTCTTATGTGATATCGATATAAAACATTTTTTCATGAAATTTTCGTATAATCGAACCCAAATACTATATTATATATATCCATAGTATATAGTATAAATAAACTGCGCGGTATATTCAAGTTTGAATATACCGCGCAGCCGTAATCATCTTATTATTTTACTATTTTATAGTATTCTCTCGATGTCACGGCATATACAAATGCATATATTGCCGTAAATATCGCAAAAGTTACCAATGTACAGTTAAAAAACAATCTGATATTGCTGATCGAAAACAACGTCAGCATCCTGTACACTATGTTGAAGGCAAAACCCACATGCACGGCCGCCACCGCCAGCGGAGCAAAGAATACCAGCAGCACCTGACTGCGTATGCTTTTTTTCATTTCCTCCCTGCTCATGCCGACTTTCCGGAAAATCTCAAATTTTTCCTTGTCGTAATATCCTTCCGATATCTGTTTGTAATATATTATCAGCGCGGCCGCAAAAGTGAATACTATTCCCAGGAATATCCCGAGGAACAGGAATCCGCCGGTGAACCCGTAAAACTGATTGCTGACTTCTTCTCTGTAATTAGCATTGAAATACGTCGCCTTAACAATGCCTGCACCCGAATTGAGCTCTTCTGTCACCGCTTTATTCTGTTCGAGCGAACCGTTCGAGTCACAGAGAATGATTATCTGACTGGATGATACATTGCCGGACTTCTGCGCATCTCTGATCACGTCTTTCAGCACGCCGTTTTCATTCCCTACGAGTACAGCTTCATTGATCCCCGCCACAGTACCGCCGAGGCCGAGATCATTTTTCTGCTCTTTTATTTTCAGAGCATGCCCGTACAAAGTATTCGAGCTTCCCAGTTTCAGCTTTCCTCCGGCCAGCACTTCATCATCCTGCAGATCGATCTTTTTGCCGGTGATTTTTTCATAATCAGCCGAGGAAATCAAACTGCACATATCATTGGAATTTTTTACTGTACATATCCGGTAATATTCGATGCCGCTGATAGTCACGCCGTGCTTTTCACCTGAAGATTTAAGTGCGCCGATTATTTTTTCGGCCTCCTTCACCGTATACTGACTGTCCGCGCTGCTGTATGACGAACGCATGCCCGATACAATAATGTCTTTCGGTGTCGCCTGATCAATGATCCCCGTGACAGCAGAATTGAGGCACATAGTAGTTGAAACCATTACCAGCACCATCGTCGAAAGAATGCAGATGTTCGCCATGCCGACGGCGTTCTGTTTCATGCGGTACAGCATTCCCGACACTGCCGTGAAATGTGACGGCGTGTAGTAATATTTTTTGCTTTTCTGCAGACGCTTCAATATGGCGATACTGACCGTTGTAAAGAGCAGATAAGTACCTGCGATCACCAGAAAAACAGCAATCATAAACAGGAGCACCGCATGCAGGGGATCTTTCACGGCAACAGCCATTACATAGCCGGAGCCGAGACATATGATGCCGATCACTGTCAGGATGTGTCTCACCTTCGGTTCATTTTCTCCCGCATTTGATCCGCGCAGGAGCTCTACAGGATTGGCAAGATGTATCTTCATCTGATTTTTCAGCAGCACCAGCAGAAAGATAACTCCGAAAAGCAATGCCGTGACTGCTATGGCAAAGCCGGAGATCCGGAAATGTATCGGCAGGTCGAATCCCATTATCTTTGCCAGGATCATATGCACTAGTTTGCTGAACACTATTCCCAGCAGTATCCCGGCTGCGATCGATATCACCGAAGTGATAAAATTCTCAATAAAAAGGATCTTGCCGATATGCTTCTTTTCCATGCCGAGTACATTATATAGGCCGATCTCGCGCATCCTTCTTTTCATGAGAAAATTATTGATGTAGAACAGGAATATTACTGCGAACACTCCTATCATCACAACGCCGATATCCATGAGAAATGTGATATATTCGGCGCCCGGCATTTTCGACAGATCCTTACTGGAAGCCAGATACGCAACAATATAGAACATCATGATCATACCGATGGACGCCAGTATATACGGAAGGTAGAATTTCCTGTTCTGTCTGACATTGCTGACGGCTAACCGGCAGGCAAAGCTACTTCGCATCCTGCACACCACCCATCGCAATGACTGTAAGCGTCTCGGATATCTTCGCAAACATATCTTCATCCGACTTGTCAGCTCTGTATATCTGATGGAATACTTCACCGTCCTTTATGAACAGGACCCTTCCCGCCGTGCTTGCCGCCTTTACGGAATGCGTCACCATGAGAATCGTCTGTCCCTCGCGGTTGACCTGCGCAAACAATTTAAGGAGCCCGTCCGCCGCATTTGAATCGAGCGCGCCGGTAGGCTCGTCCGCCAGCAGTATCTGCGGATCTGTTATCAGCGCTCTCGCCGCAGCCGCTCTCTGTTTCTGTCCGCCCGAGACTTCATACGGAAATTTCGGCAGGATATCATGTATCCCGAGTTTCTGCGCCAGCGGCGCCAGCTTTGCTTCCATTTCATCAATAGGTTTCTCCGCCAGGACCAGCGGCAGAAGTATATTATCCTTTATCGAGAATGTATCAAGAAGGTTGAAATCCTGGAATACAAATCCCATATTTTCTCTCCGGAAAGCCGAGATCTCTTTCTCTGATATCGTTGTTATCTCCCGGCCGTTCAGCAGCACTTCTCCTCCGGTCGGCCTGTCGAGCGACGCGAGGATATTCAGCAGAGTCGTTTTCCCCGATCCCGACTCTCCCATAATGGCTACATACTCGCCTTCCCCGACCGAAAATGAAACATCCCGCAGCGCCTGCACCTGTGCTCCGCCGAAACGCGTCGTATATATTTTTTTCAGATTCTTCACTTGTAATATAGACATATTTCTTTCCTCCTGCATATATCGTACAGAAAAAAAGAATGCGCAGCTATCGATTAACCTTACATTCTCTTATTCGTACCTTACATTCATGTAAGGTATAATGATACTGACTTTTGTCCCTTTCCCCGGCTCCGATTCGATTTTTATATCATCGCCCATTTTCTCCAGAACATTCCGGCAGAGATAAAGGCCAAGACCGCTCGCTCTCTTATCGCCGCGTCCGTTATATCCGGTATAGCCCTTGTCGAAAATACGCGGTATATCTTCCTGCCGGATCCCGATACCGGTATCCTGCACGATGATCACCTCAGCCTCAGAAGTATTTTCCGCATATATGGAAACGCTGCCTTCCTTCGTATATTTCAGAGCATTGGAAATGATCTGTCCGAGCACGAACGACAGCCACTTTTCATCGGTAAGAACTTTCTGTTCACACGGCTCATAATTCAGAGATATTTTTCTGCTGATGAATATAACTGCAAATTTCTTTACAGTCTCTTTAATGATTTTGTCAAGATCATGCTCACTGAATATAAAGTCTGTCTGCTCACTCGACAGCCTGAGATACTGCATTACCATATCGACATATTGTTCGATTTTGAACAATTCTGCCCGCAGCGCCGTTTGCTCCGGGATATTGCTGTTTTCTATCATGAGATACATCGCGGAAAGCGGTGTCTTGATCTGATGCACCCACATCGTGTAATAGTCTGTCATATCCGCCCGGCCGCTGTCGGCATCCTTTCTGATGCGCGAGATCATCTCCAGCGCTTCCCCGAGCATTTTCTGATACTCTTCCTCTACTGCGCCGCAAGCCTGCGGAAAACTCACCGGTTCCACCTGCATCTTATTTTCTATTTCCTGCAGAGCTTTGAGTTTTTCACTGTATCTGAAATAGCCGATTATCATGAAAATGACAAATAAAACGGTGCAGACCACTGCCGGATATATACATTCCGCCGGCTCCGCGCCTCCCAGTATGATCGTGCATGTGAACAGGGCCAGCATAACAGCAAACAATATGACCGCACGGGCTCTGCTTTTCAGATAATCTCCCACACTGATTTTCATTCCACTATATAACCGATGCCTTTCTTAGTCTGTATAAAATCATCCAGGCCGCCGCTTCCCAGTTTCTTCCTCAGTCTGGCAATGTTCACATTCAATGTATTCTCATCCACGAAACTGTCCGTATCCCACAGCTTCATCATCAGCGCATCTCGGCTGACGACTTTTCCTTTATTCTCCATCAGCACCCGCAGGATCCTGAATTCATTTTTTGTGAGTTCGATCCTGTCACCGCCGATGTACAGATTCGTGTCTCCGAGGTCAAGCGCCGCGCCGCGGTGTTCCAGCCGTTCCCGCATATCTGCCGCGCCGTAGCCGTATGACCTCCTGAGCAATGCGCGGATCTTTGCAGTCATGACTGCCAGATCAAACGGCTTCGCAATAAAATCATCACCGCCCATGTTGACTGCCATGACAATGTTCATCTTGTCCGATACTGACGAAATGAATATCACAGGCACTTCAGATATCTTTCTGATCTCCCCGCACCAGTGATAGCCGTCAAAGAAAGGAAGTGTGATATCCAGCAGAACGATCGCGGGACTGAATGATTCAAATTCAGCGGTCACATTCCGGAAATCCGTAACACACCTGATTTCATATCCCCATCCTTCGAGATACTTGCACATTTCTTCGGCTATCGTCCCATCGTCCTCAACGATCAATATCTTCTTCTGTTCAACCATCTTCCAACTCCGTATTTGCACTATCTATATCGATCAGTTCGCTTACCGGTATTTCAATATCGCCTATGAATATCACACCGCTGTCTGTCTTCATCACTTTTCCGGCAGCAGTCAGGTATTCGCCCCGGCAGTAATACCTCGCCGTGACTGTGTCGCCGTTCCTCACGCTCCTGACTTTCCTGTCGAGCTGTTGTGCGGCTTCTTCCGACAGTTCGATCTTCGCGGACATGCCCATCTCTCTTTCTCTGGCCTCGAGCGCAGCCGTGAGCCCGGTCACTGCCGCGAACGGCATGAATTGTTTGGCCCGTTCCGCAGCCGGCATCTTACTTCTTCCGCCCACTTTTGTGACCTCCTATCTGCTCATTGCGCGCTCTCGCAGTCGCCCCTTCTTTCAGATCCATACCCTTGAACATAGCGTTCTTTCCATATTTCTTTTTTATCGACAGGACCGCTTCCTGTACATTATGCTCCTTTTCGTCCGGCTTGTCGAAAAACGAAATCTGCCGCAGACCGGTATCTTTCGTCACTCTGTTGCAGCATATACTCACACGCCTTATTTTGCTGTCATGCTGTACTATTTTATCATACAGAGCCACGGCTGCGGGAACAATTGTTTCTGCGGAATTAGTATCGTTGTCGAACGCCGCTGTTCCGTTCACAGGATCATTTTTGAGCTTATTCGAATATCCGATTCTGATGGTAACAGAGCCGGCAACAAGCTTTTTATCTACGAGGTCGAGACACAGCGAATCCACCATTTCACGGATTATAAGCCTGCCTTCCTCAAAATCATAATCACGCATCAGCACCTGCCCGCTGGTCAGGCAGTTCGTCTTCGGGCGATACGCTTTGATATCCGCTATCGTAACCGGTTCCCTGCCTCGGGCATGATCTATCAGCAGCTCGGCATCGATCCCGAAAATATCATACATAAGATTCTCATCAGCGTGAGCAAGCTGCCGCATCGTAAAAATATTGCAGTTTTCCAGTCTCTTCGCGGTCCCGGGTCCAATGCGCCAGAAATCCGTCAGCGGTCTGTGATCCCACAGCGTTTTCCTGTACAGCTCCTCGTCGAGGAACCCGATAAAGTCAGGTGCGTGCTTAGCCGTTATATCGAGTGCGATCTTCGTAAGATAAAGATTCGTTCCAATCCCGCACGACGCACGGATGCCGGTCTCCCCGTATACTTTCCCGATCAGCATCTCAGCCATTGCCTTCGGACTCTTTCCGTAAGCCGTCAGATACGGCGTAACGTCAATAAACGCCTCATCAATGGAATAAACGTGTATATCATCTTTTGATATGTATCTGAGATATATGCCGTAGATCTCAGCCGCATAATCGATATATTTCTGCATCCTCGGCTCGGCCATTATATATTCGATATTTTTCGGGATCTCAAAGACCCTGCACCTGTTCCTCACGCCCAGAGCCTTCATTGACGGCGATACTGCGAGACAGATAGTCTTGTCTGAACGTTCCGGATCCGCGACGACAAGATTTGTCGTCATGGGATCCAGACCTCTTTCCACACATTCCACAGAAGCATAAAAAGACTTCAGATCTATGCAAAGATATGTTTTCATGCTTCACCTCCGCGTCCCGCTGCAACGAACATGCGTTCATTATAACATAGCCGCGGACATGATTCAATTTATGGAAGTTCAATTTATGGATCTACTGCCATCCTTCATATTCGATCGCTCCGTGATAGTACAGGAACGACGCAACTGCCTTTTTATCCTTTTCCTCAAACGTGTTGGCGATCCAGTGGACCTTCATTCTGCCGCCGCAGGCATAATACGTTCTGCCGTCGATCCTCTTTATCAAAGGGACACGCATATACACAGTGCTGCCGATCCCGGCGGTATGATCTTCCGTCCTGACGATCCGGCGTGTTCCGCTGCCGTCCCTGCTGCTGTAATAATATATATCAAAGACATTGCCTTTAACAGAATTGTCATACATGAAATCTCCGTCCACGCTGACAGCAGCGAGATCATCCGTAGGCAGCAGCGGCATTTTTTCGCGCGACCATGTCATTGTCTCTGTAAGATATGTGGTCCCGCCCCTGCTGTAATACGATGAAGGTGCATAACTCAGTGTATACGTGACGCCGTCCCTGCATGCAGAAGTGCGGTGCGTACCGCTTCCGTCCATGTGCATCGTCATATGCGAACTCACTTTGTCGGTCGCTGCGCCTTCTGTCAGCGGATCGCGGAAATACACCGCAGTCACCGCCGCTGCAGTCAGCAGCAGACAAAGCAATATCACCAGGATCATATTCGCCGCCTTTTTCAGCGGCGCCCGCGGACACCCCTCCGGCGTATTATATGAAGAACTTCCGAATCCGAGTATCATCATGAATACCGGCTCCAGCACGATCAGGCCCAGGGTGTATCCGCCTCCGTGTCCTAACGCATGCGATAGTTTCGATTTCTGTATGACACCGATCACGAACACCGCGATGAACAGCACGATCACAAAAAACTGTGCGCTGTAAGGTTCCCAGAAGTCGAGGATGACCGCCGCCGACAGCATCAGCATTTCCGCAAAGAAAAACTTCACTTTCCAGACCAGCTTAAAGACAATATAGCTGTTGTAGAAAGGTATGACACCCTTCCAGCCTTTATCGCCCGCCTTGACGAAAATCTTCCACAGGCCGGCCGCGATCATTACTGCAGCAATGACCTCTGTGATCCATCCCCAGCGGCCAAAATAAATTCCGTTTGTACTTATTGTGAACATGCCGCCACACTTTCTGCGAATTTCATATTTCTCATTTTCATCCTTCTTCCCGGTTTATGATATTACATATACCGCGTTATCATCCAGTATTTTCAGAAGCTCTGCCCGGTCTGCTCTGATAACTATCCCGTACACCTTCAGGCCATTTTTGTTTATATATCTGACCGCTGCCCCGGAATCGACGCCGGTATCATCCGCATCCATCATTTTGCTGAACTTATCCTGATCTTTCATATATTTCAGGAGACTGATGAAGTGTTCCTGCGCATGTGCCCGGTATTCCTTGTCGATCTTGTCACTGTTACCGCCGGAGAGATCTTTGACCGATTTGTATCCCAGCAGATACGGATATCCGCTGATTGCTTTCTGCTCGTCATAACTGCCGATGTCGCCGCGCATTCCAATGATCTTCTGTTCATCATTGCCGGTGACGATCCCGCACCACCAGCTGCCGAGATCCCATTTATCCGCCAGCCGGCAGGCGCTCCTGTAACTGACCACCTTGTTCAAAGTAATATACGCCGTATGATCCCCGTCAGGCAGGCCTTTGATATACGCCTTCGACTCCGCGCGCGTACCGACCATATTTTCGGCATTCTTCGTTTTCATCAGAGACGTCAGCGTCCTGCTGATATTCAGCGGCTGCGCTGTCCATTCAAAAGCATTTCCTGCAGGCTTTTTCAGGTATGACTTATCGTAGAAGGTGATTTTATTACGCGAGATTTTTCCGCTCACCGTCGGCTGTTCATCATATGTCGGATATGCGGTCTGTGATAAAACAAAATCATAATTTCCATAACCGTCAGACTCTGTATACGCGCTGTCCATATATTTGAGCGGCACGTATAGCTCGCTGTAGACACGCATGTCCAGGGACAGTTTATTCATGTCAGTCCCGCTGCTCTGACCTTCATAGGCCGAGGACGAAGGATCATAATAGAAAGCATCGACTGCCTGCGGCAGTACAAAAGCAACAAACAGTCCTATAGCCAGGATGCAGATCCCGACGATAATACCCATTTTGATAAACGCTTTCCGGATATTTTTGTGTATCATGCCGGCAAAAGCCTCACTGTCCGCACCCTCATCCGGCAGACTCCGCTCCTGCGGAATTTCTCCGTCATTCCCGCAGCTTTCCTGCGAGATCCCGGCTTCGTCAAACAGATATTCTCCTATAGCATCCTGCTTCTCGATTTCCTGTGCGACTTCATTCTGCTGCTTATCATCCAGTTTTCCGTCTTTGTACAGCTTAAGTAATTCACGATATGTCATTATATCCCGCCTCCTCTAACAATTTCCTGAGTTTCTGCTTTCCGCGATACGCAAGCACTCTAACGTTTGATGCTGTCAGCCCGAGGATCCGCGCAATTTCATTCTGCCCCAGGCCGCCGAAATACTGAAGTATAAGCACTTCGCGATTTCTGACATCGATACCTGACAGCGCCTGAAACAGGGCCCGGTTTCTCTCATTTTCCAGAAGCTGCGCCAGCGGTCCGCCTGTGCTCCCGCCGATCGCTCTGAAAACGCTGTCCGCATCATAGTCATCAGACTGCAGTGTCTCCCTTGACGATTTCCGCATATGACTGATGCAGAGATTCCTCGCTGTCATATACAGCCACGCACGCATATTGGTATGGTTTTTGGGAAGTGACAATATCGCCTTTAAAAATGTCTCCTGCATCAGATCTTCCGCCAGTGAAAAATCATGACAAAGTCCGGCAAGATACAGCAGAAGTTCCCTGCTGTAAGCATCATACAGCTCGACCAGCAGTTTCCGTTCCATCTTGTCACCTCCCTTTCACAATGATCTTCACTTATATAACGCACGAACAAGAGAAATGTTACAGGATAATTACTTTTATTTTGCAGATCAGTCCCATCCGAGTCCGGCAATGCTCGATTCTGTTTCGATAAGCTGCTGGATCGTCTTCGGGGACGAGATATATTCCCTGTTGTATTTTTTGTACACATCACGCATATACTGTGTTTGCGGCTGGTCCGCGCTGGCAGAGTGTTCATCTATCTCTGTAATATTCTTATCCGCGGACATCAGCAGCGCAGCATAAAACCCTTCGCGTCTGTTGCCCTTGTCGGATCCTTTTTTTACATCCCTGTTGACAATCGTCTTATTGCCGTCCGACCTCTTGATGACAAAACTCTTTATCTCTGAACCCTGCATATCATTTTTCACGTATGCATATGTTCCCTCCTGCTGTATTTCACTGTATATCTGATCAGCAAGAGGCGACGCCTTGTACGAAAATCCCGGCCGTGTCACAAACGAATGCGCGGCGATCAGAAACAAAACAACGAGCACGACTGCCGAACACGTAATGATCTTCTTTTTCCTGCTGAAAGGCACCGCTTCATTCTGACCCCCGAAATACTGCGACTTGTCCCAGCCGAGCACAATAATAAATATCGACGGAAGCAGGACCAGCCCCGCAATGAAGGCCTTGCTTTTTCCGAATGAACGTCCAAGCTTTATATGCATTATGATCCCGATGAATATGCAGAGCAGCAGCAGACACAATACCCCCAGAAGGAACATTATCATTGTCTGATTATCACTTGCCTCTTCCACACCGGCCAGCAGCACGATCTCCGCTGCCGCCGCACTTACCAGTCCCAGGAAGAACATAGATGTCCGCCATGATATCCTGTACAATAAATATCCGTTGTATGCCGGGATCACGGCCTTCCACGGCTTTTCTCCTGTCTTGCGCAAGATCCCCCAGAGCCCGATGATTTCAAGCACCGCGGTTATATAACCTATGATATCAATAATATGGACCGCATGGTTCAATGCGTCAGTATTCAAGTATGTAAACAATTTATTTTCCCCCGTTCCTAACCTCTGTATGACAGACAGTCATAGACATTCAGCACATCCGCGTCCTGCTTCAGTCCTTCTGTATTCGTTCCGTATTTCATCATATCGGTTTTACAGACCTCCAGCGCACGCGACAATGTCCGATAGTCTTGACTTCTGCAGTATGTATTTATGACGTTGTGCTGAAATGTCGTCCATTCCTTTTCGGTATGATTTTTTACAAACGATCTGTAAACATTATCATCCGTGTAAATCACATAATCGAGCGCTGTATTCTTTAGGTATTCTTTTTCAAATGAAGACCCGGCGCATTTGTACGCCTTCACATATTCGCCGTAGTTATCGGCAGTTTTCATATCTTTCAACTCGTCGTTCATGCGCTTCTTCAGCATTTTTTCCGAGACCGTGAGATGATGTTCCGCGGCATATTGCAGTAATGCTTCCTGACGTATTATCGAGTCGGAAGTCTGCTTCCGCGCCTCTGATTCCGATGCGCCGGCAAGTTCATACTCTTTGACGGCTTTATAATATCTTGGATAGATGTTGTCCGCTCCGAGTTTTTCACTCATTTTTCCGGTGCCCACATCAAGCTTGACGTCTTTAATGAGCCGGCTGTCATTTTCCGCATAAAAATCTCCGCCGATTTTGCTGCTGACAGTTTTCTCCGATAATGCACCCGGCGATATTGCTGCAGCAATATCCGCGATCCCTGTCTGACCGGCCGGCGCACAGCATGACGGCGGCAGAAGCGCCGAATACGCCATGAACATACAGACGGATACCACAACGATAAAAATCACTGTGCCGATTTTTTTCATATTCTCATCTTCTTTCCTTATTCATAACACACGTTTTCATTATCTTTTTGGCAAGGCAAAAAAACAACGCGGGAATATCGATTCATACCCTGCGTCCATATTTAAATAGATATTAAACGATAAATCCTCTCGTTTACAGTTTACCACTTACACGAAAATACTTAAATTACATTATAGTCATAGTTCCGCTGTTTCGCTGATGTCTGTAAAGTTTTCGGTCCTTATGTAATATATATTTGACATTTAGACATTAATATGCTACATTTGATTCAAGCAAAAGTACAAACACCTTTACCATTAAAGGAGGTCAGCATCATGTCCGAAACATTATATTACGGTATTACGTTTATTATTGTATTTGCATTTGTCTTTATATTGCTGTTATTGATAAAACATACCAGAGCCAAAACTTCTGCCGATTATGATGAACGTCAGGAACTGATCAGAGGGAAAGCATACAAATGTGCTTTCATGTTCTGTCTGGTATTTTCTCTTGTGTCCGGATTGATTTTAGAGTTCAGCGGGACATCATTTGTAAGCCCCGGGGCAGCGCTTTTGATCACAGCCTTTCTCGGAGTAATGATCTTCGCCGACTGCTGTATTGTCAAAGATGCTTTTTATTCACTCAGTCAAAGCAGAAGATGGTACGTCATTCTCTGCATCATCATAATAATATCCACAGGTATTTCGACAATAGATACCATACACTCCGGCGGCTTTACCGGCGGACTTACATTTTATAACACATCATCGCCTCTTTGTATGATTCTTTTTTTAAACATACTAATAGTTATGGCCGTCAAAACCGTTTTATCCCGCAGGGAGGATGCTAATGAAGAATCTTAAAATGAAATCTGCACGTGCAGAAAAAGATCTCTCCCAGCAGCAGCTCGCCGATATCTGCGGAGTGTCACGCCAGACCATAAATGCAATCGAAAAAGGAGACTACAATCCGACCATTGCACTCTGCATTAAAATATGCAGGGCACTGGACAGAACACTGGATGATTTATTCTGGTGAACAGATATTTCAATGACCGTTATTATTCTGTGCTATACTGTCGCTCAGTTTATTATACAGTGCCGCGGCATCTATTGGTTTTGCGATATGTCCGTTCATTCCGGCATCTAAGCACTTTTTCACATCATCTGCGAAAGCATCTGCTGTCATGGCTATGATCGGTATGAGTTCTGCATCCGGACGATTCATTTTACGGATCGTTTCAGCTGCCTTGTATCCATCCATAACAGGCATACGAATATCCATCAAAATCGCATCATAAAAATACAATGAGGATTCTCTGAATGCTACGACCCCTTTTTCCCCGTCTTCCACCGTTGTAACTATCATGTCTTTATCTTCCAGAAGCGCTTTTCCGATTTCCTGATTCAGAGGATGATCTTCGCAGAGAAGAACATGTTTCCCCGAAAGAATAGAATGATCGGTATTATGTTCTGTGTTTTCCAGAACCGACTGTTCGGCAATTTCATCTGCAGGAATCACTCTGAAAGGTATGTCGATAATAAATGTTGTGCCTTGTCCCAGTTTGCTTTTTACGCTTATCGTCCCAAACATTAAATCAACAAGCCTTTTTGTAATGGCCATTCCCAGCCCGGTTCCTCTGTTGTCCGAATTATCATCACGGTTTTCCTGGACAAACGGATCGAATATAGCTTTCTGGAACTCATCACTCATTCCTATCCCGGTATCGCTTATCTCTATATGCATAAGCATACCGCCGTCGAGCATCATCTTACCGTTTGCCGTATATCTGATAGTGCCGCCTTCCGGTGTGAACTTCACGGCATTGCTTAGAATATTGAAGACGATCTGATTGATGCGCAGCTTATCCTGCAATGGAATATATTCATCAGGAAGATTCACCGCCAATTCGATTTTCTGCCCCTTTTCATGGATCAGAGGTGTAACTACTGCATCTATATAAGATATAAATTCAGAAGACGCATAGGGTTCTAAATGAAGATCTATCTTTCCGCTTTCCGCTTTGGACATATCGAGAATATCATTTATCAAACCAAGCAGGAACTTCGAAGATGTATCTATTTTACGCAGGCAGTCGTCTATTCTGTCAAAATCGCGCTCCTTCTGCGCAAGATAGGTCATGCCAATTATACCATTGAGCGGCGTACGTATATCATGACTCATCCTTGACAGAAAATCTGATTTGGCTGCATTTGCCGTTTCCGCGCTGTGTAGAGCTTCCTGAAGCCTGATCATCTGTTCCTGTTCCTGCCTGTATGTCCTTGTGATATCGGACTGGATAACCAGAATTTCGTTTTCCGACCTGTTCAGATACGAATAACGCAGCTGCTTGCGCAGCTCCTCTTCATTTCCATTTTGGCTGTACGCAAAAGAATAATCAGCAGCCTTCTTCAGTTCTGCGGTGATATGAGATATTTCTGTAAGTTTTTTAAATAATTCTCCGTCCTGTTCCGCAACAAACATTTTTATATCATATGCGATGCAGAGATCATAATCAACTCTTTTGCCGACAGGGAGCCCTTCAATAAACATGTTAACGTTAGTAAACTCAAATGTATGTCTGTCAAGATCGATCAGGCCGATATAGTCGATGATTTCATTTGTCAGGCGCTGGTCGATTTCATCCCTCTTTTTCTGCCCGGTGATGTCCTGCATAAAAGCAATAGCTTCTACATCACCGGTCATCGGATTCTGCACCATATTGACTATGGCCCTTCCCCATACAACATTCCTTTCAGATGCTGTAAAATGTATTTCCTCAGAGAACTGCGTATTGCCTCTCTGATATTCTTTCAGCAGATTGTCACGTGTGAAAACCTTCGCAAACATTTCTTTTGTTTCACCGGGTTCGATCAGCTCCGCCACCGACCGGATAAATCCGCTGACAGTCCCTGATTTCTGAAGGACAAGGTATTCCGGACGGGAGCTCTGTCCGTCGCCGCACCTGTCCTTAGTGATGTTCAGGCGGAAAGATCCCAGAGTATACGGATTTGCCTCCATCATCTGTTTATAGAAAATCTTGTATTTTTCTTCTTCCTGTTTTCGCGCAGTCACATTGACCCCTATTCCGGTAGCGCTCACAGGCTTACCGTCTTTGTCAAAAATCGTTGTGTAAGCAATATGCTCACAGCGCGATTCCTGCCCCGGCTGTATTTTATACCAGACTTCACAGGACGCTTTCGGTGCTCCGTTTTCAACAGCCTTATACATATCCAGAAACTCTTTAACATACCGTTCGTCTATATACGGCACCAGTGCATCCGGCGCATTATCGGTGATTTTCGGCAATCCGAATTTACGGTAATCATATTCCGTAAATTCATTCTCCGCCATTATTATGCGGCGGCTTTTTATATCATATTCCCATACAACGATATTAGCTGCCTCCACTGCAGCCTCATACATTTTTCTTGTTTTCCCACGTTCGAGCTCTGCTGTCTTTTCATCGGTAATATCGGCCAGACAGGAAAAAAGCAGAATTTCATTGCCAAAGGAAACGGATCTGGCATTCATTCGGTACCAGCACGGTTCATCTCCGCTGTTTAAGTAATATGGAAAATCATTGTGCACAGACGTGCCGGGCACAAGAAGCTCATGCATCTTCGACTGCACTTCTGTTCTGTAAGGCTCCTTGATGCGCTCCATGGCAATCTGCTCTGCAGAATCGGTCTCATCTTCAGATATGCCATAAAGATCACAGAGAAGCGGATTAGTAAGCTTGGAAACCGGCTTTCCGTCCCTTACTCTGATCATACTGACACCCACAGGAATATTGTTGATCACGGCTTCCAGTTCCTCAGTATGTTTACGGATCTTTTGTTCGTTTTGTTCTCTGACTATTGCATTCCCGACAGAATAAGCAAATGACAAAAGCAGATCCGGTGAATAGAAAAGTTTTTCTTCAGGAGGATTATCCGCGCCGATAAATCCGATCAGTTCTCCGTTTATGATTATCGGAGCTTCTATATACGAGTATATATCCTGCTGAGCCATAATACTGTATTCATAAGGATCAGAATCCCGGATGTCGTCAATATTCTTCTGTACAAATACTTCCTGGCGTTCAAATGCAGCCATCCAGCGGTCGATATAATGAATATCCCCCTGCTGAAGAAAGTCTATCTGCGGAATTATTCCTTCACGGCAGCATTCGAAGGTATTGCTGAGAGTTTGCCCGCCCTCATCGATCATGAAAATATAAGTGCGGTCTGCCTGATAATACTGCTGCATATTCCTCAGCGCCGCATTCATACGTACATTGAGGTCGCCCTGTTCATTGAGTATCTGTGTCGCTTCCAGCTGCAGCCGATGCATATTTACCATTTCTCTAAGCTGGTTCTGTCCTCTGACCAGATCGGTAATGTCAGTAATATACTGAATAAAAGCACTGCGGCCGCACCAGTTGATGTATTTGCCGTTCAAATGCTCCCAGGTGCCCTTGTGCTCATTGAACCGGTCATAGCTGATCATTTCACCGTGATTAACTGTTTTCATTATACAGTCTTCGCACGGCGATGATTTACCCTTGATATATGAATAACAGGCAAGGCCCAGAGGATGCGTATCTACATTGCCGCCATATTCTATTGCGGCTTTATTAGCATATAATATCTCATAGGTTTTACAATCACAGACATATGCCATGGTTTGCGAATTATCCACGACATCTTTATATAAATCCACTTCGGTCAGATCTGTCCCATATGTGACAAAAAGCACCGGATCTCCGTCGAGTTCCCCGCAGTAACACGCATTGCCGTGGACCCAGATGAATCCCTGCTGCGGATGAATAACGCGCCAGTAATGATTCATCGGCCTGCGGGTGCGTATGCAATCTTCAATTTTTCTCATCAGATCGGGAAGATCTTCAGGAATAACCGTATCAGCCGCATTGTTCCCGGTCACCCGTTCAAATTCCTCGGCGTCCATTCCTGCGACATCATGCAGAGATTCTGACATATACAGTTTAATAATGCGTCTGCCGCTTATTTGATAAATCGCTTTATTACCCGGAGTTGCTTCTGCCAGATAATCTATTTTTTCTTTCGTTAACTCCATACTACCACTCTTTCAGAATCTGCGGTTAATGAAATACTCAATTAAAATAATATCTTAACATTATAATAACAGCATCCTGCGATTAAAACAATTGAGATGCACTTTTATATCGCTGTTTCCTTATTTTTTACAGTCTCCATTACCTGCTGTATTCCTTCAGGCGGTACTTTCAGCTGCCAATGTCCGTCGGCGGAATTCAAAAGATGCTGAATCTCTTGTCTGACAGAAATTCAGCACCTTACCGTTATTATTCAATCATTAAAATTTGAACAGACCTCCCAGTGCATTGCCGATACCGTCACTCACTTCACCGACAGGATTGTTTACCGCCCCTTTCTGAGATCCCGAACTCGAATGAGCAGCTTTCACGATCTCACCTGCCATTCTGTTGAACGGCAGGGACTGAAGCCAGACATCTCCCGGACCCGCAAGCGTCGCCAGAAATAATCCCTCTCCTCCAAACAGTCCGTTCTTGATGCTGTTTTGCATAGTGATGTCATACTGCACACTTTCGTCCATGGCAACAAGGCACCCGGTATCGAGCTTTATCATCTCACCCGCAGCCAGTGTTTTTTTGATAATAGTACCGCCGGCATTGAGGAAAACCATTCCGTCACCTGTCAGTTTCTGCATTATGAACCCTTCGCCGCCGAACAGGCCTGCACCGAGTTTTTTCTGCAGATAAATATCTATATTCACACCCTTTGCGGCACAGAGGAACGCCGTTTTCTGGCAGATAAGCGTCCCGTTGAATTCCTCAAGGTCAACAGGGATTATCTTACCGGGATACGCAGACGCGAACGCCGCCCTGGCCTTTTTTGACGGATCTCCGTTGCTGAACACGGTCATAAACAGCCCTTCACCTACCACAGCTCTTTTCCCGGCTGCAAACAATTTTTCACCGAAACTTTTTTTAGCTGCGTCCTTGCTGCTCCCGTCTCCGAATATCGTTTCCATTTCAATGCAGGAATCCATATAATTCATGGCTCCCGCTTCAGCAAGTATACTTTCACCCGGATCGAGTTCAATTTCCACAAATTGAAGATCATCTCCGAATATCTCATAATCAATTACATCTGCAGGCATAATGTTACCTCCTTAATGAAGTCCCTCGTATGTGACTCCGATCCCTCCTGTTATGACGATGCTCTGCACGAGTATTTCGTTGGCCGCCGGCAATGAACCATACACCCGGACACCGCTGCCTGTCACCGCGGCATCTGCAAAACAGCCCGAATAATTTGTGATGCCTGATCCGTAGATCGTCATGTCTCCGGCAAGCTTCCGGCAATGGCCGAATGTGCTGGTGAGATTAGTTACACCGGCCGGTATGTCAGGCGGTTTCTCCAGTGATGTGCACAGGAAAAATGCGCCGGTCATATCCTGGACACCGGCAGGTATCACCGGTGCGGCAGTCAAGGCGCTGCATCCGGAGAAGGTGCTCATCATACTGATTGCACCTGACGGGATCACCGGGGCATCTTTCAGGCTGGTGCATCCCCAGAATGTCTTCCATAAGACAGCAGTGCTGTCCGGCAGTTTGTTGACGCTGACCAGATTGATACAGTCTGCAAACCATCCGCGCATATCTGTAGTCTTCACCGTTGATTGTATGTCCACGGTTTTTATCTGACCGGCATATGCCGCATCATGCCACGGCGCAACAAAATGCGCCTCGTTGTCTATCATTAATGCGGTATTGCCGCTTCCGCTGATCTCCAGGACGCCGTCATCATACAATTTTGCGACCACCTTGTCTGTTGCCAGGCTCTCCGAATACACTACATTTACGGTATCCGCACCGATATTCCAGCTTGCGGCTACGCTCCGCTGCACAGGTGCAGCCACAGTAAGAAGAACAGGACTGCTTGTCACTGCAATTCCGCCGCTGTCCGTCACTTTGCACTTATAAGAATCGCCTGTGTTCGATACACTCAATGTATCAGTCGTGTATACTGCTGCCGCAGCGCCCGGAATAAGCGTATCGTTTTTGTACCACTGATATGTCAGCGGCTGCCTGCCTCCCGCTGTGACTGCAGTGAAGACAGCCTTCGCTCCCTGACTCAGGGCAGTGGTTCCGTTTATTGTCACAGATGTCAGCGGACCCGCATCAAGATAAAGAACTGCCGGATTCGAGGAGACTGTCCCATACATATTTGTAACCCGGCAGTAATATTTACAGCCGAAATCACCGGCTGATGCTGCAAAACTGTAAGTACTGTCCGTTGCTCCCGAAACAGCCTCTGCTCCCTTGTACCACTGAAAAGCAAACGGCCCGGCGCCGCCATTCGGGACAGCCGTAAACTTTACATTACTGCCTGCTGAAGCCGTGACATCTTTTACTGTAACACCTGACGGGATCCCAGGCAAAGTCCGGACTCTCTTGATTGCTGAACGCTCCCCGTATATTTTCACCTTGCCTTTCAGCCTGTAGGCCTTAACATAGTATCTGAAATCAGTAGAAGGTTTAAGCGGTCCCGAATCGCGATATGAAAGCTTACGCACACTTTTTATTGATTTATATTTGCTGCCGTATTTTTTATATATAGTATACCCATATGCATATTCAACTTTTTTCCATGTCAGAGAAACTGACGTGGCAGTTGATGTGACTTTCTTCCAGCTGACTTTCCCCGGACTCGACAACGATGCTGCTTCCGGAGTGTAAAACACCGAAAGCACTGCAAAAACCAGTAATGTTATGTACAATACCGCTCTTGTATATCCGGAACGGCCAGCCCTCGAAAAAACAATGTATTTCATAATATCACCTCCTCCGTTGTCATTGTTTCTTTATGGAAAATATAGCATTAAAAGAAAGCAGAACCAACAAACATTCTGCTTAAATAAGACGTTATTCTGCTGTAATAATTGATCACTTCAGTGCCATTTTCCGGTATTCAGACGGCGAAAAACCTGTTTTCTTTTTAAAAAGAGCTGCATAATATCCGTGATAATCCACACCGCACTCCGAAAAAGCCTCATCAACGGACAAATCCATATTTAACAGATTATCTTTGATTTTTTCTATTTTGATATTGATGTAATAACAATGGGGTGTGAGACCTGTATATGCTTTGAAAATATGCGAGAAATGGCTGACGCTTAAGCAGGCCTCGCCTGCTACAGCATCAATATCAAATTTATCAAGCCAGTGTGTTTCAATATAAACCTTTGCCATGTCGATCTCTTTACGGTGAGTCAGTTTTCTTTTTATGTACAAGAAGTTGGCCACATATAATAAATTCCCGTTTTTACAGATAGGCACTGTTGAAATATCAGCGATAAGAGAATTAATACCGCATCCGCTGATATTATTCGCCGACTTGACAATATGTATCGGGATCACCACATCCTGCGACTGCGTAGTCTCACCGGAAAAAGCCCGCAAAATCTTTTCGTAGAACGGCGCCGCCTTTGCAGTTGGATCGTTAAGAATATTATACTTTTCGAGCAATTCATCAGGATCATCGATACTGAACACTTCAATAAATGCCGGATTCGCCATGATCAGATTACCGTCGGGCGCATACAGCTGGGCAGGATTCGGCAGCCCTTTCAATAATTCGATAATAAGTTCGCTTTTGAATGTGTCATCCATACAATCAGAGAAAAACACATCCATACCTGACACTTGCGCATCTTCTTTTTTTGTCATATCCGCACTCTCAATTACCGCATACAATTGTTTGCCTGTATCTTATGCATCAATTATCCTATTTACAATACATATTGTCAATTAAATATAATACGGCCTCTGATCATGCGCCTGAACGTAAGTCTTATTTTCACAGAATGAATTTTACCACAGACATTATACATCCTGTCCGTATTTGAGAATTGAGTCATAAAGAATCAGACAGCCCGTTTCCGAACTGCCTGAAACATATTTATGAAATTTTACGGAACATACATTTCCCGGCGCATGTTTTATATGCTGCTCTGCCGATCTTTGTGATCTTCTTTCTTTCCCGGCCACAGGCAGACGCCTACCTCCAGAGGCCTTTCACATTCCAGATGGAAATCTGCATGTACGCAGTACCAGCACTCCGATATTCCTTCTGCTGCGTCCTTTCTTGGTGAAAATGCCGGGCAGGTCTGCCTTGGCCATACATTTCCTTCCGCGTTAGGCGCTGATAGTTCTCTATCCTCCCGCCGCCTTCTGCGTATCTGCATTGCATTCACTCCTTTGCTTATTCTGTAATAACGCATTTTGAATTTATATGTCTTACCTTTGACTTTATAAAGACTCGTATATGTGTTTTGACTGTTGCTGCCTGTCCACTGAATTTTATATTTTCCACCCGCTGCTGCGTTATTTGCGATCTGATATCCCCTCGCTCCCTTCACTGACCGCCAGTGCACTTTGATACTGTTGCCCGATCTTGATAACACGAAAGACACCGGTATCTTTTTAAATACTGCTTTATATATGCATGCTTTCTTTATATTCCTTATTTTCAATGTACTGCTCGTGCTGACTTTTGTGCCCTTCTCCGTCCATTTGACAAAATAGTAGCCCGCTTTTGCTTTTGCCCTGAGGATAACGCTGCCGCCATATGAGACGGTCTTGGCACCGGTGACCGTTCCTCCTTTCACTGAAGACGCTGCCACGCTTATCTTGTATGTAAGTTTTGTAAAAATCGCCGTTACGGTCACATCCTCATCAGGCATTATGAATGCAGTTCCATTTATGGCTTTGCCGTTGACAATGATATTTGACAACTGATAGCCTTCATCTGCTTTGGCTGTAACATTGACTGTGTCGCCTTTTTTCGCACTGGCAGCAGAAGTCAGGGAAATAGTCCCGCCGCTTGCCTGATCCAAGCTGATAGTCTTGTCCGGTTTTACAGGCGCCAATACCGCCGCACTCACCGTTACACTAATAGTCGTGGTCAAGTTCTTTCCATTTTGATCTATAGCAGAAGGAAGCGTGATTGCTCCGTTTACTGCAAATGTCTGCTCGGTAAGGACAGCCGGATCATAATAACCGCTGGCGAGAGTTGTCAGATCCCAGTCAACATCGGCTGTTGTAATGGCCGGATCTTCCGTGCTGATCGTGACTTTCTCCGGAAGTCCAAGCGCTTCTTTGGTCCTGGCTGTTCCGTTTGCCAGACCCGTGATGGCTGCCGGTGTCGTGATGCTGTTCAGTTTCGACTTGGACCACGTGGCATCAAATATCATATCAGTGTGACCGGATTGCCATAGCACCCGAATCCAATGGAGGATTGGCAATAAAATGCGGCGCCTTTTGTTCCCTGTGCCAGCAGCGAAGCCGATTCATTTTCCATTCCGACATGCACGTTTCCTCCTCCACTATCACACTGGATTCCCACCGTTCCGATCAGCTCACAGTCTCCGCTGAAATTGATATCCGCATAACCTTGTTTGTTTTCTATTGCGATCCCGTCTGATGCATTGATATGAACGTTCTCTAAAATAATTTGAGAATGCCCCGATCCGGTTGGACGGTGATCAAAAATGATGCGTTGTGTGGTAGCAGTCACTCCGTTTTTCATTTTCACTCTGCACCCGTCCCGCTGCACGGTGAGCACACCGCTTGCATAAGAGACCCCGTTCCCGGCGGTTACTGCTGCCCCTGTGCTGTTGTCAACGACATAGAAATCACCGTAGACCCCCGGCGCATCCTCAGCATAAACAACTGTTGGACATAAAACAAATATCATGCACATTACTAAATATACGCATAAAAATCGTTCCTTGATTTTTTTCATAATATCTTTCCCCCTATTCCAGTTTTTTCGTCAATAACAAGAATCCATATCCGATCTTCTTCTGTTGCCATCACCATAGCAAAAAAAGCAGAAAAATGACTTGTTTTACTTATTGTTGTTATTTTTCTACTTATTGTTGCGTTTTTATCAAGTCCGTGTGATCGCCCGCGACTGATTCTGAACCGAGCTATAGCAGTATCCTTACCTTGAAACTGCCGGGCTCTGTTTTGTACAAAAGTTCGCCCTGATATTTTTCGACAAAGGCCCTGATGCTCTTTGTGCCTACACCATGACCGTCTTCACCGGCTGCGGGATCCCCGTCAGCGTCGAGCACGACCTGGCCGCTGCAGGAATTGCTGACTTCAAGGATAAGTCTGCCCTTGTCAAGACACTGCATATGGATGTACTTCGGATCTCCCTCCGGCATTTTCATGCAGGCATTGACCGCATTTTCCAGAAGATTGGCTATGGCAAATGAAAGTTCCAGTTCATCTACCCTAAGGTCTGGCCCCATCTCGAAATGTATCTTCGTCTCGATCCCCTCACACTCGGCCTGCCCTGCGTAGTAGGCTGCCGACGCATTGATCAGAGGCTCATCACAGTAGATATACGTCCGGATCCTCTCATTCCTGCCTTGTTTTTGCAGCAAGTCCTTAGCCGCTTCGGTCTGCCCGGTATTCAAAAGCTCCAGAAGCATGTTATTAAAGTACCGCCTGTCATGGGATTCTCTCCTGCTCTGTTTCTCGCTTTCCTCCATTATGCTTATCCGCTGACCCATATTCCTTGTTGCCACAGCAAGTATCGCCTGCTCATTTTTCTCTTCCAGATAATGCTCCGTTATTTTCAGGTTCATATACAGCATATACAGAAACAGCCGGAAGATAGTTTCCTGGACCAGAACTACTGCCATATATCTCAAAGGCTGTGATCCAAAATAGGTCGTAAAAAATGCCACTGTCGTAGTACATGAAACAAAAGTCCCGATCGGGATCGCCAGCATCAGGATCCAATTGACCCGTACATGGTCTGCTATATACCGGAGGCTGCCCGCCAGATATTTGACTGCTAAAAAATATATGATAATGCTCACAATAAATTCCAGCACACACAAAAATTGATAGCTGAAACCGTAAATATGTTTAAATCCGTTACATGTAATGGAGATAGCCAGGATAACGTTGCCCTGGCATGAATGGAGAAAGGCCGTCTCCCAGATCCCGTCGGATGAAATATAGAACACAATAAGATCAGCTGCTATCATAACAAAAACGGCTGCCTTTTTATATTCACCATAGGACATCACGCTGATCAATAGATACGGCACGATAATCATATATGTCAGGAATATAGCTGTTCCCGTGACCGCACGAAAACGACTTCTGGCACCCAGGCCGAAGATCCGGAACAATATAGAAAAAACAGACGGAATCATGAACTTCAAAATTATGAAGACAATAGGCTCTGGTCCCGTCATCTGCACCCCTCCCTCATGAGATAATCCATATAAATGTCTCGGACTTCGCGATATGATCTGGCCGAAATCGGAACGCGGACGCCGCCTCTCAGAGTAAACGCATCCTTATCAAAGCGCTCAACATATCGCATGTTGATGAGAAAGCTGATATGCGGCTGCAGGAAATGGTCGTTTTCCAGCACTTCTGACATATAGTCTCTGAACTTGCCCGTTATAGTGCTGCTTTTAACACTCTCACCATTGACAAGTGAGAACCATACCACATGATTCATATACTCACAGCAAATAATATCCCGCAGCTTGATGACCTGTATCCCATGGCCTGTCCTGAGCGGGAAAACCAGTTCTCCACTTTCTCCAATTTTTTCCAGTGCCTTGCTCAAAGCCTCAAAAATCTGCTCTCTCCCGATCGGCTTCACCAGATAGTCAAGAGGATTGGCGCGATATGCCTTCAGAGCATACTGAGGCTCTGTCGTCGCGTATAATATCTGGGCTTCCCTGTCCTGTTTTCTTACCCGGCTCCCGAGCTCGATGCCGTCGATCAGCGGCATGACAATATCGAGGATATATACCTGAAACACCTCTTTTTCACAGGCATCAAGAAGCCGGTCCGGATGAGGGAACTCGCTGATACGAATGTCCTCGCCACTTTCCTTCATTTAGTCACGCACGAATTCTGCAAGAATTGCCAATTCGTCTTTATTATCATCACATATGGCAACTTTTATCATTTTTTACCTGTATTTTTATATTTTTTGTGCTCCATACTCTTTCTCTGTTCATATAAAAAGTGTTAACGCCTCCAAATGCATTGAAATAATACCGTAGTGAACTATACCATTATCGGCACATAATTCTCAGTCTATACATCCATACAATTTATAGCAAATCATTCTACATCTTTTCTATCAGACAAATCATCATACTAATATGTAAAATATTTTACCATATATATTCATCAGATTCCATTACAATCATAACTAACATCCGAATAAAATTCCGGACATACATGCATCGATCATGCGGCTGCACTCTTCACGCTTTTTGCTGAATTTCTCACATGCCTTCTTGCAGAGATGACGGTACCGGACTTTTTGCTTTTTCAAATGTTGCTTCGTCAATTATCGCCCGGCAGCAACCATCCCCCGAAAAAAATGCATCTATCAGGTTACATCCAAAGCGAAAAATTAATATCAAACATCATAGCAGCCTCTCGTGCGAATGATCATGAGAGGCTGCTGAATTTCTATTGAGTGATTTAATCCCCGGAAATTAAGATTTGACTCCGCGTGTTCTTCCCGGAGATGTCTGATGTTGCTCTCGCAGCAATGTCATATGCTGCATGGGCGACCCCTCTTTTTTTCTTTGAACCGCGATCACGGCCGTCGTCTGATCTGGACACCGATGGTGATACAAACGGTCACTTGTGCCGACACGGCAGATCGATCTTTTCAACAGATTTCAATGAAAAAACCACGTGCCTTTAACGAGCCTTATTTTACCGCAGGAACGTCAGGCGAACAGATCTGTGCTGAGATATTTGAGTCCGCTGTCATTGAGCGTAAGTGCAATCGTATTTCCTTTTTCACCAGTCCTGAGCAGCTTCAATGCCGCGGCCACATTCGCACCGGCGGAAATGCCTGCAAATGTACCCTCGAAACGTGCGAGATCCCGTGTCACTTTATATGCTTCATCATCCGTCACCTGCACGCAGCCGTCTATGTTGTTTCTGTTTATTTTCGGAAGATCCATGGCATAACCGCAGCCCTGGACTTTATGAGCTCCGTTTCCGATGACCTTTTTCCCTGCATATACTGCAGCAGTTTCAGGTTCGACGACATAACAGCGAATATCCGGGTCATGCTTTTTCAGAGCTTCTGCACAACCTTCAAAAGTCCCGCCGCTGCCGACGAAATCTATGAAGCAATCCACATTTCCACCGCTTTGTTCCCATATCTCCTCGCCGGTATGCAAAAGATGCGCTCTATATGAGGAGTCGAGTTTAAACTGATCCGCGCGAAAAGCATCCCGTTCTTTGATAAGCTCACGCGTCTTTTCTTCGACCGGTTCAAGATCTTTACCGGAAACCTGACCTTTGACAGAACCAGGACACTGCGGCACCAGTACGACTTCCGCGCCCAGCGCCCTCATCATGCGAGCCCTCTCCTGTGAATTTCCTTCACTCATCACTGCAATAAAAGGATAACCTTTTGCCCTGCATACAAGACTTAGTCCCGTCCCGGTGTTTCCGCTGGTAAGTTCTATTACGGTCTGCCCCGGTTTTAATTCTCCGCTTTCTTCGGCTTCCAGTATCATCTGAAGAGCAGGCCTGTCTTTTTTACTGTAGCCGGGATTTAGATATTCCAGCTTGGCATAGATATTGCCTTCAACGCCATAATGATCAGTTATCCTGTGTAGGTGAAGCAGCGGTGTATCTCCTATAGCTTCAAAGATGTTTTCCATAAGTTTCTTCATATTGCATACCCCCTTTTTCTTGCATTTTCAAAAAACAGAGTTATAATTACTTTATTGAACATATGTAATATATTCTGAACGATTTGTTAAACATAATGTACATTCGTTCTAAATAGTTGTCAATACTAATTTGGGAGAATTTTAAATGGATCTTGGAATGACGATAGCAGAAAATCTGAAAGCGCTGAGAGAAGAGCGCAATCTTTCTATAGGACAACTGTCAAAAATGTCCGGCGTAAGCAAGGCGATGCTTTCCGAACTCGAAAAAGGCGGGAGCAATCCAACGATAAACACTTTATGGAAAATCGCCAATGCTATGAATGTGCACTATACAAGACTGACAGAACAGAAAGAGAACGGAGCATTATTTGTCAAAAAAGAAGACAGTGTACTGCAAAGCTCAGAAGATGGAAAGTACCGGATAAGATGCTATTTCCCGAGCACTACGGGCCGGGATTTCGAACTTTTTCATGTTGAACTGGATGAAAACTCGTCGCACGAATCATCAGGACACCCCAATGGGAGCGAAGAATATATATACGTGATCAGCGGACAGCTGAATTTAAAAACAGCCGCCGGCAGTTACCTGCTGCATGCAGGAGACGCGTTATCTTTCGACCCGGCAGTCAGCCATACCTATATTAACGAAATCGAATTTCCGCTGAGCATGATGATAATCAACTACTACCCTGCATAGTTACAGAATTATGATAAGTAATATCAAAGGAGGATATACAGATGGACATGAGTAAATTCCAAAAAATCAGAATGGATCAGTTTCCGCTTGCAGAGAAATGTGTTTATTTAGACACTGCCACAACAGGTCTGTTTTCGCGCCGGGGCCGAGACGCTATGGTCGGTTTTATTGACGCAAGATTTGAAAATGGTATGGATATATATATGTTCAATAAGACCTGGGAATATGCCGACGCCCTGCGGAAGACAGCTGCGGAAGTCATCAATGCTGACAGTGATGAAATCTTTTTCGGCGATACAGGATCCGGCATGCTGAATGTCTTTTCAAGCGGCATCCCTCTTCAAGAACACGCAAATGTTGTCGTTTCCGGGCTGTCTTTCCCGTCAACTCCATATAACTGGATGAACCGCGTCGGTGAGGAGAACGTAAGGATAGCGGAGCCTGAAGACGGAGCGCTGCCGTGTGAGAAAATATTTGAATTGGTCGATGATAATACTGCGGTCATAGCCTTGTGCCTGGTGGAAAACACATCCGGATGGAGGCATGATATAAAAACAATCGGCGATTTCTGCAAAAGGGAAGGTGTCTACCTTGTCCTTGACATTACTCAATGCATAGGTGCAATGAATGTCGACGTTAAAAAAACACATGTCGATTTTCTCGTCGGCACAAGCTACAAATGGATCAGCGGGCCGTTCGGTGCGGCAGTCGGATATTGCTCAAGAAGGGTGCTTCATAAGATCCATCCAACATATGTCGGATGGACCGGGAATAAAGACCGTAATAATCACAGCCGCTACAAGCTGGCTCTCATGGACGCAGCATGCCGCTTCGAGACAGGGAGTCTGAACTGGATAGGACTGAAGGGAATCGAGCAGTCAATGAAATTGTATCTTGAACTCGGGAAGCAGGATGTGGAAGATTATATTCTGGGACTGACACAGTATCTATATGACCGCACGCATGAGCTCAATGCAGTGAAACTTGTTGGTCCTTTCCTGGAGAAAAACCGTTCTGGAATAGTATTCCTCACGTTCCCGGAAGAGTGGAAACTGAGTGACCGGGAAGTCCAGGAAGCAGGGATCCGGCTCCACGTCGCAACACCTTCCAGTATGCGGGTCTCTCTGCATTACTACAATAACCGCGAAGATGTAGACAAACTGATCGATTATCTCAAGTCGCTTGAGAAACACCCTCAGGGCTGAATTTGCCGGATCATATAAGCCTGACCGCATCCCTGTCGTTTCAGCTGACCAGTCGCAGCAGGAGTTCATCGACTGCATCGGTATATCTGCCTTGCAGGATCTTTTGTCCCTGCAGCATAGTAGAAATCAAGCATCCTTTTTACAGGACGCCGGTTATAATTCATGTAATATACGTTAAGAGCATCAGTCAAGGTCACCACTTCTAATGCTCCCATGTTTTTCAGTTCTTTAGCCATTTCCGTTTCAAGCTGTTCAAATAACTGCTGATCTATATCGCCCAAGCTTTCCGGAACCAATAAATAACGGGTATTGTTATATACGAAGCGTATCGATGCGTTTTTTACGAACCATTCTCGTGTAACATCAGTTGAAAGGGCCTTGGCTCTCCATTTTTCAACAAATTATTTTAGCTTCACAGGCATTTTCATGTTATCTCCGTTGTCACTGATTTCTGTTGTACTTGTATAACTCTTATACCTGCTCCAACGTATCCATTCATATCCGGTCGGAGAATCATCGCATTCAAATTGTTCATAATCATCGTATTCATCTCCCCGCTGTCCTAATGTCGATTAGACTATTTTGCCTCTTCTTTTCCCTCTATTGGATGTTGTAAAGAAAAAAGATTTATAATATAATTATATTAATTCTAAAGACGTAATGCTTTGATATCTGCCGGTATGTACAGCAGAAAGGCATGACATGAAAGAGAATCTGTATATAAAGCGTTTTATTTTTTTATTTTTAATTTCTGCTTTGATTATCTGTCTGTTTCCGCTGTCCGCACTGGCAACTGAAAATAACACCAGAGTAATTAAGGTCGGGGTTCTCAACAACTCAAGTTACGCTTATAAGGATGACAGCGGAGTGTGGCGCGGAAGTGACGTTGAGTGCATGATAAACGTCGCACAAAAAGCTGGATTCAAAGTGAAGTTTCTCGATTCCACGAACGATGTCGACCTTTTTAAACACCTTGATGACGGCACATATGACATACTTGCCGACATGGCCCAAGGCGCTGATTTTAAGGATAATTATCTTTTTACGGATGAGATGATCGGTATCGCATATTCCACCCTTGCTGTACGTGCTGATGACAGCAGATGGGATTACGGCAATGTAAACCAAATTAGCCGCATGAAGATTGGCGTAATCGGCCTTTATCAGACGAACACCGATTTCCGAGCATGGTGTACAGAACACGACTTATCTCCCAAAATCGTTGAATACAGCGATATTACAACAATGTCTGCTGCACTTAAAGCCGGTAAAATAGACGGTGAATTATATTTGGCCGAAGATGGCGCCAAGTATGTGAAAACATTCCGTACAATTCTGAAATTTCTTCCTGAGCCAATCTATTTTATGTTCCGTAAAAACGATGTAGCGCTCAAAAATAGTGTCGACAATGCCCTGTCACAGATCCTTTCAGGAAATTCGAATTATTTAGTGGATCTAAAAAACAAATACGAGACTCAGTTCAATGGCGGTATCCTGCCGCTTTCCTCCGTGGAAAATGATTATATCAAAAAGCATCCGACAGTCAGCGTTGCAGTTGTTTCGGATGATACCCCATATTATAAACGGAACTCTGACGGTACTGCCGGGGGGATCATTCCCGATTATTATGCTTTGCTAGCAAGCTGGTCGGGGCTTAAATTCCATTATGACGTCTATGATACTTATGATGATGCCATTGCGGCAGTGACAGGCGGAAAGTCGGATATATTAGGTGTCTTCAGCAACGGGCTCATCGCTGCTTCCAAAAGCGGTCTTTCTCTTACTGACAGTATATCAACCATAAACTGTATTCTTTTGGCAAGTCCTGGCACTAATACCTCCGACATCAAAAACCTGGCAATTCCGAATAAGATGATCGACTCACTCAAAATCAATATTGGCAGATTATTCCCCAATTCCAAAACAAAAGAATATAAAAGCGCGCGTGAAAGCTTCAATGCAGTAAAAAACAAGCAGGCGGATGCTGCGATTCTTGGTCTTCCCGGCGCAACGTGGCTTATCAACCAGACAAATTCAACCTCATACAGCATTATCCCGGTACCGGATCTCACATATGACATCTGCGTGGCTGTTAACTCGGATAATCAGACTCTATGTAACATTATGAATAAAAGCATAGCAGCGACCAAAGGCAGTTTTACCGGTATCACAACTAAAGATACTATTCCGGATAATAATCTGCAAACAGCAATCTCGCGGATCCCGCCAGTTTTGGTGATATTGGTCGTTCTGATTCTGTTATTGCTGGTGGTTGGGCTTATATGGGCGATGGTCTTGCTCAGGCGCAGGCAAAAGGAGCGTACTGCTGTACTTCAGACTAAGTATGAATCTGAGCAGCAACGTGTCAGGGCGGAAGCAGCAGAAAAAAGCGCAGAGGAGAAAAATGCATTTTTCTCCAACGTCAGCCACGATATGCGCACACCGCTCAATGCCATTTCCGGTTTTATCCGGATGGCAAAGGATAGTGATCTTCCTGTCGAAACAAGAAACGAGTATCTGGAAAAAGCTGAACAGGCAGGTGATCTTTTAATAGCTCTTGTGGATGATACTCTGACCATCTCAAAAGTAAACAGCGGCAAATTGAAGATACAACCCGAGCCTGTGAGATTTAGAGAATTGATTGACTCTATAATTGTTCCTATACAGGCTGCTGCAAAGAAAAAGGACATTACATTCACTGCAGATTATTCAAAGGTGCTTGACAGGACAATCATGGCGGACAAGCTCAGTATACAGAAAATCTTCCTCAACCTGTTGACAAATGCTGTTAAATATACGCCGGAGGGCGGCAATGTACATTTGGATATTTTCAACTCCCCCATTAATGGGAATTCTACTGATTCTGTCCTTGTTGTCAGTGATGACGGAATCGGCATGTCAGACGAGTTTCTTTCTCATATTTATGAGCCATTTGCACAGGAGAGGCAAACGGGTTATGAATCGGTCGGAACCGGCCTGGGACTTTACATTGTGAAACAGCTTGTCGACCTGATGGGCGGCACGATAAACGTAAAAAGTGAAAAGGGAAAAGGTACTGTATTCACCGTGCGGCTTCACTTTGAAGAAGTGAACGATGCTGTAACTCGAGAGACAGAAAGCAAGCCGCTTTCTAATGTCAATCTTTCAGGGAAAAAGGTTTTGCTGTGTGAAGATAATGCCCTGAACCGTGAAATAGCAATCGCTATAATTCGGGAAAATGGAATCATCGTGGTAACAGCTGAAAACGGAGAAATCGGTGTTCAGAAGTTTTCAGAAAGTGCGGCAGGCGAATATGATGCGGTTTTGATGGACATTCGAATGCCTGTTATGGATGGTTATGAAGCTACAAAACAGATAAGAGCCATGGAGCGTCCTGACGCTAAGACCATTCCAATCATAGCTTTGACAGCTGACGCCTTTGCGGATGATATACAAAAATGCCTGCAGGCAGGCATGAACGGACATATTGCCAAACCAATTGATCCGGAACTTCTGAATAATGAACTATCAAAAGCGTTGTCATCTCAATAATAGTACCATCCCGCGGTTCACTTCGTGCTCCGACCGTCCTGACCACCTGTATCTCTAGGTTCAGACTTCGCTATTTGTTCGTCTTCTCTAAACGACAACATGTTTCCGCAGTCGGCTGCACTCTGCTCATTCCTCTTACGTTTTGCTCATCATCATTCAGAATCCGAAATTCCATATTCTTTTTACTGTCCTGATTTATGTCACGAAGATCTGACGAAATATTAACTTCCATCATTTGAGCGTTATTGGTGTCAGTGTTTTATTGATACCGGACCACCTGACTTTGCCCCGCCTTGTCGCTGCCGATGCACTCCGTGTGAATACTTGCGCCGGCGTAAATGCAATCACTACAGCTATTGCGAGTACGAAAGCAATTATTCGCTTGGGAATTGCATGGGTCATTTCCCCTTATCCATTTTCCCCGGGGAGAGTCTTTACAAAACATTTAAAATCTGCTTTACATTACCCGTCATTAACGCGCCAGATATTCGCCGCAGGTCATTATTTCTGCAAACTGTCCGTCGATCGAAGCCATGAATACTTTCTCCGCCGTGTCGGCCGGGATCGTTTCGCCCTGCCATTCGAGTCCGTGGTCGGCACACGCATCCGATATCAGTATGACTTTATAGCCCAGATCATCGGCTGCGCGTACAGTTGTGTCCACGCACATATGAGTCATCATGCCGCATACTACGAGTCTGTATGCGCCGAGTTCCGAGAGCTTTTCCCTCAGTGCCGTCTCATGGAAACTGTTCGGATGATGTTTGACTAAAACCGTTTCCGTTTCCTGCGGCGCTATCTCGGTCCTGATTTCTGTCCCGTCAGTACCGGGTTCAAAGAAAGGCGCACCCGGTGCAGAAATATGCCTGATAAATATCACAGGCCTGCCGCTTTCACGAAAATATCCGAGCAATTTTTTTATCTGCACAAGAGCTGCACACGATCTGTTGAGCTCCCATCTTCCGCCCGGGAAATAATCGTTCTGCACATCTATTATCAGCAATGCTGTATTCATTTTTCATCACCTCTTCTGACGGTATTATATCATTTTCTGCAGCCTTTCAGCTATATAATGAAGAACTCTCTCATTACCGTAAAATCCGCTTTGTTATAATATGGGTACAGTTAAAAAAGAAAAGGGGTATCGGTTTGTTCAGAGAAATACGAAGAAATAAACAGCGCCTTTCCAACGATGAAGGAGACAGTTATTGCCTGCCTCCTCAATAGTTATGAGTTTTGCTTAAATAACTATCAGCGGACCTTCGCAATATACTTCATCAGCCGGTGTACTGTTGTCTTTGACTAGCATCTGTATATGTTGCCGTTATCTGATGTTGTAAGTCCAGTCAGTGAAAGCGTCGCACCGGTTATACCGGTTCCGTCAGACAAAGCCGTGAATGTCTTGCCTCCGTCAGTCGACTTCTGCCACTGATATGATGCCGGCTTTAGCTGTAAACGCAGCTGTTCCGCTTGATGCAGTCTGATCATCTGCCAGTTCATTTACTCACCGGTGTCTTCCGTAAGATAATCATGAAGTTGTTTCCAAGACTTTTTGCTGATATATCCGTTTGGGCAGCACTTTCCGCAAACTCAATTAAACTAAAAAAGGCTTCCCGCAGGTGAAGCATATTCTACCACCTACGAAAAAGCCTTATTTACCGGGCTTTCAGCTCTTCTTATTTATCATTTCTTGACATCAATGCTATCGTCAGCCGTCCCGCGGTTCCCGGATCACTTCGCGATCCGACCGCTCTGGCAAACTGTGTCTCGATACGACAATCGACACGTTGCTTAAACTCGGTTGATAATGGTCACTGTTTCTCATCTTTAATCACAATCTGGTCGTTTACGGTGGTCATGATTGTTTTGATCCTGCTCTTATCGGCAATTTTACTGAGAACGTCGTAATACTATCTTCGCTTGTTACTGATATTTCTCCTCCGTGCAGTGTGACTATTTTTTTTGCGATTGCAAGCCCGAGCCCTGCACCGCCGGTATCAGATGAACGTGCTTCATCCAGACGATAAAATTTATCAAAAATCCGTGCCAGTTTTTCTTTTGGTATCGTCTTTCCGTGATTAGTAATCGTAACTTTTGCAATTTCGCTGCAATGATGCAGATCGATGGTTATTACAGTTCCGACAGAACTGTAAGCCGCGGCGTTTTTCAGCAGATTATTAAAAACACGGGCAAGCTTTTCGGGATCCGCTGAAATCCTTACATCATCAGAGTTGTTCAGCTCGATCGATAATTGTTTTCCCTTAAGAATAGGATAGAATTCATCAGCGAGCTGAGTAAGGAGATATGAAAGATCGACGTCCTCTCTGGACAGTTCAATGTCCTGGAGATTGTAGCGGGTGATATCGAAGAACTCATTGATCAGTGTTTCCAGCCGGAAGGCTTTATCCAGACAGATCCCGGTATATTCGGCGCGCATTTTTTCGGGCATATCGGGGGCTTCTTTCAGCAGACTCAGGTATCCGATCACTGAAGTAAGAGGCGTTCGCAGGTCATGTGCAAGATAAGTGATAAGGTCGTTTTTTTTCTGACTTTCCACATCGAGTTCCCACTCTTTGTGTTTCAGGTCTTCCCGCAGACGAGCTTCATTGCGGCCTGTAACTAAACGTACTGTAAGAACAACACATGCTGTCAGAAGCACAAAGAAGCCTATTGCAGCAAGTTTGATGCTGCTCCAGTCCAAAAGCTGATTGACATAGTGAATGCCTTTTCCGTCTGTGTATGACTGTTCATAACTGAACTTTTGTGAAATATAGTCAAGTACACTGCCGTTTGACGCAGAATCGATCCACGAAAATAAAAAGAGGATGACTGCAGCTGCGCCTACTATGATCAGAATTGTTTTACAAATTTCAAACGCTTTCTTTTTCAATTTTGTACCCCACTCCCCAGACTGTTTTTATATAACTGGGATTCTCGAAGGAATCTCCCATTTTTTCGCGCAGATGTCTGACATGCACCGAAATAGTATTGTTATTTTTGTTAAAATAATCGGATCCGGAAATAGCCTGGAGAAGTTCTTCGGAAGAAACTGCTCTGCCTATATTGACAGCTAACGTTTCAAGTATTTGAAACTCGGCATTCGTGAGAGAAAGTGTATTGCCATTCAGGACACAAACATGGCTTTTCTGGTTTATTACAAGCCCTCCAACGGATATCTCATCTGAGTCCACATCATACTGTTTGTACCGGCGTATCTGAGCTTTTACGCGGGCCACCATTTCCAGCGGCAGGAAGGGCTTCGTAATGTAATCATCAGCGCCCACCGTAAAGCCTGTGATTTTATCTGTTACTGCGTCTTTCGCTGTAAGCATGATGATCGGATATTTATATTTCTTTCGAATCGTGCTGCACAATGTGAAGCCATCAATATCCGGAAGCATTATATCCAGTATTGCAAGATCATAGCACAGACTTTCATCCGCTATTTTCTGAAGCGCCTGTTTTCCGTTAAAACACGGGTCTACGATATAGCCCTCATTCTGAAGATAAAGGACTATCAGATTGGTTATTTCAATTTCATCATCAACGACAAGGATTCGTTCTGCCATATGTTTTCCACCCTCTCATATAGTGTTTCTTATTATTTGCGCAGCACCCACAAGTCTTTTATCTGATCTGAGAATTCATCATATGTCCAGAGTCTTTTTGAACGTCTGCGTGAATTCGGATCGTTTATTTTATATCGTCTGCCGGTTTTGCCGGCAAGAACGATGAAATGCCCTGTCGATGTGAACCTTCCGGGCCCCATGATGCAGATAATGGGATTGCCTACATCAAGGTTATTATCAATACGCTGTTTGTCAAGTGGTATCTCAGTAACATTGAGCCCCAGCTTTTCACCGCCTTCAGATATAAATGACCATTTTGTTCCTTCACCATTTGATGAATATCCGTTTCCTTCTGAAAAATTCGCCATATACGCAGGTGATTTAGATGTATCATGTGTAAGGTAAATGTATACCATCGACATGCATGTCGGTCCGCATCCGGAAAGCGCAAAATAATCTCCGGCATATTTTCTGTACCCCCAGCGTTCATCCCACTGCATGAGCAGCGGGACGGATTTTGTGTCAGAGTACTTCGACAGATCGATATTATGAATTTTATTATGCTCTTTATCATAGTCAAGAACAAACCTCCGCGCATCATGATTTCTCTCATATAACGAGGCAAGCCCGCTTGGGACATTCTGAAGTACCATATGGTCATGTATTTTGTTCACCGCCGTTATCAGAGCTGCAAGTAATATTACTGTCAAAAATAATATGAATATACGCTTTCTACGCTTTCTGCGCTTTCTGCGTTTTTGCCGCCTTGAGATTTTATTTATTTTCCAATTACAATAATCTGCGTAGTTCATCGAATCTCTTGCAGTCATTTCAACCTCCGTAATATGCTGATGTATTTTACAATAATAGAATATCAGCATAGAACTGGGGGTTTGCTAACGATTCTTAGGGAAAAAATGAAGATGTCTTAATTTCAGCCCGTTTTAAGAAACAGTAGGTATCTTATATTTATAAAAAGAGGTTAATTGTAATATGAAATTGAACAACTGAATAAAAAGATGATCCACAGGGATCCCTTTTGGTAGGATTAAGTTACCACACCAAAAACTACTAAACGCTAAGATAGCTCTGCTTCATTTCGAACAGAAGATCTACACTCGCCCCGCGTATTCAATAATAACGTATCCGCAACCGCTAAAACGGCTGCCGTTGATAAGTGTGCCTAAGAACAGCGGAAGCATGTCCGAAACGTAGCCATACTGTCTCTGCCCTGTAACAATCTTGTCAACACAACTCATGCTCTGTAACAATCCCGTCTCCACAACTCCTGCTCTGTAACAATCATTTCAACTCAACCTGCCCTCTTGGATCAGTTCCCGCTAACTCGATTTGACTAAAAAAATAAGGCTTCCCGCAGATGGAGGATATTCTATCACCTACGGGAAAGCCTTATTTACTGGGCTTTCAGCCCTTCTTATTTATCATTTCTTGACATCAATGCTATCGTCAGCCGTCCCGCGGTTCCCGGATCACTTCGCGATCCGACCGCTCTGGCAAACTGTGTCTCTAAGTTCAGACTTCGCTACAAGCTCGTCTTCTCTAAGAGACAACAAGTTTCAATGTGGCTTGAGCGGCTTGGATTGATGTCTTGGACTGATTTTTTGAACCTTACGTCTACGGGAACATGTCAATGGGTTTTTCGGTCTTTTTTGAAAAATCGTCGTTCGCAGGAACATATCAACAAGCCTTTCTTCCTAATATACATGTTTAAATGGTTTACGTAAATACCTCATCGTGATACTATTATTAAAGTTACCTCTATACGCTGATATTAGAAAGGCGGATTTTATGATAGATAGATATTTAATAAAAAACCTATTTGGCATTAATGGTTTAAATATTGCATGGTATGGCGTTATTATTGGATTCGGGGTTTTACTTGGTGTTTTGATTGCCTGTCGTGAAGCTAAAAGACAGAACCTTAAAAGTGAAATAATCTTTGATTTTCTCTTTTTAGCGCTCCCCATCGCAATCATCTGCGCGCGAATTTATTACGTTGTATTTGAATGGGAACAGTATAGCGGCAACTTTACAAAGATGATTGCTATTTGGGAAGGTGGTCTTGCTATATATGGAGGAGTTATTGGTGGAATCATAGCTGCGATTATTTTTTCAAAACGCAGTCAATTCCCATTTTTCCGACTTGTTGATATGGTTGTACCAAGCTTAATTCTAGGACAGGCAATTGGTCGATGGGGTAATTTTGTGAACCAGGAGGCCTTCGGCAATCTCGTTGCAAACCCAAATCTTCAATTCTTCCCCTATGCTGTATTCATAGAACGGTTGGAAGAATGGCATCAAGCTACATTTTTTTATGAAAGCATGTGGAATTTGTGTGTATTTGCTGTACTGGTTTATTTCCGCAAAAGGACAAAGTTTAACGGTCAGCTTTTGGCAACTTACTTTATCGGATATGGGCTAGGTCGTTTTTGGATTGAAGGATTGCGTTCAGATAGTCTTTATCTGGTCCCGGGACTTAGAATATCGCAAGCACTGTCATTGGTTCTGATCATTTTCGGAATTATTATAATCGTATTCCACAATAAACTCTTCAAAAAAACCACTGATTATACGGGTAAATATATGATTAAATAAAAAGATACCGCTGTCAGTATTTGTACTGAAGCGGTGTCTTTTTATTTGCACAGTGTAATAATCAAAGTATAGGAAATTATAATTCAAAGTCCTGTTTCATTCTCCACATTCATCGTGGTGCTCATGTTCATGGCAAACAGAACCAGTAGATTTAAGAGAACCCTGCAGGTATGCTTCTACTGCTGCTTTGGCATCACCTCTTGCCCCAACAATAACCTCAATGTTCCTTTCATTAAAAATGTCAACTGCACCTCCTCCCATACCACCACTGATGATGACGTTTACTCCACGATCGGCAAGAAAATTAGGCAAGAATCCAGGTTTATGCCCGGGGTTAGCGATGGTTTCACTTTTAACAATTTTGTTGTTTTCGGTGTCAAAAATTATAAACCCTTCGCAATGTCCAAAGTGCTCAGTCACCATTCCGTTATCACTTGCTACAGCAATTTTAATCATAGCTGGTCTCCTCCATTCTTTATTTAGAATATATTCATCAAGTATCCTTGCAGCTTGCTCAACAAGTTCTGCGCAAGGCCGCTTTTTATAATAATTATCATTTCTGGTCTCGGGTATAGGTTTATCATGCTTAATTGAAATACCTAACAGTTCCCTGCATATGATTGATCCGTTTTCATTTTCAAATTGTTTTGCCAAATCTTGAACTAGCTCATAATGTTCTGCTTTCGCATTTTTGCTGGATGGATCTGTGTAACCATATTTCATGCCGACCACCATAAACATTCCTGTCACAGCACCACATACTTCCCGCAACCTACCCATACCTCCTCCGAAAGAAGATGCAATTTTTAATGCTGTTTCCATGTCCAGCCCTGTTTCATCACAAAAAGCAGCAAAAACAGATTGAGAGCAATTGTAGCCTTTTTTAAACAATTTTCTTGCCAAATCTGAATGTGCACTCATTTATTATCTTCCTCAATGATTTCCTCCAATACTTTTGCCACCGGATCAAGCCAATCGCCGTCAAAAAGTTCTATCATACCCTTATCACAGGCGGCAGAAATTTTGGGGTTGACCGGAAGCTTAGCAAGCACTTTTAAATTATGCTTTTCGGCAATTTCGTCAATATGGCTGTCGCCGAAAATTTTGTGTTCCTTACCGCAATCCGGACATTTAAAATAGGACATATTTTCTACTAAACCAACGATAGGAATATTCATCATTTCAGCCATCCTGACTGCTTTTGATACAATCATGGATACAAGCTCCTGAGGCGAGGTTACAACAATGATCCCATCAACAGCAATGGATTGAAATACAGTAAGGGGAACATCGCCGGTGCCCGGTGGCATATCGATGAACATAAAATCCACATCGCTCCAGATAACATCTGACCAGAACTGCTTTACCATATTTCCGATCAGGGGTCCTCTCCACACAACTGGATCGGTATCATTCTCTAAAAGCAAATTAACAGACATTATATCAATACCTGTCTTACTTTTAACTGGGAATAAGCCAAATTCACTTCCTGTGGCTTTTTCCTTGATACCAAATGCCTTAGGAATAGAAGGCCCGGTTACATCAGCGTCCAGAACAGCGGTATGATAACCCATTCTATTCATGGTAACAGCTAGCATGGAAGTTACCAGTGACTTTCCAACCCCTCCTTTACCGCTGACAACACCAATAACCTTTTTAATGCTGCTCATTTCATGTGGTTTCACGGAGAAATCATTTTTCTTCTCTTTTCTTTCTGCGCAGTCCTCCGAGCAACTGCTGCAGCTTTGGTTGCAATTTTCGCTCATAATATTAGCTCCTTCCTGTATATTTTTCATGCATGGTTGTTATGCTGTAATAACTTTAGTGTTCGGTAAACATAATAAGCAGTGCGAAAACAATTCCCAATATAAATGCTAGGGTAGAGTGCTTTTTCTCATATTCCCTTGCTTCAGGCAATAAATGCGATGCCGAAACGTATATTAAAACACCAGCAACAAATCCAAGCATATGTCCTAAAACATTGTTACTAAGATGTTGAACAATTGGATATGCTATAAAGGCACCGATAGGAGTTGTTAATGCTGCTGCAAGAAAAGCATAAATCCCAGCTTTCCTTGTGCTATATCCACCTTTAAGTAACATTGAAAAAGTTATAACGCCTTCGGCGAACTCATGAACAACCAACCCAACTCCAGTAAGAATTCCAACTACTGTGCTGATACTAAAAGTAACTGTGTATACAACGCCATCTATAAGTGAATGAATTAAGATACCTTCAATTGCAGTTATGCCAAAGGCCAGTTCTTTTTGCTTTGTTTTGTATTTGATGATCTCATTGCTGAAATACATAAATAAAAATCCTGCGAGCGCAGTAAATCCTGCGTAGGAGGTTTTTTGTATAGCTTGAGGTAAAGTCATTATCAGCGGGGAAGAGATAAGTATTCCCGCAGCAAAACACATACAATAGTCTTTAATTTTTTCTGCCCATTCGCGATTTTTATAAAGAGTCCAGATTCCCAAACTGTTTACTATCATTGCTCCCATTGCAAAAGCAGAAATAAAAATAAATGTATTAATATCTTTCACAGGCATTCATCTCCCTTGATTTGCACTATCAAATAATTCATATGTGTATTTCACTGCCTGCTGACAGATAATCGATGCTATCACCCATAATAGTTTTCAGCCTTTTATAAGGCTCCAGACCAGTGCAATGACATGTGTAAAACTTTGCTTTTGTATCCACCAGGTATTTACCAATTCTATCTATCATTTCATGGGCCTCGTTTCCGCCAGAACGGCTGGAAAGATGAAATCCACCTATCACATAGTTAGGCATACGTCTTTTTAAGTCATGGAAGTATTCAAGAATATTTACAATACCATTATGGGCGCAGCCTGTTACCAAAAGCGTCTTTCCTGCCTCCTCTATAATGAGGTTTTGTTCATGCGCAAAAGTATCCTGTACTATTTTGCCGTCATGTTTCATAAGCAAACTGTCATTTGACTTTGGTAGAGGTTCCTTCCTGGTAATATTTGAGAACACTTGAACCCCCTTGCTGACAAAGAAACGGTCTGATGTAAATACAATTCGCTTGTTTTGCTTCAATTCTTCATCCAAGCCAATATACTCCGGTTCATCATTTGAACGCAAAGCATAGTATTTTTCAAATGCTAGTCGGTGTAGGAATACCTCGGCTTTCGTGTTTTCACGCAAAAAAGCTCTTAGCCCGCCACCATGATCATAATGCCCATGCGAAATAATCAGATAATCAACCTCAGAGATATCTACATTCAGCTTCTTTGCATTTTCAAGAAATAACTCACTAGCGCCAACATCAAAAAGAATTTTGTGACTATTTGCTTCTATATAAAGGCTAAGTCCGTGTTCGCTGCCGAAGTTTTCGGATAGCGCTGTATTCTCAACTAGTGTTTTGATAATCATGACCTCAGCCCACCACCTTCTTCAAACAGCAGTTCCATTGTCTTGCTATAAATTGCTTTCACTGCTGCACCTGAGGCACAGTCTATATCAACAATTGTCTGCCCATTATTAATTGCTTTTACCGCGTCCAAATCAAAGGGTATTCTACCCAAAAGGCTAATTCCCTGACCTTTACAGAAGTTTTCTATCTTTTCTGTGTTTTGCATATTTGTGTCAAACTTATTGATACATACCGCCGTCTTTACGCCAAATTTCGCAGCTGTATTTATAATCCGCTCCATGTCACTAATTCCGGATATGGATGGCTCGGCCACAATTAACACCATATCAACACCGCTCAAAGACGCTATAACCGGGCAGCCTATACCGGGAGATCCGTCAATAATGGCAAACTCCACATCAGCGGCTGCTGACTTCATTTGCTTCTTTACCTCGGTAACCAACATTCCGGAGGTTCCGCTGCCCATTTTTAGCTGCGCTGTAGAAAATACTTTTTCTCCATCTGTATATAACAGCAGTTCACCAGCTACAGCAGGTTTTAAAGTCACAGCTTCAACAGGGCAAACAAGCTCGCAAACCCCGCAACCTTCACAGGCAAAAGGATCTACCTTGTATTTCCCGTCTGCTGATATAGCTTCAAATCGGCAGTTTTGCATGCATTGTCCGCACTCTATGCACAGCTCGATATCTATCTCGGCTTTCGGCAAACCATAATAGTCTGTTTTCTTTGGCAGGGAGTTTTGCTTTGTTATAAGATGCAGGTTAGGTGCATCTACATCACAGTCTGCATAAGCCTTAGCCTTTGAAAGCTTGATAAAAGCACTGGCTATTGTAGTTTTACCAGTACCGCCTTTACCGCTAAGAATTAGAAGTTGTTTCATGATGCACCTCCTTTTTCACAGTCTCCAGCAAAAAAGAAAAAATCGTCCGGTATCTTTCACTTTTCCTTACAGCGATTTCTGCATTTGAATTTAGCATACCGAGTGCACTGTCAAATGGAATTCGACCTATAATTTTTATGTTCTTTTCTATGCAGAATTGCTCTGATGGATTTTCACCATCAAGGCACTTGTTAAGAACAACTCCGAACGGCTTGTTAAATAACTTCACCAGTTCATATACCATGTTAAGGTTATGAACGCCGAACAATGTAGGCTCAGCTACTAATATACAGTAGTCTGCATCCTTAATGCTTTCCATGACTATACAGGCACTTCCGGGAGGGCAGTCGATAAATATCGTCTTGTTCCTTTCAGGTTTGTTCTCATTAAGCAACTTTTTTATAATTGGTATACCCGAAGGTTCACCGGTGTTCAATATTCCTGTATATACTGTTACCTGGTCCGAAGCTCCTTTTTGGATCTTGCCAATAACCTTTTCTTTCTCTGTTAACGCTTTCTCAGGGCAAAGCAAGATACAACCTCCACAAGAGTGACATACATCTTCAAATATAATCAGTTTATCTTTTATATAGGCAAGGGCATTAAACTTGCAAAAGTCAACACACTTTCGACATCCATTGCATAGCTTGCCATCCACCTTTGGAATTCGTACATGTACTTCTTCTTCCTGAATATTTTCGGGCTTAAAAAAAAGGTGGCCATTTGGTTCTTCAACATCACAGTCAATATACGTTGATATTTTTGCAGCCGCAGCTAAATTAACCGACACCAGTGTTTTTCCTGTGCCGCCCTTGCCACTTAGCACAGCTATCCTCATTTTAGTTCCCTCCATGGCCATGAAAACCAGGATGAATTTCATCGAGTAAGGATAGCTTTCCACTGATGAAGTCATCAATATTTTTTTTAGCGGAAATACCCGCTGTTTTATATATTTTAATATCAGCGGATTTGAGCACATTAGCTGCATTTTCGCCACATCGGGGAGTAAGTAAAGCGTTCACTTTATTATCCACTATTGTTTGTGCTGCCTTAATTCCTGCTCCGCCTGTACTTGCTGCTGCACCATTATCAAGAAATATACTCTCTTTAGTTTCAGTATCATAAATTAGAAAATAGGGAGCACGCCCAAAGGATACACATACATTCGACTCCAAACTTTTTTCATCTACCGGAATTGCTATTTTCATGAGAATCCTCCATTCTATTAATATAATTATTGATCGCATTTCGTAATGCGCTAACGCCTAAATTAGAGCAATGAACCTTGTTCTCAGGAAGCCCATCTAGAGCTTCGATTATATCCTCTTCTGTAATTCTTAATGCTTCATCCAGGCCTTTTCCTTTTGCCATCACCGATGTCATACTGGACGTTGCAATTGATGCACTGCAGCCAAACACAAGATAACTTATGTTATCCATATGATTGTCTTTCACCTTTATATAAACGGTAAGATAATCTCCGCACGAAGGGTCTCCAAAACTTCCTTCAGCGTCAGCATCTGGCATGCTATGAGCATTTTGAGGGCACATAAAATGTTCAATTACTTTTTCGGAATATATAATTAGTCACCTCGATTCTCATTATCTGTAAAGAATCTGCCACGTCCATGCCTATGACAGCCTCGGCCACATCCATTTCCCAATCCATCACAAAGACGGTATTCGCCTCCCTCAATTATTAACACTTTACCATTCACCAATGATTCAGCTAACTTTCTTCTGGCTTCTACATATATTCCCTGAACGGTAGCACGGGCAATATTCATTTGTTTTGCACACTCTTCCTGAGTAAAACCCTCCAAATCTATAAGCCTTATTGTTTCATATTCATCAACTGTCATGTTTACATGATCTTGATCGTCCAACACTGAATCAAGAGGGCCAAATTTATTACTTTCTGGCAGACAACACACTTTTCTCCATTTCATTGGTCTTGGCATAATCTATCACCCCATTTCTAATCAGAAATAACCAGAGCGTCCTCCAGTTACCTCTAATACCCGTTATAGGTACTTTAATTGTTTATCAATGACTTCGATTCGACTTTGCAGTAATTCTTTTTGTTCTTGAAGGAAGTCTTTATGTGTTTTTGTCGCATATTGATTTATTGCTAAACCTCTCCCAAATCCACTACCAAAACCTCGTCTGCAAGCAAATCCAAGACCTAATCCAAGTCCAGCACCACGCTTGACTGCATTTTTCCCTGTGCAAAAGCCTAAACCGTGTCCAGTCATTGTTCCAGCACCCATTGGGCCAGTTCCATCTCTTCTAGGCATACCATTCACCTCCTTGTAGTTTATGACATATGCCATTTAATATTATTAGTATACCCCTGTTAATGGCATATGTCAATAACTCTTTAAATTTTATTTTAAAAATATGCTATAAGATTGATATGAACCATCACTTCTATTCAAAAGTTAAATTCTTCTGTCTTTACATCAGGTTATTATTATATATAAAATATTGAAAAACTATTTTTAAGAAACAAAAAGACCCTACTAGCGATTTTGAACTAATAGGGCATTATTTCTTTTTTATATCTTCACATCAATCTCCATCCCAGATTTAAAGGCAACAGTTACTTTCTCATCATGTACCGTAATCTTTTCTATCAGCTTGCGTACTACCTGCTCGTCATACACCTGTATTGTACCTCTCTGCTCGGCAAGGAACTGCTGCATTTCAGCAATTCGCTGTTTCAAACCTTCTCGTTCTGCATTCTCCGCCATTACCTTTTGCTTTCTCTCACGCAAGTGGTCAATCTCATCAGCAAGGTATTCATAATCCTGTCTGGCATTGGCTCGTTTCAGAAGTTCCTGCTGCAGGTCTTCCAGCTTGGCATCAAGGCTTTCTATTGAAGTCTCATCTTCCAAAGCAAGCACCATCGCTATATTTTCTTCTAAGTCGGCAAGCATATCCTCCTTGCCACCGAGTGCCATATTAATTGCCTTTACCACAACGCTCTGTAATTCTTCTTCCTTCACAGTTGGTGCATCACAGCAGTCGGGACCATGCTCCACTCGGTTTACGCATCGCCATACCGTAGAGCGTTTTCCATGATTGTTCCAAGCAACCCTGCGGTAAATCTCCCCGCATTTCGAGCAATAGACAATACTGGAAAGTGCATATTTGCTGCTGTAGACTCGTTTCTTTCGGTTCGCACCGCTATGAAGATTGGACCTTCTGAGCATTTCTTCTTGCACCTGCATATAAAGGTCGCGGGGGATAATCGGTTCATGACTGTTTTCTACATAATACTGCGGAACGATGCCGTTATTTTTCACTCGCTTTTTTGTTAGTACATCCACGGTATAAGTCTTTTGCAAAAGGGCATCACCAATGTACTTTTCATTTCGAAGTATTTTCTTCACTGATTCAGGACGCCACTTTGGTTTTCTGGCACCCGTTAAAATACCATCCTCCATCAAGCCGTCTCCGATTTGCTTTAGGCTTGCACCCTGCAGGTATTCTCGGTAGATTCGTTTGACGATTTCTGCCTCGGCAGGCTCAATGATGAGGTGTCCATCTTCGTCTTTTGTATATCCCATAAAGCGATTATGGTTGACCTGCACCTCTCCCTTCTGAAATCGAAACTGCATCCCCATCTTTACATTTTTGCTTAAGGATTCCGATTCCTGCTGTGCAAGGCTGGCCATGATGGTCAGCAGAACCTCGCCCTTGGAATCCATTGTATTGATGTTTTCCTTTTCAAAAAACACGGGGATGTTCTTTTCCTTCAGCTGTCTTATGTAGCGAAGGCAGTCCAAGGTATTACGGGCAAATCGGCTGATGGACTTGGTAATAATCATATCAATATGGCCTTCCATACACTCGGAAATCATGCGGTTAAACTCCTCACGCTTTTTGGTATTGGTGCCTGAGATACCATCATCTGCGAATATTCCGGCAAATTCCCATTCCTCATTTTTCTGTATAAAATTAGAGTAATGTTCCACCTGTGTATCATAACTGGTAGCCTGCTCATCGCTGTCGGTACTGACACGGCAGTACGCTGCGACTCTGAGCTTCGGCTTTACTTCTTTATTTACTGTGTTTCCCACACGTCTTCGTGCCGGGATAACTGTGATACTCTTATTCAACTATCGCCACCTCACTTTCAATTAAGCTGTAGGCATATTCTGCCTGTTCAAATGGATCTGCAAATTTTCTCTCAACAAACGGCATGGTAAACATTGTATCTGCCATTGGTTTTGGTGCATCCTGCAGTTCTCTGACCCTGCCCAAAGAGGATGCCCTCGACATTCTAATTTCTTCTGCCTTGTCAAAACGCTCTCTGTCGATGACGGCAGGATAATATTCATCTCCAAGGTAATGCGTGTTTCGCAGCATTCTGCCTGCACTGCCATGATAAATCTCAAAGCCTGCATTCTCCGCCGCAGGCTTTAATCCAAGTCCTGCAATGTAGCCGTCAAACAGCTTTCTGACTGCTTCCGCCTGTTTTTCATCGACTTCTGCTTTTCCATTCACAATTTTGTATCCGTAGGGTATATGTGCCATTATCCCACCAACCTTTCCTTTAATTTCAGTCCACACTTCAGTTCAAAGACGATTTTTTCTCTTGAAAGCACGATAATCCCTTCTACATAGGAAAGGAATATCTCATCCGAATATTCCGTCAGCATCTCACTGCCGGATGCAAATTTTATAAGTGTCTCCAAGGCTTCAATCTTTGTCCTGTCACCGCTGACGGAATTTATCATTTGTTTCTTTTCTTCCTGCAAATGCTTTTCTTCCAAAATCAAAGCATTGTTTTCCTTGCTAAAAAGTGCTGGCTCTAATAGTCCGCCTGCCATAAGGCTCGTCAGCACCTGCCTTTTCTCCATATTCTTTTCCAGTTTAGTTTCATATTCCTGTATCTGTAGAAGCCTATCCTTATCATCAAATCCCTGCAGGCTGTGAAGCAGTGGCTTTAATATCATCTGATGGGCAAATATCAGTTTATTCATCATAGTAAGGAACGCCGTCTTTATGCCATCATCCGTAATGTACTTCATGGAACAGGAGTTCCTGTCCTCGATATGATGGGTGCAGCACCAAGCAATGTAACTTCCGCTGGGCTTATAGTGGATTCTTCTTTTAAAGACTCCGCCGCACTCTCCGCACTTGATTCTGCCTGAGAAGCCATAACGATTCTGATAGCGTTCGGTTCGCTCTCCATTGCCTTTTTCCTTGCCACGCTGATTCAGGACCTCATTTGCCTTTTCAAAAATTTCGTGGCTTACAATCGGCTCATGATGATTTTCACACAGATATTTATTTAACTCGCCATCATTGGTGTGGCGGCTAAACTGACTGTCGGTGTAGGTCTTTTGAAAAATAACATCTCCCGTAAACTTCTCATTGCGAATAATCGCATTGATTGCTCCGGGAGTCCATTTTCCGCCTTTCTTGCTTCTCACACCGCTGTCATTCAGTTCCTTTGCAACGGCATGGGTACTTTTCCCGGCAAGCGTATCTTCAAATATCTTTTTGACAACCTCTGCCTGCTCCGGCACAACAATCATTTCTCCGCCTACATTTTCATATCCATAAGGCGGATAGGAAATAATATAGGTTCCATTCTGAAAGCGTTTCTGTATTGACCATTTGCTGTTTTCAGAAATAGAAACCGACTCACTTTCTGCAAGACTGCTTAAGATAGAAAGCATCAACTCGCTCTCCATGCTGCCTGTGTTAATATTCTCTTTTTCAAAAATCACGGTAACATTTAGGCTAATCAGCTTTCTTACCAGTTCCAAACAATCTGTGGTATTTCTGCTGAAACGGCTGATAGACTTTGTGATTATCATATTAACAAGACCTTTTTCGCAGGCAGCTACAAGAGAGTTCAAACCATCACGGCATTCCTTTTTTGTGCCTGTGATGCCTTCATCGTAAAAAATCCCTGCAAACTCCCACTCTGCATTGGATTTTATGTAATCCTCATAGTGTGCTTTCTGCGTATCTAAGCTGATAAGCTGTTCATCACTTGCTGTAGATACTCTGCAATAGGCAACCACACGGGTTTTCTTCTTAATAGATAAGGCTCTATTTTCTTCAATTTTTGTTATCCTTTTCATCAACTCACCTCACTTTCAGTATGGACATATTCCCGTACTAATCGATATATATCAAGTCATTTAGGGCATAATCTCCGCTAAATATGGGGAGAAAGTTTGGCGGTTTCTTGCGCTGATTTTGGTGAATTCATCCACGGAAATCAGGCCCTTATCGAGCAGTGTTTTTGTCATTTTCTGTGCCATACAATATTTATAATCACCACACAACTGTTCCTCCGTCATGCGTGATTTCATAAGGGCAGGTAAACTGCTCGGCTCTGTAATTTTCGTTACTGTTTTATTCTCATCATTCATTTAAAAAATACCTCCTACCTTATAGCCTTGGCAGGAGGTGCAATCTGACGGTTTCCTAATCTTTTTTATAGAAGCTGCATTCGTATCCATCCGCACGGAGAAGAAGCCCGGAAATCCAATGCGGAGTCCTGCCCATCTGTTCACACACAGCATCAAGGGAAGCTCCCATACCGCACTCTATAATCAGTTCATCATGAACATGACCGCAGATAAAGCAATGAGATAAAGTACGCATAGAATGTGCCAAAATATCTCTGCTGATTGCCTGCACGATATTCTCCACGAACTTGGGACCATAACTTTCGATGCGTTCCCATTTCTTTGTGCCGCATACACCCTCATAGGTCACAGCCTCGCCGCCGAAACGGTTCTCTCCCATGCGTGGTTTCACATAGGAAAGCCGTCTGCCGCTTGGCAGCTGAATGAACAGCATCCCGCTCTGGTAGAAAAAGCGGATACCGTGTGTTTCTGTGGTCACTCTGTTCTTGACCGTATCCTTTACGCATCGGTCAACATCCCACCAGAAACGCACGATATTAGGATTGGCAGCTCTCCACGAATCTACAAGCGGCTGGAGTTCTTCCTCCTCAAGTCCCATATCCAAAGCACCCATCGCTTTCAATGCACCGACCGAACCGCCGTAGCCGAGAGCCAATTCTGCGATTTTACCCTTCTGGCGGAGATGCCCGTTCTCGCCATGCTTTTCCACAGGCACACCGAACATGGCAGATGCCGATGCACAATAGATGTCCCCATTATTCTGAAAGACTTCGCTTCGCCAGCTTTCCTTAGCAAGATACGAAAGCACCCTTGCTTCAATGGCAGAGAAGTCCGCCACCACAAATTTCATCCCGGCTCTCGGCACAAAGGCCGTGCGGATAAGCTGCGACAAAGTATCCGGGATATCATCATATAAAAGTTCCATCGCACCATAATTGCCAGCCTCTACAAGACCACGAGCCTGTTTCAAATCCGGCATATGGTTTCGGGGAAGATTCTGCAGCTGTATCATTCTGCCTGCCCATCGCCCGGAACGGTTGGCTCCGTAAAACTGAAACATTCCTCTCGCCCTGCCGTCCTCACAGACTGCATTCTGCATTGCCTGATACTTCTTTACAGAGGACTTGGCTAACTGCTGGCGCAGGAGCAGAACCTCTGCCAGTTCCTTGGGTGCCGTTTTGACCGCCTGTGCTACTTCCTTTTTGCCAAGGCTGTCCATCTCCAGACCGTTATCCGCAAGCCACTGCTTCATCTGCACCACGGAGTTGGGGTTATCAAGGTCGGTCAGTCCCTGCATTTTCTCTGCCAGCTCCGCTTTGGATTTTGCATCAAAAGCAATAGCGTTCTCCACCACGTCCATATCAAGGGCAATGCCACGGTCATTGATTTCCTGGTCGAGATGGTATTCCTCCCACACAAAATCCGGCACAGGATATTTTTTCAGCCTGTCCTGTATGGACATCTCAACCTCGACATCCCGCTTGTTATAGAACTTGAACAGATTCCACTTTTTCATATCATGCTCCGGCAGATTGCGTGTCCTGCCGCCGTTGACCTTGGTCGCCTTGCAGGGGACACAGAAGTAGCGAATGAGATCTTTGCCTTCCTTCAGCTTCTGTTCTTCCAGCCCAAGCACCGTGCCGGCCCCGGCAAGAGATAACGGCAGTCCCATGTATGCCGACCAAACACAAGAGCATTTCCATGCCGCCGGGTCAAGATAATCTCCCACGGTATCCTCATTGATACTGTAACTGCAAAAGCACTGCGAATAGTTTCTTTGCAGCCATACCGAAAGACAGACCCTCTCGAAAGCCGCATTGAATGCCCATTTTGTCACGGTATCATCTGCCAGTGCCGTAATAATGTCCATCGGCAGTTCTTCTCCCTGTGCCAGATCATAAACGATGACCTCACCGCCGTTTACAGATACACCAAACAGCAGGATTTCAAAGTTAGGTGACTGGGCATATTTATAGACCCCGCACTTCTGCAAATCCGCATCGCTGTAACTCTCAATATCAATCGAGAGCGTTTGTATTTTTCCCATATTGTCACCGTCCTTACGATAAGCAAGGCGGCGAAGAATCGACCTCCGCCGCCCGCTGTTTACTGATTATTCCTCTGTATCTTCTTTGACTGCTGCCTTTTTCTTTTCCCTGTGCTGCTTCCACTTCTTAAAGCACCAGTGCAAAAACTCCATGACCCAGTACACCAAACTGCCGATACCGAATCCGTACAGCACCGCAAAAATCACAATCACATCAAACTGCTTTGCAAATTCATATAATTCCATCTGTTTACCTCACATTTTCATAATATCTGCAGGAGACAGTTTCCCATCGCCTGCATTGATTGTCACTGTATCTGCTTAAGAAAGAAAATCGTCCTCTGCATCGGTTGCAAAATCATCCTCGGCACGGCTCTTACCGCCAAGCGGCTCTCCGTCCTTAATCTTTTGGAGATTATTAAGACCGCAGGCAATGCCCTTATTGCCGTTGGAGTTGAAGGCATAGAAGTTGATGCTGGCACGGCCATACACACCGCTGTATACCTCACTGCGGTCGATGATAGGCTGGCGGTCTGCATCTACGATGCCCGGAGCAGCTGCACTGTTTGCATTGATGAAGTAGCTGTTTGCATAGGCTTCATCATCAGGACGTTCCAAATCGCCATCCCTCATTGGTGTCTTAAGTACGGAAAGAGCAGGCACAGTTTTGCCACTTCCCTTAAGCTTAGATTGACCCTCCTCATAAGCAGATTGAATAGCCGCTTTAATTTTATTGACGGTTACTGTATCGTCCTTAGGAATGATAAGGCTCACGCTGAATTTCGGTGCGCCGCCGTTGATGGATTTCGCATCCCATACATTTGCATAAGACCAGCGTGTTTTTACTCCTGTGATTACCTTTGTAGGGTTCGTATAATTTTTTGACATATCATTTGTCCTCCTTAAAATCGTTTGCTGCTGTATTCATAGCCGGACGCTTGTCCGACATCGGTACTAAGGTTGGCTTGCCCTGTGGCTTTTCAATAAAGCCGGAGAGCAGTTCTTCAAATCTTGTCTTGCCGAGCAGTTTGGTCATTGCCGTAATACCCAGAACCTTATGTTCATATGGGTCATATCCGGCATCCTTAACCGTATCCACCACAGCGGTTTCATTGACATATTTCCTGTTGGAGCGTCCTTCGACAATCTTCCAGTCTTTCCACCCCTTGCCGCTGACTGCCTGCTGCAAAGCGTATTCCTTGATATCGCCTGCCCAAGATACCAGTGCATCAACTTTTGAAAGAATGGCCTCTATCTCATCATCTTCAAGGGTGGAAGGCATCTCAAAATCGTAACGCGCAAGTTCAAGGTTGTATTCGGCTCTCTTGCGGCAGGTGGCTTTTACCTTACAGAACTGACAGTGGTCTCCGGCTTTGTATTCACCCTCACCCTTTGCCGCCAGCTGTGCCGTGGGACTCAGCACTTCATCCGCCCATTTCAGAAGTTCTTCTTTGGAAATGGTGTATGTGCTGACACTATCCCGCCTTGGCTGGAAGATAGTCATGGTCACCGAATCAATATCATAGATACCGTCAAACAGTTGTAAGGCTCCCAGTGCATAGCACATCATCTGAGGATTCTTTTCTGCATCCACCAAAATTCCGACACCATACTTAAAATCAATGACGGTCAGCGTTTCATCTGCAACAATCACGCAGTCCCCGGTGCCGAAGCCCTGCGGCACCCATTTGGAAAAATCAAGATGCTGTTCAATTAGAACAATAGGGTCTTTGCATTTTTCTTTTGCCACAGCAAGCTGCTCCATCACATACTGGGCATACATATCCGAGCAGTCCGCCATTTCTTCATCGAAGAAAGTAAGGTTTTCTGTTGGATCTTTCGATTTTTGCCCCAGTGCTGTTTTCAGTTTGTGTTCGCAAAGGCTGTGGGCATCGGTGCCCTGCATTGCAAACTCGCTTGTGGTGTCACCGACCTTAGCACACTGCAATGCCGATGGCGGACACTCCAGCCACCTGTGACTGGAGGATGCTGATAAGACTGCGTGGTCCAGACCGGTCTCTCTTGCACCTACAGTACAATTCACCTTCTGTTTATTGGGCATTCCCAAGTACCTCCACTTCAGCAAGCAGTGCCTTATATTCTGCTGGATTTATCCCGGACAGCTTTTCTGCACCATGCTTTGTAAGGATTGCTTTGACTTCTGCCGTATAGCCTTTGTGGGATTTATCCGCACACACGGCTCTGACATCTTCCAACGTGAGTGCTTTTTCTTCCGGCACTTCAGCTTTTGGCTCCTCGTTGGTTTTCTTCTTAACAGCAGTCTTTTTTACAGGCTGCATTGCGTCCTTTCCACTGCTGAACAAATCAGCCAGTTCTTCGGAAATACGTACCAAGGTTTCGCCGCACTTTTTGAGTTCATCCACGAGCATGGATAATTCGCTTACTTTACTTACGATGTCGCACCTCCTTCCTTAACCGTACAAATGGAAGCTTCTTTCACGTTGTCACCGGGTACAAGAATTGTGAGTTTCTGTTTTCTTCCGAGGAAGAAGCATAGAATACGTTCTCGTACACTAATACTACGGCAAGAAAGAATACCATCTGATTTTGCCTTCTTGGATACACTGATTTTCAAATTGTGTTCTATCTTTATCACCTCTTTCCGAGAGTGTTTTTTGACCCTCTACCTAATAGCCTTGAGAAAGTAATGAATCTGACGGTTTTGAAAAAATATAAATAAAAAAAATAAACCCACCAAGAAAATTCATCCTCAGTGGGCATCAAATTATCTATTCTATTTCCTAACTAAAGCATATAGTAAAACCGCTCCAACTCCGTAGGCTACATTCCTCTGATTCTTAATTGCCTGCATTTTTTTCTTCTCCTCGGACGCGTACGTTTTCAAGGATGCGTTGGCACCCTGCAATAAGTCCGTCTGCATCTGTGAGGTTTTCTTCAATACAGTCAGCTCGCTCTTGGATCTATATTAATAAAGTAGACACAAATACATGTTACTTGTTACAATAAATTACACACCCAAACGGAGGTAATATTATGGCTGACAAATCAACACGTTATGACGAAGAATTCAAAAAGTCTGTTGTGTCCCTGTTTAACAATGGTAAAACTCAGACGTCCCTGTGCAAGGAATACGGTATTTCCCAATCGGCCTTGGCCAAATGGATTAAACAGTATTCCACGGTTAAGACTGAAGATGGCGAAATTCTCTCCGCCAGACAGATTAAAGACCTGCAGAAACGCAACTCCCAGCTTGAAGAAGAAAATATCATACTAAAAAAAGCGATTGTCATATTCACGCCACACTCAAAGAACGACTAGACGCCGTTCATAAGCTCAGATTCCAACACAACATCAAAATCCTGTGCAAAGTCCTGCGTGTAAACCGCAGTACATACTACAAGCACTTCCATTCTGCTCCGGCACCCCGAAGTCTGGAAAACCAGATCATTAAATCCTACATACTCCACATCTACGCTGACTACAAGAAAAGACTCGGTGCTTACAAGATTACATACGTATTGGAGCGTGATTATGGCATCAAAATCGGGTTTGTCAAGTTAAGTGTGTAAGTTTTTTTAGGTATCATAAAAGAAGATGCGTTACCAGTGATTGCTGGCTTTAAAATTTCTCGTATTTCAGGATACGAGCTTGCAGCTTATCATCCATAGCCAACTGGTTTCTGACCATCGCCCAGTTCTGGATATGATGCCCTTCCCACTTGGCATAGAGTTCCTTTACCCTGAGATAGAGAACCTTGAAGACAGATTCCTCGCTGGAGAACGAGCCCTTCTTGGTGACTTTTCGGAAGCTGGAATTCACGCTCTCTATCGCATTGGTGGTATACATCACCTTCCTTACGGCACTGCCATAGTTGAATAGTTGCTGGACATGCTGCCAGTTCCGCTTCCATGTTTCTACCGCACCGGGGTACTGGCTCCAGGCCTGCTTGAACCGCTCGAATTCGGCCTCAGCACTCTTCAGGTTCACGGCTCCATAGACCTTCCTGAGCTGGGTCGTGTAGGCCTTGTAATCCTTGGATGGGATGTACTTGATGGAGTTGCGGATCAGATGGACGATGCAGCGCTGCACGACCACCTGGGGGAAGATGGACTTTGCTCCCTCTTCCAAACCGGAGACACCATCCATGCAGATGAATCCGACATCTTCAACGCCACGGGCCTTCAGCTCATCGAATATCTGCATCCAGTTATGTTTGCCCTCCGTCTCGTTCATCCAAAGGCCCAGGACATCCTTCGAGCCATTGATGTCATAGCCGAGGATGACGTAGACAGCGTGGTTCTTGGTCTCATAATCCTTGCGTACAGAGACGTACAGGCAGTCTACGAACAAGAAGGGGTAGAAGGGGTTCAGAGGACGTGTCTGCCAATGCTGGACTTCGTCCATCACTCGGTCTGTGATGTTCGAGATGCTCTCTGCGGACAGCTCGAATCCATAGATGTCATCAATCGTCTTGGCAATATCCCGCTGGCTCATGCCGCGTGCATACATGGCCAGTACCTTGCTCTCGATCCCTGTGACATCCTTGGTGCGTTTGGGGACTACCTGGGGCTCGAAGGTAGATTCGCGGTCCCGTGGGACGCGGATGGGGACCTCGCCGACCGAAGTCTGGATGGTTTTCTCCGTATAGCCATTCCGACGGTTGGAGGTTTCCTTCTTGCTATGATCATTGGAGCTATACCCGAGATGGTTATCTATCTCGCCCTGCAGCATAGCTTCGAAGATAGGACCGAACACGTCCTTCAGCGCTATCTGCATGTCTTCCTGCGTCTTCGGCTGGTATTGTTCCATGATGAGCTTGGCGATTGCCTGGCCTTTCTCACTCGGGTTTCTACGTTTCTTCATCAGTGCTGTACTCAATTCCTTTCAACCTGCTTTCTGATAGTGTACCGCACCTCGACAAAAAAATGAAGTGCGTAAGTTAGTAAATTGGTTACCGGTAACTTACACACTTCATTTTACACTCCCTTTAAGATATAACAAATACAAATTCAACAGTACATCAACCGTTATGTTGTTTTGCATAAAAGTAGTTACATCATTGTATTCCTTAGAGTTAAACTTTAATATGTAACATTTTTTTGTATACGCAGCATATCCTCCATTTTTAAAGGCCAATATAACTTGCATTAATTTTTCTAATTTTATTGAACAGTCACTCAATTTTTTGCATTCAAGCCCATATTTCTCAAAATATGATGTGTTTTTAGCTTTTAATATACTGAGTTTATTGTCATATTTTTCTTTAAATTTTTCCTTGTCACTTTGCTTTACAAGTAAACAGAATCCTTTCTTCTCAAGCTCAACTTGAAATCTGTTGAAAAATTGTTTATCTGAAACAAAGTCTTTTTCATTAATTGCATTTTGTGAATTAGTAAATCTTACGATACTTCTATACAAATCATTTTCATCCTGATTCTTTCTATCTATTACTAGAATTTTTAGCATAACAAACGTGTCTGAAAATGTATCTATTAAGCTTTTACTTGTATCATAATTGTTTAATACATAATAGATAGAGTTTACAGTTTGGCAACCATTAACAATTTGAGGATTTTCGACAGAAAAATGAGCAGTCAAGTTACTGCCAGGTACTGTTTTGTTTTGAAGGCTACTCATTGCATCACATATTAACGTTATCCCATTATTATAATAAAAGAAATTTTCTCTATCGCTTTTATCCTGTAAAGTAGTAATTATATTTTTATTTATGTTTGTTTTCCCCAAATATTCTCTAATATTTTTATCAAAAAGAGGATAGCCAGCCACTCTAGCATTTTTATACATTTCATAAATAGTAATAACCGGTGCAAAGACATACCTTGCGTCCAATACGTTCTTTAATTTATAATCTTTTGTATTGATATTTAAGATAGTGTGAGAGTTAACAGTATCAATTTCCACTTTTAATTTAGAAACTTTATGCTCTTCTTCTGCATAATATTTTTCCTTTATATCTTTAAGATAGTAGATCTTAGCATCTACTTTCTTATCTTCATTGTCAATATTAAACTTGTTAATTAAAGCATTGATTTTTTCATCCCAAAGATCATTAGTAACATATAACTGCAAATGTACTCTGAAATCTTTGTTATTCTTATATTTGTTAAATATCTTTTGCAATTCATCACAATGTGTATAATTGCCAGCATTTAGAATATTGAATGGCTTTAATAAAAAATCATTTTTTATATAATCGATAGTTAATTTATTATTTTCACCATAATACTTATTTTGAATAAGATATAAGTCAAGAGAATCTTCAAAAAATTCATAAGCATCAATACCAGTATCATGATAATCAATAATTTTACTTTCAATTATTTCCTGTTCCTCATAAAATATTTTATCCAAAATCCAATAATTAAAAGCCCAATCGTTATTTTTTATTTTGTCTAATCCAATTATTTCATTTTGATACCCGGTAATATCTTCCGCTATTTGTTTTTCAAAATTCATCATATATTCGCCCCTTTTTTTACCGTATGTATTAAAATTTGCATCAGTTTTTTCTTATAACTTATAATTTAATTATAACACAGCCTTATAGTCAAAACATTAACTAAAACTATCTAATTCTTGTTCCTATCCTCATATATCTCCTTATTTTAACCCATCCATTCTATATTATATATAATTATTAAAAATTCATGATATAATTAAGTATTAAATTTATATTTAGGAGGATTATATGGATACCCCTATTTTTTCTATCCAAAAGCATATTTTTTCTTTAAAAAAAGGTTCTTCTATAACACTCCAGCTAAATATTATAAAATGGAGCGAAAATAGCCCTAAATATGACATTAGAACATGGAAAGATGAAAAACCAGGCAAAGGTGTTACATTAGATTTACTTGATTTGAAAACTCTTTCAAAGCTTCTGGAAAGCAATATAGCACTATTTGAAGACTTCTCTACACAAATTCCCAAAGAGATTGGAACACCCAGCTTTTCTTGTAAGCTTTATCAATCCTGTGGAAATATAGGCGATTTGGATAATTGGCACTTAGAACTAAACGTTATATCATGGAAAAACAGTGCTTGTAAATTTGATCTAAGAAAATGGGACAAAGATAAAAAACATGGAAAAGGTGTAACTCTTTCTCATGACGAGGCTGCCAAATTGCTTGTAGCAATAAAAAGCGAGATTCAAGAAGCACATCAAGACCAAGGAGCGTTACCAACAGAAAAAGAGTTAGAAGCATGGACTGAAATATTAACTAAGAATTAATATTTTTTTATGGGAGCACTGATTATGCTGAATGAATGTAACTTTAAAACAATCTATAGAACCGATACAGACAATATAAGTAAAGATTTGATTATACCAGCATTAAATAACTCTATATTATATAAAAGAGGTGCTGGTTTTTTTTCATTGAATGTACTGGCTTCTTTAGCTGACGGAATTATTCCCTTCATAAAAAAAGGTGGTCTAATACAAGTAATAACATCAGTAAAGTTATCTGAAAGCGACCAGCAAATAATATCTCACGGGGAAGATATTGCAAAAAATACAATAGAAAAATTATTACTTGATGAAATTAAGAATGCTATTTTATCAGATCAAGAGATTTTATCTCTTGATTTAATTACAAATTTAATTGCAGCAAAAATATTGAGGATTCGCATTGCATATCTTCCTAATGGTATTTATCATGAAAAGGTTGGTATTTTTAAAGATACTTTAGGTAACTACCTATGTTTTATTGGTTCAGTTAATGCTACATATAATGGCCTTTATAATAATGCCGAAAGTTGTAGTGTTTGCATGTCTTGGTCTAGTGAAAGTACTTTTCAAGATGCAATGGCTGAAGAAAAGCACTTTGATGTTCTCTGGGATAATAAGAATAAAAAGATACGTGTTTATGATATTCCTGAAGCAATTAAGCTAAATTTATTTGCATTATATAAGAAAAGTACTTCTGTTGATGGAGCTATCATCAGGCAAACTCTGCCTGCTCCTCATGCTAAAGAACTATACGATTACCAAAAACAAGCTCTTAACGAATTCAAAAAAAACAATTTTTGTCATTTTTTTGAAATGGCAACCGGAACTGGCAAAACTTTTACCGCAATAAAATGCTTGGAATATTTGTTCAAGCAAAAAGGTTTCCTTTCCGTTCTTATTCTTGTCCCTCAAACAGATCTACAAACACAGTGGGCTGAAAGTCTTATTGATTTTTCAGAAGATTACCGTCCTTTTCTATTTGGTGGGACAGCAAATGCAGCTGAAACAAGTAAAAACTTTGATGATTTTATAAATCAGAGCTTTGATTACCCAGGAAGCTTATGCATAGGTATTGCAGTTTATGATACTTTCTTTCAAAAATTATATGACAAGGTAGCAAAAATATCAGCTACAACACTGATCATTGTTGACGAAGCTCACAATTTAACTCCAGAAAATATAAAACTATTACCAAAATATGAACATAGGCTTGGTTTAAGTGCAACACCTACCAGATACGCTAAAGAAGAAACTGATTTAATTCTTGAATATTTTACATTGGGGAAAGTACCTTCCTTTAAGTACACTATTGATGAAGCTATTAAAAACGGCTTTTTATCTCATTACAAATATTATCCTATTTTTGTTTATTTAGATGAAGATGAGATGAAATATTTTACAAAACTTAGCCGACAGGTTTCTATCCAACAAACAAAATTAAAAGAAAATCCTAAAGATACAGAAGCTAAACAACTTATCAATGACCTATTAATTAAACGCAGTTCTATTTTAAAGAAAGCAAAAAATAAAATTCAAAAGCTAGAAGAAATGCTTGGCTCAGAAAAGTATGATTTCAAAAACTCTGTTATTTACTGTGGTCAAGGGAAAGATGCTGATACAGAGGCAACGCTAATTGATACTGTGACAAGGCTAGTTTCTAAGCTTGGAAAATATAGTGTTTCTCAATTCACGAGCAAAAGCATAGATCGTCATGAGATTCTAAAACAATTTGAGTCTGGTTTCTATGACACATTGATTGCTATAAAGTGCTTTGACGAAGGCGTGGATGTTCCTAAGCTTGACAAGATTTACATAATGGCTAGTGATGCGCAGCTACGTCAAACCATTCAAAGACGTGGAAGGGTATTAAGGAAATGCAAAGAAACTGGCAAATCCATGGCCTACATTTATGACTTTATAGTTTTACCACCAGCTGACTCAAGCGTACATACTTCAGGAACTGTTAAATCACTAGAATTACGAAGAATTAATGAGTATTTACGTTTAGCTGATAACAAAGATGAAATTCATAATGAAATATCTGATATTTTCCCCAATGGTAATGATATTTTAGAGGAGGCTGATGAGCTTGGCTGATAAATCAGAAATACTTTCCCGTACTTTTCATGAAGTAGGTTTTTCTGCAAAAGAATGTAAGCTTTTTTTAGAAGCTCTTAGCATCATAAAAAAAGCTCAAAAAGATGATTCTATTAATCCACCAGCTGAAATAATGAAAATTCTATTAGATAATACGGGTGAAAACAATGAAATTTAGGCGCATTAAATTCAATAATTTCAGATGTTTTAAAAATGAAGAACTGATATTTAATGAATCTTCCGATAAAAATATCAATTTAATACTTGGCCCAAACGGTGCTGGTAAAACAGAGTTGTTGTTTGCTTTCAGATGGATTTTGTCAAACAATGTAGACTTTACTAAACTTCTTGGCAAAGAAAAAACCCCCTATTCTCTTAATTCTTCACTGTATAATGATTTAAAAAACGGTCTATCTGCGAAAGCTTCTTGTTCAGTAGAATTAGAATTAGAAAGTACACAAGATGATTCTGAAAATAGGGTTATGATTTTAAAGAAAACGGATATATATACATCTAATCCACCTAACACACCAACAAAAGACACTGAATTAGAATTATCCTATCTTAATGATGATGGCTCTAAATCTCTTCCAGAAAAAGATCCTGTTAAAATAAATGAAAAGATTAATTCTATAATTCCTAGTTCTATTCTCTATGGAATTGCTTTCGACGGAGAACGTATGCAGCAGCTTTCATCTCCTCAAGATACTTCAAAGCGTGCTATAGAAGGATTAATAGCAAATATTACAAGCGTAGAATTCCTTACAAAATGTAAAAATTGCTTTGAATCTGTACAAATGGATAATGAAGAACAATACAAAAAAATAGCAAAATCTACCAAGAACAAAACTTTGGAAACCATAACTAATGATCTTAAAAAAGCTGAAGATAAGAAGAAAGAATTAGGAAATAAGCAAACAGAACTAAAAGAGAAGTATGAAAATAATACATTAGAATTAACTACATTAAGTAATTTTCTCAAAGAAAAAGAAGAGACACAGGTTTATCAAAAAGAAAAAGAATTATTTACTAAAGAACTAAAAACCTGGAAGAATTCCCTTATTGATTTAACCGCTGGATATGCTACAGCTTTAAGTAAAGCTTACTTAAGAGCAGGTATCCCATTATATGACAGAGCTCTTTCATCAATAAATAAAATGGCTGTCCCTCGTGGTTTAACAACAGAAGCTGTAAAAAACATTATTAAATCTGGAAAATGTATTTGTGGCAAAGAAATAGATAGCTCTGTTTTATCAACATTAGAAGATTTACTAAGCAAGGTTCCTCCAACAAACCTTAATAGTACAATAGAACAAATGGCAGGCGATTTGAAAACTTCAGCAGAGACAAATAGAAAAAGTTCGTGGAATAGTTCTAAACAGATTACTACGGCTGAGAGTGAAATTAAAGAAAAAGAGAATCGTATAGCCTTTCTTACTTCACAAATAGGTTCTATAGATCAAGAAAAAATAAAAGAAGCAAACGAGCGCTTTTCCATTTTAACTAAAGAACAGGGAAAACTTGAAGCTGATAAAGAAAGTTATAGTGAAACACTAGAGAATTTAGAACATACTATCGAAGTATTGGAAAAGCAAAGAGAAACAGCAGCAACACACAACGGACAATTACAACAACTACAAGAAGTCCGTGATTTCCTCAAGAAATCCTTTTATGCATTAGATCTTATTTCAGATTCATCAAAGGAGCGAGCTTTACAAATTCTAAATGTAAAATTGAAAGAAGCTTTTTCCGAACTTTCTTCCGATGTAGCTTTAGGGAGAAGGATTGCTTTAATTCAAGGAAAAGGCATTCACGAACAATACCAAATTATTTCTTATCTTCAAAGCAAGTTTGATTCAGAACTGGCAAGAATACAAAACAATCAAAAATATTTTACTCTCTCTGACAAAGAAAAAGAAGAAAGAGCCATCATAAATGTTGCCGAAGGCAATTCTACTGGTCAAAGTAAAATGAATACCCTAGCCTTTGTTAAAGCTATTTTAGACTATGCTAATTCACAAAAGGATGATAACTTCTTGGGTCAAGCAAAATGTTTTCCTCTTTTAATAGATGCTCCTTTTGGAGATATATTTGAAGATAATCTAATACAAAGCGCAAAAAAATTACATGAGTTCTCAGACCAAATAATACTGTTTTTAGCCCAAGATAGTTATGATAGTGTAAAGAAATATATTGGCAGCTATGTTAATACAACATATGAATTACATAAGAAACCTAATGAACCATATTCTATAATTATCAAAAAGGATGATAAATAATGATTAGTGAAGAAGATAAGTATAGAATTAAAAGAAGCGCCTCGCAGCAAAAAGCTATGCTTTTTTTAATTGAAAACAAAATTTTTGGTGACTATGCTGGTGTCCTTTTAATCTCTGCTATTTTGGGTTTTCTTAATAATAAAAAACTACCCATTGATAAACAAGCAAGCGATTCAGTTCAAATAACTTTTTTTGATTCTGAAGCAAGAAACATCATAAAGCTAATTGCTTTTTTAGACTCTGGTAATTCTAGCATTATAAACAGCATGGATAAATATCAAATCTTTGAGGAATATGCTTATGCCGGCTTTCCTATTCTGTTAGAAAAACTGGAAATAGATAAAGATGCTATAGAAAAGAACAATTGTGTCATAAATCAATTGCTTGTTTTAAAAAAATATGATAGTTTAGTAAACCAATTGATGTAATTACAAATTTATTCGTATACGCGTATTTTCTCTTATAAGCCTGTCTCAACTTGAGGCAGGCTTATATTTTTTTACATAAAAAAAGCACTACTTTAAAAGTAGTGCTTAAATTTATTATTATACATCTAATCTCTCGAGTCTCCTAAAACTTTGTACCTTTACGCTATATTTCTTACCATCATCATCTGCATAAAACCAGTCGCCCTTGATGGTTCCTTCGCTCTCCACCATCTTGACCCTTTTCTGATAATTTACACGGACATACGTTCTGTGCAAACAACGCCACCTTTCGGCTTTGGTTTTTGCAACCTGCTCATTGCGATACTTTAACTCTACAGCATTAAGCCCATCATTTGTTAAATTTGCCAGCTTAATTATGCTGACAAAATAAAACGGTGTTTCGTTATAGTAGTAACTTGTATGGTGATAGTCCCGCGTATCCAGCACTGCTCTTCTTAATGCTTCGGTTGGCAACTTAATTAGAACATCATACTGAACTTTTAACTCAATGTGATACTCTTTGAGCGTCTCATCAATATCTTTGACTAAATCTTTTTTCATCCACCTACTCCACGGCTTCAGCCCCAACTCATAGGCTTCTACTGCGTTGTTGCTCATGCTAAGGCCATCATAACCAGCCATTTTAACTCCTCCTTTTAAAATATAAAGTTTTGGCATTTTGCTTGCTATTCGTGCCACAAAAAAATTATATATTAAAATGAACATTAAAAAATCAATTCAAGCTGCGATAAACAAAATGAACAAAAGATTGTTTAACCGTTAAAATTATAAAACAAAAAGCAATACTGCTTTAACACTCATCAAACTAATTGCCGAAAGACAAACCAATACCGCTTTTCGTAAACGTAATATACCATAAAATTATATTTAAGCTACTGTAATACAACCATGCAATCGTTTAACCATATCTGCTACCAATGGCATGTTTTCTCCAAACAAGTTCTTGATATCTACGCTGTCAAACGGAGCATCTTCAATAAGATTTTCAACCTGAATATCTCCATTCTGACGTACGTAATCAATCATAGATTGTACAAATTCTTGCTGTTGAGAATTTAGAATATGTTCATTTAAAAATCTTCCGAATTTTTCATTAATGGCTTCCTGATCAATGCCAACCAATGAACGCATGAATACAGCTAGATTATCAATATTAGTTGTATGGTAATAATCATCAGACGTACCTAAATCATGCCACAAAATTCTTTCCAATACTTTTAAATCGTCTGTTGTAATTGGTTCCAAGTTCTGGATTTTGTGAATAACAGGATTGTCTCCATGCTCAACAAGATAATCTAGAACCTTTTCTTTATAAGTTCTGATATCTACTAGTTCAATACCGTCACTTGCGATAGGCCGCACTTCATCTATTGCGTCTATTTGCACTGGTGCTACAGGAGGAGGCATATATTTCATTAAATCACGTATTGCCTCCCTATACTGTTCTAATTTGTCTATAGATGGTTTTTGCCAAAATTCCGTACCAACAAGTGTTTGTAGAATTTTAGCTTGAGCATAAACAGCAGGTATACTAGCAGCCGTTTCAAGCAAGGTTTTAGCTGTATACCTAATATGTCCAACTTGTCGTTGTGCATCAGCAACACTATCTTGAACAAGTATAGACAATTCCGCATTAAGCATCCACCCATCAAATACCAGTGCGCTTCTATCTTGCTTCAAATCATTCGCAATTAGTCTAGAAAGATGAATTTTTATTTCTGCTTTAGACAGCGGAGAAATTGCTTGCCATGCCTCATAGTCAATATACTTATCAACATATGCCATTTGCTCTCTTACTGCTATTCTAGCGCTAGATTGTTTAATTTCTTGAACATTAGCAAACAGCTCCGGCTTTAGCTTGTCATAATAAGCCTTGCATATTTGGTTAGATTGGTACTTGTAGCTCTGCAACTCTGTAAGAATATCCAACTTTAACTCAAATAATCTTTGTGATAAAGATTTGCTATTTAAATTAACAATACCTTCCGGATGCGCATCAAAGAAATCAAAATTGCCACAGTAATCAAAAATCAAGAAATATTTCTTATCTTCACCATCTAAAAGGCCTTTGCATAATCTAGTACCCCTGCCAATCATCTGTACAAATTTAATCTTAGATTTAACAGGTTTGAAAAACACCAAATTTAATACACTAGGAACGTCTATGCCTGTATCAAGCATATCTACAGACACTGCAATTCTAAAACCATTATCCTCTTCAAATTTTATAATACGATCGTCTGCATTTTTTACCTGGTTATCTATCAACTGACAATAATCATTTCCATAGCTTGGATAGTTTTCCTTAAAAGTCTTAACAATGAGTTCTGCATGTCTATGATTATAAGCAAATACAATAGTCTTACCAATTTGCTGGTTATTTTCCACCATAAGGCCGTGTGTCATCACATCTTCCAGCACTTTGCTGCAAGTATCCCTATTATAGAAGATTTTAAAAAGTGTACTATTTGGAATGACAAAATCATCATCAATGTCCCCATCCATCAGGACACTTTCAACCTTCTTTTTATCAGTGTCAGACAAATCTTTATATTTAATACCTCTATTTAAAAGCTTTGTAGTTCTTTTTTCTACTTTGTATGGTACTAAGAACTTTTGCTGTACTGCCTCTTCCAACGTATATGCAAAGTTAGGCTCGCCACTTTCACAATTAAACACTTCATAAGTGTTAGCGTCTACCTCATCTTTAGGCGTAGCAGTTAAGCCTACTAGGAAAGAATCAAAGTAGTTAAATATAACGCCATATTTATTAAAGATTGACCTATGTGCTTCGTCTATAATAATTAAATCAAATCTTCCGCAAGTAAATTCCTTATTCTCTGCATCAATATAATTAATCATAGTCTGATGCGTAGAGAACATCACCCTGGCAGCCTTATCATTAGCAAGTTTTAAATCAGAAAGGACACAGTAACTAGTATTAGGCAACAAACTTTTAAAGTTTTTAAACGCTTGTTCAACAAGGCTTGTCCTGTCTGCTAAGAACAATACATTCTTAATCCAATTATTTCTTGCCAACAGCTCTACTAAAGCAATAGCTACCCTAGTCTTACCTGTTCCAGTGGCCATAACTAACAAGCTACGGCGGAATTTATCATTGAATCGCTCACAGATTTTCGTAATAGCCATAGTTTGATAATGGCGTCCAGCAATTTCTTCATTAACCTGAAAGTCTGCAATATTCTTCCTTTCACGTCTTTGTATCAGTAATTCAAGCTCCTCCAAAGAATGGAATGCCATCAACTTGCGAGAAGGGTATAACCCGTCTATCACGTAAATATCATAGCCATTTGTATAATACAATACAGGCGTATAGCCATATTGTTTAGCCATACACTCACCATATTGAATAACTTGAAATTCCCCTGCTTGCGCTTCTACGCTGGCCTTTTTAGCTTCTACAATAGCTAATGGTTGACCATCTTTACCATATAAAACATAATCGCAGAATCCTATCCCTGATGCATTATTTAAACCTTTAACTGGAATCTCAGAACATGCTTTGGCTGGGAACACTGTACCAGAATCAATCTGCGTTCCATCTGGGAGCTCTGTTTTGCTATTGGGCTCCATTACATCCCATCCTGCCTCGTTTAAATACAGGTCAATATATATCTTACGTGTTGCAGCCTCACTCATATATTTAGGTAATATAAGAGTTCTTATACTTTTAGGATCAATATATTTTTTTACTAAGAACTGCACAAAGAAAGAGAGATTTTGAACAGCCAAACTTGCTTGCGTTCTCTTTACATGAATATTGTGTTTAGCATTCATGCCAATTTTACGTATAAAATGTAAAGAATCCAAAATAGTAGAGTTCTCCACAAATTCAGAGATAACACTACCATCCAGCAATTCTAACATTGTTGAACCAGTTGGATACGTTCTATTTTCTTTGGCATATATATATTTAATGATAAGCTCTAATGCATCACGACATGCTAAAGCCTTTTCTTCCGGTTTAGTAGCTTGTTCAGCCATTAAGCATTTTCCATATATTATTTTAAATTCTTTTCTAGTTGCAATAATATCAAACATGCTCATGAACAAGCTCCTTTCCTTTACATTTATTAATAATACACAAATTTCAATTTGTCGACCTGTTGTACGAAAAAAGAAAATTCGTTTTGAAGTTTAATTGGAGGTATAATAACTTTTCTTTTTTGAAAATCTTGAAAATTTATATTATCGGCAGTTACAGCCCTTACACCGCTCAAAATATCACTTTCAACTGTCTTAAAATAATACATTAGAAATTGTGCTGTAATAACCTTGCTCGGTATGAAGGCTTTCATGTCCTGGTTTATGGTTACTGCAACATCATTAATAGCAACTGGCAATGTATGCTTTAAAATTCCACTTCTAATAACCATAAGAACGGATTGGGGTGGTATAAGCTTTGTAGAACTATTATTAATAGCTTCCTCTGTAATGTGATCCTGGCTATCTGTAATTACTAATGACTTCATATCCTTTGATGTGACCCATGGTATATTTCCTTTAAAATACCTATCATTCTTTTTAGGTGGGGTACCACCACCAAGGATCTTATTGCAAACTTCAGTCAACTGCATTTCAGTCCATTTCTTATTATTAACAATAGGATTCCCAAACATTTCCACAAATCGGGATTTGATAATAGCATCTAGTGATAGCATCTGGGCTTTACGAGTACATATAGCCTTTCCTAGGCATTCAAAACGCTGAACGATTTCAATTTGTTGCGATTGTTTTGGTAGATTTATTAATTCTTTACCATAATCTCTAAAATAAATATGTGGAATTGTAGCACCGGTATAATATTTTTCTAAATGCAAATGCTGCACCGCATAGTATAAATATTTTGGCTCTATATTCTTTTTAGGCAATAAATATTGAAGAGTACCAATAATCGAAGACTTAGGTGGTAAAAACATGGTACGCCCTACACCGGCACCATCTTTAACTACTGCAACATAAGCTAAATCACGATGAAAAATATTGATTTTTTTTATGAAACCACTAGCTCCATATACAGGATAATCCCCAGAAAGATTTTTCAGGTCTTTCTGTGCTAAATTTGATGAAGCTTTATCACATACATCAAATAATTTTACTTTCATCGTTTTACCCCTACAAATCTGAATTTATACTACTTACTTAGCATTGCTTTAAGTTTCTTAAGCTCAGTTTCTATTTCTTTATTTGTTTTTTCAATGTTTGCCAAAATAGTCTTTGTTGGAGGATACTCGACAGGTTTATATACCGTTTTCTTATACTTATTAATTGATAAGTCATAATCATTATCGATTATTTCCTGTACCGGTACTATAAAAGACTTATCAGTTCGCATTCTTTTTGTCTCTTCTTTTAAATCATGGAACCGTTTGACAATATCAGGAATATCATTATTATCTATAGGTGTACGTTTATCATCCAAGCTATAACCTTCAGCCTGCATATCGTAGAACCATACATTTTTTGTACCTGCTGGATCTTTTGTAAATACTAATACAGCAGTAGAAACTCCTGCATAAGGTTTGAATACACCAGATGGCATGGAAATTACTGCTTGCAATCTATTATTTTCAATTAACTCTTTCCGAATAGCCTTATGTGCAGTAGATGATCCAAACAAAACACCGTCAGGAACAATACAAGCACACCTACCACCAATTCTTAAAGATTTAATAAATAGCGCTAGGAAAAGCAGTTCAGTTTTCTTAGTCTTACACATAGCTAATATATCTTTACTTATATTGGCAACAAATACACTACCCTTAAAGGGAGGATTGGCTAATACCAATGAACATGATTCTCTTATTTCATTCTCATCCGACAAAGAGTCTTGGTGCCTAATATTGGGTTCTTCAATGCCATGAAGCAGCATATTCATTGCACCAATTCTTAACATAGTTTCATCAGTATCAAAACCCGTAAACATAGTTTTATTATAGTGCTCTGCATTATTTTTCTTTAATAGTTCCTTGGCATAATGCTTGTAAAGATATTTGGCGCAACCAAGTAAAAAGCCTGCACTACCCATAGCCGGATCAATTATTATATCGTCGATTTTGGGCTCTACTAATTCAACCATCATATCTATAATATGCCTAGGAGTCCTGAATTGGCCCAAGGTTCCTGCAGCTGCCATTTTACCTAAGCAATATTCATATACATCGCCCATAATATCTTTGTTGCTCATGTCAATTGAGTTTAGCTCATCAACACAAACAGCAAGAACTTGCGGCTTGGAAATCAAAAATACAGCATTGCTCATAAAACGAGAAAAAGCCGTTTCCTTTCCCTCACCATTTACTGTTTTAATAAAGGGAAATGCGTATGTACGCACCACTTCAAACATATTCTCTGGAGACAAATTATGAAAATTGCTCCAGCGCAAATCACGATATGGAATTTTCATATTGCCAGCATCATCTAATATAAAATTGCCAGATTTAAATATCTTACTCTTATAATTAGCACCTAAAGCCGCTGCATTGCCTTCTTTTTTAATCTCGTTATCATCCAGCAACTTCATGAATATTAAATAAGTTATCTGTTCCAATACAGCAGAAGGCGAAGTTATACCACCAGTCCAAATTGTGTCCCAGATTTTATCTACCTTTGATTTTAGCTGTCCTGTAATCATTTAACTTCTCCTTATTTATAGATATAGATATACACATTAATTATATACTAACTTCTGATTTAAAGCTAATTTTGTTAATTCTTGTTTAAATATTTTAAGCTTCAATTCATTAACGTTTACATCAGATTAATGGTAAAAATAAAACTCCCAGACAATATTGTCTGGGAGTTAAAACATCTGTCTAATTATTTACTTATTTCTCAGTATCATTTTACTAAAATATTCATGTACTGCAGCATCTAAAGTATAACTATGTTCCTGTCGTGCTCTATCATATACTTCATTTACAATTATCTCTATAATACATTGTTTTTTATCATCAAAATCATTTTCTATCCCTACATAATCCAATCCAAGGCCAATAATCATTTTATCAACAAACTCTTCCTCTTCGCAGTCATTTTCCTCCAATATACCACTTACAAAATCTTCATAATTAACCAGAATTGCATCTTCACAGGCATCCCATACTGGCAATGTTTTAGTTTTTAATTGAAAACAGATGATTTCCCAATCACTAGCTAATTGCAAATCTTCTTTACCATCACTAAATTCACCGATTTGTGCAGAAAACAAGTTTATAATGCTTTCAACGCAAATATCTTTAATTTCTTCTGCTTCTTTTGGTAAAAAGACAGGGTTATAATCTGAAATACGAACCGCATCGTGAACAGCCATAGATTCATATTCTTTCGCTTCATCTATTATTCTATTCTCAACATCATCACAAACTAAATCTTCAGGACATCCCATAGCAACAGCTAGTTCTTCCTCTGTAAGATTATTTTCTCCTGCAACAATTATAAAAGCATATTTACTGGCATAGTGCAAATCTTGCATACATATGTTTTTAGCTCTTTCTTCATAGCTAGACTGCATTATCCAACAAAACACTTCCCAATCATCCATCTCAAATCGACGTTCAATTTCATCATATGTTCCGCCCATATTAATTTTAGCTAACTCCACTAATTCTTCAAAAATATCATCTGCTAACTTCCCTTCTTTTTGTTCCATAATGCTTCCCCCATTATCATTAATCCGCATTATAATCTTTTTTTATTATATCATGACTAAGTGCGACAAAACTATCGCATTCCTTATTGGCTATTTCATAGTAATTAACTATATTTACCAGTCTATATTTCTCCCAATCTTTCCATAAAAAACGCTGTTTTTTTTATCTATTGTCCACCTTATTGTCCACCTTTTGACAAAAAAGAGACTTCGGTAAAATTACCGAAGTCTCCAGAGCAAGTCATATGGCGGAGTGGGTGGGATTTGAACCCACGCGGGGTTTAACCCCCCTAACGATTTAGCAAACCGTCCTCTTCAGCCACTTGAGTACCACTCCAAAAAAGGCTTACTGCGATATTATAGCGTATTTTGATTTAAATGGCAAGGCGTAATATAACCAAATATTTCTAGCCTATTTTTTAGTCAAAACTTCCCGCAAGGTACCAAATAGCTTCTTGATATCTATGGGTTTGGCCAGATGTGCATTCATTCCTGCCGCCAAGCTTTTTTCTACGTCCTCCGGGAAGTTATTAGCCGATAGGGCAAGGATGGGAATAGTTTTGTTTGTTTCCCTTATTTTGCGCGTAGCTGCATAGCCATCCAACACCGGCATCCTGATATCCATAAGGACAGCATCGTACTTATTGGCCTCGACCATTGCCACGCCTTCTCCACCGTCTTTGGCAATGTCTACAGTTATTTGCCTGTTTTGCAGTATTTTTTTAATGATTTCGGCATTAATATTGTTGTCTTCGCATACCAACATTTTGCAGCCCTTAAAGCCAGTCTGGTCGTCGGCAATCTGCCGTTTACGTTCATAGGCTTCTATTTCTGAGGCAGCTGCTTTAGCATGAGGGACCGTCAGAGTAAAGGTTGTTCCTTTGCCCAGCTGTGAGTCGCATTTTATGGTAGCGCCCATCAAATCAGCCAACTTTTTTACAATAGCCAGCCCTAGTCCGTGTCCATTGGTGCTTGGCGAACTATTTGCCTGAGTAAATGGCTCATACATAACCTTCATAAATTCAGGCGACATACCAGGTCCATTATCAGATATTACATGCTCCATTATAGTCTCATTTTTGTCGTCTTTAATAATTCTGCAGCTCCACTCTATGGTCCCGCCTACCTGAGTGTACTTTACAGCATTATTTAGTAGGTTCATCATCACCTGTTGCACCCGGCGGGTATCAATATTGAAATAGCAATGATCTACCTGGCAACGGAAATCTGTCTTTAGGGTAATATGCTTAGCTTCCGCTAAGGGACGAATAATCCGCTCAATGGCGTATGCTGTTGCTGCGTTATGGCAAACCATAGGCTGCAAGGTGACTTTGCCACTGGTCATTTTCTGCATATCAAGAATATCAGTCAGGATAGAGAGTAAATAACCTGAACTGTTTCTAATAATTTTAAAGTATCTTAAAGCTTCTTCATCTTTAAAGCGTTCCTGTCCCATATCGCACAAGCCCATAATAGTAGTTAAGGGCGTCCGCATATCGTGACTCATCCGTGCCAGGAAATCAGACTTCACCCTGTTAGCACGGTTGGCTTCATCAGCTGCTTTTTTTAACTTTTTCTGAGTAATAAGTTCTTGTTGTTTCTCTTCTTCAATACCTTGGATAGCAAAGAGCAAATGAGAAATCTCACCCTTGCTATCCCGTTTAACCACAATAAACGTAGCGCGGCACCAACCAAGATGTTTACCTAGAAACTCAAAAGTAATGCTATGCTTATTGCCAATTCTTTGTTTAATGGTGGTACCGTCAGTAAATTTTCTATAACCAGCTTGGAATTCTTCCTCTACAAAATACTTACTGGTTTCAGCTAGAGCAGCGGAAGCCTTGCCTTCCTTAGCAACAATTTGTTGAATACCTGGTATGGCTTCTATTTCCCGATAGACATCATTCTTCACATCAAGAAAATAGTTGCAGAGGAAAATTTTGCTTAAAGAGAAGATAATATTGGCCCGCTCAGATAGTGTTTTAGCATCCTGTCTGGCACTCCAGCTAGTTCTGACAAACATGTTGACTACATCACTAAGCAACTTAGCAGCTGCTTCTATTTCTTTAGGGGTTCGGACATTAACCTTGCGCAAAGCGTCAATATAGGCCTCTGGGTCGATGCCTAATTCCTTGGCAGTAGTTCGATATTTTTCTTCATCAGGTTGCTGTGGCAGCACTTGTCCACCCAGCATATTGCCTAAAACAGTACCATCTTCCAAGGTTATGGCAGAGGCAAAGTCCACCAGCCCGGCATGGCAAAGATAGGTTCCCTTGCCTGTTTTGTCGCATTCAGTGCATCTGCGTAAACCCTCCGGAGTTTTTCTGGTCAGATTCTGGCAGAAATCCGTAAAGTTATGATATTTACTTACATAATCCCCCTCACTGTCTATAGCTACAGCAGCCAGGCCTGTACTTATACTCCAATTCTCTATCATCTGCTCAAATAGATCCATGTCGCAGAAGTCTTGGATATATACATCCTTTAGAAGAGTGTCCTGCAGCTTTTTTTTAGTTTCTTCTCTCGTCATTGTATCTCTCTCCAGTTAGGTATTAGCTAATGCCTCTCAACTGTCAGTGCTATAACACATTTTGCCAAGACAAAAAAATAGCACTGTATGCTCTCCTGCAGACAGTACCTAATTTGATTGCAACTGGCTGTCATTTGAAAGACCCTTTAGCTTTGCGTCGCAGATTTTCATCTGGTTTGCCCATTCATATTTATTTATGTGTTTATTATAACACAGTATTTATATTTGTGCTACTTATCTGCATATTTTATTAATAAAAAAAGCTCCTTTTGGATAAGCCTCACGGCCTACCCAAAAGTCACTTTTTCTAAGCAGCACCAATCAACTTGCTTTTTAGTTTTTATTTATGCTTTTTTCTTGTCTGGTAATCATTGGCAATGGTGCATTTCCAATTCTTGGGTACGTTGCCACAAGCACGGACATGTTCAACGGTCTTGCTCATAACATCCATATTAAGGCTCACGCCGGTAGAATCTGCTATGAAGTCCTGAGCCATTTCCTCCTCAATGCCCACATCCTTGGCGGCCTCTTTGGCATCTAGGTTAGCTCCCAAATAAATAAATTGCCAGTGGTTCTTTTCTTTATGCTTGCTTACCAATTCTCTAATCCTGCAGCCACTATATTTCCTGCTGCTATTTTCGAAGCCATCAGTAATCACCACAAACAGCACATGCTCCGGACGATAAGCTTCGTCCGTATGCCTGTAGGCGTTGGCGATTTTGTGCATAGCCATGCCCATGGCATCATAGAGAGCGGTAGATCCTCCGGCGCAGTAATCTGTTTCAGTAAGAGGTTGCACAGCTTTGATATTGGCACGATCGTGCAACAACCTTACTTCTTCATCAAACAACACCGTAGTAATGAGGCATTCACCTTCCACAAGCTTTTGCTTTTTCAGCATAGAGTTAAAACCACCTAGCGTATCACTTTCCAAACCGCTCATGGAACCACTTTTGTCCAAAATAAAAACAAGCTCTGTTAATCCTTTTTTCATGGTAATCGTCTCCTTTGTTCTTTGTTGTACTTGCATAATACAACTTTGGAGACAACAAATGGTCGCCAGAAAAGCGACAAGATTAACAGAGCTTGTTCCGATAAAATATTAATCGTTAAGGCCTAGCAGCGGCTGGTCAAACTTGAATAAACATTCGTTGATTTCGTAAATATCATATTTCTTGTGTTCAATAAAATACTTCACGATAAGATCAAATTTTAAGCTGGGAGAAAAAGCAAAACCGGCTCGTTTCAAAAGCTTTTCCGTTTCTTCCAGACTTAATTCCATCCCTATGGCTAAAGCCAAAACCGTACGTTTACTTGGCATATAATGTTTTCCCGTCCTTATCTTGGAAAATAGTTTTCTATCAAGATTAGCCTTATTATAAACATCTGAGTCTTTCTTGCCCAAGCCAGCAATTAACTTCAACAAATAGGCATTAAAGGGTTCGTCCGGTTCAAACAGTCCTGCTCCCTTGAGAGGAAGTGCTTCGTTAGCCATTATTAGTTGAGGTTTTATCTTGGTAGGCTTTATCTTTTTAGCTTGAGGCGCTTCTGTTTTTTTAATGAAATCTTCCATTCGAACATTGCCGCACTCATAATCTATGGCAGCATCTCTTAACGCCTTCTCTTCCACATTAAGCAGTCTGCGTTTTGATGCTGTATGGTGCTCCACATAGTTCTCGTCGATGTAGCTTTGTACTTCACTTAGCATAGCTTCACTAAGCACGAAAGCTTTCTTATCAAATACTACCAGATAAACCTCCAGCTCATGAGTATTGAGAAAATTTCTGATGGCAGATGTGGCCACAGAGAGAGCCTGGGCTTTAGGATAACCGAAGATACCACTGGAAATCAGCGGAAAGGCAATGCTGGCACAGTTATTGTCTACTGCCAATTGCAGAGACTTGGTATAGGCTGAGCGCAAAAGTCTTTCGCTTTCAGTCGGATTATCTGCTTGATACACCGGGCCCGCGGTATGAATAACGAACTTGGCAGGCAAGTCAAAGCCTGGCGTAATCACAGCCTCACCGGTGTGAATAGGTGCAAGTTTTTGGCAAGCCTTGGTCATTTCAGCCGGACCTGCTGCCGTAAAAATAGCCCCGCATACGCCACTACCTTCTTGTAAGCCGGTATTAGCCGCATTAACAATAGCATCAACTGTCATTTTGGTAATATCTTGACGCACGAAACTTAATGACATCGCTTTCCACTCCCTTAATTTAGTGCTTTTATTTTATCATACCCCGCCGCAGTTGCAAGTAGTGACCATTTGACAAAAATGAAAACCGCTATCTACTTAGGTAGACAGCGGTTTTAAAGTTTTAACTCATTTCAAAATCATGTACAGGATAAATACATTGGCCATAGCAGCAATACCTGTTACCAAGGTACCCAGGGTTTGTGTCTTATAGCCATCCTCAACCTTCATGTCACCGAAGTTGGTAACAACCCAGAAATAAGAGTCGTTAGCATGGGACACGGTCATAGCACCTGCACCAATAGCAATAACGGTAATAGCAGCCAGGATAGGAGTATCCAAGCCCATGGTCTTCATCAAAGGAGCCATGATACCTGCTGTAGTGGTCAGAGCTACAGTAGAGGAACCTTGAGCAGTCTTCAAAATAGCGGAGAGTATGAACGGGAAGAAAATACCCAATGTAGCCAATACTTTGGAGTTTTGTTTAATGAAGTCTACCATACTGGTAGAAGCAATTACCTTACCCAAAACGCCGCCGGCTGCAGTAATGAACAGGATGGGACCAACAACCTTTAAGGTTTCGTTGGTAATTTCATAGAACACATCCATCTTGTTTTCTACGCTGCTTTGGAAGAGAACCATAATGCCTAGGATAACGCCTACGGAAATAGCGATGATAGGAGTACCTAAGAAAGTAATGAAAGCTACCTTAGTACCTGCCATTGCCATAGCACTGGACAAAGCCATCAAAACGATAGGAATAATGATAGGCGCAAAGCTCATGAATGCGCTAGGCAGTTGTCCATAGCTCTTAATGAGTTCTTCGTAGGTTTGGAAGGTTTCCTTGCTATTAGGATCTGCTTCAGCCATTTCTTCCTGAGTCTTTACTTGTTTACCAATATAGTTAGCAAATAAATAACCGGCAATCAAAGGAAGAATAGAAGCAGCAGCACCCATGGCAATAACCATTAGTAAGTTGGTTTCCAAGCCCATGCCTTCGTAGATGGTATTAGCAGCTGCGATAGGACCGGGTGTCGGAGGAATGAAGCAGTGAGATACATATAGGCCCATGGACATTGCTACGGCAGTGGCAACACCGGAGGCTTTGGTACGTCTTACCAGGGCTTTACGAATAGGATTCAAAATAACGAAACCGCTATCGCAGAATACCGGAATAGATACGATCCAGCCCATGATCAATACAGCTAAAGAAGTGTTATTCTTACCAACGATTTTTACTACGCAATCAGCCATCTTTAAAGCAGCACCGGTTTTTTCCAGCAAGGTACCAATCAAAGCACCCATGATGATAACGATACCGATGCTGGTGAAGGTGCCAGCAAAGCCTGCGCTTACTACATCAGCGATGCCCAGCGTCTTGCCTGTCTTCACCAGAGGAATACCACCAATCAAACCAAAGATAACAGAAACAGCAAGAATGGAGAGGAACGGATGGATCTTGTACTTAGAAATGGCAATGATCATAACAATAATAGCTAAAACAAAGACAATTATAAGTGGAATACCAGTCATGTTTTACACCCCTTTGTGTTAAACAACAATTTAATCCGTCAAACTTTTCTTGCCAAGCATAAACCCGATCAAGAGTTGTCTCAAGCGCCGGTAAACCAGTTTCCCCCTTTTATTCCCCACGTCACCGAGGACTTCTTTTTTTACAGTTTAATTCTACATCTTTCTTTTTTGTTTCTCAACACAAATATGATGCGTTAACTTCTTAAATTTTTGTAATTTACGATTTATTGAAAGAATTGTTAATTATCTGTCTTTTAGGTATAATTAAAGTATAATTATTAAAAGAGAAACATAACTCTTAGGAGTATTTCTATGTTAACCAAAGTGGTGCATCGGAAAAATTGCTTCTTTAAAATTTTAATAACAATTCTCCTTCTAACTTTACTGCCTATGGTAGCCCAGGCTGCCGGAAAAACAGTACGGGTAGGTTGGTATTTGGTTCCCGGCCTTCATGACTATGATTCGCTTCATGACAAATACGGCGGCTATGACTATGATTTTCTGAAAGCTGTAGCCCAATATACGGACTGGCGATATGAATTCGTAGTAGAATCCTTTGCTGACTGCCTGGCTGATTTAAGGTCAGGTGATATTGACCTGATAGGTGGCGTAGCTAAAAATGCAGCCCGGGAAAAAGAGTTCCTTTTTACCAACAATAATACTGGTTCAGCCAGCCCCCGCCTCATAACAGTTTCCAACAATTCTCGTTATGCCTATGAGGATTTTAAAAACTTTAATGACATGAAAATAGGCGTAATCAAGGGCAGTTATTTCGAGCAGATTCTCCCTTCCTATGCGGAGCAGCATCATTTTACCTATCAGCCCCAACTGTTTAATAACCCCCACGATATGGATCAGGCTGTCCTCGATGGGAAGCTTGACGGGGCTTTGGTAAGTGGTATGCGGATGCTCCCCCATTCTCGCGTTTTGGCACAATTCCCTGAAGAAACCGTTTATTTCATTTGCTCTCCGCAGAATTTTAAGCTAAGAGAAGAGCTTGATTCAGCTATTTCTAAGATTCGTTATTTTGATAAATCTTTTTATACGCGTACCTATGATAAGCATTTTTCCAATGACTATACTACTACCGTTACCTTCACCGCAGAAGAACAAACTTATATGCATAGATTGCTCCAAAAAAGAGATACCATTAATGTGGCTTATGATCCCAACTGGATGCCTTTGGAAGGCAAGGATCCCAATACCGGCGAGTATATCGGCATCGGCAGAGAAATCTACAATTTGTTAGCTGAGCGTACCGGACTAAGCTTTCATTTCTATACTGCCCAGGATTTTGCTGCTACCGTCAAGGAATATGGTGAACGAACCGACTTATTCTCTATCATTTCTTATGACTATGATTGGGCAGATACTCTTGACATATCTTTAACGCGTCCCTTTTTGGAAACCCAGATTTTTAAAATCTTTAATGAAAACACAGATACCAAGACTATAGCTCTGCCAAACGGCTACTATATAAGCAAAGCAGTACAAAAACGTTATGCCAGAGAAAAACGAACCCCTCCTGTTTTCGCCTTCTATACAGACACTGAACAATGTCTGGACGCAGTAAGATCCAAAAAAGCTGATTGCGCCTATATCAACAATTTTGAACTAAATTACTTCATGGACAAGATTCAGCTGGAGCATTTAAATGTTCAAACTGTAGAGGGCTTTACCGTCAGTTATGGTATTGGTGTGTCCAAAAAAGCCGGTCCTGCTATGCTAACCATGATTTCCAGAGGCCTGGCAAGCATCAGTCCTACAGAAATAAACCAAATTGTCATGTCTAAGACCCAGCAACGCTTGGCTCCCAGTATTACGGACCGCATCTATGCCAACCCTTTCCGTTATCTGGGCGGAGCTTTCGTGGCCTTACTTTTGTGCGGCTTTGTTGTTTTCCTATATCTGAGCAACCGTTACAATCGCCAGCAACGCTTAGCCTTGCAAGCTGCCAATAATGCCAAGAATGAATTCTTATCCAGGGTAAGTCACGATATCCGTACTCCTATCAATGCCATCATAGGTATGATTGGTTTTGCCAAGGAAGATATTGATGATAAGTTAAAGGTAAAAGACGAATTACAAAAGATTGAAACTTCCTCTCACTTCTTGTTATCCTTAATTAATGATGTTTTGGATATCTCCAAGGCTGAGAGTGATAAAATTGAGCTTCATCCTGAGCCCTATCCTTTTACCGAATATATCCTGGGCTTAGAAACAATTTTTAGGCCGTTGTGTGAGAAAAAAGGCATTACCTTCATTATTGATACCAATGAATTTTCCAATGATAATAGTGTAATCGTGGATCGTGTCCGTTTTGACCAGGTAGCCTTCAATCTGCTGTCTAATGCGGTGAAATATACTCCTGCCGGCGGTACTATTACCTATACCTCCACCAGCAAGACTTTGCCTAATCAGATGCTTTCTTGTGGTTTTATCATTGCTGATACAGGTATTGGCATGAGCGAAGACTTCCAGAAGAAAATGTTTGCGCCTTTTTCTCAGGAAACAGATAATCCCGAACGTGAAAAGGCAGGCCCGGCCGGTAGTGGCTTAGGTCTGTCCATTGTAAAAAAGATTGTTGATTTGATGGGTGGCACAATTACCGTCGAAAGTACCCTTGGTAAAGGCACTAAGATTACTGTTAACTATATCTTGCCTAGAGTTACTAAGGAACAGCTCTCGCAAGTAATTGGGCAAATGCAAAAACAAGCAACCAATAATTTTGCCATTCCTTTAAATGGACGCATACTATTGGCAGAGGATAATCCCATCAATACCGAAATAGCAGTGAGACTAGTGGAGAAATTTGGTTTACGAGTAGACAATGTCTCCAATGGTCAGGATGCCGTCGCTAAATTTAGTTCTACTGCGCCTCATACCTATCAGGCTATTTTAATGGATATTCAAATGCCTATCATGAATGGTTACGACGCCGCCACCCGGATAAGAGCACTGGACCATGCTGATGCTAAGACCATTCCCATTATCGCTTTGACTGCTGATGCTTTCGCCGATGCTATACAAAAAGCTAAGAAGGCCGGCATGAATGATCATATTGCTAAGCCTGTTAACAAGAAGCACCTCTATGATGCCTTAGCCAAATATATTAAATAGCTGACACAACAGGTTCGTAAATCCGCACCTTGGTAGTGCCAGTAATGTGTTTGACACCACTCTCTCTCGCGAGTACAATTAACCTGTACCAATTTTAATCAAGGCAACACGCAAAGGAGGCTGTAGCTGCATACCTAATACACAATTAAATTATAGGGGAGGTTGAGTAAAAATGATTACAAATGGTTTTACCTACATTGCCTTTTTGATTTTCTTTGCCGGCTGCATGGTTATGCTGGAGAAGAAAACCCAGGCAAAAATCTTTAATTATTTACCACCTGTAGTACTTATTTATTTGATTACCATGTTAATGTGCACTGTAAACCTATGGGATATGAAAGCCACGAAACCCGCGTACGCTCTTTTAAAAAACAACCTGTTATATGCCATGATCTTTTTATTCCTACTGCGTTGCGATATTCGTAAAGTATTAAAATTAGGTCCCAGAATGCTGGTTGGTTTCTTCTCTGCTACCCTTACCATCATGATTGGTTTCGTTGTTTCTTATGCTATTTTCCATAGTTACATGGATCCCGGTTCCTGGAAAGCACTAGGTGCTTTGTGCGGTAGCTGGATTGGTGGCAGCGGCAACATGATTGCTGTACAGGCAGCCCTTGATGTTAAGGAAGGCGCTATGGCCTATGCCTTGGTTGTAGACTCCATCGACTATTCTCTGTGGGTTATGTTCTTGCTTTGGGCTGTTAGCTTAGCTCCCAAATTCAATGCTTGGACCAAGGCTGATACTACCGCTTTGGATGCTGTTTCCAAACGTTTGGAAGAAGCTGATGCTGCTAACAAAGATACCATTAGCTTTGCCAGCTTGATTTTCTTACTTGGCTTAGGTCTGTTAGTTTCTGCTTTAGGTCAGGATGTTGGTGAAATGGTTCACGCTGCTTGCAAGACTGCTTTGCCTATGATTGATAAGGCTACTTGGATTGTACTTATCGTTACTGCTCTTGGTTTGATTGGTGCTGTTTCTCCTTTGGCTAAGCTTAAAGGTGGTCCTGAGCTTTCTAACCTAATGCTTTATAGCGTTATCGCTTTACTGGCATCTCGTGCTAGCTTGCTGGAACTGAAGGATGCTCCGCTTTGGATTGTTGCCGGCTTCGTTATTCTCGGTATCCACGGTGCTTTGTTCCTGGCTATTGCTAAGTTTGCAAAGCTGGATATGTTCACCTGCGGTGTTGCTTCTCTGGCCAATATCGGCGGTACTGCTTCTGCTCCTGTTTTGGCAGGTACCTATTCCGGTTCCTTGGTTCCCGTTGGTGTATTGATGGCTCTCATTGGTTATGCAGTAGGCACACCACTTGGTTTGGTCTGCGCACATATCATGAGCATGCTGGAATGATGATTTGCTAAATAAAAAACACACTTCCCATAGGAAGTGTGTTTTTTTTGTTTACTTATAGGCCAAGGCTCTTAACCCAAGACTCTACTTCACTCTTATTGGTACCATGGAAACATTTACCATCTACCCAAGTACCGGTACCACTCATTTTAGCCAGTAGCTTGCCACTGTCGCCAAAGCCTGAGCTTGCTGCCGTTGCAAAAGGAATAACCTTTTTGCCATCGAACTTATTGGTTTTGACAAATTCATCCACAGGCCAAGCAGCAATTCCCCACCAAATAGGATAACCGATGAAAATGGTGTCGTAGTCAGCTAAGTTGGCCACCGCAGCATTAGTTAGCTTGACAGTTCTATTCTTGTCGTTATGTTCTTTGCTTACACGGCTATTGCTGTCACTGTAGTTAAGGTCAGCATCGCTATAAGGTTGTGCTGCTTTTAATTCCAGGGTAGTAGCACCGGTAGCACCGGCAATAATCTCTGCTACCTTCTTGGTAGTACCGCTGGCAGAATAATAAGCCACCAATACCTTGCTCTTCTTGCCTGCAGGTACCGGAGTTGCTGCCTTATTTTGCGTAGCAGGAGCTGCTGCCGCTTTTTGCTCAACCTTACCACTGCCGCCACACCCTGCTATACCTAACATTAATATGGAACTCATGAGAATCGTAATTAGTTTTTTCATTGTTCTTCCCTCTTTCTACAAGCTTTTGTCTTACTTGTTACTGATAGTAAACCTTAGAGTCAGCTTTAAGTCAAGCCCGTAAGTCAGAAAATATGCTATAATATTTATATATGTTAGATGACAAAGGAGTCCTATACTATGAAAATTTTTATGGATACCGCTAATGTAGCAGAAATTAAAGAACTCGCTGATCTAGGCATTGTGTATGGCGTAACCACTAATCCCAGTCTTATCGCTAAATCCGGCAGAACGCAGGCTGAGGTTATCCCTGAAATTGCTCAACTGGTGGATGGACCCATCAGCGCTGAAGTAATTAGTACTGATTGCGATGGCATGGTGACTGAGGCCAGAAAGTTAGCCAAGATTCACAAAAACATCGTAGTAAAGATTCCCTGCATTCCCGAAGGCTTAAAGGCTGTAAAAATTTTAGCAGGTGAAGCCATTCGGACAAATGTTACCTTGGTTTTCAGCTTGAGTCAGGCACTTTTGGCTGCCAGGGCCGGTGCTTCTTTCGTTAGTCCGTTTATCGGCCGCTTAGATGATATTGGTGAGAATGGCGTGCAGTTGGTGGCGGACATCGTGAAGGTTTTTAAAACCTATGACATTAAAGCAGAAGTTATTGCCGCCAGCATCAGAAACATTGAGCATGTTAATGCCGTGATGCTAGCCGGTGCTGACATTGCCACCATCCCTACTAAAATTCTTAAAGAAATGATGCATCACAAGCTGACAGATGCCGGTTTGGCCAAGTTCCTGGCTGACTACCAGAACAGTAAAAAATAAGAAGCGGAGTTATTCTTCATGAACAAAACCTTGAAATTTAAGATAGCCATCGATATCCTGATGACCATCTGTTGGATTATTACCATGTTTTATAAGCTCACTGGCAATGCTCTGCACGAGTATGTTGGTATGGCTTTGTTCTTCCTATTTATTTTGCATACCCTGCTAAATTGGCGCTGGTACGCAGCCCTAGGTAAAGGCACCTATAATAAAGCAAGAATCATTAGAACTGTCATTAATCTGGCTCTGCTTGTCTGCGTTATTGCTACCTTTGCCACAGTGCCCTTTATTTCTCGGACTGTCTATACAGGCATTACCGCCGGCATGGACAGAGCCGCTCGCAGACCCTGGCAAGGCCTGCATAAACTGGCTGGCAAAGCTGGTTTTGCCTTGATGGGTATTCACATTCTGCAACATTGGCTACTACTGAAAAACGTATTTGGAAAAAGCAAAAAGCTCGCTTCTTAGAAGCGAGCTTTTATTTTTGCAAAACTGTAATTTTCATTACAATTATTTTTCTTGTATTTGTTGCTTACCTGTTCTATAATTTTAGTGACAAAGGAGTTTAAATTCGTATAATATGCGAACTTGAACTCCCATTTTTTATAAGGAGGAAAGTATATGAACAAGATGTGGAACAGTATTTCCAAAAAAGTCGTTCTGGCCCTAGTAACCGCAAGTTTTCTAGCAGTCCCCGTAGCTCAAGCTGCTTTGACTACGCCGCTGCTTAAAGGCAAAGGAAACGGTATGGTAGTCTCCTCCCAAAAACTTGCTGACGAAATCGGCCAACAGGTTTTGGACAAGGGTGGTAATGCTATGGATGCCGCAGTAGCTGTTGGTTATGCCTTAGCAGTTTGCCATCCCAATGCAGGCAATATTGGTGGCGGTGGTTTCGCTATTATTCACACTGCCAAAGGTGAAGATGCAGCCTTAGATTTTAGAGAAATGGCCCCTGGTAAAGCAACTCGTGATATGTATCTGGATGCCAAGGGTAATGTAATCCCCGGTGCCAGCACCAAAGGTTATAAATGTGCAGGTGTTCCTGGTTCTGTAGCAGGTTTTAGTGCTCTCCTGGATAAATATGGCACCATGAAATTAAAAGACTTGGTTGCTCCTTCCATTGCCCTGGCAGACAAAGGCTTCCTTGTTTCTAAGAACTTTCAACGTACCCAGGCTGAACAAGGCAAAGATTTCTTTCTCCCTACCGGAGCAAAATATTTCTTACATAAAGACGGTTCTCTCTACAAAGAAGGCGAATTATTTGTCCAAAAAGATTTAGCAAAAACCTTGTCCCTAATTGCTAAAAAAGGTCCTGCCGGCTTCTATAAAGGTGAGACTGCTGACCTTATTGCCAAGGATATGGCTAAAAATGGTGGCTTGATTACCAAAGACGACTTGGCTAAATATAAAGCAATTTGGCGTCACCCCAGTGAAACAACTTACCGTGGTTACAAAATTGTCTCCATGTGTCCTCCTTCCTCAGGTGGTCCCATTATTGCCGAAATTTTAAATGTTATGGAAAATGCCAATATTGGCAAATTAGGTTTCCAGACTCCTGACACTATTCACGTTATGGCCGAAGCAATGCGTCAAGCTTATGCCGACCGCAGTGAATATCTAGGTGATCCTGATTTCGTAAAGGTTCCTGTAGCAGAGCTAACTGATAAGAATTATGCTGCAGATATTTATAAGAAAATTAATCCTGACAAGGCAACTCCCAGTACTCTTGTTAAACCTGGTTTAAAGGGTATCCATGAAGGTCACCAAACTACTCACTATTCTGTAGTGGATAAGGCAGGTAATGCAGTATCAGTTACCTATACCATTAACGACTGGTATGGCAGTGGTGCTGCCGTAGACGGAGCAGGTTTCTTGCTAAATAACGAAATGGATGATTTCTCCATTAAAGCAGGCGTAGCAAATATGTATGGCTTAGTTGGTAGCGATGCTAATGCTATTGCTCCCTACAAACGTCCTTTAAGCTCCATGAGTCCTTCCATCGTTTCCAAAGACGGCAAGATTTTCATGGTAGTTGGTAGCCCCGGTGGTTCCAGAATCATCACCACTGTTCTTCAGGTAATGTCCAATGTTATCGACCACAAGATGCCTTTAAATGAAGCTGTAGCTGCACCTCGGTTACATATGCAATGGCAACCTGATGAAATTCGTATTGAACCTGTTAACGATTTATCTGCTGAAACAAAAGCAAAACTTGCTGCTATGGGTTATAAGCTAGCGCAAAAGTCTAATATGGGTGACGTAAATGCCATTATCATTGATCCTAAGACCGGTGATATTTCTGGCAGTCATGATCCTCGTAGCTAATGAGAAAAGTCCTCACTTCCAAGTGAAGTGAGGACTTTTTTTATTGTTGTAAAAATTTACCACTGGGGACGGAGAAAAGTGGTAAATTTATTTTACAAGGCAGCTACTAAACGTAGCAGCATATCCACATTCTCATCATCGTATTCAATTTCTTCAGACCAACGGCGTATAGTTTCCGGTAAATCGCCTGTCACCAGGTACTCCAGCAAGATATAAGCCATATTTAGCTGAGCGTAGGCCAGAATAACCGTAGTGGAAATATCAAAGCTTTGGTCCAATTGCCTATACAAGATATATTGGAATATCTTAGTAAAAAGAGTTTTGGAGTAAGTGCTAACAGCCTGAGTCAGCTTAGGTTGTAAGTCTGGCAGCATATGCTTTAGCTCCTGTATATGCCTGGTCCACTCCTTATCAATGGGTTCTACCTTGCCCATGCACTCCAGCACAAACTTAATATATTGTGGATCAAGGTTGGGAACATATTCTGACGCATCAGGCATTTCTACAGCTATTTTCTTGAGCACTTGCGCGAAACTGAGAGGCTTAGCTGCACCCTCCAAAGTAAATTGCAAAGGTGCTTCGTTAGCTAAGAGTAAGTCACAAGTAGCTTCGCAGCACATACCAACGCCGCCTAGCTCAATATCTTCCTTATCTCCCTCAAAATATTCATAGAATCTGGGATGAGCTGTGCAAATATCACAAAGACTATCTTCGCCTAATTCCAGAATCAGCTTGCACAAACCATCCTTCTGCAAGAAGGGACACAAGCCGTCTTTGTTTAAGCGAAAATGATAGCCTGCTTTATCGTGGACGATATTGGCTTTTAAGTTTTCTCCCAGCTTTCCCTTTTGCTGAAAATAATACTGGGCGCTGACCTCATCCACATCTATTATCCACTTCTGGCAACAAGTGTGCTGACAAGCGCCTGCCTTACATTTGAATTTAGCATAAAAATCAGGAACAAGAGTCCTTACTTTAATAGTCATTTGGTTTCACCCTTATTGTAAGGCTTTAAGTAATAGATTTTTCACGTCGTCGGGAACCTGCAGATTGGTTTGAAATTCTACATAACCATTATGAGGCACAGCGCCATCAATCTGTAAAGAATCAGCCAGGTTATAGCCTAAAATCGTTGTTTTCCCCAAATCAGAATTTTTAATCTTCTGAGTAAAATCCGCAGTTACCGTATTGCCCTTAAAGTTTAGCGGCAACTCCTCAAACGGATTCATGTGCCCGGTAAGCTTTTCCATCATGGACAAGGACAAATGAGAGAAGAACCAGGACAAAAGCTTATGGTCAACCAGCGACTTTTGCTTAACAGTAAAAGTCATATAAGATTGGTCACCGGTATGAACGAACTTGTCTATGGTGCCGGTCAATTCAATATGGCCTATTTTTTTGGTATCCAGATGAATGGCCAGCTCGCCATTTTCCAAAGAAGTAATGCTGAGAGACTTCACGCGTCCCTTACCGGTAAACTTCTTGGCTAAGGCATCGTTAATGGTAGCATCCGGTACTGCTACCCTACCGGACATAATACCCTCCAAGGTTTTCTTATCCCAGGTCTTGCGTAGCACTTGTATAGCCGGTGCATACTGTTGCAAGAAGCCCTGCACTCTTTCATTATAAAATCTTTGTAATTGTTGAGTTACTGAAGTTGGCAGGCTCATCAAGCTAAACTCCTGCTGAGTTTCCAGCCAGCTATTGCCTGCTGCCAAGCTTGTTGCCGTTTGGCAAAGAAGTAATGCTAAAATCATAATACTACGTTTAATCAAATTATTCGCTTCTTTCTACATTTCTTATTAGCCATAAATGCTAACAATTGTGTATTATACCACAAAGTAAACCAATTGGCTCTAATTATACAAGGGATGCAACTCCCTTAAGTCATACGGAGTTTCCTGATAAACATAATTAAGCCAGTTACTATAGAATAAATGGGCATAACTGCACCAATTAAACATAGGAAGCTCGGTGTCCTGATTATATGGATAGTAGTTGTCCGGCACGGCAATAGGCAATCCCTTCTTTTTATCTCTTAGATATTCTTCCTCCAAGGTACGGCGATCATATTCGAAATGTCCCAAAACAAATATTTGCCTTAGCGCCTTATTAGCCACAATATTAATGCCTCTTTCGGTAGAACGAGACAGAACCTGTAATTCCGGTGAAGCATCAACTGCAGCATCATCAATAACCGTATGTCTGGACTGGGGAATGAAATACCTGTCATCAAAGCCTCTCAGCAGAGGATTATTTTTGACGGTCAGGGTATAAGCATAAATACCAAAAAGTTTTTTCTTAAGGGGAATTTTATTAATACCATAGTAATGATACAAAGCGGCCTGGGCTCCCCAGCAAAGGTGCAGGGTGGAAAAAACATGAATTTTAGCCCAATCTAAATAATCGACAATTTCCTGCCAGTAATCTACATCTTCAAATTTCATGGTTTCTACAGGTGCACCGGTTATAATTAGGCCATCGTAATATTTGTCTTTAATTTCCGGAAAGGTCAGATAGTTGGCAGCTAAATAGGAGCTGTCCGTATGAGTCGCAACATGGGTCACCGGATGACAAAAATCTACTTCTATCTGGAGAGGAGAATTTCCTAATAGTCTCAAAAACTGCAGCTCTGTTTTTTCCTTAAGCGGCATAAGATTTAAAATCAAGATTTTTAAAGGTCTGATATCCTGCGTTTCCGCACGGTGCGACGTAATGGTTACGATTCCTTCTTGTGTTAAAGTGTTTAAGGCAGTAAGGCCTTCAGCTATTTTAATTGGCATGCTTTCCTCCTCATAGGCCCTGTAGGGCTTGTTTTACATCAGCAATTAGATCATCGGCATTTTCCAAGCCCACAGAAACCCGTACGGTACCAGGCTTTATACCACAGGCTGCCTGCGCTGCTGCATCCAGCTGTTGGTGAGTTGTAGAAGCAGGATGTACCAGCAAACTCTTGGAGTCGCCTACATTAGCCAAATCGGAGAATATTTCTGTTTTATCAATGAAACGGCGAGCTGCTTCGTAGCCATTTTTTAATTCAATGGAAAAAACAGCTCCTGCTCCTTTGGGTAAATATTTCTGTGCCAAAGCATAGTAAGGTGAATCAGGCAACCCAGGGTAATGAACCTTTTCTACCTGGGGCTGAGCAGCTAAAAAGGCTGCCAGTTTTTGGGCATTGCTAACATAGCGTTCCATTCTAATGGAGAGAGTTTCCAAACCTTGTACTAAAAGCCAGCAATTAAAGGGACTTATGCAGGCACCCAGATCACGCAAGAATTTAGCTCTGATACGCGTAACAAACCCGGCTCCCGGTACATCCTTAACAAAGCTGATGCCATGATATGATCTGTCCGGTGCAACCAAGTCTGGGAAACGGCCTGAACCTTCCCAGTCGAACTTACCATTTTCTACAATCAGACCGCCCATAGATGTACCATGACCACCAATAAACTTAGTGGCAGAGTGGACAACGATATCAGCACCAAAATCAAAGGGTCTGCACAGATATGGAGTAGTAAAGGTGCTGTCCACGATAACAGGAAGGCCATGTTCATGAGCAATTTTGATGATAGCTTCAAAATCCGGAATGTTAATAGCAGGGTTTCCCAGTGTTTCTAGAAAAATACCCTTGGTTTTATCTGTAATAGCTTTGGCAAAATCTGCCGGCTTATCAGGATTAACAAACTTAGTGGTAATACCAAAATTGGTCAAGGTCTCGCTAAATAGTTCGTAGGTGCCACCATATACTGTTGAGGCGCTGATTATTTCATCACCACACTTGGCCAAATTTAAGACTGTATAGGTTGTTGCTGCCATGCCACTGGCCACAGCTAAGGCTGCCGTGCCATTTTCCAAGGCAGCAATTCTTTTTTCTAAAACATCCTGAGTGGGATTGCTTAGTCTGGTATATATATGGCCGGCTTTTTTTAGGGCAAAAAGTTCTTCCCCTTCTTGCACGTCCTTAAATTGATAAGCCGTAGTCTGATAAATAGGCAGGGCTCTGGCTCCTGTAGTAGGATCTGCCACCTGTCCTGCATGCTGAGCTAATGTTTCAAAGCTGTAATTCTTTGTCATGTTATCTCTCCTCAATAGTTATTAACTTAATGACTTTGCGTAATAAAAAAACTTCCGTTCCTTGTATATAAATATACAAGGGACGGAAGTACCGTGTTACCACCCTAATTCGAACATTTCTCAGGAAATGTTCCTCTTCAAGTACGCGGGCCAAAGCCTTCAATACTCTAGTACTATAACGGGTACACCCGGACGGTTTAATTATTCGACCAATCCAGCTCCGAGGCCATGTTCAGCCAAACTTCCTGTTCCCTCTTTCACCACTGGGAGGGCTCTCTGTACCAATCCGTTTCGCTTACTTTTCTCTTCATCGCAAAAATTATTAAGTTAGGAGTTACTTTAACAGAATAAAAATTCTAAGTCAAGAAAAAAATCTAAAATTTTTCAAGAAAATATTGTAACTGAAATTTTGTGTAAAGTATTTTACGAAATTAAGCAAAGTTCCTAATCTACACTTAAGACAAGTGCAAATGCGTATTGACTTTTCCTAAAAGAAATTTCCGCAAAACCATAACATTTTTACTTAAGGTATAATAAATAACATAGTTTCTTACATAAATTCTCATATATACATACTTACATTTAGGATGAGTATATGGTTCATAAGAGTGAGCACTAAAAGATCGTTCTTTGATTGCCTTTTCAACTGCATCAAGCAGTTTGTTAGCTGCATCTATGTTCATACAAATAAATGCAATATTATAGAGGACAGCATTTAGGTCTTGCTTAAAACGTTTTGTGACTTTAATTTTATACTGCTTTCCTAGTACCATTGTTAACCATTGACCTCATTTCTTGCAAGGTCTCGGAATAGTCTAACAACGTGGGGTCTTTTTCAAATTCTGCTTCAGCTTTTTGTAGTTCAATTACATGTTCTTTGGGTATTTTTTTAGTATCAGCCACTTTAATTCGACTCCTTTCTGCAATGGTATTGAGATGATTATAACATAGAAAAATTAATGTTAAAACTTTAAATTATTTAGGAAAAGTTGTATACAATAGAAAAATGGTGCTAATAATTCTTTTGTTAATTTTTTGTTATATTGAACCGGAAAGACTTGTATTTTTTATTTGCTTAGCAGATAATAAAAACAAAAAGCTATAAGGAGACAAGATGAGAGACCTAAGTGTAATTCAAAATAAACAGGGTTTCATTTGTGATATGGATGGTGTGGTGTACCATGGCAACATTCTGCTACCCGGTGTAAGTGATTTTCTGAATTGGTTAAAGAGCGAAAAAAAGGACTTCCTTTTTCTTACCAATGCCAGCGGTCGCACCCCTCAAGATTTAAAGGATAAGCTGGCCAGAATGGGCCTTGATGTGGAAGAAAAACATTTTTATACCAGTGCCCAGGCTACCGCCAAATTTCTGGACGCTCAGTCCCCCCAATGCACCGCTTATGTTATTGGTGATCCAGGGCTGCTTAACGCCTTATTTGAAGTTGGCGTCAGGTTTGACGATGTTAATCCTGACTATGTGGTAGTAGGCGAAACCTCTGCTTATAACTACGCCGTAATTTTAAAGGCAGTAGAGCTCATTAATAAGGGTGCCAAGCTTATTGCTACCAATTCCGATTTAACCGGTCCTTCTGAGCAGGGTATCATTCCTGCCTGCAGAGCCTTGATTGCTCCCATTGAGCTCGCCACCGGTCGTCAAGCTTATTACATAGGCAAGCCTAATCCTCTCATGATGCGTACAGGCTTAAAACGCCTAGGTGTTCACTCCGAAGACGCTGTCATGATTGGCGATCGCATGGATACCGACATTATCGCCGGCGTGGAAACAGGCCTAGAAACAGTACTAGTATTATCCGGAGTTTCCACCCGTGAAAACATTAAGCGTTTTTCCTATCAGCCTCATTACATTGTAAATGGCGTAGGTGATTTAGTACCAGGTAAAAAAGCATAAAAGATTTACCACTGGGGACGGAGAAAAGTGGTAAATCCGCCTCGAAGAGGCAGGAAGATTTACCACTTTTCTCCGTCCCCAGTGGTAAATACAAAAAGACACCATCTCGAAGAGATGGTGTCTTTTTTACCTATTTACTTTTTGAAGTCAATATTGTTAACGCCGCCTTGTGTTGAAGTGCTCATTTTGCCTAAATCGATGGCGTGGGTCAGGCCCTTTTTCACAATAGGTGCATAGCCTTGTTTCCAGATAACTATATCCTGAGGACCGGTAGTTACCAAACCGCAAGTAAATTTGCCATCCTCGTCAGTAGCCGTTTCACGATTACACTCGCCGTTAATAGTAACTGTATTATTAGCAACTACCACATTTAAACCTTGTCCTGCATAAATCGTAGCTCTGGCCAAGGGAGCGCCATCAGCAAAAACAGTCCCTTTTACAATAAAGGTACCATCGCTCATGCCACCCTGACTAGTATTGGGAGTAGATGGTTTTTTCACACCCAGGTCACCTAGCACGCCGCCAATATTAAACCCTGCCAAAACGGTAGCAGGTAGAACGAGCAAGAGAGCAAATACCATCAAAATCATCCTGCGCCACATTTTTTTCATTCTACAACACCCCTTTTCTATGCTAAGCTGTCTTAATTAGGAACACTGGCATGCATACCTTTGGAATGACCGCAAACACACTCACCATCCCTAACGTTGCCTTGTTGAAAATGGGTGCAGCCACACAGCTTGCAATGTCCTGTAGTATCACTGCCTGCCAATACTACGCTGGTACTACCTCCTAAAAGCATCAATCCTAATAAAGCAATAGCAATTAACTTTTTCATGTTTGTAGCCTCCTTTGCTTAACTATTTCTTATTGTCTAAATTTAATTTTGGATCCGCAGTCTTTCAAATAATAAACCTGTGAGCCACCGTCAGTTTCTGCTGTAGCTGTAGCAATGCAAGCGTAAGAACCGACGTAAATAAAGATTACATAGGTTCCCGGTTTTGCACCAACCTCAAAATCGCCGTTGCTATTTACATAGCCCTTGCCATAATAACCACTTTCAAAAATGTTGCCCTTTAGTTGGGCAGAAGCAGGTGCCAACAGTACATCTGTATACTCTGGAGGACTTTTAGTGCTTCCCTCGTAATAAACTTTGCCCTTGATCACATAGTTGCTTCTCTCGTCATAGCCTTCCTTGCTATCCATGGTTACTTCAATTTTCTTAGGAGTACTATTCAGCCCGCCTGCATCCCTGGTATCACGGTTCTGTGTTTGTGCTGCCGGCTGCTTACCGCCACCTACATCCGGCACATTGATTTTAATGCCTCCCAGGTTAAAACCGGCATAAGCTGTAGTAGCCATAGCCAGTAACGCTGTGCATAATAAGCTGGTTAAAAATTTTCTTTTCATACTCTCCATCCCCTTTCTAATAGCCCTTGCTCTTTATTTGATAGTTCTTAAACATAATGCCTTTGGTTCTCAGTTGATCTATTTCTAAAGAATTTATGTTAGTAAAGGTACAATCCTGGAAAAGGATGACTTGCTTGTCCCACCACTTATTATCATAACGCTCGCCCATTAGGGAATGCTTAGCAGCATATTCCAAAACGTCTCCCTTGGGCAGGAACACTTTTCTGGTAGGGTCAACCGCAAACTGGCAATCGTGAAACTCCAAGCCTTGGATGCTGCCTCTGGTTTCCATCACACTCAAGCTGCCATCGTGGACAAACTTGGTATTAATAAATTTACTGCTCCACACATCTGTCATATCCAAAACTGCATAGGTGCAGTGATGGATGTAAGAATCTTTTACTTCTAACAGGCCCACGTTTTCCAAGGTCAGACCATTTTGACCACAACCGTAAATATCCATATTGTCCATTTTAATATTCTCGGACCGTTCTATATGCAAGGAATCTCCTTCACAGCCCTTAGGTCTTTGGACATGACCAATACTAAAATTACGCAATTCTATATTTTTGCAGTCTTTAATAAACAGCACATCGCTATCGCTATAGGGAGAAAGCAGTTGTGTTCTGGCTTGCTCTGCGGCAATGATTTTTAAATTATTTACCCCGGTAATATGCATGCTGCGTGCGTAAGTGTTTTTGGCATTACGGCTGGTAAACCCTGTGGCAGCATCCAGTTTATAGATGCCCGGGGTTAAATAGATGGTTCGATCCGAGCCAATGCTATTTAAGAGCTCTACCATGCTTGCTACTGTTATTTCCTGGCCAGCCCAAGCCGTACTGCTGCCTAGCATGAACAGTGTCATAACCAAAGCCAGCATTTTAAGCATACCCACCACTTCCCTCTCAGTTTAATGTGGGACAGCGGACGCGTCCCTTTGTCTCACTTTAATTATAGCTTTAAAATAGCTTAACCGTACTGAGGTCTTCCTCAGTACGGTTAAGCTATTTTTACTTTATACTGAATATTGAAGGATATTAACCAATTACCTAATTCTTAGGAGGTGAGTAAAGTGGCTGATACTTCTGTAAGTTATAAATGTCCTAAATGTGGTGCCCCGTTAAATTTTTTGCCGGGTCACGACAAGGTCACCTGCGAGTTCTGCGGCAGTGAATTTACCATAGCGGAAATTGAAAAGCTGTTTGCTCAAAAAGAAACTAAAGCGGCAGCTGCTACAACTGCAGAACATAGCTGGGATACCAGTCAGGCCGGCACTAAGTGGGAAGAAAACGAAACTAATCAGTTCCAGACTTTTGTCTGCTCTTCCTGTGGTGCCGAATTAGTAGCGGATGGCAACACCATGGCCACAGAATGTGTGTACTGTGGTAATCCCACTATGTTGCCTCAACGTTTTACCGGTGATTTAAAACCTGATTTTATCATTCCTTTTAAAAAGACGAAAGAAGAAGCAGTAGCTGCTTTAAAGAAATTCTATGAGGGTAAAAAATTGTTGCCTGATGCTTTCACGGCTAATAATCGTATGGATGCCATTCAAGGTCTGTATGTGCCTTTCTGGCTTTTTGATTCCAAGGTCCATGCCCTCTTCCACTACGATGCTACCAATACCAAGACTTATCAGGAAGGCGATGATGATGTTAAGGAAACCGAGCATTATAACTGCACTCGGGAAGCCAACATCACCTTCCAAAAAGTTCCTGCAGATGGCAGCAAGAAGATGGACGATGACTACATGGATAGCATCGAACCCTTCGACTATAGCGAAATGGTGCCCTTTACTACAGCTTATCTGACAGGACACTTAGCAGACAAATATGATGTTACTGCCGAAGACAGTGTTTCTCGTACCAAAACCAGAGTAGATTCCAGTACTGCTTCCATTCTGAATGCCAGCTTAGACTACGAAGGTTTTAATACTATCGACAGCCAGATTGACCAAACAGAAGGCTCCGTAAAATATGCTATGGTACCGGTGTGGATTCTTACCACCAAGTATGAAGGCAAGCCCTATACTTTTATGATGAATGGTCAAACCGGTAAATTCGTAGGCAGTCTGCCTACAGATAAGGGCAAGGAACATAAATATATGGCTATGGCCTTTGGCGGTGTGTTAGTTGCCTCCATAGTCATCATTCAACTCATTGGCAAATTGTTATAAGAGGAGGTGGCAGATATGAAAAAGTTTTGGAAAATTCTAGTTCTAACTTTAATCGCTGTTTTCACAGCAGCTGCCATCACCACAGCTGCTCCCAATCCCATTGTTGACCAAAATAAGGTTCTGTCTAAACAGGATGCCAAGGCCATTGAGGGACGCATTAACGAGCTAAACCGCAAGCATAATATCAGCATAGGTGTTTTACTTATTACTGTTCCTGATAGCAAGCAGTCCGGTGGCGTAGCCTCCGGCTTCTTGACCCAAGGCGGTTTTGACAAGGCGCAAAATGGCGGTATTGTTCTACTGCTAGATATGAAGGGCCATAACTGGTATGTAGCTACTGATAAGAAATTAGCCAAGGCTATCACCCCTGATTATGGTGTCAAAAGGTTAGGTACAGATATTGTAGCTAACTTAAAAAAGAGTGATAATCCTGCTACTGCTATTCGTAGCTTTTTAGCAGGCGTAGATAAGCTGACGGATTATTATTTGAAGAATGGTAAGGCCCTGACCAAAGACGACGAAGCAAAGACCGTTGCCACCAAAAAAGAAGCTACAGAAAAGGGTGACAAATCTCCCGGCATCATCGCCTACCTGGTTGGCTTAGTCGCTTCCATCGGTGCTGCTTTTGGTTACCGTAGCAATTTGCGCAGCAAAATGAGCAATGTAGCTACAGCTAGCGAAGCCATGGACTATGTAGATGAGGAAGGTCTGGAGATGCTAACCTCCACAGATGATTTTGACCATAGTGATATTGTACGTACTCCACGTGCTAAAAGCTCCTCTCGGGAAACCAAAGAAGATGTGGTTACCGAATCTCATGACGATGAAGAGAGCAGTGGTGGCGGTGGTAAATGGTAAAGTAAAGCTGTTTTAAGCAATTCCTATAAATACTACCTCTATAGATAAAAGGAGGCGAACCAATTATGCGAATCTGCAGGCTGTTCTTTTTAAGTGTGTTGCTTAGTGTTTTAACCTTTTTTCCCTGCTCTGTCCATGCTAAAGAAGCTGTTATTTTGGACACGGACATGGTAGATCTCTTTGATGACGGCGTAGCTATGCTCATGCTGGCTAAATCTCCCAAGATTGAATTAGTGGGTGTCACTATTGTTCTTGGCAACACCTGGACAGAAACAGGTACTGCCAGCGCCCTACGCCAGCTGGAAGGCATTAATCGATTGGATATTCCTGTAGCGGTAGGAATCAATACTACCACTCGTCCAGGACGTATTGCCAATATGGCTTTAGAGAAAAAATTATTTGGTCGCGGTGCTGACCCCCATTTAGGCTCAGCCGGTTATCCCCAGCCTGCTTCCTGGCAGGCTGCTTACCGCAGTTCCTATCATGCTGAGCCTAAAGGAAAGCCTATTAATGAGCACGCCGTAGATTTCCTTATCAGAAACATTAAGGCTCGTCCCCATGAAATTACGATTGTCTCCATTGGTACCTCCGCTAATCTAGCTGCTGCTATCCGCAGAGCACCGGAGATTGTACCTCTGGTAAAACGTGTAGTGTACATGGGTGGTGCTTTCTTTCAACAAGGTAACGTAATGCCTACGGCTGAATTTAATTTCTGGCTTGATCCGGAAGCTGCCAGAACTGCTCTTCGTGCTCCCTTTAAAGAACAAATCATTTTCCCACTGGATGTGTGCGAAAAGATTCGTTTTACCTCTGATAAATATAAGAAACTGGAGCAACGGCTGAGTAATTCCCTGTTTAAAGATATGTTTGCTAACCATTGGACCAAACCCATGTTTGACAAGGACAAGAATTTCTATACCTTCGTCTGGGATGCCTTAGCAGCAGCCATGGTGGTAGAACCTTCTCTGGTAACAGAAGAGAGCTCTTATCCTGTGGATATTGATACCAACTATGGACCTTCCTATGGACAGTCCATAGCCTTCCGTGGTTATGGTCCTGAGGGGACTCAAAAAGCCAGAATAATTTTTACTGTAAATGAAGATAAATTATGGGATTTAATTGATAGGCTTTTTGAAAGCTTATGATTAGGGCAGGAGGCGAAAAAACATGCGCAATATTCTGCAAAGCTTTTTGCTTCTAGTGCTTTTGTTAATAAACTCTCTGGTTCTGGCCGCAGGGAAAGAACCTCAAAGCCTACAATTTCTTTTGGTTAATGATTTTCATGGACATATTCGTCAGGAAGCGGAAGCGCCCGGCGCCTTAAAGCTAATTACCACCGCTGAGGATCTGACCGCAAAAGATCCCCAGGGCACCGTTCTAATCGCCGACGGAGACATGCTTTCCGGTACTTTGGACAGCAACGAATTTCGTGGTCGCCCCGTTATTGAGATGATGAACGCCATGGGTTTTGCAGCTGATGTCTGCGGAAACCATGCCTTTGATAACAACGGCAAGGTCATCTGCCAGCAAGCTCGTTGGGCCAAGTTTCCCTTCCTGGCTGCCAATATCAGGGACACCCAAGGTAATTATGCCAAGCCTTTTATACCTTCTGTACTAGTAACTAGAAAGGGAATCAAAATCGGCATTGTAGGTCTTGTTACCATGGAAACACCTGTAAAAGCTACCAAGAGTAACATGACCGGCTTCGTCTTCACCGATCCTGTCAAGGAAGGCAACGAAGCTATAGCCTCCCTAAAGAAACAAGGCGCTGAAGTCATTGTTTTGGCAGCCCATATGGGTACCTTCCAAGACAAGCTAGGTAATATTACCGGCAAAGAACTATTGCCGCTCTTGGATAAATTAGATGATGTGAGTGTAGTACTAAGCTCCCATAGTCATGACATAGTAGCCGGCTTCGTTAATGTTCGTGGTCGTCAGGTTCCTGTTGTGCAGTCCGGCTGGTCCGGAAAGAACATTGCCGGCGTTACCGGTGTTTACACCCCTGAAACTAAGGCCTTTACTCAGGTAAAAACCTTTATACAAGGTACAGCCAATACCATAGAACGTCCTGATCCAAAACTTAAAAAGCGTTTAGACGATTTTATAGCAGCTGTAGATAAAAAATACCGTACTCCCCTTGCTACCAACGTGCAAGCCCTTACCAATAACCGCTGGGATCCTTATAGCTCTTGTGCCCAGGCGCTGACTGATTTAATGCACAGGGAAGCAGGCGTACAAATTGTCTTGTATAACGGTGGCGGTTTCAGAACAGGCCTTCCTGCCGGTCAAGTGAGCATGGTAAATATCATGGATATCTTTCCCTTTAACGGGTCATTATGTATAGCTGATTTAAAAGGCTCTGAGCTAAGAAAAGCAGTGGAACACGGCTTAGACAATAAGAAATATGGTTTTCTACGTTTTTCAGGGCTTAAAGTAGTTGGTTTGGTGGAAAAACCTGAAGGTCATAGAATACTAGAGTTAAAATTAGCAGATGGCTCTGAGGTAAAGGATGACCAAACCTATAAAATTTTAACCAATGAATTTCTGCTCAATGGTGGTGATGATTACACCATGCTAAAGAGTGCTACTAATGTAGTAAAGAGAGGCTCGGAAGTGCCTTTTCTAAAAAAAGCTATAGTGAAACAGCAGAAGATAGATTACCGGCCTGATGACAGGCTGACCATCATAGATAGTTTGGAAAGCAATTCTGAACAACACCATAGTTAAAGGCAAAACAAATAATTTTAAGCTAAGGAGGAACGAATATGGGACTGATTAAAGCATTGCAAGGAGCCGCAGGTGGCGTAATGGCTGACCAGTGGCGTGAGTACTTTTACTGTGAAAGCTTAGGTGCCGATATTTTGGTTGCCAAGGGCATGAAGCGAATTAGTAATAAAGACCGTAGCTCTAATACCGAGGGTGAAGATAATATCATCAGTAATGGCTCCATCATTGCTGTTAATGATGGTCAGTGCATGATTATCGTAGAGCAAGGCAAGGTGGTCGAAGTTTGCGCTGAGCCTGGAGAATTTACCTACGACCAATCAACAGAACCTACCGTCTTTTATGGTGATCTGGGTCAGAATATTGTTGATGTGTTCAAGAAGATTGGCAAACGTTTTACCATGGGTGGTGACACCGGTAAAGATCAAAGAATTTACTTCTTCAACACCAAGGAAATAGTTGGTAACAAATATGGTACTCCCAGTGCTGTTCCTTACAGAGTAGTAGATAGGAACATTGGCTTGGATGTAGATATTGCCATTAAATGCTTTGGTGAATACAGCTATAAGGTTGTGAACCCCATTCTCTTCTACACCAACGTTTGTGGTAACGTAGAAGAAGATTATCGCAGAGACCAAATTGACGGTCAGTTAAAGACTGAACTGTTAACTTCTTTACAGGCAGCATTTGCCAAGATTTCTGATTTGGGCATTCGTTATAGCGCTTTGCCAGGACATACTACTGAAATAGCAGATGCCCTTAACCAAATATTAAGTGCTAAATGGAAAGATTTACGTGGTCTGCAAATCATCTCCTTCGGCGTAAGCAGCGTGAAGGCCAGCGATGAAGACGAAAAGATGATTAAAGACCTGCAACGCAATGCTGCTTTCAGAGATCCTACCATGGCAGCAGCCAATCTTACTGCAGCTCAGGCCGATGCTATGAAAATGGCAGCCAGCAATTCCGGTGGTATGGGTGCAGCCTTTGGTTTTATGGGTATGAATATGGCTCAGCAGGCCGGTGGCATGAATGCTCAACAGCTTTATAATATGGGTCAGCAGCAACAGATGAACAACCCAGGTCCGCAAGGTGGCGCGCCTCATGGTGGTCCTGCTATGATGGCAGGCGGAGCTGCCGGTGCTCCAGGCTGGGATTGTGCCTGCGGTCAAAAAGGCAATACAGGCAAATTCTGCAGCGCTTGTGGCAAGCCTAAACCAGAACCTGTACAAGGCTGGACCTGCTCTAAATGCGGTGCCGTAAATCAGGGCAAGTTCTGCCAGCAGTGCGGTAGCCCCAAACCGGAGGGAGAACCTCTCTACAAATGCGATAAATGCGGCTGGATGCCCCCTGATCCACATCATCCGCCTAAATTCTGCCCCCAATGTGGCGATCCATTTGATGATAATGATAAGCAAAAATAGCCTACTTTTCCCCATTTGTTTTGCAACTAAGGAAGTGAATATAGTATAATATAAAAAAGTGTATTTCGGTCATAAGTGAAACTTGTGGGGTAAGACTATGCTAAAAAAACTGCTTGGGGAACAGTTCTTAATAGCATTTACAGCAGTACTAACCAGCATGATGATTAGTACTGCTTGTTTTGCTGCTGATGACATCCTTCCGGAAGAAAAAGATACTGCTACCCAGTCCTCAAAGCAAAAAGTACATCATGGTCTTGCCGTAGAAGGCAGCTTTCGTTATCTCTACGGCCAAGGCCATTTTGAAGGGTCCAGTTTAGCACGCACAGCTGGTGGCAAATATGCCATGACACCCTTCAAAGAATTAATGATCATGCAGACCTTGCGTACCAGGTTATATGCTAATTATATTTTTGATGAGAACTGGAAAATCATTACCGGTGTAGAAGACAACCGTGTCTTAAACGACCAGTCTCTTACAGATACCGCTCACATTTTCAGGGCCTTTGCCGAAGGTACCTATCCTCACGCCAAATACAGAGTAGGTCGTTTTGGCTATAAGGTAGAGGATGGCAATACCTTAGATACCACCGTAGATGGTATCAGGGTAGGCTTTGGTCCTAATGAAAAACGTTTTTCCGTTTTCTGGGGACGTCTTGGCTCCAGCTTTAATCGTCGGGAAGGCGTCATTGTGGATGCCTACAAAGAATGGAAAAAATGGTATGCTACAGCCAGCTATTTTAATTTTCGCAATCACGCTCACGACAACGCTGCCTGGAATAAGCAAGAGGTTTTTTCAGAAAGCCTGAATTATAAATTTACTCCTGATATTTCCACAGGCATAGAATTTCTCCAAGCCTCTGGCAGTGACAAAAATGAAACCTTAGGCTATGATCGTGGCTTCGTCTGCGCTCTACGCTATAAGAACTATGATTATAAAAAGCCCGGTACCTACAGAGTGCAGCTCCGTTACTATCGCGAGCCTGCCTCCGCTGTCATTACTCACACCATGAATGCTTGGCCCGGCTACTTCCGCCACATGGGTTTTGAAGGTGTCGGTGCTTGTTTTGAATATGTACTCTTTAAGGGCGGCCTCTTAACGGTGGAAGGCTATGACCTGTGTAATTATCGTGACCAAAAGTATCTGTCAGATTTCCACCAAAAGGTTTTAGGCGCCACTCTTACGATAGGCTTTTAAAATAAAAATCAAACAGACTCTATGCTATTTATAATCATTAACCGGAGGCGATGTGCATTATGAAAAATTACTTTCTCATTTTGCTACTTACTCTGGTTAATTTTTTTCTGCCTGCTTACGCTTTTGCTACCCGAGAAACGGTAATTTATCATGATGCAGCTCTCGGCGACAGCTATGCTGCCGTACTTAAAGAAGCTGCTTCCACGTCTTTTACCCTGAAGGGTCGCAATGATTATTTTATCAGTTCCTTAGCCCATGATGCCTCCGGCATAGAAGTCTTTGCGCCCCAAGCTTTAGTACTTAGGGAAAACGATGACTATTTCTGGTACCCCCAGTATCAGGCTACCGTAGCCATTGCCGTGGCAGAAGACGTCGGCAATATTACAGGCTGGGAAGATGTACTCAATAGCGAAAGCAAGGTTGCCCTTACCATCCGGCAGCCTTTCTTTTCCTATCTGTTAATAGGTCTCACCTATGGTCTGACCGGCAAATGGGAAACTCAGGCAGCTATTACCTACCTGCAAAAATTACAACAAAACGACCGCCTACTGCTGGATAGCCGGTATGGTAATATTTCTTTTTTGCATAAAAGTCCTCAGAAAGTTGATGCCCCTATCCGCATTATGTTCGATTACGAAATAGTGCAACTGAATAAGGCAGGCGGAAAATATAAAATCGTTATTCCTAAAGAAGGCACATTAACCTTCAATAAAGGTATCCTGAGCAAAAAGCCCTTATACTTTACTAATAAGAAGTTGGCAGAATGCTTAATAGCGCAGGGCTTTAGACCTACGGCTGCTTTGCAAACTCTGGTACCTGATAAAACCAGTCCTCTATATCCCCAAGATGCTGCCTATCATGTGGCAACGTACATTACCGATCCGGAAGAATTTAACAATATTGCTGATAATTTACCTCCCCAGGTAAGACGTCAGGTTTTAGGCATTCGCCATTTTTCTACAGCTGATGGCTTCGAGCACTATCTATCCTATTATATTTTATTGGCTTTAACTGTCCTTATCTTTGCTGCCTTCATCCCCAACGTTCTCCAGCAAGGCGTGCGCCGTGCCCTGATAGGGCTGTGCCTGACTATCGTGTTGTTTATTGCTATTCGCATTATGAAACTTGGCTTTACTCCTAATCATGACCATCTGATTCGTTGGTGTTGGTATTCGTATTATTTATGTAATGACTTGCTAGGCTTATTTCTTCTCTGGACGGCCTGGGCCACGGATAGACCGTCAGAGGATAACAAGCCTCCTCGCTGGTGGTATGGTCTTGCCACGCTGGCTTGCCTTGTTCAAATTTTCGTTTTCACTAATGACCTGCACCAGATGATCTGGCAATTCCAGCCTGGGTTTGTAGACAGCAATGATATTTATACTTACGGAAAATTACTCTATCTGATTAATATTTTCTATCTGGCCATGATGGCTACCGCTGCCGGTCTCTTGATTTACAAGGCGATACGCAACAACATTTTTCGTTATAAGGTCATCCTACCGGTAGTTGTTCTTCTTCTCTACTTTCTGTATAACTATGGTCAGGGTGTAGCCAGATGGCCTGTCATTATGCAATCAGAAAAAGTTTTCTTTACTTGTCTGGCTATAGATGTTTTTGTTCTGGTAAGTGCTCTTACCGGACTATTTACTGTAAATAAAAATTACATCGATATTTTTAAAGCGTCTTCTTTAGGCATGCAGATTGCTGATAGCCAAGGCAATATCGTATATGCCTCCGATATTATTTCCGGTGCCGGCAGTGATGTAATAATCCATAGACAGAATATTACAGCCGGGCAAGTAATCTGGTACGAAAATGTTAGGGAGCTCAATGAACTGAAACGCAGATTACAGCTGACCTCTCAGGCTCTGCAACGCTCTCAGGCTATCTTAAGCCGAGAAAGCCAAATTCGTGGTTCTTACCTGGAACTGCGGATGCGTAATCAGCTGTATGATGAATTAGAAAATGTCTTGGCAACCAAAAACAAAGATATTCTCAGTGATTTACAGGCTTTAAAAGACACGGCCATTTCCCCTGACTTTAAAAAGGTCTCTGTTCATCACCTAAATATTCTGGCCTGCTTTTTAAAAAAGAAATGCGTAATGCTTCTAAATGGCAAAACAGGCAACATGGTTGATACCGCTTATCTTACCGCAGCTCTGGCTGAATCCTGCCAATATGTTACTCAGGCAGGACTTGCCACTGTACTTAAAGCAGCTTTGGTATCTGCTACCTGTGGCAGTCAACGTGCCATGTTTATCTACGATGCTTTTGAAGAAATTCTGGAAACAGCTTTAAGTAAGCAAGCAGAAAGTCTCTTGGTACAGCTGACAGAAAATGCAGATAAAACTATTATCTTAAGCTGCTATGTAGATGGCGACAGAGAAAAACTACTGGTCGCTTTGCAAGAATTGGCCATGGGAAGCTTAGCTGCAATGAACAAATTAGGAGCACGTCTGGAAGTAAAGGATCTGGACGATGCCATTTCCCTTACCATAAGTATTTAACTTATAACACAGCTTAGCAAAGGAGGAATAAATATGTTAGCTTTATATAAGCTTAGCGATTTAGGGCAGCAGATCTTTATCTTGCTTGCTCTTACTGCTTTATTTCTCCATTGTTGTTTTTATCAGATAGCTCTTCCGGTACGTCACCATGATCCCTATCGGCATAAATTTTTAGAGCTTTCCATTTTGTTTTTGCTTTTTGTTTTATGCATGACTGTTAGTGCCGCCAACATACAAGTAGGCTCGGATTTACCAGCTGCCACCAAATATACTGAATTGCGTTATATAGCAGGTGCCATGACAGTAGTACAAGCCCTAAGCTGGCTAAATAGGAATGTAGGAGCAAGCGTAATTCTAGTGGCCGGTTTTCTGGCTTTGCCTTTTTGTGATACCTTATCTCCCTGGAATATGCTGGCAGTTAGCCTGCTCTTAGCAGGAAGAAGTATTTATGGGATCCCCAGAGCTCGGGAACGGTTGCGTCATGAGCTCAGCAGTGACAGTATTAATGAGGCCATTGATACTTTGCCAACCGGTGTCATGTTTGCCGATGAGGACGGTAACATAGTCCTGACCAATACCAAAATGCTTAAGCTGATGCAACGTTATTCCGGTGAGCAGTACCGTAATGCCAATGTTTTGTGGCAACAGCTGCATAAACTCAAAAGCACTTCTTATCTGCAAAAGCAAGCTATCGGTGATAAGCTTTTATTCAGAGTACTAAAGGGACCCAGTTATTTAGCTGCCCGTCAAAAGATTCAGACCTACATTGGACCATGCCAACAGCTGACGATTACAGATGTTACAGAAGAAGACCGCAGTGCTTTAAAATTGGAAGAACAGCTAAAGCTATTGAGAGCAGATAGTAAAAAAATGCGTTCCGCCCTGGATAATCTGGAAGCCTTGAAAAGACAACAAACCTTAGCAGAAGTAACCAGTCAGATTCACGATGTGCTAGGTCAGCGCATTACCATTCTGCAACAGCTGCTCAATAATAAAGATACCCAAAATTATGCTGATATGATTCCTTTGCTACAAAACCTGGCACAGGACATCCGTACAGACGTAAGAGAAGATGCTCATGTTACCTTAAACAATATCGTGGCTACTTACGCTGCCATTGGTGTTACAATTACTATAACAGGTAAGTTGCCTGAAGAAAAAGAAACGGCAAATGCTTTTGTAAGCATCATCAGGGAAGCCGCCACCAATTCGGTGCGGCACAGTCATGCTAATCTAATTCAGATAGTCATAACCAGGCAAAAGGGCAAACAATATCTGCAAACGACAGATAACGGCATTGCCCCTAGCGGGTCAATCCATTTTGGCACCGGGCTAAACGGCATTAAACATAGAGCAGAAAAATTAGGTGGCACCTTAACTGTTAATACCAAGCCTAGATTTACCTTACTAATCGAAGTACCTTTATAGCCTACCGAAACAACTTGCAAAGGAGGTAGCGGCTTGTGGTAAAGCTGCGGACAACATGGTTAAACTTTTGATTGTGGATGACCAAAAAATACTCTTAGATGCTTTAACCAATGCCTTAGGTAAAGAAAAAGACATAGAAATAGTGGGAAGCCTTACCGTAGCCGATGTAGCTGATGTTGCCTGCACCCGCCTCCGTCCTGATCTGGTTCTAATGGATATTTGTACGGAAGGAAAAGTCAGCGGTATTTTCGCTACCGAACGCATTAAACAAAAATATTCTTATATCAAAGTAATGCTCATGACCGGTTTTCCGGAGATGAGTTTTATTCAGCGTGCCAAGGATGCAGGAGCTGACAGTTTTATTTATAAAAACAGTTCCATGGCAGATTTTGTCAAATGCATCCACGCTACTATGGCCGGCCAGGGTACCTTTCCTGAAGTCGATACTCACCACGGCTTTGGCGATGGTGAATGCCCACTGACACCCAGAGAATTAGAAATTCTGCGTCTTTTCTGCACTAACCATTCCCGCAAGGAAATGGCCGAAGCACTTAACATTACTACCAGCACCATCAATTATCACATCAACAACATGCTAGCCAAAACAGGCTACAAGAACCTGATGAGCCTGGCCATGGAAGCAACTGATAAGGGCTATATCAAGGCCGGTGTGTAAAACAGAACACTTATTCCTAACTAAAAAAGCTCAGTTCCTTATAAGGACTGAGCTTTTATCTTTCTTACTTCCAAAAAAGCAACTTGGCAAAGCCATGTTTTTCTACTGCTTTATCAAAAGGTAGTACTTCATGCAAAAATGGTTTTTTTACTTTGCGAATGGTTAGAGGCTTCATCCTAATTGTGCTTTCTGCCGACATATGTTGATGGGTTTGCGGCATAACAGTACAATAGGCTTCTTTATCAAAGCGGCCCACAATACCTCCGGCCACGTCGCTAAGCAAGGAGTCGCTATCTGTTCTTATCTGTAAAGACACTGCTGCCGCTTTGCCTGTTTGCCCATTAACAGCTAGACGTACCTGTACACCCCTGTCTTCATCACTTTGTCGTTTATCCAAATAATATACTGGTAATAAAATTGTACTACTTTTATGTTTTCTAAGATCCCTGGCATAATTGATGATTTTCACTGTTGGCAAATGGAATGTGTTTTGTATATCCAGGGGAATCCGTTCTGCCAACAGATAATCAAGTACATCCACTACAGAAATATTATTAGCAACTGCTGCTACTCTGAATACCCCTTCCGCAAAAGCAGGATCAAAGGCTGTCACTTCTCCAAAATCCCAGGGATCCAAATAGTCCAGCAATCTTACATCATAAAGGGTAGTGGCAGGACAAGCCCAATCAACGATTTCCTGATAGGTCATGAATTCACCCTTATCACATTTAACATTAACCTTTAGGCTCAAATCCGCCAAAGAAAAAGGCAGATAAACTGCTGTCATATTTTGTGCAATTCTTTGTTCCATGTCCTGCCCGCTAAAAAATTCTGGGTAAGTATGCACTAATTCACGGGCGGCGCTTTGGGCCGCTTCAAGAGTAATACTAAAGGGAATCGCCTTGCCAGGAAGATTTTCTGCCCCTACTCCCATGACATATTCTTTTTTATAAGCACCCGGCTTAAGGGCAGCACAAACACCTATCTTATTCCCGCAAGATGGGCAGGCAAAAATATTCTGAGTAGAATCCCCCACCACCTCAGCGCCACAAGAAGGACAGGTAAACCGTACTTTAAAGGTACCTGCGAAAGCTGCTGTAGTAGCGGAATCCCACAAAGACAACTTTTCTTCCACACTAAGAAGTCTATAGTTTTTATCCAAGCCATGTTGAAATACTGTTGGTAATGTTTTTGCAATTTCTACATTTCCAAGTTTCAAGAGTCCTTCCACTACTTCTACAGGCTTATGGCGAAAGATCACCGATTGCGGTCGATAGTAATTATCCTCACTCCAAGGTACTGAAGATCCACAATAAGGGCATTGATAGCTGGCGCTTTTCTGGTCAGCATACATAACTCCGCCGCAGTTAACGCATTTAATAGACATACCATCAAAAGCTTCCATTCAAATTCCCCCATTGTTGAAACCTTATCTATTACGTTTAGAAGCTCAACTGATAGAAAGAATTCTGATAGCCATCCTTGCCACCTGACTCTTGCACTGCCAGCATCAGGCTGTTTTCATCCCATCTGCAAAGAGCAGTAATCATATTGCCATCAAGAGCATTCTTCAATTCCACTTTGCCCAGTGGTTGCCCTGCTTTATCAAAAAGCAGTAACCAGTACTGAGTATTCACCACTACATATTTACCGGTCAGAGCTAACTGATTCATATATGTATACAAATAAGAAGAGTCATTCTTATCATCACTGCCGTAGAGAGCCAGCTCCTTACCATCCGGAGCTACAACGCCCCACCTATACTGCTTACCATTGCCACCGGCGATATTTCCCAGTAGATAGGCTTTATTATCAGCGTCTATAGCCAAGCTATAAATTGACTTAAAAGAAGTCTTAAGCTGCTCTTCCTTAGCCAGCTTACCATCACTTAGCTGATATTTATAAAGTAGATAGCCATTATAGGCAAAACCTTGCTTGCCATCTGAGGTTATCACCAAATCACCCTTGGCCTTGTCACTAATTATAGGTGTTTCGTCTGTTTTGACAGTTCTCACTTCTCTGCTGTTTACAGTAAAATACAAATTATCCTGCTTATCCACTGTCAGTACGGCAAAGCCCCAATTAGAGCCGGACAGCCCTTTCTTAAAAGTATCCTTATCCGGCCAGGCCTTAGGCCCCTCCACATTGAGACTCTTAATAGATTTTTCTCCGTCAGCATAAACTAGTTTGTCTTTATATCTGGCCATACTTCTTACCCTGGCAGCTTTGTCAGGTTTGTAGGAAGCCCCGCCCAGCTTTTGCAGCGTAGCATTAACCAGGCCAAATTGTACCTTAAGGGGCGGATCTACTTTCACATCCGGTGCAGAAGAAACCTTTGCCGCTGGTTTAGCCGGCTCTTTGGCAGGTTCTTTTGCCTCACTGCCACAACCTGTCAAAATACCCAATGACATAATGCTAAGACATACTATTCTCATTAATTTATTAGCTGTGCACCACATATAAATCCCTCCTTTAAAATGCTCTCTTTCGCCTTTCTTCCTTAGTTAATCATAACAAAATTGTCACAATACCGTACTAAGGCACACCTCAGTGCACAAGCGTTTGCTTAGTACAAAGTCGTATCTACTATAATTGCCATATTTCTACTTGCGAATTTTCTATATTGGTGTATAATGAATTAGCTATCAAAATTTCATATAGGTGTGGATGATGTATATGGGAGAACGACCTAGGTCTACCGAAGGAGTTAAACTCTCAGGTACTTGCGAAGCAAGTAGAAACCATATACGGACACAACTCTGGAGAGTCCCTTATGGGCGCCGAAGGTGCACGGACGCATTGCGTTCCTTATCTCTCAGGCAAAAGGACAGAGCACAATTTAAATACAAAGGTGTATTTGCATCGTCTCGATGATGCTAATTCCCCCGTACATTTATATTTGAGCATACCCTATCTTCAGAGTTCAACGAAGATAGGGTTTTTCTATAAAAAGGGAGGAATTAGTTATTATGGAAATGTTAAACACAATCGACAGCTTTGTTTGGGGACCACCACTATTGATTCTACTGGTTGGAACAGGAATTCTACTAAGTGTCCGTCTAGGTTTCTTGCAAGTTTTTAGACTTCCTTTTGCAATTAAACTTATCCTTACTTCTAAGGATGATGGCTCCAGCGGTGATATTGATAGTATAAAATCATTATGTACAGCTCTGGCTGCTACCATAGGAACCGGTAATATCGTAGGCGTTGCCACCGCCATTAAGGCCGGCGGTCCAGGCGCAATGTTTTGGATGTGGATTGCTGCTTTCTTTGGCATGGCTACCAAATATTCAGAGTGCTTGTTAGCTGTAAAATTCAGAACCATAGATGCTAACGGTGCTATTGCCGGCGGACCTATGCACTATATCGAGCGTGGTTTAGGCCCCAAATTTAAGCCTTTAGCTACCATGTTCGCTCTCTTCGGTGTTTTGGTTGCCTACTTTGGCATCGGTACTTTTGCTCAGGTTAACTCCATTGTAGATATCACAACCTTATCTTTGGGCATTGAGCCTCTTTATACTGCTATTTTCCTTACTGTTGTAGTTGCTGCTATAACTATTGGTGGACTAGAATCCATCTCCACTGTAGCCAGCAAGATTGTTCCTGCCATGGCCGTTATTTATTTCTTATCCACAGTAGGCTTTCTCATCACCTTTGCAGACAAGGTTCCTGCTGCTATTGCACAGATTTTCTACAGTGCTTTTAACCCTACTGCTGCAGCCGGTGGCTTCTTAGGCGCTACCGTTATGGTAGCTATGCGTAATGGTGTAGCCCGCGGCGTTTTCTCCAACGAATCTGGTTTAGGCAGTGCACCTATCGTAGCTGCTGCCGCTAAAACAGAATGGCCTGCTGAGCAGGGACTAATTTCCATGATGGGTACTTTTATTGATACCATCATCATCTGTACTTTAACTGGTTTAACTCTGGTTGTTAGTGGTTTATGGACCGGTGATTTAAATGGTGCTGCCTTAACTCAAGCTGCTTTTATACAAGCTTATCCTGCGGTTGGTAAATATCTGCTTTGGCTGGGCTTAGTATTATTTGCTTTCACCACTATTCTGGGTTGGAACTATTACGGTGAACGCTGCATGGAATATTTGACAGGCGTTAAAGGCATTATGCCCTACCGCATTATCTTCATCGTGCTTGTTGCCGTTGGTGCTTTCCTAAAATTGGAAGCTATCTGGGTATTAGCTGATATCGTAAATGGCTTAATGGCTATTCCTAACTTAATTGCGCTGCTTGGCTTAAGCGGCGTGGTAGTAAGTGAGACCAAGAGATATTATGCTCACCTTGCTTCTAAAAAAGAGTGTGCAGTAGAAACCGACAATGATCTGGATTTGGCAAAACAGGGTACCAAATGAGGGTTTGATACTATAGGAATTACAAAGCTACAAAATAAGGCGCTACCTTCTAGAAGAAGGTAGCGCCTTATTTTGTAGCATCTATAATAATTTGTCGGTGTAAATACCCCTAAGCATAATTTCTTAGCACGCTATACGTAAGTAAACGAAGCGGCAAGCGTTTTTCGTCTATAATAAAGTTGCATTTTAGAATAGACGGATTTTATAGAAAGAAGGTGTTCCTTTGTACATTAAACGTGCTGCTGAAAATACCATTAAAAAACTGGACAAAATGTTTCCTGTTCTCTTGGTAACCGGTCCTCGCCAGGTAGGAAAAACAACTCTGCTGCAAAAACTTTGTACAAATGCAGAAAACTTACTGTCCCGGCTAAAGCAGACAAAAAGGCAAGGACTGAACGATATCTACGCCAGAATTTTTAGAGGTTCCATGCCGGAGCTTTATGCCAACCCAGACATGGATTGGGAAGTCTATTATCGCTCCTATGTAGCTACTTATTTGCAGCGCGATATCCGTGATTTAGCTCAGGTGGCAGATGAAATGCAGTTTTATAAATTTATGACGATTGCTGCCGCCCATACTTCTCGGCCTGTAATTTATGAAGAGTTTGCCAAGGCAGCCGGAATTTCAGCACCAACAGCTAAAAAATGGCTTTCGCTGCTCGTTTCTTCTCATATTATCGCCCTGGTCCAACCCTACTCCAATAATATACTCAAGCGCATGGTGAAAATGCCTTTGTTACATTTCCTAGATACTGGTTTGGCCGCATATTTATTGCGTTGGGGAAACCCGGCAGCACTGGAAAGTGGTGCTATGTCCGGTGCCTTTTTTGAAAGCTATGTATTCTCAGAAATTTATAAAAGTTACCTCAATGGTGGTAAGGAGGCTCCCCTCTATTATTACAGGGATAAAGACCAAAAAGAAATTGACTTGCTACTTGTGCAAAACGGCTGTGTCCACCCACTGGAAATAAAAAAAGCTGCCTCGCCCGGAAAAACGGCTATTCGTAACTTTAAAGCACTTTCCACGCTAAATTGCGGTTGCGGAAATGTTCTTTGCCTGGCAGCAGACTTGCTTCCAATTGACCAAAAGAACTGGTATGTACCTGCCTGGTTAATATAGTAAGCGGTCATCTAGCATAAAAACAATGTCACAAACTATTCTTTCCAGCCTACATAAGCACTGCCTGGAAATGTTTTTTTAATAAATTCGGCATTTTCCTTAGATTGAAAAGCTTCTTGGAAAATCTTTAATCTTGGATCACCTAGTGTAGCTTTCTGTACGGCAACAATGTTTACATATAGTGAATCTGCTGTTTCTTTAATAATAGGATCCTTGGACGGATCAAGACCGGCATTACCGGCATAAGTAGTATTAATAGCTGCAGCAGTAACATCATCCAAGCTTCTGGGAATAGCAGCGGCATCCAGCTCTATAAATTTAAAGTTGTGTGGATTGTCGGTGATATCGTGAATAGTGGTGTTAACATCTTTATCATTCTTAACTTTCAAGAGACCGGCTTTCGCTAGCACAAGCAAAGAACGACCGCCGTTGGAAGGATCATTGGGAATGGCAATAGTAGCATTATCAGGAATTTTATCACCAGGTTTTAACTTCTTAGAATAAATATTTATGGGGAAAATAACAGTACTAAAAGCCTTTACAATATCAAACTTAGGTTCTTTCTTTAAAGTGGCTTTTAAAAATGGTTCATGCTGAAAACTGTTCGCCCAAATTTCTCCCTGTGCTAAGGCTGTATTGGGAGCGATAAAATCACTAAATTCTATAACTTCTATTTTTAGCCCCTTTTTAGCTGCAATTTTTGCTACATTATCCATGACCTTGGCATGAGGTCCAGGATTTACACCTACTTTTACCGGTGCCAAAGTTTTCTCTTTTTTTGTAGTGACTCCTTTTTCTCCGCCACACCCTGCTACGATGGTAGCACAACATAAGGCAGCAACTGTTAATAATTTTACGTATCTTTTCACCAAAATAATCTCTCCCTTTTAAAATGTGACTATTAATTTTTGTTCTCTTTTCCATTGTATTTTTCTATAACCATACAAAATAGCAAACAAAACAATACCAATAAGAGAACTTATGACATAAGGCGGTATTACCAAAGCAATCACTATTAAGTATATTAATCTTTCTAAAACATTTATTTTTTTCTCTACATAACCTTGCAAAAAAATAGCAAGTGAATATGCGATAACAAAACCGCAAATCCAAGTCAAGATTGTTTGAAAATCTAAACTGAAAGTAATATAGTCGTAATTAAACACAAACGCAAACGGAAGAATAAATCCTGTAATTCCAAGTTTTACGGCATTCCAGCTTACTTTCATAGGATTCTCCTCTGCTATGCCTGCTGCGGCATAAGAGGCAACAGCCACCGGCGGCGTTATAGCAGAAATGCAGGAAAAATAAAGCAAGAATAAATGTGCTGCTAAGGCAGGTAGTCCTAATTTAACTAAAGCAGGTGCAATAGCCGTAGCACAAACAATATAAGAAGCAGTAGTTGGTAGTCCCATACCTAACACAGCACAAACAAGCATAGACAGTATAAGACTTGGTATTAAGGAGTTTCCACCCAATTGTACTAGAAAGTTAGAGAATTTTAGCCCTAGACCTGTAAGGGAAAAAATTGCTACTACAATTCCGGCCGTTGCACATGCTCCCACTACTGAACAAAGAGAATGGCCAGCTCCCGCACATCCATTAAGTATATTTCTTATTGTCAAATGATCTTTTCTATTAAATACTCCAAAAAGCAGAATCGACGCTATTGACAAAATTGCTGCACGCATTGGTGTCATATTAAGCACCATCAAAGTAAACAGCATGACCACAATAGGAACAAACAGTTTCATACCTTGCACTAAAGATTCTTTTAACGGTGGTATTGTTCCTTTATCAACACCCCTTAAATTATACTTTACAGCTTCAAGATCAACCATCTTAAATTCGCAGGCATAATACATAAGGGCCGGCAGAAGTGCCGCCACACACACTTTTGCATAAGATACACCAACAATATCGGCCAAAACAAAAGCTGCCGCCCCCATAATAGGTGGCATAATCTGACCGCCTGTAGAAGATACAGCTTCTACTGCGCCAGCAAACGCTGGTCGATAACCACTTCTTTTCATAAGCGGTATAGTAAAAGCACCTGTGCTTACTACATTGGCCACACAACTACCTGAAATAGTACCAAAAAAGGCACTGGCAATAACGGCCATCTTGGCCGGCCCTCCTCTTTTTTTACCAGTTAAGGCAATAGCTATATTTTGGAAGATGATATCTGCTCCTGAAGCATTTAAAAATGCTGCAAACAGCAAAAATAAATAAACATTCATAGCTGAGGTACCAATTGGCGTACCATAAACGCCACGATCACTAAATATTGCCATTACAACTCTGCGCAATGTATAACCTCTGTGTCCAAATAAGCCAGGTATATAATTTCCAAATAGAGCATATCCTATAGCTAAAATTGCTATTAATGGCAAAACATTACCTAATACTCTTCTTCCTGCCTCTAAAACCAGTATAGTAATAATGATACCTAGTATATACAATTCTTTGGTTAATACGTTATTCTGCATATTGGATGCATAAGTATCAAAATTAAGTATTACATATCCACTGACAATAATAGTAAGGACAATTAGAAGCCAATCTATTATTCTGCAAAATACTATGCCTGTTTGCCCTAATTGTTTTCCCTCTCCCAATGGTTTATAAAGAAAAATTAAAGTCATTCCAATCAACAGATGACATGCATAAAACTGTATACTAGGCAATGTAAAAACTGTAAAATTACCGATATGGATCAGGGCTGCCGCTATAGAGACGAACATAATAATATTACTAACTATTTTCCCATAATCCGAGTTCATAATATTATATCTCCTCTTTATGCTTTATATTCAGGTGGAATCAATTTAGCAGGAACATCAATTCCCTTTTCTTTTAGATATCTTATTGTTCCAGTATGTAAAGGAACATTAAAATTCAAAATATTTTTATCAGTAGCATATTTTAAACTCTTGTGAATTTCTAACAATTGAGGATTATTTTCCAATAATGTTTTTGTTAACAGGTAAACATAATCAGCAGATAAGTCTTTGCTAACAACAAGCATGTTCCATTCACTTACAGTTTTAATATCTTCTGTAGCATACTTATAAGATCCTGCAGGCATAGTTGCTGCCTTATAAAAGCTATACATATCTGTAAGTTGCTTTTGTTCCTTATCAGTTAAACCAATAAAGTTCAGCTCTTTTGATGCCTCCAATTCAGAAATTGCAGAAAAAGGAGGATACGCAAATAAAACTGCAACATCAGCCTGGCCACCAGATACTGCTGTAGCAGTAGCACCATGGCCATCGTTAAAAATAGATTTAGGTTTAATACCAATTTTATCAAAGGCTGCTCTTAGTACGCTATCCATAGCTGCCCCTTTAGAACCGAGGCCTACAATTTTACCATTAAAATCTGTTAATTTAGTAATGTTACTTGATTTCAATGAGTACATAGTTAAATAAGAAGGATAAAGTGCTACCATTCCCCTTATCTTATCTAACGGTTTACCACCAGTCCATTTAGCTTTGCCGGCAGCAGCTTCTGCCAAAGAAGAAGTCATGGCAAAACCAATTTCTGCATCTCCATGTTGAATCATAGTGAGATTAGCCGTTGAACCACCAGTCTCTTCTGCTGTTATTACAAAATAATCCTTTAATTGGTTGTTAAGTATAGTGGCAATACCTCCACCAATCAAGTAAAAGTTACCACCATTTGAGCTTGTTCCCAATGAATATCTTATAGGTGAAGATGGTTTCTTAGTTTCCCCTATCTTTGTTGAAGTTCCAGATTTATCCGTGCTGTTTTTTTGACCACTGCATCCTATAAAAGCAACTGCAGTAATAACTACCAATAAAAATACTAATAATTTTTTCATATTTCTTCCTTCCCAACCAATATGTTTTTAGCTAATACAATTCTTATTCCAATGGCAATATAAAAACTCGTAAAGAACGAAAAGCCTTGCCTGCCTTTAATCCACCTCCGGAAACATGCCCTCCAGTCGTGGCAATACAGGCGTGTAAGTGAACAAAGAGTGGAGAATCCTTGTCAGGATAGATATCTTTTAAATCAGGATCCATAATTTCTCTTGGCATAATCTCTCCAACCATGGACAGCATCTCTCCGGCACCCGAAACCGGTAGTGAGACAACTTTCAATGGAAGATGATTTTGAATAGGAGTGGTAAAAGCCATGTCAATTACTGATCCCACTGCGCCTGTTACATATACTTGTTTCCAGCCATTGACCAGTATAAAATCAGTCACTACTTTTTTTATATCCTCTCCAGCAGAAACAGTCACTTCCTTTAAATAGGTTTGCAATTTAGCTTTTTCCCAACTTTCCATATAATCCCTGCTTTTCTTATGACAAAACGTTTTACCTTGTTAATGTTATTTTACGCAATACTTCTCCATAACACCAAGTTTAGTCATAACAGTTTCCAAATCTTTATACTCCTGTACAGAAATATCTTCGTACGGTTTTCTTAAATGCCCAGCAGGTAAACCTAATAATTTCAGTGCTGCCTTAATGACAATAGGATTAGAATATTCATAGAATGCTTCCAGCAAGGGAAAATATTTAAAATACTCGGCTCTGCATTCTTCCATAATCTGTACGCTTTTCCATGGTCTGGAATATTTTGCTGCTTCTTCAGGAATAATGTTGCCGCCAATATTAGCAGTGCCGGTACCACCTACAGCCAGAGTCGGAATAACGATAGAATAACCGGGTGAATCACAACACATTATTTTTACTTTTCCCTTGCACAGGCGTTGTACCTGTACAAGTTGTGCCGCGCTTCCTACAGCTTCTTTATCTACCACGAAGTTTTCATGTTTTGCGGAAAGTCTTTGTACTGTTTCCGGTTCAATCAAAACACCCAAACGAGATGGATTATTATAAATACCACAAGGAATGCTGATAGAGCTCATGCATCTGTCCATGTGGTTAAAAGCTGATTCTTGAGGAATCAGTACATAGGGAGGCACGGTAAAAATCACACCATCTGCACCCTGTTCTTCGCAATATTTAGCCAGCTCAATGCTTCCTTCCGTAGTAGTTGAAGCAGCACTAAAAAAAGCAGGAATACGACCTTTGGTTATCTTTACAACTTCTTTAATGATTTCCTTTTTCTCGTCTACCGCCAAAAGAGTAGTCTCTCCGGCTGAACCTAAAATGAAAATCTGACTTGTACCATATTTGATTTGCCTGTCAATAAGCGTTTTGAAACCATCAAAATCAATTTTGTTATCCTTTGTAAAAGGAGTTGGCATTGCTACCCAGGAACCTTGCAAATTAATCATATGTAATATTCTCCTTTAAACTTTTATTTAACATATTTTCCTCCTTAAAAAGAAATGTGCCGGTCATTCATAAAGTTTTTTGCTGAAGCAGCTCCGGAAGATGAACCAGCTCAGCGATAAAGTCATTACCTATTTCTTCAATACTACAGTCTCCATGTTGGCCTCCGCCCATTGTAGAGCCTACTGGATCTGCTAAAATACTCTTAATGGCAGGATATTTCTGTAAAAAAACTAATTTCTCAGCCAAAGTACTATTCTTTACCACTGCCAGTCCGGCTACCAAATCACTATGTCCACCTAAGTATCTAGTGGCACTGTGCAGGACAATATCTGCGCCTAACGCAAGGGGTCGTTGTAAATATGGCATCATAAATGTATTGTCTATAATGGTAAGCGCTCCATAGCGCTTCGCCACTGCTGCAACTGAAGCAATATCTGTAATTGTAAGCAGTGGGTTAGCCGGACTCTCTATTAATATTGCTTTGACTGATGGAGTAAATTTCTTTTCCAAGTTTTGTTGCTGAAACGTTGAAGTTTGATAAATAGGAATATTAACTGCACCGGTAAGTACACCACCATTAATTTCTCAATGATGGCAAATACAAGTACCTGCAACATATTGCCTTCAGCAAAAGAAGTTGTACTAATGAAATACAACAATGCTTGCCCTCATATCTTTCCCATAGCTGAAATGCTTCCGATTCCTTGTATGCCGATGACGACAGAACAAAAAATCAGGTGTTTTTACTTCTTTACTCATCGCGAAAGCCAACCTTCCTTTCTCGCTTCACAGCTTACCGTTTTTAAACAGCTGCAAAACCTTTTTCCAAATCTGCAATAATATCATCAATGTGCTCGGTACCAATAGATAAACGAATAGTAGAAGGCGTTATACCCTGATCGGCCAAATCTTCTGCAGATAATTGGGAATGTGTAGTTGTAGCCGGGTGGATAACCAGTGATTTAACATCTGCCACATTGGCAAGCAAAGAAAAGATTTCCAGATGATCAATAAATCTATAGGCTTCTTCTTGTCCTCCGTCTATTTCAAAGGTAAAAATACTAGCTCCGCCATTGGGGAAATATCGTAGATATAGTTGGTGATCAGGATGATCCGGTAAGGAAGGATGATTTACTTTAGCCACCTTAGGATTCTTTAGTAAATAGGCAATGACTTTTTTAGTATTTTCAACATGACGTTCAACTCGGAGAGATAACGTTTCAGTACCTTGTAGTAATAGAAAAGCAGCAAAAGGAGAAATTGTTGCTCCTTCATCTCTCAGCAAAATAGCCCGTACATAAGTAACAAAGGCTGCTGCACCTGCCGCATCAACAAAAGATATACCATGGTAGCTTGGATTCGGTGCAGCTATCGGTGCATATCTGCCACCGGCCTTCCAGTCAAATTTTCCTGAGTCTACAATTACGCCGCCTAAAGTCGTACCGTGCCCACCAATAAATTTGGTAGCAGAATGTACAACAATATCTGCACCATGCTCAATAGGGCGAATCAGATAGGGCGTACCAAAAGTATTATCTACAACTACCGGGATACCATGTTTATGCGCAATAGCAGCTATAGCATCAATATCAGGAATATCGCTATTAGGATTTCCCAATGTTTCCAAGTAAACTGCTTTGGTATTCGGTTTAATAGCATTTTCCACTTCTGCTAAATCATGAGCATTAACAAAAGTAGTTTTTACTCCAAATTGAGCAAGCGTATGACTAAGCAAATTAAAAGTACCGCCATAAACTGTCTTTTGTGCCACTACATGATCACCATTTTGCGCTAACGCTTGGATCGTGTATGTAATAGCTGCTGCTCCAGAAGCAACAGCTAGGGCTGCCACACCACCTTCTAAAGCTGCTATGCGTTTTTCAAAAATATCTTGTGTAGTATTAGTTAATCTGCCATAAATATTACCTGCATCTCTTAGTCCAAAACGATCTGATGCATGCTTAGAATTGTGAAAGACATAAGATGTTGTTGCATAAATAGGTACTGCTCTGGAATCTGTAGCAATATCAGCTTGTTCCTGTCCTACATGTAATTGTAATGTTTCAAATTTATATTTACTCATATTAATGACCTCTCTCTTATTTGTTATTTTGATTTCTAATTTTTTATTGCTCAGTATTTCTTTACCATCTTTACCTGTAATATCGACACATTCGATCCTTTTTATAATTTGCTCTTGTCAAAAGCCCTAATTCGTTTTGCAAATCAACACCTCCAAAAGATAAAAAATAACCGGAAAGCTCCGAGGAGTTTTCCGGTTAAAAGCAAATAAATAATAACTACCAACTATGCAAGTCAGCTAGTCAATGTTAAGCGCTTTTTTAAGGAGAACAGTTCGGAAAAATACGCATAGCAAAGCATGCACATGGAACACATGCACATTGCCATCATCATATTCATAGCGCTTAATGCTACATATTCGTTATTCATGATTTTGTTCTCCTTTCAGGATATTTTTAATTCATACTGAACAAGTATGTTATTGGTATGATAACACTGTACTATTTTTATGTCAACAATTTTCATAAAATATTTTTCTAGGTTAACATTTAAACAAAAAATAGTTGCAGGTTAATAGACAATGTCTTTAACCTGCAACCACAAACTCATTATGTTTTATTTTGGCCAAACTTTTTTTGCGATATTAACTACTAAACGAACCTTGGCCCACTGTTCTTCTTCAGTCAAGATATTGCCTTCCTCTGTTGAAGAAAAGCCACATTGAGTACTCAGACACAATTGTTCTAACGGTACAAAGCTAGTAGCCTCTTGAATCCGTTTCTCCACTGCAACAGGATCTTCCAAGTCTGGTGTTTTAGAAGTAATTAATCCTAAAACAACTTTTTGGTTTTTAATAAATCGCAAGGGTTGAAAGTCACCTGCTCTGTCCGAATCATATTCCAAAAAGAAGCCATCCACTTGGCAATTACCAAATAATACTTCAGCTACCGGTTCGTAACCGCCTGAGGAAAACCAAGTTGAACGGAAATTCCCACGACAGATATGCATAGTAATAGTCATGTCTTCAGGTTTTGCTTCCAAAGCCTTGTTAATCATCCGTACATATTTCGTAGCTATCTTGTTAAGATCAAAGCCACGTTCTGCATACGCTTTGCGTTTTTCCAGATCACAAAACTCTCCCCAAGAAGTATCATCGAATTGCAAATAACGACAACCAGCTGCATAGAAAGTCTTAATAGCTTTTTGATAAGCCAAGGCAATATCTTCAAACAACTTATCCTCATCCTTGTATAGCCCAATTGGTTCATAATGCAGTTCCCGCACACAGCAGATTAGATGAAGCATACTGGGAGAGGGTATTGTTAATTTGCAGATGTTTTCTCCCGCCACACTTTTTAAAAATTTAAATGCTTCTACAAAAGAATGTGTAAGTGGAAAATCTATCTTGCTCTTTATTTTTAAAGTAGCCGCCTTAGGCTGCACACCCTTAAAAGCTACTGACCAATGCTCTGCCTTTATCTCTTGTACACCTAACAGCTCGGCTAAAAAATCCAGATGCCAATAACGACGACGGAATTCTCCATCTGTTACAGCTATTAAGCCATTGGCTTTTTCCTTGACCACCAATTCTGTTATATATTTATCCTCAATCTGTTTTAAGTCAGCGGCAGTAATTTCTTGTTTAGCAAATTGTTCTCTAGCAAGCTTTAGTCCTGTCGGTCTTAAAAAACTTCCTACAATATCCGCTTTATATGGCGGTTCCAATCTTTTTCCCATTTTTCTTCCTCCTTTTTTCCCATAAAAAAAACAGCCCTATGGCTGTAATGGGAATTAATATAATAGCTAATTCTTTTTTTGCCTATAGTATCAAAACATATTCATTTGCCCACGACGAAAAGAGCACATCATCATCTGATGTACTGCTGCCATTGTGCACATGAAAACGTTAGAACTACAAGCAACCTTATCCATTTCATTTTCTCCTTTCTCATTTTTTAAAATGTAATAACGTTTCTCATTCTACTTCTTTTTTCCTAATTGTCAACCAACTCTTTTAAATATTTTTTTTGCCATTAAAAACTGTTAGCTATATTACACCTTACAACAAACAGTGTATTAATCATGTAATGAAATCATAAATTGATAATCCTTACCAATGGGGATGTCATCCAAGGTAAGATAATCACTGCAGCGAAAAAAGATTTTACCTTGATCTTTTTTGCCTGGTTCTTACTTTTGCGAACTATTTTGAATGCTAAATGGTTTGTAGACTGGTAGATATTTTGGTTATATAATAAAAACAAAGCTTTTACGAAAAGGTAATACTTAAAGGTTAAAGAATCTTATAGGAGTGATAATATGCTAATCTTAGTTTGTAATGTAGGCAGTACCTCTTTAAAGTACAAGTTGTTTAACATGCCAAGTACAGACATCTTGGTAGAAAGCAAGGTGGAAAGAGTGGGAAGCGATAAGGCTATCTTCCACTATAAAAATCATGTGAAGAATGTCGCAGATAGCATGGAAGGCCTGCACATTAGCTCCTATACAGAAGGCATTCAGCTGTTTCTCAAATATTTAACAGATGAAAAAATGGGCGCTATTCAAAGCATGGACCAGGTAGCCGCCATAGGCTTTAAAACAGTACTGGCTAAAGGCTATTATGGTGTTCACGAGCTGACTGCTCAGGTTATCCAAGCCATGCGAGACTTTATCGTTTTAGCACCGGCTCACAATCCGCCTTATATCGAAGCCATTGAAATGTTTAAGAAGCTTCTGCCCGATAAATTAATGGTAGGAGTATTTGAAACCGCCTTTCATACCACCATACCTCTGAAGAGAAAACTTTATGCCCTACCCTATGACTGGTATGAAAAGTATGATGTGCAAAGATTAGGCTTTCATGGCTCCTCTCATAACTATATAGCCAGACAAATTACTAAGCTGGCTCAGGGCAAGCCTTATAAGCTCATTTCCTGCCATCTGGGAGGCAGCGGTTCTCTTTGTGCTATTGAAAATGGCAAATCCGTAGATACCAGCTTTGGTATCTCTTTGCAAACAGGTATTCCCCATGCCAACAGGGTCGGTGATTTCGATGCCTATATCATTCCTTATTTATTAAAAGAAGGACTCACAAAGGAAGATATCAGGAAGGGCCTTGCTAAAGAAGGCGGCCTGCTGGGCATCTCCGGTGTTAGCAACGACTTAAGAGATATTGAAAATGCCGCTGCTCAAGGCAACAAGCGCGCCCAATTAGCCATCGATGTCTTTTGCGAAAACATCATTAAATATATTGGTGCCTTTACAGCAGAGCTGGGTGGATTAGATTATTTAACCTTCACCGGTGGTATCGGTGAAAACTCAAGTCAGGTAAGAAAATTGATATGCCAAAGATTAGGTTACTTAGGTGCTAAGCTGGATGAGGAAGCTAATAAAACTACCGGTCAGAACAAGCTTATTTCTACGGCTGATTCTGCTGTGAAAATTTATGTCATTCCTGCTAATGAAGAAGTTGGCATAGCACAAACAATAGCAGAACAATTTTTTAGCTAAACGTTAAGACACAAAAAAGGCTCTACCTTCTTATAGAAGGTAGAGCCTTAATTTTATATTGGCGGAGAGAGTGGGATTTGAACCCACGAAGGCTGTTACACCTTGCCAGTTTTCAGGACTGGTGCCATCAACCACTCGGCCACCTCTCCAAGGTTACTAAGCAAGTATAATATACATACCGAAAAAATGTCAAGAGTCATCTTTGTTATAAAGCAAATACAGGGCATAACCAAGTATTTTTATCATAGGGAACTAATTCATTGCTCATGCAAATAACAAGTCCCGGTTGTATTTCTAGCTTTAGTTTATTAAGGACGTTAAAATTTTTGTCGGGATTGCTTGGTGCTTTGCTTTTCTTGATTTCGATAGGATAGGCTTTCTGTTTTTCCCCATAATATGGTGCAGCATAGTATACTTACCCACTTGCCACTATCCACATACCATTACCACCGGATATTGTTTTGATGTTTTTAATACTTGTTTTTCTAAATGTCGCGAAATATACATAGGCCCTCCCTTTTTGAGAAATCTAAAGTCTAACTTTATTTTGCTCTATTAGGGCAAGGCGGTCAAGTCTTGTTAATATTAAAAAAAAGCAGGTTCTCTAGAGAACCTGCTTTTTATGTACATGCTTAGTTTCGCAATTCTCCTACGGAGAAGCGATTGTCTTCCCTAAAATCAATGGAACCTGCTTGCTCAACCAGTCTGTTTAAATAAGCTTTAATATCAGGTGATGCCACTCGCAAAAGTTTACCATTCTTAAACATGTTATAGCCATCGCCACCGGCGGCTATATAGCTATTAGTTAAAACAGTATATTCCTTGTTCACATCAATTCTGTCACCATTAGGCAGAACATTATCTACGATTTTTTCTCCGGGCGGTAAATCAGGCTCTACAGCCAAACGAATTCCGGAGAATCTGCCTTGCCCCACCAATTGGTTATCTATGCCATAATCCAGAGCAGCCAAAATATCTATGCCCTTCATAGTGTAAACCACTGCCTGACTGGGGTAAGGATAAATCTCTTCCATATTACGAGCGGTTACTTTGCCTTCAGGCATATTACTACGAAATGCACCGCCGTTTAAAATAACAAAATCTACTTTGGCATCCTTGCGTAACAGGTCTGTTAAATATTCTGCTACAGGAGATTGGTCAAACTTATTATTGGTAAGTTCTCTTTGATTATAGGCCAACACTTGGCCATACTTAGCATCTACAGCTTGCACAATGGGAGCAACCAAGCTAGCTACTTGTGGATCGCTGGGAGCCTGCATACCTGCTACGTTAAGCATTTCCTCACGCTTAGTCAAAATTTTTTTGCTGTCAGGATCATAAACCACATGTACCTTGGCAATATATTCACCATGGCTGCCGGCTTGCAGCACCGGAATGTCGTTATAACGGCCGTTAACCAAAGTCTGAGAATCGCCGGTAAAGCAAATATCCACGCCCTTAAGCTGATAGAGAACATCAATGGCTTCTCCCTTAAGAGATTGATCAGCTACCCGCTGAGTAACGCCACAATGCAAAAGCAACACTACCACATCAGCGCCCTGCCTCTTTACTTCGTCAATGGCATCCTGGGTACTTTTTATCTGATCCAGGAAAACAAAGTTAACTAAGTGAGCCGGATTGGCTTGTTGCAAAATGCTAGCCGTAGTAGAACCCACAACACCAATTTTTACGCCCTTTCTAGTAACCATGGTGGACGGTTTAAACAACGTATCCCCATCTTTAGTCTGAATGTTGCAGGCTAAATAAGGGAAATGAGCTGTATCCGTGTGTTCCTTAAAAATATCCGGTTTGAAATCAAAGAAGTGACTGCCCACTACATTGGCATCAAATTCCATGATGTTCATGGCCTTCACAACCGGAATGCCATTACGGTCATCACTTTCCACCGTACCAAACACCATATTGCCGCCACCTAGGAGCACGGTACCTAAAGGATTCTCTGCCCTAAGATTATTAATGGCACCACCTAGCTGAGCTGCACCGGGGTAACCATTTTCCTGACGCAAAGCACCTCTAAAATCGTTAATGCCATATATATCCAAGTCTACAGCATTCTTAGGATTAGCTATAGCTGTGGAACCAAACAAAGCGATACATGCCAATACCAAAGGCAATATTTTGCTTATTTTTTTAAACATAGGCTGTCTTCCTTCCTTTTCGTTGCCTTTCTTGAAACTTTCATAGTATAATAATACCATAAAACATAAGAAAATTCCTAAAGAAGGTTAAATATATGGATTTAGTTACCCGCTTAGCTCGGGAAGGCATCTTAACTGAGCCTGAGTTTACCGAGCTCATAACAACAGAAGATGAGGGCCTTAGGTCTTATCTGTTTCAGGTGTCCCAACACCTAACGGATCAACATTTTCATCACAAGGTCTATATTCGTGGTCTCATTGAGCTCACCAATCATTGCCAAAGAGATTGCTTTTACTGTGGACTCAGATGTTCCAACAAAAACATTCAGCGTTACCGCTTATCTAAGGAAGCCGTCCTCAACTGCTGCAAAACAGGTTATGACAACGGTTTTAGAACCTTCGTCTTGCAAGGTGGAGAGGATCTTTATTTCAATGACCAGGTGATGTGCGATTTAGTATCAACCATTAAATCGCAGTATCCTGATTGTGCCATTACCTTATCTCTGGGAGAGCGTTCCTATCGTTCTTATAAGGCTTTGTTTGAAGCCGGTGCTACCAGATATTTATTGCGGCATGAAACTGCCGATAGTCTGCATTACTCCAGATTGCATCCACCTTCCTATTCTTTGCCTAAGCGACAGGAATGCTTAAAGGATCTAAAAGCCATCGGCTATCAGGTAGGCACCGGATTTATGGTAGGTTCTCCTTACCAATTGATAGAGTATTACACTAAGGATTTGGAGTTCATCAGAGAATTGGACCCTGCCATGGTAGGCATCGGTCCCTTCATTCCTCATAAGGATACTCCTTTTAGGAATCAACCTCCTGGTACTATTGAAGCAACGCTCAGGTTAATAGCTATTTTAAGAATTATGCTACCCAGTGCTAATATTCCATCCACTACTGCCCTTGGCACCTTGCATCCGGATGGAAGGGTGCATGGTATTTTGGCAGGTGCCAATGTACTGATGCCTAACCTGACACCGGTAAGTGAGCAGGCTCTCTACTCTCTCTACAATAAAAAAGCTTCTGTGGATGGTGCTCTTGCTGCCAACATGGAATTGTTGGACAATCAGCTCAGCGCCTATGGCTATCAAATGACCGTAGACAGAGGAGATTATAAAGGATAAAAGATTTACCACTGGGGACGGAGAAAAGTGGTAAATCTTTCCGCCTTAACAGGCGGATTTACCACTTTTCTCCGTCCCCAGTGGTAAATAAAAGTAGCCTGACCAGGTTTAACCTGGTCAGGCTACTTTTTTTAGTTTATCCTATTTTAATTTTTCCATCATCTTAATTACTGCTTCTTCCTGCACTGCTGCTACTAAGATGTAGAGATAATCACCGGCCATCAGCCTGGTATCTCCCCGGGGAATAATATCCTTATCCCCTCTCTTTACATCTACCACCAGCACACCCTGTGGCCACTCAATATCCTTAATGAATTTACCTTCAATAACCGTACCGCTTTCCACTACTCTTTCCATAATATTACGAGTTGTTTTCTTCACCATCTTACGAGAATCTTCTTTGTCCTTAGCCAGCGCCTTATCCAACAAGGAATCGTAAATAGGCTTGCTATGGCACAACTCTGCCGTAATATAAGCAAACAAAGCTACCAGGGACAACGGTACTAAATGCCAGAAGGAACCGGTCATTTCCATGATAAGAATGATACCGGTAATGGGAGCCCGGACAGAAGCTGCAAAGAAACCTGCCATGGCAAAAATAATAACGTGCATGCGCAAAGCAGAATCCAAAATTCCTATGCTGACAAATATATTAGCTAGAATATTACCTGCCAAAGCGCCCAAAACCAACATTGGTAAAAAGAAACCGCCCGGTACATTAGCACCGTAACTAAGCATAGTAAAAATAAATTTTCCAACTAAAAATAAAAGCAATAATTTTAATGGAAAATTATTAGTAACTAGCGAATCTACCAAAAGGTTGCCGCCACTTAAAACCTGAGGCAGGTAAAAGCCTAAGATTACAGCTAAGAACAAAGGAAAGGCTATCCGCATGAAATTATTTTTAAAGAAAGGTAGCTGATAAAACTTGCTGGCATTAACCAGGCAGTAGTTAAAGAAGGCGCCTAGCACTCCCAGACAAATTCCTACTATAACCAAAGTTGGCAAAAGTCTAATGGGCACTCTGGATAGTTCCGGAAAAGAAAAGATCGTATTGCGGCCAAAAATAATATGTGATACTACCGTTGATACTAACGCTGCTGCCAAAGACGGCATCAAAACTACCGCAGAGAAATTTTTGTGTAACTCCTCCATAGTAAAAATAACACCGGCCAAGGGTGCATTAAAAGCTGCCGCTAAGCCTGCTCCGGCACCACTGGTGATTAAGTATTTTTCTTCCATCTTGGTGCGTCCCAAAAGCCTACTAATACCTTGGGCCATCATAGCACCCAGCTGAATAGAAGGCCCTTCTCTTCCCAGAGAAAGTCCGGCGCCAATACCCAGAATACCACCAGTCAGCTTGGCAATGATAATGCGCCACCAGGTAGTTTTGTAAATACCCAGAATATTACCTTTGACCTGAGGAATACCGCTGCCAGCGCTCATAGGCTCATACTTAACCAAGGCTTCCAAAATGGCTGCTATCAGCAAAACCACTGCCAGCACAATTGCCACATACCAAAGTGGTCCCGGTTCCAGCACAGTACGGTAAATATACAAGCGTTGTCTTTCCAGCACTGTTAAGGCATAGCGAAAGAAACCTACTAGTAAACCAGAAAAGAGACCCACAAGGAGTCCCTCCAGAACTAGCTTTAAGCGAAAGCTTTGCCAGTTATTTAAATTTTTATATGTTCTGATTCTTTCTTTGTCTTGTACCATTAGGCTCTGACTCTTTCTTCTTTTTTTACTTCTTAAACAAGCCGGTGAAATCAAAAGTTGCAAAATAATCCGCCGGTGTTTCTGCTCTCCTCATTAGTTCTACACTGCCATCTTCCTTTAAAAGCAGCTCTGCACTACGCAGCTTGCCATTGTAGTTATAACCCATGGAGAAACCATGTGCACCTGCATCGTGAAGAAACAGATAATCGCCCATATCAATCTTAGGCAGCATTCTATCAATAGCAAACTTATCATTGTTTTCGCACAGGCCGCCTACTATATCGTACTTATTCGTACAAGGATCATTCTCCTTGCCCAGCACGGTAATATGATGGTAAGCACCATAAATGGCAGGACGCATGAGGTTAGCTGCACAGGCATCCAAGCCAATGTATTCTTTGTAAATATGTTTAGCATGAATAGCTTGTGCTATTAATGCACCGTAAGGGCCTAGGATAAAGCGACCCATCTCCGTATAAATAGCTACATTTTCCATGCCGGCAGGTACTAAGATCTTTTTAAATACTCTCCGTACGCCTGCACCGATAACCGCAATATCATTACCCTTTTGGTCAGGCTTGTAGGGAATACCAACTCCACCGGACAGGTTAATGAATTCTACAGTAACGCCGGTTTTCTCTTTCAGCTCTACTGCTACCTTAAACAAGCGGGAAGCTAGTTCAGGATAATAGTCATTGGTAACTGTATTACTAGCTAAGAAAGCGTGCATGCCAAAATGCTTAACACCTTTAGCTTTTAAAATCTTAAAAGCTTCAATAAGTTGTTGCTTGGTCATGCCATACTTAGCATCACCGGGATTGTCCATAATGTTGTTGGCAATAGCAAACTCACCGCCGGGATTGAAACGACAGCTAATAGTTTCAGGAATGCTTGCCACTTTCTCTAAGAAAGCTATATGAGTAATATCGTCTAAGTTAATGGTAGCATTAAGTTTTCTGGCCAATTGATAATCCTGAGCCGGAGTCTCATTGGAAGAAAACATGATTTCCCCGTCCTTAAACCCGCAGGCATCGCTCATCAAAAGCTCAGTGTAAGAAGAACAGTCAGTACCGCAGCCTTCCTCACGCAAAATTTGCAAAATCTTAGGTGTGGGAGTAGCTTTTACAGCAAAATACTCCTTGTAGCCTTTGTTCCAGGAAAACGCTTTTAATACGGCGCGGACATTTTCCCTAATTTGCTTTTCATCATAGAGATAAAAAGGTGTAGGATATTTTTTTACTATTTCTTCCACTTGCTCTTTTGTTACAAAAGGTTTCTTCACTGCTCCATCCCCCTAGCACTAATTGTATAAACATAAATTAAATATAAACTTTATTTACTTTACTTGTCAAGCTTACTTCACTAAATTCACATAACACCAAAGAACACCATACAGCACTATCTGATGGCATAAATAAAAGCCCAGGCTATGCCTGCCTAAAAGCTGCAGACAGGTAAAGCCCTTATACCCATATTGCTCAGACTGTCCCTTGGGCCAAAGCAAAATACCCAACCAGAAAACAAAAATATGGGGCAGCATAGGCACATAATCTGCCGAGCTGATGCCTACTGTGGGCAGTCCTAGCAGAAATGTTCCCATCTGCGAAAATATCTGAGAGAAGGTTACCAGTTTAAAACCGTACAGGCCTATATAACCGGAAGGCAAGCCCTCGGTCAGTACAAAACCGGCCAAGCAGAGTACAAACAAAACAGTACGCTGAGCAGAGCTAAGCTCCTTCTCGCCCCAAATATACTTTAAGAGAGCTGTCAAAAGTATGGCAGTGCCCAGAAAATTAAGCACGCCAAAAATAATCAGCTCTCTGGGAATTACAAAGTAAGTAATGGCTGTAATCAATAGTCCCAAAAAGTTTAATTCCAAGCCATGTCTGGCTAAATGCTTTGTATAATTCACCGCAGAGCCTGAAATGAAAATAAAACTAAGCACTATGGTCTGCTGCCAGAAAAAGAGAAATTCTTCTCCCAGATAGTTAGGCCATAGGCTGAAAATAAAGACTAAATCATAATAGCCATGAAAAAAGAGCATGCTCACAAGGGAAAATCCCCTGTAAGCATCTAAATAACCATTTCGTTTCATCCTAATAACATCCTATCGTTATCCAAAGCTTCACCAGCTGCTTTTTCAAACAAATTAAGCAAGTCACCGATGCTTAGTTTGGCTTTCTCTTCGCCTTTTACATCTACTACAATATGTCCTGCGTTCATCATGATTAACCTGTTGCCGTAATGCAAAGCATCCTTCATATTGTGGGTGATCATTAAGGTTGTTAGTTTGTTCCTGTCTACTATTCTTTGTGTTAAGGTTAAAACCTTTTCGGCAGTCTTAGGGTCTAGGGCTGCAGTATGTTCATCCAAAAGCAATAGCTTGGGACGAGCAAGGGTTGCCATGAGCAGAGTCAGAGCCTGTCTTTGGCCACCGGATAAGGTTCCTACCCTGGCAGTCAGTCTCTCCTCCAAGCCTAGATCTAATTCGGCCAGCATGGTTTTATACTTGTCTCTTTCTTCGTCACGCAAAGCCCAGGCAAAACCAGGTGTCTTACCACGTCTGGCAGCAATGCCCAGATTCTCTTCAATCATCATGCCTGCTGCTGTTCCCAGCAAAGGATCCTGGAAAACACGACCGATATATTTAGCTCTTTGATGCTCAGCTAATTTAGTAATGTTTTGACCATCAATGGAGATAGTTCCCTTATCAATAGGGAAAACGCCGGCAATAGAATTAAGCAAGGTAGACTTACCTGCTCCGTTGCCGCCAATGACGGTAATGAAATCTCCCGGCTCCATATCCAGATTAACATCCAGCAGAGCCTTTTTCTCATTAACACTGCCTGGGAAGAAGGTCTTAGATAAATGTTCTACTTTCAGCATTTAGCTCACCTTCCTTGCTTGCATTTTGCTCTTAAACAGTGGCAATGCTAAAGCCAGCGCAACCAGCACGGCTGTGAATAATTTTAAATCATTAGGTGGCATACCCATTTGCAATACCACGGCAATAACAATTCTATAAGTAATAGATCCTAAAATAACAGAGATCAAAGAATTCTTAAAGCTTCTGGTACCAAATAGTACCTCACCAATAATAACAGAAGCCAAGCCAATAACGATGGTACCAATACCCATGCCTACATCAGCAAAGCCATTGCTTTGACCAACCAAGGCACCGGACACAGCAACTAAAGCATTGCTGGTTAACAGTCCCAGAATAATGGTAACGTTGGTATCTACGCCCTGTGCCCTGATCATTTGAGGATTAAAACCGGTAGCACGAATAGCAGAACCAATTTCTGTACCGAAGAACCAGTACATGATGGCACCAAAAATAAAAGTGCTTAAAACGCCAACCAAAAGAACTGCATTGGTATTGCTTAGTCCTAAATCTTTAATCAGATTAAAAATCGTAGCTGTTCCCAACAGGGATAGATTAGCTTTGCCCATGATTCTTAGGTTTACGGAATAAAGAGCAATCATGGTTAAAATACCTGCCAACAAAGCCGGTATTTTTAATTTGGTATGCAATAAGCCGGTGACAATACCGGAAATACCTCCGGCAATAGCTGCCACCAAAATAGCTACCCAAGGGTTAAAGCCTTTTACCAAAAGGCTGGCTGCCACAGCAGCTCCCAAGGGGAAAGAACCTTCAACAGTTAAATCAGCAATGTCCAGTACTCTGTAGGTAATGTAGACGCCTAGCGCCAGTATGGACCACAGAAGGCCTTGAGAAATGGTTGGTAGTAACAAATCTATCATTATTTCTTGCCCTCTTTAGCTTTCTTTAGAATATCTTCAGGAATCTTAACACCAAGCTTCTGGGCAACTTCTTCATTAACAATTACTTGGAATTCCTTTTGAGTCTCGATGCCCATATTCTGAACTTTCCTCTTGCCGTCTAAGATATCAGCAGCCATCAGGCCTGCCTGATAGCCCAGCTTGTGATAATCAATACCCAGAGTAGCTAAGCCACCGGCTTTAACCATGTTGCCTTCGCCGCAAATAACAGGAAGCTTTGCTTCATTAGTGATAGCGGACAAGGTAGGCATAGCAGATGCCAAAACATTATCGGTAGGAATATAAATAGCTTCGCATTTACCAACTAAGCTGTGAGCTGCTTGTTGAATATCGTTAACAGTGGAAACTGTTGCTTCTACAGCCTTAATGCCTTTGCTTTCAGCATATTTCTTAGCTTCGTTAACTTGAATCTGAGAGTTTACTTCGCTGGAGCTGTAAATATAACCAATGGTCTTGCAGTTAGGAACAATCTTCAAAAGCAAATCAATTTGCTCTTTGATGGGGTTCATATCAGAAGTACCGGTTACGTTAGTTCCAGATTTAGCATTGCTTTTTACCAGCTTAGCTTGCTCATAGTCGGTAATAGCAGTACCTACAATAGGAATATCCTTAGTGGCATTGGCTACAGTTTGAGCTGCCGGTGTAGCAATGGCACAAATCAAGTTATCTTTATTATTTACAAAGCGTTGTGCAATAGTCTGCAGGTTGGATTGATCTGCCTGAGCGTTCTGCCTATCAAAAGTAATATTCTGGCCTTCCTTATAACCTCTGGAAGCCAGTCCTTCCACAAAGCCCTTGTTTGCTGCATCCAGAGCCGGATGCTCTACCAATTGCACAATACCAACTGTTACCTTCTTCTTGCTACTGTCAGCAGCTTTTGGAGCCTCTTTCTTTGCTTCTCCGCCACAACCGGCAATTAATGCCATTGCTACTGCTAACGCTACCATCTTTACCATTTTTTTACTGATTAATTTCATAAATCCCGCTTCCTTCCATTCTACTTTAGTTATTTTTTATATATAAAAAGCACCTACTTTTTGGAGTAGGTGCTTAGCAGCCTTATTCCGAAATAATTTTGTCGTATTCGTTTTTGGCTTTCTCCACGTCAGGATAAGCCGCAGCCGCAGCATTAAAATCGCCGGCCTTCAAAGAATCGGAAACCTTACAAATATTGGTGTACAAAGAACCTAAGCTTAGGTTACCTGCCACGCCCTTTAGTGCATGAGCAGCCTTAAAAGCTTCTTCCGTATTTTTTTCTGCCATGTTTTTCTTTAAAGCTGCAAAATTCTCGTCAGATGCAAAAATCTTTAGGCATTCAGTGTATAACGCCTTATCGCCATCGAATCTTTCTAGTGCGGAGGGAATATCGCAACCCCAGGCAGCTAATTCGTCAATAATGTTTTTCATTAAGATTACCTCCTTGATATGTAGACATATTTTACCATATAAAAAATGTTTCTACAATATTATTGTAACTTTTTACTTTTTTTCTTGGGAAACAGCTTTGCCAAAAATATTAAGCTCCCAACAAGGTACATAAGGATGTCTTCTTAAATACAACTTGTAGTCAGGATTAATACTGCGGATTAATTCTGGAATTTGCCAAAGATCACCATCATGATGATAGGCCGCCACAAAAAGTTTTGGGGCCTGCTCTGCCAGAATTGTCTTGCAGCCTGTGAGGGCTTCTTGCTCGGCACCTTCTACATCCATTTTCAGATAAGTCAAAGGTGCCTTGCCCACCACTTCATCCAGGCTAACTGTTTCCACACTTACCTTACCTTCGCTAGCCAGATAAGACATCCGTCCGCCCTTTTGGCTAAAATTCAGTGTACAGGCAGCTGACCATATCGCCTTATTAACCAAAGTACATTTACGAATCTGGTTCTGTTCTACAAAAGCTTTCAGCTTAGTATAGTTTTTCTTATCCGGTTCCAAAGCATAAATATGTTCATAGTGACCACCAGTAAGCTCTAAAAACTCCTTAATGGTGTCACCGTTATAAGCACCTAAATCTGCATAGGCTTCGTTTTGCGTAAAAGTAAAAAGCTGTTGCAGGTCTTCCTGCCTAGTAGTTACGTCAGCCAGATAGCTTAGCTTGCCACTGATTTTATAATTGAGCACAGCGGACATAACCTGTTTGGATTGCTCGTCGGCCCATTTTTCATATACTTTTTGCAAAACTGCCTCATGCTCAGTAAGCCAAGCCTTGGAAACCAACTCATCGCCGGGAAAAAGCTCCACGTGGGGAGCGTAGGTTTCGTGGCTTTGGGCCATGGTAAAAAATCTTTTTAAAATAACAGGGTCTTCACTGGCAAAAGCAATTACCAGAACAAAATCACCCCACTTTTCCTCAGCCTGGGCATAATTCAAAACCTTGTAGCCTCGGAAGCTTTGTCCTCTGACAAATTCATCGCTGGCAAAAAGCCCGGCCACAGGAATATGCTCCGCCTCGCACTTATCCAGAATGCGGTCTGCCCCATTGCCCATGCCATACAGCACAATAGGCTTAGTGGTCTGCTTTAAATTATCCCACACCGTGGCACTTTCTTTAATAAAAGCCAACATTAGCCAAATACTCCTTCTAGCTGTTTATAATCTGACAATCTGTATCCAAATCTATAACACCGGAGCTTGCCGGTCCAACCTTATAGGGATTAAAGAGCAGATGCACATAACCATTACTGCCTATATAGTAATTTTTAGGTGTGGCATCCATCTTAGTGGTATCCAGATAAATAACATAATTATCTTGCACTGCAGCCTGACGTAGCTGCTTTAAAATATAATCCTTACTCAGCTTAGCAACATCTTCGTTTTTGACTAATTTCTGCCAACCAACAGGTTCGCCGCTAGTAAGATCAAAGGTCCAGCCTTCTTTAAATAGTAAGGCTTCCCGTTCCCCTTGGGCAAAAGTAGTGGTGAAGATAATGCTGGCTAAATTATTGCTCAAGTAGGTTACTGTATAATCTACATCTTTAGATTTATAATTTTCTTTATCTTCAGCAGCAGTTTGTTGCCAGGTAGCTTGCATATCGTTGCCCTGATTTATGGCTAGCTGCCGCAAGACAGCATTGACATGGGCGACAGCTGCCTTCTCTGCCCTAGTATCGCTTTTAAACACAGGATAGCGAAAAACAAAATAGCCTTGGGGTGCTTCCAATTCCAGCTTATTGGCCTGGTTGGTGATGGCACCTAAGCAAGTACTGCATAAGCCAAATACTAAACACCAGGTAACCAGTAAGATTCTGCTCATGCTGCTTTCCCTCCCTGTTTATGAACCGTAGTTTTGTTAAGCATTGTCTTGTCAACCGTTTGCTTGATAACGACTGCCGGCTTGTTCATGGTAACCGCCCATTGCTGCAGCTTGGCCGCTAAGGTAGCAGCGTAGTCGCTGAAGCCGACATTCGGAGGACAATCCTGTTGGAAAACTCTTAATATCTTGGTATTTTCATAATAAACATCAGAGTAATTATCACTGTCTGCCGTAATGAAATGTGTTTCATCAATAGGCTTGTGCTGCTTAATAACATACATGGCACCTGCCATTAATCTAGCTCTGTATTCTGGTTTGTCGCTACCTGCGCCATTATTAAAGACAAACCGCCAATTGGTATCGGAAACTGTCCAAGAACCATCGGCGTTCATGGTAACGATAGGAGTAATATGCAAAGGCTCCAAAGCTTTGAGTGCTTTCACTTTTCTGGTAGCTGTATCAGGGTGAGAAGCAAAAATACCATAATCCGGCACACTCTTTTCTTTGCTTAAATCATCCAGCTTGCACATGGTAATATAAATACTATAGGGATTGTAGCCTGCCTTTTCGGTAAGGTCGATGCCTTGCATATCGGCCTCGCCTTCATCGTGTCTGCTGTAACCGGCCATCAAAGCCTGGGAAGTAGTAGAGGCTAACACCAAGCCTGCCCCTGCATCACCTGAGCCTGCTGCCGCTATAATAGTCAGCAAGGAAAGAGCTAATTGTTTCTCTACCTGATGCACTGTATGCCGTTTCACTATGTGGCCTATTTCGTGGCCGATAACTCCGGCTAGCTCATCATCAGAAGGCATTAAATCTATTAAGCCCTTAAACACATAAATAAAACCACCGGGGCAAGCCATGGCATTCACATCCTGACTGTTTAACACCTTAAAGGTATAGTTCAGGTCTTTCCGTCCACAGTATTGCACCAGATTTTGCCCAATACGATTAATACGGTCCTGCAATTCATCATCGTGAACCAGTCCATATTGATTTTCCAGCTGAGCAGCTACATCCTTGCCCATATTAATTTCCTGTTGCTTGCTAATTAAGGCTGCCTGCACTTGGGGATGTGGTAACATGGTCCAAAGAAAGAACAGCACAATAAATATTTTTTTCATAGTTTTTACCTTCCTTACGACTACCATTATACACTATTTTTATTCACTTTATCACTCAGAAGTGTTATCATAATAGGACAAAATTAGAACAGAATGAGAGATATAATATGGTAAACAATGTATTAACGAATATACTTTATGGTTTAAGTGGTTTTTTCTTTGCTATGTTTGCTTTACGCTATGGAGTTAGGGCTACAGACAAAATGCGTATTGCCTTTCATGAACATGGTTTTAGTACTTCCTTCTTTTTAGCCTGCATTCCTTCCTTTGTATTCTTATTAGTAGCCTTATTTTTATTCCCGATTTTGTTATACACCAGGACTCCCGTAGGAGGCTTTGTGTATTTAGCAACCTATATTTTCTTTAATATGAAGGTAAAAGAGAAAAGATGAGAATTCTACATACCTCAGATTGGCATTTAGGACGTTCCTTCCATGGCTTGCATCTCTTAGAAGATCAAGCAGTGGTGCTGGCTCAAATCTTACAGATTGCCAAGGACAGCAAGGTGGATGTTGTAGTGGTAGCCGGTGATATTTATGACCGGGCCGTACCTCCCACTGATGCTGTAGGTCTGTTAAATGCCACCCTAGAAGAATTAATTTTAAATTTACATCTGCCTGTTATCCTGATTGCAGGAAACCACGATAATCCTGACCGTTTAAATTTCGGTCAGGCTCTTTTTGCGCAAAAGCAGCTTTATATTTACGGTACGGTAATGGCTAATGCTACACCTGTAGCCTTGGAGGACAAATATGGTTCTGTATATTTTGCTCCTCTAACCTATTGTGAACCTTTAACTGCCACCGAGCTAAGTGGTGAGAAGCAGCCTAATCACGATGCCGCCCTGGCTTGGCAAATCAAGCAAATGCTAGCACAAATTCCGGCCGATGCCCGTAAGATTGCTGTGGCTCATGCCTTTGTGGCCGGTGCTATGCCTACTCCGGATAGTGAAAGGCCCTTAGCCGTAGGTGGTACTACCACCGTAGAACTTAAAAATTTTGAACCTTTTAACTATACAGCCTTAGGACATTTGCACGCTACGCAAAATTGCAGTCCTATCGTGCGTTACAGTGGTTCTCTCCTAAAATATTCTTTTGCGGAAGCTACCCAAAAGAAAGCTGTTCACATCGTAGATTTAGATGGCAGCGGTGCAGCCAAGGTAGAAACTATTGCCTTAACCCAGCCTCATGATTTAATCAGATTAAAAGGCAGCTTTCAGGAATTGTTAGCTAAGGACCCTGCCGATTATGCTGCCGCTTATATGCAGCTTGCCTTGACAGATGCCGCTCCTATTTTAGATGCTAAGCATAAGCTGGAAACTGTTTATCCACAAATCTTGGAATTAACCTATGAGCGGCTTACCCCTGCCCAGAAGGAACTTAGCGTAGAAGCTGCCCAAAAGAAAAAAGTATCTTCTCACGAGTTGTTCAGTACTTTCTTTCAGGCTGTTAACGAAAGAAAGCTGGAAACCACAGAGGATACTCTTTTGCGTCAGGCTTTAACACATCTGGAAGACAAAGGGAGGCGAGCTTAATGAAACCTCTCTGCCTTACCATGGAAGCCTTTGGTCCTTATGCCCAAAAAGAAGTTATCGATTTTCGCCAGCTAGGAGACAAGAACTTCTTCCTTATTACCGGTCCTACCGGCAGTGGCAAAACTTCCATCCTAGACGCTATCACCTTCGCTTTGTATGGCAGTGCCAGTGGTGATTTGCGTAACAACCGTTCCCTGCGCAGCGACTATGCTACTCCGGAAACCAAGACCTCGGTAACACTACTTTTTGCCAATAAAAATAAAACCTATGAAATTACCAGAACTCCCGAACAAGAGCTGAAGAAGCAACGGGGCGAAGGCACTAGGACTGTGCCTGTAGGTGCCTCTCTGGTGGAAATCGATAAAGAAGGCGACCGCAAGATTTTGGCTACCTCCAATAGTGATGCTACCAAAGCCATTGAAGAATTGCTGGGCTTTAAGGCTGAGCAATTCAGGCAACTGGTTATTCTCCCTCAGGGAGAATTTCGCCGTTTCTTAATGGCAGACTCCAAAGAAAGAAAATTGATTTTGGAAACTCTGTTTAAGACAGGTGAATACAGGCAGCTGGAAGACGTCTTAGACGCCCAGGCCAAAAAGCTAAAAAATTCCTACGAAGAATTAAGTCAGCGCTTTACCACCCTCTTGGAAAGCAGTGGTTCAAGTACCATAGCAGAATTGCAAGCTGTCATTGACCAAAACGAAAAGGCTTGCCAAACTCAAGAGTCCTTGCTAACCAAACAAAAAGCAGAACTGGAAAAAGTAAGTAAAGCTTTGCACGAGCAGGAAAACTTATTTGAAGCCTTTACTCAGGCAGAAAAATTAGTAGCCGAAAAAGCTGAATTGGCCGCTCAAAAAGCTGAAATTAATAAATTAAAAGAGCAACTGCAATTGTTAGAAGCAGCTGCTAGTTTAAAGACTCCTTATGAAAAAGCTTCCCAAAGTCTGGCTCAGGTTAAAGCCAGCCAGGCTTATCTTGATCAGGAAAATGCTAATTTAAAAATTGCCAACGAAGCTTTGGAAGCTGCTGCTCAGGAACTGACTCAAGCCGGTTCCGGTGAGGATTTAGACAATGCCATCGTCGCTCTTAAGGAACAGGCAGCCACCATGACTGCTACTTCTCAGGAAACCACCCGCTTATCCGAAAGCTTAAAGCCCGGCGAGCCCTGTCCTGTGTGTGGTTCCTTAGAACATCCCCATCCTGCTACCGTTAGCGCCAAAGCCAAAGCAGCCTTAGAAGCCAAGCTGGCCAATATTGAAGCCCAGGCCCAAAAGCTTAAGCAACAAAGGACAACTTTGAAAAATGCTAATACTAAGGTAGCGGAAACCAAAGGTAAAGTAGTTGCTGCCCAAAAAGCGTTAGACTCTGCTAATGAAATTTCTCAGCAAATGGTAGAAGAATTCAAAGAAGTATTTACTGCCTCGGTGTTCACAGAGCAACGCACTTTTCTCAGCCTTTTAAAACAAGGCAGCCAAAAAACAAGCTGGCAAAACACCATCAGCACTTATGAAAAAGCAGAAGCTGCCCTCCAAGCTAAAGAAGGCTTAACCTTAAAACAGATTAAGGATAAACAAAAACCTGACCTTACACCCTATCAGGAGTCAGAAGAAAAAGCCCGGCAGGCCATGACTGAAACTGCTACTAAGCTAGGCGCCGGACAAGCTCAGGTCAAGAGTGCCAAAGCTTTGCTAAGTTCCTTGGAAACTACTCAAAAGCAATTAGATAAATTGCAGGCAGCTTATGGCCCCATTGGCCTCTTAGCTGCTACTGCCAAAGGCGACAACCCTTACAAGCTATCCTTCTCTGCTTTCGTTTTGCAAGCCCTGTTAGACGATGTGCTAACTACCGCTAATCTGCGCTTGAACAAAATCAGTCAAGGCAGGTATGCTCTGCTAAGAAGCACAGGCATTAACGACGCTCGCAAGGAACAAGGCTTGTCCTTAGAAGTACTGGACGCCTTTACCGGTCAAAGTCGTGATGTGTCGACTCTCTCCGGAGGCGAAAGCTTCTTTACTTCCCTCTCCTTGGCCTTAGGCTTATCCGATGTGTTGGAAGCCTATGCCGGCGGTTTACATCTGGATACTATTTTAGTTGACGAAGGTTTCGGCTCCTTGGATCCGGAAACCTTGGATAGCGCCATCAACACTCTTACCGAATTACAAGCCGGCGGTCGTTTAGTGGGTATTATTTCCCACGTTGCCGACTTAGAAGAACGTATTCCTACCCGGCTGGAAATAATTCCCGGGCAGCATGGCAGTACTACCAAGTTTATAGTGTAAAAATTAAAGAAGCCAATTGGGAACACTTCCCAATTGGCTTCTTTTTTATATCTCTTCTTCGTTCCACAATTTAATTGCACCACTGGCCAAAGAAGCAGGCACATCAATAATCCGTTGATTGCTGCTGCCTTTAAACCTAAGGTTCAAATCCTTCTCTGCTATATGGAACTCACCATCTACCAACACATCAATGTAGCTAAGCATCTCTTTGGTAATGGCTGGGTCCCCCAGCTTACCTGCGTTAATATCTTTATCAAACAAGTAACCGCTATAGCACCAAACTTTTTTGTTGGGATACTGCTCCTTAACATGTCTTAACAGTCCCACCAGTATCTTTTGGTTCTCCGGTTCAAAAGGCTCGCCGCCTAAAAGAGAAAAGCCTCTGATATAGCTGGGCTCCAAAGCACTTAGAATTTGTTCTTCAGCCTTGCTGTCAAAATAGGTACCATAGTTAAAATCCCAGGTTTCCGGATTAAAACACTCCTTGCAATGGTGGGTGCAGCCACTGACATACAACGACACGCGTACGCCGGGGCCATTGGCCACATCATGGGTTTTTATTGCTGCATAATTCACTTTGCCGCCCCCATTATAAATGTAGTACTCTGGATTTAATTTCTTTAGTCTTACCAACATTCCAGAAATTCTCGCCTAAATAACCGCAGGTTCTTCTGGTCACGTTCATCTTGTTCTGGTCTTTGTTATGGCATTGCGGGCATTCCCATTCCATATCATCGTTAATGATGATTTCGCCCTCGTAGCCACAGCATTGGCAGTAGTCAGACTTAGTATTAAATTCAGCGTATTGAATATTGTCATAGATGAAACGAACTACGTCTTCAATAGCTCCGGGATTCTTCTTCATGTTGGGGATTTCTACATAGGAAATGCAGCCGCCGGAAGAAATCGGTTGGAACTGACTTTCAAACTTGAATTTGGAAAAGGCATCAATGTTTTCTCTAACATCCACATGATAGGAATTGGTGTAATAGCCCTTGTCCGTAATATCTTTAATAGTGCCGAATTGCTCTTTATCAATACGAGCAAAACGATAGCACAGAGATTCAGCCGGTGTGCCATAGAGAGCAAAGCCCAAACCTGTCTTAGCCTTCCACTGAGCACAAGCATCGTGAAGCTTTTGCATGATGCGCATAGCGAATTCTTCGCCTTCCGGAGTGGTTTGGCTGACGCCCTTCATAGCCAAGGTAACCTCGTACAAGCCAATGTAACCCAGGGACAAGGTGGAATAACCATCCATTAAATACTTGTCGATTGTTTCACCCTTCTTTAAACGGGCAATAGCACCGTTTTGCCAATGAATGGGACTAACATCAGACTTCACGCCTAACAAAGCATTGTGGCGAACCATCAAAGCCTCGTAGCATAATTCCAAACGTTCATCCAACAGCTTCCAAAACTTCTCCTCATCACCCTTGGCAATGATGCCAATTTGGGGTAGGTTAATAGAAACAACGCCTTGGTTGAAACGACCTTCGAACTTAAAATTACCATCTTTGTCCTTCCAAGGGCTGAGGAAAGAACGGCAACCCATAGGAGAGAACACATTGCCCTGGTAAGTCTCACGCATCTTCTTAGCAGAAATATAATCAGGATACATACGTTTAATGGAGCAGCGTACTGCCAGCTCGGTGAGGTAATCATACTTGCCACCCTTTAAGCAGTTATCTTCATCCAGAACATAGACCAGCTTGGGGAACGCCGGGGTAATATACACACCTGCTTCGTTCTTCACGCCTTGTAGTCTTTGCTTTAAAATCTCCTCGATGATTTGAGCGTTTTCCTCAATATATTCATCCTTGGGATCCAAATGCATGAACAAGGTAACGAAAGGAGACTGGCCATTAGTAGTCATCAAAGTATTGATTTGGTATTGAATGGTTTGTACACCACTAGCCAGCTCGTCCTTAATACGAGAATCCAAAATTGATTTCATTTGCTCTTCAGACAACTGACCTTTGGTAGCAGCCTTTAGCTTGCGAGCAAATTTATCCCTGCTGCGGCGCAAATACTTGCCCAGATGGGAAACATCTACGGATTGTCCACCGTATTGAGCAGAAGCCACAGAAGCAATGATCTGAGTCATAATGGTGCAAGCCACTTGGAAGCTCTTAGGACTTTCAATTAACTTGCCATGCATGACAGTACCATTGTCCAGCATATCGCCCAAATTAATCAGGCAGCAGTTGAAAATAGGTTGAATAAAATAATCAGCGTCATGGAAATGCAGAATACCTGCATCATGAGCGCGGGAAATCTTCTCCGGCAAAATCAGTCTTCTGGTCAAATCCTTGGAAACTTCTCCGGCAATCAAATCCCTCTGAGTAGAGGCCATAACAGCATTCTTGTTGGAATTCTCTTCCATGACATCCTTATTGCTATTGCGAATAAGGGAAAGAATGGATTCATCCGTAGTATTGGATTTGCGCACCAAGGCTCTGGTGTAACGATAGATGATATAAGCCTTAGCCAGCTGGAATTTGCCCAATTCCATCAGCTGGGACTCTACCATATCCTGAATATCTTCTACCAAATATCTGGTTCTTTTCTTTTGTTCTACATAGTCAGCAATCTTCTCAATATCTTCAGCAGAAACTCTGTCTGCTTCATCTACTGCCTTATTGGCCTTCTCGATGGCAATAACGATTTTGCTTCTATCAAAATCTACCGTTGAGCCATCCCTTTTTATAACTTTCATCATTGCCCACCTCCATCTAATCATTCATACACATAGTACTAAAATAATACACCAAAGTTAGTATTCTGGCAAGACGAAAAGCACAACATATTGTGTTTAAATATTTAAATAATACAAAAGGTAGCGTGCTTGAGCCATTTGGGGACGGTTCATATTTGCCAGTAGGCACTAAACCCAACTACTGCTTTCGGTGCTTCAAAACCCTTTGGTTTATAAATTGGCATGCCCATAAACACATCATAACTCATGGGTTTGCCAATTTTACCCCTTAGGCCCAGAGCCAAGCCTGCTAAACTGTTACCCGGCTGATTAACATCAGATGGCCCCCAGATTCTCCCGTAATCCAGTCCCAAATATGGTTCCAAATTAATTTTCTGCAACGGGAAAGACACTTCATTACGCAAAATATAGCCATTTTCCGCCGCCAAGGTATTAGCACCACTAAACCCCCGCACTGTATACCTGCCGCCAATACTAAAATGATCTGATCCATAGAGAACATCACCTGTATATTGGCCACGGAAGGTAAAACTGTACCTTGCCTTAACATCACCTAGCTGCCATGGCGTACCATAGTAAAAATTCAAGCCAAAAAGACTGTATCTGGTAGTCATATAGCCCGCTTGGTGATCCAACAAACCAGGCTCCGCTCCAAACCAAGGCATACCCTTCTGGAAATACGCAAAAGCATCTACCATGCCCCGCCCTACATATTGTCTTTGCATAAGTCCAACTTGGTAAGCCGCCGTATTAAGTCTCTGTACCTTTACCTCTTCACCATTTACATAATTTTCCTTGCGTCGTTTGATGATTTTGGCAGCTAGTTGCGTTTTGCGTCGCCTGTCCCTATAAATTACTTTCTGCACCCCAAAGTCCCAAGTAGTAGTCTTGCCTCTGGACTCAAAAGGAACTTCCATGGGAATTTCATGATAGAACTCATTATAATAACGATTAATGTTAAAAGTATAATTTCCATACGGCACAGAATAGTAAAAACTGGTATTCTTAGAACCCTTTAGGGCATCGTCCTTCTCAGCATCCTTTGTATAGCTATAGCTAAAAATATCATTAAGTCCGGTAGGATTATATAAAGAGAAGAAACCGGTAGCCTGTAACCTGCCGGTATTTTGAAGACCGGAATCATCTATGGACATTCCTGCCGTCCAGCACTTGCGCCTTTGCACATTGATTAAAACAATGCTGTAGCCAGGCTTGGTGCCTGCCTTAATATCAATATTGGCATCCTGATTAACCACCCGTTTCATTTGCTCCAAGCCTTGCTCAATATCATGAATATTAAGAACATCTCCAGGTCTTAGCGGAAAAGCTGTACGCCACGTCCCATACTTATGCTCATCTGTAAAACGAATATCCTCCACGAAACCCGGAAGCAGCTGAAAACGTAATATGCCTGTTTTGAGTTCCTGCTCCGGCACCACAATACGCGTCGTTATGTAGCCCTTGGTCATTAGTTCCTCAGACAATAGCTTAACCAACATATCTATACCTGCCGCCCCTACCCTGCGACCTTGATAGGGTTCTAATTTTTCTACAAGCCAGTTAAACTTTTTACACTTACCTGAATCTATGACAAATTCTTTGATACGAAATCTGTTTGGTTCCTTGGGTAATGCTATAATTTTTTCTGCATCTTCTGCCTGTTTATCTTCCTGCAAGGTCACAGAAGGTGCTTTTATTTGTTTTTGTTGCTGCTCATCTTGCCTTTTGGCAGCCTGATATTGCTCATAGTTTTCAGTAGATGCAGCAGAACTGAGGGAATTGGATAGTAGCATCGAGGTTAGTATGGATAAAATAAGTGTCTTTTTCAAAGTACCAACTCCTTTATTTAATTTTAGTCTGGCGAGATGCCACGAGACTGTTTGATTTTCAAGGAGCTAACCTTTGGGGAACAGAGGGACAGCCCCATGCACATCTCATGTGATTTATCTAACTAGGTGTATATTCGTTACCATATTTTCAAGAATATACATTCTCCTATCTTGTATAGCAACAGTAAGCTACCAAGAATAGCGGCAAATTTTACCCAATTACTGCTACTTTCCAGTGATGGTTTCAAAATATATAAAGCATTTGGAGATAAATTAGAGAATTTTTTTTCATCTATAATGTACATACCAGAAACATATAAAGAGACATTGCCTATAATAAATGATAAAACTGTAATCCAAAATAAAATTTCTCCACATTGCCTTAGGTTTTTTGTCAATATTAGGAATAACGATATACTAGACAAAAAACTACCTATGCGAAAATATCTACTAAACTTTTTATAATATAAGTATTTATCATCATTCGTGATTGACAAATAGCACTTTCTTGTCCAAATAATTGAACATATTAATGCGCCTAATAATAACGGACCTGCAATTCTAAAATATACTTCCTTTGTTTTCTCCTTTATAAATATATTCTCTATTTGTATCAAACTATTCACCTCTCTTTTTATTGGCTTCTATTAATTTTTCCTTAAAAATATTAGCAAGATAATTACCTCCTATGCTACCTGCAACATTACCAGAGTATGTACAAACTGCTATAGCCACTGGATTACAAGTTAATGTTCCAGCTATAGCTCCAGCTACCATTCCACCAGCTCTACCCACTCCTATTGCTCCCGCGTCGCAAATAACTGCAATAGTTTTATCTCCCCAATCATCATATGTGGTTAAATCGGTGTAAATAGTACCACCGAACACTATCACATCCACCGCCTTTCCAGCATTACGCAACGCTTGGTACATTGGGGTGGAGGCCAAACTCTTAACTTTATTAGCATTGATAGCTTTCTGTTTTAAATATGCTTCTCCTCCGGCAGGAATTGATGTAATAATATTTTTTGCTATTTCATTGCAAATCGTTTTCTCGCTATCTATTATTGCCTGGCGATTTTCAGGTATTCTGGCATCAATAAACTCTTTAGAATTAATATCTTTGCCACAGACAACAATTCCTTCAAACTCTGTTAAATCAGGGTTCTCCTCTAAAGCATTATCTAACCTTGCACAATAATCAGGATTCTTTATTGCCTCTATTAGATTTATTTGTTGTTCGTCATTAGTTGCTTTATAAGAACCATAGATGTCTAAAATCGCTCCCGAACTATTCCTGCCAAGAGCCTTGTCGTTTAATTCTTTTAAATAAGCTTCCAATTGTGTCAGTGAAAGCATGTTATTCTTCGTCCCACTTGTAGCGGTACTTGCGCCTGCGCCTACATTGCCTCCTGCAGCACTACTTACTACACTGCCAACAAACGCACTAAGCCATTGTAGTTGCTCCGGATGTTTCTTAAAATGCTCGTAGTATTTACCCTTGGGATTCATCAATACCTGCACTACCAGTTCGTTAACTCCTGCTGCCAAAGCATTGGCAGGAAGATTGCTTTTGGCTAAGGCTGCGCTGACTAGTCCTACGGCACTATGCAGTATGGCTCTTTGCTCGTTAGAGCAATTCTTCATATTGTGTATCTGTTTGAAGGCTAGCTCGCTAAAGAGTCCTGCCAGTTCTTGTCTTTCCCGCACTTTATCTTTATTGAAAATAGGGTCAAGTTTATTAAGGGTATTGTCCGTGTCTCTGCTAAGACCGGCAATATCCTGTTTTTGTTTGTCCTTGTTCTTGATTTCAATAGTGCCCGGTGCCACAGCAGAGCGTGTGGTACTGCTGTCCTTTTCTCCTGTGCCCATAGGTATGGCCGGAATAACGCCTTTGTTGCCCAGCTTCTCATTCTTGTCCTGGGTGGCCTTCTTGTCATAGCTCAGCCCCACGCCCTTAGCATCGTATTCTGCTTCGTTCTTAATATCGCCATAGGTAATGGTTCCGGTTGTCAGAGTGTTCTTCTCCTGAGCCAATTTGGAACCGTCGCCAATTGGCTCGCCTTTGCTGTCGATGACAGCACCTTTCAGGTCTGTGTTACCTTTAACATTAATGTCAAATCCTTCTTTACCGGCGTAGATACCGGCCTGACTGGTAACACTACTGTAGTCAGAAGTCATCTTGCCTGCACTTGCTCCTACCGTTGCTGTACCAACACCTATGTTTACGCTGGCCTGTGCACTCTTTTCTTTGTAGCTTTCTGTGTCTTGCAGACTCTCCAGGTTAAGATTGCCGCCCACTTGCGCTTCGACTCTGTCGCCTTTTACTTGAGAACCTACTATGTTAGTATCCTTGCCACTCTTAATAGTAAGTTTGTCTTGGGCTGTAATGGTACTGGGAGTATGTGTCGTCTTAGTAGTGTTTTGGTCTTCTCTGCTTTTACCGGCACTGACATAAAGTCCGGATGGTGTGTTAGGTGAAAGAGTTATGCCGGCACCTACGCTAGTGCTGCTGGTATCCGTTTCATTAGTGAAGCTATTTTCCGTTGCTTGGATATTGACATTTTCTGCTGCTTCCAAGGTTATGTTATTGCCACTTACCGTAGAGCCAACTACATTGATATCCTGCGCAGTAGCTTTGATTTGTACATCGCCACCGGCCTGAATGCTACTTTCCTTGGCTGCCTTGATGGTTGTATCTGAGTTCATAGCTTCTTTGTAGGAACCTATCCCTACATTGATACTAAACTCCTTGTTTTTCTTTAAACCAATATTAGCAGCATCCTGTATTGCCTTAACACCATAGAGAGCACTTAAGCGTTTGTCTTTTACCTGATGAGCTCTTTCCAAAGAACCGATAACCTTTTGGCCTTTTTCTACAGCACCGCCGCCTACGCTGACCGTTAGGCCTTGCAGGCTATAGTCATATCTGTATTGGCTATCGTAGGTTTCTTCGGCAGCTTGGATATCTACCTTTGCCCCGGACATATTGATGTCCTTGCCTGCTACAATATTGCTGCCTTCTACTTGCAGATTTTGACCGGCAGCAATATTAACATTTCCTGTCACGCTGCCTACTGTGCTACCTGCTTGCATCTTGCTTTGGACATCTTGTTTTTCCGTAGTGGTTTGCTTGCCAATGACAAAGCCAAAACCACTGCCAAAAATACCCTTGGCTTCTACCTTAGAAAAATGCTTTTCTTTTTGGCTCTCTTCTGCAGGGGTAATATGCACATCGCCTTGAGCTTTAATATCCACATCGTTAGATCCTACTACATTAGACCCTGTCACGTTCACATCTTGGCCTGCGTGCAGAGAAACCTTGTCTCCGGTTACAGTACTGCCTAACGCATAGTTACCATCCAAGCGTTCATCTGTTGTCTTAGTCAAGCTATTGCCACCACCGGATTTACCCTTATGCACATGATGTTCTTCTACTTGTTCCTTATGGCGTCCCGCTTCTATGTTGATATTATTGCCTGCTTCTACATTCAGCTTTTGCTCTGCAGCTACATAAGCTCCCGTAGCAGATACATCTCTGCCTGCCTTAATGTCCAGGTCTCCGCCTGCTTGTATGCTAGTTCCTACATCTTGGGAAGAAACATCTTTCCTATAGTTCTTGTCATCCCAGGCTATGGCATTGGCACTGCCCACTTCTGTAGTACTAAGGTTCACATCCCTGCCTGCGCTCATAGCTGCCTTGCTGTCCTTACCTTCTGTTACAATTTCCACAGCTTGCAGATTCAAATCTCTGCCTGCCTCCAGCTTCATTTGTCCCTTGTCACCGGTTACATAGGCACCGCCCACTTGGTTGAGTGCTGTGCGCTTACTGCCTGTGGCATCAGCAGAGGTAGTACTGGTAGTTGCCATATTAATATCCCGGCCTGCTTGTGCCGTCAGGCTGTTTTCCGCCAGCAAAGTCCCACCTACATTGTTAAGGTCCTTTTGAGCTTTGAGTAAAACATCTGAGCCCTGAATCTTTCCGCCGTAGTTATTAATGTTTTTGGCAGATATAGCAGCGCCTTGAGCAGCTACGATGGTGCCATTGTTTAAAATATCGTTTGCTACGGCAGCATCAATAGACCTGCCGGCTAGTACCGCCGTAGACCTGATACCATAAGCAGTTTTTTCTTGGGGAACATACACCTGAGGCACCAGTGCCTTAACTACTTCACCATTAGGCAGTACCACAGATTTTTCTACCATCCAGACAAGTGCTTCTTTCAATTCTTTTTGTTGCTCTGCCGTTAGGGCTACACCGACTTGAGCACCACTTTGTTTAGCAAAAGCTACCGCATTATCTAACAGTGCCTTATATTGCGCTTCGTCAGAAGCATAGTCTCCCACTCGCCTTTGTCCGGTAAGACTCATGAGCTGGTCTCGCACCATTTTTTGCTCATAGTAGCCATCGCCTAATCTCTTAGCAACCTTATTGGCATCATAGTTGATTTGCTTAAAGAAATAGTCTGAGGATAGCCAATTTTGCATATTGGTAAAGGCTGAATCTGTCTCCACATAATATGTCGCAGTAGGATTAGGTGTTATATCAAATAAACTGTTAGGCTTAACATTTATTGTGTTGCCTTGATATTGATTTACAACACTTATAGCCTCTTTCTCTTGGTTACCTATCTTACCCACATCACCTATTTTTTTGCTATTGTCCTCAATAACCTTATTTTCCGCTGTTACACCACTACCGGTAACAGCTGTATTGCCCAGATAACTTCCGGCTTGTACTTGTATATTCGTAATAGCAACGGCTGGTTTATATGGGGCTTGCTTATGTCCAGTGTCGTCTCTGCCTCTTCTTTCATGTCGCCAGTAATTGTGGACCAGTCCCACATCCTCCACATATTGCTTGCCGGCCTCTTCTATGTTTTGCAGCTCATTGACCTTAGCTGTTAGAGCGCCACCTGCGATAATATGACTTTTGTCATTAATTACCTTATCACCGGTCAAAATCAGGTTACCGCCTGAGGTAATCTTTCCCGGATCAGAAGCTGTTATCACAGGTTGTTTGATAACCCTACGGAATTCGTACTTAATCCACTCTTCATGATCTCCTTCCGGAGTGTGTAAATACAAAGATTCATCATTAAAAATATATACATCATAATCAGGTCTTTTCCCATTAGGCCAAATAGTTTTATCATCTAAGGTATAATCATTTTCCTTGGCTGAATATCTATGAGGGGAACCACTGCCCTGATATTCTACAAGCTGTTCGTCTTGCACTGTGCGCACTTCAGTAGCAAAATGCTCGTTGGTGTTATAGATTGTCCCTGCTTGAATATGCATATTTTTACCGGCTTCAATACTGGCACTTTTATTGTGCAAGGTACCTACCTTAATATCCATATCCCCTGCTGATAAAAGCAAGGCATGTTCGTGATTATTAATGGTGTTCGCTTCCAAATGTAGATTTTCTCGGGCCGCTATAACAGGAGCTTTGTTCTCTGCTATGTTATTTATGATTTGTGCTTTAAGGGTTAGGTCATCACCATAAATACGTCCACCTTTAGCGTTATGCAATATACCATTAGCAACAAGAACTGTCTTGCCACCATTAATTAGTTTTTCGTTTCTTAAATTAGCCTCACTGCTTAAAGACAGAACACCTTGGCTTTGCATGACATCTTCATTAACTAAATCCTGTGTACTGGTAATGGTTACTCCTGTAGTACCGCTTATTTGTTTCTTGTTATAAACAGCTTTTTGGGAATTAATGGTTATTGTACCTGAGCTATTTATCTGGCCAAGATTTATCAGGTCCGCATCGCAGGCAAGGTTCATTGTTGTACCACTGTACAAATTGCCAGAATTTTGAATGTCTTGACCGAATACTAGCTGCAATTTGCCCTTGCTTTCCGCTGTACCAGAATTCAAGAAAGCTTGTCCCCGTACTGTCGTTGTTTTTTCTCCATGCAAGAGACCTATATTCTGAAGCTTGCCCTGGCTAGTTACATTTAGCTCTTTACCACTTTCTATGGTTTTTAAATTTGCAAAGTCTGTAGTTCCAATTAAGTTAACATCTTCTTTGCCCAGAATGTCACCTTCGTTGGTTATACTTGTGCCTGACAGATAAATATCCTTCACGCTGGTCAATTTTCCCTTATTCTTTACTTCTCTGCCTACTTTTACCTGTAAGCCTTCCCCGACCAGTTGACCATTCTCGTCATTAATAAAGTGTAAAGTATTAACGGACAGCCTTGCTCCGCTCCCTATTTTCCCAGTGTTATCAAATGTATGGTCGCTATGAATATTTAACGCAGCATTACTCTGCAAGTTGCCGTTATTAATAAAATTCTTAGTCGCTTTAAGATGCATGGTTTCGTTACTTTGCAGCTTGCCTTGATTTTTTAGTTCTCCTTCTGCCGTAACATCTAGAATGTTGTTACTTTGAATCTCCCCTGTATTGTTAAACTCCTGAACAGAATGAAGGAACATTGCACCATTACTACGCATATTGTTCTTGTTGTACAGCTCTTGTCCTGCTTCAGCACGCAGTTCTTTGGTACTCTGCACCGCGCCTTCATTAACGATTTGTCCTAACGCAGTAAGCAATACACCATCGCCTGTCATACTACCTTGCTGATTGTTAAAATTACCTCTGGTATTAAGTATAAGCTCTGCTACGCTTTGTACTTCACCTGTATTAGTAAAATCTCCGGTTACATTAATATCCAAGGCTCTGTTACTTTGCAAGTTTCCTATATTAGTAATATCTCCGGTCACATTAATATCTAAAGCTTTATTACTTTGCAAAACCCCTGTATTGGCAAAATTTCCTGTTACATTAATATCCAAGGCTCTATTACTTTGCAAGTTTCCTGTATTGGCAAAATCTTTAGTCGCTTTAATGTTCATATCTTCATTGCTTTTTAGCTTGCCGGAATTAGTAAAAGCTGCCCCTGTCTCGAAGTTAAGCGTATTACTGCTTTGCGCAGTACCTGTATTGGCGATATCATCGCCGGCTTTTAAAGCGACTGCCCCAGTTCCATAAATAGAACCTGTATTTGTTAATTTTTGGTTACTCTCTATAGCTACTTTGCCATTACTTTGCAGCTCGCCTTGATTAGACAATTCTGCGTTGGTTTTTAAATTCAGCTCTTCACGGGAGAGCATTTTTCCAGAATTTATTATGTGTCCTTCCTGATCAACACTTAGCTGATCAGCCGTAATCGCTCCTTCTGTATTTACTCCCAATCCCTGTGCTGTACCAACTAAAGCAATCTTATGAGCATACATACCACCAAGGGCAGCCACGTCAAGACTTATGCCTGTAGCTTGTTTGTCCAGCACTTCCTGCACCTTGCCTGTAGCATATGCTACTTTGTTTTTACCTGTAATCACGCTAAGATTCTTGGCCCATAGTCCGGCATTCAGCTTAACTGCCTTGGCATATATATCTGTATAATCTGTATCCCTGGCATTAAGACCGGCGCCCTCTAAACGCACTTCGCCCTGAGAAACAAAAAAGTCGTTCAGCTGCCCTGAGGAATCGAGTTGTGGAATTCCTGTGGTCAAAACTGCACGACTGGTATTAATAAACCCAAAATTATTCCCAACAATACCGTTGGGATTCGCCAACACTAAAGAAGCCTTTTGTCCGGCTATTTCTAAATAACCGTTAAGGCTAGAAGGCATATTTCCTGTTACTTCGTTCAATATTAAGTTTGCACTCTGGTGCCCGGCAAGCTGTTTATTACCGGTTATATAGCCTGCAAGCTGTGTTTTAACGATTTCACTGCTATTGTTAAAAATGGCACCATCTTTACCTACCTGTAAGTCCCTATATTGATTATGAGAAAGACCTGCAGCATTAGGTTTGCGAATATTCACCACCGTAGTTTGGTTGGCCGCTCGCATTACTTCCGGATTTTTGCCTTGCGTGGGATCCGGCACAATTGTTGTGGCAGCATAAGCCACTGAGTTAAGTTGTAACGACAGAATAATGATTAGGGATAGGGTCTTGGTTCGACTGGAGTAAGTTCTTTTTAACATAATGCTTCTCCTTTTTATGAATTTACCCTTGGCAATTTTTCGTTATTTTCTCCCCTGTGTATAAAGCCCTTTTCATATAGCCCCTTCTTGGCTAATTGCTCGTTATTTTACCTCCTTTCCCTGAGCCAATTTGGAACCGTCCCAGATTGGCTCAGCCTTCTTGGTGTGGTCATTATATAATATCAATTTGTTTAAAAAAAGAGTTTTCGTTTTTAAAAAGTAAAATACACATTTTGTCTTATTTCCAATGTTTTATTTAAGCAAAAAAGTCCTATGTCTTTAGCTGCATTAGCATACAAATAGACATTGGTAGTGCAATAAGCTATAATTCAATATTAGAAAAATATAAAACTATCATGGCGAGGAGAAACATTATGTTAAAGAAAAAATTTAGCATTTTATTTTGCCTTTTGTGCTGTACCATCCAGCTTCACGCCAGTGCCTGCACCCTTTTTGCTGCTACCGGCGAAAGCTTTGTGGAAGGTGGCGGAACCTTGGTAGCCAAAAACAGGGACGAAAAGGCTGCCCATCAGGAATTAAAGGTAGTTCATCCCAATAATGGCTACACTTACTATGGTCTCTTTAGTGGCAAGACAGCAACCTTTAATGCTGCCGGCATTAATGAAAAAGGTCTTTTCGTAGCTATGTCTACAGCCGGTTCCATTCCTACGGCAGAACGCAAAACTTATCCCATCTACAAAGATGCTGATGGTCAAAGGACCAATAAGCATCTTCTAGCGCATTATGCTTCGGTGGATGAGGTACTAGCCAGCCAGGAAGACCTTTGGCACGAGCCTGTTAATTACATTATTGCGGACAATACTAAGGTAGCTTATGTAGAAGTAGCGCCTGATCATACCCATGCTGTTAAGGTGCAGGAAAACGGTGTCTTGTATCACACCAATCATTATATTGAGCCGGAAACCATTGCCTTTAACAAAAAAATTGGTATCAGCAGTGCCACCCGCTATAACCGTATAGAAGAACTTATGACTAAGCACGACGGTCCCTTTACCTTTGATGATTTCATTACCATTAGCGAGGATCAGCATGATGGTCCCACTTGCAGTATTTACCGTCTGGGCACTAGTCCCACCGGAACCTCTACCCTAGCTTCTTTCATTGTTTACCTGCCTCCCACCGGTTCTCCTGTGATCTATGTTAAATACCGGGCAGAGGCAAATGAGCAGGGTCACGAAAAGATAACAGGCAAAGAAGAACTGGTAAATTTATTAGAATAAAAAATATGTTATAATAAATAAGATTAGAAATATTGAAGGAGTGTGTCACTATGACTACTAAAAAAAGTAAAGTTTATTTTACCGATTTTCATACACCTTATGGTGGTCCTACCATGCTTAAAAAATTGCATAATTTATTAATTAAAGCCGGTATGGATAAAATTAATTTTAAAAACAAATTCGTTGCTATCAAAATGCACTTTGGCGAGCCCGGTAATGTTGCTTATTTGCGTCCCAACTATGCCAAGGTTGTGGTGGATTTTGTTAAGGAACGTGGCGGTAAGCCTTTCCTCACAGACTGCAACACTCTGTATGTTGGTCGTCGTAAAGAAGCCTTGGAGCATTTAACCGCTGCTTATGAGAATGGCTTTTCTCCTTTTAGCACCGGTTGCCATGTAATTATCGCCGATGGCTTAAGAGGCTTGGATGAAGAATATGTGAAGGTTCCCAATGGTGAATATGTCAAAGAAGCCAAGATTGGCAAGGCTTTGATGGATGCTGATATCGTCATTTCCCTCACTCACTTTAAGGGTCATGAAATGGCAGGCTTTGGCGGAGCCATTAAGAATATTGGTATGGGTGGCGGTTCCAGAGCCGGCAAAATGGAACAACACAATGATGGCAAGCCGATGGTTAATCAGGCAGCCTGCATTGGTTGTGGCAGCTGCGTGAGGATTTGTGCTCACGGTGGTCCTACCGTTACCAACAAAAAAGCTTCCATTGATCCCAAGAAATGCGTAGGCTGCGGCCGTTGCATCGGTGCTTGTCCTGAAGATGCTATTTATACAGACTACAAGACCTCCGTTAAAAAGCTTAATTGCAAGATGGCAGAATATGCTTGGGCCATTGTCCACGACAGGCCTTGCTTCCATATCAGCTTGATCATGGATGTATCACCTAACTGCGATTGCCATTCTGAAAATGATGTACCTATCGTAGCAGATATTGGTATGCTAGCTTCTGCAGATCCGGTAGCCCTGGACCAAGCCTGTGCTGATTTGGTTAACGCAGCACCTCCTATCGCCGGCTCTCAGCTAGATGTCAATCTGAAGAAATCTAAAGCCAAGAAAGCTGATTACTTTGAAATGACTACACCTGATTCCGAATGGAAAACCTGCTTGGAGCATGCCGAAAAAATTGGCATGGGAACAAGAAAGTATGAATTAGTAAAATAATATGCAGCCCTCCACAAAGGAGCGACGTACCAGGTCGCTCCTTTTTTCTTGGCAAAGCACTAGAAATACCAGTAATAAAAGAGTAAAATTATATCTAAGCAAAATATTTGCAACAAAAAATGGAGATGATAATATGGGGAGTTTATGGAAAAAGTATCAATCTATACCACTTGTTTACAAAATGGTAACCGGCATGATTTGCGGTATTATTGTCGGCATGACAATGGGTGGTGGTGCAGTTTGGTTTGCACCCTTGGGCAAATTCTTTTTAACTTTACTAAAAGCAATTGCTTTGCCCTTGGTTATTGTTAACTTAATTGCAGGTGTAGCAGCCCTAGATGATCCTCAGGCCTTTGGTCGTATTGGTGGACGCATTCTCTTCTATTATATTGCCTCCAGTGCTTTGGCTTTAGTGGTTGGCGTAATTTTCGCTCTATTAATTCAGCCCGGTGTTAATTTGCCTCTTACCGGTACCTACAAGGGCGTAGTTGGCAAGCTGCCTACTGTTGGTGAAACGCTTATTGATCTTATTCCCGGTAATATTTTTAAAGCCATGGAAGCAGGGCGCTTTGACCAGGTCGTTATCATGAGTGCCTTTGTAGGCGTAGCAGTATTGCTGTTGCCTGAAGCTCCCAGAAAACGTTTAACCCAGATTTTCCAAGATTTATCTGAATTGATGAGCAAGGTTGTTAGCATCGTAATGATTCTTGCTCCTTATGGTATTTTTGCCTTGGTAGCTAATTCTGTTGGTAAATACGGCAGCAAGATTTTTGGTACTCTGGCAAAATACATTGGTACTGTTTACCTTGGCATCTTGTGCATGACCATCTTTTATGGTGTCATGGTGTATTTGTTTGCCGGGGTCGGCTTCAAAGAATTCTATCAAAAGGCTTCCAGCATCATGGTAACCGCCTTCAGCACCTGCTCCAGTACCAGCTCCATTCCTGTTAATATGGAGTGTGCTGATAAGCTGGGCGTGCCTAGAAAGGTTTCTTCCTTTACCATTCCTCTGGGAGCTCAGGTAAACAAAGATGGTACCTGTGTTTGCTTAACTACTGTATTTATTTTGACAGCCCAGGCTATTGGCGCACCTGTAGATTTAGGCCTGTTAGTTAAGGTTCTTGTTCTGGGCTTAATTCTTACTACCGGAAGCGGCGCTATTCCCAGTGGCATGTTGGTTATTCTGGCCATCTTGCTGGAATCCTTGGGTTTCCCACTGGAGATAGTCGGCATCGTAGCCGGTGTCCATGCCTTTAACGATATGGGTATGACCATGATTAATTGTTTGGGAGATTTGTGTGGCACTACGATTGTAGGTCACTACGAAAAGAAACGTATGGAACGTTTAGCTACTCAAGAAGCTAAATAATAAATTATTAAAAAGTTGTTTATGAAGGGGTATGTAACGATATGAGAGATGTTTTTTTACCATTTTTTTCTAAGCTGCCAAAAGAGCAGCGCAAGCGTATTCTTGATATTGCTTTACTTTTTGCAATATGTGCCAGTCTTCTTCTAGGTTATTTCGTTTATATGCTAAGAGCAGATATTATTCGTAGCGAAAAGCGCTGGGGCGAAAAGCTAAATACCTCGGCCGCCATTACAGCTGACCTGGCTGAAGTAAGTAAGAATGCTACCAAAGTTCTCTGTGGCACCTACGTGGAAGGTATCCACGATGTAGATATGGCCCATGGTGGCTACTGGGCCAACTTCATGGTCTGGTTTCGCTGGGATGGCGATGAAATTCAGGACATGGCCAACCACTTTCGTATTTACCGTGGCTTTGTAAGACAAAAAAGCATTGTCAAGGATTATAAGCTAGGCAACACTCATTACCAGTTGGTACGCATGGAAGTAGTGGTAGATACCAATTTCGGTACTAAGCTATTCCCTTTAGACGGTCAGCAATTCATGTTCTATTTGGAGCCTTTCTACACTGCCAAAAAAGTTGTTCTTGTTCCAGATCTTAAGGAAAGCAATGTTAACAGAAACTTGGACATCGATGGTTATAAACTGGTAAAGAATGAAGTAAACACCTTTGCATATGAATACAAATACACGCGAGCCGACATTGAGCTAGAACAAAGCACAGATAAGAATATCGTAACCGAGCTGGCTACAGGTGTTGAAGTAAAGCGGGAAGGCTTCGGCTTGTATGCTAAGTGCTTCATCGCTCTTTATGCTTGTATTGTTTGGGCACTGATGACTCTATTCATCAACATTTATCATCACGTAGATCCTTTGGAAATGTTACCGGAAGCACTCTTTGGCTGTGTAGCTAATATTATGGTTGGTGCCAGCCTTCTTCCTGATGTTCTGGAAATGGGGCTTTTGGAATATGTGAATATCTGGGGTATTGGCGTTATTCTGGTAGCAACCATGGTAGTCATTAACGTAAACGAAATTCGTCGTAACGAAAGCGAGCCGGATGGTACCTGCTATCACGCCGCATCTTATGGCAGAATCATGTTCTATTTACTTACTTTCTTTGCCATTGCCGGTAATATTATCTTGCCTCTAGTTGCTATGAACTAAATTATCTAACGCAAAACCTCCACGCAGTAATTCTGCGTGGAGGTTTTCTTATTAATGTCACTATAGTCCGCCAATATAAAATTAGTTGCCGAAATATTTATAAGTTGTTCCCGTGTATTTAGTTAAGTATAATTTTAAACGAAGCGGTATTGTGTCCCTTCTATATGAAGGGGGTAAAGCGATGACATCTTTTGAGATATTAGTGATAGTTATCATGCTAATGTCCCTAATCGTCACCATATTACTCCATTATCAAAAGTAATATAAACCTGTTTTGCTTTATACCATAAAAGTAAAACAGCCGCCGTCCCTGAAAGATGGTGGCTGTAGCCAAAACCTGGAAGGGGCACACACAAAAGTACCGCTTCCCTTTGATTAAATTCTATCACACTAAGCTAAAAAATCAATTTGCTTTTAGTGTAAAAATACTATAAATATTAAAAAGATTTTAAAGGAGGTTTTACCATGCCAAAGACAAAAATCTACTACGATCAAGATGCCAACCTAGACCTTATCAAAGACAAGACAATTGCCATTATCGGTTATGGTAATCAGGGCAGTGCTCAAGCCCTCAACATGAAAGACTCCGGTGTTAAAAATATCCTCGTAGGCAGCAGGAAAGACAGCTCTGCTGAGCAAGCAGTACAGGATGGCTTTCCCGTACTGCCCATCGAAGAAGCTACTCAAAAAGCAGATATTATTTTCATCCTGCTTCCCGATGAGGTTGCCCCTCAAATCTTTCAAGAACAAATTGCACCTGGTTTAGCTCCGCACAAAATCATTAATTTTGCCTCAGCCTATAACATAACCTTTCACAAAATTCAGCCACCTAACTTTGTTGATGTAGTCATGGCTGCGCCTCGCATGATCGGCAAGGGAGTAAGGGAATTATATTTAAGTGGTGAAGGTTTCCCTGCCTTTGTGGGCGTAGCCCAGGATTATTCAGGACAAGCCCTGGAATATGGCAAAGCACTTTGCAAGGCTATTGGCTCCACCAAAAAAGGTGCTATCGAAGTGAAATTTGAAGACGAGACCTTTCTTGACTTAATGACAGAACAAGCTACCTGGCCAATTATTTATAATGTTTTCAACGAAGTCTTTAAATGTGAAATCGAGATGGGACATCCACCTGAAGCAGTGCTTATGGAGATGTATGTTTCCAAAGAACCTGCTGTCATGATGGATAAGGCAGCTGACCTTGGTTTGTTCAAGCAACTCCCCTATCATTCCCACACCAGTCAGTTTGGTCAGTTAATCGGTTATGATGCTTTTGACAAAGAAGTAATTCGCAAGTTTGTCAGAGAGCGCTATGACAGGATAAGGCAAGGCATTTTCACCAAGGAATGGGATCAGGAACAACAAGTAAAACATTTGGCTACTCTCAAGGCCTTAGAAGAAAAAGCCTTCAACAGTGCTTTATCCAAGGCAGAAGTAGAATTGCACGATGTCTTAAAATAAAAGATTAATAAAGGAGGGCATATCATGATACCAAAAGTTACTAAGTTATTAGACCTTTCCCAACCCATTTATCACATCTGTCCGGGTTGGCCAACTTATAAATTAACCAATGTTACCTATGAAGCTATGTTTGCCCTACAAGGTTACAACGCAGAGCGTATTGATATGAACAGTCATACCGGTACCCATCTGGACGCTCCCTTTCACTTTTTTGAAAACGGTACAACCGTTGATAAAATGCCTTTAGAAGATTTTCAGGGCCGCGGCATCGTCCTTGATTTGAGAAAGATTAAGACTATGGCCATCGAGCCAAAACATTTAAAAGCCCTGGATGGCAAAATCCGTAAAGATGATATTTTGTTGCTTTATACCGGTTGGGCACAGAAGCGTGGCTTTAACAAAGAATATCTCTACGAATGGCCCTATATTACCAAAGCTGCCGCAGATTGGATGGTAAAGCAAGGCATAAGATGCGTCTGCATTGATGGCTTAAGTGCAGGAGGCTGGCCGGAAGGAACCGGTGCTCCGCCTCACTTTGTTTTGCTCAGCCATAATGTCGTTATCATCGAAGAAGTATATATGGATGAACAGTTGTTAGAAGAAGAGGAATGGTACATCATTGGTTTCCCCTTAAAATTACAAGGCTTCGGCGGCTCTCCCTGTCGTGTAGTAGCAATGCAGTTTGCTACTGAATAAGGGGTGAGCATAATGGAACTTGTCAGCAGCGTCTTGCAACTGGGACCCACTGTTATCATGCCCATTATCTTCTTCGTCTTTGGTTTGCTTTTTAGATTATCCCTTGGCAAAGCCTTTAAGGCCGCCATGACCGTAGGTGTAGGCTTTGAAGGGCTTCTGCTGATTGTTGCCATGTTTCTCAACACCCTAGGACCTGTAACAGCAGCCATGGTGAAGCGCTTAGGCGTACAATTAACCATCATGGATGCAGGCTGGGCCACCAGTGCATCTACAGCCTGGTCCTCTCCCCTGGTTCCCTTTGTGGTAACAGGTGCCATTCTTCTCAACGTAATTTTATTAGCCTGTAAAAGCACTAAAATATTGAACATAGATATGTTTAACTATTGGCTCATCCTATTGGTTGGCACTTTGATTTATACCGATACAGGCAGTATCATCCTGGGAACCTGTGGCAGCTTGCTACTTTATTTGCTAGCTTTTATCATTGGAGACTGGACTGCGCCTGCCATTCAGGAAAGTTACAAGATAAAAGGCGTAGCTTTTATTCATGCTACCTGCGGTCCTTGTGTTCCCTTCGGTATAGCAGTTAATGCTCTCTTGGCAAGAATACCCATTATACGGGATATTAATCTTAGTCAGGAAAAAATAGTCGCTAAACTGGGTATCCTGGGAGAACCGATTACCTTAGCCAGCATCTTAGGTGCAGGCCTGGGTGCCTTGGCAGGCTGGCCGGCAGGACAATGTTGTGTGCTGGCCGTAAAGATGGCAACAGTTATGCTGCTTTTGCCTAAAATGGTTGGTGTCCTTATGGATGGTGTTTCTATTGTAAGAGAGCAAGCCGAAACAGTACTAAAGGAAAAATTTCCCCAGCGAGAATTTTACATTGGCATGGATACTTCTCTCTTGATTGGCGATCCCAGTGTTTTAGCCACCGGGTTATTGCTTATCCCTATCACCTTGCTTCTGGCCATTGTGCTGCCCGGCAACAAAATGCTGCCCTTTGCAGATTTGTCAGTGCTGGTTTTTTTCATAACCATGATAGCTCCATATTGTAAAAAGAATATTTTCAGGATGTTAGTTACAGGAACTATTTTAATGGTCATTGCTTTATACATTAGTACTGATTTGGCACCGATTTACACCGCAGCAGTCCACAAATCATCTGTGCTGTTGCCGGAAAATATGCGCAGTACAGAATTAGGCAATATGCTCTCTCCTGTAAATACGCCTCTAGGCTGGCTCTTAATTAAACTTGCTCATCTTTTTGGCAAATAGCAATTTCAGACAAAGCAAGAAAACCCCACGCAGGAAAACTGCGTGGGGTTCTGTGTTATATATAGCATTATTTAATTATGATAATCAAGGCACAAACAAACATAATGACAAATGGTAAAGATTTAGTCTTCATAAAAAGTGCCGTCATCTTGTCACAAGTAAGTCTGCCCAAAAAAGCGCCAATCAGTTCACCAAGCACTGTAACAATCAAAGGATTAAAACCATAGAGAATTAACACGAAGGTTAGCAGCACCCAATTACCATACTTAGAAAGTATGCTGTTAATCAGCACAAAGGTTGGGCTGGTATGATCTTCAGTTTGTTGGTTTTTGTACATTTGCAAAAATCTGTTATTCACAAAGCTTAAAATAACGATTAGCACTGCACAAACAAAAAACTTAGAAAAGAATACTTGTTCCATACTTACATCTCCATCATTTAATCTTTCTGCTGGCACATAGCCAAAGCCTTATCAAAATCATCAGTAATTTCTTTACTGGGCTCCTTGTCCATAATACTTACTACATAAATAGCAAGCGTAGAAAGTAAGAAGCCCGGCACTATTTCATATAAATTAGTAAAGGCAAAAAAGTTTTTCCAAATCAGTACAGTAACGCCACCAACTACAATACCTGCCATGGCACCATTTAAGGTCATTCTCCTCCAGAACAAGGATAACAGCACCAATGGTCCAAAGGCCGCACCAAAGCCTGCCCAGGCATAAGCCACAATAGTAAGAATCATGCTATTAGGATTCAAAGCCAAAACCACAGAGATTAAGGATACCACAACAATCATCAAGCGGCTTACATTAACCAGCTCAGCATCAGAAGCATTTTTGTGAATCAAAGTAGAATAGAAATCAGTGGTAAAGGAAGAAGCTGCTACCAGCAGCTGACTATCAGAGGTACTCATGATAGCTCCCAAAATACCTGAGGTAACAATCCCGGCTACAAAGGGGTTGTAGAACATGGAGCTCATATGCAGGAATACCGTTTCTGCCGCAGCGCCAACCAAGGTATCTCCTAAATAAACACGACCTACTAAACCAACACTAACTGCCATAGCCAGAGAAATGACTACCCAGGTCATAGCAATGTGAGTAGCTTGCTTAATTTCCTTAGGAGCATGAATAGCCATGAAACGTACCAAAATATGAGGCTGACCAAAATATCCTAAGCCCCAAGCCAAAAGGGAAATTATGGAAATAAAGCTCAACTCTTTAGAGGTTGCTTCCGTAAACATACTAAAGAAATTAGGATTGATACTATTTAAGCGTGCTATGGTCTCTCCCACACCGCCTGCTAAATAAGTAGCGGTCACAGGCACAATCAAGACTGAGAAAAACATTAAAAAGCCTTGAAACAGATCTGTCCAGCACACCGCAGCAAACCCACCCATCAAGGTGTAAAATACTACGATGCCTGCCGAAATAAACAAGCCCATGGTGTAATCCATACCGAAGGCAGTATTGAATAATTTAGCTCCGGCCACAAAACTGGAAGAAGTATAAATCAAAAAGAAAATAATAATGAAAACTGCTGAAATCATCCGCAACCGTTTAGAAGAATCATGAAACCGGTTCTCAAAATATTCGCTTAAGGTAATGGAATTATTCATTTCCTGAGTAAAGATACGCAGACGTCTGGCCACCACTACCCAATTAACCCAAGTACCTAGTGTTAGGCCAATGGCAATCCAAAAAGCACTGATACCTGCCATATAAGCATAGCCAGGCAACCCCATCAACATCCAGCCGCTCATGTCGGAAGCCTCGGCACTCATGGAAGTAACCCATGGTCCTAATTGTCTTCCTCCTAATACATAACCTTCCAGATTTTCTTTTTTGTTAAACGTTCCTAAACCTACGGCAACTAAAAGAACAAAATAAAGTATGAGAGCAACTAGCGTCCCCATTTCTATATGCATAACGACATCCCACTCCCCTCAAAAATAAAGACACTGTTTATTATATAATGCCTCGCTCGTTGTCGCAAGCAAAATAAACAAAAAAGAAGAGACAGGAGCACTTGCTCCTGCCTCATTTACCACTGGGGACGGAGAAAAGTGGTAAATCCGCCTGATAAGGCGAAAAGATTTACCACTTTTCTCCGTCCCCAGTGGTAAATCCCGTCCCCAATTGGCTCTTCCTACTTTAAAACAAATTAACTACTTTGTGATAACCTAAACCACAATATTCCTTAACTATTTGCCAGCCGGCTACAACTTTTTCAGCACACCAGGCGCCTGCTGCCTTAGTATAAAATACTACTTTGTCCACAAAACCTGCCTTGTCAGGCAAGGTTGGTGTATTTGCGGCAGGAGAAGCAATCTCTGCTGCCTCTTCCTTATCAATCTTTTCTACCACCGGTTTTATATCATGGACATTAAGAACAGTCAAAATAGTACTGCCTAAGAAGCCTTCAAATTCAGCTACGATTTTGGCGTGTAATTTGGCATCTAAGGTAGCATTTAAAGTAGCACCTAGCTTGGTACCAATTTTCTCGCCTAAATAAGCGCCTATTAAAGCACCGTTAATGGTAATGGTTCCCAAGCTAATACCGCCTGTAGCACCATCAATGGCACCACCTGCTGCAGTACCTGCAGCCGTGCCGGCCACAAAACCGATTTGCTTATAATCAAAGCCTGCCAAAAGCCCCACTATGGAAGCCATGGCTGTATCGGCTAAACGTACCGCGCCTTCCTTGCCGGTGATACTGCCACTTTTTACCTTGATGACAGTCTTAGCTTCTTCCACAGAATTAATGGCAATGGTTGCCAAGAGCCGTGGTGCCGCATTGCCTACTACGGCAATACTGGGATCGTTAGCAGCCAGCACTAAGGCTAAAGCTACGGCTGTCTTAAGACCATCATCCCTATTGGCTTCCAGTTCAGCTTTTAAAGCATCAGATTCGCCATCTGTAAGAGTTTTACCACCCCAGTCTACAGCAGCCAGAGAGAAGCCGGCGATTTGACTCTTGCTGCCTTCCTCTGGACTATCTGTGGTTGCATCAACTGCCTTGGTAATATATTTCTTCAGCTGTCCATCTAACCAGCTCTTCTTAGAGGTACCGCTTTTAACAGCTTTCTCCAAGGATTGTTGCTTTTCTGCATTTACTTTAATGGCATTAGAAATTTCCGTAGTAATTTCTTTAATGCGTTTATCGGAAACACCGGTCATCTTTTGTTTTAAAACTTGTTGAGACCAGGCATCCAAGGTCATTTTATTTCTGTTGGCATTGTAATCTACAACCATATCAGAAACTAGTTTCTGGATTTTCTGGGCATCAGAAGCTGTCAAAACATCCTTAAGAGTACTAGGTGCTTTGCGCTCCGGTACCGAAGTAATAAGCGGTGTACCATCTGATTTTTGTACCACTGAGGGAGCCGTATCCTCAGCAAAAGACACTGAGCAGAAGCAGAATAAGGACATTAAAACCAGTAATATTTTTTTCACAGGCTTTCCACGCCCCTTCCCCTACACAGACCTTGTATCTACTTTACCAAACAGTTAAATTTTATCTTTTGGCAAAGTATAGCACTTTCCACCCCAGTGTCAATAATTATTTTTCAGAATCAGCAGACTCTTTTTCGGCAACTTCTTTCAAGGTAGTCCAGCCATTTTCCTGTACAACCTTACCATCCTTCATTAGCTTGCCTAAGGCCCGCTTAAAAGCCCCTTTGCTAATGCCAAATACATCGGAAATAATACCGGGAGGGGTATCGTCGCCATATGGCATGGTGCCTTGACGCTTCTTGAGCAATTCCAAAATTACTTCAGAATCAGTAATACGAGCTTTTTCTTTTTGCTGGCGCAGAGACATATCTACCCTGCCATCTTCTCTGACGAAGGTAACTCTGCCAGTGACCTGCTGACCAAAATCCAGTCTGCCACCTGGAACCTCAGAACGATGAATAAAACCAATATAACGTTCCTTGGTAATGAGGAAGAATCCTTCCGGCAAAATATTATAAATAGTACCGGTTAGTTCCGTACCCAGCTTAATATCTTTAGCAGGCACAGAAGCCTTTAGCATTTCTTCATGGACTCTCATGCTGACAGCCTGACGCCCGCTTTTATCTCTATATAATTTTACCCACACTAATTGGTTGGGAGAAACGTGGCCCTGCATTTCACTATAAGGCAAAAATACGCCACGCTCTGCGCCTATGTCCACGAAACCACCATTCTTGGTAATGGACAATACTTTAACATAGCCAATCTGCCCTTCCCGCATTTTGGGCAATTTTTGGCTGGCTGTCATACGGCCCTGAGGATCCAAGTAAAGATAAACCTTCACCTTGTCCCCAATCTTCACCGGTGCAGTCTGTTGCAGCTTGTGCAAGAGAATATCATCACTGGTAGAGCCTGTGCCTGCATCCAGAAAGGCTCCGCTTTCATTCTCCCTGACCACTGTCATCTCGCAGACATCACCAACCCGGTGCACGCCTACTTTTTTAACTTCCGCTTTATGCTTTTCTACATTAATCAATCTTCTGTCCCCTTATAGCTTTCTGAAGGCGCATCCGCCCACAATTGTTCTAAATTATAAAAACCACGCTCTGCTTCCAAGAAAACATGCGCTACACAATCACCGTAATCTAAAAGAATCCACTTACCTTCCGTAAAACCTTCTTTGTGCATAAGCTGAATATTTTGCTCAGCTAATTTATCTTCAATGTTATCTGCAATAGCCTGTACCTGAACAGTGTTACGAGCTGAACAGATAACAAAATAGTCTGTCATAGGAGTAAGCTTCTCCATATTAAGTAACAAGATATCTGCGGCCTTCTTATCATCGGCAGCATCGGCAATGCTCAAAGCTAATTTTTTTCCATTGGTCATGCGTTAATCACTCTCCTTAAAATTTTGTTATTTTCCCGTGAGGTATCTTGAGCTCATCCAGGGATCTGGTTATCTGACTTGGCGTAGTTGCCCAATAACTAATCTCATTAATAGTCTTAAAGTCACCATACAGCATTGTTGATTTAACCTTATCGCCGCCAAATATCTTAAAGCTGTTAGCAGCCTTAATCATGGTCAGTGCATCCATATCAGTGTCAACATACTTAGTAACGGTAGCTACCAAGGCAGGAAGCTTTATGATATTGCCTACTGTAAAGAATTCGGAAGACAAGGTCTTTAAGAACTTCTGCTGACGCTGCACTCTACCAATATCACCTAATTCATCATGACGGAAGCGTACATATTCTCCGGATTTTTCGCCGTCAAGATGTTGGTAGCCTTGCTTAATATGGATCTTCAAATTAGCGTAGGGATCCTCATAATCCATATTATGCTCCACATACATATCCACGCCACCTAAAAGGTCAACTACTTCAATAAAACCTTGCCAATCCACCTTCATATAATAGTGAATAGGTATTTGCAATAAATTAGCCACAGTTTGTTTAGCCAAGGTAACTCCACCATAGGCATAGGCAGCATTAATCTTATCCGGCCAGCGGCGTCCCGGGATGGTTACCCTGGTATCTCTTGGCAAGGAAAGAATCGCAACATCATTATGCTCAGGATCAAAGCTTACCACCAGCATGGCATCAGTACGTTTAGGCGCATCGGTAGCAATATCCTCGCTATCACCTTCATCTGTGCCCAAGAGCAAAACATTAATTCTCTTATTTAATACTTCATCTTTACCAATTTCTTCTGTTGCCGCCACCACCGGTGTCTTAGGTTTAAAGAAGGCGTTATAGGCCAACTGGCCTCCCATAAAGCAACCTGCCAGAACTATGAGGGCAATTAGGGCAAATAGTAACAACCGCCCGATACGCAGACGGCGTTTGACTGTATGTTTTGGTGCTTGTGTTTCCATTTCCATGAGCCTCTCCTATCGATTAAACTTAGCTTTTTTGTACTTAGTAGCTATTTCATTATAGCCGGCAATGCAATCGGGATGAATGAGTAATTCCCCATCCAATAAATATTTAATGGTGGTAGTGAAACCTTCAAACAAGCACCGTTCCAAATCTTCCTTGGCCACCTGGCGCAAATGGTCAACACCGGGAAAATCTCTGGCCGGCTCTAACATATCTGCCAGATAAACTATCTTGGCCAGCTTGCTCATTCCAGCCTTACCGGTAGTATGATAGCGAATGCCTTCCAAAATTTCCGAATCTTCTACGCCATATTTGTGCTGAGCACAATACACACCCAATTTAGCATGGAGCAAAATAGGCTGATTCTTTTCTACATCATCAATCTGAAGTCCCAATTCTTTTGCTTTCATTAGATTATCACGACTGGCAATCTCTCTGCCACAATCATGCAACAAAGCGGATATGGCAACTTTCTTTTCGTCTGCGTCATATATTTTGGCCAAAGCCAGAGCTGTTTCATAAACCGCCACGGAATGGTTAAATCGTTTAGTCGGCAATGACTTTTTTAACAGTTCTCTCATAGCTTCTAATTTCATACAGTGCCTCCCAACACAAAAACAGAGAAGCCCCTACCGGCGGTAGAGGTCTCTCTGTCTAATATACTCTACTATAGCCTGCGGCACTAATCCGTCTATGGACAAACCCTTTTGAATTTTTTCTCTAATTTCTGTGGAAGAAATTGGAATTTCCGGAGTTCTCATCCAAATAATATTAGTTAAATGTTTGGCAGCCAAAGACTTCTTAATGGAAGCTTCTTTGTCCGTGCTACCCGGTCTGGAGGCAACCACAAAGGTGCACAATTCCAAAGCGTCAGCAATTCTATACCATTTATCCAATTCCAGAGCGGAATCAGCGCCTATGATGAAGTACAAATCATACTCCGACCCATATTTTTCTTTAAAATACAGGATTGTATCATAGGTATAAGAAATACCTGTTTTGTTAATTTCCCAGTCCGAAGCTTCCCAGCTTGATTCATCTGCCACAGCAAGCTGCACCATGGCAAATCTATCAGCAGCAGGTGCTGCTTCTTTCCAGGTCTTAAAAGGAGATACATAGGCAGGAATAAATAACAGCTTAGTTAAGCCCAGGCTTTTTTGGATAAACCTAGCTATGCCTAAGTGCCCATTATGAATAGGATCAAAGCTTCCTCCAAGAAGGCCCAGCTTTTTTCTTATCATGTAGTCCCTCCTCTTTCGTTTGTATTATATCAATTTAAGAGCCATTCTACAAGCTTAAAGAGGCAATAACAAGTAATTATAAGAAGGACCAAAGCCTTAGCTATATCCTTAATATCATAAATTGATTTTTCTCTGTGGCAATATTCCATAAGCCACTGCCATTTTTCGTGCCAGCTAAAATTATTGTTATTCATAGCGCAATGCATCAATAGGATCTAAGAGGGCTGCTTTCTTGGCAGGATAAATACCGAAGAAAAGTCCAATGCCTACAGAGAATACCACAGCAATGATAATAGACCAAACGGAAATAACTGCATTCCAACCAGCAAATTTAGAAATAATCTGAGATGCAACTATACCAAAGCCAGTACCTACAATACCACCTGATACGCCTATAACCACCGCTTCAATCAGAAACTGTAGTAAAATATTTTGGTAAGTGGCACCCAAGGCCTTGCGGATACCTATCTCTCTGGTACGCTCGGTAACAGATACCAGCATAATATTCATGATGCCGATACCACCAACTACCAAGCTGATTGCTGCAATGATGGCTAAAAGCAAAGTAATAGTTCCCGCCGTTTCCTGCACTGTCTCTAACAAAGCAGCCAGGTTCCGTACAGTGAAGTCATCATCTGCTCCATCTTTTATTTTATGTCTCACTCTCAACAAAGTGATAATATCGCTTTGTGCCGAATCAATAGTATTTTCATTATCACACTGAATTGTAATGTTTCTAATATAGGTTAGGCCCATTAGTCTCTGCATAGCAGTAGTCAGGGGAACATAAACAATATCATCCTGATCTTGGCCCATAGAAGACTGTCCCTTAGAAGACAGCAGTCCAATAACTTGGAAGGGTTGCTTGTTGATTCTTACTACCTTACCTACCGGATTGCCTTCCGGGAAAAGATTATCTACTACGGTTTGTCCCAGTACACAGACTCTGGCCCTTGCATTCATATCCTTGTCAGTAAACATCCTGCCATCCGTGATCTTATAATCCCGGATATCAATGATATTAGGAGTAGACCCTTGAATCTGGGTATTCCAGTTTTGGTTGCCCTCTACCATTTGATAAGTATTTTGCACACCAGGTGCTACATATTTAATGCCATCTACGTTTTTTTCAATAGCCTTAGCATCCTCATAGGTCAGGTGGGCACCACTACCACTGGCAATTCTTTGTCCGGAGGCAGTACGGCCGCCACTCATCACTATAAGCAGATTGCTGCCCATACTGGCGATATTGGAGGTTACTTTTTCTTGCATACCAAAGCCTAGGGACACCATGGCAATTACAGCACCAACACCTATGATAATACCCAGCATGGTAAGGAAGGTTCTGAGCTTACTGGCCAGCATACCTTCGAAGGCCATTTTAACACACTCCCGAAACAATTGTGCTACCTCCCTCTTGCTTGTGCTCATCGTCCACTACCCGACCATCCCGCATGGTAATAATGCGTTTGGTCATGGCAGCAATATCCGGTTCGTGGGTTACCATAATAACAGTCTTGCCGGATTCGTTGAGCTTCTTAAAAATATCAATAATTTCCAAAGTTGACTTAGTATCCAAATTACCGGTAGGCTCATCAGCCATAATGATGGCCGGGTCATTAATCAGGGCTCTGGCAATAGCCACCCTTTGTCTTTGACCACCGCTCATCTCATTAGGCTTATGCATTACTCTCTCGCCAAGTCCTACATCCTCCAGGGCCTTTTTAGCTCTGGCACATCTTTCGCTATAGCTCACGCCTGCATAAATAAGGGGTAAGGCCACATTGTCCAAGGCTGTAATTCGAGCCAATAGGTTAAAATTCTGAAAGACGAAACCGATTTTCTGGTTTCTGGTAACGGCATATTCATCGTCAGTGTACCCTGCTACATCCTTGCCTTCCAGAAAATAATGTCCTGAGGTCGGTCTATCCAGACAACCTAGAATATTCATCATTGTTGATTTTCCACTGCCGGAAGGGCCAACAATAGAAGTAAAGACACCTTTTTCAAAGGATACGCTAACATGGTCTAAGGCATTGACCACGGTATCACCCATTATATAGGTTTTCATAATGTCCTGCAGTACAATTACATCCATCTTGCCTTCTGCCCCTTCTCTTACATAGGACCCATAGGTCCTCTATTATTAGTACTATTGGTACCCTTTACTTCTTTAACCAACAGCTTCTGGCCTTCCTGCAAATCGCCTTTTACGGCTACTCTTTCATCGCCTGTCATTACAACCTGGACAGGCACATCGGTAGTTTTACCGGTACCTTCTTCATAGACTTGTACATACTTATCTTTGCCTTTAGTTCTAAGGCAAGTAATAGGTACAGTCAAAGTATTTTTAGTTTCGCTGATGATTACCGTAGATCTGGCAGTCATAGTAGGAAATAAAAGCCCGTCTGCATTATCTACATCAACATAGCAGGTATAATAGTTAACATTGTTAGTTGTGGTAGCGCTACGAGAAATCAAGGTAACGTCACCTGTAAAGGTCTTATCAGGATAAGCATCTACCGTAAAGTTTACCTTTTGTCCTACTTTAATCTGTCCAATATCAGACTCATCTACCTTTAGGTAAATCTGCATTCTATCCAAGGTTGCCACAGACATGATGACCTGAGGAGTACTAATACCGGAGCTAATGGTTTGTCCTACAGGAGTAGGTTTGCCAATAACATAGCCGGCAATAGGAGAATAGATATTAGTATCGTTAGTATTGGAAACAGCTTGCTCGTAAGCAGCTTTGGCTACCCGATAATTATTATAGGCGGTATCGTAGGTCTGCTGAGAAATAGCTCCGGAGCTTACCAGGGCTGCATCTCTATCCATTGTCAGCTTAGCATCATCCATAGTCGCCTGTTTTTGTACTTCTGTAGCTTTTAAGGATGTATCATCCAGTTTAACTAATAGCTCTCCGGAAGTAACCGGATCGTTTTCTTTAACATAGACTGCTACAATCCTGCCGGTAATTTTAGAGCTGATATCTACGCTGTCCACAGCAGTTAAAGCACCGGTAGCAGATACGGTAGATTGAATATCACCACGTTGTACATCGGCAGTTTTAATGCTAGCCGCAGCTGTTTTAGCTTGTTTATTTTGGTAATATTTATAGCCGCCACCTGCCGCTGCAACAATAATCAGCAGTGTTATAATTAGTGCCATGTGTTTCTTTAAGAAATCCACTTGTCTAATCCCCTTTCACAACCCAATAGGCCTGTCAGATAAGCTTAAGACGAGCAGATTTATTTACTAAGGGCGACATTACATAGCCGGTAGGCCACGAGCCCGTGGAAATAAATTGCGAGTCTTAATGTGTTATATCTTAAATGCACCTTATCTTGTGCTTGTTACGCTACATATTAGGCCTATACTTTATTCTGTTAGACAGTATAGCCCACAAAAATGGCAATTTTGTGTTTTTTTATTTTCTAATCTGTCCATTGCCATTAATTAAATACTTGACGGTAGTAAGCTCAGGCAAGGCCATAGGCCCTCTGGCATGCAGCTTTTGGGTGCTGATGCCAATCTCTGCCCCAAAGCCGAATTCAAAGCCATCTGTAAAGCGAGTAGAAGCATTAACATAAACTGCCGCTGCATCTACCAGGCTTTGGAACTTCCTGGCATTTTCGTAATTATCCGTCACGATAGCTTCAGAATGGCCTGTGCTATATTTTCTAATATGGTCAATGGCTTCCGCCATGCTATCAACAATTTTTACGCTTAGACGCAAGTCGCCATACTCCGTAGCCCAATCCTCTTCAGTAGCAGGCTGAATGTCCTGACCGAATTTTTGAGTAGGCTCATCACCAATGATGGTAACCTTGGCCTCCTGATACTTGGCCAGCATCTTAGGCATAAATTTATCAGCAATGTTTTTATGTACTAATAATGTTTCCATGGCATTGCAGGTAGACGGTCTGTTGACCTTAGCATTGTAGGCTATCTCTACTGCCATGTCCACGTTAGCATATTCGTCTACATAGGTGTGGCACACGCCTGCACCTGTTTCTATAACCGGCACAGAAGCATTTTTCACCACAGTCTGAATAAGGCCCTTACTGCCTCTGGGAATAACTACATCCACCAGTTTATCCAAGTGAATAAGCTCATCCACCGCACCACGGTCAGAAGTATTCACAAATTGTACGGCGCCTTGAGGCAAGCCTTCTTTTTCTCCGGCTCTAATCAACACATCACTCATGGCTTTATTAGAAGCCAGGGCCTCACTGCCACCCTTTAAAATAACCGCATTACCACTTCTAATGCACAAAGCAACAGCATCTGCCGTAACATTAGGTCTGGCTTCATAAATAATACCGATAAGACCGATAGGAACGCGTACCTTGGTAATAGTTAAACCATTAGGTCTAGTACATCCACTTAAGATTTCTCCCACCGGATCAGGCAAGGCTGCTACTTGGCGCAAGCCTTCCGCAATTCCCTTTAGTCTGTCTTCGGTAAGCAATAGTCTATCTAAAAAAGATGCCTTTAAGCCATGTTCCTTGCCATGCTCCATATCCTGTGCATTAGCTTTAAGAATTACTTCTTTTTCAGCTAAAATACCCTCTGCCATAGCCAACAAAATCTTGGCCTTCACATCGGATTTAAGCAGGCTCAGCTCTATGGCAGCCGTCTTTGCTGCTTGAGCTTGTTTTCTTACATCCCCTGTTTGATACATCGCTGCGCCTCCTAAAGCACTACCAGGTTATCCCTGTGAATAACTTCATCAAAATGTTTATGTCCTAAGATTTTGGCAATAGCCGTGGTCTTAGCACCAATAATTTTTTGTAAATCATCGGAAGGATAGTTAACTATGCCTCTGGCCAGTTCATGGCCTTCCTTATCTACTACGCTGACGGTAGCACCGGTATCAAACACACCCTCTACCTTGGTCATGCCTACCGGCAAAATACTGCAGCTGCCTTTGCGCTTAACGGCCTTAGCTAACCCTTCGTCTACGGTCAGGGTGCCTACAATACGAGCACCAAAAGCCAGCCATCTCTTTCTAAATTGCAATCTATTTTCCTTGGAAACAAAGAAAGTTCCCAACTCTTCACCATCTAGCACTCTGCTAATGACATGTGGTTCATCACCGGAAGCAATTACCAGATTAATGCCGGTGCTGACAGCCGCTACTGCCGCCTGCATCTTAGTATACATTCCACCGGTACCACCGGCCGAGCCCGCTCCTCCTGCCATAGCTTCTATCTCAGGAGTAATTTCTTCTACCTCATGGATAAGTTTAGCTTTCTTATTAGTTTGAGGATTAGCAGTATAAAGCCCGTCTACATCGGACAAAATAATATCCACGTCAGCATCTACGATACCTGCTACCAAAGCAGACAGGTTATCGTTATCGCCAATTTTTAATTCATCTAGCGCCACCACGTCATTCTCATTAACAATGGGAATAACATGCTGGTCTAAAAGAGCCTGAAAGGTATTGCGGCAATTGGTATAGCGATGCCGATCAATGGCATCTACCTTAGTCAAAAGTATTTGGGCTACCATCTGACCATACTCGCCAAATATTCTCTCGTAGGTATGCATGAGAATGCCTTGGCCTACTGCAGCCGCAGCTTGCTTACCGGGAATGGTCTTAGGCTTGGCAGTAAGTCCTAATCTATCTCTGCCTACAGCACCGGCACCTGAGGACACCAGGATGATCTCCTTGCCCTGGTTTGCCAGGTCAGTTAGTTCTCTAGCCAGTCTTTCAATCTTGCCGTAATTGGTTTTCCAGTTAGGATAGGTAATAGTACTGGTACCAACCTTCACCACTATTCTTTTGGCCTTGCGCAATAATTCTCTGCTCATGTTCTCACCCTATTGTTCTTTGTAATCAAACACCATGTCTTTAATCCTGACACTTTGACCTTCTTGGATGCCTTTAGCCTTGAGAGCATCTTCAATGCCCAGTCTCTTCCAAATCAACTGGAAGCGATATAAGGCTTCATCATTATCAAAATTGGTCATAGCGACCAAGCGCTCAATGTTCTTGCCTTTGATTTCAAAGTCAGTATCTTCACCCGGCGTAATAACTTCAAATTTATCCGGATCTTCCTCTGCTCTGCCCAAAACAATCTCATCAGTATTTTCGTCTTTGTATTGCTGCAGCATTTGGTAAAGCTTGTACATAACCTCTTTCAAGCCTTCTCCTGTAGCAGCAGACGCCTTCATGATGGGATAGCCTTTCTTGGTCACATACTCTTCCAGCTTAGCGTATTTCTCTGCGCCTTCCGGTAAGTCCATCTTATTGGCAACTACCAGCTGAGGTCTGCGGGACAGCTTCTCGCTATATAGTTTTAATTCGTTATTGATTTTGTCAAAATCTTCAATAGGATTACGACCTTCTACACCGGCCACATCCACTACGTGCAGAATAACCTTGGTGCGCTCGATGTGCCGCAGAAAGTCATGTCCTAAACCAACGCCCTTAGAAGCGCCTTCGATCAGGCCGGGCAGGTCAGCAATAACAAAGCTGCTGTCCTGGTCAATTCTCACTACACCTAAAATGGGAGCTAAGGTAGTAAAGTGATAAGCTGCGATTTCAGGTCTGGCTGCAGACACTTGGGCCACAATGCTGGATTTACCAACACTGGGATAACCTACCAAGCCTACATCAGCCAACATCTTTAGTTCCAATCTAAGCCAATGGGCCGTACCAGGCTCGCCTTTTTCTGCAAAGGTAACGCCCTGCTTGGTACTGGTAACGTAACAAGCATTGCCCTTGCCGCCTCTGCCGCCTCTGGCAGCCACATACTGGTCGCCATCCTTGGTTAAGTCAGCCAAAGGCACTCTGGTAACATCATCTCTTACCACAGTTCCCAAAGGTACCTTCACAAAAACATCGTCTGCCTTAGCACCTGTACAGTTCTTAGCTGAACCATTAGTACCGCGCCTTGCTACATACTTACGTTTATAGCGAAAGTCCACCAAAGTATTCAAATTTTTATCGGCTACCAGAATAACACTACCACCTCTGCCGCCGTTACCGCCGTCAGGCCCGCCACAAGCAACATATTTTTCTCTTCTGAAGCTGGACGCTCCATCTCCGCCTGAACCTGCTTCAACATATATTCTAGCTCTGTCTGTAAATAGCATAATATTTCCCTTTCTCTTAAAAACAATTATCTTCCTTATTATATGGATAGTACCTTTTATTATACTGTATCTTTAGCTTTCTATGCAAGCAGAAAGCGTGTTGCCAGCCATTTCGTTGGGACAAAGGGACGCGTCCGCCGTCCCACTTTTGTGGGACAGCGGACGCGTCCCTTTGTCCCAATTTTTCGTTCAAAAAAAGAACACTCCTTATTCAGGAGTGTTCTTTTCCAAAAATGGTGGGCGATAACAGGATCGAACTGCTGACATCCTGCTTGTAAGGCAGGCGCTCTCCCAGCTGAGCTAATCGCCCGTCAATGGTGACCGGTACGGGATTCGAACCCATGATACCGCCGTGAAAGGGCGGTGTCTTAACCACTTGACCAACCGGCCATAAAAGTGGTGATCCGCCGGAGGATCGAACTCCGGACACCCTGATTAAGAGTCAGGTGCTCTACCAGCTGAGCTAGCGGACCACATATACACGGTACCTTTTTTTCCAAAGGCGGTACTAAAATATAGTACACGAACTACGAAAAAAAGTCAATATGTTTTTACTAAAATATGTCTTTCTTTGCCCAAAATCTTCTTTTTCAGCCCCAAAAATCATAACCGCCGGTAGAACCGGCGGTTTGGTCCGCCCCTAGAAGGGGCTCTTACCGGCCACGGCTTAAGCCGTGCCGAATTAAAATCCGTCATTTGCACCACTTTTTCAACTAGGCCCTCACGGGCCTTTTTTATTTCTTGGTTTCTGATCCTTTGGCAAACGGATCAACATATTCTTTAGAATTTATACTGTCTTCTGTGATATCTTCTTGCAACTGATTCCTGACATACTCTTCAATCCGTTTGCTGTTTTTGCCAACTGTATCTACATAGTATCCCCTGCACCAGAAGTGCCTGTTGCCATATTTATATTTTAAATTGGCATGTCGGTCGAAGATTATAAGTGAGCTTTTGCCTTTCAGAAATCCCATTATTTGTGATACGCTGTACTTGGGTGGAATCTTGACTAGCATATGTACGTGGTCAATACAGCATTCTGCTTCTATTATCTCTACTTCTTTCCGTTGGCATAACATACGCAGTATTTTGCCGATATCTACCCTCAGGCTTCCATATATCTCCCGCCTTCTGTACTTAGGTGTAAAAACAATATGGTATTTGCAGTTCCAATATGTGTGTGATAAACTTTGACTATCCAATTGGATGCCTCCCTTGTTATTCGATGTGGTTTTGACGGACCATCATCATTTTAACATGGGAGGTTTTTTGCTATAAGCTGTTCAATCTCACCGGCATAGCCGGTGGTTTATTGATTTCGTCCACTTCGTTCCCGAAATCCATCGCTTAAGCAAAATCTACAAAGGGAAATCCCCCGAAAATGGGCTTTCGGGGGATGGGCTCAAGCGGCCGTACAACTGAACTAAGCAAGCTGTCTTTTCTTGTCTGATTCTTGCGTGCTTACCTCTGCTAAAATATCCAGCAATTCTTGCCGCATTACCTTAACAGGTGGTTTTACTCCTGCCCACAGCTCTAATTGTGCAACCCCTTGATACAAAAGCATGGATAAACCATTAACAATTTTGCAGCCTTTTTCTTCAGCATTTAACAAAAATTGTGTTTTGGTAGGATTGTAACAGGCATCAAAGTATATCTGGCTAGGCTTAACATATTTCTTGGGCAAAGGTGTTTCTCCCAAAGAATGTCCCATTCCTATACCACTGGCGTTTAGTACCACATCGCAGGCGGCAATTTTAGAAAAATCGCCATATGCTACAAATTCAGCCACCTGAGCAAAGTTATGATTAATATCATTTACTAAGGCCCTGGCGCTTTCTTCAAAGATATCTGTAACATAAATTCTCTTAGCGCCTTTGTAAGCTAAAATAGAGCATATTGCCCTGCCTGCCCCACCACCGCCAAAGCAGAAGAAAACGCATTGATCTACAGCAATGTTTGTTTCTTCCAGAAAACCTGTATAAAAGCCTATTCCGTCTGTATTATAGCCTATTAGTTTACCGTCTTTTGTTTTAAGGACAGTATTTGCTGCACCCATTTTTTCACATAACGGGTCTAACTGGTCCAAATATTTTAAAACATCAACCTTATATGGCTTAGTTATGGAGAAGCCTGCAATATTCATATAACGCAGGCCGTTGACAACAGCACCCAGCTGATTCTTTTCCAGTTCTGTATAAAAGAACAGCATATTGAGTCCTGCTGCTTCATAGGCTTTGTTTTGCATTCTTGCTGAAAAGGACTGTGCCAAAGGCTTGCCTATAAGCGTAATCATTTTTGTATTAATATCTATCTGCATAACAGTATATAGCCCCCATAATTTGTGGCTAATTATAAGTTTTTGCCAACAAAATATTTTTTTGCACTATCAATGCAATGTTTAACATGTTCCTGATAACCATTTTTGGCAACCTCTGCTAAATTAGGCAGCTCAATAGAGCAAACCGTGTCTTTAGGCAGTTGGGCAATATAAGCGGCGATGTCAATGGAGCCTTCACCAATATATTCTCTGGCATCACGACCCACATAAATCAAATCCGCTTTGTCTGTAGGAATTTCAGCAGGACCGTCACAAATATGACAGAAGTTAATCCATTGGGCAGGAATTTGTTTTAAATCTTCCGGCGCCACCCTGGAACGATACGCATGCAGAGTATCAACCATTACTCCCACATTCTTTCTTTTAACAGTTTGTAGAAGCTCCAGAACTGTTTTAAGGTCAAAAACCTCTGCCCAGGTAACGAATTCCACATTAACAGTCATATCATACTGTGCTGCCAAATCACAAAGCTGGGCAAATTTCTCTGTATAGTACTCCTTATTAGAAGTCCAAATACTGCTCAGTATATGCCTGGCACCAAGTTTTCTGCCTACTTCCATGGCAGGCTCATAGCTTTTTAAATCTACATTATCAATAATACGAAATAGCTCAATATCATGTACACCAACACCGGTTTCTTCCATGGCGGTCACCGTATCACGGAAGAGTTTCGGCTGTTTAGTCAAATCATAATCCATTTCTCCTGCTACACCCATGTTAACTAAGCGAGGACTGATATAATCATACCCTGCCTGAGCAGCTATACGCACTAATTCCGGTGTAGAACACTTGAGGGCAGTTAAATGTGCCAAAGAATATTTTCTTGTCACGTCATCTCATCCTTTCCTCACTCCCTTAAAGTGCGCTGTGGATAATGTCTAAAGCCTGGCTTAAATCTGTAGCACCAATTTGTCCCGGTGCTGAGCCTTTGCCTACGCATCCAAAAGTCATAGCTGATCCAAAAGCCTCTCCTGCCAGACGGCTAATAGACCCTGTACCGGCCATAGACATGGTAATAATTGGTCTATCTGCGTAATTGGTATACATTTCTTCAGTAGCACTAAGCAAGGTTAAAACATCTTTTTTGCACTTGGGCATTACCGCAATTTTAGGAATATCTGCACCCATATCCTGCATTTTTCTTAAGCGATAAACAAGATCAGCTTGAGTCGGTGTACCAAAGAAATCATGATTGGACCCTACCACTTTGGCACCGGCTTGGTGAATATTAGCAATGTTTTCTCTTACTATAGCGTCGCCGGAGAAAATCTCCACATCAATCAAGTCCACTAAGCCTGACTCAGCCAAAGCCTTGTTTAACTTGGTATAGTCTTCCAAGGAAATTTCTTTTTCTCCGCCTTCTTTTTTAGTTCTAAAGGTAAAGAGAATGGGAATTTCTCCTAATGCCGTACGCAAGCCTTTAGCTGCAGCCAGGACCTTCTCAGTATCAAACACTTCCTCAAAAAAATCTACTCGCCATTCTACAACATCCAGTTTTTCCTTGGTCAATTTTGTTCCCTGTGCAACAATTGCTTCTATGTCCTTTTCCACAATAGGCACAATAATTTTAGGTTTTCCTGCACCGATTTCAATATTACGAACTTTAATTGCTTTCATGATTATTTACTCCTTTAATTGTTGGCGGCTTGTGCTTCTTTTTTAGCATCTCGTTTGGCCTGCCACTTTTTGTAGGTTTCTGTTTGGGTAACGGTCAAAATAATAATCAGCACAAAGAGGAAAATAGAAATAGGGTTCTTGAAAATACTGAGGATCATACCAGAAATAGAACCTTCCAGCATAACGCCACGACGATAGTTATTTTCAAAAAGCGTGGTTAAAATAACGCCCAAAACTATAGGAGCAATAGGGAAATCATAGCGTTTCATGAAATAACCTATTAAACCAAAACCAAACATCCAGAAAATATCGAACAAACTGTTTCTGATAGCAAAAGATCCAATAACAGAAAGTACGATGATTAAAGGCATCAAAACGCCTTTGGGAATTTCTACGATTTTTGTAAAAATCTTAATACCGGTCATACCAAAAATCAGTAGGAATAAAGAAGCAAAGGCCAAGCAAGCAACAATCAGATAGAACAAATTAGGAGTGGTATTAATCATATTGGGACCAGGTCTCATACCATGAATGGTCAAGGCGCTGATCAAAATAGCAGTAATAGCATCACCTGGAATGCCTAAGGTTAACATAGGAATAAAAGCGCCGCCTATAGCAGCATTATTAGCTGTTTCAGGAGCAATAATACCTTCTACTGCACCAGTACCAAAGGGTACTGTAGGATGCTTGGTAGAACGTTTTGCCACATCGTAGCTTAAGAGGGCAGCGATATCACCACCGGCACCAGGTAACGCTCCTACCAATACACCAATAACTGCTGACTTCAGGGTAAGTGGCAAATGTTTGATTGTTTCATCAAAGGAAGGCACAATTTTATCTACCTTTTGTTTGATAACTATGGCATCCATATCGCACAATTGTACTAAGGCTTCCGAAACACCAAACAGACCAATCATGGCCACTACGAAATCAATACCGGAATTCAAATAAACAATACCAAAAGTAAATCTACTAACAGCACTTTGAGGATCAACGCCAACAGTACCTAAAAACAAGCCGATACAGCCGGCAATCAAACCACGGCCAATTGATTTAGCACCTAAGGAACCAACCATCATCAGACCCATAATAGCCAGCATCAAATAGTCCACGGAATGGAAGCCCAAAGCTAATTTAGCAACAACAGGAGCTCCGACGCACAAAACAATAACGCCCAGTACAGTACCAATAACGGACTGCATGGTAGCTACGCCCATAGCCTTGCCTGCCAAGCCTTTTTTTGCCAACTGATAACCATCTAGCGTAGTAGCTACAGCAGCAGGCGCACCGGGCACATTAAGCAAAATAGCTGACCGAGAACCACCAAATACTGCACCTACATAAATACCTACCATGATGGCCAAAGCCTCATTGGTGGGCCAGGCAAAAGTGAAAGAAACCAAAAGTGAAACCGCCATAGTACCGGAAAGACCGGGAATGGCTCCAACATAAATACCGGCAAAAGTTCCCACCGCAACCAAGAAGATAAGCATGGGCTCTTGAAAAACTATTAACATATGACTAAGAATATCCATATTCCTCTCTCCTTTGTTTAATTATGGGAACACCACGCCAAAGAGCAACTCAAACACGCCAAAAATAAATGCCAAAATCAAAGCTGTATAGATAGCATTTCTAACTTTATAGCCTTGATGCAGATAACACATGCCACCATACAGGAAAATAGCTGTAGCAATATAAAAATTAAGTCCTGCATATAAAAGTACACAATAACCAATGATACAGCCGATAAGTACCAATGTATCTTTGGGCATGGCATAATTTATGGCAGTTTTTATGTTTTTACTTGTATCCTTAGAACCGCTTAAGGGTGTCTTCAACTTACGATTTTCCCAAATAATCTGTAATGCCAACAATGTCCAGCTACCACTAACAAATAAGGGTAAGGCCGCTGCCGAGGAAACCTTTGGTCCTGTAATTTCTCCCAAAAGATTTACGGAAAGGCCGAAGGCAATCAGGCCTGTTAGAAACAGTATAATCTGAAATACCTTCTCGCCTTCGTGTAGTTGGACATCTGAAGTCACAGCTGATGTTTCATTTACCTCAGCCATATTTTCTCTATCTTCGTCCATTTGCTATTCTCCTTTATTTAATTGCTCCGCTAGCCTTTAAAGCATCAATGGTATTTTTCTGCCAACCGGTAATGTAATCTTGAGCTTCTTTACCGGCAACGCCCTTGAAGTTAATATTAAAATTCTTTAAAACTTTTTGATAGTTTTCATCTTTACCTGCAGCTACGAAAGCGTCGCTTAAAGTCTTTTCAATAGCAGGATCGGTTCCCTTTTTAACAAATACGCCGTAGAAAGGACCCCAAGGTAAAAATTTCTTAAATTCAGGATAATCAGCAGTGATAAGAGAAACTTTTTCTAAACCGGGAACAGGTTTAAGAGCTAACATAGTCAAGAATTGAATTGTGCCGGCTTTGTAATCTTCTATACCGGATTGAACCTTGCAAACTGTAAAGTCGCATTCACCATTAACAACAGCCGTCTTAGCAGCAGCATCACTGTCATAAGGAATCTGGCTGAAAGATGCACCGGTTACTTGTTTCATGAAAGCACCAACTTCCCAGGGCAAGCCACCTTTACCGGTAGTAGATAGTTTAATTTTCTCCGGAGCAGCTTTGGCAGCATCTACGATTTCTTTAAAGCTCTTATATTTAGAATTTTTACCAACGATAATACCAACAGTCTCATCGCCGATTAAATATACGCAATCAAAATCATTATAAGTAAGCTTGCTGATATTAAGTGCTTGATACAAAGCAGGATTTTCTGCACCCATCAGCAGGGTATAACCGTCATTCTTGGCATCATTAACGAACTGAGTAGCAATAGAACCTGTTGCACCGGTCATGTTTTGAATAACAATAGATTTTCCTAATTTCTTCTCAGCCAAAGCAGATAATGGTCTCATCAAAGAGTCCGTACCGCCACCGGCACCCCATTGCACAACACCACTAAGGTTCTGGGCAGGATATTTACCTCCTGCAGGCGCTGCCGCTTGCTTGTTATCAGCTGCTTTCTTAACACAAGCAGTTAAAGACATAGCCAGAACGCCAACCATCAAAGCCGCTAAAATTTTTTTCTTCATCATTTGTTCTCCCCTTCTTTTTCATTTTCTTTTGCACGATTTAGAGTAGATAGCTCTCTTTCTGTTTTTAATATAAGTGAATTATCAGACAAATGCCAATATTTAATTTTCATGGCAATGTAATAAAAAAAATATCACAGCATAGTTTTTTTCTATAATTGCTTTTTTTTGTAAATTTTGACACGAAAAAAATACATTTCTTCTCTTAATCTATCGTTAGAGAAGAAATGTATTTTTTTCTTTTTTCTTTTTTCTTTTTTCTTTTTTATTTTTTTAGCTTCAAGGCAATTTTCTTTTACAAACATCAAAGAAAGTTGGATGTCCAATAATGTAATTCCGGAAGGTTGCTACCGCCGGAGAAATATATTTATCATTTTTCCAAGTCAAAAAAACGTCTCGCTTAGGAATATCGTCAGTAATTCTTAGCATCTTAACATCATACTTATCCATGCCAAAAAGTGCCGGCACCATTGCCACTCCGTAGTTAGCCGCCACAGAACTATATATTACCGTATCGTGGGTTGATTCCATGACAATATTCGGTGCAATGTGCATCTGCTCAAATAAGTTGTCCATGAAATTACGCAAATCACAGTTGCCGCTATAGGTAATAAATTTTTCTTTATCCAATTCCCGCAAAGCAACGGTGTCTTGCTTGGCCAGAGGATGACCACTGGGAACAATTAAAGCAAGCTCATAGTCACCCAATTTTTGATAACTCATGTTCACATCATCCATGAAGGTTCCTAACCCAAGATCCACACTTCCGTCCAGTACTGATTGTTTAATAACCCGATTAATATTTTGACTAAGATGGAACAAGGTGTAAACGCCACTATTATCTGCATAATATTTAGACATAACATAAGAGATAAATACTTCCAAGGAACTTAAATAGGAAAAAGATATAGTTCCACCAACAGGGTCTATTAAATCAGAAAGCTTCTCTTTCCCCTCATCTAAAATTGCCAGTGATCTCTCTACATATTCCAGAAATATTTTTCCATATCTGGTTAAGGTCACGCCACCTCTGCCTCTTTCAAAAAGGCTTACGCCCAATTCAGCTTCCAGCTCATTAATAGAATGGCTAAGACTTGGTTGAGCAACCAAAAGCTTATTGGCAGCTTTGGTAAAATGCTTTAACTCTGCAACTGTTTTAAAATAATAGAGTTGTTGAAGGTTCATAGCTGTTCTCCTTTATTTCTACACCACAAATGTTTTCTTAATTGGTTTTGCAAATAACCACAGATGAGCAGCCTTCAAAACCTGCTCCGGCCTTAGGTCTTTCATGCACCGCATATCGTCACATTGATGCTTCATCCGCTTTTTGCAACCATCGCAAGGCGGAATAGCTCGTACGATGCTAGCCTTCTTGGTATAGGGTCCATACAGATCTGTATGACTTGGCCCGTACATAGCTACTATCGGTACTTTACGGCTAATGGCTACATGCATGGGGCCACTGTCGTTAGTAATAATTAAAGCACATCTGCCCATGGCTGCGGCTAAAACTCCTAAAGAAAGCTTGCCTGTGGCAATGATGGGCTTAGACTGCATAAAAGCCACTGCCTCATCTACCAGCTCTTTGTCCATGGGGCCGCCAAAGAACACTGTCCTATAGCCTTCCTTAGCCAGCGTATCTGCTACCTTAGCAAAACGCTCCGGCGCCCAGCGCTTGGTTACTACGGCACTGCCAATGTTAAAGCCAATTAGCTTTTCTTCCGGTTTTAAGCCTGCCTGCCGCCAAAATTCCTGGGCAGCCTGTTCAGCCTCAGGCCCGGGATAAACCTCTAAACCATTATTACTTAAATCCTCTACTCCCAATCTTTTTAGCACGTCCAAATACATATCCGCAGCGTGAATTTTCCTATTTAGTTTCATGTATTTCTGGAAAAAGGCCCTAAATAGCAGATGGCTTGCTCCCACCTTCATAGGCACTTTGGCCCAGGCATCGATGAATGAACATCTTTCATTGGGGTGCAGATTAATAAGCACATCAAATTTACCTCTGGAGATGCGCCCTGCGGTTGCCATTAAGGCTTTTAAATTATTATCCTTACCCTTTTTATCAATGGTCCAGACTTCGTCGATATTAGGATTATGCGCCACAATTTCTTGAAGCTTCTCATCCACCAAATAAACAATATGGCTATGAGGAGCCGCTTTACGCAAAGCATGGAGAAAAGGCGTGGTGAGAATTAAATCTCCCAAATGCATTAAAAAGGTAACGATGATCTTTTTATTGTCTAACTCCAAGATTAATTACCCCCATCTTTTGCTTAAAGACAACCAGCACTTGCCCCGGAGTAATAGTATTCATGCATTGCCAATCATCACAGTGTTTCTTTAAACAGCCTATGCAAGGCACCTTAGCCGGCAAGACCGTAGCTCTGGGATTACCATAGGGTCCGGTCCGACGTGGGCTGGTAGGCCCATAAATAGCAATTAACGGCTTGCCATAGGCATTGGCAATATGCAAGGGTCCTGTGTCTGCACTTACATAAAAATATGTTTCCTTCAAAAGAGCTGCTAATTCGCTTAAACTAGTCTTGCCCACAAAGTTAATTAACCTTTGAGTATTGTTAACCTGGTCCTCAATAAATTTGCCAAGAGGAATATCTTCCTTTCCTCCCACCAATACTACAGGAAAGCCCTGCTCTATAAAAAGCATGGCTAACCTGGCAAAGTTTTCTTTTGGCCAACGCTTGGTTTCCCAGCGAGCCCCGGGAGCCATGGTAATATAACGCTCCCCTTCTCCCAGGCCAGCTTCTGCCAGCATGGTTTTAATCTTGGCACTTTCTGCCGTGAACTGAGGCAGAGGGAAAGAAATCTCTTTCACCTGAGCACCCAGATATCTTGCAACATCCAAATATCTTTCAATGACATGATCGTGAGCATGGGAACCCCTGATAGGCTTAGAAACAAGGCCACTGCCTTCTCGCATCTGCCAATAACCAATCTTATTAGGTGTCCCTGTTAGGAAGGCCACTGCCGCACTTTTAAACAAGCCCTGCAAATCCACCACCAGGTCAAATTTCTTGGCCTGTAATTCTTGGCGGAATTTTTTAATAAAAGCTATTTTTTCCGGCAAGGACATTTTTTTAAAAGCTACCTTATCAAAATAAAGCACCTCATCAATCGTAGGTGCTTCAGGAATAAAGCCGGCAAACTGGGGATGCACCAGCCAGGATATTTTAGCCTCAGGATAGCGCTCCCTTAAAACCGCGGCAAACGGCAGGGCATGAATGATGTCCCCTACGGAGCTCATTTTTATGATGAGGATATTTTTATATTCCACTTAGCTCACCGCCACTATTTTTTCAAAATACTTTTTAAAAAGTCCAGCAAATTGCCACCGGCAAACTGATAACCGCGCAAGCCGGCAGCTTTAGCCGCCTCCATGTCCTTAGGCATATCACCTACCACAAAGGAAGCACCCTTATCCAAATCATATTCCTCAAAGGCCTTGAGGATCATACCCGGCTTAGGCTTACGACAATCACAAACGATAGAATATTGAGGAATAGTTCCCTTGGTGGGATGATGGGGACAATAGTAAAACTTAGTGATGCTGCCACCCATTTTTTGAAATTCTGCCTGCATAAAGTCATGGAGCTTGTTCATCTGTTCAATAGTATAAAAGCCACGGGCTATACCGCTTTGGTTGGTAATGACAAAAATTTTATAACCAAGCTTGGTTAAATATGCTACCGCTTCTCTGGCGCCTTCTATCCATTGAAGTTCTTCCTGACGAAAGAGATACCCTTCGTCTACATTTAAGACGCCATCTCTATCAAAAAAAACTGCTTTATCTGCCACAGTCCCACTCCTATTTATTGGTGTAATAGCCGCCACTCTTATCCAGCACTTCGCAATACTCGCCTACAGCCTGGGCAAAATCAGTAAAGCCGCCATCATAACCGGCCTTCAGCAAATTAGTGGTATCAGCCTGGGTATAGCTTTGGTATTTGCCCTTTAACACCTCTGGGAAGGGCACATATACAAGTTCCCCTTTGCCAAAATATTTCAGTACGGCCTTAGCCATTTCATTAAATTGATGAGCATGACCGGTACCACAGTTGTAGATACCTTTTAGTTCCGGATGATGCCAGAAATAGAACAAGACCTTCACTACATCCTTAACATAAACAAAGTCTCTGGTTTGTTCACCGGGGCCATAACCTACATAGCCTTCAAACAGTTTAACCTTACCCTCTGCTTTCCATTGGTCAAACATTTGCTTAACCATGGAAGCCATCTTGCCTTTGTGATTTTCCTGAGGTCCAAAGACATTGAAATATCTAAAGCCCGCAATCTGGCTCTGGGCATCAGAGAAAAATCTTCTGGCATAATTATCAAAGAACAGCTTGGAGAAAGCGTAAACATTCAAGGCCTCCTCACACTCAGGTTTTTCGGTAAAGCCATGCTTGCCGCTACCATAGGTAGAGGCAGAAGAAGCATATAAGAACTGTATCTTCTTACTTAAAGCAAAGAACATGAGATTCTTGGTATACTCAAAGTTATTGAGCATCATGTACTTGCCGTTATATTCCATAGTATCAGAGCAAGCGCCTTCGTGGAAAATAACATCAATAGGCGTATGGTCGAACTTGCCTGCTTGAACGGCTTTCATAAAATCTTCTTTATCAATATAGTCATAAGCCTGAAGAGCCTGGATATTTTTAAACTTCACCATATTGGTTAAATTATCTACTATCAAAATATCCTTACGGCCTTTATCATTTAAAGCTTTCACAATGTTGCTGCCTATAAAACCGGCACCGCCTGTAACTATAATCATAATTTGCCCTCCTTCACCAAGGCTGCGATTTTTTCAATGATTCCGGTGGTAGAATAGCCCTTCTCAAAAGGCAGGATTTTTACCTCTCCTGCTGATTCACGGCCTGCTACTTCTTCCGGTTTGTAATCTCCACCTTTGACTAAAACATCAGGTTTAATACCGGCAATCAACAGCGCCGGCGTATCTTCATCAAAAAGAACTACTGCATCAATGCAGCCAAGAGATGCCAGAATTCTGGCTCTGTCTTTTTCGTTGACCAAAGGCCTGTTAGTACCCTTTAATCTTTTCACAGAAGCATCGGTATTCACACCAACGATTAAATGTTTTCCCAGGTTAGCAGCTTGTTCCAAATAGGTAACATGGCCAACATGGAGAATATCAAAACAACCGTTAGTGAAAACTATTTTCTCACCGGCGGCATGCCAAGCATTAGCTAAACTAAAAACCTCATCCCAAGACAAGGTCCTGTAGCCGTTACCCTGCTTTCTGTTTTCTGCTAAAATTTCTTTCAAGAGTTCTTCCCTGTGAACAGGATAAGTACCAACCTTAGAAACAACAATGCCTGCGGCTTTGTTAGAAAGACGCAAAGCCTCTTCCCGGGGAAGCTCTCCTGCTATGGCAGCCAAGAGCACTGCCGCAACAGTATCACCGGCACCAGAAACATCAAATACCTCCTGAGCTGTCGCCGGTTCATTAACTACTAAATCCTTATTAACTAAAGTAACACCTTTTTCAGAACGGGTTACTACTACATTTTCAATCTTAAATTTCTCACCTGCAGCCCTAGCCAGTTCAATCAACGGCTCATCCTCATTAGGCACAACCTTGCCTGCTGCCTCGCACATTTCCTTCACGTTAGGAGTAATGAAAGAGCAGCCTGCATATTTACTCCAGTCGCTACCCTTAGGATCTACTAAGACCGGCAGCTGGTGAGCATGAGCTACCGCAATAACCTTTTGGCAAAAAGCATCACTGCACATACCCTTGGCATAATCAGAAATAATAATGCCATTTAAACCCTGAGCCAGTAAATTCTCCAGCCACTTTTCTTCCAGGGCAACTTCCTCAGGCGTTAAATCCTTAACTTGTTCAAAATCCAAACGGAGCATTTGTTGACGAGCTCCGATAACACGTAGCTTGGTAATGGTTTCTCTGGCTTTGACAGCCAAGAGTCCACTGCAATCAATGTTCAGTGCTTGTAATTTTTCCTCTAGGATTCTTCTGCTTTCATCCTCACCGGTAAGGCCGCCCATATAAACCTGGCAACCTAAATTAGCCAGGTTGGCAGCCACGTTGCCTGCTCCACCTAGCACAGAAGTAATTCTATTTACTTTGTTAACAGGTACCGGTGCTTCCGGAGAAATACGTTTTACTTCTCCATAAAAATATCTGTCCAGCATAACATCGCCGATAACTGCAATTTTTAACTTTTTAATTTTGTCTGTTAAAAAATCTGCGCTTAAGGAAGTAGCCATTATGCCTCCACCATTTCGCATAAAATATGTCCAATCAAGCTATGAATTTCTTGGGCACGAGCCGTGGTCTTACTGGGAATCGCCAAAATGATATCGCTAACTTCCGCCAGCTTGCCACCGCCTTGAGCGGTAAGTCCTACTACCTTCATGCCTTTAGCTTTGGCTTCTGTTACTGCTGCCAAAACATTGGCGCTATTTCCTGAGGTAGAGATGGCTACCAGCACATCGCCTTGCTGCCCCAAAGCCTCAACCTGTCTGGCAAAGATACGGTCGAAACCGTAGTCGTTGCCAATAGCAGTTAAGATAGAAGTATCAGTTGTTAAAGCTATGGCAGGCATTCCTGCTCTTTCCTTTTGGAAACGGCCCACAATTTCTGCTGCCCAATGCTGGGCATCAGCAGCACTGCCGCCGTTACCACAGAAAAGAATCTTATGTCCGGTTTGCAAAGCTACTTTCCAGACAGCACCGGCCAAAGCAATATTTTTCATTAGCTTCTTGCTGCCCATTACTTTGTGAACCAGCTTAGCATGGTCTGTAAAGCGGGCAGTAATCAGCTCATTGTCCACATTACCAACGGTACAAGTCATAACCTACACTCCAATCCCTCTTGTTTTCATATTTCTTATCTCTAAATTCAAAGTTCAAGCGCCAGCAGCAGAAATCATAGGTATAGCGCCAGATGTATTCATAAATCTTACTCTTGCCTTCATCGTATCTGGTAATAAATGTTAAACGATTTCTACTATCAAAGGTCTTGTTAATACCAAGCTGCAGCTCCCGTGCCATATCAGGCATGTTATAGGCAAAGAGATTGTTTCTATCCTTTTCCCAGTAATAACCCAGCCAGCTATACCAACCGCCCAGGAAGGGCTTGCCCAGTGTAGCACTGTAAAGCATGCTTCTGGTTGTAGAAGAGTTGGCACTTTCATGAGTAAGCTTATAACCTGTACCAAGATTTAAAGTAAGTGGTCTTACCTTACCAAAGGTAATGGTATCGTGGTTAATAAAGAAGCCTGTCTCACTATGCCAGCTATCGTAGCCTGAGCCTGTCCAGAAACCATGACTAGCATAGGCACTATAGTTGAGAGGCCATTTTTTATTAAATTTATGACTCTTGTAGCCAATCGTCAAATCTCTTTCTTTTTTAATCCAGTTGTTATTGCTATCCTCGGTATGACCGTTTTGCAGCTTAACATAGAAGTTCTTTTCGTCCTGCACATCGTAGAACATAGGCCGCCAGCCAATCTTCTTATACCACACAAGATCAGCTGTAGCTGTGTTCTTCTCGTTAAAGACATAGTTATATCTATAGGTAACTTCTAAGCCGTGCTCTTTGGTGTAGCCTAGATGAGGCATAAAGCTGTTCTGATCACTCTTTGTTAAATCATTAATCCATCTATCCCTGGAATAAATATGCTTGCCTTTTATGTAGACCTTTACGTCATAGGCAATGATCTTATCGTTAGGATAAATAATAACTTTATTAGAACGTACATCTACGCACTTAGCATGATCAACAGCCGGACATCTGGAAGTAGAAGCACCCTCTGTTAATTCAATGCGATCCGGATAAATATGGCCAATGTCAGAATGATAAATATCCTTGCCATTGGTTCCTTCCATGTTCTTAATAGTGCCTGTTTTATCCAAAAAATTATAATGAGCCCATTTACCATTAGTGGTGTTGGGGCCATCAATTAAACGTCCGCCCTGTTGCAAATAAACATCACCGGTTTTAATATTACCTTCTGCCTTGGTGGTGAAAAGCTTCTGAGTGCCTTGGTATATTCTTACTTTACCCAAAGCCTCGAAGTCTCCTGTATCCTGATGATAAATAACCTGGTCACCAAAAATGGTAACCGGCAGAGAAGATTGAGCTACAGGCGCAGCATTGGTTTTGGCGCCCTTTTTCTTTTTCAGCTTTTTGCTTTCTTCTAAAGCAGCCTTTTGTTGCTCCGTTTTAGCATTAGGCAAGTCTTGTAAAGTAAGGACTTGATTATCATTCTTCCCGGCTGCCTCTACATCCGCCAAGGTCGCTGGTGCCTTGACAATAGCTGCTTCAGCCTCTTCCTGAGTTTTAGGTTGATAGGTTGGTCCATATTTACTGCTCAGTTTAGTACCATCATAATTAACTGCTGCCAGTGCTACAGACGGCGCAGTTAAAGATGTAACTATGGCTAAAGCAAGTACCTGTTTCTTCATCATTTATCTCCTTAAGGTATATAACTTAAAAGCTAAAATTATACACATAAATTCCTATTGTCCATTATACCACAAACACCCCTCCTTAGCCAAAAGGAGGGGTGTTAAAATTAATTCTTATTTGATTTTAGTTTACAGCATTTTTCAAATTGGCTTTTTCAGTAGCTAATTTTTCTTTGGCAGCTTTTTCAGCAGTGGCCTTTTCAGCAGCTTCTTTTGCTTTAGCTTCTTTTTCAAGCTTAGTTTGTTCTTTAGCAGCTTTATCTTTAGCTTCTTTTTCTAGCTTAGTTTGTTCTTTGGCAGCTTTATCAGTAGCTTCTTTTTCCACTTTAGTAGCTTCTGTGGAAACATTGTCAGTAAGAACACTGCTAGCAGTATTAGAAGCAACGATTCTTTCACCGGTGCTTTGTACCAGACCGTTAATAGCAACATCTCTGTTAACCTGTACATAAGTATTGGAATTAGCAGGAATGGTAACAGATTGGCCTTTAACAAAAGCGCCACCTACAATACCCACAGGTCCAAACAAAATCATACCGCCAATGGAAGCGCCAGCTGCGCCGGCAGCAGTCTTAGCTTGTTGTTTTGCCAAGTCGCCAATGTAAACAGGAACCTTAGTACCATCTATGGCTGTTACATGAGAGAATTCCAAGTCAATTCTGGCATCACGGCCAAAAATACGCGGCGGAACTATTTTCTTAATGGTGCCATAACCACGAGCACCTTTGGGCAATACCAAAGTCTCGCCTACATAAACATTATCATCTACCACAAAGTCTACAGGATCACCGGCCTTGTTAGTTTTACTGCTAATGGTATCCATGAACTTAACCTTTACCAAGGAATCCTTAGGCAATATTACGGAGCTGGTAGTAAGACTACCGGAAGGGAAAGCTTGATTGGTCAATCTGTCTAATCTTTCAATGAGAGGAAGTTTAGCATTTGTAGTGCCATTCAAGGTTTGCTCCAGGTTCTCAATTCTTGTTTTAGCAGCATCGCCTGACATTCTGGGAGCAAATTGCCACTCCACAGCATTTAGCTTAGAAGCCAGGGAAGGAGTGCCGGCAGTTGTACTGCCTTCTACAGCATTGTAAATATTATCCACCCTAGTCATTACGGCACCGGAAGAGGTTCTGCCAAACAATTCCTTTTCCATAGCATCTACACGGCCGACCAAAGCTCCTGTTTGAGCTGTGCCATATATGTAGTTCTCTACTTGTTCCAGTTTCTCTGAAACAGTAGGAACTGCTGCTTCGTCCGCAAATACTGTAGCCATACAGCTAAAGCATAGGGTTAAAGCTAACAAAATACCGGTCAATTTTTTCAAGGAAAACACCTCCGTCAAGATTCATTACTCTCTTATTTTATCATAAAATAGCCTTTTAGTGGCAATTTTCTCTAATTAATCTTGCAAATATGGTGACATTCTTTCCTTAATGGACGCTGTAATGGCATCCATTAGCTCATAACGACGTCTGTGGTTAGCCCGTTTAGAGGGCTTCATCTCAGACATCTCCTTGCGGCTTTCCGGTATGGGTATCTTATAAAACCGCTTGTCCTCACAAAGCGTGCCTTCGCACTCTTCCCAAAAAGCGCCAAAATTGGTTTTTAGCTTACGATTAAGGCGCACATGGTTCATGGCATAATAGCCTTCATTAGTAACTGCATAAATACATTTACAGCCCAAAACATCTGCTACATTTCTTAAACCATAGAAAATCAAGTTCTTGGTTCTATAGCCAAAGAATTGCTTGGTCATAACCTTAACTGCATCATTGCCAAGACTGGTACCTTGCATAGCACCAACCCACAAAGCATTTTCTTTAGCAAAGCCGGGACTGAACCAGAACATCAATTGATAGAAGGGCTTGCCATCCCAGTTAAGTACCAAGGACAAACAGCCTTCTTTACGCTGCCCGGCGTCAAAGCTTAATTCCATGGTAAGAGGTTTTTCCTGCACTGGTTGTTGCCACAAAACAATGGCCTGGTGCTGGCAATAAATTTTTTCCAAGAATTCCGGCTTGGTAAGCTTTTCCAGATATTTAATATGATGCTTAACTAGAACAATCCTATCAGACCAAGTCGCTCCCGCATAAAAAAAGCCTCTGGTGGTTTGCTCCAAAAAGCTGGGATTTTCCTGCAGCATCTTTTGGCGCAAAGGCGTTGCTGCAAAGAACTTTTGCAGATTAGCTACTTCCTTCTTATGGAGACAGCATCTTCCTAAAAAGACCAGATACCGTTTCATTTCTTTAGGTATATTGGTTTTATAAAGACTTTTGCCAATAACTTTCAATGCGGAATAGTCCATAACTTGCTCCTTATTGCAAAAAAGGGCGGCCATTACGACCGCCCTATCCCTTTATTATTTCGTTGCTGCTTGCATCATGGATTTTATCGTTACTCTGCAGAAACGGCCAAATTCATCATGAGGCCAATCTTCTCTTACAGAAATAGAAGCGCTTTCTCTGCTATCATTGTCAGTCCAATTTTTAAATTTAAAATTACCGTTCAGCTTGTTGTAGACACCAATCTTACCTTGGAAATCCAAAGTAGTAATAGGATCATGGCGGGAATAGCGATTTTCTACCCAATCAAACTTATCCAGGCTCATGGCAATAACGATATCAGCCTTAGTGGCAGCAGCAACAGCCATCATGCCTTCTTTAGTAAAAAGCTTCTCTTGTTGAGCCAGAGCAGATTGTCTTACCAAATCTGTATCCGGTACTAAGTCATATTCAGGGAACTTCACAATCTTAGAGATGGCATCACTATACAACATGGAATTCATGCCTTCTTCATCCTTAACGCTTTCATCAATAATCAAAGGCACAACAGCTACCGTAGCAGCTTCTACCTTACTTGCCATAGGCAATACAACAGCCACTGCCAGCACAGCCATTAATGCATATTTTAATATTTTTTTCATGTTCTTACCTCCCAAAAATCTACTAGTATTTTAACACAAATTTACTTATTTTAAAACCAAGGCCGCATCTTACTTAATCTCTTTGCAATAATCAGAAGCTACCCAGCCAATCTCGCCATTAGCGCGTTTAACCTTAGTCCAGTTTCTATCTGTACTGGTAGCATCCAAAATAACAACTTCTTCATTGTTATTAAAGTAATTCAGTATGTCAGCGTCCAAGCTGGGATCGCTTCTCATACGTACTTCCGTGCCGGTAATCTTGCCCTTCTTCTCACCACTGGTGGTAGTAGAAGGAACATTGGCACCTTCAGCTACTGAACAATAGTCACCGCTTACCCAGCCGGTAGCACCATTGGTTCTGGTAACCTGGTACCACTTGGTACCGCCTACTACATCACTCTTTAATACTTCTACTACTTCACCTTTTTCAAAATAACCAAGAATGTCAGTAGCAGTACCTGCACCGCTTCTCATACGTACTTCTGTACCGGTAATTGTTCCCTTGTTGCCACTGCCGGTGTAAGCAGGAGGAGGAGTAGGATTAGTCTTCACAATCACAGGATCTGCTGCAGAAAGATTAACTTCAATCTCTCCTTCGTTTTTATCCAGGACAGCACCTGCATGATATATACCAATAATATTATTATCGCTGTCTACATAATAAGTATCAGGCGCAGTCTTTACTTTAGCAGAATCAATATCGTATAAATATTTCAAACCGTCAGCAGCTCTGTTCAGCAGCTCTTCTTCTTTATAATAGTAGCTAATAGGTCTTAAGCTGCCGGTTTTTCTATCAAAGGTCATACCGGTGCTTTCTTCTACACCTTGCTTAGGAGTCATCACAATAGTAAGACTCAAAAGGCCGGCATCGCACTTATGCACATCATAGTGCACCGTGCCGCCGCCTAAGGTAGCAGCTTCACTAACATAGCTGGCTACTTTGCTGCTCATGGCAGCATTGATTTTATTGCTTACCGCTTTGTCTCCACCTGTAAGCTGAGGACATTCCACGGAAACCTTCTTTTCCGTACGGGCAATCGTTTTTACTTCCTCGGGACCGGCAAAAGCAAGACCTGGAATGTTTAAAATTACTAAGCATGATAACAAAATTCCTAATTTTTTCCACATATCAATCTATCCTTTCATCTTACAGCAAATAACTCTCAAATTAAGCGTGCAAGATAAGTTTACTTTATACCACTGTCAGTGTCAAGATGCCAAATCCCTATTGCTTCCTTAGCAGCAAGGATTCTTACCACGCTGGCGTTAATCTTATCTTCGGAAAGTTTACCTTGACGAACTGCCTCTAAAACTGAATTGTAAATGTTATAACTCATAGTGGGATCTGCTGAACAGGAAAGTAACATATCTTCCCCTGCCGCTACTGCCTTTACACCCATTTCCTTCTGGGAGTAGACGCTGGTAAGTCCGCCCATAGCCATATCGTCCGTAATAATGATGCCTTTATATTGCCATTCAGTACGCAAAACATCGGTAAGCAAAACCTTGGAAACGCTGGCCGGTTCCTGATCAAAGGCGGGATATACAGGATGGGAAACCATGATCATATAAGTATCTGCCGGTCGTTTATTCACCACTGTTAAAAACGGCAGCATATCATTAGCCGTCAATTCCTCTTTGCCGGCAGTAATGGCCGAAGTATCGTAATGGGGGTCTACCTGCATTTTGCCAATACCTGGAAAATGCTTGATGGAGCACATCATTTTTTCTCCTACGTAGCCATCCATGGCAGCTTCTACCATAGGAATTACCTCTGCCGGAGTATTGCCATAGGAACGTCTGGCGGTAAGGCCCAAATCCGCTACCGGAGCAAAGTTGGTATTAAAGCCATGGGCTTTTAAGCTTTGGGCTGTTTTAACTGCCCACTCTTTTACGGCTGCCGGTTTACCTGCTTCTCCCAGAGTAGCAGCAGAAGGTGCCACTACCAAAGTATTTCTCATCCTGGCCACTTGGCCGCCTTCCTGATCCACGCTGATAAAGAGGGGAATTTTGGCACCGCTATTTTGGGCACCGTTTTGTAAAGCGCTGTTTAAGGCCTTCACCTGAGCACTTTCAGACAAATTCCTGTCAAAATGAATTACGCCGCCGGCATGGCATTCCTCCACTAATTTCTTGGCAGTAGCATCATACTCTGTACCGGGAATACCTACAAACATCATTTGCCCTACCCGTTCTTCCAGAGGCAGCTTGGCAACATAAGCTGCCAGCAGTTCTCCATGACTGGGTTTAGGCGGTTCATTGGCAGCTTTGGCAGCTTCTTGCTTACAGCCTACCATCACCAATAAAAGACTAAGGCAAAAAATATATATTCCGTAAGATTTAAACTTTCTCCACTGGACGTTCTTCCCCATAACGACTCTCCTCTGTCAGCTCAATTTTTTGTTGCAAGGCCTCCGTAAGCCAAGCTTCAGCTTTATTCTTCTCCGCTACAGGCAGGAGTAATTTTAGCTTAGCTCGTTGCTCATAAGCCACGTCTTCCACTTTAAAAAGCTGCTGGCGATAAATAACATTTAAGACCTTGCCCACATCAGCAACATTCCACAGAAAACTAAAATGTCCCATGGTTATTACTTCCGCAAGACCGGTTGCCTGCACAGCTTCGGCTACGCTCATGGTATAGGCACGGATTAAGCCGCCTGCACCAAGCTTGACACCGCCAAAATATCTGGTTACCACTGCTACCACATCATAGAGACTGTTCTTACGCAGTACCTCCAGCATGGGTAAGCCTGCTGTGCCGCTTGGTTCTCCGTCATCATTAGAACGTTCTGCCGTAGAATTTTGTCCCAGCACATAGGCACTGCAATTATGGGTAGCATCCCAATATTTCTTTTTCATTTCTTTAATAAAATTTTGAGCTTCAGCTTCGTTATGTACTTTACTAAGTGTACAAATAAATCGTGACTTTTCTATGACGATTTCTTTAGTTGCAGGCTCAAAAATTGTATATTTATTCATGCCGACTCCTTTTAGCTACTTAATTATACCATAAATACCTGTTGTTCCCAACTTTACAAACATGATAAAAAACTATATCATTATTCTATGAATAACTCGCAGTTTATTACGTTACAACAAAAGCTCACAGTCTTATTGCCACGGACACCAGCAGTCTAGTAATGGTGTCCTTAGGCAAATAAGACTGCTCGCCCGTTAACCGGCAGTTTAGCTATCGCAGGGCGAGCAGTGCTTTTGCTGAACCGGCATCTTGCGCCGCCTGCAGAATAACATTAGGTTACATTATTTGGATATGCAGGCAAGCAAAACTGACGGTGAAGCAATACACTGCGAAGCCTATAAAGTAGTACGAAAGGAAACCACTTATGAAAAAATCTCTTTTACTTACAGCAGCACTAACGGTACTCTGTGGCGCCCAGGTCGCCCTGGCTGCCACCATCATGCCCAATACACCGGCAGAATGCAATAACCTGCAAACCTGGCTTAAGCCTACCGGTAATACGGTCCTTGCTACACCGGCAAGAATTAAAGCTATGAATAAGGCTATGCTGTCTGATACCATGTGTGATTTAGCAGCTTATCCTACAACCATTAGCGGCACAACCCTGGCTAAATATATTAATCACTACGAAATAAACTACGACCAATACGTAAACGGCAACCCCTTAAGCCGTGCTACCGCTGATGCCCTGATAGCTGATGCTAAAGCTAATATTCCTGCCTCAGCTCCGGTAAGATATGGCGTAGTTGCTGCCCGCAGTGATTTAAGAAGCTTTCCTACATTATTAAGAGCCTTTGACTCCCCCGGCGATGTAAATTTTGATAACTGGCAGGAAACTGCCGTAGATCCCGGCGAAGCTGCTCTCATTCTTCACCAGAATGCTAAAGGCAATTTTTATTTTGTCCAATTAAAGAGCTACCGTGGCTGGTTACCTGCTAACAAAGTAGCTGTTACTGATAGAAAAACCTTTTTAACCTTCGCCGACCCTAAGGATTTTGGCGTGGTAACCGAAAAATTATTAACCGTAAGCGGTGCCGGCAGCAGCTCCTGGCTCTACCAAATGGGCAGCAAGATTCCTTTGTCCGACAAGGGCAGAGTAATACTTCCTTTCCGGGACAGCAAAGGTTATCTCTCTCCTGTAGAAATGCCTGCTCCCTGGAACGAAGGACTGCATAAGGGTTATTTGCCTTATACTACCAATAATCTGGTCACCATGGCCTTTAAACATCTGGGAGCACCTTATGGCTGGGGCGGTATGAGAAACAGCGTAGACTGCTCTTCCTTTGCTCAGGATGTGTATAAAACCATGGGCATAGAGCTTCCCAGAAACGGCGATGAACAGGAAAATGCCTGGTCAGGTACTAACCTGAAAGGTCTCGACTGGACCAGCAGGGACAATATCATTAAAGCCCTGCCTACCGGTTCCCTGCTCTTTACTCCGTACCACGTAATGATTTATTTAGGCCTTTATAAAAACAGACCTTACATGATTCACTCCTTAGGTTCTTACGGAGCTCCTACCGCTGATGGCGGCTTTTATAAAAACAGAATCATGCAAGTGGTAGTCAGTGACATCTATTTAAGAGGCGGTAGCGGTACCAACCTTTTAATGCAGATGACTAAAGCGAACTCTTATAAATAATCTTAAACAAAAAGCGGACCTGCTTAGCAGGTTCGCTTTTTGTTTCATAATCATTGTAAACTTGTAATCATTTTTTGTATTTAATTACTCGCAAAATCATTTCTTTAGTATTATAATTAGATTATAGTAATATAAGTACAGCGTACTATGGAGAAATACCATTATGAAGAAATTTTTTTGCTTTTTAAGTGGATTATTATTTCTAATATATGGTTTATTCAGTTATGGTGCTAACACCATTTGGGCCGGCGAACATCCCGACGTCAAAAAAATAACCAAAGTTGGTGTAATCGCTCTTAAAGATTATGCAGAAAAAGACATGGACGGCGATTATAGCGGCGTTAATGTGGAATATGCCTATAAGATTGCCCAGTACGCCAACTTAAATATTGAAATCGTTATGTACCAAAGTGGCAAAGCAGCTTTGGCAGACTTGGACAGCGGTAATATCGACCTGATGTGTAATGTGGTAAAAACCCCGGCCCGGGAAGAAAAATACCTGTTTACCGACCAACCAGTAGGCCGTCTGGCCATGTGCGCTTTTGTACGTGACAATGATGATCGTTTCTCCTTCGGCAATAGCACCCAGCTGGCCAAGATGACTTTTGGTGCGGAACAAATTAGTACAGTAGGTCCCCTCTTCACTAAATTTTGCAGTGTTTATGGCATTACTCCTCAGATAAAAACCTTCCCCGGCTTAGCTCAGGTAAAGGCTGCCCTCAATGCCGGAGAAATTGATGCAGGGCTGTATGGCGCTCCTGAGATGGAAGGTTATCGTACCATTCAGAACTTTGCACCTATGCCCTACTATTTTATTTGTCGTAAAACAGATACCCAGTTGAAAAACCAAGTGGATGTTGCCATGTCCACCATTTTGTCGGAAGATATCATTTATTACGACCGCTTAGTGCAAAAATACACTACTGCCAATTTTGCAACTTCCATGCTTACTGATGAAGAGAAGGCCTATATCGCTGCGCATCCCCAGCTGGTAGTAGCCGTACTGGTTGATGACGCTCCTTATCATTCCGAAGAAAGTGATACCAAGCACAAGGGTATTATTCCTGCCTTTTATGCCAAGCTGGCTAAGCTAACCGGCCTAAGGCTTACTTATAAGCACTGCCAAACTAATGCCGAGGCTATGGACGCTGTTTTAAAAGGCGAAGCTGATGTAGTAGGCCTTTATGCCAATGGACAGATTGCCGCTGCCACAGCAGGCCTTAGGCTGACCAGGCCCTACGATACCGTAGATGCAGTCCTGTTAACCAAGGCAAGCACCGGCATGAGCAATATACACCGTCTGGCCATTAAGGAACGCAGCAGAAAGATGCTGGAAACCAGCGCCAAGAATCTTGCTCACATCGATTTAGTTAAATACGAAACAGTCAAGGCTTGCTTTGAAGCTCTCAAGAATAAGGAAGTAGATGGCATTATCTGTGGCATACCCTCCGCTACCTGGCTGGTAAACCAAAGTCCTCGTGCTGCCTATAAGATAACCACCTTGGATGCCAGTGCCATAGATCTATGTGGTGCTACTGCTTATGATAATCCACTGCTGTGTTCTATCTTAAGCAAAGCTATTAGTGCCACCTCCATGAGCTTTAACGAAATCATGACTGATAATACCTTGCCGGAAAACAATTGGCAAACCTCTTTAGCCAAGATTCCTGTTACTTGGGTAGTTGCTCTCACAGCTGTGTTGCTTTGCCTAATCTTTGGCTTAGTCTATTCCTTAATTAATTTGCGGCGCCGCCAAAAAGAAAAAGAAGCCATCAGCCAAGCTGAGCAGGAAACAAAATTACGTAAGGTAGAAGTAGCTACCATGATGAAAGCCATAGAAGAAAAGAACGCCTTCTTCTCTAATATCAGCCATGATATGCGTACACCTCTTAATGCTATTTTAGGCTTTACCAGAATGGCCCGGAAAGACGGCATTAGCCAAGAAGAACAGCAAGCTTGCCTGAGCAAGGTAGAATCCTCCGGCAATTTGCTGCTGGAGCTGATTAATGATACCTTAACCATTTCTAAGGCCAACAGTGGCAAGCTCCTGCTCCGTCCTGAGCCGGTAAGAATCTCCGAATTATTTGATGCTATTATCGTACCCATTGCTCACGCTGCTGCCGACAAACATATTACCTTTGTGCCGGACCGCAGCAAGATCATGGATAGAACCATTCTGGCAGATAAGCTTAGCGTGAAAAAAGTCTTCTTAAACCTGTTAACTAATGCCATTAAATATACCCCGGAAGGCGGCCATGTGTGGTTCAAACTTTATAATGAAACCAATGCCCAAGGACAGATAGTTTCAGTGTTAAGCGTTAAGGATGACGGCATCGGCATTTCTCCTGAATTCTTACCTCACATTTTTGAACCCTTTGCCCAGGAACGCCGTACCGGCTATGAATCACAGGGTACAGGCTTAGGCTTAGCTATTGTTAAGCGGTTTGTGGACTTGATGGGCGGTGCCATAAATATTCACAGTGAAAAAAATAAAGGCACGGAATTTATTGTTCACCTAATCTTTCCACTGGCACCTGAGGAAATAAAAGCTACACCCAAGACAGTTACTGCCGTAGATTTAAATATTTTACGAGGCAAACGGGTACTCTTATGTGAGGATAATAAGCTAAATCAGGAAATTGCTACCGTCTTGCTGAAAGAAAAAGGTATGACGGTGCAATGTGCCGGCAATGGTCAGCAAGGTCTGGACGCCTTTGCCATTAATGCTCCCGGCTTCTTCTCCCTGATTCTTATGGATGTAAACATGCCTGTGCTAGACGGACTTAGTGCTACCAGACAAATCAGAGCCATGGAGCGAGCTGATGCACAAACCATTCCCATTATTGCCATGACTGCCGATGCCTTTGAAGAAGACATCGAAAGGTGCCGAAAAGCAGGCATGAACGGACACATCGCCAAACCGGTTTCTCCCAGTGCTTTATATCAGACCATCGGTAAGGCGCTAACCAAATAAAAAAATAAAGGACTTCTTAGGAAGTCCTTTATTTTTTATTAACTTAGTTATTTCTTTCAATCTCTCTCATGCCTTGAGAGTTTTGGTTATTCTTTTGTATTTCTCTCATGCCCTGGGAATTTTGGTTATTCTTTTGTATTTCTCTCATGCCCTGGGAATTTTGGTTATTTCTTTGGATTTCTCTCATGCCTTGGGAGTTTTGGTTATTCTTTTGGATTTCTCTCATGCCTTGAGAGTTTTGGTTTTGACGATTTTTCTGTATGGTTTTATAATCGCTATCAAAATTGCGGGGACGGCGATCCTTTTTAATTTTTTTCATTTCCTGCTTACTGTCCTTGCTAATGGTTTTTTCATTCTTTTGGGCATCTTGCACTTCTCTATATGCCATGCCGTCATGGTCGTAAGCTTTATCCTTGCTTACAATCTTTGCCGGTTCAGTTTGCTGAGCCATAACTACGGACGGTACTACGAACATAGGAGTACCCATGACTACTGCCAAAGTTGCTGCTAGTGCTGCTTTTTTCCAATTTGTGTGTAACATAACGACATCTCTCCTCTGAGTATATTTTTTACTACAGAATAATCATACTCCCTAATTGTGACAAAAAAAAGACACTCTCGTGAGAGAGTGTCTTTTAAGTTGCTTAGAATTAGAAAGTGATTACTAATTGAGACCAAAGAGTCTTGGTCTTGGTTTCAGCATCGTTCTTATCCTTCAGATCGAAGTATTGGATACCAGCAACCATGTTTTTAGCTACAGTGTAGTCAATACCAACGCCATAACCCTTGAAGCCTACCTTCTTAGAATACTTTTGAGCATTGAAGGTGTTGTTAATGAAGGTAGCAGCAGGTTGATTGTAGTAGTTAGCCCATAGACCTACGGAACCAACTTTGTTAGCCTTAGCATTGCCAACGCCTAACATTACAACGTAACCATTCTTGCCTTTAGCACCATTTAAGCCTTCAACATCGCTGTCGCCTAAGATGTAGTCAGCGCCCAATTTCCATTGGTCAGCAGTGTACATAGCCTTGAATGCTTTAATCTTCATATCAGGAGCAGTAGTATCCTTGGACCAAGCATCCTTAACGTTAATGTAATCAAAGCCCAGATTGAAGTTCTTGCCAACCTTACCATCTAAGCCAACTCTCCAGTATCTGCCAGCATCAGAAGTAGGAACAGTCAAAGTAGTACCGGATACATAGTTATCAAATGCGCCGTCGTTGTTAGCCATCTTGCCGATAACGCCAGTGAATTTAACTTTGTCGCCAAATTCCAACTTAGCAGCATCAACACGATCATCATAAACGTTACCATCTACCAAAGTTTCTTGTTGACGACCAAGAGTAGCCTTGAAATTGCCATATTTACCGGTTAAGAAAGCACGTTGGAAACGAGTGGTGCTGTTACCATTGTCATCAGCAAAGCTTTGATCATTGTGTAACATACCGGTGTAAGTCCAGTTATCATTGATAGCACCGTTGAAGAATAAACGGGAACGCAATTGAGAGCCGGAGCTCTTTACATCGCCTTGTTTAACACTGTTGTAGCTAGCACGAACATAACCAGCAATCTTTACATTGTCTGATTTCTTTTCCAACTTAGCAACGCGAACGCCCAAGTTGTCCAATTCGTCAGCGAATTCGCCAACTAATTTGTCATCAGCACCGATAGCGCCTTTTGCCAAAGCCTTAGCAACGATTTGTGCCATTTCATAACGAGTCATGGTACGGTCGCCGCGGAAGCTTCCATCAGGATAACCATCAACGATGCCAGCAGCAGCTAATTTAGCTACGGAAGCATATGCCCAGTGGCCAGCGGGCAAATCAGAGAATGGGTTAGCTGCGAATGCAGTTGCAGAAACGCCCAAAGCCATTGCCATTGCAAAAACTAAAGTCTTTTTCATTACAAAATCCCCCTTTTAAGGATTATATTTTTATAATGCTCACGGGGAATCAGTTTGCAATCGGCCGGTCAATTCGTGCGAGTCACCTTGTTTCCTCTACTCGTCTTCCAGTTAATTACAGAACCTTTTCAACATGGCATTATAAATTCTGTGGGTTTCCCACGGATTTATAGTAGCACAATAGTTACAAAATTGCAAGCTTTTTGTGAACTAATTTAGGTCTGGCCTTGTCTTGGCTATTTTTACACCTTGTCCAAGCAGGCACTGCCTAATTCTTGCTATAAGAAAGCCCGCCCAGACTAGCCGGGCGGGCTCGTGTATACTTTATGCTTAGTAGCTATAATAAAAATGTTTTCATATATCTTGTGGTTTTAAAAAACGTCTCACTAAGATTACTGCCGCTAAGCCATCCAGATTTTCCGGAGGAACCTGTAAGCCCAGAGGAATAAGTTTTTTGAGACCACGAGGCGGATAAAGCTGCCAGTACAGTTTTCTGGCTTCTTCGGTGCTGTGGCTCTCTTCCACCACCTGACACTTCGCCTCCGGCAAAAGTTTCTGTAAGGTTGCTACCATCTCTTGAGAGGTAGTGCCATTACCCAGTACCACACTCTGAATGGCACTGCCCTCCAGGAAATTCTGCAGCTCCTGGGCAAAGTCGGTCATTAAGGCTACCTGAGTCTTAACTATTTCTCCCGTACTCTTTACCAAAGCTAAACCTGTTTTACTGCGGCCCGGATCTACGCCCAGGATTAATTCTGCCCTGCTCATGGTCTTGCCACCACGGAAAGATCCAAAAGCACAGGTCCTGCTATCATGATATTGCCACGGGCTTTGGCAATGATCTCTACCTTGCCGCCCTTTCGGCTAATCTCTTCACTCAACTTGCTTAAGTCGCCACTTTGAATAGCGCCTACCTTACCGGTAAGAGGATCCGGTACTACGCCGGCTCTTTGGGCTGCCTTGTTCACATCCTGGAGAGCTGCCATTACAGCAATATCTACTTGCGGGCTATTGGGAACTACTTTAATGTTTTGACGGAGGATTACTTCCCCATTGTCATAAATCTTCTTATTGGGAACCATTTCAATGACAGCAGGTGCTAATTCTCCGGACACTACATTACCGGATGCACAGACTCTCACGTACATATCACCCTTGCTATCGTGCAAATGTTTCAAGGCTTCTGCTACTTGTTCCTTGCTGAGCCAAATGGCTTGTACTTCGTCCTTGGCATTCATCCTGGAAAGTACGGCACTATTAGCTGAGGCCAGGAAGGTATCCAGCTGTCTCTTATTGTCCTCTGCATTAAGATCGGACTTTAAGACGCCGGCGAAAATAATTTCACCGTTACGATAAATTACATTGCCTTCTCTGATAGCCACCATGCTATCTCTTAATTTCTTGGTGGCCTTTTCCAGCTCACTAACTTCGCCTTGCAGCTTAGCCTTAGCTGCCTGGGCGCTGCTTACCTGAGCCTGAGCTGCATTATATCTTTGCTGCATGGTAGCCAGTTCTCTTTCAGCCTGAGCCTTTTGGGCCACTGCTGCATCTTTTTGAGCCATGGCAGCATCTTTCTGTCTTTGGGCTTCTTCTACCTCTGCCTTGGCTTGTTTAGCCTGGTCTTCCAAATTTTTAATTTGTTCATCTAAGCTTTTTATTTTAGCATTGCGGTCTGCCAACTCAGCCACCACAGTATTTTTTTCTGCCGTAAGGTTTTGAATTTCTTCCCGAATTTTTTTCATACCAAACAAAGCAGTACGAGCCTCTTGCGAGGAGGCTGTAATTACCGCCATGGTAGTTGCTGCTACCAAAATACCGGTAAGAATGGTAATAAGGATAGATGTATAATGGGGCCTTAGTCCAAAAACTGTTAAACGTTTTTTACCAATTTTACTGCCCAGCTTATCGCCCATGAAGGCAATAGCGCCGCCCATGATGGCTAGCAGCAGAACTATTTTTACGCCGACCATTGTACACCTCCTTTTCTGTTTCTCACAGTTTGTTTATTTATCTTTTTGCCAAATCATCCAGCAGCCAAACAGACCACACACTATGTTAGGCAGCAAAGCTGCCAGTAGCGGTGGTACTGCTCCGCCCTGTCCTAAGCCCTGCATGAAGGTCATGAAGGAATAGTAGATGAAAATAATGATAACACTAAAGCCCAGACCCATGGACGCACCGGTTCTCTGTCCCTGCACACCTAGGGGAGTGCCAATGAGAGCAAAGAAGAAGCAAGCCAGAGGAATGGTAAAGCGGGAATACATTTCCATGATGTATTGAGTAATAGGCTGGCCTTGTTTCTTCAGAATGTCACTATACTGCTTTAATTCTCCGATAGTCATTTGGTCAGGTGATTTCTGTTCCATGGTAATAGCCTTAGGCGCTTCCGTAATAGGCAGCACCTGTTTTTCAAATTTAACGCTGCGGGCTATGCCATTGCCTGCTGTTAAATCAGTAATGGTACCGTTTTCCATGATCCAGGTACCGTTTTCCCACTTAGCCTCAGGAGTTTTTTGAATACGGACAATCTGGCCCTTCTCCCACTCCTCTATGGTAATGTCCTTCATCTTGCCTTGTTTCTCATCAAAGGATTTAGCATAGGTTAGCCGGGACAATTCGCCATTGGTAATGGTTTTCAAAATAATATGGCTTTGGCTCTTAGGCTTAGAATCATGCTTAATTTCATAAGAAATGATTCTTTCGTACTCTGTCTTGGCAGGGGGTACTACCTTCTCTGCCCAGATAACGGAAAACATACTGATGACAAAGCCGGCCAAAAGCACCGGTGCCGCAATACGTCTGAAGCTAATGCCGCCACTGCGCATTGCTACTATTTCGCTATTACCTGATAACTGTCCCATGGTTAGCAAAGAAGCTAAGAGCATGGACATAGGGAAAGTATAATTGATTACTTCCGGCATAAGGCACAGGAACAAGCGCACAATGGAAGAAGTAGTAGCACCATATTGAGTTATGTACTGCACCACCCTAAAGAGGAAGGAGCTGGCCACGAAAATCGTGGAGAAAGCTGCAACACCAAAAATAAAGGGGGTCAGCATTTGTTTAAGAATATATTTATCTAAGATACGCATGTGCTCAATTACCTCACATCTTGGAAGTCCATCTTGAAATTCTCACCTAAATAAAACTTCTTGGCAATAGGATCATTAGCTACCTCTTCGCTATTACCCTCCACCAAAATCTTGCCATTATTTAAGATATAAGCCTTATTAACAATACTTAATGTTTCCCTAACATTATGGTCAGTGATGAGCACGCCAATGCCTCTTTCTGACAAATGTGCCACCATTACCTGAATGTCTGCTACAGCCAAGGGGTCAATACCGGCAAAAGGTTCATCCAGCAAAATGAAAGCCGGATTGGTGGCCAAAGCCCTGGCAATTTCTACCCTGCGTCTTTCGCCGCCGGATAAAGCACTACCCATGCTTTTTCTGATATGTTCAATATTAAATTCCTTAATCAGAGCATTCATTTTTTCTTGCCTTTTAGCAGCAGAAGGCTCTACTGTTTCCAAAACAGCCAGAATATTATCCTCTACGCTTAGCTTTCTGAAAATAGAAGCTTCCTGAGGCAGATAACCAATACCCTTTAAGGCTCTTTGGTACATGGGCATTTTAGAAATATCCATGTCATCAATGAAAACCTGCCCGCTGTCCGGATGCTCAATACCTACAATCATATAGAAGGTGGTAGTTTTTCCGGCGCCATTGGGGCCTAACAGTCCTACAATAGTACCCTGCTCCACCTCAATGCACACAGTATCTACCACTCTGCGTCCACTATATTCTTTTACCAAATTCTTGGCTATTATCTTCAACGTGATCTCCTCTTAAGCGATTTCTTTAGTTGCTGTGGCGCTAGCTACCTTAACAGTCTCGCCGGGCCAATTGAATATCTTGTATTCCTGATAACTGCCCTGGCCTTGGATGTTTTCCAAAGGCGGATACTGCGGTGCAGCAGGCGCAGGTACATACACCAGTTTCACATTGCCGTCAGCTATGGCTATTTTCCCGCCGGCGCCTTTTAAAGTCAATGTTTCACCGGTAACGGTATTACCATCCTGGGTAGCAGTAGCATGTCCAATTAACTTTACAGTACCACCATCCAGCTTGGTATTGTAAATAGCATTATCCCCTCTGGCGGTAAGCTTGCGAGGCGGGCTGACTACACGCACATTACCATGAGCGTTAGCCAGGCCATCCTTCATGTTGTAATCCATGTTGGCTGCATCAATGGTGCTGCCATCATCCAGTGCTAACTGAGCCCAGTCGCCAACTGTTTCCGCAAACTGACGATTAGCGTCATATTCTACCTGGTCAGCACGTAAGGTCTTGTCCTGTTGTTTCAGGACTGCATTACCAACAGCAGTAAGATGATTGCCTGCTTGGGCAATAGTTAAAGTGTGGCAGGTAACCTTAGCATCTTTTTTAGTAGCAACAACGCTACCGGTTAACTTGCCTTCGCCGGTTTTAGTATTATAATCGGCATCTTTAGAAGTAGCTCTGCCATCCTCATTGGTAATAAGCACATTACCTTTGGCAATGGCCTGGCCATTTCTAAAATCATATTCTATGTAATCACCTGTTACGGAAGAAGCTGCCCAAGCAACTGCAGTAATTGCCAAAGTGCTTAGCATAGTAAGAATAAAAATTAAGAATTTTTTCTTCATGGTTGCTGCTCTCCTTTCGTAACTTTAGCATGAGCTTCTAATTTAGCTTTATCAATGCCTACATCCATAGTAGCTTTATCTGCTGTAGCCACTACATCGTCTTTGGTAATCTTGGCGTGTCCTTCAGCTACAATCAGTCTTTCTTTATTTAGCCAGGTAACTTTGTCAGCGGTAACAGTACCATTATCCGTAGTAACACCCTTAGGATTCTTGGTAAGAACAATGTTCTTACTCTTCATGTTAACTGTTCCTTCGTCAGCAGTGACTGTCATTACCCTGCCATCTTCTGCATAAAACTTGCCTTCAATACCCTTTAGCAAAGCATTTTCTTTTTTAGCATCCAATTCCATGGTAGCAATTTTCAGCTCCCAGGATTTTTTGCCATCCTTGCTTTCTTCCAAGGTAGAATTATTCATGGCTCTATTGGCCACCGTAGGAGGAGCTCCATATTCCTGCTTGGGAGCACTCTCATGAGTCAGCCAATAAATAATACCGGTTAAGATGCAAATACAGCCTAAGAAAACGGCTATTATTTTTTTATTTCCTGTCATAGGCTGCTCACATCCTTTCTATTGCTTAGGTTCATAAGGTGTATTCCAACGGTGCTGGAACCAAATCCAGTTGTCCGGATATTGCTTAATTATTTTTTCTACAGCCTGAGTCATTTGTAAAGTAACATTATAATCATCCTGCTTTTGATTGCCTGTCTCCTGATAATAAATAGGGTCGTTGACAAAAACCTGATGGCCATAATCGTTTGGCTTTCTAATAATAAAAATCGGAATAATAGGAGCCTTAAACTTTCTGGCAAAATAAGCAGGTCCCGGTGGTGTGGAAGCCATCTTTCCTAAGAAAGGAACGAAGATACCATCATAGCCGCCATCCTGGTCAGCAATCAGGCCTAGCATTCTGCCCTTCTTCATGGCTCTGGCACAGCCTAGTATTTCACTGGTACCACGGGAGAGGATTTCTTGCCCTGCTCCTCTGCGCAGCTCATTCATGAAATCACTATACACTCTATTAGGCTGAGGCTTTTCCACAGCACTAAGGGGAAAACCATAGAGAGCTAAAGCTGCTCCCAGCCATTCCCAGTTGTCCATGTGGCAAGCCAGCATTACTACACCATGCTTCTTGGCCAAGGCATCCCACAAAATCTCCGGCCTGTCAAAGGACACCAGTCCTCTGATATTGTCCTTGTTTAAAGCGGGAAGGTAGAGCATCTCAAAGAAGGTCATACCCAGATTCAAAAACAACTTATGAATATGAGCGGAGGCCTCTTCCCGGGAAACACCCAAACGCTCCACCATGGTTTGTTCTGCCCTGATACGCTGTTTTTTTGCTATATACCAATACAGTTTACCACAGTTACGCCCTATTATCACCACTAGTTTATAGGGTAAAAGGCAAACTAGGAAACAAATGGTTTTTAATAGATAATACAACCACATTACTGTTTATCTCCCTGTCCTGCTGTAAGGTAACTATTTACTACCGCTTCCCACAAGCCTTGGGCTTTCAGGATAGCTTCAATTATTTCTCTTACTGCTCCTTTGCCACCTTGATGAGTCGCAACATAATCAACCCGTGTGGTAACATCAGGTGCTCCATCCTTGGGAGCAAAGCTGACGCCTGCGATACTTAAAGCAGGCAAATCAATTAAATCATCGCCAATGTAGCCGATATTTGCTAAAGAAAGTTTTCTGTCGGCAGCCAATTGTCTAAGCACGGTGGCCTTATCTTTAGCCTGCTCAAAAACTGTTTTAACACCCAGCTCCTGAGCACGCCGTTTGGCAATAGGACTTAGACGGCCTGTGATGAACACTATCTCCAAGCCTTGGCGCTGGGCAATGCTCATGCCCAAGCCATCCTTGGCATCAAAGCGCTTAAATATTTCGCCGTCTTTACCAAGGTTAAGACTACCATCGGTAAGCACACCATCTACATCCATGGCCAAAATTTTAAGCTGTGCTAATTTTTTCTCATCCACCATCACACTACCCCCTGGTGTACCAGGTCAGTCATATGCAATAGTCCTACCACACAACGGTTCTCGTCAATAACCGGCAAAACCGTAATGGGCCTGGGCTTGTTACTTTCCATCAGATGCAAGGCTTCTGCTGCCAGCTTATGAGCAGCAATAGTCTTAGGAGTTTTAGTCATTATTTCTACAACCGGTCTATCTAAGAAAGCAAAACCGCGGCTTAAGCCTCTACGAATATCGCCATCAGTTAAAAGCCCTACCAGGTGTTTCTTATCATCTACTACAGAGACAGCACCTAAGCCCTTATCGGTAATAACAAAGAGAGCATCCTTTACGCTCATGTCACCGGTAACCAAGGGATTTTCTTTTTCCTTGTGCATAATATCATCTACAGTCAAAAGCAATTTTCTGCCTAGACTGCCGCCGGGATGAAATACAGCAAATTGTTTAGCAGTGAAATTCTTGGCGGATAGCAATTCCATAGCCAAAGCATCGCCAAAAGCTAAGGCTGCAGTAGTGCTGGAAGTGGGAGCCAGTCCTAAGGGACAAGCTTCCTTACTGACGCTGACGTCAAGAACAACATCAGCATTTTTGGCCAAAGTAGAATTCTTATTGCCCACCATGGCAATTATTTTGGCACCAATACGTCTAAGAGAAGGAAGTATATGCAAGACTTCTGCTGTTTCACCGCTATTAGAAAGAGCAATGACCACATCGTCTTGAGTAACCATGCCTAAATCACCATGAATACCTTCTGCAGGGTGCAGATAAAAAGATGGTGTACCGGTGCTGGCAAGAGTTGCAGAAATCTTGCGACCAATAAGTCCGGATTTACCCATGCCTGTAATTACTGTTCTGCCCTGACAGGCCATAATCATTTTTAAAGCAGCTTCAAAATTCTCATCTACTCTGGGAATCAATTCCATGATAGCTTCTGACTCTAACTTCAAAGCTTCTTTGGCTTTCTCTAGCATCATCGTCACTCCCTACGACCAATTTTATCAATAGCAATGACATCTGTTAATAGTTGTTCCAAGTTATCCAAGGCCAACATATTAGGTCCATCGGATAAGCCCTTGTCCGGGTCATCATGCACTTCTAAGAAAAGAGCATCAATACCTACAGCAGCAGCTGCTCTGGCCATGTGAGGCACATATTGTCTCTGTCCACCGGAAGAGGTTCCTTTGCCACCGGGAATCTGTACACTATGCGTTGCATCCATGACTACCGGATACCCCAAGGCCCTCATAATAGGCAAGGATCTCATATCAGTTACCAAAGCATTGTAACCGAAACTGGCACCACGTTCTGTTAAAAGCAAATTATGGTTGCCTGCTTCTTCAACTTTAGTAATCACATTCTTCATATCCCAAGGTGCCAGAAACTGGCCCTTTTTTACATTAATAGTTTTTCCTGTTTTAGCAGCCTGAAAAACCAGGTCTGTTTGTCTGCACAGAAAAGCAGGTATCTGCAATATATCCAATACTTCTGCAGCCGGTTCTACCTGGATGGTTTCATGAATATCGCTGACTACCGGCACCTGTAAATCTTTTTTAATCTGGGCCAGGATAGCCAAACCTTCTTTAAGTCCCGGTCCTCTGAAGGAATGTACAGAAGAACGATTAGCTTTATCAAAGGAAGCTTTAAAAACATAAGGCAAACCCAGCTTCTCACAAATTGCTTTGGCTCTCTTGCCAATGGCCAAGCTGTGCTCATAGCCTTCCAGCACACAAGGACCGGCCATAATCATTAAAGGATGGCCTTGACCTACTTGATACTTGCCACCAACCGAAACAATATGCATCTTATTTCTCCTTTCCTTCTTTCACCAGCTTTTCAAACAAAGCATTAGCAGCAGCCAAATCTTCCTTGGTATCAATGCCAATGCCTTCAAAGTTATTGGTAATGACTTTAATCTTAATACCATTTTCCAAAACTCTCAGTTGTTCTAAGGACTCTACCTTCTCCAACGGTGTAGGAGACAAGGCTGCAAACTTCAGCAAAAAGTCGCGGCGATAAGCATAAATTCCTACATGCTTGTAAACCGTGTAATCCTCCGGTTTCTTTCTGGGATAAGGCATTAGGCTTCTGGAGAAATACATGGCAAAACCATTTAAGTTGGTCACCACTTTTACCGCATTAGGATTGTCATAATCCTCCTCATGCATTTTGCTGCGCACGGTAGCCATCTGCACCTCTGGCTCTTTTTCAAATACCTCAGCCAGATCATCAATGACTTCCGGCGGAATCAGAGGCTCATCACCTTGCACATTAACAATTACATCTACATCAGGAAAATTCAAAGCAACTTCTGCCAGCCGATCAGTACCACTGGGGTGATCAGGAGAGGTCATCATAGCTTCGCCACCAAAAGCAATTACTGCAGCTTCTATTCTTGCATCATCAGTAGCAACTATTACCTTCTCCGGCTTTTTAGCCAATAAGGCGCGTTCATACACTCTTTGAATAACCGGCTTACCTGCAAGCATAAGAAGCGGCTTGCCCGGTAATCTGGTAGAAGCATAACGAGCAGGAATTACACATAAGACTTTCATTATTTCTTTATCTCCTTTTCAATGGCAGCTCTCACTGTCTTCTCAAATACTTCCTCGCCGGAAGTAATTTGAATTTCCATGTCCAAAATATACAGAGGAACTTCTCTTTGTAGATAAATAAACTCGGTAGGAATCTTTACTGCATCTTTACCGGTAGTAATCAAGGCTTTTACGCCTTTATTTACAGCCCTGTCCATGATGTACTGCATCTCTACCATACCGTAATCATGATGGTCAGGATAACGAATGGCTTCTTCAATCTTAAGACCTTCCGTAGCAATAGTCTGCTCAAAGGAAGCAGGATTACCAATGGCTGAAAAGACCATTACTGATTGTCCTCGCAGTGCTTCCAAAGGTACCTTATGAGTATTGTCGTTCTTGTACCAATCAGCAATTTCTACATAGGCACAGGGTTTATGGGTACTTTCAATAATAGGAGCCGTCGGTGCATATTTATGTAAAACATCACCCAAGGTTGCTCTGGCAATGGAAGAACTTTGGTCGCATTTAGTTAAGAGGAACAAGCCTGCCCTGTTTAAGTTGGGCAAAGGCTCACGTAAGGTTCCTCTGGGAAGAATACTGCCGTTGCCAAACATATTCAAGGTATCAACCAAAACAACATCCAAATCTCTGTCTAATTGCCAATGCTGATAACCATCATCCAGGATAATGACCTCAGCCTGTAACTTCTCTACGGCAAATTTACCGGTAACAGATCTTTCTTTACCGATGACTACCGGAATACCCGGCAAGGTCTTAGCCAAAAGGAAGGCTTCATCGCCTGCTTCATAAGCAGTCATATAAATTTTATTACCATCGGAAACAACACCAATTTCTTCTTCCCAATGAGAACGGTAGCCACGATTTAAGATGACTACCTTGTAGCCCATTTTCTGAATCATCACTGCTACCTTTTGAGCGGTAGGCGTTTTACCGGTACCACCCACGGTAATGTTACCAATACTGATAACACAGCACTTAAGTTTGTTCTTAGGCAATAGTCCATAAGTATAACAACTTAATTTCAATCTTACGCCTAATTCATACAAGACGGAGAACACTCTTAAAATAGCTAGTACCAACCAATCCACAGGGCCATTATCATCGCCATGAGACAGCTTGATCAGATACTGTGTTACCGCATCTCCGGTACGCATCTTAGGACTGATTTCATCGTTAATATTTCTGGTATTAACCTTATAATGAGTGTTAACCATACTTTCTGTAGCAGTAATGTCTAACACTTCTTGCAAATAATTAATGGTACGTACGGCAGCGCCTCTATTTTCCCTAATTACCTGGAAGGAAGCTGCACCCATTTTAGCTCTTAATTCATCATCTTTAAATATCTCTAAAAATACTCCGGCTAATTCATCGCCGTTACTAACTTGTCTTAATGCTCCCACCTTGGTAAGCAGGTTAAAGGTATCTTTGAAGTTACTCATGCTGGGACCAACTACAATGGGTTTAGCATGAGCCGCAGGCTCCAAAGCGTTATGTCCGCCATGGTTGACAAGACTGCCGCCTACATAGACAGCATCACCTACTGCATAGATACGTCCCAACTCACCAATGGTATCAATCAGCACCACAGGATAAGAAGGTCTGGTCCCGGAAAGCTTTTTCAGTTCGCTTCTCAAGCCAACCTCTAAATCGTAATTCTTAGCTAAGTGCGTTATTTCTTCTACCCTGCCAGGTTTACGAGGAGCAATAATCAAGCGGGCTTTAGGAAATTCTTTTTGGATTACCTTAAAAGCCTTAAACAAAGCTTCCTCTTCAGTAGGGTGGGTACTACCTGCTACCAGCACAGGATAATCATCGCTTAACCCCATCTCCAGCTTATAGTTAGCTAAATCTTCAGGAGTTACCTCAGCATAGGTTTGATCAAACTTAGTATTGCCTGTAACGAAGATTCTCCGTTTCTCGGCACCCAGATGCTCAATATAAGCAGCATCAATAGTGGACTGCATGCAGAATCTAGTTACGCTGCCCATCATATCCGCTAAAATACCAAACAGATAATGATAGGTTTTAACTGATCTATCAGAAATACGTCCGTTCACCATCATGACGGGAATCCTTCTCAGCTTCATGGCTCTTAAGAAATTAGGCCACAACTCTGTTTCTACCGGCATGAAAATACGGGGCATGATTCTCTTAACGAAAGATTCAGAAACAAAAGGTAAATCAATAGGGAAATAAATAATGGCATCAGCTTCAGGAATAATCTGATGAGCCATGTTGTAGCCACCGCTGGTTACAGCAGATACTAAAACCTTAGCATCCGGCATGGCCTTTTTGATTTCCTTAACTAAGGGGCTGGTGGCAACAATTTCGCCTACGGAAGCACCGTGAATCCATATGCAATTTTGATGAGCCACGGCAGCTATCTCATCATCCCTGATAAAGCCCAGACTTTGCCTGAACCTACGGGGAAAGCCGTTCTCCCTGAAATATCTCCAGATAAAGTAAGGAAGTATCACGAATATGAATAAGAGTACTGCCAAAAAATTATAAATTATATAATACATGCTTAACCCCTTTATATCTCCGTCGTCTTGAATTGAATATCATGTAATTTGGCATAAAGTCCATGTTTAGCCATCAATTCCTGATGGGTTCCTGACTCTACAATGTCACCTTTGTCCAGAACCAAAATTTTATCGGCATCTTGGATCGTAGAAAGCCTATGGGCAATGACAAAAGCAGTACGTCCCACCATTAAACGGTCCAAAGCTTCTTGCACTATTTTTTCACTTTCTGTATCTAGTGCCGAGGTAGCTTCATCCAGAATTAGGATTCTGGGATCTTTTAAAATGGCCCTGGCAATAGCAATTCTTTGCCGTTGACCACCTGAAATATTGACTCCCCTATCTCCCAGCCTTGTTTCATAGCCATCGGGAAGCTCCATGATAAATTCATGAGCATTTGCTGATTTAGCTGCAGCTTCAACTTCTTCCTTGGTTGCATCTAACCTGCCATAGAGGATGTTATCATAAACACTATCATTAAATAAGGTAGTTTCCTGAGGAACGATACCAACCTGTTCTCTCAGGGAATTAAGTGTTACCTCTGCAATATTAATCCCATCAATGGTAATAGTTCCACCATTCACATCATAAAAGCGAGGAATAAGATTAGCAATGGTAGACTTGCCTGCACCACTAGGTCCCACAAAGGCAACTACTTGACCTGGAGCTGCTTCAAAGGTAACATCGTGCAAAATCGGTTCATCAGGATTATAGGAGAAATCCACATGATTGAAATTTACTTTACCTTTAACCGCCGGCAGGGCAAAAGCAGCCGGCTTTTCATGAATGCTTTCATTTAAATCCAGAACATAGAATACTCTCTGGGCAGCTGCCAGTGCTTTTTGTACCACTCCTATAGCACGAGTAAGGCGCTTAATTGGATTAGAAATATTAATAGCATAAACCAGGAAAGCAACCAGAGAACCTGCGGTTACATCTCCACGAATAACATTTCTGCCGCCATACCAGAAAATACCGGCAACTCCTAAGGCTGCGGTAAATTCAATGACAGGTGTAAGCGTAGCCATCAGCTGGGCATTTTTCATATTGGCATTAAAATTTATTGTGTTTTGTCTATCAAAACGAGCAATTTCATAATCTTCCCTTACGAAAGATTTAACTACTCGCACAGAAGAAAGGCTTTCTTGCAGTACAGAAGTAATATCTGCTGTGGCCTCCTGAATTCTATGTCCGGCCTTTCTAATCTTCTTGCCGAATATATCCATGAAAAACAATACCACAGGGAATGTACACACCGTAAAAATAGTAAGCTTCCAGTCCAACATGATCATGGCAACAACTGAACCTATCAAGGTACAACTTTCCGTAATCATTTCAATGGTGTTATTTACCATGGCAGATTGGAGAGCAGAAACATCATTGGTAACATAGCTCATAATGGTACCAAGCTTATTTTTATCATAGAAGGAGGTACTCAAGGTTTGCAGCTTACGATAAACCTCTCCTCTAATATCAATAACCACTCTTTCGCCAACATAATTCATTAAATAATTTTGACCATAATAAAATACGCCTCTGGCAAAGAACATCAGCACGATGCTAAGACAGATAAGGTTTAATAACCCCTGATCCTTGTTTTGGAAGACCTGGTCGATAACATCTTTTACTATCCAGGGCACATACAGGTTAGCTCCTGCTGCCAACGCCGTACAAACAGCCGCAGCAATCAACCGCTTTACATAAGGTTTTATGTAGGTGAGTATTCTTAAATATAAATTCATTTATTCTCTCCGGCCACCTTGAGGATTAACTCTGCTACTCTTTTCGTAGCTCCGGGGGCTCCCAATCTATCTACTACATTCTTTAATTCCTGCTTAATAGTCTCATGCTTATCCGCAGAAAGAAAATTCAAAACACCGTCTGCAATATTACGGGGTGTTAATTTTTCCTGAATAAGCTCCGGTAAAATTTCCTTGCCTGCTATTAAGTTAGGCAAGCCAATGTATTTAACCCGCACCATTTTTTTGGCAATAGCTACGCTAAGACCATTGGCTTTATAACAAATAACACTGGGCAAACCACATAAGGCTGCTTCCAAGGTTACTGTTCCACTGGTTGCAATTGCTGCATCACAGGCACTCATCACATCATAATTATCGCCTTCTACCCACCTAACAGGCAGGAAAGAAGTTTTTAAAATACTTTCTAACAACTCTGTATCAATGGTAGGAGCCTTTTGTAAAACAAAATCTGCATTGGGCAGCTTTGCTTTAATAAGTGGCAAGGCTTCCAGCATGATAGGCAGTACATTGGTAATCTCCTTAACTCTGCTGCCCGGTAAAAGCAGCACCAAAGGTCTACCCTCTACCTTGCCTACTTTAGCTTTGGCTTCTGCCACCGGTAAACTAGGATGGACAATATCCACCAAAGGATTACCTACAAAATCTACATTTGCTCCTGCTGCCTTATAAACATCATAAGCAAAGGGATAAATGCAAGCCACTTTAGTAACTAACTTAGCTACCATGGTAGCCCTACCCGGACGCCAAGCCCAAGCTGAAGGCGGTATATATGACACAATGGGAATATGAAGCTCTTTAGCTACCTTAGCTGCCCTCATGTTAAATTCAGGATAATCCACCGTGACAAAACAATTCGGCTGTCTTTCCACCATTAATTTACAAAAACTGTCTCTTAAGGCAAAAAACATAGGCAAAGCTTTAATGATCTCTACAATACCCATAATACTGTATTGTTTAAAATCAAAAACAACTTCACCACCGGCGGCTCTTAATGCATCTCCTCCCATGCCAAAAACCTGAGCAGAAGGATCAAGGGCCAATATTTCCTTGGTAATAGCTGCCGCATGTAAATCTCCGGAAGCTTCTCCCGCTGAAATAAATATTTTGGTCACTAACAGCACTCCCTTGCATATCTTCATAAGGCCATAGATATACAAGTTTATTATACCATAAAAATAGAGTAGGCGCTCGCCTACTCTACAATATTATTGAAATTTTCACTATTTGGCCACAATGGTAATATTATGCTCATTAGCCATAGCTAAGGTCTTTTCTCGATCTACCAGAAGAGTGCGTCCCGCTTCCATAACCAGGCCCGCCGCCCCTGCTTTAATCATAGATTCCAAGGTTTTGGTACCAACGCTTGGCATATCAAACCGATTATCTTGAGCCGGTTTTGCTGTTTTGGCAACTATCACGGCCTTGCCCAAGGATCCGCCTCTTAAAATACAGGCATCTGTACCTTCTATAGCTTCTACAGCCATAATTGCCTTATTTTTCACTACTACGGTTTGACCAATATCCAAACCACCTATTTTTTTAGCCATAGCAAAGCCATAATCCATGTCTGCTGCTTCTTCAACAGTAGGTTTTCTAGCAGTGAGCACACCAGGTTCCGGTAGCAAAGCTTTTAAAAACAGGGTTTGATCCTGAACGGTCATGCCCAAGGACTCAAGTTTAGCCACTATGGCGTTCATAATAGTATCATCATGCCTGTCCGGTAAGGACATTAACAGCTTAACTGCCTGCCAGTCCGGCACTATCTTACCTTCGCTATAGAGAATTTCTTTGGTAACCTTGCCAATCATGGTTACCTCTTTAACCTCATGCTTTTGCAAGGTATCAAATATCTTGCCAATCTTACCAACATGAATATCGTAATAAAAATCAGCTACTTTGCTAAGCTCTGCATCTACACCGGGTACTACCCCAATAGCTACAGTAGTGTAGCCTTCTGCTTTTGCTCCCTTGGTAAGATCTACCGGTAAATGGCCGACCCCGGCCAAAATACCAAGCATTTTACTCATGATGCTCACCTTTTCTGGTGGAACGGCAAATGCCTCTTTCCACGGTACGCAGGAAACGCATGAAATGTTCTACTTCTTCGCAGCTATCCAGTTCCTGTTCCATAGTATCAATGGCATCAGGAAGAGACAAGCCGCTATTATACAAAATCTTATAAGCTTTTTTCAGTTCCTTTCTTACAGCCAAAGAAATGCCCGCTCTGGAAATGCCAACACTGTTTAGTCCGGAAACATGAGCAGGATTACCGGCCACGATAACAAAGGGAGGTACATCTTGAGAAATACGACTCATACCACCACACATGCAATTACGACCGATTTTAGTAAATTGATGAACTGCTGTCAGGCCACCGATAACAGCTCTATCTTCTACAATAACATGTCCGGCCAAGGTTGCACAGTTGGACATAATGACATTGTTGCCTACTATACAATTATGAGCTACGTGAGTATAGGCCATCATCAGCACATTGTTGCCAATACGTGTCTCATTGCCTTCTCCTACTGCTCTATGGACAGTAGCGCATTCTCTTACGATAACGCCATCACCCAAAATAGTAATGGTGTCTTCGCCCTTATATTTTAAATCTTGAGGTGCTTCGCCAACACTTGCGCCTTGGAAGAATTCGCAGTTCTTACCAATAACAGTACGTCCTGTAATAACTACATGGGGATGAACAATAGTCCCATCACCAATTTTAACATGCTCACCTATGACGCTATAAGGTCCAATCTGAACATTGGCTCCTATCTCAGCGCCCGGGGCAACAATGGCAGTTTCATGAATTTTACAAAGCTTTAATACCTTAGAATCAGTGGCCATTTTATTCACTCCTAGTTAAGAATTTATTTTTTATTCTCCATTAAAGCAAAGAAGAAATCTCCTTCACAAGCTGGTTCTCCGTCTACCGTTCCTTCACAGTGCGCAATGCCCATGGTACCTTTAATCTTGGTAATCACCGCAGTTGTCCTTAATTGGTCACCGGGCACCACCGGTCTTCTGAATCGTACATTATCAATCTTGGCAAATACTGCTATCTTGCCTCTGTTTTCCTGAGGATACAGCAGAGTTACACCGCCTACCTGGGCCATGGCTTCAATCAGCAGCACGCCCGGCATAATGGGATTGCCGGGAAAATGTCCCATGAACTGTGGCTCGTTAAAGCTGATATTCTTAATGCCCACCGCCCGATGCATAGGATCAATTTCTACAATGCGATCCACCAAAAGCATAGGATAACGATGAGGCAATATTTTTTGAATTTCATGAATGTCTAAGGTGATCATATGGTTACTCCCTACTTCAGATTTACTAGCAACATCAGTAGCTGCCTTACTCTTTTTCTCATTACGATAAGTAGCTATTTGTCTGGAAATGTTATCATTAAAGGCATGTCCCGACTTCATCCCTATGACATGACCCTTAATAGGTCCCAGCAAATACATATCGCCTATCACGTCTAATATCTTATGTCTGATTAATTCATTGCTAAACCTAGGTACGGAAAGAATTTTATCCTTGCCAAACACTACCACATTATCTAGATTGCCGCCTAAACCCAGGCCCATTTTTTGCATTTTAGCAATTTCATCTTCAAAGGCCACTGTTCGTGCAGAAGCAATTTCTTTTAAAAAGTTATCATCTTTATCTTCGATAACCAATTCTTGCCTGCCTAAAAGCGGATGCGGATTAATAGAAGTAAAAGATATCTTAAAACCATCATACGGCTCTACTTTTATATATCTGTCACCATTAGTATAGGTAAATTCTTTGTCCACAACATAAACTACTCTATCAGCATCCTGCTCAACCTTACCGGCTTTTTGGATAGCCTCCACAAAGGTTTGGGCACTGCCATCACCTACCGGCGGCTCAATAGAGGACATTTCCACATAGCAATTATCTACGTGTTCCATGGCAAAGGCTGCCATGAGGTGCTCAATAGTAGAAACCTCAGCGCCATTTTCCTTTAAAGTGGTAGCCCTTAAGGTTCCTGTAATATTTTCTGTAATTGCTCTCACATGAGGCTTGCCAGGTAAATCTGTACGAATAAAGACAATACCTGTATTGATAGGAGCTGGTTTTAGCTTCATTTCTACCGGCTTACCGGAATGAAGCCCTATGCCGTTGCACTCCACCTCTTGTTGGAGAGTTGTTTGCTTATTGGTTGTCATTTAGAAGATTTTCCTTCCATAAACGTCTTATACTTTTGGCGACCGTCTTTCCAACGGTCATGAACCCAGAACCACATAGCAGGATCCCGAACGATTTCCTGCTCCGCAATCACTACTAACTCTTTCATTATACCACTAACATCCTCGTTGCGGTTATTTGTTTTCGGAGTATACAAAGGAGGATATATTTTAGCAGTCATGGTTCCATCTGCATTATTATGCATAAAGAGCGGAATAATGGGCGCTCCGAACATTCTGGACAAGAAGGCAGCACCTTGAGGAACTACGGAAGGCTTGCCAAAAAAGTTCAAATGTTCTCCGTCCGGTCCTGTATCCTGGTCATATAAAATTCCCACCAGGTTCTTAGCCTTTAAGATATGACCTATGGCCAGCATGCTATTGCCGCCATGGTTATAAGCCACCTGTTGTCCCAGCATCATGCGATATTCATTAATGAATTTATCCATGCCGCCATTATTTTGTTTTCTGGTAATAGATAAAATAGGATAGCCTAACAAAGCCATGGAAGCGCCCAGCATTTCCCAGTTACCATAATGGGCAGTACACATAACCACGCCCTTATGCGCTCTGTAAGCGGCTTCCAGATATTCCAAGCCTTCAAATTTTACTATGGTTCTGAAATTATCCTTATTGATTAAAGGATAGTGCAATACTTCCATTACCATCCTGCCAAAACGAGTCACGCTTGCTTTAGCAATTTCATCTGCTCTTTGTTGGTCAACGCCTAAGCAGTCTTTAATATTTTCCGCTGCCATATATTTACGCCAGGCAGGCACTACCGTCCAAGCTATGGCGCCTAGTCCCTTACCGAGAAAACGGCAGACAAAATCAGGCAAAAGGCAAATAATACTGCCTACGATTTTCATTGCCCAATAACTTAACATCTGTGCTTTCCCCTCTTTCTACTTAATAACAAGTCTATTACTAAAGTGCGTGCAGATTTATTTGCCTAAGGGCGGCCTTGCCGAGGACCGGCCAGAAATAAGTTTTGTCCGTAAAGCCGGCCGCATGGCACCAGACGCCCGAGGCAATAAATTGCGCGCTTGTTCTATTTAACTTGCTTATAAATACTAGAATGTGCAATTAACACCGGCAAACATGTTTTTAGAACGGACACCTACTTCTGCCTGCAAAAATTTACCTAAAGGCAAGGAAGCTCCGTAATTAAAATTGTCGCCATCATATTCTGCAGCTAAACTTAAATTTAAGTTTGCGCTGTTAAGTTTAAATTGTTTTTCCAAAGCTACAAAACCATGTTTAAAGCGCTCCGTACCAACACCCGCATGAAGCCTCAGTCCCCAAGGTGCTTCTTTGCTTGCTACCACATAACCGGCTCTCTTAAACTGATCAGTAGCATCTTCTACACCTATAGCCAAAGCAGGAGTTCCCATGGTTTCCGGCAAGAATTCCAGCTTAGCACTAAAAACATTTTTTTCGTCGCCACTATTAGGTTTGATATGGCTGGCTGCCACTTCTATACCGCGAATGACAGCAGCATTGGCAGCTACAAAATAACCATCGTCCGTCCACTGCCAACCTGCTGACACATGTCCCATAGAACGTACATGAGCACTTGGCACATTAATAACACCGGAAGTACCACTAGGCAGTAATTTGGCCTGACAAGTTCCCATAGCGCTTACTATCGTTAAAATAGTTAAAAGCAGTATCTTTTTCTTCATACCTTCATCCTCAACTAATCCTTTGATTTGAGAGCCTTTACTTCTTTTTCCAGCTCTTTAACCTTCTTAACTAGGTCTCCCAGTTTTCTCAAATTAGCAACCTCACGCAACCATTCTGTATGCGGCTGAGCAGGAAAACCTGACATAAAAGCATTATCCCCTACATTACCAATAATACCGGTTCTACCGGCAAACACGCAATTATTACCAATCTTGATATGACCAATGGTAGCAGCCTGTCCGCCAAAGGTACAATTATTACCTACTGTAACACTGCCGGAAATACCCACATGTGCTACCAATAAGCAATTTTCGCCAATAATATCGTTGTGGCCAAGATGTACTAAGTTATCAATTTTAGTGCCCTTGCCAACTATGGTACTATCTACCGTAGCTCTATCAATACAAGTGTTACAGCCTACTTCTACATCATCGCCAATAACTACATTACCTGTTTGCAATACCTTGGTATGCTTGCCGTCAGTTGTGACAAAGCCAAAGCCATCGCCACCAATAACACAGCCGGCTTGCAAGATAACATTGTTACCAATTACACATTTTTCCCTTACTGAAACACTAGAATACAAAACACAGTTAGTGCCAATCTTAGCATGACGTCCTACATAAGCATGAGGATAAACAATGGTGCCCTCACCAATAGTGGCATCAGCAGCAATATAGGCAAAAGGCAAGATTGCCACATCTTTGCCTACCTTAGCCGTGGGATGAACAAAAGCAAATTTGCTAATACCCTTTTCCACTTCTTCAGGTGGTCTAAATAACATGAGAAGCTCTGCAAAAGCAGCTCTGGGATTTTCTACCCTGATTACGGCCTGTTTACCTATGAATTTATCACCCTGGGGAAGAACAAGAGCGCTAGCCTGTGACCCACCGGCTACTTCCACATAAGGAGGTACAGCAAAAGAAATCTGTCCTGCCTTAGCTTCCTGCAAACCATTAACGCCCTGAATCTTTAAATCAGGATTACCGGCTTCCAGAGTTCCATGTAGAATTTCCGCTAATTCTTTAACTGTTTTTTCCATGGTGTTTTATCCTCTTTCTTTTTTCTAAAACGGGAAAAAGGCGGACTACAAAAGTCCGCCTCTTATTATTTCATTTTTTGAATAATATCCTCAGTTACGTCAGTACCACCTTGTGGTACTGCATCTTTAACCAAAATGGCACTAAGTTTCTTTTCTTTAGCAACATTAGCTGCTGCTGTTTCAAAGCTGCCTTTCAGCTTGCTTTGAGCTTCGGCTTGTAATGCTTGCATTTTAGCAGACTTATCCTGCATAATCTTTTGAGCTTCTTCCTGACTCTTGCCGGCAGTTTCTTTAGCCAGTTCGTCTTGCAAAGCTTGTCCCTTAGTTTGCAAATCTTTGGTAGCATCTTTAAAAGCTTGGCTTTCAGTCTGTACCTTATTCATGTCTACCACGCCAAATTGAGCATTGCGACCACAACCACAAGTAATTGCTATTGCCAAAATCATACTTAATACTAATGCTTTTTTCATTTTTTTCCCTCACTATTTAATTTGCTATTTTTTTAACTTCAGCACTAACTTCATCAGTAATGTCAGTTGCTGAAATATTGGTTCTTACATCTCTCAAAACTAAAACATATTTCTTTTGCAGATTGACTTTTTTAATAGCACTTTCAATATCGCTATTAATGTTGTCCAAAATCTTATCATGAGTTTCTTGTTTGATGCGGATTTGTTTATCCATGGATTCAATCAGCTTATCCAACTCATCGCTGCCTTCCTTAACATCAACCTTCTTCCCATCTACCTCTGCCACACTGCTGCCACCAGGTCCGGCTTCACCTAATTGCTTGGCAAACGCATTAAGTCTGTCCTGTGCAGCCTTATATTCTCCGGATAATTTTTCATTAATTAACTGTTGCTTTTTATTTTCCACACCAGCCAGTGCATCTTGCTTAGCCTTCATTACCTCGTCTAATTCTTTGAGCACTTCAGCTCTGGCTGTCTTGGTCATCTTGACGCTTTGCAGTTTCATTCGCAAATTAAGGATAGGCAAACGAAAGCTTTCTTCCACATTGGCCCTGTCCTTGGCTACCTGACCCTCTACTTCTTCCCCTGCCGCTTGTTGCAGCTTTTTGAACCTATCATTTTCAATAGCTTCTTGTTCTGCCATTTTAGCGGCAAATTCAGCACGCTGAAACTTTTGCTTGCCTTGGGCTTTGAAGGTCTTCATCCTGGACAAAAGATTTAACTGTTGCTGCCCCATCTGCAGTTGGCGATCTCTCATGCGCATAACATTCTCTACGCTTTCACCGCTAACTATTAATTCTTTATACTTCGGATGATCTTTCATTAGCTTTTGCCAGTCTACCACAGCAAATTTAGGCTGGGATTTTTGCCAAGGCAGTTTTGGTTGCTTACCACAGGCGGACACAAGCATGGTCATCGCCATTAATATACAAATTAGCCCACGCAAAATATCCCTCCTATTGTAGTCTTCCTCCACTACCTTATTTCATTTTCTTTAAGGCACCCACCACATCATTGGTAACATCCAACCCACCATAAACAACAGTATTCTTATCTACCACAACTGCTAAGCCCTTGCTTTTGCCTACAGAAGTAATAGCTTCATCTACTTTTTTCTTTAGTGGCTCTAACAGTTCCTTTTCTTTAGCTTGCAAAGCTTCTTGATGCTCCTGCAAAAGTTTTGTTTTCTCGTCATCCTTTAGATTCTTGCTTTTTTCATCAAAATCCTTCTTGCTGTCATCTACAGCCTGACGCATGGTGTTTTGAGCTTCCAGAATACCGGGCGCATTTTTCATCAATTCGTCGTAATTTACGGTGCCAATAGCAGAATTCAAAGGATCACTGTCAGTGTTACCGATTTGGGAAAGGCTACCCTGATCAAATCCTATAATAAAAAAGCTGAACATAAAAATTGCAGCTATTATTAAGGATATTACCTTAACATTTTTCTTACTTGCCAACTCCATCATTTTCCTATCCCTACTCTCTTTTTTTACAAAATATAATTACAAACATGCGAACAGTTCCCGCTAGGGGAACTGTTAGTATGTTAGAATTGACCGCCAAAGCTAAAGTGGAAACGACCACGGCTGCCATTACGATCCTTTAGTGGGAAGCCATAATCAAGGCGCAATGGACCAAGAGGAGAATTTACACGAATACCAAGACCTACGCTGTATTTCATATCGCCTAAGCCAAAGTTCTTTTCGTCATAATCCTTGCTCCATGCATAACCGGTATCACTAAAGAGCACTCCCTCTACCTTCTTAATCAAAGGTACTCTGTACTCTAAGCTGGCTCTCAGCATGCTGTTGCCCTTATATTGGTCATCCTTATAACCACGCAAGGTTTCGCTACCGCCTACAGCAAAGCGCTGAGACAAAGGCATGTCGCCATTAGCATAACCTGCGGTCCAGTTAAAGGCCCACACATTATTCTTACCTGATCTGTAATAATATCTATAATCAGCCTGATACTTTTGGAAGTGGAAATCGCCGCCAAAGTTAGCAATTTCTACAGAATAAGCATTACGCTTACCACCTTTCGGTTCGTAAACGTTATCTCTGGTATCCAAGACTCTGCCGAAGGTAACACTTCTGGTGGTACCAAAGTTCTTTTTCTGTCTTTCTGCTGCAACATCAGAACCGTAAGATACGCCGTCATCAACACCTTCATAATATTGATGAGTATTATAGCCATCTACACGCTTAACATACTTATCGTCTCTGTTCTTTAGGAGCACAGAATTGGTAATGAATTCATTATCCGTAACTCTGCTGAAGCCAATCTCTTCGCCTGTTCTCTTCTTGTAGTAACGGGCAATTTCATCGGCATTTCTATCATAATCTATATACTCGTTAGTCATACGATAGAAAGTAAAGCTGGCTTTAGTTTCCTTGTTATCAATCCAAGGTTTCACATAGTCTATTTCAAAGTTTCTATCAGTTTCAGAATCAGCACCAAATTCCCAGCGTGCATTAATGCTATCGCCGGTTCCTCTAAAGTTTTTATCGCCTATGCTTACCATACCGATAAAACCATCTGCAGAGGAATAACCTGCACCAATACCAAAGTTACCGGTAGATTGTTCCACTACCGTAACCTCTACTGACACGGTATTGGGAAATTGGCCTGGATTTAATTTGATATTAACATCTTCGAAAAAGCCCAGGTTGAAAATACGTTGCATACTGCGACGGGCTAATTTGGAATTGAAGGGTTCGCCCTTTTTCAGCTTTAACTCTCTTAAAATAACCTTATCTTTGGTTTTGGTATTACCTTTAACCCTAAAGTCTTCAATAATACCCTCACTGATTTGCATAGCCAAGTGGCCATCCGGCAGCATTCTTACATCGCTAACCTTAGCCAGAATATAACCCTGCTGGCTATATTCGCTTTCCACCTTACGAGCGCCTTCGTTAACAGTCTTAGTATTTAAGACTTCATTTTCCGGCAAGTTCATCATTTTCTTAATATCAACAGTGGAAACCTTGGTATTGCCTTCTACATCCAATTGTTTAAACACAGGATTTTCCTGCACATTATAGAGGACCTGAGTACCTTCCGGTACAGAATTGAAGGTAGGAGTAACATCATAGAACCAGCCTGTTTCGTACAAAGCCTTTATGTCATTATCCAGTCCATCTTTGGTAATCTTGGAACCGGCACGCATTTTCAGGACTTCTTTAATCTTTTCCTTGTCCTTTGTCATTTGGCCTACCAATTCAACCTTGGTAACCAAAGTGCCAACATAGGGAGCTACTTTCTTCTCAATGGCATTAAACTTATTTTCTTCTTTGTCCAAGTCTGCTTCCGGCAAAACGCTTTGGCTTAATACGCTCTTGCCAGGCTTAACTCTATGTCTTTCTTCTTCTGCTGCTTTAAGCTTAGCCGCTTTTTCTGCCTCTTCTTTAGCTGCAGCTTTTTCCTTGGCAATAGTTTCAGGGCTTACCTTTTCGATATAGGTAACGCCGTTTTTGCGCACAGTTCTATAAGCCTTAGGCTCTTCCGTTGCTGGCGTAGCTGTAGCAGGCGATGCAGCACTTTCCACGCCTGTCCCTGCTTCTATTTTCATTTTGTCATCTTTTTTGATATCCGTAGAAATAGTTTTGCCTTTCTTCATATCAATTTGTTCGCTACGAGAAACCTCCGCATACACCGGTGCCGCAAAAACTACAGAAGCCAAAACAGCAACCGTCAAAGAATGCCAAGCCATTTTCTTCGTCATAAATAAACCCCCTAAATTCAAAATTCCAACTTATATATATGTATGCAACCTGGTATAAATAAGCTAATTCAAGTTATACGCATTATATTATACCTTTTCTTGCTGGTATTTTCCAGCAAATTACCCCTATTAATTGTAAAATATTCGTGTTTTTTACCCTTCTCCTACCTTTCCGGCCTTAAAAAGCTGTTTGATATTGTATTCCGAACCAGTCGTCTGATTTCTCGTTTCGAGAATAATTCAAGCTTAAATGATGATTAATGGTGTATTCAGCGAAAATACTGTGATATTGCTGGTCAAAACTGGTAGTATAGCCAATCATGACATTTTTCCCAATATATTTACTGAAGAGCACGTTATAGTTTCTCTTTTCTTCACTGGAAGCCGTATTGGCACGTAAGGTATCTAAGTCAAAACCCAATCCTGTACGTGTACTGCCACTATAAATCCTGAAGTCATCCAAGGATAAGGTTTGCTTTACAAAGTCTTCAATGTCAGACAAGAAGGCCATTTGCAAGCCGGCATCCAGCAGGCCCTGCGCATCGTTGTCCGTGTTGGAGCTATCCGTCTTTAAGGTTAGCATCCTCATGATTTCCTTTTCGCTTCTGGAAGGCTCGCTAGTTAAGGAGATGTTTAATTTTTCCATATCCAAAGGACCACTAGCTTTGGCCTTAATCTTGTAACCACGGAACCTGGTAGCTGCCTCAAAGCTTACATTCGGAATAAATTCGCTACGTGGCCAGGTCAGCTCTGCATGGTCAATATCAAAGGGCGTACCAATATAAGTAATTGTTCCCTTGGTAGAATGAATATCACCAATAACTCTGGGATGCCTGCTGCTACCTACTACTTGTAGTCCGCCTGCCAGCCACAAATTATAGAAGCGGCTGTTGTGCATATGGATCTTAGGTCCAAGCTCCAGGCTGATGTTGTAGCCGACGTTGGAATCTCCCTTACTAAATTCAGGCACGGAGGTAACATCCAGTAAAACATCGTCTAATTTAACATAGGCAGTAATCTGAGGTCTGTTTCTTACCTGTTCTACCTCACCTTGAGAATTGATCTTGCCTTTGAACATAGCAGAATCAATTTCCACGTCTTGAGTAGAGAAAGCGAGCAGATAAGGTGCTTCATCTGCCTGAGTTAAAGCAAAGTTACCATAAACCAGAATCTTGCCCTTCTTGTTCTTGCCGGTAGTAGCGGACAATTCTTTCAAATTGATCTGCTTTCCGCCAAAATCAACATTCAATTTAAGATTATCCAGGGTTGTCTTAACTTTCTTAAACTTAACTGAACCATTAGGTACTTCCACCTTACCATTTACATAATAATCTTCCAAAGTACCGGTAATGGCAATACCGCCATTAACATCACCGGTAGCGCTTTCCACTAATTTGCTGAGAGAAGGCAAAATCGCCAAGTTAGCATTATCCAGCTTGATTTCCAGATCCATCTTGGCTTTTCTGTTCCTTCTGTCCTCTATTCTTCTAAGCAGATCTTGAGGGAAGGTACCATAGGCGCTAATCTTATATTCACCTTTTTGAATAAGCACCTGTTCCAGCTTAAACATGTCATTACGTAAGGTAGCCATGCCGTACAAATTATCAAAGGCCACCGTTTCAATAGAGCCTGGGCTAACTTGTACGGAGAAGTTGCCCTCCGGATTATCTAAGCTACCTTTAAGCTGAGCACCGATATCCAGCTTGCCCTCTAAATCCACAGGGTGGGTCATGAAAGCAGTAAGAAGTTTAGCGCTGGCACCCTGGGCATCTACCTCCAGGTCAATGGTCCTGTTCTCCTTGCGAGCATTAATTTCGCCTTGAGCAACTAAGATGCCACCACCGGTTTCTACTGCTTTTAAATTATTAATCTTCCAATAACGCCTATTAGCATAAACATCAAAATCTGCCGACTTAAAGGTAATCCCCTGCACAGAAGCCTTATCAATATTACCTTTAATATTCATACCGGTATGATTACCGGCCTTGTTCAAATCAATATGACCGGTCAGCAAGCCATCAATATTCAAATCTTCCTTAGCAATATTTAGCAAGGATTTGATATTGCCCTTTTGCACATCAATATCGCCTTGTACAAAACGTTGAGAAATATCCATTAACAGATTTACTGCATAATCACCACCGGCAGTCTGCTGAAAGGTACCATTGAGCTTATTAACCGTACCACCCTGACTATTCAGGGAGCAGGCAATACCGGTAAAGCCTTCCCCATTAACAATAACATTGTCAGAAGTAAGCACGCCATTAAAGAGCGGCTGCTTATAGTTACCGCCCACTGTACCGCTAAAGTTAACTATGCCTTCCACGGTAGCATAATTATTAATCCCGGGAATTCTGGCCAAATGAACATTTTGTGCATCCAAGCCAATTGCCAGGTTACCATTAGGCAGCATCTTACCATCAACCTTGATGGTAGTAGTCAAAGTATTAATTAAGAAATTATGCAAAACCAAGGTGCCATTTTCATAAGAATAGTCACCTTTAACATCATCTACCAGGAATTTATTCACACTGCCGTCCCAAGCGTGCACGTTGCCCACTACATTCAGATTAGATAAGGGACCTGCAACCTTGACCGTATTGCTTAGATTACCGGTAACAGGGAAACTGAAATTACCAAATTGCCACAAGGGTTCAATACGAACATCATCAGTTTGGGCAGTACAATCAATAACCGGTTCTGCACCTTGCATATTAACAGTGCCGTCTAAAGTATGCCTGCCTTGCTCCATGTTAACTTCCACCTTGCGCATGGTAAGTATCTTATTTTCCCAACCGGCAAAGCCATGGGCTTCACTAATTTTCGCACCACGAATCTCGCCATTTTCCAAAGAGAAGGGGCCTGTAACATTAAGGTTTGCAGATGTTCCCTTGATTTTAAATTCGCCGGATAAATCACCGCTACCTGTTTGTCCTACCAAGGGTAAGAATTGAGCAAGCGGCAATCTTACCATTCTGACTCTGCCATCAATTTGGCCATTATTTAGCTTGCCTTCACCCAAGAACACGCCTTGAGCACCGGTATAGCCGGAGAAATTATTAACCGTAATATTATCTCTATCAATATCCACATCAGCTTCCAAATTGTGGAATACCATATTGTTCCAGGTGATGGTCATAAAATCGCCGGCACTGCTGAGTTTCAAATGATCCTCAGACACATTACCGGTCATCATCATAGAACCGTTAACACTAACATGACCTATCTGATCTCCTACAACTTCTGTTAAATCTACATTCTCTGCATCTAAGCCTACCGCAGCATCCTTGCTTTGCATATCATATTCGCCTATGGCATAAACCTGGCCGCCGCCAAAATCAGCCTGAGCACCTTGGAGGATAAGCTTGCCTGCGTTAGTAGCAAGAGGAAGCTTAACATTAGCCAAGGTATAGCCTTGGACAGTCAGAGTATCTGCCTGCAGCTCACCGGCTAGGGCATAATCATCTTTAGTACCATTAACTACTACCCTGCCATTTAAGGCACCATCCACCGGCAGAGAAGCCTCTGCTTCATGAAGATTAAACTTATTAAGAGTAATAGTAAGTTCCTCTGCCTTGGGATTTTTACTATCAGTAAGATTCAGGCCGCCCTTAATACGACAATCCTGTCCATTAACCAAAGCCTTCAAGTTATCAGCTTGTACATCCATACCCTTAAAATATACCGTACCATCTAAGGTAACCGGTACATCATAACCATTGCTTACCACTCTGCCTCTGGTACCTACGAATTTGCCGCTGCCGCTCATATTAACATCGCCCTTATTTTCCCAGGACAAATCCACATTAGCTATAGAACCACCGATGTCTTCTACCGGCAAATAATGAGCTAATAAGGCTGCGAAAGAATCCAGCTTCAGGCCATTGGTCTTAACATTAATGAGTCCTTCTAAATCTGTATTAATTCGTCCGGAGGCACTGATTGTTTCGTTATTCAAAAGCAAATCAGAATTAAAGTTATATTCAGGATCATCTGCCGCATCTACCTTCCCGGTAAGTCCTGCTTCCCAATTACCATAAGGAGTATCAATTAATAAATTGCCATTATTGATGTAGACCTTTCCCTTAAAAGCCGTGCTCTTTTCCTTACTAGGTTTAATCAATCCGGTAAAATTCCACTTGTCCTGTTTATCCATTTTTAATTTCAGCACAGGGTTATTCACGGTGATAGAGCTCACAGCGCCTAAAGCACTTTGGGCAGTAATACCTCGCAAAGGATTGACGCTAATATTTAAAGAAGGAACAGTAGCTATTTCATCCCCCTTATTATTGGCAATAGAAATATCCCCTGCTCTGATAGTCAAGTCAGGAGAAATAGAAATTTGTCCAATATTCACTTTGCCATTTATGTAATTGGCTGCGACATTTTCCACAGTAGGAATAACAGTTGGTAAGTAGGAGGGAAGAACAAGCTTTAGCATTACTCCATAAACAACTGCCAGCCCCGCTATGAGCACTCCAAATATCTTAAAAATTTTAGGCATATCCAGGAGTATCTCCTTTGAAATGCAACTAGTTATAGAAACACCATTTTACCTATATAAGTATACCAAATTTTTCACAAAAAAACACCGCCTTTCAGCGGTGTTTTCTCACTTTTCTCTAATTTTACTCTTGTGTTACAGGAACGCCCATTGCTTGCTCCAGTAAAGCACGATAAGTATTGTAATCATACAAAGCTTGAATATAATTGTTTTTAGCTTGAGTCAAGGCTACAGATGCATCAATTACATCAGTATTAGTGCCTACACCTGCCTGATAACGAATAACGGCAATTCTATAATCTTCTTCTGCCTGGCTAACTGCCACGGAAGAAGTGCTGATTCTCTTCTCAGCTTCTCTTAAGCCTAAATAATCACTACGTACTGCCAATTGTACAGAATCTACAGTCTGGCGATAAGTTTCCTGAGCCTTCACTACGTTAGCTTTAGCTGCAGCAACCTTAGCAGCGGTTACACCATAGTCCCAAACATTCATGGAAACCGAAACGCCTAATGCCCAATTTTCACGATCAGTACCTGGAAATGTATCTTTATTCCAAGCGTTAGAACCACTTAACGCTACCTGCGGCAGATTGCCACCATTAGCAATTTGCTGAGCAGCCTTAGCCATCTCTACTGCTGCCTCAGCCTGATGAATTTCCGGCCTGTTAGCCATGGCATAGGTCATGCAGTTTTCCAGATTGTTCTGATAGCCCTTATATTCCAAACCCTCGCTTAGATTTAACTTAGTATCATGAGATAAACCAACCACATTATCCAAGTTAGCAATAGCCACATCGTAAGCATTCTGTGCCTTAGTCAAGGTCTGCTGTGCATCAGCAAGTTCTACCTGGCTGCGTAGTACATCGGCCTTAGCAACTACGCCTACATCAAATTGGGCTTGGGTATTCTTTAAGTGATCTGCCAGTCTGTCTACAGTTTCTTTACTCAACGTAACAGTGTTGCTGGCTTGCAAAACATTATAATAGCCTTCGGTAGCATTATACTTGGTAGTTTGATAAGAACTGTCCATACCATATTGGTAATACTCGTAGTTCTTCTTGGCTTGCTTAATAGCCCCTTCCAATTGACCACCGGTATAAATGGGAACTGTAATAGCTACTTTATTAGTAAAATCATTATTTACTCTTTGGGCAGAACTGGTTACTACAGAACCATTCGACCTATAAACATCACTTCTAGCGCTTTGATGAGTAGCTGTAATAGAACCCCAGCGTGCACCCTGTGCCTGGTCAACCTGAGCCTTAGCATTGGCAAGCTGTGCATTAGAAATCTTTACTGTAGAATTATTCTTTAAGGCCATATTAATGGCTTTTTCCAGATTCAAATCAACCGTAGCTGCAAAAACTGATTCTACAGATAATGCGCTTATGATTAAAGCCCCTAAAAGAGCTCTTTTGATAATTTGTTGCTTTTTCATATTACTGCCTCCCATGCTCTGACTGCTAAGTCAGTATAGCTAATTATAATGTTTTCATTTTGTAAAGTCAACTTTATTCAGTACTGATTAAAAATATGCCTTAACGCCTAAATAAGTAGTTTCTGAAGCATGATCCCTTACATTCATGCTTTGGCCTATTAAGGAGAATTGTGGAGTCATAGCCCACTCTGCACCCAACCGCCACTTAACATCATTGAAGTCATAAAAGTCAGAGAAAATACTTACTTTAGGTATGATTTCATATCTAGCACCAATGCCGAAATCGCCTTGCATAACACCGGCCTTAACCAGTAAACGCTTATTTAAATTTCTATTGTAATACAGATCCAGCTTATTATCGTCGCCAATATCTGCAGCGCCCAGGTAAATGGAATTGTTTTCCTTTAAAGGAAGCAATGCACCTGCATCGGTACGCCATTTATGATTCTTTTGATTATACATGATTTCAGCTTGTAGCTTAGCGTCGGTAACTACGCCCAAAAGCTTATTGGCCTTGTTACTGGTTTCACTGGCATTATGAATAGTATCCTTTAAGTCTTTCTTTACTTTAGGATCAGTGGCTACACTCTGCAAAGAAGTTGCTGCTTCTTCAATTCGCTTACTAGCCACAGCCATGTTACTGGCCATTTCTGCTACGTTAGCGCCTGTTGCGCCGTTATTATCAGCTGTGGTAATGATGCTGTTCATATGCACACTCATTTGATGGAGCTGAGAAACCATGTCATTGATTTCCTGTTGATTGGTTACAGCAGAATTAGCCATAACCTTGGTAAAGGTATTTAAGTTCTCGGTTACTTCACCTAACTGTACGAAGCCCTTACGCATAGAAGCTTGTACATCCTTATCTCCCAAGACATTATTGAAAGCATCGGCAATATCCTCTATCTTAGCTAAGACCTTAGTAGATGATGCCATGAATTGATCCAGGCCTTGAGCTTGCACGCCTCTGATCTTATCCCCATCTTGATAATTGTTGCCATCAGATAAGGACGGTGGCTCAATGGTAACAAACTTGGTACCTAATACACCATCCATGCCGATAGAAAATTTTGAGCCTAGCGGTATGTGGTGTTTGGCGTTAATTTTTAAAACAGTATTTACCTTGCTGCCATCTACCATAATATCTTCGACTTTACCGATAGGTACGCCGGCATATCTTACTTCGTTGCCAATTTTCAAACCATTAACTTCGTCATAAAGCACATTCAAGGTATAACCTCTCCCGGCAAAATTAAGTACACCTAGAAAAGAAATAACAAAAAGGAAGATAATAAGGCCGCCTAATGTGATTGCTCCAACTTTTATTTCTTCTGCGCTTTTAACTTTGGGTGTAACTCTTGTATTGTCTGCCATTATTTTCCCTCCTTTTCCATTTGTCCTACGATAACATCTTCTCCTCTGATAAATTCTCTTACCATCGGATTAGTCGTCGCTTTTGTTTCTTCTACCGTACCCATAAAACCTATCTTACCTTTATTCAAGAGCAGTACATTATCTGCTGCCAGAAAAGCTGACATCATATCATGAGTAACCAGTACGGAAGTAACACCCATGGTTTGTTTCGTTTTCAAAATCAAACGGCTAATATTGTTAGCCATGATAGGATCTAGTCCAGCTGTTGGTTCATCATAAAAGACTATATCAGGATTTAAAGCCAAGGCTCTGGCCAGACCTACTCTTTTTTTCATACCACCGGAAAGTTCGGCCGGGAAAGCTTCCTCTGAACCGGCAAGTCCTACCATTTCCAAAAGCTCTGTCACTATTTTATGAATTTCTTCATCACTTTTCTTGGTATGTTGCCTTAAACCAAAAGCTACGTTTTCTCCTACATTCAAGAAATCAAACAACGCCGAATATTGGAAAACCATGCCCATATCACATCTGAGCGCATTCCATTCATCTTCGTTGAAATTTACCACATTTTTTCCTTTAATGATAATTTCTCCGCTATCAGGAACCAAAAGTCCAATCATCAGCTTTAAAACTGTACTTTTCCCAGTACCGCTGGGCCCGATTACAGCCAAAGTTTCCCCTTGGTTAATTTGGAAACTCATATCATCGAGAATAACTTTTTCGCCAAAGGCCTTATTTACATGTTTAAACTGGATAACAGGCACTTCCACAGCTTATCCTCCTTGGACAAACAGTATAACAGAAAGAAAATAATTAGAAACAAAGATCAAAATAATTGATAAAACAACTGAAGCCGTGGTAGCTAAGCCAACACCTTCAGCTCCCTGTTTGGCCAAAAGGCCTTTATGGCAACCAACGATGGCAATAATACCACCAAAGAAAATACCTTTAAGCATACCTGCTGTTAAATCCCACAGCTCAGCAAATTGCTTAATGGAATCCAAATAAGTATAACTGCTTATATCAGCATAATTAGTAGCAACAATCCAACCGCCTAAATTACCTACGATGTTGGAATAAAGAATCAACACCGGTAACATAAGGCAAATAGCAATAAAGCGAGGCACTACCAAATAGGAAATCGGACTGGTAGCCATAACCTTCAAAGCATCAATCTGCTCAGTAACCTTCATGGTACCAATTTCAGCGGCAATGGCTGCACCAATACGTCCGGCTACAACTACACCTGTTAAAATAGGTGCTAGTTCACGGCCCATAGCAATAGCTACGATTCCGCCTACGGAAGCTGCCGCACCGAACCGCACAAATTCCTTGGCAGTCTGTACGGAAAAAACCATGCCTGTACACAAAATAGTCATGGTTACAATAGGCAAAGAATCAGCGCCCAGCTTGGACATCTGCCTGATTACTTCCTTCCTATTGGCCATATGCAACATTTTAATAGTTGCCCTCAATAAGTTGACAATACGTCCTGTGCTAGCACAACCCTGAATTATTAATTTGCCGGCTTGTTTACAAAAAGCCCATACTGCGTTTTCCATAGTTGCTAACATATGTACCTCGATTAAGCTATCTTTTTATTATACTGCATTTTGCTTAATTTTACTTTAATTTCTTACTTAGCCGTAACATTAACCTTTAAATTAACTTCACCGGTACTGATAAAGTCCATAGGGTAGGTTTGTTTATACTTACTACCCTTAAGCAGATTCCTTAAACCCTGTACAAAGGTCTTAGCCTCTTGACCGGCTTCTGCTCCATTAGTAGCTTTATTAGGAAGGCCTGACATGATGTCAACTACCAAGGCATTGTTACTATCAGCCTCATTAAACTCATCAATAAAATTTTTAAAGGTTTTCTTTTGAGTTAAAAGCTGTTCTTGTTGAGGCTCTTTATCTTTAGTCTTCATATTTTCCAAAGCAGTTTTCAGCCAACCTACGGAGTTACCGCTTCTCACGATTAAATTCATAGGGCCTTCTGCCTGCTTATCAGGTACCTTAAAGTTTATCTTTCTGGTAATATTTTGGGAACGATAAGGCTTAAAGGTTATTTCAATAGGAAGCGTACCACCCTGAGGAACTGTTTTCTTTAAAGCAGTAGCACTAACAATCTCTGCTACTTCATAAGCAGAAGAAATTTCCGCATCTACATTCACATCAAAAATTGTTACCTTATCAAAGCGGTTATTTAAAAGCATCTTGCAAGCATACTGCAGTTCACCATCAGTAACCTTGGCAATATCGGTAGTACTGCTAAACATATTATCCCGCTTTAAATGAATTTCTCCCTCTTTTTCTCCTCTGGCAGAAATAGTAAAGCTCATTCTACTGGTGCCGCCACCTTTTCTGTCGGCGGTTTTGGCAAGAGTATTGTAACAAACGCTATCTATAAGGGCAGGAGCTAAATCCTCGTCAGTAACTACTTGCACGGAAGCACTTTTATGCTCGCCTGTGTTTTTGTCGGTAACAGAAATAAAAACAGGAATTATTTTGGAATTGCCACCTACCTGCCCGGCAATACCGGAAGATCTGTCTTGATTAATAGTACCTAACACATTGCCCAAAGCACCAACCTTAAAAGCACTTTGCATATTAGGCACAGAAGCAAAAATCCAAGCATTGGTCATGAAATAATCACTGTTGCCCCTTTGCATGAAGGGATGACCAAAAGCTAAAATCCTACCTTGTTCATCTGTCCAGGTTACAGTACCAATAGCGCCTAAGGTAATATCACCCTTCATCAGCTCTACACCAATAGAGCTGCCCGGTTCCAGTTGCACATAAGAGAAATCTCCTTGTCCGGCCGGTGCACCGTAAGCAGTAAGCTTAAAGGGTGCCAGCTGCTCATTTAAATAATCTACGCCAGCTTGGGTAAATCCAGAAACCATCAGCGGTGTATCTTTAGGTAAAAATACAGATGGCCTGGGATCAGGATTATCAAATAATTGCATCATTTCATTAATAGGCGTCAAAAAGCAGTAGTTAGGATCAGAAAAAGCTTTACCATAAGCTACAGCACCTGCTAATCTACCATCAACATAAACCGGACTGCCACTCATGCCTTGGGCAATACCACCGCTTTTTTGCAAAAGCGGACCGGAAGCCTTAATCAAAATACTGTGTCCCATAGTTTCAGAACCTGTTACACCTAAAATCTCCACATCAAAGGTTTCTATCTTTGCTCCTTCAATAACCGTCTTGGCGTAACCTGTCATGCCCGGACGCAACTCCTCTACCGCTATGGTAGGTGTAGACGCTAAGGCAAGCTGAGCTATTAGGCAAAAACACACAGTTAGAAAGAAACTTTTTGTAAATTTCATCACTTACTCCTTCACATATTAGAAAAACCGGCGTGCCGAATACACGCCGGTTTTATTCATCCCATCAAGGTTGAATCTGCGCTACAGTTTGGCCGGCAGAAATATTACTGCCATTAGAAACTACAGAAACAACAGTTCCGCTGCAATTAGCACGAGCTGCAGCCGTGGCTCCGGCTAAAGTTTTTACTTTTACCAGCACAGTACCTTCAGATACTTTAGTTCCGGTAGCAATAGCATATACTACTTGTCCGGACATACTGCTTACCTGTCCTTGGGTTCCTGCGGCAAAAGCAACACCGGTAGCTAGTACTAACATAACTAATGCCAAAACAACTATATATCTTTTTCTAAGAGTTTTTAACATTTTCTCCACCCCTTTCTAAAAGTAACAAGTGGTTTAAACTACCTATATATATTGCCCATTTATTATAATACGAACTTTTATGCAAGGCAAGGAAGATTATTTTCTTGCCTCTATTATGGCAAACATTTGTGGCAAAAGTTTGGCAAAAAGCTATTTGCGAAAAATTCCTAAAGCTGCCCTAATGGGCCTTTCGTCACCATCAGAGGGAGCATTCATGATATCAGAGCCAATTACCATTTCACTGGAGCCTCCTCCATCAAAATTCATGGCAGTATAAGCTCCTAAACCAACAAAATAGCGAGCTAGCTCAGTAAGAGTCATCCCTACGCTATCAGAAGAACGCCCATCAGCAACTACAATAAGCACTGTACCATCTTTTTTAATGCCAACGCCGGTACGGGGAGCTCTGCCATAAGCTATATCTGAAGCAATACCCTCTGCTTCACTTTCGACCTGCACACGACCATTGTTAACCAGTAAAGGACCTGCGCTTCCCACCGAATCAGCCTGTTCTGCAATACTATTATTTAAATAGTGGTCTACTTTCACCACATCACCCAGTTTAAGGTTTTTGAGAAAGCCTGCTGCCTGACCATTACCGCTGAGCACGTAGGAATTGCTATCTAACGCCATATCGCCCTTTGCCGAAATGTCTACAACCTTACCGTTTCTTACCTTAACCTCTAAGCCATAGGCATTGGTCTCCGTATCAGTATCATAACCATCGTTAAAATAAATTAGGTCATCAGTTAACCTCATTCTATTAACACCGGTAATTTCAGCTTGATTGCCATTGCCTATAGTAACTATTCCCTTATAGGAAATTTGGGGAATGATTTGGGCCTTATCGCCCGGTCCCAGAATTAAAGCTGTGCGCGGGGTAGGTTCAGCACCTAGGATTTTTTTATCTACGACCAAATTACCTATGACCCAAACAGCACCATCAAAATAAGAAGCATTAACTGCTGCCACCGCCCCGGAACGTTTAATGATATTCGTTAAGGTCCCCTTTTGAATCATATGACCATAACCCGGTATGAAATCTAATTTAAAAGCACTGTCAGGCTGCATTTCCAGTACGTAAGCATTAACATCGCCACCACCAAGGTCAGTTGTTTCCTGCCTGTAGGTCAGCCCCTTTCCCAATTGCAAAACATTAGAAGAAGGCTGAGCCACTTGAGTAGACTTCTTTGGAATATCAAGGACTAAGCGAGTAGGATTTTTAATCAAGAACGTTTTATGCTCAGGAACCTTGCCATTAAAAAATACCACTAATCTTCCGGCGTTGCCATAAGGTTCCAAATAGGCTCTTCTAACTAAAGGATCTCTCACCAAAATTCTTTCTATCTTAGCTACTTTAGTGGGAATGTCTACTACCAGTCGCGGTCCAAGAGCCTTCTCCTTCACGGCATAAGGCTTGTCCATATCCACTACCAGACGAATCCTCTCCGTAGTAACTCCGGAGCGTAAATTCTCCGCTTGTGCCAAAGCGGTCTTTATTGGCAAAACAATTAAAGCTAACAGTAAAACCCAAGTATAAACTTTACGCAACTTTTTCAAAATAAGATCTCCTCACAAAAGACAAAGGACGATGTACACATCGTCCCCACTTAAAATTTGTAATTTACCATGGCAGCATTATCTTGCAACATATCAATGCTGGTCAAAGCCTTGCCGGTACCTAAAGCAACACACTCCAAAGGACTTTCTGCCACCTGAGTGGTTAAGCCGGTAACATCTTGGATTAATTCGGCTATACCATCCAAAAGAGCACCGCCGCCTGTTAAGACAATGCCACGTTCCACAATATCCGCAGCTAATTCCGGTGGTGCTTTTTCCAGCACCCTCCTTATGCACGCTAAGAGCATGCCTAAAGGTTCACCCAGTGCCCTGGCTGTTTCCTGAGAAGTTACTCGCACCGTGGTAGGTAAGCCTGTTACCAAATCTCGTCCCCGTACTATTTCTTCCCCCTGATTACTAAGCTTCTTGCTTACTGTACCAATTTTAATTTTTATTTCTTCGGCAGTACCATCACCTAACAATACATTGTGCTCTTTTTTCACATAACGGATAATGGCTTCATCAAAATCATCGCCGCCTATCCTCAGTGCTTCAGAAACCACAACGCCACCTAAACTAATGATGGCAACATCAGATGTACCGCCGCCTATATCCACTACCATACAACCGTGGCATTCTCCTACATCTAAACCGGCTCCCATGGCAGCAGCCATCGGTCCCTCAATAAGAAAAGTCTTTGATGCACCTGATTGGGTGCAGGCTTCTAACACTGCCCTTTTTTCCACTGTTGTTACGCCGGAAGGAATGCAAATCATCACCCGCGGTTTAAGAAACAAACTCTTGCCGGCTACTTTCTGAATAATATTTTCCAGCATCATCTGAGTAATATCATAGTCTGCAATAACGCCCTGTCTTAAGGGACGTACTGCCACAATATTGCCCGACGTCCTGCCTAGCATTTCCTTCGCTTCTTTACCCATAGCCACAATCTTGCCACTGGTTTTATCTACAGCCACCACAGATGGCTCTCTTAGCACTATGCCTCTGCCCTTGAGAAAAACCAGAATATTAGCTGTACCTAAATCCACGCCAATGTCTACACTGGTAAAGAGCTTACTCCATAAATCACTATGTAAAAAATCCATCTCTTAATCTTCCTTCACACGTTTGATATCTCCACCTAGACTTTGCAGCTTGCCTACAATACCTTCGTAGCCTCTGTCTATATGATAAATATCGGTAATTTCCGTAGTTCCTTCTGCCACTAACCCGGCCAGAATCATAGCTGCACCGGCTCTTAAATCCGTAGCTCTTACCTTACAGCCCAAAAGCTTAGGCACACCCTCTAGCATGGCAGCTCTACCGCTAATTCTAATATTCGCACCCATGCGGACTAATTCTTCCACATGCATGAATCTGTTTTCAAAAACTGTTTCTGTTACTTCGCTTTGGCCTTTAGCAATACACATCATCGCCATAACCTGAGCCTGCATATCCGTAGGGAACCCAGGATAAGGCAAAGTTTTAATGGTAATGCCTTTAATTACTTTCGGCCCCTTAACATGAATATCAGCGATATTTTCTTCAATGGTTGCTCCTGCTTCGCGCAGCTTGGCAATCAAAGGCTTTAAATGTTCGCACAAAGCGTTTTCTACTATAATGTCTCCCTGTGTCATAGCACCGGCTACCAAAAAGGTACCTGCTTCAATTCTATCAGGAATGACGGTATGCTCGCCACCGGGCATTTCTTTCACGCCCTCTATTTTAATGGCAGTAGTACCTGCGCCACGCACCTTACCACCCATCACATTAATATAGTTGGCTAAATCAACTATTTCAGGTTCTTGTGCCGCATTTTCAATAATAGTAGTACCCTTAGCCATAGAGGCAGCCATCATGATATTTTCGGTTGCTCCTACACTGGGGAAATCAAGATAAATAGTAGTACCAACTAAACCATGAGGAGCAGAAGCTTCAATAAAACCATGGCCTTGCACAATCTTAGCTCCTAATGCTTCAAAACCCTTCAGATGAATATCAATAGGCCTGGTGCCAATAGCGCAACCACCGGGTTGAGAAATCCTCGCCTTACCTACTCTGGCAAGGAGCGAACCCATAACCAAAAAAGATGCTCTCATAGTAGATACCAATTCATAAGGTGCTTCGCAAGAAGTAACCTTTCTGCTATCTATATGTAGAGCGTGGGGCTCACTATAATCTATTTTCATGCCCAGGCATTCCAGCACCTTGCAAATAGTTACTACGTCGTTTAATTGAGGCACTTCTAGAATACTGCTTTTTTGGGAGCCTAAAATAGCAGCAGCAATAATGGGAAGAACAGCATTTTTAGCACCACTTACCCGTATTCTGCCCTTTAATTTATGTCCACCTTTAACCACTAATTTTTCCACAAATTTTCCTCAGCTTCCTGTATGGACTAATGCTTAGTCCCCGTTTATTTTTTAAACTTTATCTTTTTCGCCAATAAATCATGTTTATATTTTCTTTGCTCTTCTAATTCTTGCAACTTTTTGGCCTTATCTGCTTCTTCCTGAGCTCTTTCTTCAGGAGTCAGCTGTCTTTGCAACCCGGCCAATTTTTGTTTTTCTTCCCGCAATTCATTTTGACGAGCCTTTTGTTTTTTTCTGCGCGCTGCTAAAATAGCTTGACGCTTGGAGAGCACCACCCCTGTCTTCAAGGCCCTGGTATATAAAAAATAGACAACAGCAATAAACGGGATAAGAAAAGTTCCAACTATCCAAATTTCTTTATGTGGAACGTCGTACTTTTTAGCATCCCTATAAACAATGTATGTCATTACACAACCAAGGACAAGATTGACTAAAATTTTAGTTAGTAACGGGTGATGTAATACCATGAGCACTCTCCTTGTCTTCTTATATATACACAATAATTATAACATATTAACAGCACAAAATAAATAAAACTCCATGTTCTCTACGAGAGACATGGAGCTTTGTTTAAAATCTGCCGCGCTGTTTTATTCTATCCGACAAGATATAATAATAAGTTTCCTTTTCTCTAATGGTCTTACGCAACTGTTCCTGTGACTTAGCATCCTTACAAGTTGACAGTCTCTCCCTCAGATTTATGATTTCTTGTTTAATTTGCCCCATTTTGCTGGCCGCGATTTTAGCAATGAAATCCACCTTAGTAAGCCCCCTTAGCTATACTTGGCAAGTTCGTTTAAAGCTGCAAGCCTTTAGGATCTTGAGCTAATTTAACAGTTTTTAAACGAGCCTGAGCTCTACGCAGAATTTTTTCGGTATGCTCAATATCAGTTAAAGCATCCGGATTTTCCAACCTGGCACGAGCTTCTTGTTGCAATTGTTCGTAATGTTCTACATCGATATTTTCAGCTAATTCTGCCCGCGGTGTCAAAATAACTATTTTGTTATCTTTAACCTCTGCAAAACCGCCTTCCAGATAAGCAATGGTAATTGCCCCACCTGCACCTTGAATCTTCAGCGGTCCTTCCTTTAGTGCCGCCAAAAGAGGTGCGTGATTAGCTAAAACGCCTATGCCACCGGTAATTGTATCAAACAGCACATACACTACATCATCTTTGGACACTAAGGTCCTGGACGGAGAAAGAACCTCCAGCTCCATTAATTTTGCCATAATATCACTCCACCCTCATGGCCTTTGCCTTAGCAATAGCATCATCAATGGTACCAACCATATAAAAAGCATTCTCCGGTAAATCGTCGTGCTTGCCTTCCAAGATTTCCTTAAAGCCTCGGATTGTTTCTGACAAAGGAACATATTGTCCCTTCTGACCGGTAAATTGCTCAGCTACAAAGAAAGACTGACTGAGAAACTTTTGAATCTTTCTGGCTCTGGTAACAGTGGTTTTATCTTCTTCACTTAATTCTTCCATACCTAAAATAGCGATAATATCCTGTAATTCCTTATAACGTTGCAAAATTTCCTGTACGCCCCTGGCTACCTTGTAATGCTCCTGTCCAATAATCAAGGGGTCCAAAATTCTGCTGGTAGAATCCAAAGGATCAACCGCAGGATAAATACCTAATTCAGAAATCTGTCTGGATAGAACCGTAGTCGCATCCAAATGGGCGAAGGTTCCTGCCGGAGCAGGATCTGTTAAATCATCAGCCGGCACATAAACAGCCTGTACAGAAGTAATAGAGCCTGTTTTAGTGGAAGTAATTCTTTCCTCTAAGGCACCAATATCTGTGGCCAAGGTAGGCTGATAGCCTACTGCAGAAGGCATGCGTCCCAGCATAGCAGATACTTCAGAACCTGCCTGAATAAATCTAAAAATATTATCGATGAACAATAGTACATCCTGACCACCTACGTCACGAAAATATTCTGCCATGGTAAGTCCTGTCAGTCCTACTCTCATACGAGCTCCGGGAGGCTCATTCATTTGTCCGTAAACCAAAGCGGTTTTATCAATAACTCCGGACTCCTTCATTTCGCCCCACAGATCATTGCCTTCACGGGTTCTCTCGCCAACACCGCTAAACACGGAATAGCCACCATGAGCAGTAGCAACATTATGAATCAATTCCATGATTAAAACCGTCTTGCCTACGCCGGCACCACCAAACAAGCCAATCTTCCCGCCCAAGGAATAGGGCGCAATCAAATCCACTACCTTAATGCCTGTTTCCATTATCTTGGCACTGGTTGCCTGCTGTTCAAAAGTTGGTGCCTGTCTATGAATAGGCCAGTAATCAACAGCCTTCACAGGAGTAGGATCATCATCTACAGTTTCGCCTAACACATTAAAAATACGGCCCAAACAACCAGGTCCAACGGGAACAGTAATAGGTGCACCGGTATCCAGTGCATCCATATCACGTCTTAGTCCATCGGTAGAGCTCATGGCTACAGTTCTTACCGTATCCTCGCCAATATGTTGCATTACTTCAGTCGTTAAATTAATTTTGGTATTCTTTCCTGAGGTACCCTCAATTTTTATAGCATTATAAATTTTGGGCAAATGTTTATCAGGGAAGCGAATATCCACTACAGGTCCGGTAACTTGCACTACCTTACCCATGACACCTTTCGTTGGAGCTGCCGGTTTAGCAACCGCAGCATTAATTTTTTCTTCTTCTAAACTAGCCACCCTAGTCCCTCCATTACTCCAGTGCCGAAGCACCACTTACAATCTCATTTATTTCATTGGTAATACCAGATTGTCTTTCTTTGTTATAGCGAACGCTTAATTTTGCCAATAGGTCCTGAGCATTATCTGTAGCCGAAGACATAGCTGTCATTCGGGAAGCCAATTCACAAGCAGCACCCTCAATAAGTGCTGTGTAAATCAAACTACGCACATAATAGGTAACCAAATATTTAAGCATTTCCTCAGGTTTAGGTTCATAAAGCACCGAGGTGAACTCATCTCTGTCTGTCGTATCATGGACCACAGAGCCGGGTATAGGTTCCGTATCCTGATTTTCACTTTCAAAAGGGCGAACCGGCAACAGCTGCAAAGTCTTGGGCTCTAGGTCTAAGGCCGATTTAAAATGGGTAAAAATTAAGTTTACTTCATCAACTTCACCTTGAATAAAAAGCTTTTCTGCATAAGTAGCAATAGCATCTGCCTCTTCAAAAGTAGGCTTATCAGAAAAACCGGAAAAGCCATGCACATAAGAATAGCCATAATGCTTTAAGCCTAGCTCTATCTGTCGCCCTACCGCAATGAGAATACAGTGTTTATTTTTCAGCTCTACTTCAGCATGCTTTAAAAGGTTAGTATTGTAAGAGCCTGCCAAGCCTTTATCTGAACCCACGATAATGTAGGCAGATTTATAAACAGGCCTGTCATCTAAGAGAGGATTATCCTCCATGTTAAGTCTTTCTATAACAGCTCTATCACTTACTGCCAGATGAAGCATTTCTTTGATTTTAGCAAAAAAGGGAGCACTGGATAAAGCACTGGCTTTAGCTCTGTGCAGTTTAGCAGCAGCAACCATTTGCATGGCATTAGTAATCTTTTGGATATTTCCCACACTTTTCATATGTGTGCGGATGCCACTTGTCTTAGCCACCGTCTATTCCTCCTTGCGAGCTACAACCTCTGATTCTTCAGATGGAGCAAAGTTATCCATAAAGGTAGTAATTGCATCATCCAAACGTTTCTTAATATCATCAGTAAGTTTCTTTTCTTTAGCAATATCTGTTCCAATATCCGGATGATTAATATTCATGTAGCTAAAGAATTCTCTCTCATAACGAGCTACATCTTTAATATCTATATCGTCCAAATGTCCATTAGTAGCAGCATACAAAATCATAACCTGTTTATCTATGGACAAAGGAGCATATTGAACCTGTTTCAAAATTTCTGTCATTCTGGCACCACGATCCAGCTGAGCCTTGGTGGCTTTGTCCAAATCACTGCCAAATTGAGCAAAGGCTGCCAGTTCACGATACTGAGCCAAATCCAAACGTAATGTTCCTGCTACAGACTTCATTGCTTTAATCTGAGCAGCGCCACCTACTCTGGATACAGAGAGGCCGGCATTAATAGCAGGTCTGGTACCGGCATAAAACAATTCACTTTCCAAATAAATCTGACCATCGGTAATAGAAATAACGTTAGTAGGAATATAACCACTAACATCTCCTGCCATAGTCTCAATAATGGGCAGTGCCGTCATGGAACCCCCGCCATATTGTTTATTTCTACGGGCTGCTCTTTCCAAAAGGCGGGAGTGCAAATAGAATACATCGCCTGGATAAGCTTCGCGTCCGGGCGGACGACGCAGCAAAAGACTCATGGCTCTATAGGCTACAGCATGCTTAGACAAATCATCATACACAATCAGCACATCTTTACCCTGATCCATGAAATATTCACCCATAGCTGCCCCGGAATAAGGAGCCAGATATTGGAGTGGCGCTGTATCTGCAGCAGTTGCTGCTACCACAATGGTATAGCCCATGGCACCATGGTCTTGCAAGGTTTTGGTAAGTCTGGCTACGGAAGAAGTCTTCTGTCCAATAGCCACATATATACAAATAACACCTGTATCTTTTTGATTAAGAATAGTATCTATGGCAATAGCTGTTTTACCTGTACCTCTATCGCCAATAATAAGTTCTCTCTGGCCACGTCCAATAGGTACTAAAGCATCAATAGCCTTAAGTCCTGTTTGTAGTGGTACAGTAACCGGTTCTCTGGCAGCAATGCCGGGAGCCGGAGATTCCACAGGGCGATAGCCAGCCGGCTTAAAATTACCTCTGCCATCAATAGGTTTGCCCAAAGGATCAACTACACGTCCCAGCAGTTCTTCACCAACAGGCACTTCCATAACATAGCCTGTTCGACGAACTGTATCTCCTTCTTTTATTTCAGTGGTACCGCCCATGAGCACTACGCCCACTTCATCAGGACGCAGGTTCTGCACCATACCCATAACGCCATCATGAAGCTCAACCAGCTCTCCACTCATAGCGCCACGCATACCGCTAACAGTAGCAATACCATCTCCAACTTTTTGCACAATACCAATTTCTTCTAAATCTACAGCTGTCTGGAATTTATCCACCCCAGCACTGAGGACTTTAGTTAATTCCTTCGTTCCTTTAAGTCCGGAATTAGCAAATTGGATTTTTTGCATAAGGCCGTCAACCTTTTCCAGTTGACGTTTGGCACTGGCATCATAAACTTCATCCTTCATGGTGATAACGATGCCGCCAATGATGGAATTATCCACCTTAGCCTTATTAATATAAATTTCCTTGCCAAACTTAGCAGTTAAAATTTCTTGAATACTTTGCACTTCAGCATCTGTTAGCTGTCTGGCAGTAGTAATAACTACTGGCAAAGCTTCATCTTCTTTATATACACTTAAACTCTTGGCATCAACCTTGAGCTTATTAATAGCATTAGTGATTAACGCCAGATTTTCCGTGGTGTTCATACTCTCACTACGCCTCCACATTATTCTGTTCATTACGCTTTGCTAAAGTAGCGTCAGCAATCTTTGCTACCATAGCCTGATCTTCAGGCGTATCTAATTTTTGTTCCAGGATTTTACTGGCTATCTTAGTGCTCAGTTCAATTACTTCAGCACGTACATCAGCCAAAGCTTTTTGTCTTTCCTGCTCGATTTTCTCTTGAGCAGCAACCATCATGGCCTCTTTTTCCTGCTGTACTTGTTCTAACATTTCATCGTGGGTATTCTGGGCAATCTTATTGGCTTTATCTACAATACCGCTGGCTTCTTTTCTGGCATTGGCCAATTGCTCGCCATATTCCTTTTTAAGCGCTTCAGCATCAAGACGGGTATGCTCTGCCGTATCCATATCCTTAATGATACGCAGTCGCCTGTCTTCCATAGCTTTTAGCAGCGGTTTATAAGCAAACTTAGCCAATATTCCCAGCAAGATAACGAAGTTAATTACTTGAGCAACAATTGTAAAGTTTATATCTACCATTTATCCGGACTTCCTTTCCAGCTAGGTTGGTTCAACCGTTATTTTACAAAGGGATTAGCAAATACCAAAACAATTGCAATAACGGATGCAATAATAGGAATGGACTCAACCATACCTATACCAATCAGCATGTTGACTTGGAAGTTACCTGCTTGTTCAGGTTGTCTTGCCATACACTCCAAAGCCTTGCTTGCTACTACAGAGTCTCCTTTAGACGCTGCCAGGGAAGCACAAGCTCCAATAATTGCCGCCCCCAAAACTGACGCTACTATAATCACTGTGTTGTCTGCCATTTACGATACATCCTTTCTACTTTTCTTGAATTTTAACTTAATGTTTTACTTTAAACACCGGTGCCAACGCAATAACTGTCAGCATAGTGAAAATAAACGCTTGCAAAAAACCAACAATCAAACTGAAACCAATCCACAGGTTCGGTAACAAATACGGTACCAATTCATTCAGTACACCCAGAAGAATTTCGCCGGCCAAAATATTACCGAAAAGACGAAGAGCCATAGTTAAAGGCTTGGATAGCTCCTCTATGATATTCAGCGGCAGCATGGCTGTAAAAGGCGAAATAAGGTGCCTAAAATATTTCGGTCCCTGTTGCAGAACGCCAATAATGTAAACTGCTACGGAAACCATGATAGATAAGCCAAAAGCTACATTGATATCATTGGTTGGTGAAGAAAAATGCATACCAACTTGTGGTAAGAGTCCCAGTTCATTACCAATAAAGATATATAAGAACAAAGTAATAACAAATGGAGCTACTACTCTGCGTCCTTCCACCCCTAAATTACTTTCCATTAAACCATTTAACCATTCAATAAACATTTCCAAAATATTTTGAATACCACTGGGAATTTTTTGTACATTTCTTGTAGCTGCGAAAACGATGGCAGCAACAATTGCCATAGTAAGCCAGGACATATAAACCGTCTGCATATTAATGACCACGCCCGGTATAATTTGCGTTGGTGCATAATGAATTATTTCTGAACTGGCCGCTTCTGCTATTCCCATATTTACCACCTCACTTCTTTTGTTTTTTTGTAAGCCAAATCATATTAATAAGCAATGTTATATGCAGTAAAATATAACCACCAAAAATACTGAAAATATGTAAACCCAAGTAGATGCCTAAGGCCATGGTAACCAATAGCAATCCTAAGCGCAGAAAGATTCTGCTACGCATATGAAAAGCACTTGGTATGGGTTCACGACTCATGCCTTTATTAATACCACGTAAGAAAATAATATTATCACCTAAGCTTGCCAATGCACCCCATAGAAAAGACCAGGGCATAGACTTAACTATAGCGCCTGCAACTATGGTGGCTACAGCGGCCATAACTACTTGATGTACAAATACCTGACGAGTATACACTCTTACATCAGTGGTAACTGACTTACTATCATTTTGCAGCATGGTAAACATCTCCTTATCTTAACAAGAAAGAGAAGTTAGCACAATTATTGTTGCGGTAAGAACTCAGGATATTCCTCAGTCTTAAAGCCATATTTTTTTAGAATAAAGCTTACTATTCTCTTGGCTGCCAAACCATCCCCATAGGGGTTAACTGCTTCTGCCATCTTTTTATAATAAGCTTGATCTTCCAGCAATCTGGTAGTAGCCGCCAAAACATCTTCCTTGTTGGTGCCAATAAGTTTAACCGTACCGGCAGTAACTGCTTCAGGACGTTCGGTAGTATTTCTCAGCACCAGAACCGGCTTGCCTAAAGCAGGAGCCTCTTCCTGAATGCCACCGGAATCTGTAAGCACAATATCCACCTTCGCCATTAAATTAGCAAAAGGCTCATATTCCATAGGTTCAACTAAATGAACTCTATCCAAATCACCTAAAACTGATTCTGCCACTTCCCTAACTTTAGGATTCATATGCATGGGGAAGATGGCTTCCACATTAGGATTTTTAGCAATTACTTTGCGCAGAGCCTGATAAACATGACGCATGGGCTCGCCTAAATTTTCCCGGCGATGTGTAGTCATCAAAATCAATTTATGACCGCTGGCCAATGCCTTCTGGAGGCCCGGGTCTAAGAAGATGAACTTATCCTGTACCGTAGCGTGTAAAGCATCAATAACTGTATTACCGGTAACATAAATGCTATCCGGATTAACATTTTCCTTAAGCAAATTAGCCTTAGCTACGGCAGTAGGTGCAAAATTAAAATCTGCCATGGCACCTGTTAACTTTCTATTCATTTCCTCTGGGAAAGGAGAATATTTGTCTCCTGTCCTTAGGCCTGCTTCTACATGACCGATGGGAATTTGCTTATAATAAGCCGCCAAAGCTCCCACAAAGGTAGTGGTAGTATCGCCATGGACCAATACCAAATCCGGCTGAGCTTTTTCTAAAACATCCTTTAAGCCCATCAGTGCCCTATCAGTAACATCATAAAGGGTCTGACCGGCAGTCATGATATCTAAGTCATAATCCGGAACAATATGAAACAAAGACATTACCTGATCCAGCATTTCTCTGTGCTGGGCTGTCACAGCTACGATAGTGTCCACATATTCAACTTGTTTTTTTAATTCTTGTACCACCGGGCACATCTTAATTGCTTCCGGACGAGTACCAAAAATTGTCATTATCTTAAGCTTCTTCATAACTAATCCCTCTTTTATTTATCTTTCAAAATACCAATTTTTTTTGCACCGACAAAAATGCCAATTACCAGGATTGCTAAAAGAATACCTGCATACATACCATCTATTTCCGTAAATAAAACTGCTGCCAAGCAAAGTCCTGCACTAATTAAATACATAAGCACAACAGCTTGCTTCTGACTAAAGCCCATAGCTAAAAGCCTATGGTGTAAATGTCCCTTGTCCGGCTGAAAAATAGGTTTGCCATTAAGATAACGTCTTACAATGGCAAAGGCTGTATCCATGATAGGTAAGCCCAAAGCAATGGCCGGCACAATAAGAGCAATGGTAGCAGCGCTTTTCACAGCGCCAAAAATAGAAATAGCTGCCAGAATATAACCTAAGAACATACTACCCGTATCACCCATGAAAATGGTGGCGGGATTAAAATTATAACGGATAAAGCCTATGGTAGCACCTGCCAAGGCTGCCGTAATAACAGCCACAACATAAAAGCCTTGTTGCAAAGCTACTAAAATAATGGTTACCGAAGCAATGGCAGAAACGCCTGCTGCTAAGCCATCCAGACCATCCATTAAATTAACTACATTAGTAAAACTTACAATCCAAAATACTGTAAAGGGTATGGAAAGATAATCCAAATAAAAATAACCGCCCCAAGGATTATTCAGCCATTCAATCTGTATACCAAAGAACACCAGCACCAGAGCTGCAACTATCTGTCCTAAAAGTTTAGCTTTGGCCGTTAGCTGAAAGATATCATCCAACACTCCCAGAGCAGTAATGACCGTACCACCAATCAATACACCCACCACATCGCGGGTTAGCTGCATACAGGTTATGGTAGCAATAGTAAAACCGAAATATATTGCCAGCCCTCCTAGCCTGGGCATGATACTGTGATGGACTTTTCTTTTGTTTGGCTTATCAATGGCCCCTAAACGAAACGCCAAGCGTTTTACAGAAGGGGTTAAAGCCCAACTTATAAGTAATCCAATGGCAAAAGCCATTAAGTAAGATCTCACAAATACACCTTCCTACGGAAAAACCGTTTTTAATATTGAGTATAAACTTCACCTTCATTATTATATTACAAATTTAACAATACTACAAGAAAAGCCACTATAGAAGGATTACCACAGATGTTTCACATATTAAAAGTAACACAAATGGATAGTTTTGGGATTTGTCGGTTTATTATGTAAAAAAATAAGCCCAAGGGAACTTTTCAGTCCCTTGGGCCCAACTTTGTAAATCAAGTTATTTATTTTTGGCCAACTGAACGGCATAAGAAATGGCATTTTTCAAACTGTCAGCATTGCCATGACCATTACCGGCATGACCAAAACCTGTACCATGGTCAACGCTGGCCCTGATGATAGGCAGTCCCAGCGTTACGTTAACGCCTGCCACCGCTTGCCATTTACCGGCAGCATGATCATACACAAAGCCTTTAACCTTCAAAGGAATGTGACCTTGGTCATGATACATAACTACTACGATATCGTACCAGCCACCTAAAGCTTTGGAAAAGACAGTATCTGCGGGGGAAGGTTTCTTGTCAGGAATGTTGATGCCTTCTGCCAAGGCTATATCAATAGCAGGCTGAATTTCTTCTATTTCTTCTCTGCCAAAAAGACCATTTTCGCCACAATGGGGATTTAACCCTGCTACGGCAATTTTGGGATTCTTCATGCCCAATGCCTTACAGCCGGCATCGGCAATACGAATAACCTCTAGTACTCTATCTTTCTTAACTCTGTTAATAGCTTCTCTCAAAGAAACGTGAGTGGAAACATGCACTACCCTCAGATTATCGTGAGCCAACATCATGGTGTATTTTTTAGTATGAGTGTAATCAGCATAGATTTCCGTATGTCCGGAATAATGATGACCGGCCATATTAATAGCTTCTTTGCTTAAAGCATTGGTCACTGTAGCGTCAACCTCATGCTTCATGGCCAAATCAATAACCTTAACAACATACTGGAAAGCGGCTTCACCGCCTAGCTTGGTGGCACCCATACCAAAAGGTTGTGGCTGGCCATCTTTTTCTTTGCGGGGAATTTGATCTGCAGGAACCTGCTTTAAATCCAGCAAATCAATAGTACCAAACTCAAATTTAGCATCTTTAACAGCTGGGATAATATTAAGTTTTAAATGAATATCTGATACTTTGGCCGCAACCTCCAGAGCATACTCCATACAAGTAGCATCACCTACTACCACCGGTTTGCATTCTGCGTAGATATCCTTGTCGTTTAAAACTTTTACGGTAATTTCCGGGCCATTACCGAAGGGGTCGCCCATGGAAATACCAATAATAGGTTTATTTGCCATAATTAATGCATACCTTTCTCGGCGTTTTCTTTCAAAACTCTGGTCAATTCTTTAATGCCGTCTTCAGGAACTTGATTAAAGGGAGCTCTGCACTTGCCTACATCATGTCCCAGCATAGCCACAGCAGTCTTTACAATAGTGTTGGGATTGCCAAATTTAAAGCAAGCACGGAAGGAAGCAATGCTGTCCTGATATTCTCTGGCCTTGTCCCAATCACCTGCCATAAAGCAGTTGTAAATTGAAGCAAGGGTATGAGGATAAACATTAGCGCAGCCTGCAATACCACCTGTGCCGCCTGCTTTCAGGTTCCAAAGTATTAACTGATCGTTACCTGAGAGGACATTGAATTTACCATTTTTCTTGGCTTTGGCAGCATCTAAATAAGACAGGATATTCACGAAATTACCGGAGGAATCCTTAGCACCGACAATATTATCTATTTGTGCCAATTTAGCCACAGTAGCAGGCGCAATAGCATTGCCTGTACGAGCCGGGATGTTATATAAAACCACCGGCATATCTACTGCTGCTGCCACTGTTTTATAATGCTCATAAATCTCATTTTGACTGGCAGCGGCAAAGCTTGGAGTAATGATGCTAAGTACATCAGCTCCTGCAGCTTGGGCCATCTTGCTTTGCTCGATAGTCTCCTTGGTTGAGATGCAACCTGTACCGGCATAAACCGGTACTCTACCATTGCACTCATCTATAACCGTTTCCAAAACTAACTTTTTTTCCACGCCATTTAAAATATAGCCTTCACCATTAGTACCAAAGCAGAAAATGGCATGAACACCATTTTCGATTTGGCGATTTACTTGCTTACGCAACTCTTCTACATTAACACTTTCATCTGCGTGCATAGGAGTAATAATAGGAACAATGACACCCTTAATTTCTACATTCTTCATCTTTGCCATAACCCCCTTGTTTACTATTACATGATCTCCAGATAGAGCTTGCGAGCATCTTCAGGAGTTACTTTGCGCATATTGTTGACTAAGAGACGTTGTACCTGCATCCCTGCAGCAACCAAGCCTTCCAAATCGCTTTCCGGAACATTAAATTCTTTCAAGCTGGTAGGAATATTCAGATGCTTAACAATCTCTTCCAGCTTGCTGATAATCCAGGCACTCTTTTCTGCATTGGTATGACAGGTTTTTACTGCATCATGGCAGCAACGGTCATAAGCTATAGCAAACTTGTCCTGACAAACAGGCTCGTTAAAACGCATTACCGGCGCCAACAAAATAGCATTGGAAACACCATGAGCAATATGATATTTGCCGCCCAGAGGATAGCTTAAAGCGTGTACTGCGGTAGTACCTGAAGCAGTAATAGCTACGCCACCATAGAAAGCAGCAATTTGCATTTTATTTTTCTCAGCCATGGCTTCCGGATCATCACAAGCCTTTTCGATATTATTGATGATCATATCCAAAGCCTGCAAAGCAAAGGTATCGCTGAAAGGATTGGCCTTATTGCTGGTAAAGCACTCAATAGCATGAGCCAAGGCATCAACGCCTGTAGCAGCTGCTACCTTGCGAGGTAGATTCTTAATCATTCTGGCATCTAACAGAACATAATCTGCAATCATGTTTTCATTAACAATACCAATTTTTAAAGCCTTTTCCGGTACAGCTACGATAGCATTGGGAGTTACCTCTGCACCTGAACCTGCTGTAGTAGGAATAAGAGCGATAGGCACGCATTTTTTAGCTCTGCCCGGGGTATCTAAAAGTTCTTTCACACCATACTCATCAGTAATAAGAATACTGGCTAATTTAGCTGCATCCATAATGGAACCGCCACCGCAGCCAACCACGAAATCAGCACCGGATTTCTTAAATCTTTCAATGACAGCTTGTACCTGCATATAAGTAGGTTCGATAGATAAGTCATTAAATATTTCATACTCTACCCCTGCTGCCTTCACAGCGTTAAAGGGTATATCAAACAAACCTATTTTTTGAAAACTAGGATCGGTAAACAATGCTACTTTTTTGTATCCGTTTGTTTTAATGATTTCCGTTAATTTATCAATGGCATTCTCGCCACCATAAACAGCATGAGGCATTTTTAAATTGTATTGTGTTAGCATTTCCCATTCCTCTTTCCTTGTTATTTATTGCTTATATATGTTCTAAGGTCAGCGATTAGATTATCGCCACCAAAGCCACCTGATTTGGAAATAATATAATATTGTTTTCCTGCATAGTGAGTACTGGAAAGTACTACGCCGGGAAACACTTCACAAATTGGTGTTAAATGATGCGTGTCTATCTGCTGCATAAAACCTAAAAGCGTATCGCCGCCTGTGATCATTAGTGTAGCTTCTACACCTAAGTCCAACAGTTTTTTAGTTAAGTTTCCCATAGTTGCAGAAATCTTGGTACGCAGCTGATGCAAATCCAGACCATGCTGAGAACTGTAGTCCAAAGCAGTAGTATGTCCCGGTAAATCATTGGAATCCACGATTAGAGCTCCATTAGAATGAATTTTTTCTTTCCAGTCCAATAAAGCTGCTTGTGCCTCCCTGCTATCTGCCCATACTCCTTTGATTTTTTGGGAAGCATTTAACCGTACCCTTGGTACACCATCCCTTTCAGCCTTATCCAGTTGTGCTACCGTAATAGGATTAACACTACCGCAGGCTACAAAAAGTTGTGGACTAAGCTGTGGTTTGAGAGGTTTCGCGCCCTTTAGCCCCAACAAGCTTGGTAAAACAGAAGCAAACCCTGCACAGCCTGCACAAAAATGCAATTTATCGTTTTGTTTAAGACCTTTGGCTATGGTTTCCAACTGCTGCTGAGTTGTACAATCATAGACTAAAATACCTTTTTCCTCACTCTTAAAGATAACTTCCGGAGAGCTTACCTCTACCACCTTGACAGGTATATCGGTTTGCTCACTTATTATCTCTGCAACTGCGGAATGTTTTACCGGTTCAAAAGGATCCTTGCCAAAAACGCTATCCGCTACAGAAACATTTTTAATATATTGAATGCCAGCCTTGGTAATCCGTCCAATCTGAGGAAAAGCAGGAATAAAATGCACTCCGCTTCCTACCGCCTGACACATGGCGGCAAGTTCAGCTCCGATATTTCCCCTTAAGGCAGAATCAGTTTTTTTATAAATATTTGGTACGCCTGCTTGTAAGGCTTCTTTTACTACCGTTTTCACTACATTGCCAGCCTCAGGCGCAGCTAAGTGCCTGGTTTCCGCATCAAGGACCAAAACACGTACATCGTCAGCTAAACTATCGTACTCTATATGGGGATTAGTGACCACTAAGGTTGGTGCGCCTTGTAGTTTAAACTGCACGCCTGTATCCAAAGCGCCTGTAATATCATCTGCTATAATCAAAAGTTCAAGCATCACCATCACCTTCTCCCATTTAATTCTAAAATTTACGAATTATTTTGTTTCTCCGGTCTTAGAAGCCTCTAGTTTTGCCTTTTCTTTTTTAGCAGCTTGCGCATCAAATACCAGGAAGGCAACACCAATTACTGCTCCTACGATACTGGAAATAACTTCAGGAAGAATTAACAACATAGCAGCGACAAACAAAAGAATGCGTTCGTATACTTTTAAATTACGTTTAAAGTATCCTGCCACCACAATGGCCAAGAAAAATGTTCCCATAAACAGTTGGAATGCACAAGCGACGATATCAACAACTGAGCCCTGTAACAAAATAGGCGGATTATAAACGAAAACGAAGGGAACCAAAAAGCCTACCATAGCAAAGGTAAAACCAGTCCAGCCGGTTTTCATAGCATCAGCTCCGGCAATACCTGCCGCCGTATAAGATGCTACGCACACAGGAGGGGTAATCTGAGCCATAATGCCATAATAGAAAATGAACATGTTAGCAACCAAGGGTTGAATATTCAAAGCCTGTAGGGAAGGAACAAATAGAATAACGCCAACCAGATAAGCTGCTACGGTAGGCAATGCCATACCTAAAATCATGCAGCCGATCATAGCAATCAACATAGCAAAGAACAAGCTAGTAGTACCAATAGCAGAGATAACAGCAGATAAGTTCGTAGCCAAGGAGGTCTGTCCTGTTACTACGTTAATGATGATACCGCAAGCAGCAGTCGGAATAGCTATAGCAGCAGCTTGTTTGGCAGCACTCATGCAGCACTTACCAATACCATTAATCCCTAAAAAGTCAGCTTTGTCGTTAACAAAATAGCTAATGATGTTGCACAACAGGCAAGTACCAATACCATACATACCGGCACGCATTAAGGATGCTCCTTGCACAATAAAATAAACCAGTACAAAAGCCGGTATTAACAAATATAACCGTGGTTTTACCGCACGTTTTACTTCGATTTTGGCATCAGCAGCACCAACCAAACTATTAGCACGCTTAGCAGCTAATCTATCAACCAAAACGAAAACGGCAAAATAGTAGGCAAATGCAGGAATAACAGCAGCTGCTGCAACCTGTGCATAAGGAATACCTAACATCTCCGCCATGATAAAGGCACCAACACCCATGATAGGAGGCATAATCTGTCCGCCTGTAGAAGCTACGGCTTCCACAGCGCCTGCCTCGTGAGGTTTATAGCCTACTTTTTTCATCATCGGAATAGTCATAACACCGGTAGTAGCAACGTTAGCTACAGCAGAACCGGAAATCATGCCCAAAAGTCCGGAGGAAACAACGGCTGCCTTAGCAGGTCCACCGGAAGATTTATTGGAAAGCTTCATGCCGCAGTCAATAAGCAGCTGTCCTCCACCAAAAGCAGAGAAGAAGGCTCCAAAAACAATGAAATAGAACAAGGTATTAGCAGATGTATACAACGGCGTACCGAAGATACCGGCTTCACCCATGGTCATGCCTACGCAGAATTGTTTCATAAATCTGGCAAAGGTTTTACCCTTGGTAAATAAAATACCCGGTAAATAAGGAGAAGTAAAAGCATAAATAATGAAAAGAAGAATAAAAACAGTCAAAATCAAACCTAAAGTACGATAAACAGCCACCAGTAACAAAAACATGGTAATAGCCATAAAGGCATAATCAATGTTATACACCGGCATGATGGACATAAAATCTTGCAAGCGTTCAGTTTGAGAAATAACATAATATAGCATGTAGCCCAGCCCGATAAAAAGAGGCAAATCCAGCCATCTCATCCAGGCACGTTTCTTCAAAACAGTCTCATCTACAGGCACCCCTTTTTCTTCAGCCTGCTTTGTTACTTTATCACGATAGCCTTTATCCGCCGGGTTATAAAGAAAAACCAGGGTTAAAGCCAAAATTAGATGTAGTGGACTTTGCAGCATAGGATTTAGCTGCTTAACCAAAGCCAGGTACATCTGGAAAACAAAGAAAACAACTGTAACCGCAACCATAGCGATTTTACGCCAGCCTAATTTAGCTTCCATAATAAGTTTTCAACCTCCTACAGATACAAAACGAGCTGACGGACGGTCCGTCCGGCAGCCCGTTTAGTTAATTTCTTAGCAATTAGTCTACCTTGTAGCCTTTTTCTTTATAATATTTCAAAGCACCGGGATGCACAGGAGCACCGGCCATAATCTTGGTACCTGCTTTAGAAGGATCTAAGTATTTCATAGCAGCTTGTGCTTTAGCAAGATCTTCTTTGTGTTCGCAAATTGCTTTAGCCAGTTTATAAGCGGTAGCATCATCCATAGTAGAAGAAACAAGTACTACTTGTTGAGAACCAACAGTGGTAATTTCTTTGTCTTGGCCCTTCCAGGTATTAGCAGGAACTTTTACATATTCATAGCCCATGGTACGAAGCTTTTCCATCGTAGCTTTTTCTAACTGTACATCATACATAGAATGGGTCATGCACAATTCAGTAGTATTGGATTGGCCTGCACCGATATGGTCAATGGTAATATCATATAAACCATCTTGCAAACCACTCTTAATTGCATCGCCGCCGGTTTTTTCAACCTTAGCGCCCCAAGCTTCAGCATCCTTAAAGGTTACGCCCAAAGCTTCAAATACTTTTTCAGCACTTAATTCACCGAAAGTACCATTCTTCTTGATAACCATTCTAAAAGGAATCTTCTTTTGAATAGCTTCTTCAATAGTCTTGCAACCAGTCTTGTCCACAAATTCTTTGGTGAACATTATGTTAACGAAATCGTTACCAATGCCACCGGCAATAGCAGCAATATTTTTGCAACCACCAAATTTGTATTTATCCTTAGCTTGTTCAAAGGACCATTTAGCAGGACCGGCGTTAGACATTACAATATCGCACTCTTCAGCATTATTTACAATAACAGGTGCACCTACACCACCGGGAGAGGTAGTAGTAATATCTATCTTTGAACCTTTTGGTAATTCTTTTAACATAACGCCCTGTAAAGCTGCGGCATAGTTATAAGCGGCAGTACCAACCTCTTGAGCTGCAAAAGTCAACTTCACTTCTTTATTAGCATCAGCTGCCGGTTTAGCAGCATCTTTCTTTTGGTCTCCACCTCCGCCACAGGCAGTTAACATACCAACTGTTACTGCGGCCAAAGCCACCATCATTAGCTTTCTTGTTAATTGTTTCATAACTATTCCTCCTCTTTTTTCTGTACCTAGCAAAAAATCTTGTTTTGGGAAAAGCATTATTTTAAATTGAAACACGTATCACTGCTTTTCTTGTCTTGAGAATATCTTAGCAAGAGGTTTATTTTTGTTCAATGTATTTTCTGGCTATAATCGTTTCATTTTTAAACTAATTGTAAAATTCAGAAAATTGTATGTAGACAATTTCGTTTTAAATTGTTACACTTGATAAAAATAGGCAAGATTTTGGAAGGAGGTCCCTTGCATGGAGGAAAAAATACGTATTTTAGCCATAGCCCCCTGCGAAGGAATGCAATTTCTGCTCAACAAGGTAGCTCAAGATTATCCACAAATACAAATGGACGTTTTAGTCGGCGACCTGCAGCAAGGTGTAGAAGCTGCTCAAAACAATTTTCATGCTGATTATGACGTTATTCTGTCTAGAGGTGGAACTGCTCAATTACTTAGGGAACAGGTTTCCTTACCTGTCATTGAGATTCCAATCACTGAACTGGATATCATGAGAGCTTTGCGTCTGGCAGATAATGTAACCGAACATCCTGCCATTGTAGGTTTCCCTAACATTACCAGCAGTGCTCAGACTCTTTGCGATCTCCTGTCCACTCCCATCAAAATTTTTACGGTGCATAACAGCTCAGAAGTCAAAAATATCCTGGAACAAGTTCAGGCAGCAGGCTTTCAAACCATCGTTTGCGATATGATAGCCAATACTTCGGCTAAGCAGATAGGACTAAATTCCGTACTCATCACTTCCGGTACAGAAAGCTTGCAACAGGCGTTTCAAAAAGTTTTAATGACCTATCGCAACATCCGCCGTCTGCAGGCTGAGAATCATTTTTTGCGGCAAGTAATTTATGAGCAATCTACAGAAACTGTCGTTTATGACGCTAAGAAAAGTCTGTATTTTTCCACTGTAGATGCAGATAATCGTCCCGCCGTACTCAATATGCTTAAGAGCGAAATAGATAGCTTGGATAAAACTGCACCTTGCCGTATAGTTAAATCCTTAGACGGAATTTTGTATACCATTAAGGGACAACACATCAGTTCTTATGGTCAAGAATATACCATCTTCTACTTCACCCGTAGCAAAGCACCACTGCCTGCCAACAAATGCGGTATCAAATATTACACTTGTCAGGAAGCCATTCAGCACTTTGTAGAAGGATTTTTCAGCAGCACCGGAGCTATCGCAGACTTAGAAAAAGATATTGAAAAAATAAACCAGTCCCCCCGCCCGGTAGCCATTATAGGTGAAGAAGGAACAGGCAAGGATCCGGTAGCTACAGCCATTTACACCCGTAGCTCTTTGAAAAACCATCCTTTTGTTTCCATTAACTGTGCGCTGCTCAATGACAAGACCAGAGAATATTTGCTCAGCAGCCACAATTCCCCCTTCACCCAATCTAATACCACCTTATACATTTCAGAAATTCATGCTCTTACTCAAGATCAACAATCCCAGCTTTTGGCAGCTTTAACAGAAATGGATGTCTGCCGTCGCAACAAAGTTATTCTAGGCTGTGTGCTAAAACCTGGAGGGTTCATTCGGGAGGGTTCACAAAACTTCATTTACCGGTTGTCCTGCTTAACCTTAAATCTGGCACCTTTAAGATTACAAGCTGATAAGATTCCGCTTTTCATCAACATGTATCTGGGACAATTAAATGTTTCCCTAGCTCGTGAAATTCTAGGAATGGAGCCTAATGCCATCAAAAAAATGCAAGAATTCCCCTGGCCCCATAACTTTAGCCAATTCAAACGTGTACTCATGGAACTGGTAACCATGTGCGATGGCAACACCGTAACCTTGGCCGCTGTAGAAAAGGTTCTCTCCCTTGAAGTAGGCTCTCCTTTAGCCGAAAGTACCTTACAGGTGCCGGAACGTTTTGATCTTAATCGCAGCTTAGAGGAAATGAACAAAGAAATCGTTAAACGAGTTTTAGAAGAAAATGACGGCAATCAATCTGCCGCCGCTAAGCAGTTAGGTATTAGCCGCACTACTATGTGGCGTTATTGCAAAATGTAAAATTACAAGGAGAAAATTGTCATGAACAATTATAAAAAACTTGCTGATTTAACTCCGGACGGAACTATGTACTGGAATGAAAAACTAGGCTTTGTACAAGCTTTATTACCTACTGAGGAAGCTACCTCCACCTCTCATGCTCCCGCTCTTTTGGAATTACCTAACGGAGATATTCTCTGCTGCTGGTTTGCCGGTACCTACGAAGGCGGCTCTGATGTACACATTATCTGCTCCTGCTTAAAGAAAGGCGCAGACAAATGGAGTAAGCCGGTGGACATTTCCGATGATCCGGAAAGAAGCGAACAAAATCCTTCGTTATTTTTAGCTCCCACAGGCGAGGTGTGGGCTATGTACACCGCCCAGCTAGGCAGACAGCCCGGTAAAGACAACATGCAATTTACTTCAGTAATTCGTCGCCAAAAAAGCACTGATGGTGGCAAAACCTGGAGTCCCTATGATGTTATGTTTGGCAGAGAAGGCAGTTTCTGCCGCCAACCCATTCAGATTTTAAAAAACGGTCGTTGGATTTTTGCTAACTGGCAATGTACCGACAGTCCGGAAGGCTTGTCCGGTGATCCTACTGTATTTCAAATTTCTGATGATCAAGGTAAAAGCTGGCGAGAGGTAGCCATGCCCAATAGTCGTGGTCGCGTTCACGCCAATGTAGTAGAACTGGAAGGCGGTCATTTACTTGCTTTTATGCGTAGTCGTAATGCCGATTTTATTTACCGTAGCCAATCTCAGGATTATGGAGATACCTGGACTGAGCCTAGGCCAACTCCCTTGCCCAACAACAATTCCAGTGTTAGTGCCATTAAGCTAAAAAGCGGGCGCATTGCCATCGCCTATAACCCCACTTGTACAGCTCATCCACAACAAGGCAAAGCTGCCTGGCCTGGATTACGCTGCCCCATTGCCGTAGCTCTCTCTGAAGACGGTGGCGTAACTTTCCCCCTCATTCGTTACATGGAACAAGGCGAAGGTTATGTTGGTGCTGAGAACAAGACTAATAATCGTCAGTATGAATATCCCTTCATCATGCAGGGCGAAGATGGCAAAATTCATTTAGCTTTTGCCAGTCACACTCGTCTTACCATTCAATACATTCAATGCACAGAAAAAGACATTATGGGTGCTAAACGAGGCGAAGGAATTTATAATCCTACTGCGGCCGTCATAAAATAATTAAAAACAAATTCTGCTCCTCCCCTTGGAAACAAAAAAAATAGTGAGTTGTGCCTAAAGCACAGCTCACTATTTTTATTTCAGATTATTAATATGTCGTTTTATGTAGTTATGCATGATGTAATTTGCCAAAGCATCCTTGGCCGCCATATCAGGTTCAGGCTCATTAAGGGTAGCAATAAAATTCACATCAGCGGAATAATAATAACCTTTGCCGCCAAAATAACCCAAGGCGTAGGGATGTTCAGTAGGAATAAGAAGATTTCTGCCTATAAAATCAGGTGGAGTTTGTAGGCCCATCAGGCTTAACAAGGTCGGCCCTAAATCTTCCTGACTGGCATAAGCATCTTCATCCAAATCTTCCAAGGGTTCCATGTTCTTACTTATGAAAATCAAGGGAATGGGAGATATAGGCTGCTTATCCTTTTCATCGTCCACAATATCCTTGTATTCTCCTCCGGAGTGAGGATTGTGGTCGGAGGTAACAATAAACAAAGTCCTGTCATCCATCAAGCCTTGTTTTTCTGCTTCTTTAAAGAAGTGCTCCAAGGTTTTATCTACCCAATACATTCCACAAGCTGTGATGGTACCTTGATTGCGTACCACTTCCGGAAGTGAATCATAAGCAAAGCCAAAATAAGGATAAGGTTGATGCATATCCAAAGTCTTAGCAGTAAACAAAAGCTTGTCATTTTTATGCTCTGCCAATAATTTGATGGTAGCATCGTAAATTACATCATTATGGAAGCCCCAGCCACTGGCATTCTTATAACCCATGGCTTCCAGTTCTTCCCTGGCCATATATGTTTCCATGCCAAACTGCCTGGGATATTCTAAATATTCCTTATTGTAATAACGGCTGGAAGCATTCAAGAAAATTCCCTTCCACCCTGCCTGTTGAGCAGTACGATAAATAGAGCCTTGTTTCTCTCCAGGCAAATCGCCATCATAAATCAGCTGGGATCTGAAGGTAGCGTTAAGTCCCTGAGTAGTAGGTACAGCAGAAGAATAATAGTTGTTCAGCTTCTTATACTTATCTAGCAAACCATTTAAAAATGGTGTAACTTCTTTGGGAATATTAGGATTGTAATAATTGATGTAATCCCTATGCACAGATTCAAAAACAATGAGAATGACTCTGTCATAGCTTGCTTTGCCCGGCTTGTCATAAACCGGATCCGGCACAATGCCTAAAGCGGTAAGTGCTTCCTTATCTTGCTCGGTCAAAACACGAGGTTTAAAATCCTTGGCATTTTTCATTACCTTATCAGTGTGAAAAAACGCCTTATGAAAAAAATTAACATTCACCGGCATAATAACCATGTCTCTGGTAGGTTTGCGGCTCTTTTCCATATCAACTTCAACATCTAGGCCATGGACTTGGTCAATGCCGAAATAAACTGCACTGCTTAAAAGGCTGTAAGATAAATTAAGGGCAAACCCAAAAAGCAAAACGCAAACCAACGACCAGGTAAAATTAGGCTTGGACCGAAGATTGGTTTGAACACGGAACAACAAAGCATAAATAACTAAAATGGCAATAATGGCCACTTTCTGCCAAGGCGCCATGGTAGCGGTAAAACCTTCAAAAGCATAGATATTCAAGTTTTCAAAAACAACACTTTCCACATGCATGGAGGTTGTCCAAAAATAAATACCATCAAAGATAAAAATCAGACAGGAAAGATAATAAATGAAAAAGTATACTACCTTCATGACCTTATTGGGCCAGTGATGATAACACATAGCAGCCAGCAGCACTATGACGATGTTGTTAAATAGGCCGGTGCAAACACTCAGTGTTGTTAAGAAGCCCTTATCCAGCTCCACATAATTTATCATGAAAGCAGCCAGAGCCAAATAGCTTAGTCCCACTACAACTACAGGAAAATAGCGTCTTGTCCTGTCTGCTATTCTATGTTTTTTGGCATAAAGCAAACCCAATACTCCAAACAGCAATGCATCACGCAAGAAGCCGTTAAGAGTATTGAGCCAAAATTCCGCATAAGGGAATGGTACAATATTTTTTTGGAAATTCCAGGCTAGGCCATACTCCACGCCAAAAAGAGAAGCTAGTATGACAATAACCATAAATATCACAAACAATATATTTTTCATGTAAGGACCCTTAGGAAATGAATTTTATCGGAGTAGGCAAAATACTAATATCCAAAGGAGAGGTTGCTACGGAATCACCGTCTAACTCTGCCGCGAAATTCTTTACATTACATTTAATCTGTACCTTTTGAGCTTCAATAATTTTTACCGTGTTATCCAGACTAAGCAAATCGGCAGCAATAAGAGCAGTATACCTAAGAAAATCTACTGCTTTGCCTCCTGTGAAAAGACAAACATATAAAACCGGTTTAGAAATTGATCCGCCCTTAGCCAAAGAAAACTTACCGGCATAATATTTACTCTTAGTTACTATAACAGAAGTAGCATTGTGCCATTTGCCATCATCATCAATCATAACCTGAAATTTATATTTCCAGTGGTGTAGCAAAAGCTCCTGCCCTGCCATCAAGCCGCCTTGTTTTAAATACGCCAGGGAAGACAAATATTTCTTCTCGCTAGCCTTAACATTGTCAACTACCAAAGAATCAACACCGATGCCGGCCACTGTTAAGAAGATTCTATCATTACCCTTGCCCAGCCAGACAGGCATTACATTGCCCTTTTCCACATTGGCAAACCACCTTGCGCCATCAGATTGTTGGGACAGTTCCTTGGCTACCAGATTAACAGTTCCTGCCGGATAAACACTGACATAGGGATAGTAGTCATGTTTAATAAAAGTCTCTACCAAAGCTCTGAGAGACCCATCTCCGCCGGCTACGATAACCCAGTTTATTTTTTCTGTGCAAATTTTTTCTCCTATTTTAAGCATATCCTCATAGGTTTTTACTTTGCTCTTTTGAAATCTCTCTTCACCATAAGCCAACATTAAATCAGCTTCTACAATTCTGACCTGTTGCTTGGTAAAAAGGGAATAAGCCCTGGGACCTGAGCTGGTATTATGTAAGAGAAGAACTCTTTTGAAGTTTTTGATATTAACTTTTTTCCAACCCATCTTACACCTCTAACTTAATAAATCCACTTTTTTCTGGCCAAATAATTCCAAACTGTTACCAGCACTGTAGCTAAAATTTTTCCGGGTATTAGCTCTATGCCAAAACCACCTACAAAAATTCTCATGAGCAAGACATTTAAAAGCAGTCCAATGGTAGACACGAATAATACTAAAGAAAACTCCTTACCCTTAGCGTAACGCTTACCACTTTCAAAGACTAAGGCATTGGTAGCAAAATAATGGCACACGGTTGAGCAAAAATAGGCCAAGGCCGTGGATATTAAATAATTAATACCGCATTTTTCCGTAAAGATATAAACCAAGGACCATTCAATTAATGCTGCAGTGCCGCCTACCATTAGATAAAAGAATAATTTTACTTTTTCGTTATTGCTATAATCATAGCCAAAAATTTGTTTTCCCATAGAAATTATTTACCAAGCAACTGGTAAGCAATCAGGCAAAATACACCGGGAATGCCAAAAAAGCCGGCAATCAAAGCAGAAATAATGGTAATGTTTAAATGCAGGCCTATGATGCCGCCCAGCAAATTAGCCAGCCAAAGGATTACCACTCCGCAAATACCATTCCAGACCAGTTTAAAAGGCAACACAAAGAACTTTACCAAAAGATACAAAACCACAACTGCAATAACGCCACTGAATAATACGTCCATAATTTATCACCTTTCTACATATCACGTCTATTTTCTAGTGCTTTATATAGGGTTATTTCATCAGCATATTCCAAATCGCCACCAATAGGAAGTCCATGGGCAATGCGACTAACCTTAATACCTAAGGGCTTAATCAGCGAAGCCAAATAAGCTGCTGTAGCTTCACCTTCCACATCGGAATTAGTAGCTACGATAATCTCCTGCACTTTACCACCTTGAAGCCTATAAAGCAACTCTTTTATTTTAAGCTGTTCCGGCCCAATGCCATCCAAAGGAGATAACACACCGTGGAGTACATGGTAAACGCCCTTAAAGCCCTGTGTCTTTTCCATAGCCATCAGGTCTTGGGGCTGCTCAACCACACAAATAATTGTTTGGTCTCTGCCCTCGTCCTGACAAATTTCACACAACTCACTATCGCATAAGTTAAAGCAACGAGAGCAATAGTGTATGGATTGTTTGGCATCTAACAGAGCCTGAGCAAGTTCAGCTACATCCTCCTTGGACATATCCAAGACGTGATACGCCAAACGCAGTGCTGTTTTAGAACCTATGCCCGGCAATCTTCTTAACTGTTCATATAGTCTGGCCAGCGGTTTTATCATCCGCATAATTTACCTCTTCTTAGAAAACTCCCGGCATCTTCATACCACCGGTAATTTTACCCATTTCTGTTTCAGTCATAGCATCAATTTTCTTCATGGCATCATTAACCGCTGTCACAATTAAATCTTGCAGCATTTCTACATCTTCAGGATCAACTGCTTCTGGTTTAATGGTAATGCTGACAACTTCTTTATTACCATTAGCTACTGCAGTTACTGCACCACCGCCGGAGGTTGCTTCTGCTGTCCTGGTTTTCAAATCCTCTTGCAATTTAGTCATCTCTGCTTGCATTTTTTGTACTTTTTTTAACATGCCTTGCATGTTGTTCATTCCGCCTTTATACATCTTTTTTTCTCCTTTATTCTTTTTTTATTTTTCCGCCAAAGACTGCTTGCGCTTTTTTGGCAAAAGCTGATAATTCTTCAGTTTGTGTTTGCGCTTTAGTTTTAAGAACCGGTTCGCTCTTAACTGTTAGCTTAGCTGCCTGAGGTTGTATATCTTTTTTTACCTCAAAATGCAGTGGTATCTTTTTACCTGTGGTTTCTTCAATAATTGCTTCCATTAAATTTTTATACTCAGAAGAAGCAAGCTTTTCCTGAGCACTGGGAGAAGATACTCCCAGCGTTAAGCCATTGTCGTCATAGCTGATAACCGCTGCCATGTGAGCATAGGCTATAACAGTTCTTTTCTTTCTCTGGGTAAGTCCTGTACAAACAGCCTGCCACAGTTCTTCCCCTTCCGAAGTATTTCCCATCGGAGAACCTGACGCAGCTTCCTGAGGTTCTGTTTCTTGAGGTTCTGAACTGCCAAAATCTTCAAAGCCTGAACTATCCGTCTGTGCTACTTGCACAGGAGGCGTAGCTTTAACGCTTTCCCCAGGCGTAATTGGCGCCTGCTTAACACTTACCTGGTGAGGAGGCGTGGGAGCTTTAGCTGTATGAGTTACTTTAGCCACAGGTTGAACGCCGGAATTGATTTGCTTTTCCAGTTCTGCTACCCTAGCTGCCAAAGCTTCTATGGTATCGCCGGAAATATGGCATAAATCAAAGAGACACAGCTCAGCAACAATCTTGCCTCTGGAAGAAAACCTTAATTCTTCCAAGGCTTCGTGCAAACGTTTGGTTGCTGCTAATATTCTTTCCTGAGTATAGAGAGGCGCTATTTTGGCAAAAGCATCCCCCGTATCAGTAAGGTAAATATCATCATATTTTATTTTGGTCTTATACAAAAGCAAAGCCCGTAAATATTCCGTAACTTCCAGAAGTACCTGCTTAACATCCTTGCCTTGGGCAGAAAGTTCATTTAAACCTTCCAAGGCACCGGATAAATCTTTTTTACCAATCAGCGTTACCAGTTGACGCAAGCTTTCCCTGCCTACAATGCCCAAAACCTGTCTAACAGTTTGAGCCGTAACATGTTTATCCATAACACCGCATTGATCCAAAAGACTTACTGCATCACGCATACCACCATCAGCCTGAATGGCCATCAGACGGAGGGCATCATTGTCTGCTTCAATGCCACTGCCCTGTGCTACCTTCTTCAAGTGGTCAGCAATATCATCTACCGTTACCCTGCGGAAGTCATAGCGCTGGCAACGGGAATGGATGGTAGCCGGAATCTTGTGAGGCTCTGTGGTAGCCAGAATAAACACTACATGGTCAGGTGGCTCCTCCAAGGTTTTTAACAAAGCGTTAAAAGCATCGGTAGTAATCATATGTACTTCATCAATAATATAAACTTTATATCTGCTGTTAACAGGAGCAAAGGCTACCCGCTCTCTTAATTGACGAATTTCATCAATGCCTCTATTGGAAGCAGCATCTATTTCTATAACATCCATAGAGGAGCCTTCCGTAATCTGCTTGCAGTTCTCACAAGCATTGCAGGGATGGGCGGTAGGACCTTTTTCGCAGTTCAAAGCCTTAGCCAAAATTCTGGCCGTGCTGGTCTTACCGGTTCCTCTGGGACCGGTAAATAAATAAGCGTGAGCAATCTTGCCCATTTCCAGTGCATTGGTTAAAGCCGTCTTAATATGATCTTGTCCAACCAGGGCATCAAAATCCTGAGGCCGCCAGGTACGATATAAAGCAACGTAAGACATAATAGTCTTCCTTTCCGGAAAAGCTTACACCCAGTGTCTGTTCTTAAAAGATTTATATAAAAGTAAAGCAATAAGTGCCATCAAGGCAATAACAAAGGGATAACCCCAACGAGACTCAAGCTCCGGCATAAATTTAAAATTCATGCCATAAACCCCTGCAATAAAAGTCAGGGGCAAAAAGATTGTAGAAATAAGTCCCAATGTCTTCATTATCTCATTGGTTTTATTATTCATGTTATCCATGTTCAGCTGAACTATGGTAATGACATTTTCTTCCGTCATATCACAAACTTCATCCAATTGGTAAACATGGTCACGCAAATCATAAAAATAAGGTGCCAAATCATCTGCGAAGAAGTCTGTCCTATCTTCTGCAGCCTTAGTAATAATGTTTTTTAAAGGCCAAATTACATGTCTGGCCATGGCAGAATCATGTCTTAGAGCTGCCAAGGTAGGTCTGTCAATGATATTATCATCAGCCAAAAGATGTTTTTCGGACTTTTCTATGTTAGCAGAAAGCTTCTCCAAGGGCTCGTAATAATTATCCACAAAATTATCCAATAAGGTATATAGCACATAGTCAGGCTTGGTTTGCCTGCCTTTAAAAGCCGTTACGCGCTTACGAACGCCGGCAAAGCTATCTCTTTCACCGTTTTGGAAGGTAATAACATAGTTATTCTTCATGAGAAAAGAAACATTTTCCTTTCTCAGCCTATTATTAGCGGCATAAAACAATCTGTTAAAATTAATAAACAAAGTTTTACCCAGCATTTCCATACTGGTCCTGTTTTTGGTATTAAGGATATCCGCCTGTAAAAGCGGGTGTACGTCCAGTGTCTTAAAGATCCTTTTTATGGAAATTAAGCCGGCATAGCCCTGTACATCAATCCAGACAGTAGTATCTTGGGAAAAAGCGGCAAAATCCTCCGGTAAAGAGCCTAAACGCTCTACCTGTACATCCCCCTCCTTAATAGCACACACAATAAACTTAGAAGGAGAAGTTTCATCAATACCTATAGGTATTGCTACTCCGGGGGCTAAACCTGCCGTCTCTGAAATTTTATTGGCAACTGTATCCAATTTCGCAGTCCCCTTCCTTGAATAGTTTTACACATCATTATACCCTTTTTTTCTAAATCAATTCAACTATATTCTTGACAAACCACTCTAATTTTATGTATACTAGTTAACGCAGTCCTTTAAAAGGGTTGTACAATTTCATGCATATTTTCTTTTCAACCTGGAGAGTTGTCCGAGTGGTTGAAGGAGCACGCCTGGAAAGCGTGTATACGGGAAACCGTATCGAGGGTTCGAATCCCTCACTCTCCGCCATATGTTATTACCCGGCCTAGCCGGTTTTTGTTTTCTTAGCGGACTGCATTTGTTGGTCCTGCGCAATTTAAGCCTGTGAACCTCGTCAGGTCCGGAAGGAAGCAGCGATAAGCGGATACTTGGATGTGCCGTGGGGGTGCCTATAGGTGCAGTCCGCTAAAAGAACAAAAGTATTTAAATATAAAAAGCGAGCAGTTTACTGCTCGCTTTTTTCTATGCTCTAAATATTAAATACCTTACCGGGATTTAAGACACCCTTAGGGTCCAATGCCTTTTTAATGGCTTTCATCATTTGCAGCTCTACAGGATTGGTATATTTTTCTAACTGATTAACTTTTTTGGCACCAATGCCATGCTCGCCGCTAAGTCTGCCGCCTAAGCTGTAAATGTAAGCATAAGCCTTGCTATGAAAGCTATTTAGATTTTCTTCCCATTCCTCGTCAGTAAGCTTACCCTTTAAAATCTGGAAGTGCAAATTACCATCTCCGGCATGAGCCAGGGTAAATACCTTGAAAGGATAATGACTGGCAACCTTGCACAAATGATTGATGGTGGAGGCAATTTTATTGACCGGCACTACCAAATCATCGGAAGTACTAACTGAGCTCATGGCTCTGGTTGATTCCAGGCAATTCTTTCGAATGGTCCAGACTCTGTCGTCGGCTACAAGAACATCTGTAGCACCATTAGCTCTGCACAATTGTTCCAGTTTTTCCATCTTGCTCTCTAATTCACTCTCGTCAAAAGTCTCTATGGAGATTATTACATAGCTGCCGTCCTCATAATGAGGTAGCTTAAGCTCAGAATAGTCGCTGGAAGCCTTTACAAAGCTATTATCCATAAATTCTACGCTGGTAGGATTAAGCCCCGCCTTAATCAAAATTGGCACAATTCCGGTGGCTTTTTCTACTTCTGTAAAAATAGCCAGAACATCCAATTTGAAAGGAGCCAACGGCAAAAGCTTTAAAGTAGCCTTGGTAATAATACCCAAGGTGCCTTCACTGCCCATTACCAGCTGGTCCAAGCAATAGCCGGTACTGCATTTTTTCAGACGGGCGCCTAGTTCCACAATGTCACCTGTAGGAGTTACTACCTCTAAGGCGTAAACCTGATGACGGGTAGTACCATAGCGAACAGCTTTGTTCCCACCGGCATTGGTAGCCAAATTACCGCCAATTAGGCAGCTTTCTGCACTGCAAGGATCTCCGGCATAAAACAGGCCCTTTTCCCTGGCTTTCTGTTGTACTACGATAGTGGGAACTCCTGCTTCTACGTCCATGTACATGCCATCTTCGTTAATTTCTATGATTTTATTCATTCTCTCCAGCAGCAGAACAATACCACCGTAAACAGGAATGGCACCACAGGATACGCTAGTTCCGCCGCCTCTGGGGGTAACAGGCACTACATATTTATTAGCCAGTTTCATGATGGCAGCTACTTCTTCTGTAGAACCCGGTGCAATGACAACCTCAGGCAAGTGAAATAACCTGGCGTCCTGCTCTTCATCTGTTTTATAACGATCCAAGGTTCCCGGATCCGTATGAACATTTTCCTTCCCTACTACCTTTTTTAACTCTTCTACTAATTCTTTGGATACCGCGTTGTATCTATTTTCCATGGCTACTATTCTACCCCTCTACTTAAGATTCTCTTATTTTGTGTAATGCTTAATTGTATATTGATAGGTATACTTTCTGGGAATACGTGTGCTTAAAAGACAAATCACTTCATAATTAATGGTCTCCATCCATTCCGCAACAGTATCCAGAGAAATTTCTCCGCCGCCAAAAATAATGGCTTCATCACCTACAACTGCACCTGGAATATCCGTAACATCTACCATCATTTGATCCATGCAGACCCTGCCTACAATGGGAGCATGATAACCTCTGATGGCCACATAGCCACGGTTGGAAAGCTTTCTGCTAATACCGTCTGCATAGCCTAGTGGCAAGGTAGCAAGCTTAGTAGGTCTTGTTGTGGTAAAAGTGCCACCATAGCTTATCATTTCACCTACCGGTACATCCTTAATAAAGACTATTTCTGCTTTTAAAGTCATGACAGGCTTTAAAGGCAAGCATTCCTTAACCTCTTTAGAGGGCCACCAGCCATAAAGAGTAATACCTTGGCGTACCATATTGTAATGGGCCTCCGGTATTTCTGTAATACCGGCACTATTATCTAAATGCTTAATAGCAATATTAATACCTTTGTCTTCAATATTTTGCAAAGCTTCCTTAAAGCGCTTTAGCTGCATTTTGCTGTAGGTTTTATCAGCTTCATCAGCACGGGCAAAGTGTGAGAACACACCTTCCAGGTCAATATGAGGCAGTTGAGCAATGGCTGATGCCAATTCTCCTGCCTCTGCCGGTCTACAACCAATTCTGTTCATGCCTGTATCCACTGCCAGATGAACCTTAGCAGTCTTGTTCTCTTGCATAGCTGCTGCCGAAAGAGCCTGAGCTGCTTCTAAGGTAAAAACAGTTTGAGTAATATTATTTTCTACCAATTCTTTCTCATGACCTGGCGTCATAGCGCCTAAAATTAAGATAGGAGCCATAATACCTGCTTCCCGAAGCTCCAGAGCTTCCTGGGTCATGGAAACAGCCAAATAGTCTGCTCCTGCCGCCAGTGCTGCCGTAGCAACCGGTACTGCTCCATGGCCATAAGCATCAGCCTTAACTACTGCACAAAGCTTAGTACCAGGTTTTAAGGATTTTTTAGTTACATGTACATTTTGGGCAATGGCAGATAGATCTACTTCCGCCCAGACATTTCTTGCTCGCATATCAACGCCACCCATCATTTTTGTATGTAACAAATATTGTAACAAGAATAGAAAAACAATTCAAGTGCGCTAAGGCACTTAAATTGTTTGCTGAATCAGATTATGTTCATCTGTCTTTTTCTGTTGGTGAAGGTAAACCTTACCTACTGTTATACCTTGAATACAAGTGGTGAAAAGCACAATGGCCATAGTGCAAACCAGAATAGTATTAAAAGCACTATAAGGCAACATCTGGTGAGTACCCATAGCCAGGGCTACGCACAAACCACCTTTAAGTCCTGCCCAGCTAAGTAAGTTGGTAAAAGGTACAGGTGTGTAGTTATCGGGCAATTTCTTCATGAAAGGTACTGCTACGGCCAGCACGCCTAAATATCTAGCCAACAAATTAACTACCAGGGCAACTGCTACGAAAGCAGCCAGATAAGAAACGTTTTTGATATTAATGATGCTTAAGCCAATCATTACATAGAGCATATCGTTAAGGATAATATCCATAGCGCTCCAGAATGTCCTAAAAATAGTATAATCTCTACCTTCTACATCTTCCAGGTTAGCAACCCTGGTGGCAAAGAAGATACCAACGACAACAGAGGCAATAGCACCTGAGCAACCTAATAAATCACTGAAAATATAAGCGGCTCCTACTGCCACGATACTGCTACATACTCTCACATAGCAATCCTGGGTTTTGGAAAAGAAGAAATAGCTGATCACAGAAAAAACTATGCCCAAGGCAATAGCACCTAAAAGCTCCTGTCCCATAACAGAAAAGAAATTACCATGAGCCTGTCCTGTGATGATACCGGACACTACAACGAACACAGCAACACCTACACCGTCATTAAAAAGTGATTCACCTTCAATAACCAAGGAAGTATCCTTAGGTAAACCAATTTTGTTAAGAATGCTCATGGCAGCAATGGGATCAGTAGGTCCAATAATGGCGCCTAACAAGAGGCAATAGAATATATTAAAATCAATGCCCAACAAGTGCAAAGCACCATAGAAAATAATGCCATAAAAGAAACTGGTTAATACCGTGGTTACTAAAGAAAGGGCCATAACCAGAGACATCTGACTACGCAGAGCACCAAACCTTAATCTGGAAGCACCGGCAAAAAGCATGAAGCACAGAACCCCGTTCATTAAGTAATCATTCAAGAAAAAGCTATTGGGATGCAAGGGGTCGTTAATGAGACCATACTTTCTATCAATGTACCAAGCAATAACTCCTATGACTACACCGGAAACCAACAAAGTGATTTCTACAGGAATCTTTAAATATTTTTCATTCACAAAATTTACAACAATGACGATGGTTAAAATACCCGTCAACCAGCAAAGCATATTAAAAGCCATATAAATCTCTCCTTCGAATTTCAAAATGACACAAGTGAAAATTATAGCACAATCAAAAATAAATTCAAGGAAAAATTTTTTTATTTCACAAAATAGTCATGCTTGTAAAGTAAAAAAAACAATTCAAGTGTGAAATCACACTTGAATTGTTAGGTAAAAATTTATTAGCTTATGAAATTCTTAGATTTGTCCCATGGCCTTTAAAATGATTTGAGCTATAATAGCAGAACCTGCATAAGTACCAATGAAGATAGCGCAGGACAAAACTACAATACGCCATCCTGTTTTGGCAAAAGCATCCAGGTCTTTACCAATAGCAACTCCGGCATAAGCCAAAATAGGTGTGCACAAAGACACAAAGCCTACTTTCTTCATGCAAGCATTAATAAATTCCGAACCGGGGACACCGGGAATAGTGAGAATACAACCCAAAGTTACTACATAGGCAACACCAGGAATACCACCCGGTAAATATTTTCCCATGGCAATACCTACCATAGAAATAGCAAACAAAATAAGTAGACCGGGAATAGCATCTACAAAGGGAACCTTACTTCCCAAGGTATTGCTGATCAAAGAGAGCACTCCAACAATGCAAAGAATAAAGAAAGTTTCTATCAGATTATAGGTTTTCATTTTTGGGCATCTCCCTTCTCCGGTTCTACACCATATTTAATTTTATAAAATTTCTTATATAGCCATTCGGAAAGCGGTAATGCCATCCAAAGTGACATATACAAACCATCCAAACCTGATAACATATTGCTGGCTGCACCGAAGGCAGCCAATTGATCTGCCATCTGTGGATACATAACCGTTAAAGAACCAACTGCAGCTGTCATCATACTAGCACTACCTACACCGGAAGCCATTGCTAAAGCATAGGGATGAAAAAGCCCGGTAGCGGCAGCAAAGCTAGATAATATACCAAAGAAAATAGTTCCGAACACTGTGCCGCTTATATAAACGCCCATAACGCCGCGGCCTTCTGCAGAAGCTAAGCCATAACGTTCGCCAATTAAAGCTACGTTGGGTTCACGGGCGATAGAATGGGCAGCACCAATGGTTTCGCGTTTCAAGCCAAAATAAACAGCCAAAGGAACGCCCAAGAAACAGGTACCCAGATTACCAAATTCTTGCAAGATCAAAGCAGGAGAAGCGCTAATGATTTTAGGCAAGGTTGGTCCAACCAAGGTGCCATAACGAGCCATCAAAAGCATAAGGGTAATACCCAGCAAGCTGGAAGCATCTTCCATATCTTGTTGGTTAGATAATTTTGCAAACCGAGGCGCAGAAAAAATACCAAAAATTAAAGCATAAAGCATGGGAAGAAGGACCACTGTCCCAGGTCCCAGCTTAAAAGTTTTAACTCCAATCAATTCGGCAATAGCAATAAAAACTGCTATCATCACATGCAGTTTAAAATTCTTCATGTTATTCCCCCCTTGTGAAATACCCATCCAACTTCTTAACATACTCTTCTTTGGAAAGAGCAGGTTTAAAGTCAGCCAATATTTTATTTGCCTCCTCTGCATTATCAGTTAATAAATCCACTACCAGCATGGCAAAGGATTTACCGGGTAATAAAGCAGCTGCCTCAAAATCAACAACTTCAAAATCTTTACTGTGTAAAAGTCCGTTTGTACCACCAATGAAAGGATGAATAGCCGGCATTAAATGTGATACATCTCCCATATCTGTAGAAGCACTAAAGTGTCCTGCATCTTTAATTTCTACATTAGGATCAGCCAACTTAGCATTAGCCACAAACAGTTCATTTAAAGCAGTATTACAGATTAAGGGTAATTGTCCAGGCATGGTATCAATGTTTACCTTTGCGCCAATAGCAGCACCACCTGCTCTTAATGCTGCATCAACCTTGGCGTTGGTTTTATCAATGGCCGCCATGGTTTTAGCTCTTACATAGGTTTCAATTCTAACATCGCTTGGCACATTATTTACTAAGTCCCCGCCCTTGGTAATAATAGGATGTACCCTGACTACGTCTTGATCTCTAAAAGTTTCCCGCAAAGCATTGATGCCCATAATACCAAGCATGGCAGCATTCAAAGCATTAATGCCTTGGTCAGGAGCATCGGCAGCATGAGCAGCCTTTCCCACATATTGAATGGTTTTACCGATAAAGCCATTACTGGATTGTCCAATAGAAACAGTAGGCTTAGGCATGTTTTTATCTGAGTGCATTTGCATGGCCATGTCAATATCATCGAATTGACCTTCGTAAATCAATTCTCCCTTGCCATGAAGAAAATGTAATTTGCCTTCTGCAATTAATTTTTTACGATAGGCTAGCTCTACATATTCTTCGGCTGGTACGCCAAAGAACACCACATCTCCGGCCAGCTCTTTCATAACGCCCGATTTAGCTAAGCCATAGGCTGCTGATAACATAGCACTCTGTTGTAAATGGTGACCACAAGCATGGGCTGCTCCCGTTTGAGGGTCGGCATGGGGATGCTCTGGTGAACCAATAGCGTCCAACTCGCCTAAAATAGCTACAGTAGGCCCTGGTTTGCCACCCTTGAGCCTAGCTTTAATTCCGGTAATGGCCAAACCTGTCTCATAGCTAATCCCCAGCTTGTCGAACTGTGCCGCCAACTTTGCAGCTGTCTTAACTTCTTTAAAACCTAATTCCGGTTCATTAAAAACACTGTCTGCATAAGCCTCTATATCGGCACGAGAAGCATCAATGGCAACACAAATTTTTTGTTTCATTTCTGTTTTATCCACTTTTTCACCTCCTTTGGTTGTTTAATTATATCATTCGACTACGTCATAACGCTACTATTTGTTTACAACAATTAGCGTTTTTATAGACTTTTTTCTCGTAAACTGTTGACTTTCTGGTTGAAAATGCCTAGTATGTTACTATACATTCTGAAAGAGAGATGATTATGATGAAAAGATTTGCAAAATTATTAACCGTAGCTGCCCTATGCTGCACTACCCTGGTAGCAGGCTGTGGTGGCAGTGAAAAGAAAGCCGAGCCCGGCAAGATTGATACCTCTAAGCCTGTAAAGGTAGGCGTTAATCCCGGTCCTCACGCTAAGATCATGGACAACGTGGTAAAAATCGCTGCTAAAAAAGGCTTAAAAATCGAAGTTATAGAATTCAGCGATTTCGTTACTCCTAACTCAGCTTTAGCTCAAGGGGAAATTTGGGCTAACTGCTTCCAGCACGAACCATTTTTAAAAGCTACTTTAAAGAAAGAACCCAAATTTGATTTGGTGAAAGCTTTTAATACTGCCCTCTTCCCTATTAACGTTTATTCCAAGAAACTAAAACCCGGTGACAAGATTCCTGATGGTTCTACCATTGCCATTCCTAACGATCCTACCAATGGTGGCCGTTCCCTCTTGATGATGGCTAAAGCCGGTTTATTCAAGGTAAAGAATGATAAGGATATCGGTACTACCATTCAAGACATTACCGATAATCCTCATAAGTATAAGATCATTGAACTGGAAGCCGCTGCCATTCCCAGAAGCTTGGACGATGTAGCCGCTGCTGCCATCAATACCACTTACGCTATGAACGCAGGATTAGATCCCGCTAAGGATCCTCTAATTAAGGAAACAGCAGATTCTTTCTATGTTAATATTGTAGCTGTAAGAAAAGAAACCATGAATGATCCTCGTCTGAAGATTTTCCAAGAAGCTTATCAATCCAAAGAAAATGCTGAGTTCATTAAAAAGTCCTTCCCAGGCAGTGTTTATTTAGGATGGAAAGAATAATGACTATTTCAGCTATAGAAAAAACATGGCAAGCCCTTCATGCTCTTGCTGAACCGGCCTTTAAAGAAAGCAAAACAGCCCAATTCGTAGCCAACTATCTCAAAGACTTAGGCTATAAGGTACAAACAGGCTTAACGCCCAGTGGTACAGGTGTAATTGCTACTTTAGCCAGTGGTAAAAAAGGTCCTGTTGTAGGCTTACGTTCAGATATGGATTGCCTCATGTTTACTGAAAACGGCAAAGAAATACCTGTTCATGCCTGCGGTCATGATGGTCATATGTCCATGGTACTTACTGCTGCCGCCACTTTGGCAAAGCAAGGCCTAAAAAAAGGTAAGCTAAAAATAGTTTTTCAGCCTGCCGAAGAAATTGGTCTTGGTGCCAAGGCTATGCTAGCTACCGGTGAGCTTGATGACCTAAACTATCTTTTTGGTGTACATCTGATGCCTAAAAGCCTGGCTAAATCAGGACAAGTTGCAGCCAAAGTAAATTGGCAGGCTTGCACCCTCCTTACCATAACCATTACCGGTCTTACTGCGCACGGCTCTATGCCTCATCTGGGCATTAATGCCTTAGATACAGGCTGCGCCATCGTTAATGCCGTTAATGCCATTCACCTTGATCCTCTGGAAGGTTGGAGCGTTAAGGCTACCAGATTTAATACAGGAACCGGCGCCATTAATGCCATCTGTGATCACGCAGAAATTTCTTTTGATTTGCGCACCACTTTAAATTCTTCCATGGCAGAACTAAAAAATAAAGTAACTATTTTGGCTCGTGCCACCGCTAAGGCCTATGGCGCCAAAGTCAAAATTAAGGAAATCGGTGATTGTCCAGGTACAGAATCTGATGAAGCAGTCCTAGCTTTGGTAAAAAAAGCCATAACCAAAGAAATGGGACCTGGCGGCTTAATCAAGGAAGTAACTACTACCGTAGGAGAAGATTTTAATTTCTACAAAAAACTACGTCCTAAGCTTAAAACCGGTTTTATAGGTTTGGGCTGTAACTTAGAACCTTGCCTCCACGATAGGAACATGCATTTTGACCACAGCCAATTGCTCCATGGTGCAAACATTCTTACCTTTTTGGTACAAGCTGCTTTAGAAGTTAAATAGTTTTTTACAATTCGACCTTCAGCCCTAGGCTAAGGTCGAATTTTTATGACCATTTTCAGTAGGAAATACTTAGGGAAAGTGATACAATTATTAAGCTAGAAAACCCCATTTTAAAAAACGGAGTGATGATTATGAACAAATATGATGTAGCCATTGTAGGTGGCGGCCCGGCAGCTATTTTTGCCGCTTATGAGTTTACGGTAAAGCACCCTGAAGTAAAAGTAATTATCCTAGAAGAAGGAAATCCTTTAAAACTACGCAAATGTCCCATGATTGAAGGTAAGGCAAACCACTGCCTTCTGTGTCAGCCCTGTAGCATTATGCGTGGCTTTGGCGGTGCAGGTGCTTTCTCCGACGGTAAATATAATTTGACCACGGAATTTGGTGGCTGGCTCAAGGAATACCTTCCCGAAAAAGAAGTTATTGAACTCATAGATTATGTGGATAGCATCAATTGCAAGTTCGGTGCTCCCTCTGAAGCTTATACCACCAAGGGCTGCAAAATCGGTGCCATCGCTTTAGGCTTTGATTTGCATCTTTTAAATGCCAAGGTACGGCATTTAGGTACGGAAAATAATCTGAAAATCATGCTGGCCATTCATGATTACTTAGAAGAACATGGCGTAGAAATTAAATGTAACACCCAGGTAAATAACATCAAAAAAGAAAAGAAAAACTACACCTTGGAATTAAAAGGTGAAGACAAAATTACTGTTCCTTATGTAATTGCAGCTCCCGGACGTGCCGGTTCTGAATGGTTTCTTGACCAATGCAAGGCCTTAGGTCTTAGTTATGTCAGTAACCAGGTAGACATCGGTGTTAGGGTGGAAGTTCCTGCTCAGGTATTTAAACCCATTACCGACGAAGTATACGAAGCAAAATTAATGTATAGGACCAAAAGATATGGTGATTTAGTTCGTACCTTCTGCATGAACCCTAATGGTTATGTAGTAGCAGAAAATACAGACGGCATTATTACAGTTAATGGTCACAGCTTTAGCGATCCCAAACGTAACAGCGGTAATACTAACTTCGCTCTTTTAGTTAGCAATAAATTTACCGAGCCTTTCAAGGAGCCTCATAAATATGGCAAGCATATTGCTTCCCTGTCCAACATGTTAGGTGGCGGCGTGTTAGTACAACGCTTTGGTGACTTAATCAAAGGTCGCCGCACTGATGCCAGCCGCTTAAAGAAGGGTTGGCTCAGACCTACCCTGTCTGCTATTCCCGGTGACTTAAGCCTGGTTCTACCCAAAAGACATTTGGACAATATCATTGAAATGATTTATGCCTTGGATAAAATAGCTCCCGGTACTGCCAATGCAGATACACTACTGTATGGTGTAGAAGTAAAATTCTACAGTGCCCGTGTTGCCTTAAATTCCAAGCTGGAAACAGCTCTGCCTAACCTCTTTGCCATTGGTGATGGTGCAGGCATTACCAGAGGCTTATCGCAAGCCAGTGCTTCCGGTGTTGCCGTAGCCAGAGAAATCAGCAAACGTTTGAGCAAATAAGATGTACCAATTAGTACCGTCCCCATAAAAAAAGCCTGATGGACAATAGTCCATCAGGCTTTTTAGCGTTTGTTTACTGCACGAAAACATCTGACAAGCTGATTCTGTTATCTTTAATCGTAAAGAAAACTACTTTGGAAGTAGCTGTATTGTTCTGCAAATCCGTCATTTCAAACATGAAAGAAAAATGCTCGGCAGTTCCTTTCTTCTCATCTTTCATCAGAGGCATATCCTTGAAAACAGGATGCTCTCCCAAGGTAAAGCTTTCCACTTCAACCTCAACTACATTTTGAGGTTGGGATAATTTTGCGCCATAGAACAAGGTGTCAATCTTATCACCCTTTTTCAACTTAATCATGCTCTTGGAGGAGCTACCGTAATTTTCGATATCCTTACGAGCTCCCAAGATATTATAAGCTGCTTTGTTATAATCGTAACCAACCAACATGGAAACGCGTTCGCCATTTAGCTTTAGAGGCACTGAATACAAGGTGTAATTATCTCCCTCTTCCAGTACTTCTAAATAAACAAAATGTCCATCCAAGCTGCCCCAATTTCCTTTAAAATTATCTTTGAAGATACCTTTATCCCAATCAGCAAGAAGATCATTGTCCGTTCCTAGTACAGCAATGGTATCTTCTTTCCTGTCTACATTCATCAAAATAAAACGCACGCTTTTAAGCATGGCTGCTTGTTTAGGATCAAGCTGCATTTGAGCTGTACCATCCGGCAAGATGGTTACCGGTGTATCTTCCAAGGGATTAGTTTTTAAAGTAGCAAGAGCAGGAATAGACTTGGAACCCTTCTGATTAGCCACATAATTTTTTACCGTATTTTCCATAGATGGGCCGGAGGCAATATAGGAATAAAGATATTTAAAAGGCTCCGGAGTGGTCTCTAAGTTGAAATAGCCTTGTAAATTCTGTTCATTGATGCCATACAAATAGAAACCAGAAAGGCCATGAGATTTCTGACGATAAGGACCATTAACCTTATATACTATGCAATCCTCTAAGCTACTGAGAATCTTAGGTGCGGAATTAGGTAACAATTCCAGATTGTTACTGGCCAAGTCTCCCAAATCTACCATGTTGGAGTAGCCGGTGTTAGGCGTATTGCCGCCATAATTTTCTGAGGCCATGGCACTACGACCATATTGAGGTAGGAAGGTATTAATATCCTGGGCTGCTTTTTTTAAAGCTTCCTGACCAAAATCATTGTAGGCAGCAGAAAGCTTGCCGGCAGCCTTAAGATTAGTTACGGATAAAGTAGCTGCTCCTGCGGTACCATATGCTTGGCATCCCTCCAAATAGCTGTCACAAATGTTTTTGCCAATTTGTTCCGTAGCCATGGCCGGGTTTGCTCCCAAAGCAGTCAGCCACGGCGTATAATTCCAGCCATTGCTAGGCTCTGTTTCCTCAGAAGCTACCAAATAATTGCTATAAGGTGCAAAGTTTTTAGCCACGTCAATAGTAGCCATCAAGCATGCGTCAAAGCCTATGAAGTCAAAAGCCTTCTGCCCTTTACCAGAAGGATAAACAGCATCAAAAGCATTTTGCATTTCTTTTAAGGTCATAGCCTTGCCTTGAGCTCGCTCATCCACCATGGCGCCTGCCACACTGCCACCGCCATGATCCCAGAAAATAAAGGCATTATGCTCAGCCGGAAAATTTTGCTTGCCGTAAGCTAAGAATTCAGCCAAGGTAGCAGGATTGCTCATAACAGCATCAGGTTGTTGATCAACCTGAACTATATTGCCACTAGCTCCTGTATGCACAAAACGTCCAATGACATTATTCTTTACCATGTTATTATGCCAAACCGTTGAACCGCCTGTTTGCATTAGGACTTTAACATTCTCTGGCAAAGGAGCCGAGATGATTTCTGTCATATCCCCAGTAGCTGCTTTAGCTTTAGACTCCAAATCGCTGCCACAGATATACAAATATACTGTCCAGCTATCTTTGGCAGGTGCTGCTAGTGCTCCTGTCCAAGTGCCAAACACTAATGCCAAGCTAAGTATTAGTCCCCACGTTTTCTTCCCCATTTTGTCTCCCCCTATGGTCTTATAGTTAATAGGCTTATTCTACTGAAAATATATTTTATATTATAGCATATCTGTATCATTTAGAACCATGCGCCTCAGCACATTCTTGTCTTAAAGTTAACTTTAAGTTGTATAATAAAATCACATAAAGAAAACCCTCGGAGGTAAATCATGAAATATCGTGCTTTGGGCAATACCGGTTTGCAAGTTAGTGAAATAGGCTTAGGTTGTGAAGGCTTTGGCGAAAACAATTGTCAGGAAGCCAAGCCACTTATAGATGAAGCTGAAAAGCTTGGTATAAATTATTTTGATCTCTACGCTTCTGACCCCGCTGTTCGCAGTGCCTTGGGAAAAGCTTTAGCAGAACGCCGCAAAAAATTTTATCTGCAAGCTCATCTCTGCTCGGTTTGGAAAAACGGACAATATGAAAGAACTAGAAATATTAAAGAAGTTAAAGCCAGCTTTGCAGATTTGTTACAACGGCTGCAAACAGATTACTTAGATGTTGGCATGATTCATTATTGCGACTCCCTGTCTGACTGGCAAGAAATAGTCAATGGACCTGTCCTGGCTTTTGCCTTGGAGCAAAAAAAATTAGGCCATATTCATCATCTTGGCCTAAGCAGTCACAATCCTAAAGTAGCCTTAGCTGCCGTGGAAAGCGGTCATATTGAAGTTCTCATGTTTAGCGTAAATCCTTGTTACGACTTGCAACCACCCAGCGAAACAGTAGAAGATTTATGGGCTGATGAAGCTTATAGTCATAAGCTGGTTAATATGGATCCCCAGCGCCAAAAGCTTTATGAAACTTGTCAGACCTTAGGTGTTGGTATTTCTGTAATGAAAGCTTTTGGAGGCGGCGATTTATTAGATGCAGAGCTTTCTCCTGCCGGCAAAGCCTTAACTGCTGTGCAATGCATCAGCTACGCTCTAACCAGGCCTGCTGTTGCCACCATTATGTGTGGTGCACATTCTGTAGAGCAATTACGCATTTGTGCCTCTTATGAAAATGCTTCTGAAGAGGAAAAAGATTATGCCACTGCTTTGGCTTCCTTCCCCAACATTAGTTGGAAAGGACATTGCATGTATTGCAGTCATTGTGCTCCTTGTCCTAAAAAAATAGATGTAGCTTCAGTTACCAAATTCTTAAATTTGGCTTTGGCTCAGAATACTGTTCCTGAAACAGTACGTGACCATTACAATCTGCTGGAACACCATGCCGGCGAGTGCGTGCAATGCGGTGCCTGCGAAAAACGCTGTCCCTTTGCTGTGAAGATCATAGAAAATATGAAAAAAGCTAAAGCCATCTTTGGCAAATAAAAAGCAAAAAATAAGCGAGGAATTTATTTACCTCGGGCGCCTGGCGCCTTCTGATAAATAAACCTCTCGCTTTTCTATTGGTTGCTATTGCTTCTATCTTCCATATTTCTCGCACAACTTCTTAAGGAACTCTACCGGTGCCTGTTTTAGCTGCTCCGTAGTCATCTGCCAATGCCAGTTGCCCGTGGCAGTACCCGGAATATTCATTCTACAAGAACTAGGCAAAGCTAGTAAATCCTGCATAGGAACTATAACCGTTTCAGCTCGTCTGCTATATAAATAAGCAATCATGCTTTCTGTAAGTTCCTTGGGTGTAAAGTTCTCTGCTAAGCCAAGGGTATTTCTAACCACTTGCTTACCTGCCTCATCCAGTTCCTCTTGGTACCAACCTACAACCGTATTGTTATCATGAGTTCCTGTATAAGCCAGGCAATGCGGCTCAGTATCAAAAGCAGCATTAGCACAGCCCCTGTCTTTAATCATAAACTCCATGATGCGCATACCGGGAAAATGAAACTCATTTTTTATGGCATTCACATCATCGGTTATGACACCTAAATCTTCTGCTACCAATTTAAGTTGGGGCAGAGCTATTTTTATGGCTCTAAACAATTCTGAACCAGGTCCCTTGAGCCAAGCACCATTTTTAGCATCCTTGGCACCGGCAGGAATGGCCCAGCAAGCTGCAAAACCACGGAAGTGATCAATACGCACTTCATCCACTAAATCAGCAAGCACAGAAAATCTTTGAATCCACCAATTGTAGTTATCTGCCTTAATTTTATCCCAGGCATATAAAGGATTACCCCAAACCTGTCCCTTTTCACTAAAGTAATCAGGCGGAACTCCTGCTACCTTGGTCAAGGCACCCTCTTCTGTCAATTGGAAGAAATTCTGATGTGCCCAACAATCTGCACTATCATGAGAAACAAAAATTGGCATATCTCCTAAAATACTAATACCATTTTTGTGGGCATAGTTCCTGATAGCACCCCACTGAGTAAAGAACCAGTATTGCTCTACTTTATATTGGGTAATTTCCTTATGAAGAATTCTCTTATATTTTTCTACCACATCCGTGGTTCTGCTTTTCAAGACCTGCGGCCATCTATACCAGGGTAAATTGATCCAGTATTGTTTAACTGCTTTATAGAGAGCATAGTCGTCCAGCCAGTAAGCATGCTTACGGCAAAACTCCTTATATTCAGGTTTATCTACTATCGTTGCCACGGGTGGTACATTTTTAAATAATTTTATATTACCGGCAAAGGCAGACTGAGATAAATAAGGTGAATCTCCCTCTCCGGTAGGCGTTAAAGGCAATACTTGCCACAAGGTTTGTCCGGCTGCCTTTAAGAAATCCAAGAAAGCCATCACGCTGGGAGTTATATCCCCGGCATCAGATAAAACAGGCAAAGAAGTAGGATGAAGCAATACTCCTGCTCTCTTATCTCCTACAGATTCGCAAGGTGCCAAAACCATGGAACCATAAGGCGGTAAGGTTATGGTAAACTTGCCACCACTGGTAGCAATGGTTTTGCTAGGTTCCAGCAAATCGACTAAATCGCCATAAGCCAATGTATCCGTCCACACTGTCACCGTCTTAGCTTCTGCACCGCTATTTAAAGCTACGATAAATAAACCATCGGAAGCAGTTTTACCAAAAACATCCTTGCCACCCTCAATGGCACGAGCATATACATAAACAGGTCCTTCAGTAAGCAAAGGTATAAAACGTCCTGTCCGCAAAGCAGCATACTGCCGTCTTAGTTTAATTCTTTGACGACAAGCCGCTAAAAGTTCCTTGTTTTCTCTGCCCCAAGGATAAGTACGTCTGTTATCAGGATCCTTATACCCTTCTACGCCGGCTTCATCACCATAGTAGACACAAGGAGCTCCCGGCATGGTCATCTGCCAGGTCCACAGCAGCTGCAAGCGTTTTTGGGCAACCCCTGCTTCACTACTTCCTAACATGGTCAGAACTCTTTCCACATCATGACTTCCTACCAGATTAAGCATGGCATAGAAGTTTTCAGCAGGATAGTTTTCCATTTGAGTCATAATACGTTCATTAGTAAGGTAAGCATCAGCTCTACCACAAGCAAAGTCCAGCATCAAGGTACGCATGACATAATTCATCACGCTATCTAGCTGTCCACCGCATAAATAAGCTCTTTGCTCACCATAGCTGATTTTATGGGAAGCATCTTCCCATACTTCGCCAATGAGAATGGCATCCTCTTTGGTTTTCTTTAATTCCTGCCAAAAGCTTTTTAGAAACAAAGGTGGCAATTCGTCTGCAACATCAAGACGCCAGCCACTAATGCCGGCTTTAAACCAGGTTTTCATAACGCTATCCGGATTGCGAAAAATAAAATCCATATAGCTAGGTGTTGTTTCTTCCGTTTCCGGTAAGGTAGTAACGCCCCACCAGCAAGAATATCTGTCCGGATATTCTACAAATTTATACCAGGGATAATACGGTGATTCTTTAGATTGATAAGCTCCTAAAGAAGAATACCGATTATAGCGGTTGAAATAAATACTGTCATCACCTGTATGGCTGAAAACACCATCCAAAATAACCTGCATGCCCCGCTCTGACGCAGCTTGGCATAAACGCTCCAGAGCCTCATTGGTACCTAAATAAGCATCAATCTTTTTATAATCACCGGTATCATAACGATGATTACTGGCACTTTCAAAAACAGGATTTAAATAAATTACAGTAATGCCTAAATCTTCTAAGTAATCCAGCTTTTCTCTGATACCATCTAGATTACCGCCAAAAAAATCATATTTTACGATGCAGCCCTTGTCGTCCTTGATATAGCCGGGCAGCTCCTGCCAATCTTTATGCATTTGGGAATTTGGTTTTCCCTCCGTTTTAGCATCGCTGTTGACACTATGGTAAAAACGATCCGGGAAAATCTGGTAAACCACTGCATTCTTGAACCAATCCGGGGTAACAGAACCTTTGTCGTACACAGTAATCTGATAGTTGGGGGGCAAATTATCATAAATAGCACCGGCCCCGCCTTTTTGCTCAGGATTATTGCCATAGTACTTAATGCTATTACCCTTAATGATGAAATAATACCAGATTAAGCAGCCCTTATCAGGCAACTGGAGTTCTACGCTATAAGCATGTTTATCTGCAGATGGCTCCATAGGCACAATGCTCTCTTTACCAGTTTTGCCAGTTTCCTCATAAAGATGCAGATTAACTTCTCTAGTTTCCTCCCAAAATACATCAAGACGCAAGGTTACCCTTGCGCCTGCAGATGCCGCCCCAAAAATGGAGCGATATTTTTTTTGACGGGAATCATGGAAAAATAAATTATCCATATTCTACAATTACTTCCCTGTCTTAGTTTTTTTAGTAGCAATTGCCTTTGCAACTGCTTTCTTTACAACGTCTCTGGCAGCAGCTGCTGCAGATTTAACGCTGTTCTTCTTAGTCGTAGCCTTTTTAGTAGTTGCTTTTTTAGTAGTCTTGGCAGCCTTAGTAGTCTTGGTTGCTCTCTTTTTAGCAGGAGCCTTTTTAGCTGCTGCTTTTTTAGCAACAGGTTCGGCTTTTTCTTCAGCCTTAACCTCAGGTTCAACTTCGGTCTTAACTTCTTCTACCTCTTTAGGAGCCTCCACCTTAGGTGCAACTTCTACTTTAATTTCTTCAATCTTCTTAGGAGCTTCAGCCTTAGGAGCAACTTCTACTTTGACTTCTTCAACCTTCTTAGGAGCTTCAGCCTTAGGAGCAACTTCTACCTTAACTTCTTCAATCTTCTTGGCAGCCTTAGGTGCAGTTTCTACTTTAACTGCTTCAACCTTCTTAGAAGCCTTGGCACTGAGCTTATTCTTCATGACAGTCTCATAGACTTTTTTATAAGCTAAAGCGGAATCCTTCCAGCTAAAATCACTATGCATAGCGTTATTTACTAATTTGTTCCAAAGAACCTTGTCCTCGAAATAACTTAAAGCAGTCTTAAGAGTAAATAAAAATTCATGAGCATTGAAGTTAGTAAAATTCAGTCCGTTGCCTTCACCTGTGTATTTGTTGTACATGGTGATGGTATCTTTTAAGCCGCCTGTTTTTCTAACCACAGGGATAGTACCATATTTCAAAGCGATTAACTGGCTAAGGCCACATGCTTCGAATCTGGACGGCATAGCAAAAATATCAGCAGCAGCATAAATCTTATGAGCTAACTCTTCGCTAAAGCGCAGGTTAATGGAAACCTTGGTAGGATTTCTCTTAGCCCAGGCCAAAAGTGCATTTTGGAAGTCTTGATCGCCTGCACCCAAAAGTACGAATTGAATATTTTCTTGGGAAATCTCATCCATGATTCTGGTTAAAAGGCTGAGGCCCTTATCTTCCACTAAACGAGAAACCATGGCGATCATAGGAATGCTACGGTCTACCGGTAAGCCCAACTCTTTTTGCAGTTTTTCCTTATTAAGATATTTCTTCTCCAGAACATTATCTGCATTATAGGGAGCAGCAATAAATTTATCAGTGGCAGGATTGTAAGCTTCTTCATCCAAGCCATTAATAATTCCCTGTATTTTATCCTGACGAGAACGTACATAACCATCTAAGCCCTCGCCAAAATAAGGATAGGTAATCTCTTTAGCATAGGTAGGGCTAACAGTTGTAATGTAGTCAGCGTACTCCATGCCGGCTTTCACAAAGTTAACGCAGCCACCGAATTCAATCTTGCCTTCTGTAAAGCAATAATGTGGCAAGCCTAACAAATCATTAACAATCTCTCTACCAAAAATGCCTTGATACTTAAGATTGTGAATGGTAAAGACAGTTTTCATACCCCAATAGAATTCATTGTGGAAGAAGCTTTCTTTTAAATAACAACCCAGAATACCGGTATGCCAATCATTGCAATGAATGATATCCGGTCTAAAATCAATATGAGGAAGCATAGCAAGTACAGCCTTGCTAAAGAAAGCAAAACGCTCGCAATCATCACCATAACCATACAAACCATCACGTTTAAAGTACCACTCATTATCAATCAGGTAAACAGTGATACCATCCACAACAGTTTTTTCTACGCCAAAATATTGTTGACGCCAGGATAAATCTAAATACCCCTCGTAAACTTTTTCCAATTTATCCTTATAGGCAGCATTCATGTGCCCATATTTAGGAATAACTAACGCTACATCTACACCTACTTGCTTTAATGCCTTGGGCAACGCACTCATCACGTCAGCCAAGCCCCCCGTTTTAATAAATGGTACTGCTTCAGAAGCAGCAAATAATACTTTCGTCATTCTTGAACCTCTCCTTAGTTTCTTTTTTTATTAGCAGACTTTTTAGGCAAAGCTTTTTTAATAATATTTCCCAAAGTCGTACTTTCTTTTTTGACAACTTGTTTCTGTAAATATATAGCACCTAATGGCGGTAATGTCAATTCTATGGACTGATCCATACCATGACAAGGTATATCAGAAGTTTTAATTGGTTCCGTATTTAAAACATTGGAGCCTCCAAATTCGGTGGCGTCACTATTAAATACTTCCTTGTAGATTCCCTTGGCCGGAATGCCTATACGGTAGCCATGGTGCACTGCCGGAGTAAAGTTGCAGATAACAATGGTCTGGTCATCTTTCTCCTTACCTTGCCTATAGAAAGAAATAACGCTGTTTTCGTTATCATCACAGCTTATCCACTTAAAACCGCTCCAGTCACAATCTTCCTGCCAGAACTCCTGGTGCTTAACATAATATGCATTCAGAGCTCTTACATATTCGTGCATGGCCTTATGCATTGGATAATCCAGCAAGTGCCAATCCAGACTGTCATCATACTTCCATTCAATAAACTGGCCATATTCGCCACCCATGAAGAGCAGCTTCTTACCGGGATGACTTATCCAATAAGCAAAGAATACTCTCAGGCCGGCAAATTTCTGCCAATAATCACCTGGCATCTTGTCCAATAAGGAATGTTTGCCATGTACTACTTCGTCATGAGACAGTGGCAATACAAAGTTTTCTGAGAAAGCATAGTACAAAGAAAATGTCACTAGATTTTGATTATACTTCTTAGCACTTTGTTCCAGGGCTGCATATCTCAGCATATCATTCATCCAGCCCATATTCCATTTGTAGTTGAACCCCAAGCCACCATCTGTAGCTGGCTTAGTGACCAGTGGCCAAGCCGTAGATTCTTCAGCAATCATAAGACTGTTTGGGAATTCCTTAAATACGGCACTGTTCAGTTGTTGCAAGAAAGCAACTCCTTCTAAGTTCTCTCTGCCACCGTATTTATTCTTTTGCCATTGGCCAGGTTCCTTGCAGTAGTCCAAATAAATCATGTTGGCTACAGCATCAATTCTCAGACCATCTACATGGAATTCTCTCATCCAGAACAAAGCTGCAGAAATCAGGAAGCTCTGTACCTCAGTACGGCCATAGTCAAAATTCATGGTATCCCATTGCGGATTTTCAGCCAACATAGGATTACCTGATTCGTACAATGGTTCTCCGTCAAAATATCTTAAGCCATGAGCATCTTTACAATAATGTCCAGGTACCCAGTCCATGATTACGCCGATATTATTTTGATGGCACAAATCAATTAAATGCATTAAATCTTGTGGATTGCCATAACGACTGGTTGCAGCAAAGTAACCGGTTGCCTGATAACCCCAAGAACCATCAAAAGGATATTCGCATAAAGGCATCAGTTCTATATGAGTGTAGTGCATGCCTTTAACATATTCTACCAACAGAGGAGCAATATCTTTATAGGAAAGCTCCTCACCCTTAGCACCGCGCCGCCAGGACCCCAGATGTACTTCATAAATCAGCATGGGGCTGGTGTAAGAATTGTATTTTTTACGACTTCTTTGCCAAATGCCGTCTTTCCAGGTATATTTCAAATTGGCGATACGAGAAGCCTTGGCAGGTCTTACTTCTGCCTGAAAACCATAAGGGTCGCTTTTTAAAATAACTTCCCCGTTATAGGTTTTAATAGCATATTTATAAATATTTCCTTCTTTAGCTTCAGGAATATATGCCACCCAAATGCTTTCATCTTCTTTTACCCTTGTCATCGGATTGGCATCTACATCCCAAGTATTAAAATCTCCTACCACGCTAACAGTCTGAGCATGGGGAGCCCATACTGCAAACCGAACACAGCGCTTACGCTTGTACACAGTAATATGTGCACCTAGGAAGCGATAGCTATCATAGTTTGTTCCTTGATGAAATAAATAGGTACTGTAGGAGTTAATAGCAGTAATTCTCACAATAGGCCTCCTTAAGGTACTGGCTTAATGTTCCAAATATCTTTAGCATACTCTTTGATAGTGCGGTCACTGGAAAAATATCCTGACATGGCAATATTAATTATAGAAGAATGCAACCAACCTCTTCTATCGGCATAACGTTTGCCAATTTCTTCTTGTGCTGCCACGTAAGGTTCAAAATCTTTAAGCACAAAGAATTCATCGTTTCTATCCAGCAAGGAATCGTAAAGCATGTTGTAATCTCCTGACTGATAAAGCATATCCAAAATACGACGAATGTTTTCATCGTGTCTATACCTATCCCAGGAAATATAAGTGCCATTAGTATTGTAAGCTGCCACTTCATCAGCAGTGAGGCCAAAAATAACACTATTCGCGTCGCCTACCCTATCATGTATCTCTACATTGGCACCATCCAAGGTACCCAAGGTAATGGCGCCGTTCATCATGAACTTCATACAACCGGTGCCGGATGCTTCTTTGCCTGCAGTAGAAATCTGTTCACTAACATCAGAGGCAGGGAACAAAAGTTGTCCAATGGAAACATTGTAATTTTCTATAAAAACAACTTTTATTTTGTTATTAATACGTTGATCTGTATTGATTTTAGCAGCAATTTCATTGATTAACTTAATAGTCATTTTGGCCGTACCGTAGCTAGCTGCTGCCTTGCCGCCAAAAATAAAGGTACGTGGATAGACATCCATGCTAGGATTAGCCAAAAGTTCCTGATAAAAATGATATACATGGAAAATATTCAGTAGTTGACGCTTATACATGTGGAAACGTTTTACCTGTACATCAAAAATGGAATCTACATCCAGCTTAATACCATAGCTTTGATAAATATGATCCGCCAAAATAATTTTGCGTTGGCGTTTTACGTCAGCCAGTTTATCCTGCACCTCATGATTATCGGAAAATTCTTTAAAAATGGAGAGTTCTTCCGGATCAGTATGCCACCCTTGACCAATGGTCTCGTCCAACAAATTGGTTAATTGGGGATTGGAATTAATGAGCCAACGACGATGAGTAACACCATTAGTCTTGTTATTGATTTTGCAGGGGAACAATTCATTAAACTCACGTAAAACAGTTGATTTTAAAATCTGAGTATGAATCTTGGCAACACCATTAACACTATGAGAACCCAACGCCGCCAAATGAGCCATATTAATTCTATCGTTCCAGATAATAGCTACATTAGCAACCTTGGCTTCATCATCAGGATAAAGTCTTCTGGCAACATGCAACCAGCGATTATGGATTTCCTCCACAATCATGTAGATACGAGGCAATAGTTCCTTGAACATGGCAACCGGCCAGCATTCCATAGCCTCAGGCAAAACAGTATGGTTGGTATAAGCAACAGCAGCAGTAGTAATTTTAACTGCTTCCCGCCAGCCCAGTTTTTCCTCGTCCATTAGGATACGCATTAATTCCGGAATAATCAGGGCCGGATGAGTATCGTTAATATGCAGGGCTACATGCTTAGCAAAATCTCTGATGGCATCAGGTCCATAGCTTTTTTTATAAGTACGGATGATGCTTTGTACTCCCGCAGAAACAAAAAAGTATTCCTGCATTAATCTTAGCTGTTGTCCTTCAAAATTACTGTCGTCAGGATACAAGGCTAGAGAAATTCGAGGAATAAGATTACGATAAGGATTATTTAAGTTGGCGCTTGGCTCAACAGAGTTAATAGGAGTAAGAGCAAACTCTTCTCTGGGAAGCTCTGCCTTCCACAAGCGTAAATTGTTAACAGTTCTATTATGATAGCCAATTACAGCTACATCATAGGGAATAGCCCTAGCAGTATAGAACCCTTCATGCACACATTCCAGATTTCCCTTGTTATCAGGGCGCATATAAGCGTTGCCGCCAAAATGCACGTCAACTGCTTTATCTGCCTTTTTTATTTCCCAAGGAAATCCATGGCGCAACCAGTTATCCGGAAGCTCTACTTGTTGGCCATAAACTATTCTCTGACTAAACAAACCGTATTCATAACGAATACTACAGCCATGTCCCGGCAAAGCCAAAGATGCCATAGAATCAATAAAGCAGGCTGCCAGTCTTCCCAAGCCGCCATTGCCTAAACCGGCATCAGGCTCTTCAGGAATAATATCATCTAAATCCCAGCCTAATTCTTTTAAACCCTTTCTACAAATATCTTCCAGTCCGCAATTGCTCAAGTTAGATTGTAGCAAACGACCTAAAAGAAACTCGATAGAGAAATAATAAACCTGCTTTACTTCTTTACCTTTGTAGCGTTCATTAGTTTGAAGCCAATCCTCGCTAATAATATCTCTAATCATCCAAGCCAAGATATCATAAACCTGATATTTGGTTAAATCAGCATTAGCATTGCCGAAAAGGATGTGAGCTTGTCTAGTAAATAGTTCCTTAAATTCATTAGTAGATTTCCAAACGTTCATAACTCATCCTCGTTCTTTTTTAGTATGTATTTTAGTCACGCAAAGCAAATTTAGCTATGCACAACGGTTTTTCCGGTGTGCCATTTAGCACTGCTCCTGCTTGTATAGCGCCATTCTTATCACAAATAACGCCATCTAACCTAGCATCATCTCCAATAACACAATTTTGCATAATAATACTGTTGCGTATTACAGCATTACGTCCTACTTTAACCTGGCGGGATAAAATACTGTTTTCCACAGTACCATCCACAATGCAGCCATTAGCCACCATAGAATTAGCAACCATAGCGCCGGCTAAATACTTAGCAGGTGCTTCATCCAAAATCTTGGTATGAATACGTAGCTCACCATTAAAGAATAAATTGCGCCAAGTTTTAATATCTAAGAGATCCATACTGGCCTTGTAATAGGCTGGCACGGAATCAATACGGGCAGAATAACCTGTGTAATTATAACCAAAGACTCTCAGGTTATCCAAGTGCTGCCCTATAACATCATCAAAGAAAGATTCTTCATCTTTGGCAAAAGCATATTCTACCGCATCAATGAAGATATGTCTATCAATTAAAATGGCAGACATACAAATATTATCGCCAACTGCCGTTTCTTTGGGTTTGGATAATTCCGTAATCCGATCATCTTCGTCAGTGGTAACAACACGACCTTTTTTAACCTGTTTATTAACCTTATTGGTAAATACAACGGTAGCATCAGCATTGTGTTGACGATGAAACTCTAAAACTCTCTCGTAATCAATATTGTGTACTGTGTCGCAATAGGAATATAACAAATACTGTCTGCCGGAACGTTTTAAGAAAGCCATATTTTTATGGAGAGCCTTAATGTCCCCTTTAACAGGTTCCATGACATCCTCGCTGTCCATAGGCAGGTACAGCAAACCGCCCATTTTACGTGCCAAATTCCATTCCTTGCCGCTACGAATATGATCCATTAAAGAACGTGCCTCAATAGGAGTTAGGAGACCTACTGTATTAATACCAGCATCTACAAAAGCTGATAGTGTAAAATCACAGAGACGATACTTCCCGGCAAAGGGCATAGCTACAAAAGGTCTGTTAGCATTAATTTTCTTTAGTGGATTGTCTTCTCTCATGTTTATTAAGCCTAAGATTTCGTTCATCAGATACGCACCTTTCTAAGAAGATTTTAGTACTTCATTACCTTCCGGATAAATTTCTTTATCATTACCCAAGAGGTAAATATTAGTTCCTTCACCTTTAATTTCAGCGTTGGCACGAATCTGGCAACGCTCGCCAATAATAGCATGTTCAACAACGGCACCTTTTTCTATGACGGTACCCGGAAGAATAACAGAGTCAATAACTACGGCCCCTTCTTCCACAATGGTATTGTAAAAGATAACAGAGTGAGCTACCCTGCCCATAACAGAAGCGCCTTCAGCAATTAGAGAAGTCTGCACCACAGCATGAGGTCCAATGTAATGAGGTGGCAAATCCCTATTGCCTGAGAAAATACGCCAGGTCTTATCATATAAATTCAAAGCCGGCTCTTCGGCCAATAGGTCCATATTCGCAGCCCAAAGGCTCTTTACTGTTCCTACATCTTTCCAATAGCCTTCATAGGGAAATGCATACATGGAAATATTAGCTTCCAGCATAGCAGGAATAACATTTTTACCAAAGTCATGCTCAGAATTGGCTTCCTTAGCATCTTTATTAAGGAAACGTTTTAGCACATCTTTGTTAAAAATATAAATACCCATGGAAGCTTGATTGCTCTTCGGTTGTTTAGGTTTTTCCTGGAATTCCGTTATCTTCATATTTTGGTTCGTAGCCATAATACCAAAGGAAGGTGCATCTTCCCAAGGCACAGCCATAGTAGCCACAGTAACTGCAGCACGATGTTTCTTATGGAAAGCCAACATCTTGGCATAGTTCATGGAATAAATATGGTCACCTGATAATACTAAAACATATTCAGGATCAATCATATCGATGAAATTGATGTTTTGATAAATGGCATCTGCTGTTCCCTGATACCACTTATTGGAACTCTCATCATCTCTCATGTACGGTGGCAATACAAAAGTACCGCCTTCATTTGAGTCCATCTCCCAAGAACTACCATTACCAATATACCAATTTAATTCTAAAGGCTGATATTGTGTAAGGATACCCACAGTATTAATACCTGAGTTGTGGCAGTTGCTCAAAGGAAAATCTATGAGACGATATTTACCGCCAAACATAACACCAGGTTTAGCCAAACTCTTAGTAAGTGCACCCAAACGGCTACCTTTGCCACCGGCGAGTATCATGGCCATGCACTCTGTTTTTTGCATAAAATCACTCCCTCTACAGCTTTACATTTTTATATTTTTCCGTACAAATATTTGAATATATTATAACATTATTTATAGGGTAAAGTCATTAGTTTAATGAAAAAAACTTCCAATATTTATATTGTAGGGAAAAATGACCTGTAGCTTGAGATATTTCCTATGAAAAAGGCCCTACCTTCTTGAGCAAAGGTAGAGCCTTGTAATATATTTTTTCAATGCACTTAAGAAAATAAGCCTGTGCCTTTATTTTATACTCGGAAATCCCTTTCGCCCTTGGCAATATCCTGCAAATGTTGCATTACCAATTCTCTAACCTTGGGATTAGGAATATTGGGAATCTCGTTCTTGATCAAGCGCTCCCCTAATTTCTTGGTGTGAGGAGAAGCATAGTCCATTAGATACTCCTGCAAGGTCATGATGGCATTAGGATGACAACAGTTCTGAATTTGCTTACTCTTGCACAAAGCCATAAACCTGTCTCCTGTCCGTCCTGCCCGATAGCAGGCAGTACAGAAACTAGGCAGATAACCTATTTCCATCAGCCAGGCAATGACCTCATCCAAACTGCGGCAATCTGTGACATCGAACTGAGCAGAGCTTTCTTCCTCGGGCTCAGCTTCTGCATAGCCACCTACGCTGGTACGAGAACCGCCACTAATCTGGGAAATTCCCAAATGGAGCACCCGTTCTCTAGATTTTTGGCTCTCTCTGGTAGAAACAATCATGCCTGTGTAAGGCACCGCAATGCGAATACACGCCACCAGCTTAGCAAAAATATCATCGCTGATACCATTGCTGAAAACAGTAGGATTAATGTCGTCAGCAGGACAGATGCGAGGTACGCTGATTGTATGCGGTCCTACTCCGTGCACTGCCTCCAGATGCTCGGCATGCATTAAGAGCCCTGCAAATTCATAACGGTACAGCTCCAACCCGAATAAAACGCCAATACCTACATCATCTATGCCACCATCCATAGCCCTGTCCATGGCTTCTGTATGATAGTCATAGTCACTTTTTGGACCGTAGGGGTGTAGTTTTTTGTAGCTTTCCTTATGATAGGTTTCCTGAAACAGAATATAGGTGCCAATACCGGCATCTTTTAGCTTGCGATAATTTTCTACCGTGGTGGCAGCAATGTTGACATTGACTCGGCGGATAGCACCATTTTTATGCTTAATGCTATAAATAGTTTTAATGCTTTCCAGGATGTATTCAATAGGATTGTTAACAGGGTCTTCGCCAGCTTCCAAAGCCAGACGCTTGTGCCCCATATCCTGCAAAGCAATGACTTCCTGCCGAATTTCTTCCTGGGTCAATTTCTTGCGTGGAATATGTTTATTCACGCTGTGATAAGGACAGTAGACACAACCGTTAATACAGTAATTTGACAAATAGAGGGGAGCAAAGAGCACAATTCGGTTGCCATAAAAATCTTTTTTGATTTGCTCTGCCAGAGCGTAGATTTCTTGATTAACATCTTCCAGCTCACAAGCCAGCAGTACGGAAGCTTCCCTGTGGGACAGCCCTTTGCGCAATTTAGCTTTAGCAATAATGCTCTGTAGAAGAGCAGCATCATTCTTGTGCTCATTGGCATAGGCCAAGGTCTCTTGAATCTCCTGATGGTTAATAAATTCTTCTGCGTGTAGAGAATGAGGATTATACATATACTTTACCTTCTTTCTTTGAAGTCAGGCTAAGCCTTCCTTCTTAGTGTGCTAATTATACCAAAAGGGCTATAGACAAGGCAATGCCTTGTATGACGTTTATAAAAGATTTAAAAAACGTGGACTTAAAGTAAACTCTAAGTGCTAGAATTATTTATCATATGCAAGGAGAGTGAACCTCATGACTAAAAAACTAGGTTTTGGACTTATGCGCTTGCCCTTAACTAATGCTAATGACCAAAAGAGCGTTGATCTGGAGCAGGTAAAAAATATGGTAGATACCTTTTTAGCGAAAGGTTTTACCTATTTTGATACAGCCTATATGTATCATGATTTTCAAAGTGAATGCGTAGTACGGGAAGCTTTGGTAAAACGCCATACCAGAAACAGCTTTACTTTGACTACCAAGCTGCCTTTAGCTTTGATGAACTCAGCAGCAGAGCAGGAAAAAATTTTTGCTGAACAACTGCAAAAATGCGGCGTGGAATATTTTGACTATTATCTGCTCCATGCCATGACCAAGGCTAATTATGAAAAAGCCAAAAAGTGGGACAGCTTTGGCTTTCTTGCCCAAAAGAAAAAGGAAGGCAAGATACGCCATATAGGCTTCTCCTTCCACGACAATGCCCAGCTTTTGGATGAAATTCTTACCGCCCATCCGGAGGTGGAGTATGTGCAAATTCAGCTGAACTACCTGGACTGGGACAATGCCAGCATTCAATCCCGTAAGTGCTATGAAACCATCCGTAAGCATGGTAAGCAAGTACTGGTCATGGAACCTGTTAAGGGTGGCACCCTAAATAAAGTTCCTCAAAAAGTTGTGGATTTGTTCAAAACCAAAGAACCCACTATGTCTATCCCTTCCTGGGCTATTCGTTTTGCTGCTAGTCATGAAGGTATTTTCATGGTGCTGTCCGGCATGTCATCTTTGGAGCAACTGGAAGACAACACCGGATATATGGAAAACTTCCGGCCTTTTACGCAGGAGGAGTATGCTACAGTAGCCAAAGCTGTGGATATTATTAATGAAGCTGTCTTGGTACCTTGTACCGCCTGCCATTATTGCACTAAGGGCTGTCCTAAGAAAATAGCTATTCCGGAATATTTTGCTTTACTTAATAATGACCACCAGGCAAAGATGAAAGGCTTTTCTACCCAAAAATTCTATTACGAAATGGGCTATACTGACAATGGTAAAGCTTCTGCATGTATTGCCTGTGGCCAATGTGAGCGCATCTGCCCACAGCATATACCCGTGATTAAATGGCTTAAAGAAGTAGCCCGTACTTTTGAAGGCACTAAATAAAGATTGTTGTTAAGTCAAGTGTTGCTTGTAACTACACAAGCGGGCACATAAAGTTTTTTCCACAAAAATAAAAAGAGTCTTGTTGAAGTAGAATTCTCTACCTAAACAAGACTCTTAAATTATGTAGCGAAGCTGCAACTATTAGTTCATATAGCTACTACTTCTTATTTACCAAAGCGGCCACTAACACCCATAAAGAAACCTTTTATAGAATACTCGTTGGAACTATATTCTGTTTTAAGGTATCTATAGCCAAAATTAAGATCCAAATTTTTGGCAAGATTATAACCCAAACCTGCCTCACCCAGAAGCGTACTCTTAGTTCCAAGCGCAAAGTTACCATACAAGTCTAATTTTTTAGTTAACGGCGTCTTGGCAACTATACCTACCTGAACAACATTATTTTTTCTAGTTTGTGAAGCTACATTGCCATGCAAATAATCCCAGCCAACATAGGCTGCTGCCTTTGGGTCAAAGCTATATAAAACATTTAGCTCATTTTGATAACCACCCACATGATAATTATCGTACCCATTATCCAAATTGCCTGTAGTTAAATCGTGGTAGCTGTATTGTACACCCCATTTATCAGCAATGGCATATGTTGCGGTACCTACGAAACCTATCTTGCTGTCACCGGAAAGGTTTTCACCTGTAGCACCTATTTTATCAAACTTGCCACCATGCTGCCAACCACCAACATCAATCTGTAGATCACCCTTTTTGAATTCAGTCATCGGGGTAGCCCCTGCAACAGATACTACACACAAACTTGCTAACACAATAGCCGCCAATATTTTCTTACTCATATTAATCACAGTCTCCTTAAACAATATTTTTAGTAACTCTATTACGTTTAGTATAGCATATTTTTATTTTCTTTGTATGTTGAGACTACATAGAAGATTTTCTGTTCCCTTTTTCACCAAAAAAAGTAAGAATATTGTCTACCCTTTCACAATTTCACTTTATCTTGGTGTCCACTTTGTTTTACCATTTCCAATCTGCTTAATGTCTAAGGACGTAGATAGAATACAATCTCGTAACACTTAACACCATATCTATAGCTGAGCATTCTGTAGCCAGTTAACAATATCAACAATTTGTATTCCTTCAAATTGATAAGTGTCATGCCTAGTTCTAGCAATAAGTACTCTAGGATATGCATCTTTAATTTTTAATAAAGGGTCAACTTCACGTTTAAATGTATTTTCATCAGTAATGTTATCAGAAACTTGAATATATATTTTCTCGTTGCGCTTAACAGCTACAAAGTCAATTTCTTTCTTATATAAGACCCCAGCATAAATTTCATAACCGCGGCGCATAAGTTCAATGGCTACAATGTTTTCCATAATCCTTCCATAGTCCATATCCTTAGTACCAAGTCTCGCATATTTGAAGGAATGGTCACTTAAATAATATTTATCACTCGTTGATAGGTATTTTTTCCCTTTAATATCATAACGCCGTACTCGATAAAAAGCGAAGGCATTACAGAGATATTCAAGATATTTACCAACAGTTTTGTGATTAATTTTGGCACCATTGTTACTTAACGTATCAGATATTTTCCTAATGGATGTTAAATTAGATATATTATCCATAAGAAAATCCGATAATTGCTCTAAAAGCGTTGTATTACGAATTTTATATTTCTGGCGTATATCCCTAACGATTAATGTGTTAAATACATCCGCAATATAGTTATATCGATCTTCTTGTTCTTCGTAGACATAAGATCCGGCAAGTCCACCGGTTTTAATATATTGAGTAAAAGCATCCTCTATATTCTTTGCCTTATAGTACTGTAAATATTCAGTGAAAGAGAATGGAAATACCTCTATTTCGTAGGTTCTTCCTGTAAATAATGTTGCAAGGTCACTGCTTAGCAAGAATGCATTAGAGCCGGTAACATAAATATCAAAGGTTTCTGCTGAATGGAGGCTATTCAACGCAAGTTCAAAACGAGGGCACATTTGCACTTCGTCTATAAATAAATAGTTATTCTGCTTAGGGGAATATTTTTCTTCAATATAGTTATTTAAAGCGTGATATTCTAACAAATTTTCAAATTGAAGTTTTGTGAAATCAATATAAACTATATTGGCATCTGCATCATTACTCTTAATCCATTCAATATAGCTGCTCATCAATTTTGATTTACCGCTACGTCTAACACCTGTAATAACCTTTATGTCAGGTGTTCCTTTAAGCTTCTTTAGCTTATCTAAATAGTGAGCTCTTGCAATAAATTTCATAGCTAAACTCCTCCAATCTTTTCATCATTATAACGTTTCTATTTCCCAAAATCAATAAATTTTCAAATTTGGGAAATAGAATTCTCTTTATTTAGTATCTCTTATTAAAAATTTGGCTACTTTATGCAGTAAACATTCGATAACTTTGTGCCTATTTAAAATTTTTGCGTATTTACGCATTTTTTAATACAACAAAAAAGCCTAGCTCCCCCCCTTAAGGAACCAGGCTCAAATTCCTGTCTTTGTATCCTAATTTATATGACACTTCTCAAAACTCCCTATTCGGTCGTTTTTGCGAAGTAAGCGATTTGGCACGATTCTTCACTACGCTTTCGCTTGTGAGCGAATCGGCAATCTGCTTAATGTCTAAGGACGACTGATGGATACAAGTGTATATCCACAGCATACATCAGCCTTGTCAGCTTTTATAGCTTGACTGCTATTTCGTAGTATTATCATCATTATTATCCACGATTTTTAAACACTGGTTCCCAACATTCCATACCATCTGGAATTATTGGTAATAATGCATTTGGGTTTGATTTAAGAGCTTCTCTTATAAGATGGGCGTCACTTTCATTAAATATTTTAAGTTTAAAACGCTTTTTTGGGTTTTGTTTCTTCCATTCTAGGTAATCGCTATAATTTCTCAAACGACTTGCCAGCGTACTAACAAACAGATACCATTCTCGCCTACGCTGTAAATCTTTAAAAGCGTCTTTTACCACTTGCCATAGTTCCGGCTGCTGGTCTAGCATTACCAAAATACTTTTTTTAACGTTCTTGGTTGGTAAAGCGTAATCCTTAGAAACCATTGCTTTTTTAACTTTTGGTAAGGACATATAATCAAATACTTCATTTGGCTTGGCTGAATCGATATCTTGTATATCTATTCGCCAATAGGTAGACGGATAATTTTGACGTTTTTTACAGCGATTTAACCAGTATACGTATTCCTCCCAATACCAATTTTTATTTCCCGATAACACCCTATTATAAATAGGTCCTATTTTTGCAAAATTGCGATCCACTAATAAATTAGTATCATTTAGATTTTCAAGCAAAAGAGATTTTGTTTCATCTGTAACACCTTTTATTAGTTTAAGATGTTCTTTTACAACTGTCTTCATATCAACATCTTCACACAGTGGTTTGGCATGTACTGTGGAAGTTTTTAAAAATTCTTTAAATGTGGGAATAGAAGATGTTTCGTTATTACTAAACAATTTTAGCAAAGATGAAAATATACCCATAATACCCACTCTTTCCAACTGAACCTATCACCTTATCTAACAATACAGTAGTTTTTGATATTATTAATGCGCATATCTTTAGCGAGATAAGATGCCACCTAAAATTCCACCCAACACACTCCCTGCCGCTTCTGTATTAGCTCTTCTATTTCTATCATCCCTGTCTTTCTTTTCTTTTGCTGTTTTAGCAACCTGTGCATCTTGTTGACGTTTTTGTTCTTCTTGTTGTTGTTTTCTTGCTTGCGTGTCCTCTAGCTTATCCGCCTCAGCACGTTGTTTCAAAACATTATTAAGGACATCTTCTCCGAAAGTATTTGGAACAACATCACGCCTTTCACTATTATATGTTCTATCAGCAAGGAGTTCTTCGTCGCCATATGCAAGGGTCCTGGCTGTACGTACCAAATAGCCATTACCATCTTTCTTATATTTCCACTCTTCTACCGAATAATCAATTCGTTTATTATTCACATACCTATCCGTATAAACATATTTTAATCGCACCCAAACAGTATATATACCATCATTTTTACTAATGGAACTTGTGTCCATTGTAAGTGTTGTTTTTGAGTTCGATTTAACCCACTGCCAGTTAGCTGCATCTACCACAGTACCATTAGCTAAAACAAAAACCAATAAAGATAGCATTACAAACAATTTACGCAGCATCTTACCCATCCCCATTTCTATTGAAAAATCTTCATAAATATATTATAGCACAATCATTATGATCTAACCCCCAAGGTTCCTATTCCTTGGAGGTATTTTTTTGCCTTTTTTCGTTCAAATTGTGTCCTTTTGTCCTTGGACTAGTAGGAGGATAGCAAAACGCATACAAATTTCAAAAAATATTTTAAATGGTCCAAAAACTGACCTCTTTAACTTTTACACTAAAAGAAATCAAAAATATTTTTTAAACATGCCAAGAACTGGCATCTTTAAACTTTATCGTTGGTTTTGAAAAAAGTTTTTAAAGGTGCAAAAAACCTTCACCTTTAAACCTTATAGTTAATCTCAAAGAAAAAAGTTTTAGAAATATTTTTAAATAAGCAAATACCTTGCCTATTTAACTTTTACAATGCTCTTAGTCAATAAGCGTCATGAAACTGGCCAGTTCAACATTTACGCTTTTTATATAAATTTTTTCGTCAAAATGGTCCCTAACCCTCCAGTGGGTAATAGAAGGACAAACTGAAAAGGAGAAAAATCAAATGAACTGTAAGAAAATACCACAGTTGTTGAAGGATAGAAATATCTGGTGCACCTGGAAATACAAATCAGTAGATGGCAGAAAGGCCAAGGTTCCCTATAACCCCGCTACCGGACATATGGCCAAAGTAAATAAGCCGGATTCCTTTAAGGATTATGGTACAGCCTTAAAAGCCCTAGAAAACTATGACGGACTCGGCATAAGAGTTGAAGGAAACATAATTGCCATAGACCTGGACAATTGTTTGAATAATGGCAAATTAGATCAGCTTGGAGAAGAAGTTGTAGCTCATTTTAAAAACACCTACATAGAAATAAGTCCAAGCGGTACCGGTCTTCGCATCTTCGTCCTGATGCCGGAAGGTTTCATATACGACAGGGATACCTACTACATCAAGCGCGGTCCTGTAGAAGTTTATGCTGCAGGCTGTACTAATCGTTTTGTTACGGTAACCGGTAATGTGTACCAAGAAAAGGACATCGCCTTGGAAGAAGCCAGTATCAAATGGCTCCTGGAAACTATCATGCCAAGGATTACTCCTGTAAATCAAGCTTCTGGACAACCTTCACATACAGGAACCTATGAATCACCACCTGGCAGCTTTCTAACAGATGAAGAAATTCTGGAAAAGGTAAAACATTCCAATCAAGCTGAAAAATTTCTAGCTCTTTGGAATGGCGATATAAGCGGGTATGGCAATGACAATAGCCGTGGAGATGAAGCACTGCTATGTATTCTTGGTTTTTGGTGCGGTGGCAATGTTGAACAAATAGACAGGCTATTTCGCAAGTCAGCATTATATAGGAATGAAAAATGGGATAGTCGCAGAGGAGCCACTACCTATGGGTATTATTCCATAAATAATGCTTTAAAAAAACTTTCAGCATTTTATCACCCTGATTATCATGTAGGTTCATTACCAGATGAAGATTTCAATGATGAACTCCATCGCCTAGAAAAGGTAAATCCCATAGATAACAAAACTTATCCTTGGACAGATATTGGAGCCGGAAAACTCTTTGCAGACCACTACAAACACATCCTTCGCTATGTTCCGGAACGCAGAAGCTGGTTCTTTTATTCCGGCGGCATATGGTCACAGGACACCGGTAATTTAAAAGCAATGTTCTATTGCATGGAACTAGCCAAATTGCTTCATGTCTTCGCCATCAAGATTTTCAACGATGACCTGCGTAAGCAATACATGAACTATACAAGGAAATGGCAAACCCATGGGTACAGAGTCAATGTCTTAAAAGATGCCCAGGTCTACCACCCTATCCCCTATGCCTTGTTCGACAGTGATCCATACATATTTAACTGTACTAACGGAACCCTGCACCTAGATACCGGTAAGTTTACCGAGCATCAGGCAGCAGACCGCTTAACCAAGATTTCCCCTGTGGCCTATGATGCCAAAGCTCAAAGTGAACGTTGGGATAGTTTCATTAATGAAATTATGAGCGGAGACATAGAAAAGGGTAAATTTCTACAGAAGATTTTAGGCTATGCCTTAAGCGGAGATACCCGCCATGAATGTATGAGCATCTTGTATGGCGCTAGCACCAGAAACGGCAAAGGCACCTTATGTGAAAGCGTGCTCAAAGTGTTTGGCGGCTATGGATGTACGGCTCGACCGGAAACCATAGCTTTAAAGTCTAACAACAATAGTAGTAACCCTAGTGAGGACATTGCCCGTCTAGCCGGAGTGCGGTTTGTAAATATTGCTGAACCTGGCAAAGGCTTGATTCTAAACACTTCACAAGTAAAAAGCATGACCGGCAATGACACCCTGAACGCTAGGTTTCTCCATGAAAACAGCTTTGACTTCTCTCCCCAATTCAAGCTCTACATCAATACCAATTACCTTCCTGTGGTAAACGACATAACCATCTTCACCAGCGGACGCGTCATCATTATCCCCTTCGAAAGACACTTTGATGAAGCTGAGCAGGACAAGGGACTAAAGCATGAATTTGCTTCTCCGGAAGTACAATCTGCCATCTTGAACTGGCTTATCCGTGGTTATGAAATGCTGCATAAGGAAGGTCTTGTCCAACCAGAATCTGTGATAAAAGCTACCAAGCAATATCAGCATGACAGCAACAAGACCTTGCTCTTTGTAGAAGACTGCATGGAAGAAGGTGCCAACTATGAAGATTACACCGCCAACGTCTACGACAAATACAGAATTTGGTGTACAGACAATGGCCAATATGCGGAAAGCATGAGGAACTTCAAGCAAAGCCTGTCCAGCATCATGGAAGTGAAACGCAAGCGTCCAAGGATAGGAGGTGAAAAAACCACCATGGTTATAGGTTACAAATTAGCTTCTAATTTCCTGCATAGATAAAACACATGGGGCAGGATGTGGCAGGTAAAATAGGTCATTTAAAAAATTGTGTTTCTATAGAGAATTACCCTTTTTACCTGCCCCAAGCTGCCACAAATTTTAGGAGGTGGTTCATCTTCAATTAGTACCCGTGTCTATTAATCCCACCTAAAGCATGGTAGGGCGGGTTCAATCTCTAGGCCAAAACAGCTCGGCAACGGGCGCTTGGCTAAACGCGCAAAAACGCGTTTTCAAACGGGGTATATGCCAAGAATTATGTAAATACCCCCAAATTAGTAAGTATTTTCTTATAAGGAGGAAAAAATTTATGTTAAAAAGAGTTTTTTACGGTTTAAAACCCAAACTAAACAACATCTATCTAAGTAACTTTTCCCACGGCAATTATGAATGCAAGGCTCTCCTGCAGACCAAAATTGGCGATCCTGTTGTTATCTCCAAATGTAAAGACAGGGAAGCACCCATTTGGAAGGTAGAATATGGCTTCTCCTGTATCTTCTTTGGGACCTACGATGAGGCCATGGCTTATTGTAAAGGCCGTTTTAGAAGCCTGGAAGATTAGGAGTGTGGTAACTATGAAATATTATCCACTCATCGACATGGACAGTGACGGCATTGATAAAGTTCCTATGTTCCCGTACACGGACAAGGCTGCTATCAGTGAAAGGCACCATTTGTACCTGGCTGAAGATGCTCTGCATAACTTCAGGCTGTATACCAATGAACCATATAGCACTGCTGATTACAGAGTCTATAAAGTACATTGTCCATACTGTGGTGCTGTTTTAAAGCTAATCTCCCCTACCAGAAACGGAGAAAAGCTAGGTTTGTATTCCTGCCCTAATTGTGGCTAGGGGAGGTCAAATCTCTGTACCAAAGCCATGCGTCAACGGGCGCTTGGCTAAACGCATAAAAACGCGAAAGTTTTAGGGGAATTGCCCCATTGTTAGTAAAAATACATTTTATAGCGCAAAAGCGCAGAAAGAAGGAATTAATTATGAATTTTCCATTATTCAGAAACAAGCAAAGTGGTTTTATGGAACCCGTCAAGTCTTATTATTCAGATGAATATGCACAGGAGCACTGTGACTTATATTTATCTGACGAACTTCACGAAGAAGGTAAAAAGCACAACCTGATTAAATATTATAGGCTTCATGCTAAATCTCCACATTCAGAAGATATGGCCCTAGCCTATGAAATCAAATGCCCTAAATGTGGTGGAATACTAAAACAGGTGGGTAGAACTTTGGATTATAACACCCTTGGACTATATAAATGCACTAAGTGCGGAAACGGAGCGAAATAATTATGAATAACAGTAAATTAGTAAAATTAATCAACACACCGGAGTATGACATCAATTTCTGGAATTATGCCAGAGATTTGCAGCACAGTTTTTCAGAACTAAATAAAGGCAAGATTCAAAACATCGGTTCTTACCAATTACCAACAACTTCTCTGGCAAAGTATGACAAGGCCATCGTGAAGGAAAGCATCTTCAGGCAAATAGGCACTGCCCTATCCTTATATAACACCCATGCCAAAGTACTGGCCAAGGACTGCAAGGATATAGCTATGTTTGTACCAGAAGGCGGAGAAATTCCCATCTACAATGCTATGAATGATTTTACAGAGCACAAAATTGACACCTGCAAAATGTGTTCCCTAATCAAGCTAGATGAAGATTTCGTCCATGACGAGCAACTTGATCTGGAAGGTTATCTGGTACCACGTTTTGCCAAATGCATGGGCCGGTGCGAAAGCAATGGTTTTATCAATGGTACAGGTACCGGTTCACCTGTAGGTATCCTTCACGAAACAGAAGGTGCTGAAACTGGAGCAACTACATCTACCCTAACTTATGATGATGTTATAAAACTGTACTTATCCGTTAAACCTGAATACCGTAGCAAAGGTGTGTGGCTTATGAACGATGAAACAGCCCTTGCTCTACGCATCCTAAAAGATGCTGATGGCAATTACCTATGGCGTGACAGCGATGACACCATCTTAGGTAAGAAGGTCCTGTTCTCTGAATTCATGCCTAATGCGACAGCCGGCAAAAAGCCTATTGCCTTTGGTGATTTCAGCTATTATTGGATTTTTGATAAGAGTCCATTATCCATTAAATTGCTCAAGGAAAAGTTTGCCTTCCTGGATCAGCTCGGCTACTTTGCCAACCAGTTCATCTACGCCAGACTTGTCCGCTCTGAAGCTGTGAAAGTCATTCAAGTAAATAAGGCTTGATAGTATCCGCTTTCAGAGCTAATATCCGTCATACCAAAAAGGAGGTGGTCATCATGACCAAGGAAGAATTTAAAAGGGAATTAAAGTATCGTCTGGCCCTGTCCATAGCCCAGAATATGCTGAAGCAAGGTCTTATAGATGATGTACAGTACAAGCTCATGGACATCCATTTAGCACAACATTTTCAGCCATTTTTTGGCTATCTGGCAGCCTGATTATTAACTTGATATAAGTTAGCTTCAGAGCTAATATCACAATACCGAAGGAAGGTAGGACCATGGCTTTAGACATTGAGGTCATTGAAACCAAAAGTACAAAAAGCCTTAAGCAACGCAAGGTAGCAGCCTATGCCCGTGTGTCCACGGAGAAGGATACCATGCTTCATTCTCTGTCAGCACAGGTAAGCTACTACAGCAGTCTTATCCAGTCCAACCCCTCCTGGCGGTACTGTGGTGTGTATTCAGATAATGGCCTAACCGGTACTAAGGAAAGCAGACCGGAATTTCAAAGACTTCTTAAAGATTGCCTGGACGGCAAGATAGACATGATTATCACCAAGTCCATCTCCCGTTTTTCCAGAAACACTGTAATACTTTTAGAAAAGGTAAGAATGCTTAAGGACAAAGGCATAGATGTTTATTTTGAAGAACAGAACATCCATACCATGAGCAATGAAGGAGAGCTTATGCTAACCCTTCTTGCTTCCTTTGCCCAAGCTGAAAGCAAGTCCGTAAGTGATAACTGCAAATGGCGTATCCATAGCGCCTATAAAGAAGGAGAACAGATAAACATCAGAAGGCTGTTCGGCTACCATGTCAAGAAAGGCAGCCTGACCATAAATCCTGATGAAGCTAAAATTGTACAAGAAATATTTACGCAGTATGCCAATGGCACCTCTGCCCTAGAACTTGCCCGTACTTTAAATGAACAAGGTACTACCGGTAATTGGACGGACAGGCGCATACGCAAGATACTACATAACGAAAAATACATGGGAGACACTCTCCTACAGAAAAGGTTCGTAAACAACCACTTAGATAAAAAGCTCATAACCAATCAAGGCGAGCTTCCACAATACTATGTAAGAAATTCTCATCCTGCCATCATAACCCGTGAGCTCTTTGCCAAGGTCCAGGAAATGCTGAAAGAAAACAGAAGCACTTTCATACCTAAAAGCACAGAAAAGCACGTCCTATATGACAAGGTGGTCTGTGGCCTATGCCACAAGCATTATATCCGCAAGAAGCTAAGAGGTAAGTACTTCTGGCAATGCCATACCTACTTCTATGAAGGCAAGGACAAATGTCCTAACAAGAAAGTGCCGGAAGAAGTCCTCATGAAGATATATAAAAAAGAACATAAAACCCTACAGGAAATAGTCGTCCTGGGTGACGGCCGTCTTCAAGTAAGGCTTGACCATAAAACTTACAATAAGAAATGGTCCTATAGACCGGAAAGGAAGAAAAATGGAACAAAGACAAGTAATTGAAATACCCGTAAAGAAACTGTCCATCTTTGCCTCTGCGGACAATCCTGTAATGCATAAGAAGCGCGTAGCTGCCTATGCCCGTGTATCCACAGAATACGAAGAACAGGTCAGCTCCTATGCTGCCCAAATAGACTACTACACCAAGCTCATTCAAGCCAGTAGGGAATGGGAGTTTGTAAAAATCTATACGGATGAAGGCATATCAGCTACCAACACCAAGAAACGTGGAGGCTTTAATGCCATGATCAAGGATTCCCTAGACGGCAAGATAGATCTCATCCTTACCAAGTCCGTCAGCCGGTTCGCCAGGAACACGGTGGATACCCTGACCAATGTAAGAAAGCTGAAGGAAAAAGGCGTAGAGGTATTTTTTGAAAAAGAAAACATCTACACCATGGATTCTAAGGGAGAACTTTTAATAACCATCATGAGTTCCTTAGCCCAAGAAGAAAGCCGGAGCATCTCCGAAAATGTCACCTGGGGACAAAGAAAAAGGTTTGCTGATGGCAAACTGATGCTGCCCTATAAAGCCTTCCTAGGCTACAAGAAAGGTGCCAATGGCAGGCCGGAGATTATTCCGGAAGAAGCTAAAACTGTGGAATACATCTATAAACGTTTCTTAGAAGGCTGTCCTCCTAGCTGGATTGCCAATGAACTAATGAGCAAAGGAATATTAACTGCCAAAGGCAGAAAGAAATGGTACACCACCACCATTGAAAGCATCTTATCCAATGAAAAATATAAAGGTGATGCCTTGCTGCAGAAAGCATTCACAGTAGATTTTCTAACCAAAAAGAAAAAGAAGAACGAAGGCGAAGTCAAGCAGTACTATGTTCATGGCAGCCATCCTGCCATCATCCGGCCTGACGTCTTTGACCATGTGCAGAAAGAACTGAAACGCAGAAAGTCGCTGTATTTTGGTCACAGACGTAACTTTCTTAGCGGAAAACTCATCTGCGGAGAATGTGGTTCCGTATATGTACCTAAGACCTGGCACAGCACGGACAAGTACAGACGTGTCATGTGGCTGTGCATGAAGAAGTATAACGGAAAGCATAAATGCCCATGCAAACCTATTAGCGAAGCAGTTATCAAGGAAAGCTTCATAAAGGTCTTTAATGCCATCATAGACTGCAAGGATGAGATAATAGCGGAACATCGCAAGATGGCTCTTTTCCTAACGGACTGTTCAGCCTTGGAAAACAAAGTTCTAACCATGAAAGACGATATGGAAGCCACTAGCCTTCTGGCACAAAAGCTCATATCAGAAAACAGCAAAACAGCTTTAGACCAAGAAAAATACCAGAAGCGCTATAATGCTCTTTCTGTTAAATATGAAAGGCTTGAAAAAGAACTAGCCGATACAGAAGCTACCATTGCTGCAAAAAAAGAACAGGCACAAAAGCTCACTGCCTTTCTGGACAAGCTAGAAAAGCAAGAAGTTCTTGTACCTGAATTTGATGAAGAGCTCTGGGATTCCACTATGGAAAGTGTAACAATCCACAAGGATGGAACCCTAGTCTATAGGTTTATGGGTGGCCTGGAAAAGAAAATAAAGATATAAACACATTGGGCATAAAAAAAAGACCTTATACAGAATATAAGATCAAGTAATGGGAGGGGCTGTCCAGGCACTTGCGTCCCTCTTCTGAAAGCGAATATGTATTGCTCACGTGCCGAGCACATATCCATCAGTAATTAAAGAGTATCATAAGATATTTTTCTAGTCAAGGAATCTTGTATACTTGCACATAATTGCTTGCTATTTCCTCCCTTTAGAGTGATATATGTACATACCAAAACAAAGGGAGGTTTTATTATGCAAGCAAAATTCAACGTACAAGGCAAGGAAAGAAAGGCTCTGGTTAATGTTCTTAGCGAATTAGCCTTAACGAAACCGGTTTACAAAGGCGTCCCCACCTGTGCTTATGAGGTTGGCAATTTAACGCTAGATAAGAATGGTACGCTTCTTTGGGATGAGAAAGCAAATCCTACAGCCATGAAGATACTTCTTGAGCAACTGGCCAACAGAGGCTACAAGACAGAATCTGAAAAAGAAGAACCCATGAACCTTACGGTAGCAATGCCCAGAAGCCTATTTACTCCTGAAACATGGGAGAACCTGAATAACCTTCTTACCGCCAAAGGCAAACTCATTCAGAAGGCTCTTGGCCTTAAAGACCTGCCAGAAGCAATTGAGGAAGAAGAAAATGTTACCTTCCCATGGTTCACAGTAGATCCTAAAGATGCTGACTTGGTAGAAGCATATAGCCGGTTTGTTTGCGCCATCTGTGACATGGCCAGAAAGCAAAAGAAGGTAACCGCTAAAGAAAAGCCTGTGGTCAATGAAAAGTATGCCTTCCGGTGCTTCTTGCTCCGCTTAGGCTTCATTGGCGAAGATTCTAAGAAGGTCCGCAAAGTCCTGCTCAGAAACCTTACTGGTAATGCTGCCTGGAAGGAGGTTAAGAGCAAAAATGAACAAGAAGGTTAAAGGACAAATTTTAGCCATTCGCGATACCGGCCTCACCAATATGTTTGATACCAACATGGTACAATTTCTGGCCAACGAACGTGGTTATTATGAACTGGTAGTCTACTTGGAAGAACACAAGAAAGAATATGTACGGTTCATCATGTTCGGGGAGGAATAGTTATGTGGAGAACTGGAGCAATGCTTATTCATGGTAAAGTTTATAAGTTTCAAGTAAAGATTTATAAGGTTGGCAGCCAATATGGTATTGACGGAGGAAAAATCTCCAAGCTCTGGATTTCTTGTGAAGACATGGTAGTCGCAAGTTACGAACGAGGATGGGATGTAAAACCATCAAGTAAAGGTGCAGAGCTTGCGGTGGCAATTCTCATACAAGAACATAACTAAAAAAACAGGCAAACAACATTAAAGCTGTTTGCCTGTGCTTCTTTAATTTTTATGTAATGGGACTTTGGCGTTTTCATAAACTACTCTTCATTACAAGATGCATTAATTTTTTTATACGAAATAATATCACCAATTTTCATAATCCTAATATTGTCTTTCCCAAATTCTGCCAAATAAAAGAAGTCGTTGTTTTGATAAATAAGCCTTCCATCTATTTGAGCATCTTTCGTCATGACAGATATGGCTATCGGTCTTGCGCCTCCATATTTCGGTTCTATATATGGAAATATTTCTGTTCCATATATACTAGTATTATTCATGATAAGATAAATAGACATCATAATTAATAATATTTTTATAAGCGTTTTTTCAAATGCTCTTATATTATTTTTATCTAATCCTTTATTGTTAAACGGGGAGCCAACAATTGCAAATATTGCCTTGCTATCTTCTTGTGCAAAAAATATAATACATGCTATAAATAAAGAAAAAAAATATCCAACAAACATTAAGCATAATCTTCTATACGCAGTTATATGGAAATATGCAAATGGAGTAATAATTGTTGTAATATATATTATTCCTTTTAACAAATTAGCTAATCGCTTTAATAGGACTATCAATTTCTTATCTACTTGCCCATCATGGCAATATAAGCTTTCAAACAAATGATTTGTTAAAATTCCGCGTGAATTTAACATAAGCATAAGGTATGTATACATATTAAAGAATGTACACGGCATCACAAATAGTTCTAATATATTTGTATTTGAAATAGTTTTTAGGTTCTCCATATTAGATATGTATATAATATAAAACACATAATTAGTACAAAGTAAAGACTTAAACAGAAAATTACCAAATACTGTCACCACGGTATTATTTTTAGGATTAGCAATATCCATATTAATAAAGAATATTAATGTAAACACCACAAAATAGAAGATAAAGAAAAATCCAGAATATATAATTTTTATATTTGCCACATAGAAATCATATATCCCATATTTACTCAAATATATGTTATTTATATACATACCCAAAACAGCTGATACAGTACCAACAACTGCAAATATTTTAGCAAAATTATCCTTTATATAATTTAGCATTACTTGTAACCTCTTATCCACAATTCACTGTCTGTTTCTCATTTAAGCGCCTATGTTCTTATTTTCTAAATACAAACAAATACTCGTGCGCTATCAAAAAGAAATTGTATTTTAAACTACTTGTCTTCCAGTAGCCTGTGGCTTTGCAATTATGCTGTTCCTTGATGATTATTTCTTTTAATTTAAATCCTTGGTTCAGGAATATTTGCATAACTTCAAACCCCAGGGGAATCATGCATCCTTTTTGTCTTGTATCACCCATTAGAATTGCACAGAATTTATCTTTCTTTAACACTCTGTGGCATTCACTAGCAACCTTTTCCATTTCTTTCAAGAATTCCGGTATTTTACAATGGGATAAATCTTCTTTAATATCCTCACTATATTCAATAATATTTGCGTATGGTGGATGCGTACAAATGAAATCAATAGTATCGTCTTTTATAAACTTCAGATGTCTTGCGTCACCTTTTCTTATGTGGACCTTTCCTTTGGCAGGTTCATAATCGAATTTAACCTTTTCTCTGCATCTTTCTAGTGCTTCTTCATTAACATCCACGCCAATTATGTTTCGGTTAAGTAGTTTTGCCTCAACAAGAGTAGTACCACCACCAGCAAATTGGTCTAGTACTTTATCTCCTTCTTTGGAATACCTGAGCATTAAATTTCTAGGAATGTATGGAGACCAATTACCACGCCATTTAGCATCATGTGTGGCCCAATCACCGCGTTTAGGAAAGCTCCATACCGTGGTCATTTCCTGTTCAAAATCTTCTGGTTCCCATTTCGTAATTTTCTTTGTTGCCACTAGTAGCTCACAGCCTTTCTTTTAAGCACCTTATTTTTCAATAAAGAGCTCCTTCATTATGCCATTTTTCATATCTTCAATGTTATATACATGCTCCATAATGTCAAAGGTCTCTTCTAAATTGTGTCTAGCGCTTTTCCAACCTTCCCCATCGGTAAACCAAACAAAATTAACACCTTTCAAAGGCGCAATTTCTTGTGCTAATGTTTTATAGCTACGTGCTGTTTCATTTAGCTTAGATCCACCACTAGAATAGAAATTGGTTTCAATAACATAAAGGTTGTTCTTTGTCTTAACGACAAAATCAAAACGTTTTTCCATCTTTCCCTCATTAGAAACAGAAGAAAGATCATAATTCCACTTTTCTGTAATTTCATGAATATACATTTCTTTAAAATACTCTTTATCACGAGTTAGACCAGTTTTCTTAATGTAACTTTCTACAACATTTTCCATCAAGTGACCGCCTCTATTTTTGCGGCCATTAGAATCAAGTCCGGTTTCTACGCCAGTAGCATAATCATACAAATTATTAATTATGTGTTGTTCCAATAGCTCAAATAAACCAGTCTTTTCCATGAACGAGCAATATTGTTCTGCGGAATAATTCATATTACTAAAAGAATAGTTGAATTCTCCATCAACGTCTAGCGCAAATATCTCTTTTGTTCTAACTGCAAGCAATATTGGTATACATTTTAATGTTTCTGGATATTTTGTTAGCAACTGTTTAAAGTCACTTTTAATATTCTTGGAACCTATAAGTGAATTCAGTATGTTTAGTTCAACTTTTATTTTATCAACATTGGCATATACCTTTGGAAAATCAATATAATATCCATAGTCCGAAATGCTTTTTCTAAAAGTTTTTAACCATTCATCAAAATTTTTCTTCACAGTGCACCTCTTCTAAAAATTTTCTATAAGCAACTCACTTATCTTCCCTCTACCTTTTGCCTTTGAATTAATCATCCGTGTTGCTTTAATACGATTAATATGGTGTTTGGAATATAAATCGTCAAAGAAGTTATCATTTTCATTAACGTTCTTTGGATCAGAATTACTTACTATAATTTTAGCTCCCTTGACTGTCATATCATCTACAAAAAGCGCTAATTCTTTTTGCTCTCTATCAGAAAATCCTTCATTCGTATAGGATGTAAAAAGTGAAGTTTCGTTAAGTGGTCTATATGGTGGATCTATATAGACAAATGTTTTATTATTAATAAATTTTTCCGCCTTACGATAATCACCACAAACTATCTTTACATTTTGTAATAATACAGATATGCGTTTAAGATTCTTAGCATCACAAATAAGCGGATTCTTGTACGCACCCATAGGTACATTGAATTCGCCTTTTTTATTCACTCTATATAAACCGTTAAAGCACGTCTTATTTAAGAAAATAAAAAGAGCTGCCTTTTCTAAATCTGTGATAAAGTCTCCGCAACGTTTTAGATAATTAAATCTAGACCGTTTTTCTAAATATACTGCTTTTCTGTCTTTCGGTTCCTGGCTTAAATATTCTGTTTCTAATGCTTGCAATTTTACAATCAGCTTATCTACCGAATCTTTGACCGCAATATATGTATTAATAAGTTCTGCATTAGTGTCGCTTATATATACACTTTTAAACCTGTAAGTACTTAAAACATCAAATAAGACAGCCCCGCCGCCAACAAATGGTTCAGCATACTTTGTTATCGTTTTACCTAGTCCTGTTGGATATGCCTTACGGATTTCATCAAGTATTTGATTTTTCCCACCGGCCCATTTAATGAATGGCTTTACATTTCCATCATCAACAACATGTAGAACCTCTCTTTTATCTTCTGGCTTTATTGCTGTGAAAGGAATCTTCCACATTTTGCCAAAATGCTCAGCCCCTTCAATACGTCCCTCTGCGCACAAAATGGAAACTCTACGCTGTGAAATATTCCATTTTTCTGCAGTTTCTTTGGCAGTCATGTATTCCATAATATATACCTCCTCAAGCAACCTATATATATTATGTTCTATTATTAGAATAATAGCAATACCAAAATGCGAAAATTTGTTTGTTATGGTTGTGGAATTATTCCCCAGGTCATATTTCGACCAGAATAATTCCAATACCTAATATCCTGTTCTATAAATAACCACTTTATAGCTTTCACAATATGGTCAACCGGATAGCCTGTCGTAAACTTTATCCCCGATAATTCACTATCAGACACATCATGGCACTCGTATACTTGTTGCAGTACGTGAAATAACTTTGAATACATCTCTCTATTTTCAACTTTTTTACTTCTCAAATCTTCCCCAAAATCTGTATGCTTAGGATAATTTCTTCTTCGTTCTCCTGTTTTGGCATAATTTATATTTTCAACACATACTAAAAAATCAAACCCATTATGCAAATTTGCTGGACGTTGTAAATATACACGTTTACCATCACTTAACGTCTCAACATAGTATATATATTTAGAAGCATCATTATCAGTTCCTGTCCCAGGCAATTCTTTAGCCATTACATCAATTACACGCATCCTTACTTCGTTGCGAGTTCCTTCATTTGAAAATGTAGTCGTAATCACTGTTGTAGGCATGATATTTACCTCCGTAAATATTTAATAATTTAATTATATCACACCAAAAAGGCCCTACCCTCTAATAAGGTAGAGCCTTTAAATATACATTTGTATCCTAATTTAGTACTAATATGTCTAAGGACGACTGCGGGATACAAGTGTATAAGCCTAGTATCCATCAGTCTTTCCGGTCTCCAAATTTTTGTTATTTGGAGGCTATTTTTTTTGCTTTTCATATATTACAATTTTCAACTCTAATCGCAGTTAGATTCCTTTGTTAATATCGCTAAATAATTCTCAGGAAATCCAATTCTGCTTATATCACGCTTATCAAATTGTTTAACTATATTTCCAATGTCAGAAATTAAGACCTTCTTACTTTCCGTATCCGGAAGACGTTTTGCCAATACAATTACATATGCAAATAAAGAATCATTCTTCACTTCAGTATATTTTCTCAAGAAAGCCTTTGTAAACATAGCCGGAGGATTAAACAACGTATTATACAGCCTTGCTGCGTGTGCACATTTATTACGTAAAACTGATAGGCAGTGCAAATTATTTACTAGTGTTTCTCTACCAGTCCCTACAGCTTGCGCAATAATATCTTTTTCAGAAAAATACATTGAGCTATACAATTTAGAAACGTTTGAAAAAGACATTAACTCCATGATAACCCAAAGTGGCATTTTACCGCCATATTTCTTCTTATGATGTTTTACAATAAGACTATCCTTATAATAGTTTCTCTCTTTTGCAAAACTATCAACTATTTCTTGATATCCTAGCCTATTATAAAAATTTGTTGCGTCATAATGTTGATTATAAGGAGGAACATTGCATTTAGAAAAAGTGAATCCATATGCTATTTGCGTTTTATAATACACTTCAACTTTTTCTATATACTTTCTAAGCACATCTCGTAGCATTTCATCTAGCACACATAATTTATATACACGTTCAAAAGTTGTTCCACCAACATAGTCGCTATTAAACTTAGATTGTCTAAATTGCAAGGCATATCCTGTAAATCTGTAATAATTAACTTTACGGAGTACTTTCTTAGCCTCATCCTCATGCGCAATAATAAGTCCATGTGTTTTAAGTTTTTCTACTTGTTCATCAAAAGTTAATGGTTTTTTTAATTCTATATTTTCTACAAGTTCCATAATTTTCTCCTAAAAGTAAAAAAGCTGAGCACATGGCCCAGCTGGTCCCCAATGTCATAAATGACACCAGGCAACTCTGTTACATTTATAGTACAAGAAAACTTGCAATTTGTCAATGTAGCTTAACAAAACAATTCTATAATAAGCATTTTTCTACTTACTTCAAGGTTTCTTGCCTTGGAGTATTTTTTTGCCATTTTTTCGTTCAAATTGTGTCCTTTTGTCCTTGGACTATTAGGAAGATAGCAAATTGTATACAAATTTAAAAAAATTTTTTAAAGTGTCCATAATCTGACCACTTTAACTTTTACACTAAAAGAAATTAAAAATATTTTTTAAACATGCCAAGAACTGGCATCTTTAAACTTTATCGTTAGTTTTGAAAAAAGTTTTTAAAGGTGCAAGAAACCTTCACCTTTAAACCTTATAGTTAATCTCAAAGAAAAAAATTCTAGAAATATTTTTAAATAAGCAAATACCTTGCATATTTAACTTTTACAATGCTCTTAGTCAATAAGCGTCATGAAACTGGCCAGTTCAACATTTACGCTTTTTATATAAATTCAATAAGGAGGTTCTAATCATCAGTATTTTTCGCTTACAGATATAAGGACCACTCAAATATTTTCCCCTAGTGGTTAAAAAGCAGGCATATTTTTTTGCCTGAGACTTGTGGGGGATATAACAAATATTTAAAAATTTTCGTCAAAATGGTCCCTAAACCTCCAGTGGGTAATAGAAGAACAAACTGAAAAGGAGAAAAATCAAATGAATTGTAAGAAAATACCACAGGTACTGAAGAATAGAAATATCTGGTGTACCTGGAAATACAAATCAGTAGATGGCAGGAAGACCAAGGTCCCATATAACCCTGCCAACGGTAAAAACGCCAGAGTAAACAGACCGGATTCCTTCAAGGATTATGGTACAGCCTTGAAAGCCCTGAAAGGCTATGACGGCCTAGGCATAAGAGTTGAAGGAAACATAATCGCCATAGACCTGGACCATTGTCTGAAGGATGGCAAATTGGACCAGCTTGGAGCAGAAGTTGTAGCTCATTTTAAAAACACCTACATAGAAATAAGTCCAAGCGGTACCGGTCTTCGCATCTTCGTCCTGATGCCGGAAGGTTTCATATATGACAGGGATACCTACTACATCAAGCGCGGTCCTGTAGAAGTTTATGCTGCAGGCTGTACTAATCGTTTTGTTACGGTAACCGGTAATGTGTACCAAGAAAAGGACATCGCCTTGGAAGAAGCCGGTATCAAATGGCTCCTTGAAACCATCATGCCAAGGATTACTCCTGTAAATCAAGCTACCGGACAACCTTCACACGAAAGCTATCTATCAGATGATTCCGTCCTTGCCGTGGCCAGCACAGCAAAGAACAAGGAAAAGTTCAATAAGCTCTGGTCAGGAAGTACGGAAGGCTACGCTTCTAACAGTGAAGCGGACCTTGCCTTGTGTACAATCCTTGCTTTTTATGCCAATGGCAATGCCGATCAGGTAGACCGGCTTTTTAGAAAGTCTAACCTTATGAGGGCCAAATGGAACGAGAAGCATGGTACAGATACCTACGGCAATATAACCATCGCCAAGGCCGTTAGTAGTTTGAAAAGTTTCTATTCTCCAGTTGACACAGGTGACGCAGATGAAGATTTCAACGATGAACTTCATCGCCTGGAAAAAGTGAATCCCATAGATAACAAAACTTATCCCTGGACAGATATCGGAGCCGGAAAGCTCTTTGCAGATTACTACAAGCACATCCTTCGCTATGTTCCGGAACGCAGGAGCTGGTTCTTTTATTCCGGTGGCATATGGTCACAGGATACCGGTAATTTAAAGGCCATGTTCTATTGCATGGAACTAGCCAAATTGCTTCATGTGTTTGCCATCAAGATTTTCAACGATGACCTGCGTAAGCAATACATGAACTATACAAGGAAATGGCAAACCCATGGGTACAGAGTCAACGTCTTAAAAGATGCCCAGGTCTACCACCCTATCCCCTATGCCTTGTTCGACAGCGATACATACATATTTAACTGTGCTAATGGAACCCTGCACCTAGATACCGGTTCCTTCACCGAGCATCAGGCATCTGACCGCTTAACCAAGATTTCTCCTGTGAACTATGATGCCAAGGCTCAAAGCGAACGCTGGAATAGTTTCATTAATGAAATCATGAGCGGAGATATGGAAAAGACCAAATTCCTACAAAAGATTTTAGGTTATGCCTTAAGCGGAGATACCCGCCATGAATGTATGAGCGTCTTGTATGGCGCTAGTACCAGAAACGGCAAAGGCACCTTATGTGAAAGCGTGCTCAAAGTATTTGGCGGCTACGGATGTACTGCTAGACCGGAAACCATAGCTTTGAAGGCCAATAACAATAGCAGTAACCCTAGTGAGGACATTGCCCGCCTTGCCGGAGTGCGGTTTGTGAATATTGCCGAACCTGGCAAAGGCTTGATTCTAAACACTTCGCAAGTAAAAAGCATGACCGGTAATGACACCCTGAACGCCAGGTTCCTCCATGAAAACAGCTTTGACTTCTCTCCCCAATTCAAGCTCTACATCAATACCAATTACCTTCCTGTGGTAAACGACATAACCATCTTCACTAGCGGACGCGTCATCATCATCCCCTTTGAAAGACACTTTGATGAAGCTGAACAGGACAAGGGACTAAAGCATGAATTCGCTTCTCCGGAAGTACAATCTGCCATCTTGAACTGGCTCATCCGTGGCTATGAAATGCTGCATAAGGAAGGTCTTGTCCAACCAGAATCTGTGATAAAAGCTACCAAGCAATATCAGCATGACAGCAACAAGACTCTGCTCTTCGTAGAAGATTGCATGGAAGAAGGTGCCAACTACGAAGATTACACCGCCAATGTCTACGACAAATACAGGATTTGGTGTACGGACAATGGCCAATATGCGGAAAGCATGAGGAACTTCAAGCAAAGCCTGTCCAGCCTTATGGAAGTCAGACGCAAGCGTCCAAAAATAGGAGGTGAAAAGACCACCATGGTTATAGGTTACAAATTAGTTTCTGATTTCCTGCATAGATAAAACACATGGGGCAGGATGTGGCAGGTAAAATAGGTCATTTTAAAAATTGTGTTTCTATAGAGAATTACCCTTTTTACCTGCCCCAAGCTGCCCCAAATTTTAGGAGGTGGTTCATCTTCAATTAGTACCCGTGTCCATAATCCCGCCTAAAGCATGGTAGGGCGGTATCAATCTCTAGGCCAAAACAGCTCGATAACGGGCGCTTGGCTAAACGCACAAAAACGCGTTTTCAAACGGGGTATATGCCAAGAATTATGTAAATGCCCCCAAATTAGTAAGTATTTTCTTATAAGGAGGAAAAAATTATGTTAAAAAGAGTTTTTTACGGTTTAAAACCCAAACTAAACAACAGCTATCTAAGTAACTTTTCCCACGGCAATTATGAATGCAAGGCTCTCCTGCAGACCAAAATTGGTGATCCTGTTGTTATCTCCAAGTGTAAAGACAGGGAAGCACCCATTTGGAAGGTAGAATATGGCTTCTCCTGTATCTTCTTTGGACCCTACGATGAGGCTATTGCTTATTGTAAAGGCCGTTTTAGAAGCCTGGAAGATTAGGAGTGTGGTAACTATGAAATATTATCCACTCATCGACATGGACAGTGACGGCATAGATAAAGTTCCTATGTTCCCGTACACGGACAAGGCTGCTATCAGTGAAAAGCACCATTTGTACCTGGCTGAAGATGCTCTGCATAACTTCAGGCTGTATACCAATGAACCATATAGCACTGCTGATTACAGAGGCTATAAAGTACATTGTCCATACTGCGGTGCTGTTTTAAAGCTAATCTCCCCTACCAGAAACGGAGAAAAGCTAGGTTTGTACTCCTGCCCTAATTGTGGCTAGGGGAGGTCAAATCTCTGTACCAAAGCCATGCGTCAACGGGCGCTTGGTCAAACGCATAAAAACGCGAAAGTTTTATGGGAATTGCCCCATTGTTAGTAAAAATACATTTTATAGCGCAAAAGCGCAGAAAGAAGGAATTAATTATGTCAGTAAGAGATTGTTTCCCAGTAATTGGTGGAGGTAAGTTTGGTTATTATCGGAAGCCGTTAAATACACCTTTTACAAAAAAAGGTGCAGAAAAATTCAAGTTTTCCGGTTTTTATCTTGAAGAAGAAACCGATGGTCTTTTCAGATTACACTGCAAAGGCGGAGATGACTTCAGAAACGAAGCCAGCCATTTTTCCATCACTTGTCCATATTGCAATGCCAAGCTCAAATTAGTAGCTCCGGCCAGCGATATGCACATCTTAGCGTTATTCGAATGCAAGACTTGTCACAAATACGGTAATTCAGGAGGCCATAATAATGACTAATTTAAGAACATTTTCTTTAACAAACACACCGGAATATGAAATTAATTTTTTAAAATATCTAAAGAATGTTGATCACAACTATCCTGACCTTGTAGCAGGACTTGATAAGCACACCGGTGGATTTGAACTTCCATCCATGCTGCTTGCCCAATACGAAAAGCTTATAAAGAAGGAAAGCCTTTTTAGGCAGCTTGCTACTTCTTTAACTGCCTATCACACCCCATCTAAGATTATGGCAAAGTTATGCAATGACACTGCTGCCTTCATACCGGAAGGCGAAGCAGTTTCTCCTTATGATGCCATGGATGATTTTGTTCAAAAAAATATTAACGGGCACAAAATGTGTTCCCTTATTCGATTAGACGAAGACTTCGTTCATGACAGACAGTTTAATCTGGAGAAGCATTTAGTAGAACGCTTGTCTAGAAGTTTTGGCCGAACAGAAAGCAATGCCTTTATCAATGGCACCGGCATCGATATGCCCATAGGCATTCTCAATAAAACAGATAGTGCCGACATCGGAGTAACTTCCCCTGCTCTAACCTACGATAATGTCATAAAGCTCTACTTCTCTGTAAAACCAGAATACCGGAGCAGAGGCGTATGGCTTATGAATGACGAAACAGCTTTTACACTACGCACTCTAAAAGATGACAACGGAAATTATTTATGGCGTGACAGTGATGATACCATTCTGGGCAAAAAAGTCCTGTTCTCTGAATTCATGCCTAATGCTACGGCAGGCAACAAGCCCATCGCCTTCGGTGATTTCAGTTACTACTGGATTTGCGATATGAGCCAAGTATCAATTCAAACGTTGATAGAAAACTTTGCCGTATTAGACCAGATTGGTTATTTGTCTAATCAATTCCTAGATGGCAGACTTGTCCGCTCCGAAGCTGTGAAAGTCATTCAAGTAAATAAAGCTTGATAGTATCCGCTTTCAGAGCTAATATCCGTCATACCAAAAAGGAGGTGGTCATCATGACCAGGGAAGAATTTAAAAGAGAATTAAAGTATCGTCTGGCCCTGTCCATAGCCCAGACTATGCTGAAGCAAGGTCTTATAGATGAGGTACAGTATAAGCTCATGGACATTCATTTAGCACAGCATTTTCAGCCATTTTTTGGCTATCTGGCAGCCTGATTATTAACTTGATATAAGTCAGCTTCAGAGCTAATATCACAATACCAAAGGAGGTAGGACTATGGCTTTAGACATTGAAATCATCGAAACCCAAAATACAAAAAGTCTTAAACAACGCAATGTAGCAGCCTATGCCCGTGTGTCCACGGAGAAGGATACCATGCTTCATTCTCTGTCAGCACAGGTAAGCTACTACAGCAAGCTCATCCAGTCCAACCCCTCCTGGCGGTACTGTGGTGTGTATTCAGATAACGGCCTAACAGGTACCAAGGAAAGCAGGCCGGAATTCCAAAGGCTTCTTAAAGATTGCCTGGATGGCAAGATAGACATGATTATCACCAAGTCCATCTCCCGTTTCTCCAGGAACACTGTAATACTTTTAGAAAAGGTAAGAATGCTTAAGGACAAAGGCATAGATGTTTATTTTGAAGAACAGAACATCCATACCATGAGCAATGAAGGCGAGCTTATGCTAACCCTTCTTGCTTCCTTTGCCCAAGCTGAAAGCAAGTCCGTAAGTGATAACTGCAAATGGCATATCCGTAAAGCCTATAAAGAAGGCAGGCAAATAAACATCAGAAGGCTGTTCGGCTACCATGTCAAAAAAGGCAGCCTGACCATAAATCCTGATGAAGCTAAGATTGTAGAAGAAATATTCACCCAGTATGCCAATGGCACCCCTGCCCTGGAACTTGCTCGTACTTTAAATGAGCAAGGTAGTACCGGTAATTGGACAGACCGGCGCATACGCAAGGTACTGCATAATGAAAAATACATGGGAGATACCCTTTTGCAGAAAAGGTTTGTAAACAACCATCTAGATAAAAAGCTCATAAATAACCAAAATGAACTACCAAAATACTATGTAAGGAATTCCCACCCCGCCATAATAAGCCGTGAGCTCTTTGCCAAGGTTCAGGAAAAGCTGAAGGAAAACAGAAGCACTTCCATACCTAAAAGCACAGAGAAGCACGTCCTATATGATAAGGTGGTCTGTGGCCTATGCCACAAGCATTATATCCGCAAGAAGCTAAGAGGCAAGTACTTCTGGCAATGCCATACATATTTCTATGAAGGCAAGGACAAATGCCCTAACAAGAAAGTGCCGGAAGAAGTCTTAATGAAGATATATAAAAAAGAGCATAAAGCCCTACAGGAGATAATTGTCTTAGGTGACGGCCGTCTCCAGGTAAGGCTTAACCATAAAACCTACAACAAGAAATGGTCCTATGGACCGGAAAGGAAGAAGAATGGAACAAAGACAAGTAATTGAAATACCCGTAAAGAAACCGTCCATCTTTGCCTCTGGGGACAACCTTGCAGTGCATAAGAAACGCGTAGCTGCCTATGCCCGTGTATCCACAGAATACGAAGAACAGGTCAGCTCCTATGCCGCCCAGATAGACTACTACACCAAGCTCATTCAAGCCAGGAAGGAATGGGAGTTTGTAAAAATCTACACAGATGAAGGCATATCCGCTACCAACACCAAGAAGCGTGAAGGCTTCAATGCCATGATCAAGGATGCCTTGGATGGCAAGATAGACCTCATCCTTACCAAGTCCGTCAGCCGGTTCGCCAGGAACACGGTGGATACCCTTACCAATGTAAGGAAGCTGAAGGAAAAAGGTGTAGAGGTCTTTTTTGAAAAGGAAAATATTTACACCATGGATTCCAAGGGAGAGCTTTTAATAACCATCATGAGCTCCCTGGCACAGGAAGAAAGCCGGAGCATCTCTGAAAATGTCACCTGGGGCCAAAGGAAAAGATTTGCAGATGGCAAACTGATGCTGCCCTATAAAGCCTTCCTAGGCTACAAAAAAGGTGCCAATGGCAGGCCGGAGATTATTCCGGAAGAAGCTAAAACTGTGGAATATATCTACAAGCGTTTCTTGGAAGGATATCCTCCTGGCTGTATTGCCAATGAACTAATGAGCAAAGGAATATTAACTGCCAAAGGCAGAAAGAAATGGTACATCTCCACCATTGAGAGCATCTTATCCAATGAAAAATATAAAGGCGATGCCTTATTGCAGAAAGCATTCACAGTAGATTTCCTAACCAAAAAGCAAAAGAAGAATGAAGGCGAAATAAAGCAATACTATGTTCATGGCAGCCATCCGGCCATCATCCGGCCTGCCGTCTTTGACCATGTACAGGTAGAACTGAAACGCAGAAAGTCGCTGTATTTTGGTCGTAAAATAAATTTTCTTAGCGGAAAACTCATCTGCGGAGAATGCGGTTCCATATATGTACCTAAGACCTGGCATAGCACGGACAAGTACAGACGTGTCATGTGGCGATGTATGAAGAAATATGACGGCAAACATAAATGCCCCTGCAAGCCTGTTAGTGAAACGGTCATCAAGGAAAACTTCATAAAAGTTTTTAATGCCATCATAGATTGCAAGGATGAGATAATAACAGAACATCGCAAGATGGTTCTCTTCCTAACAGATTGTTCAAGTCTGGAAAATAAGGTCCTAACCATGAAAGACGATATGGAAGCCACTAGCCTGTTGGCTCAAAAACTCATATCAGAAAACAGCAAAACTGCTCTGGACCAAGAAAAATACCAGAAGCGCTACAATGCTCTTTCTAACAAATATGAAAGACTTGAAAAAGAACTAGCTGATACGGAAGCTACCATTGCTGCAAAAAAAGAACAGGCACAAAAGCTCACGGCCTTTCTGGACAAGCTAGAAAAGCAAGAAGTTCTTGTACCTGAATTTGATGAAGAGCTCTGGGATTCCACTATGGAAAGTGTAACAATCCACAAGGATGGAACCCTAGTCTATAGGTTTATGGGTG